>ERZ791812.6-NODE-6-length-189307-cov-134.827220_pt1 | contig 189307 bp, 134 predicted proteins | sample MGYA00510303_ERZ791812 | MGnify/ENA primary metagenome ERZ791812 (study PRJEB30046, sample SAMN00791985) | human gut metagenome | study: EMG produced TPA metagenomics assembly of the A metagenome-wide association study of gut microbiota in type 2... | reverse complement strand
GAAGCCATCTACGGCACAGTTGAGAGATTGGAGCAGAAAGTCGATGAACTTTCTGTCTCCACAAAGAACGCAGGAGCGGAAACCGTTCCTGCAAGTAATGATATAACCAAGTTGGATAAGTCAATCAATGCGATGTTTATCAAAGAAGAGGAAGTCAGAGGTAAAATATCCAAATTAAGAGATGCCATTATCGTTTTTGCTGACCTTATTAAGGTTGAACTTGGCAAAAATGAGCAGCGAAGCAAGTTCTTGGTTGATGCAGTCAAGCAGATGATACAAGGGAATGATGTTTCCTCAAAGGCATTGCAAGATAAACTTGAAGTGATGAACAAATCACCTCAAAAGAAGGTTGTAACCCATCGCTTCGAGCCAACCTCAAAGAATGTTCTTCTTTTCACAGGTGGCTTGGCTCTATCTCTTGTCCTCTCCATTTGGGGCAATCTCACCCAATGGCGAGAGCACCAAGATTGGGAGGAGGCAGACTTGAAGTATAGGGCATTGAAGATGGTTCTGTCAGTAGATGACCCGAACATTCGCTACATCGAAAAATATTTCAATGTGCAACGAGATGAAAATATTATAGACAACGTAAGAAATCGTGTTATTGCTTATGAGGATTCTGTCCGCCACCATTATGAAATGATAGAAATGGCAGCATACAAAGATAGTCTTGCAAAACAATTGAACAAAGAAGCTAATGATATAAAAGAAAGGCTTAAAAAGTAAGAGAGAACCTATACCAGTTGTCACATTTTTACAATGTAACGAATTCTTAATATTGATGTAATGAAGCTGCAATTAAAAAGCAGTACTTTTGCAGTCGTCAATTTGAATGACTAGTCTTATTCAGCAAAAAGAATAATAAAGTCGACATTATTATATATAGACCAAACTATAACAAGGAGCGAAAGCCGATGCGCTAAAATGTAGGCAACAAAATATCAAAATTATGGACATAAAAGTTATCAAAAACAAAGATGTTATGACCACAGAAGACTTGGTTAACATCAAAGGTGGCTTGAACGAATCACTTGATTCCATTGCTACAACGTGTACATGCGATTGTTGGATCAGCAATAGTAATACAACACCAGCTAAGCCATCCACATCTGTAAAAAAATAATTAGTGAAGTTGTGCATAACAACTAAGAAAAAAGTGCGCATCTGTAGTCGCGAATATAGGTGCGCACATTAAAACTATGAAATATGAAGAATTTATATGTTTCAAGATATTGTTACTTTTTTCGTAGTACAACAGGGGTACCATTAGCATATTCGTCAAAGGCAAATTCTTTTATAGAATTGTCTGACTACGTATTTGAATTGTTGAAGGTACACCAAACAGAAGAAAAACCGATTAACGAGATTGTACCAAGTGAAGTTTTAGAAACTCTTTGCAAAGAGGGCTTTGTTGGATTTAAGGAATCTGATGATAATTTTGTCTTGGAAAGCCAATTCGTCACTCAAACAGTTCAACATGATACAACAAAATTAAATCTCGTCTTAGTTCCAACTTTGAATTGTAACTTTGATTGCCCTTACTGTTTTGAAAATGGGAAAAGAGGTGGCATTATGAGTGAAGATACTATCAAGGATTTGTTAGAGTTCATAAAAGGGAATAAAGGCAAGGACAACATGAGTTTGACGTGGTACGGAGGCGAGCCACTTTTGGGATTGAAGGTAATAGACAAAATTTTAAAAGGATTAGACAAGATAGGATGTACTTTAAAGCACCATTCAATTATAAGCAATGGCTATTACTTTGATGAGAAAGCCATGGAAATTTTTGAATCACATCCGTTAGATAGTATTCAAATAACTTTAGATGGACAAGAAGACAGGCATAATAAGCTGAGAGCTATGAAAAGTACAAAAGCTCCTTCTTTTAATACAATCCTACAGCATATAAAATTAATTGCTGAAAATATGCCACAGACAGAGTTGCATGTTAGAGTCAATATCGACAAAAACAATGTTGAAGATTATTTTTCTCTTCGAGAAGACATTAACAACATGGTCAACTCAAATAATGTTATTGTGTACCCAGGCATTATAAGATTAGAAAATAAAGAAATGACTAATACTGTAGAGCCTGCATTTGGACGTTGGGAAACTGCAAATTTTCTTTATGATATATATTCAAAGGGAATATTAAAGGGAGAAGTTTACCCTTCATTAGGCATATCCAAGACCTGTTGCGCTTCTTGTATCAATTCTTTCATAATAGGTCCACAAGGAGAAATTTATAAATGTTGGAATGATGTTTCAGACAAGACTAAAGTTGTTGGATATATCAATAGAAAAGGTATAGTTAACAAGGAACTTTACTACAGATACCACATTGGCTGCGAATGGTATAATGACACTGAATGTAGGAAGTGTTTTTTCTTACCTATCTGCAATGGTAAGTGTGCTTGGTACAATGAACGCAATATATACCATAATGGCAATTTTAACTTATGCCAATGTATGCAGAAAGCTCCAGGGCTATTAGATAAATGTCTTGAAAATTATTACAATTCTTTAAAGTAGCATACAATGAAATGTTTTAGAATAATAGTATTTATGTTCATTCAGTTCTTGCCCCTCTATGTTTTTTGCCAGAACGTAGAGGGACAAGTTATTGATTCTTTGGGACTTCCATTAGAGTTTGTCAATGTGGTGTTTTTATCAAGAAAAGACACGACCTTTATCAATGGTGCAGGAACTGATTCCGATGGAAAATTTTCAATTGACTCAAAGGGAAAGCAAGGTTTTCTCCGTTTCTCACGAATTGGCTATTCTACATTAGTAATGAATGTTGATGGACAACAGGTGATAAAAGCGGTACTTAACGAAGATAGGAATACTTTAAGTGAAGTGGTGATTAAAAGTAATTTACCTAAGACTATATTGAAAGACGAAGGAATGTTAACCAATATTGCTGGAAGTTTTCTGGAAAAGGCAGGAACTTTAGAGCATGTGTTGAGCTATATTCCAAACATTATAATTATTGAAGGAAAAGTGCAAGTCTTAGGCAGAGGCGTTCCCGATTTTTACCTTAATGGTCATAAAGTTATTGACCGAATGGAACTCAAAAACTTGCGAGGTGACAATATAAAAAACATAGAGGTTATCAACAATCCTGGAGCACGTTATGGCGCAGCCACAAAAAGTGTAATTCGTATTACAACCAAGACTCGCAAGGAAGACAGTTGGGGTGTTGATATGAGTTCATCTTATGGTATAAATGAAGAAAAACGTTTTAGTACCACAAATGTTGCCACATTAAATTTCCATTATAAAAAGATGGACATTTCTAGTTCTTTGTATTGTGATTATTCCAATACGGAAGATGACAAACTGGTCCAACAGTTTACATATTTAGATAACGTTTGGGAGAAAAATAACAACATCATTCAAGAATATACGAATGTCAACCCATATGCCAAGTTGGCTATTAGTTATCAGCTTAATGACAGTACTTCGTTAGGAGTAAGAGCAAGCTATGATAGGTTTGCTAAAAATTACGGTTCTGGAACCATGGATGCAGTAGTTACAAAAGATTCTAACATATCAGAATCTTCTCATAGCTATTATGAGTCTCCTGCAAATTCTACAGCAGTAACTACAAATGCGTACTATGTAGGAAAGGTTGGCAAATTGACAGTTGACTTCAATATTGACTATTATTGGTACAATAAAAAGGAGCACATGTATAATAATGAGTGGATAGATGCGAACATGGACGCTACTTCTGAAAAAGTTGAAACGTCACGCAACTCTTTTAGTTACCAACTTGCGTCAAAAATCAATTTGACGATACCGCTTTTTGGTGGGCATTTCTCTTGGGGAGGAGAGTTTTCTGACAACAAACGAAAAAGCAAATATGATGTACTTCCCATAAATCTCCTCAACAATGAAAGAAGCACTGTTGAGGAAAAGGCATACTCTTCTTTTTGTGATTATAATAGACGTATTGGAAACGCTGTTATTCTTATGGGGGTACGTTATGAGAACACGAATTTTAAGTATTATAGTCATGAAGAATATGTCCCATCTCAAAGTAAAAGATTTAGTGACCTATTTCCATCATTGTCTATTTCGTTTCCTATAGGAGATTCACAAATACAAGTTAATTATGCTTCCGATATAAATCGCCCATCATACTATCAATTAAGAAATGGTATTCAATATGACAATCGCTATACTTATGAGTCTGGAAATCCTTATCTGCTTCCTTCGAAAAGTCGTAACTTAGGATTTTACTTCACTTGGAGTAGCATTGCTTTTTCCGCTATCTATTCCCATATTTCTGATGAAATTTGTAGTATTGTAAAACCTTATGGTGAAAATATGCAAATATCAATAATGCGACCAGAAAATATGGAAAGTTATAACAAAATTCAAACGAATTTAAGCCTTAGCCCTTCGATTGGTTTTTGGCATCCACAACTTAAGGCAGCTATATCCAAACAATGGTTTTACATGTCAAACCCAAATTCGAAATCATTGAGTAATCCCATTGGAACATTTCATATCAATAATACTTTTGATACCAAATGGTTTATGGCTTCACTTTTAATGACAGTTCAAACTGAAGGAAATATGGGCAATTGCTTTACATATAGTTACTGGAATACAGACATTTCGTTATATAAAACATTACTTAAAGATAGATTAACTATACAGCTTTATGCCAATGATATCTTTGGTACTGCCAATTTGCGACGTGTCATATATTCTGGTAAACAGAGTTGTTCAAATATCAAATCTTATTCGTCAAGTTCTGTTATGTTGACTGTTCGATATGCTTTAAATGCAAAAAAAGACAAATACAAAGGAACAGGTGCGGGAATACAACAAAGAAAACGCTTGTAAAAAAACGATTAATATTCAAGATGAAAAATAATTTTACATTCACACACCAACATGATTCTATGCAATGTGGGGTAGCATGCTTGCAAATGATATGTAAATGTTTCGGCAGAGAGTACACAATGGATTCACTGTCGAAACTTTGCTTTGCAACAACGGAAGGGGTGTCCATGCTAGGCATCAATGAGGGAGCTAATATCCTAGGATTACACACAATAAGTACAAAAACTACCATTTCTATGTTAGGTGAAGCCTCTCTACCTTGTATTCTTCATTGGAATCAGAATCACTTTGTTGTCTTGTATAAGGTAAAGAAAGGCAAGAAATTCTATGTCGCTGACCCAGGGAAGGGATTGGTTACTTATGGCTTAGAAGAATTTAAGCAGCATTGGATAAGCACAAAATCCAATGATGAGGACAAGGGCATTGCCATGTTCTTGGAAACCACTCCAGCCTTCTATACTTACAAGATGGAGGGTGAAGAGAACATCAAAGAGAAGAGGTCTTTCCGTTTTCTCTTTGGGTATGTGAGGAAATACCGTAAGTACTTCGGACAAATTATCTTGGGTTTGGTAGTCGGAAGCCTCTTGCAGCTTGTCTTGCCATTCCTTACCCAGTCCATTGTAGATGTCGGCATCAAGAACCAAGACATCGGCTTTGTTTGGCTTATCCTGTTGGGACAGTTGATGCTCACTATCAGCCGAACGGCAATCGACTTTATCCGCAGATGGCTATTGCTTCATATATCCTTGCGCATCAATATTTCATTGGTGAGCGACTTCTTCATCAAGCTCTTGAAGTTGCCGATGTCTTTCTTTGACACGAAGCTCATGGGCGACTTGATGCAGAGAATGAACGACCATAGCCGTGTGAACAACTTCCTCACTCAGCAAACGCTCAATATTACCTTTGCCATGCTCACCTTCGTGGTCTTCTCGGTGGTGTTGTTCTTCTATAACAAGTTTGTGTTTGCCATCTTCTTGTTGGGAAGCATCCTCTATGGCGCATGGATGACCTTGTTCTTGAAACGGAGAAAGGTGCTCGACTATGAATTGTTTGAGCAGCAAGCTATTAACAACAATAAGACCTACGAGTTTATCACCTCCATGCAGGAAATCAAGTTGCAGGATTGTGAGCAACGCAGAAGATGGGAATGGGAGGACACGCAAGCAGACTTGTTCGGTGTGCAGATGAAGTCGCTCAAACTCCAACAGACGCAGGAGGCAGGAAGTATCTTCATTAACGAGGTAAAGAACATCATCATCACGGTGGTGGCTGCCACCGCTGTGATTCATGGGCAAATGACACTCGGTATGATGCTTGCCGTGCAATACATCATCGGACAGCTCAACTCGCCTGTGGAGCAACTGATGAACTTCTTCTATTCTCTGCAAGATGTGAAGATTAGCTTGGAACGAATCAACGAGATTCACCAGATGGATGATGAGAACGGAAAGGAAGGCTTGCTAACTTCTATTGAGGACAAGGACGAGGGCATCGACATCAAGAACATCATGTTCAAATATGATCCACATGCTTTGCGCAAGACCATAGACAATGTGAACATTCACATTCCGCAAGGTAAGGTAACAGCCATCGTTGGCGCATCTGGCAGTGGAAAGACCACCCTCATCCGTTTGATGCTTGGTTATTATCCCGTCTTGGAGGGACAAATCAACATAGGCAATACTGACATCAACAAGCTCAACAAGAAATGGTGGCGCAGACAATGTGGCGTTGTGATGCAGGAAGGTGTCATCTTCTCGGAGAGTATCGCACGAAACATTGCTGTTGATGATGGTGACATAGACAAGGAACGGTTGCTAAAAGCAGCCGAGATAGCTTGTATCAAGGATTATGTGATGGCTTTGCCTCTGAAGTTCAACACCAAGATTGGACGTGATGGCGTGGGACTGAGCCAGGGACAGAAACAACGCATCTTGATAGCAAGGGCGGTGTATAAGAATCCAGACTATATCTTCCTTGACGAGGCAACCAACTCGCTAGATGCTAACAACGAGAGAAGCATCGTGGAGAACTTGGATAAGTTCTACAAGGGCAAGACTGTTGTGATTGTGGCTCATCGACTGAGTACGGTGAAGAATGCCGACCAAATCGTAGTCATAGACCATGGTAAGGTCGTTGAGGTTGGCAACCATGAGTCTTTGACCGCCAAGCGAGGGGCATACTATAATCTTGTGAAGAATCAATTGGAATTGGGAAACTAAAATGCTATTGATATGGAACAGAATGAAAAAGAATCAGATAATATCGAGTTGAGAAGCGAGAAGGTGAGGAACGTGATAGGCAAAGTTCCTCCTCGCCTCGTCAGCTTGGGAACGGTTGTCATTACGATAATAGTCCTCGCCCTCGCAGTTGCTTTCTACAAGATACCTTATCCTATATCCATAGAGGCTAATGGTGAGGTCATCAATCAAAGAACAGTGCAAGTGTTTGTGCCATACAAGTATTTGTATCTTTTCGATGAGCCAAGGACGGCTCATGTATCTTTCGAGGGCAACGATAATGCATCTTATAACTGCGACATCACAAGCCATAAAGCCAGGCTCATACATAGGGAAGATGGTAACTATTTTATGGCTATAGCCACAGTGAGTACACAGGGACAAAAGTCCCCTGTGTTGCAAAAGTACATGAAAGCCGATGTCAGAATCATCGTCAGCAACAAAACGTTATGGCAGCAGGTATTCGGATAAGCTATATCCGAATACTGCTGTTTGTTTTTGGATACATATTGTTGGTAAGCATCAGATTTAACTCAAAAAGTTCTAAATTCCGTAAATTTCTCTTTGCTAGTTATGGGATATTTAGAAAATTGTCGTATCTTTGTCCCCGAATTGAGGCGTTCTTTGCATATTGCAAAATACAGAAACGAGCAGAAGTCCGCTCGTTTCCATATTGTTACCTATATAATATAGGCAAACGCCCAACTTCTTGATTTTCAATCAAAGCCCAATTTAGAGCGAGTTAGGATTTTTAACAAAAGGGACAAAGGGTTAACAGGTTAACAGTTAACAGCTGTTTTTTGCATCCTCCCCCTCTCCCATACCTTATATTATATATAAATATATATACTTATTATTATATGTGAGTGGGGGGAAAGTAGGCATTTTGGGCTGTTAACTGTTAACTCTGTTAACCCCCATTAGGGAAAATAGCCTTTCAGATGCTTCTTGATAATAGGTTAAGTGGCTTATATTGAGCCTAGTAAGTGTCATCAATGATGACCGGAAGGAGGCTTAAATGAAGCCTCGCAGTGGCGATAAATTGAGCCACTTGTGTATCCTTTATCATACGCTTGTGTACAAAAAATATAAAATAAGTAAGGGCTGCCAGTACATCCTGGCAGCCCTATTACGTTAGTATGTTATGAAAAATTTGAGAGAATTGAAACTTCACAGCTTCAGAATTGTTTTACTAAACATGATTTTTTTATAGAGAAAGCATAGAAATAATCTACTTTAATAACGTTGGAGACGTTGTTGGAGTGCTTACCTGATCGATGCCTGTGCGTTGCATAGAATCAACCGAAGCAGAATCTCCCATGGCTACGGACACGCCCTTGCCACTCTTGATGTATCCTACGTTTTCAACAGAATCATTGCCATTGTTCTGGAAAGGAACCTGAACTGCATTGCCCAATGTCAGGATGATAGCTACCACGGCAGCAGCCTTGAAGAGAGGCTTCAGGCGCTCTGTCAATGAAACGACCTTTGCCTTGTTAGGCTTCTTGGTGTATTCATCCTCAATCATCGCCATCATCTTCTGGTCGAAGTCATCACCCAGCGCCTCTTGCTTAGCCTCGCCCATCTCGTAAGAGAAGAGCGCTTGGTATGGCTTCAGCTCGGCAGGCAACTCGTCCTGGCTGAAGAATGCACGGAGAATCTCCTCTTCTTCGAGAGAAGTCTCGCCCTTCCAGTAGCGATCCAAAAGTTGGTTGATGTACTTATAATCCATATCTGTCGAATTGTTGAAATCTTTGTTTGACTGTTTGACGAGCCCTGAAGATGTTCACCTTGACCTGGTCTTCCGTGATGCAGAGGATGTCTGCTATTTCCTTGTAGGACTTTCCTTCGATGTCTCGAAGCTGCAGACAGCTGCGCTGCTTTTCAGGCAACTCGTCGATAATATTCCTTACGATGTCCAGTTTGTCTTTCTGAATCATCCTTTCGGAGGGGGTAGAAGTGTTTTCGTCTAACCTTTCTGTATTCTGCTCTTCCAGCGAATCATTCTGATTTTCCATCTTCTTGATGCGGTCGAGCGAGAGGTTGCGGGCGATGGTGAGGCTGTATGCCTCGATGGAGTCAAGCTCCTGCCATCTGTCGCGGGCGTTCCAGACTTTAATCAGCGTATCCTGCACAACGTCTTCCGCTTCCTCCCGGTTGAGAGTAATGCGAAGAGCCAGCCTGAAGAGTTTGTTCTTCAGCGGCAAAACATCGTTCTGGAAACTGATTTCTTTCATCCCTCTATAATTAATGACGACTATGTTATAAGAAAGTTACAACCAATCTTGAATTATTTCTATTTTTAACTCTTGTTAGGAAAAAGGTGATGAATTCTTCACTCTTCACTCTTCGTTCTTCACTTAATCACCGTTCCGTGCTTTCCGTCGATGGCGGTAGCAAGGGTGATAATCACCTCTTTCACACCAGCATCAATGGCTGCAAGGGCATTCTCCAACTTAGGAATCATGCCGCCTGCTACGGTACCATCTGCTTTGTATCTCTCAAAATCGGCATGGGTAATCACTGAAATCACGCTGTCGTCATCCTCAGGATTACTGAGCACGCCTTTCTTTTCAAAACTGTATATCAATGTCACGTCGTAGTAAGGAGCCAGAGCCTTGGCTGTCTCGCTGGCTATGGTGTCGGCATTGGTGTTGAGGATGTTGCCCTTGCCGTCATGGGTCAATGGAGCCATCACTGGAGTAATGCCTTCATTAATAAGGGTCTGGAGCATCTTGCCGTTGGCACGCTCCACATCGCCTACGAATCCGAAGTCGATACCGTCCTTCAACGGACGCTTGTGACTGTGGATTACGTCCATATCAGCACCGGTCAGACCGAGAGCATTCACGCCGTTAGCCTGGAGCTTGGCAACCAGGTTCTTGTTGACCAGACCGCCATAAACCATTGTTACCACTTCCAGCATGTCTGCATCAGTGATGCGGCGGCCGTTCACCATCTTGCTCTCGATGCCGAGGGCTGCGGCTACCTTAGTGGCACGGCGGCCACCGCCATGTACCAATACTTTCTTGCCAGGAATGGCTGCGAAATCCTTCAAGAGCTGTGCCAGCTGCTCGCTGTCTTCAACGATGGCACCGCCTACCTTTACTACTGTTACTTTTTCCATCTTTAAGTTTAGTTTATAGTTTATAGTTAATAGTTTATAGGGCAATCTTGCTGTAAACTATTAACTATCAACTGTTAATTCTTACTGAAGATAAGTGTATCCGAAGAGACCATTGCGATAGGTGCCCAGGAATTCCTTGCCCTCATCGAGCGAAATCTTGCCTTCCTTCACACTCTTGGTTACCCACTGCTCCAACTGGCGGACGAGCTTCTTCGGATTGTACTGTACGTAATCCAATACCTCCTCTACGGTCTCGCCATCGAATATCTGGTCGATGCAATATTTGCCGTCCTTTACAGAGATGTGGGCTGCATTGGTGTCGCCGAAGAGATTGTGCATGTCGCCCAGAATCTCCTGGTAGGCACCTACGAGGAACACACCGAGATAGTATGGCTCGTTCTTCTTCAATGGATGAAGAGGAAGAACGTTGCCTATATGACCGTCGGTAACGAAGTTGGCAATCTTTCCGTCGCTGTCGCAGGTGATGTCCTGCAAGGTAGCGTTGCGGGTAGGACGCTCGTTCAGACGCTGGATAGGCATGATAGGGAAGAGTTGGTCTATTGCCCAACTGTCTGGCAGGCTCTGGAACAGAGAGAAGTTGCAGAAATACTTGTCGGCAAGAATTTTATCCAATCCTCTGAGCTCCTCAGGTACATGCTTCATGTGCTTGGCAAGATTGTTGATCTCGTGGCACACGCTCCAGTACATTGCCTCAATCTCTGCACGGGTCTTCAGATCTACGATGCCGTGAGAGAAGAGCTGCAAGGCCTCTTCGCGAATCTGCTCGGCATCATGCCAGTCTTCCAGCATGTTGCGAGGATTCAGGTTATCCCATATCTCATAAAGATCCTTCACCAGCTGGTGGTCAGTCTCCTTCGCCTCAAACTCCTCTGGCATTTCTGGCAGGGAAGCTGTCTCCAGGACATCGATAACCAAGACTGAGTGATGGGCTGAGAGCGAGCGGCCGCTCTCGGTGATGAGGTTAGGGTGCTCGATATTGTTCTTGTTGGCTGCATCTACGAATGTATAGACACAGTCGTTTACATACTCCTGGATAGAGTAGTTTACGGAACTCTCGCTGCTTGAAGAGCGGGTGCCGTCGTAATCTACACCGAGTCCGCCACCGCAATCTACGAAATCTACATTGTAGCCCATCTTGTGGAGGCTAATGTAGAATTGGGCTGCCTCACGGAGAGCAGTCTGAATGCGGCGAATCTTGGTAATCTGACTTCCGATATGGAAGTGGATAAGGCGCAGACAGTCGTGGAATCCCATCTCGTCTATCTTCTTGAGGGCTGTGAGCAGTTCTGCGCTGGTCAAACCAAACTTAGATGCATCGCCGCCGCTTTCAGCCCATTTGCCTGAACCTGAAGAAGCCAGTTTGATGCGGATACCGATGTTTGGCTTTACGTTGAGCTTTTTGGCTACCTTTTCGATGATATCCAACTCATTGAGCTTTTCTACCACGATAAAGATGCGCTTGCCCATCTTCTGAGCCAGCAAGGCAAGTTCGATGTAGCTCTCGTCCTTGTAGCCGTTACAGATGATGAGCGAGTCGCTCTGTGCCTGTACGGCGATGACGGCGTGGAGTTCAGGCTTAGAGCCAGCCTCCAGTCCGAGGTTGAACTTCTTGCCGTGAGAGATAATCTCCTCAACGACCGGCTGCATCTGGTTCACCTTAATAGGATAGATGACAAAGTTTTCTCCCTTGTATCCATACTCTTCCTTTGCCTTTTGAAAACAGCTGGCTGTCTTCTCGATGCGGTTGTCGAGGATGTCTGGGAAACGGAGCAGTACGGGAGCGTTGATGTCGCGTAATGCCAACTCGTCCATGATGTCGCGCAGGTCTATCTGCGTGTTGTCCTTGCATGGAGTTACATAGACATCACCTTTGTCGTTGATGCCAAAGTAAGAAGTACCCCAACCACAGATGTTGTAGAGCTCCTTCGAGTCTTCAATAGTCCATTTCTTCATTTTCTAATCTTGCTTGCTGGAAATCAGTTTTGTTTGTTACCTTTATTATATATTACTTTATTAGATACGGCTATATGTTCAGCAGGTCTCTGATCTGCTGAACAATAGCGTTGATTTTATCATAATTGTCCATCACGTTGATATCGATGATGTGTTTTGCCTTCTCGTAGTAAGGCTCTCGAAGTTTCAGCTGCTCATGGATAAACTTGTCTACCTCTTCCGGTGTTTTGTTGAGCAGCAGAGGGCGTACGCCTTTGCCCATCTTCAGATGAGCGTGAAGGGTTTCTGGAGATGCCTTCAGGTAAAACGTTTCGCCAAGTTGGTTCATGTAGTCCATATTGTCGAAGAAACATGGTGTTCCTCCTCCGCAACTTACCACTACATTTTCAAACTCTGCCACTTCGTGTAGCATATTGTGCTCTATCTTGCGAAATCCCTCTTCTCCAACTTCGTCGAAGATCTGTTTAACGGTCTTGCGCATTCGGCTCTCGATATACCAGTCGAGATCGTAGAACATAACGCCAAGGTCTTTGGCGAGGGCTTTGCCGACCGTTGTCTTGCCGGCGCCCATGTATCCTATGATGATGATTGACTTCATTTTCTTCTGTTTCTATGTCAAGGAGGCATGTTTATGATTTCTTTCTGCCTCTAGCCTTTGGTTCTGGAGCAGCTTTGATAATTTCCATACACTCCTCGTATGTAAGCTCTTCTGCACTCTCATGTTTTGCCTTTGGAATGCGGTAATTTTTGCCGTCGTAAGCAATGTATGGACCATACTTGCCATTGAGAATTTCCATCTTGTCGTCCTCATCGAAGACTTTGAGATGACGCTTCTCTTCGGCTTCGCGCTTTTCCTTGATCAGTTCGATGGCTCTATCCAGTGTGATGGTCAGCGGATCATCCTCCTTTGGAATAGAAACATACTTGCGGTTATGGAGGATGTAAGGGCCGTAGCGACCAGAGCCAACTGTTACAGTAATGCCTTCATAATCACCGAGTTCTCTTGGTAGCTTGAAAAGTTCCAAAGCCTCTTCCAGGGTGATGGTTTCTATGCTCTTGTCTGATGGCAACTGGGCAAACTGAGGCTTGTCCTTATCCTCAGCAGAACCAATCTGTACCACAGGTCCAAAACGGCCAATCTTGACGAATACTGGCTTTCCTGTCTTTGGATCATTTCCGAGATTGCGCTCGCCGGCTTTGTGCTGGTTGCGTGCTTCCAGGACTTCCTTCACTTCAGGCTCAAAGCCCTTGTCGAAATCCTTCATCCAGTTGGTCCATTCGGTCTTTCCTTCTGCAATATCATCAAACTTCTTCTCTACGTCTGCCGTAAAGTTGTAGTTCATGATGTTCGGGAAGTTCTCCATCAGGAAATCGTTTACTACGATGCCAATATCAGTAGGCAGAAGCTTGCCCTTTTCAGAGCCTGCCATCTCTTTCTTCAACTTCTGGGTTATCTTGATGCCCTTCAGAGAATCTATGGTAAATGTGCGCTCTTCACCCGTCTTGTCACCCTTTACCACGTATTGACGCTGCTGGATGGTACTGATGGTTGGAGCATAGGTAGATGGACGGCCGATGCCGAGATCTTCCAGTTTCTTCACCAGACTGGCCTCTGTGTATCTTGCAGGAGCCAGAGAATACTTCTCTGTAGCAAGGATTTCTCTGCGCTGCAATTCATCGCCTTCTTTCAGGGCTGGAAGAATGTGGGAAGAATCCTCAGCATGCTCTTCATCGTCGGTTGACTCAAGATAAACCTTGAGGAAACCATCGAATGAAACAACCTCGCCGGTAGCAACAAACTTTTCGCTTGTGTTGCCGATATTGATGTTGATGGTTGTCTTTTCGAGTTGTGCGTCAGCCATCTGAGATGCGATGGTACGCTTCCAGATGAGTTCGTAAAGGCGCTTCTCCTGAGCGGTTCCTTCGATGGTTGGTTCATTCATATATGTAGGACGGATAGCCTCGTGCGCTTCCTGTGCACCCTTTGAACTGGTGTGGTAGGCACGAGTCTGGCTGTATTCCTTGCCATATTCTCTGATAATCTCATCTTTGCTGGCGTTGGAACAGAGCGTAGAGAGGTTTACGCTATCGGTTCGCATATAAGTGATGCGTCCGCTTTCGTAAAGTTTCTGGGCTATCATCATGGTCTGTACAACGGTGAAACCAAGCTTGCGTGCTGCCTCCTGTTGTAGAGTAGAAGTAGTGAAAGGTGGTGCAGGAGAACGCTTTAAAGGCTTTTTGGTTACAGATTCAACCATAAACTTAGCGTCTTTACACTTCTCAAGGAAAGCTTCAACCTCTTCGTGGGTATTGAAACGCTGGTCCAGTTCTGCCTTTACCTCTGTTGCATTGCCGCTGTCGCTGATCAGGGCGAAAATAGCGGTAACGCGATAGTATGGAACACTCTGGAACTTCTGGATTTCACGCTCACGTTCTACTATCAGACGGACAGCAACACTCTGTACACGACCTGCAGAAAGGGCTGGCTTAACCTTTCTCCACAAGATAGGAGAAAGCTTGAAACCTACCAGTCGGTCGAGTACACGACGTGCCTGCTGGGCATTCACCAGGTTCATGTCCAGATGGCGTGGGTTCTTGATTGCGTCAAGAATAGCCTGTTTGGTAATCTCGTGGAAGACAATACGGTTTGTCTTCTCCTCATCCAATCCCAGTACTTCGCAAAGGTGCCAGCTGATGGCTTCTCCCTCGCGGTCCTCATCGGATGCTAACCAGATTTTCTTGGCTTTCTTCGCATTCGTTTTCAATTCTGTAACGAGTTTTTTCTTTTCCTCTGGAATCTCATAATCAGGTTCCATGGTTTTCTCGTTTATACTAAGTTCCTTCTTCTTCAGGTCACGGATATGACCGTAAGAAGACATAACCTTATAATCCTTACCTAAAAACTCTTCGATCTTTTTAGCCTTCGCAGGGCTCTCGACGATTACTAAATTCTCTTGCATAAGCTTATACACAATTTTTTCGGTTGGCAAAAGTAAGTAAACTTTTTGCTTATACCTTATTATATGGTGTTTTTTTTGGTTTTTTTAATGTTTGGGAGCCATATTTGGCTGTATTGAACCCTTTTTACCCCAATTTTGTTTCCAAATAACGATGGAGCCCCTTGCGTATGGAATCGAATGCAAACTCATCAGGATTGAGTCTGCTCAATGGTATCCAGAATGATTCTTCTGCATCGTCCATTGCTTCTATATGAGTGTCGTCTTTCACCTTCACTTCATAGAACATATCGAGGGTATGGACCATGAAACCTGAGTAAAGGTAGAGATTTGGGTAGCTGAACTGATACTTAACCTCAGTTGCATCCAGTCCGGTTTCCTCTTTTACCTCTCTTGCCATACCTTCTTCACCTGTTTCATCCATGTCAACAAAACCGCCTGGCAAATCGAGTGCCCCCTTGGCTGGGTCTTTCTTGCGCCTTACTGCCAGGAGCTCTTCCTTACTGTTGAGTATGAGAGCTACCGTAGCACTGCTTGGATTGAGGTAATAAGAGAATCCGCAGTCCTTACACTTCTTGCTCTTGATGTTGTTGATTTCGAAATGACTAGAGCCGCAAACCGGGCAAAACTGAAACTTATCTAATACGTGTCTCATATAATGATTAATGTATAATGATTGATGTTTAATGGAAAAGAATTTATCTTCATGTTATAATTGAAAAGCGGCCGGTCTTTGACTGCTGAACAAAGATCGGCCGCTGGTTATCTGTTATTTACCAATTATCTGTACGGAAAGGGAAGAGAGGCAGGTTGCCTGCATTTGCCATATTGCCGAGCTGGAAGTTGCGGAAACAGTAGCGAAGGGCTACTGGTTTCTTTACCTCAGGACTGGTTACGATGACGCACTCATTCCAAGGATCGTTGCCTTCCTGCCAGAAGTGCTTGGCTGTAGCCTTATGGAATACCTTATCTTCGCCTGCAACTTCGAAACCTTCGATACCTTCAAAGCGGTTGTAGGCTCCGTAGGTGTTGTCGAAATGCACCTTTACAGTATCACCTACAATCTTCATCTCCTTGAAGGTCATGCTCTCGCTGAAGAGTCCCTTCATGCCATAGGTCTTGCTGAGTGCCTGGAGTGCAAGACGTTCGCCTACAGGCTGTTTCTGACATGGATGAATCTGCTCAACCTCGTATGGGTAAACCAGGTCTTCGGTACAGACGATGCCGCTGTTTGGAATCACCTTGGCTGCATTGAACTGCTGTTCACGGAGCTTAGGTCCCCAATCGCCATTTACGTCGCCATTATGATAAGGTGCAATCTGTACGAAATAGAATGGCAGTTCGCCCTGCTTGAAGTCTCTGCGCCACTGGGCAACGAGGTCGGCAAGACGTTTGGTATACTGGCCGTCCGGGTCGCCCACGTTAGAACATCCCTGATAGAAGAGAATGCCCTTTACGCTATAGTTGAGGATAGGGTGGAAAGTTCCGTTACCCCAGAGAAGAGGGTAGAGGAAATCCCACTTAAACTTAGGGTTCTTGGTCATCTTTACAGAGTCGAGATCTTCCTTGGTGTTCTTCTTCAGGTAGTCGCGGTCGAGCCAGCTTTCTACACGGCTTCCACCCTTGTTTGCCATGACCAGACCTACCGGAATATCAAGAGTCTTGTTTATTACCTGTGCAAAGAAGTATCCTGTAGCAGATGCATCGCCTACGGTTTCCGGGTTAACCTCCTTCCATTCGCAGTTGGCATCATCTAACGGCTTACTGCTCATTACGCTAGGAATCTTTACGTAATGTACGCCTTTGTACTGGTTTGCTTCGAGCACCGCCTTGTTGTAACCTTCTACAGGGCAGTTGCCGAATCCTTTTACAGGCATCTCCATGTTGCTCTGACCTGCACAAACCCATACTTCTCCTGCCAGCACATTGTTGAGAGTGGTCTTTTCGCCATCATCGAAAGTGATGGAGAGTGGGGTGTAGCTCGCCTTCGGGGTTTGTACTTTGATAGCCCATTTGCCATCCTTTCCGGTCTTGGCAGAATATTTCTGCCCAGACCATGAGGTGGTTACCTCTACTGTGGTTCCTGGTTTGTCCCATCCCCAAAGGTTAGCCTCTGTGTTTTGCTGTAAAATCATGTTGTCACCCAAGATGTGTGGCAACTTTACTTTAGCCTGTGCTCCTGTTGTGATAAGTGCCAAGGCTGCCATTGCTAAAAATTTCTTATTCATTTTTTAGGGTTTAAAAGTTTATCGTTTTTTGTTCTTAAGTTCCTTGTATGGTTCGTATTCAGATATTGCCATCTATGTTATCTTGAAAGCAGATACAGAACTGACGTTAAAGAATAAGAGTTAGAAGCTGGAAGATGAAAAGCCGAAACTGTTCTCTCCAAACTTCTAACTCCTGGTTATCTTCTGGTTATCTTAAAGAAGGTTCTTGATGGCTGCCTCTATGTCCTTAATCTGTGCATCACGTGCCTGCAGGGTGTTGGTGCGGTCAATCAGGAAGAAGGTAGGAATGCTCTGGACATTGTAGAGAGCCAGACTTTTGCCCTGAATGCCATCTTCATCGCGTACGCAAATCCAAGGGATGGCAGCGGTAGAGGTCTTCCAGAAGTGCTCGTCAGGGTCTACTGATACCTGATAAATCTCCAGTCCGGCAGCATGATACTTGTTGTAGAGTTCACGCAACATCATGATGCGCTTGGTGCTCTCTTTGCTGGCGAAGAGATGGAAGTCGAGCAGTACCACCTTGCCCTTGAGGTCGGAGAGGCGGCGTACCTGTCCCTTGTTGTCCTGAAGTGCAAGTTCGATGCATCCGTTTACGCTCACCTTGCTGGCCTCAATCTGCTGCTGTGCCATCTGGTTCTCGATGATGCGGATGTCTTTCATTCCCTCGATGGCGATATTGTGGAGGTTCTTGCCACGCTCAGCGCCAGGATAGTAGGTATCCCAACTGGTTGCTACGGCAGCAAATACCTTCACGTCGTCTTTGTTGTTGCGAGGGTTGAAGATAAGTGTATTCACATTGCCCAACTGTACCGTTTGGAAGAGCGCATAGTAAGCGTATGCCTTCATTGGCTCCTTGAAGATGTAGTTGGTTTTGATGTCCTGTTTGTAAGCCTGGAGCATGCGGCCTACGATGGATTCGATAGAATCGTTGCCGATGTTAGGATCTTTCACGAGCCCGTTGATATTGCTCTGGAGAGTCATCTGCTTAAGAGACAACTCCTTGATCTTGTTGCAGTTTTCAGAACCTTCCACTTCGTATTTGAAGCTCATCTGCGGATAAGCCGCCTTTACCTTGACGGTTTCTGTAGAATCGATGGAAAGATTGATGGTTTGGTTGGCGATGCGTAAGCGGTAGAACTCTGGGGTAACAGAGTCCATGGCAGCCTCGTCGAAGGCAAAGGCACCATCCTCGCCCAGTTTCACAGAGTCGATTTTCACAGGACCGTTCAGGCTGATGTTCTCCAGATAGAGCATAGAGTCCTGAGCCTCTGTGATATTGCCGTTGATGTGGAATTTCTTGTTGTTACAAGAAGTCAAAGCCAGTGCAGCTACCATAATCGCTGCCACTGAAAAGAGTCTAGTTATCTTCATGAATTTTATTATTTTGCAAAATTATCGAGTGCAAAGATAGTAATAAAATTGCGAATAATGCACCTTCTATAGATAAATTATTTAAAAAAGTGGAAAATAATTGCTGATTTATTTGTTTATTAATAATTAAAGAGGTATCTTTGCAGCGTTTTAGATATTTTAGATGTTAGACAAAACAATAAGTTTTTTAATTTAGATGAACGTAATTACAAAAAGTGTTCAGTTGCCTGATGGAAGAACCATCACAATTGAGACCGGAAAAGTTGCAAAACAGGCTGATGGTGCTGCGGTTCTCCGCATGGGTAACACAGTGCTTCTCGCAACTGTTTGTGCAGCAAAGGATGCAGTTCCGGGTACAGATTTTATGCCTTTGCAAGTAGATTATCGTGAGCAGTACAGTGCTGCAGGTCGTTTCCCTGGTGGTTTCACCAAGCGCGAAGGCAAAGCCAGCGATGAGGAAATCCTTACCTCTCGTCTCGTGGACCGTGCTTTGCGTCCACTTTTCCCTTCTAACTACCATGCAGAAGTTTACGTACAGGTAATGTTGCTCTCAGCCGATGGTGTTGACCAGCCAGATGCCCTCGCAGGTTTCGCTGCTTCAGCTGCCATGGCTTGTTCAGATATTCCTTTCGAGTACTATATCTCTGAGGTTCGTGTAGCTCGTATCAATGGTGAGTATGTTGTTAACCCTACATTCCAGCAGATGGAAGAGGCAGACATGGATATCATGGTTGGTGCTACCAAGGACAATATCATGATGGTAGAAGGTGAGATGAAGGAAGTTTCTGAGCAGGATCTCATTGGTGCACTCAAGGTGGCTGCCGAGGCTATCAAGCCTATGTGCGAACTCCAGTATGAGTTGGCTAAGGAGAAGGGTACTGACGTGAAGCGTGAGTATGACCACGAGATCAACGACGAGGAACTCCGTGAGCAGATCAAGTCTGAGCTTTACAAGCCAGCTTATGATATCAATCATCAGGCTTTGGAGAAGCATGCACGTCAGGATGCTTTCGACAAGGTTTTGGCTGATTTCCTTGAGAAGTATGACGCTGCTCATACCGATCTTTCTGAGGAAGACTTGGAGGAGAAGCACGCTGAGGCTACCCGTTACTATGATGACGTAATGCGCGATGCTATGCGCCGTTGCATCCTCGACGAGGGCTTGCGCCTTGATGGTCGTGCTACTACAGAAATCCGCCCTATCTGGTGCGAGGTTTCTCCACTCCCAATGCCTCACGGAAGCGCTATCTTCCAGCGTGGTGAGACTATGTCTCTCTCTACATGTACTCTTGGTACAAAGATGGACGAGAAGCTTATCGACGGTGTGCTCGAGAAGAGCTACCAGCGCTTCCTCCTTCACTATAACTTCCCTCCATTCTCAACAGGTGAGGCTAAGGCTCAGCGCGGTGTAGGCCGTCGTGAGATTGGTCACGGTCACTTGGCATGGCGTGGTTTGAAGGGCCAGATTCCTGCAGACTTCCCTTACACAGTACGTTTGGTAAGCCAGATCTTGGAGTCTAACGGTTCTTCTTCTATGGCTACTGTTTGTGCCGGTACTCTCGCCCTGATGGATGCAGGTGTTCCTATGAAGAAGCCAGTTTCTGGTATCGCTATGGGTCTTATCAAGAACCCAGGTGAGGACAAGTACGCTATCCTCAGTGATATCCTCGGTGATGAGGACCACTTGGGTGATATGGACTTCAAGACCACTGGTACCCGCGATGGCTTGACTGCTACACAGATGGATATCAAGTGTGATGGTTTGAGCTTCGAGATACTTGAGGAGGCTTTGATGCAGGCTAAGGCTGGTCGTGAGCATATTCTCAACTGCATGATGGAGACAATCTCTGAGCCACGTGCTGAGATGAAGCCACAGGTTCCACGTATTGTAGCATTCGATATCCCTAAGGAGTTCATCGGTGCTGTTATCGGCCCTGGTGGTAAGATTATCCAGCAGATGCAGGAGGATACTGGTGCTACAATCACTATCGAGGAGACTGATGGTAAGGGTCACGTACAGGTATCTGCTCCTAACAAGGATTCTATCGATGCAGCTTTGGCTAAGATCAAGGCTATCGTAGCTGTTCCTGAGGTTGGTGAGGTTTACGAGGGTACTGTTCGTTCTATCATGCCTTACGGTTGCTTCGTAGAGATTCTCCCTGGTAAGGATGGTTTGCTCCACATCTCTGAGATTGATTGGAAGCGTCTTGAGACAGTTGAAGAGGCTGGCATCAAGGAAGGCGACAAGATCAAGGTGAAGTTGATGGAGATTGATCCTAAGACTGGCAAGTATAAACTTTCTCATCGTGTATTGATGGAGAAGCCAGAGGGTTATGTAGAGCGTGAGCGTCGTCCACGTCCTGAGCGCGGTGAGCGTCGCGGTCGTCGTGATGATCGTCATGAAGGTCGTGGTGAGCGTCCAGCTCGTCAGCCACGTCGTTACGAGCATCGTAATGATGAGCAGGCTCCTAAGGAGTTCAACGACTCTTTGGATCACAACAATGATGTAGAATAATCTGCGTATTAGACACATTATTATATATAGATGGGTGCATTTCGTCAAAAAGCGGAATGCACCCGTTTTTTTGTCAGAACCCTATGAAACGGTTTCCTTAATGAAACATGCAGTTTCCCTTAAGGGAACAAAGATTTTCCCTTAAGGAAACAAAAACGCTGCCTTTGCGCAGGGCGTGTATGCTTCTTTTGTGGTGCAAGTATATAACTTCTGAGGTTTGAGTATATAACTTCTGGGGTGCTAGCATATGGCTTCTTGAATGTTGCCGCTAGGCTCAGCAGAGCTGCTGAGCCTAGTCAGCACGTCTGCTGACTGCAGTCAGCAGCTCTGCCGAGCCTAGTGGCAACACCTTCTAATTGTACAACTACAACCTGCTTAGTTGTACGAGTGTACACCTCTTAGTCGTACGATCATATACCTCTTAGTTGTACGACTGTACCTCTCTTGGTTGTACGACTATGCTTTTATATCTTTTTTCATAGGTACAGTTAAACTTTAGTCATTTATACTATTTATGGTCTATAAAAAGTGGTTACAGTAGACGAATCGTTAAACTTTCCTATAATATGTAGATAAAGAAGTGTAATTTCAAATAAAATCCTTATATTTGCGTTTAACGCAATAAAAAAGAAAACGATGAAGGATATAAATCGCATAAAAGTAGTCTTGGTTGAGAAGAAGAAAACTAATAAATGGCTGGCTGAACAATTGGGCAAAGACCCTGCAACAGTTTCCAAATGGTGTACAAATTCTTCTCAACCTGATTTGGTGACTTTAAGAAAGGTTGCCGAATTGCTCGGGGTGGACATCAAGGACTTGCTGAATTCCAGCAATCCTTCAGTAAATGAAAAAGTGATAATTATCAAAAACAACTAACATGACAGAACAGAATATCTATGATATAATCAAAATGCGCATGGCTGTATATAAGGCTGGTGTGAAAGCAGGATTTTGGGAAGGCGTAGACCAAAGTGGTGCGTCTGAAATGATGAATTATATTTTCCCAAAATCTGGTAATATCGCCTATTATAATCTAGTGATGGAACTAATGCGCAAAGCTCATGGTATGTTCTTGGGTGGCGTCTTTTATCTCTTTAAGCTGCCGGCACAGGTAGAAAGGATGATCATGGACTATCTGAAAAAAGAAAAAATGGATGTTGCAAGTCTTGGTGACGATGCGGATGCTTATCTGCAGAGTATGGATACAATTGCGACAGACCATTGCTTTACAACTGTTCCTATTGGAGCTTATCGGCAAGATGAGATTGACAATCTCTTGCGTCTGTGTGCCTCTCATTATAGATATTCATTTCAGGAGAATGTCAAATCATTCCCATATATGCAATGACAAGGAATACGAAATATACGATTGCATTGGCGAAGGGGTGTGGACTGATAGAGGAAACACTTACGTTGTTGTCCGTATGTGATGAGCATACGACAAGGGAATCTCTCGCCCAATGTGTACATGAGCAAAACTTGCTTAGTAGATGTTCTGACATGCGTAGCATGGACATCGTCAAATTGGTATTCTATCCTCGCTTCATGAAGCATGAACCTCATGTAATGTTGTGGTTGGGTGCCATCCGAAAAAAAGGTTTGCTGTTATCTCAGTTTAAACAGTTATTGATGCTTTACTGTGCAAGAGAGAATGCCGTTATGTATGATTTTATAGTGAATGAATTGAATGTTTTGCGTGTGAATCAGACACAAAAGTTGGAACGTGATAGAATCACTATGTTTATTAAGGGCATTGTAGATGAAGGAAAGGCGAAGTGGGGAGAAAACATACAAAAACGACAGGCTTCTTATATAAAGGCTGTGTTGGTGGATTTTGGTTTTGTGGCTCGCAATGGAGATATCTTACCTTATGAAATTTCTAATTTTGTATTGCTCTACTTAATGCATGAACTTCATTTCGCTGGTCTTTCAGATATGGCAATTTGGAATCATGAGGATTGGCAGTTGTTTGGGTTGGACAAATACACTTTGCGGGATCGCATCATGGATATGAATATCAAGGGTGGCTATATTGCCCAGTGCTCGGGCGAATTGCTTACCATTTCGTGGAACTATCAAACAATGGAGGAATTTATTGATGCTACATTATGAGAATAAGATAGAAAGGGCTTTGGATTACCTGAAGTCGCCAAGCAAGTTGTCGCCTACTGGCTACAGCCCTATTGTGTATATGGTATATCAGCCCGAGGATGCCTTTGTGGTTAGAGGATTGATTGACTCGTTTCTGAAACCAAAGGCGGAATACATGGGATTTCATGCCCATGAGTTTTCTATGGGGCTAGTCATTGATAGGTTTATTAATACGAATGACTATCTGGATATTTGGACCGACCCCGATGTGGAAGAGCCAGAACTCTATAATAGCATCAAACAGGCCATTGTGAACGACAGGTATATAGAGAAAGCTCTGTTGGAGAAGCAAGACCAACTGTTGGCTGAAGAAGAAAATCCGCTCTTGGTTATCCGGGATGTGGAGATGCTTCATCCTTTCTATATGATTGGCGCTGTAGAGAACAATATCTACAACCAGATTCAGATTCCAATGTTGGTGCTTTATCCGGGAGAAACGCAAGGCACTGCCCGTTCTTTCCTCGGCATTTATAACCAGGATGGAAATTACCGTTCCATTAACTTCTAAAGATAATCAGTTATGCATAAGATACAGGAATTATTCGATCCTTCTAAACAGCTCAACCGTAAGATAGAGAGTGTTGTCACCTTTGGTGCCAATACCACGGAAGATTTGGACCATGAAATTCGGGAGTATGTCGTTACGGACAAACTGCACAAGAACTATGAGGACGTGCTTCTCGATTTGCAGTCGGCTTTTGATAATTCAAGTAAGGAGATCGGTATCTGGGTCTCTGGCTTCTATGGTTCTGGTAAGAGTTCCTTTGCCAAATATCTGGGCTTGTCGTTTGATAAGAGCCTGATGATTGATGGCGTTACTTTTGGTGATAAGTTGTTGAGTCGCATTCATGATACAACTATCACAGCCTTGCACCATGCCATCATCAATCGCCATAATCCGTTGGTTGTGATGATTGACCTCAGTACTCAGTCGGTTGCCGGCAATATCTCAACGGTCAGTGATATTGTGTATTATGAGACTTTGAAACAGTTGAACATCACCAAGTGTACCGACCAGAAGGTGATGTGCTTCGTCGATATGCTTCACAGCGAGGGGAAATATGAGGAATTCTGCCGCATCGTGAAGGAGGAGAAGCACAAGGACTGGGAAGTGGAACAGTGCAACGACTTGGCTGCGAATATGATTGCGGCAAGTCTTGCGCCAAGACTCTTGCCTGCCTATTTCCCTGATAGCGCCAGCTTCAAGAACATCAAGATGAATAGCGCCTTGAACGAGAAGGAACGTTTCAAGCGTCTTTATCAGCTGATCAAGGAAAAAACGGGAAAGGATAAGGTAATCTTTGTCTTGGATGAGGTAGGACAGTATGTGGCTTCCAATGTAGAGCTGATTCTCAATGTGCAGGGCATGATGCAGATTTTCAAGGATGAGTTCCGTGGAAATGTGTGGGTGATTGCTACAGCACAGCAGACTCTTACGGAGGACAATCGTCAGGCGCAACTCAATTCCAATGAGTTATTCCGTTTGAATGACCGTTTCCCTATCAAGGTGGATATTGAGGCTAACGACATCAAGGAAATTATCACCAAGCGTCTGCTGGGCAAGTCGCAGGAGGGCAAGGAATTCCTGGTTAAGCTCTTCAATCAAAACGAAGGCATCTTGAAGAATAATATCCATTTGGCTGTGCAACAGCGTAGCATCTATAATCAGGTGCTTACAGAGCAGTCGTTTGCCGACCTCTATCCGTTCCTCCCGGTGCATATTGATATCCTGCTTTCGCTCTTGCAGAAGTTGGCAAGCCGCACGGGTGGTGTAGGTCTCCGTTCGGTTATCCGATTAATACGAGACATCTTGGTGGACAATCATTTGGCTGATGCTACCATCGGACAGCTGGCGGGGCCGGAATACTTCTATGATGTGTTGTCATCTGATATGCAGAAGAACTCAGCCAAGGAAATCGTCCTGGCTGCAGATAAGGCAGTACGTATGTACACAGGCAATGAACTGGCTGTGCGCATCTGTAAGACTATCGCCGTGATGCAGTTGCTTGACGACTTCAATCTGTCTTTCGACAATATCTGTGCGTTGTTGAACAACAAAGTGAGCGAAACGCTCGACCGCAACCGTGTGCGTGAGATTATTGACGAGATTTCGGGTTCCAACGAGCTCACCTTGCAGGAGGTGGAAGGCAAATACCAGTTTATGACCAATGCCATCTTGGGCATCCGTGAGGAACGTGGTAAGATTGTGCCTCGTGAAGTAGAGAAAGCCGAGGTGATGCAGGATATGCTGAAAGACTTGCTGACTCCTGCTCCTGCCGTGAATGTGTATGCGAGCAAGACAATCACCGCAGGTGTGGAACTGACAGAACGCAACCGTCCTTACACCATCTATAACACAACTAGTTTGAAGATGAACGTGCGTTTTGTCAATGGTGCGCATTTTGAGGAGACTCGTCAGCAGTTGCTTACTGAGAGTACCCGACAGGAAAATATGCGTACCCTCTATTGGCTCTGTACGCTTAATAAAGACAAGGAGGCTCTGCTGCAGGAGATTGTGAAATGCCAGAACATCCGCAACCGCCATCAGAACGAGACCAACAAGGAGATACAGGCTTATCTCCGTGCGCAGGGCGACATGGCAGAGGAGAAGAAACAGCAGTTGCGCCATGCGCTCCGAGAGGCGCAGGCCAACAGCGAAATCATCTTCCGTGGCTCTCCACAGCAGGTGAATGCTGATACCTACAAGACGGTTGCCTTGAAGGGAATTGCCGAAAAGGTGTTTGAGAAATATCCGTTGGCTTCTGCCAATATGAAGAGCGATTGCGTGAACAAGCTTGCTTCGTATGGTGATGTTACCACCATTCCCGATTCGCTCAATCCGTTCAAGATCATCAAGAAGAACGATGGAACGATAGATGCTGCTCATCCGGCTTTGATGGAGATAAAGGATTTTGTGGCGTCTCGTTCTGAGGCTACGGGACAGGAACTGATGACCCATTTCGAAAGCATTCCGTATGGCTGGGCAAAGGATACCATCCGCTATCTGGTTGCCTTGATGCTGAAGGCAGGAAGCATACAGCTTCGTGTATCGGGCAAGGACATCACCGTGTTTGGTGAGTCGGCAGTGGCTGCCATGGGCAATAACAATGCTTTTGGAAAGATAAGTATTTCTCTCAATACAGATGGAACTTTAACGGTTCCTGAACTGCTGAATGCGGCAAAGATACTGATGGGCGTATTGGGGGCTCCACGCACAGCTCCTGTCAAGGATCAGATTGCGCAGGTTGCCAACAAGCGTATCAAGTATCTGATGCCTAAGTGGAATAAGTTGGTGCCTCACTTCGAACATCTGCATTTGGCAGGATTGCATCCTCTCAACCAAGCGATAGGCTATGCCAATCGCATCCTTGAAAGTGAGGGTGGAGAGGCTGCTTACCTGTTGGGCAAGGACAAGGAATGTGAGAAGGCTTTTCGATATGCGATGGAACTTGTCAAGTGTAACGAACAAGCTGGCTTCTTGGATCGTTTCCTTCACATGGAGAAACTGATGGACGAGGCTGATAATTTGGCTCCGAATGGTATCCTTGATGGATTCCGCAAGCAGGTGAATGAGGTGCGACAGGTGTTTAATGGTTATGTGGCTAATCCTGATTTGCCTAACATCGTGTCGGACATCACCGAGCTCAGCTCACAGCTTGATGCTTATCTGCAGCAGGCTTGTCTTGAATTCCAGACACAGAGCAACGAACAGCTTAATAAAAAGCGTGTGGCTATATTGGCGAATCCCGAAATGGAGAAGTTGAAGGAAGAGCAACGTGCACAGATAGAAACGCTGTTGGGTGAATTGACCATCGAGAGTCGTGGCAGTTCTATCGACAATTTGCGTGATATGCTGAATAAGTTTTCTGGATTCTATATGCCGATGGGCGCAGTGGAAGTTATTGAGGGGCGTGTCAAGACGATGGCTGCTGCCAACGCTCCTGCTGTTACGACGGTCACGTCATCAACTGCAGGTGAAAACACAGAAGGGAATGATGACAATCCTGGTAAGGGAACGCCTACGCATCTCCATTCTCCTTCGTATAGCTCAACTCAACTCTGTATCAAGCATAAGATTACTTCTCGTGCGGAATTGCAGGAGGTCATCGACCGACTCACACAGTTGTTGGACAAGGTGGGCGATAATTCGCCAGTAGAGTTTATTTTCTAATTTTTAGCTATTCTGAAAGAATAAAACGATATGATTTCTCAAAACGGAAAGAAGATAATAGAACGTTTTGTATCGGCGGCCAAGAACTTGCTGATGCAGAATGTAACGGAAATGTTGCAGCAGTGGTATGGCATCTGGGCGGATGGCCATACCATTGGTGTGGAGCAGTTGCCAAGTCAGGATACTGACATTGTGCATACTGCCCGTATGCTGCGCGACCGCTTGCTGCATCTGATGGCTGCTCTGCCTGATACGGATACTGATGCCGATAAGGAGCGGCAGGCTGTAGGTCAGCTGGTGGCTGAACAGGCTTTTACCCAGCTCAACCGTTTTTGCGCTCTTCGCATGTGCGAGGAGCGTGACTTGATTATGGAGAGTATTCGTGGGGGCTATGAGTCGGCAGGATTCATGGCTTATGATAGTATTGCCCAAAGTGTGGGTGCAAACCGTTATGAGCGTTACCGCTGTTATCTATTGAGCGTGTTCGATGAACTGAGCATCGAACTGCCGGCAGTTTTCGACCGTTTTTCACCATTCGGTCTTCTTTTCCCAGATGAGAGTACATTGATGAAGCTCCTGGAACTCATTAACGACAGTCAGCTTTCTGCCTGGTTTGACGAGCAGAATGCTGTGACCGTGAATTTCTGGAAAGAGGACGAAACCTTGGGATGGATGTTCCAGGATTACAATTCCTTGGAGGAGCGCAGAAAGATGCGTGAAGCGAGCAGCAAGCCTCGCAACAGTCGAGAGATGGCGGTGCGCAACCAGTTCTTTACGCCTGAGTATGTGGTGCGTTTCCTTACCGACAATTCCTTGGGTCGTATCTGGTATGAGATGACCCGTGGTGAGAGCCGCATCGGTGAGGAGCAATGCCGATATATGATTCGTCGCCCTGGTGAGCCATTGGAAGAGCGCAAGCTGAAGGAGCCTACCGAGATTCTTTCGCTTGATCCTACCTGTGGTTCCATGCACTTTGGCCTTTATCTCTACGAGGTATATGAGTATATCTATATGGATGCCTGGGATCATCAGCCTTCGTTGCTTCAGAAATATCGTGAGGTACATACCCGTGAGAGTTTCCGTCGTGAGGTGCCTAAGCTGATATTGGAGAATAATATCTATGGTTGCGAGATAGACCCTCGTGCCTTGCAGATTGCCGCCCTCAGCCTTTGGCTCCGTGCGCAGAAGAGTTATAGCCAGATGAACCTTGATGCAGCCGAGCGTCCTTTGATAACCCGAAGTAATTTGGTGTTGGCGGAGGCGATGCCTGGCAATAAGCGTCTGCTCAAAGGTTTGATGGATGAGTTTGACAAGCCGATGCAGCGTCTGCTTACCACCATTTGGAATAAGATGAAATATGTGGGCGAGGCTGGTCTGCTCTTTAAGATGGAAAAGGAAATCAGCGATGATATCGAATACCTGCGCAAGAACTGGAGCAAGGTGAACCAAAACCGTAATGCCAATATCTTTGATTCTGAGGAGCGCCGTGCTGAGATTGCGGCTGCCAATGAGGCTCGTACAGAATTGCGCCACCATAAGGATGAGTTTTTTGAGGAAATCGCAGAGCGTCTGCAAACTGCGTTGCAAGAGCTTTCTTCCCGATTGAGTGAGGAAGAAGGTTACGAAAATGCGCTCTTTTCGGAAGATGCCACCCGTGGCTTTGCCTTTATCGAATTGTGCCAGAAACGATTCGATTGCATCGTCATGAACCCACCGTTCGGAGAGGGAAGTGAGCATACCAGTCAGTATATGAATGATAACTATCCTGCTTGGAGCAAAAACTTGGTGTGTGCTTTCTTCGATCGTATGCAGGAAATGCTGGATGATGAAGGCAAATTGGGAGCAATCTTCGACCGAACGGTAATGATCAAGTCGAGTTATGAGACTTTCCTGCGTCGTAACCTTTGTGGTTTTATCACGGCTTGCGCTGATACGGGTTGGGGCGTATTGGATGCAAGTGTAGAGACTTCTACGTTGGTGCTGAATAAATTAAGCTCTGATGTGGAGGGTGTGTTTATGGATGTGCAAGACGTGAATCCAGAGGAAAAGGATGAGAATCTCTCTGTGTTGACAAGAACTTATAACAGAGGTGAGGATGCCAAGTGGATTTATGTGGCGAAGTCGGTGGAGTTTGATAATTTGCCGAATACGGTGATTGGGTATTATTTTGGAAATGATATTTTGAAATTGTTCAAAAATACCAATCTGGAATCCAGAAATATAATAGCAAGAAATGGGCATACATTAACTTCTGCTACTCATTTTAGATTATTTTATGAAATTCCTAGTAATTCTATAAGTTACAAGGTTATGTATAACGGATCAACATATTCTCTGTTTTATTCATATTATAGAGAATTATGTTATTGGGGTATTAATGGAAAACTATTAGCTTCAAATTCTAATGTAGTTCTTCGTAACCAAAACTATCACTTCCTTCAAGGAGTAGGTTATGGTAAAAGAGGAGAAATATTAGATGCTCATATATTTAAGAAAGATATGCTGTTTACTGTTGAAGGATATGCCTTCTCGAATATAAACGATTCTGAATCTTTGGCGTTAAATAGCTTGTTGGATTCAATATTGGGACAATATGCATTGAATTTATACACAGGTCAGCATAAACAGACAGGCAACGTCAATCTCCTCCCTATGCCCGATTACGCCACCCGTCAATCCGACATCGAGCGTATCGTCAATGCCATCATTGACATCAAGCGAAAGTGGTTCAGTTTGGATGAGACCAACCTGGAATATCATGGCTTGATAGCCCAGATGCATATCGATACCACCATTGATGCTGCCTTGGATAAGATGCAGGAACAGCTGACTGCTGATTACGCCCGATATGAAGAACTCGTAAAAGAGAACGATGACCTGTGGATGGACTTGGCTGATATAGATAGAGATAGCGAATTCCGACAGAACTTAAATAACTATAAGTCACGTCGTCCTTATGAGGAACTGCTCTCTATAGACGGAGCCAGCTGCCAGAACGTGATTGACAAAAAAGTGATGGCACAGGAAATCGTGATGGAATTGGTGGGTATGACTTTCGGCAGATGGAACACGGCATACGTCAAGGGCGAACAGGCTATTCCTGAGTTTGGCGATGTGTTTGATGCTCTGCCATTTATGCCAGTGGTCAGTCAGGGCGAGGCTGCTTGCCCTGCTCGACTCGACGTACCTACGGATGGCATCTTGACCAACAACAGCGACTCCTCTCTCTGTCTGGCAACCCACGTAAGAGAAGTGATGCACTACCTCTGGGCAGACCGTGCCGACGATATGGAGTATGAACTCTGCCAGCTGATAGACTGCAAGAGTCTACAAGCCTACCTAGCATCGCCTACCGGGTTCTTTGACTATCACTTCAAGCGCTATACCAAGAGCCGCCGCAAGGCACCTATCTATTGGCTCCTTGCTTCGGAAGACGGCACCGTGGACTACTGGGTGTATTATCCAAAACTCAGCAAGAACACCTTGCCGCAGCTTATCATCCGTCTGCGTGAACAGCAGGAACAGTTGCGCACTCGTCTGAATGCCGCTCTTGCTGCCCACGACAAGACACAGGAGTCGCAGATTCGTGCCGAGCAGGAACAGGTGGAAGGCATGATGGACGAGCTGAACCGCATCCTTGCCGCAGGCTATGTGCCTAACCATGATGACGGAGTGCCGGTGACAGCCGCCCCATTGCTCCATCTTGCAGCCAGTCGCCCATGGCGAGTGGAATGCGAAAAGAACATGGAACTGCTGGAAAAAGGCGACTACGACTGGAGTCATCTTGCCATGAGCATGTATCCAGCCCGAGTAACCCAAAAGGCGAAGAAAGACTGGTGCATGGCGCTGACCCACGGTTTGGAACACATCTGTGAGAACAAACCGAAGGAAAAGAAGGCAAGAAAGAAAAAGGGAGACAACATAAACCCACAGCTTTCGTTATCATTTTAATGACATCAAAATATAAGAAAAAGGTATGACAGAGCAAGAGTTACAACAATATATCCGCCAACGCTATCCTGAAGAAAACGCAAGATGCGAATGGAAGGAAATGAAAAATCTGAAGAACTCCTTCAATGGCAAGGAGGGCAATGATGTACTTTCCTACGTGTCGGCTATCGCCAACATGGAGGGAGGGGAACTTGTGATTGGAGTCAAAGACCAGACCTTGGACATAGTTGGCACTGATTTGTCAGCATTGACATTCAATGGCTTTGCTGCAACCCCATTGACTGCGACGTTCAAGTTGGTAGAGCAATGTGTGAACCTTTCTTCTGAAGGTCTTCGTGTTGAGGAATTTATAACAGAGGATACTCAAAAAACGGTTTGGATTATTCATATTCCTAAGCATCAGCCACGCCGCCCTGTCTATGCACATAGAAAGGCATGGCAACGTATTGCCGATTCTCTGGTAGAGATGACGCAAGAGCGTATGCAAAGAATTCTTTCAGAACCAAGTGCTGTCTTTGGCGATTGGACTGCTAATATTATAGAAGATGCCACCATCGACGACCTCAACCCTGATGCGATTCGTATGGCAAGAGAAAAATATACGGAAAGGCATGAGATAAGAGCTAAGGAAATCGAGAGCTGGGATGATGCAACCTTTTTGAACAAGGCAAAGATTACAAGAGCCGGAAAGATAACCAATGCAGCTATCATACTTTTGGGTAGAGAGGAATCTGAACATTTCTTGTCGCCAGCCGTATGTGTCATTCGTTGGAAACTGATTGCAAAAGAGGATAAAAACAAGGATTTTCATAATTTCCATGTTCCTATGATTAAATCAGTGGAAGAGATAACAACAGGATATATTAGGAACAATAACTATGTATATACAGTTAGTGGTAATATTTTCCCGGAGAATATGATGCGCTATGATGTATTTACATTGCGTGAGCCCATTTGCAATGCCATTGGGCACCAAGATTATGGAATGGGTGCAAGAATAGAGCTGTTGGAATACGAAGATGAAAAGTTAGTTATCCAAAATTATGGGCAATTTATACCTAATTCCGTAGAAGATGTTGTGGAAAAAGATTGTCCCGATTCAAGGTATCGTAATCCTTTCTTGATGGAAGCTATGTGTAACATAGGAATGGCTGAAACAGAAGGTGGGGGTATAAGAAAACTATTTGTACAACAAAAGAAAAGATTCTTCCCTATGCCAATATATGATTTGTCTGGTCAGAAGGTTCGGTGTGAAATTCAGGGCAAGGTGTTGGATGAGAATTTTGCAAAAATTCTTGTTAATAATCCTGATTTGTCATTGCCAGAGATTATCATGCTTGATAAGGTGCAAAAAAGGGAATATAGTAGCTTGACTGATGATGCAGTAGCTCTGTTGAGACAAAAGAAATTTGTTGAGGGCAAGAGAAGTAGTTTATATCTATCTTTCAAAATTGTCGAAAGTTCAAAACATATAGGGTTGAAAGCTTCTTATATAAAAAACAAGAGTTTTAACGATGCTTATTATAAAAAGCTCATAGAAGATTACCTCTTGAAATTTGGCTCTGCTTCAAGAACTGATTTGGATGAACTCTTATTGGACAAATTGCCAGACGTGCTTGATGAGACACAAAAATATAATAAGGTGACAAATCTTCTTGCTTCTTTAAGAAGAGCAGGAAAGATACATGTTATTGGTAGAAAATGGTTCTTATGCAATTAATATAATAAGGTGAAAGTTTACAAGAAAATTTGTTGTATTTACAAGAAAATAAAGATAAGTTCTTGAAATTCAACTAAATGAAAGCTTTTTGGTTTACAAGAATACAAGAAGATTTACAAGAAAATAACAAGAAGATGGACATACAAGGATATATCATAGACCACTGGTTGGGGAAGATGAGTGCAGAGAAGCCTGTGCTCATCATCTACGACCGTAATGCGCTTTATCATAGTGTTTTGCCTCTAGCTGTGGAAAAAGGAGTGAAGGTGATAGACACAACCAAGGGCTTACTGCATGCTCGGCTGGCTGCGTCTCGTTTTTGGTGTGGTGAACTGGCAGAGAATAATGATTTGCGTATGATTATCTATCGCCAGATGCCTCAACCTACTACCGACCGTCAGTGGGTAGAGGAGCCTTATAGTGCTTTCAAAAATGCAGCGGCAATGTTTCCTGTAGATCCACAAGATGACTATAAGTACATCTGTCAGTCGTTTTTGCCAACCAAGAAAGACGAGATTGAACGCCTGTTTGCGAGTGGAACTACATCTTTCAATATGATTAATGCCTTGCTTGATGGAGCGGCTTATCCTGCTTTGGAACAATTGACTGGTGGCAAGAGCTTTGTTGAGATGACGGTGGGCTTGTTGGCTCAAACGTTTTCTTCGGATATGGCATGGTTACCTGAATGGGCTCGTTTTGCGGAGATTCAATATCCGGGGCTTGATAGTAACGGAATCTCACTTCAGGATATTCAGCAGAAACTATGGATGTATTTGCTGTTTAGTGAGTTCGTTTTCGATTTGCCTTCGGCTTTACCTGATAGCTTGAAGACGGTTGCTATGGCACCGGTTGAAATCAAGGATAAGATCTATTCGGTGTGTGATCATTTGCGTCGCAGAAGCGACTTGCGTGAGATTTATGTGAGAATGGCACGTAAAACGGCGAATGCTTTCCAACTTGCTGATTTGTTTGCGAAGTCCAAACATTTGGGTGACCGCGTGACATTTGCTTTTGAAAATAAGGTGGAATACGAACGTTTCGTAGCTTATCTCAAAGAGGGTAAGTTAGGAGAGGCTCATAAGTTGCTCAAAAAGAATATCGAAGACGTTTGGTATCAGGAAGATTCTGAGGTGTCAACGTTTTGGAAGTTGGCTGGTTATGCCTTGCAAATCGCTGATTGTGTGAATCGGGGAGTAAAGAGCGATGGAGATATCCAGGATTTGGTGGAATGGTATGTTGGCAGTGGTCAGGAAGCTGATAAAGCTTACCGTAGATATTTGACTGATAGCCAGGAAGTAGTCTCTCTTCCTACTGCAGTAAAGACAATGACACAATATGTAGAAGGCTTGTATGCAGACTTTACTGAGCGTAGTGTCAAGGAGTATCAGATGCGTGCCGGGGAAATCAAGAATCATGAGCAACTGCGAAACCAGGGATGTATAGATATCGTATATCCAGCCCTGAAAGAAGGTAAGCGGGTGGCTTTATTTTTTGTGGATGCTTTCCGCTATGAGATGGGTAAATGTTTTGCTGATAGTATGATGCGCAATGAACCAGATCAAGTAAAGATAGGGGCTAAGTTGTCTTTCCTGCCTTCTGTTACTCGATTTGGTATGGCTGCTCATTTGGGACATGTGAAAGTTGTGGAACAAAACGGAAAACTGCAACCTTCTGTAGATGGCAGAGTGATTATAACGCCTGATGACCGACTGGATTATTTGCAGCAGAAAACCCATGTAGTAACGCAAGATGTGCGCTTGGAAAATTTCGATATGTCTGCCATAGAAGACAATGTACAATTGTTGGTTATAAGAAGTCAGGATATGGATACTGCTGGAGAAGAAATCAAGTTGAGTGGGCTTGCCGTGATGGATAAGGTGTTGGTGCGTCTGGCGCGTACCTTGAATGCCTGCAAGCAAAAAGGCTTTGATATGGCTGTCTTTGTTGCTGACCATGGATTTATGGTGCAGTCAAGTTTCCATGTGGGTAATTTGATAGATAAACCTATGGGTAGTGATGTCTCGCTGGAAGAAAGTCGCTTGTTGGTAGGTAATCTGAATGACAGCGAGGACACCTTATCCTTTACTCCTGAAGAACTGGGACTGGATGCTGAGGTTATGAAACTATGTTATGCCAAGAACTTTACTGTGTTTAGAAAAGGTGAAATGTTTTACCATGAAGGCTTGTCGCTCCAGGAGAATGTGGTACCTGTGATAACTGTGCAGTTGCAGAATAAGCAGAAAAAGCAGAAATACAGCGTGGAATTAAAGTATAAGGGGAATACGTCTGGTACAGTTTATACTTGCCGTCCGTTGATTGATATTAATATCCATCAGGATGATTTGTTTGCAGATGGAGTAAATATAAGATTAATAGTGGCTGATGGCGAAGGCCATGCAATAGGCGCACCGAGTGGTAAATTCTATGATGATGTTACGCAGACAGCACAAATACCTTCTGGTGTTACTCAATACCGTCAGCCGATAGTTATAGATGAAGAATATGGGGGCGACAGTATTGTTGTGTCTGCGTTGGATGCCGATACCCATGCTATGCTCTCTACATTGAAGTTGAACTTTGAAAATGATTTGTAAATGGATGCTTTAGATATGAAACTTAACCATGCTTTCCCAGGAAAGGTGGTTCGCAAGGACCTGCTGCATGATATTAAGCGTGCTGTGAACGTTCCTTCCTTTGTCTTGGAGTTCCTGCTGTCACGTTATTGTGCCAGTGAGGATCCCGAAGAAATAGAGGAAGGAAAGAAAGCTGTGCTGCAAACTATAGAAAAATGCTATGTTCGACCAGATGAATCTAACAAGGCACAGGCAATCGTGGAGCAGAAAAAACGCCATAAATTCATTGATAAGATTCATGTGAAATATGTGGAGCGGGAAAAGCGTTACTGGGCTGAGATGGAGAACTTTGCCTCCAAGCGTATTGCCATCAATCCTTGTTTCTATCAGGAAAACGAAAAATTGCTCGAGAGTGGCATCTGGGCAGAGATAACTTTGGCATATAATGAAGTGGAGGAGGATGACTATGCCTTCTTCATCGAAGATTTGCGCCCTATCCAAATTGCCCATTTTGATGCAGAAAAGTTCTTTCGTGGTCGTGAGCAATTTACTACTGATGAGTGGATGGATGTTCTGATTCGTAGTATTGGCATTAATCCTGATTGGCTTTCTGAAAGATCACGTCAGCTGAATAGCGATAAGAATGGTAGAAGATTGAAATTTCATATTCTCTCCCGCTTCCTGCCATTGGTTCAAAGTAATTATAATAGCATAGAGTTGGGAGGCAGAAGTACCGGTAAGAGCTATTTTTATTCGGAGTTCTCTCCTTATTCTACTTTGTTGTCTGGTGGACAGGCTTCAACTGCTACATTACTATATAATAATCAACGCAAGCAAGTGGGTGCTGTTGGTTATTGGGATAATGTCGCCTTTGATGAGGTTGCCAAGATGAAAATCAAGGATGCCGATACCGTGCAAATCATGAAAGATTATATGGCTAATGGTCGTTTCTCGCGTGGTAGGGAAGTGACAGGCTATGCCAGTTTCTCTTTTGTTGGTAACTTTGACTTGAATATCCAGCAGATAGTTAATAATTATGATAAAGATTTGCTGGTTACTTTGCCTGAAGCTTTCGATCTCGCTGTAATTGATCGTATCTACAACTATATTCCAGGGTGGGAGATACCGAAGATTGATGACAGTGCTTATAATAACGGTTTTGGATTGATCACGGATTATATGTCAGAGGCACTTCATTACTTATTTGTGCATGATAGTGACTACGTGGGGGTAGTCAATGCCCGTTTGAAGAAGGGTGATAATATTGAAGGCCGTGATAACCGTGCCTTACAAAAAACGATATCTGGCTTTATCAAATTGTTATTCCCGACAGGTCAACCAACTGATGAGGAGTTCGATGAAATAGTGGAATATGCGATAGAAGGCCGTCGTCGTGTAAAGGAACAATTGAATAAGCGTAAGCCTGATGAGGAATACGCTCGTATCAATATGTCATATATAAATAGGGATGGAAAGAAAATTATAGTATATTGTCCGGAAAGTAAGTATAGCAAGGCAACCCAGAATCCTCGTAAAGATCCTGAAGTGGCAGTTTTGACCGAAGCTTATGATGAAATGCCTTTTGAGAATGCACCTTCAAAGGTTATGGAGGATCGTCCTATGATGAAACCTCTGATTGTTGAAGATGATTCTCCTAAAGAGAAGACAATTGATGTGCAATATGGTGATATAGGTTATGGTTATGATGACTTGTTTGCTGACTATCTGAAGGGGGCAAAGGTGGTTATGCTCGAAGAACCTTACTTGTCACATGGCTATCAGGTAACCAATTTGGTTCGATTCATCGAATTATTGGTAAAGATAGGTGACTGTAAAGTTTTTAAGTTGATTACAAAACTCGGCGATACGGTAGAAGAGTCTTCTTATATAAAAGATAGTTTGAGTGGTATCAAGGAAACCCTGGCTGATATGGATGGCAACATAATGACATTTGAATATGAATTTGATGAAAACTCTCATGACCGTTACATCCGCACTAGTAATGATTGGGACATCACCCTTGGTCGTGGTCTTCATTTCTATCAGAACTTGAATCCAAGCAAGGATAGTCGTAACTACTTCCAGATGGGAACCTACGATCTTTCCCTTCGTCCATGTTTGAAGACAAGATTTACTTTTATCAAAAGAGATTCTAAAGAATAAATGCGTATGGATAGTAAATGTAAATATTGGATGTTATTATTGACACTGTTGTGTGTCATATCATTAGGTTTTTCTTTATTTAGAGTGTTTCCCTGTGAAGTTGGCAATGAGACGTTTTTAGGAATAGTACTTTCTGCTGTCGGTATCATTGTTACCTTGGTTATGGGATATCAGATATTTAGTGTTGTTGAATTTAGAGGTGAACTTCAAAAGCAAAAAGAAGAAAATATTAAGTTGGCTCATGATAATGCAAAACTTCAACAAATGATTGGAAATCAAATGGGTGCATTAGATAAGCAAAAGGGTCGTATAGAGGAAGGGCTTAATATGTGTTTTTCTTATATTAATTATTTTTCGGGTCAAGATGTTTGTACTGCTTTTGGCGCATTTGTACCTATGTTGGATGCTTTGTACTATTCATTAGATTCTGATGAAGATGGTATTGACGATATATTCTCTACCTTACGGTTATTTGTTAGCAAAATCCAAACACAATCTTTTGCAATACCAGGAGGGTATGGTGATGTTCATGGAAAGTATATAATAACAGACCCACAGCATCCTTTTTATAATCGCACAATTGATGAATATATGAATTCTCGTTTGAAGCCTGTAAAGACTATTGATGATAAAATTCGCAATCATAAGAACTATAAGTTTATTAAAGTTTCATATGAAGATATTATGGCTTTATTCAATGAGAAGGTGGCAAAGATTATTCAGGATCCTCAGAATTTATCTTTTTCGAGATAAGACAATTTGAAAATGAAGTTTCTTGTTGACGGTTGAAAAACCTTAGTGATTTTCAACTTGTCAACTTTGATACTTGACAACCTTTAAAATCCTCTATAATTTAGTAGAGTTATATGCTCAAGGATTCTGCAATGGGTGCAACAGAGAGAACAGATTATAAATATTGGGTGCAAATCCTCTGATTTTGCAGAATTACATGTTGAAGATTCTGCAATGGGGCAAGTGAAATGGAGGTCTATGAATTATGGGTGCAAATAGGGTGCAACTTTGAAATGTATAAAAACAAAAGAGCCTTGCAAGTAGTTGACTTGCAAGGCTTTATCTTTTGCGCTTCAAGATGGGCTTGAACCAACGACCCCCTGATTAACAGTCAGGTGCTCTAACCAACTGAGCTATTGAAGCAATTTGCTATGAAAGAAGATGAGTTACGAGGCTAACCTGAAACTCTCTTGCGCTTCAAGATGGGCTTGAACCAACGACCCCCTGATTAACAGTCAGGTGCTCTAACCAACTGAGCTATTGAAGCATTTTTTTCTGTAAAGAACATGACGTTCCTTATTTGCGTGTGCAAAAGTACTAACTTTTCTTCATTCTGCCAAATTTTTTGCTGACTTTTTTCGCTTTTTCTCTAAAAAAGTGTATTTTTTCTTATCTTTGTGCCATTTTTTGCCTATTTTATGGTGTTTTTCGCAAAGAAATGAGTACTTTTGTGGTCGAAATCTTCTCCCGAGGGCGAATGCTGTGAAGAGGGGGAGGAAATAACCAATAAGTTGAATCATATACAATTAAATAAGGTAACAATGAAAAGAATACTGTTCTCCTTGCTTATGGTGCTCCTGGCAGTTCCTACTTTTGCCCAGGTTGACAAAGATCATGACTTCAAAGCCGCAAAGAATATGGAAATATTCAATGCCATCTACAAGAATCTCGATTTGATGTATGTTGATACGCTCGATGCTGAAGTTGTGGTCGGAAATGGTATCAATGCCATGTTGCGTAGTCTCGACCCTTATACTACCTATTATCCTGAGCAGAAGATGAAGGAACTCAAGAACCTGCTCACCGGCAAGTATGCGGGTGTAGGTGCGGTGATACGCTACAATTTCCAGTTGCAGCGCGTCTGTATCAGCGAGCCTTACGAGAATATGCCTGCTGCAGAAGTGGGACTGAAGAAGGGTGACATCATCCTGAGTATTGATGATGAGGATATGACCAATAAGGAGGTGAGCTATGTCAGCGATCATCTTCGTGGTGATCCGGGTTCTTCTTTCATGCTGAAAGTTAAGCGTCCAAGTACAGGCAAGACGATGAAGGTGAAGGTAACACGCCGTACCATCCAGTTGCCGTTCTTGCCTTATTATGGCATGTTGGAGGGCAGCATCGGTTACATAAACTTCAATTCCTTTACCGAGCAGTCTGCCAAGGAAGTGCGTCGTGCTTTCATCGATTTGAGAAAGCAAGGAGCCAAGAGTCTTGTCTTCGATCTGCGTAATAATGGTGGTGGTTCTGTTACCGAAGCGGTCAGCATCATCAATATGTTCTTGCCTAAAGGTAAGACAGTCTTGGAGATGAAGGGAAAGTTGCAGCGTTCTAATCATGCTTATAAGACCACGGTTGAACCGATAGATTCCGTTATGCCGATGGTAGTATTGGTGAACGAGAATTCTGCCAGTGCCAGTGAAATCATGAGCGGCAGTCTGCAGGATTATGACCGTGCTGTAATATTAGGTACGCGCACGTATGGAAAGGGATTGGTGCAGACTACCATGGATTTGCCTTATAACGGACAGGTGAAACTTACTACTGCTAAATATTTCATTCCTAGCGGTCGATGCGTTCAGGCACTCAACTATAAGCACGATAAGGGTGGTTATGTGGAGCATGTTCCCGACTCTCTTACCAAGGTGTTCTATACCGCAGGTGGCAGAGAAGTGAGAGATGGAGGTGGCGTGAAGCCGGATGTAGAAGTAAAGCCTGATTCTTTGCCAAACATTGCCTTCTATCTGGCTGGTGCCCGCGACAGTAATGAGGTGATGCTTAATTATGAGGTTGATTATATCGCCAAGCATCCTGCTATAGCTCCTGCGAAGGAATTCTCGCTGACCGATGCCGACTATGATGAATTCAAGACACGCGTGTTGAAGGCTAACTTCCAGTACGACCGTGAAACAGAAAAGTATCTCAAGGACTTGGAAAAACTCGCTAAGTTTGAAGGCTACTACGATGATGCCAAGGCTGAGTTTGAGGCTTTGAAGAAAAAACTGAGTCATAATGTGGCAAAGGATCTGGATTATAACAAGGATTACATCAAGCATCTGTTGGAAAATGACATCGTTTCTGCCTATTATTTCCAGCGCGGTGCCATCCAGAATTCCATGCGTTACGACAAGCAGATTAAGGAAGCAGTAAAATTGCTGAATTCTCCATCAGAATACGAAAAAATACTGCATCCTGTGAAGAAATAAGTACAAAAACGTGCACAATCGATTAAAAATGTGCACGTTGCGAATAAAAAGTTGCATTTTTTTTGGCTAATCACAAAAATATTTGTAATTTTGCAACGTTCAGTGGAATGAGGGGCTCACAAGAGTTCCTCATTTTATTTTAATAAGGTATATATGATTGATAAAAACGTCGTAAAAGAATTAGTTGAAGAATGGCTCCAAGATAAGGAATATTTCTTGGTAAGCATTGAAATCAGTCCCGACGATAGAATCGTTGTTGAGATTGACCATGCCGATGGAGTATGGATTGAGGATTGTGTTGCCTTGAGTAAGTATATTGAGGATCATTTGAACCGTGACGAGGAAGACTATGAGCTCGAAGTTGGCTCTGCAGGCTTGGGTCAACCGTTCAAAGTTCCGCAGCAGTATATCAATTTCATTGGCAAGGAGGTAGAGGTGCTTGATGCCGACGGCAAGAAGGTGAAGGGTATCTTGAAAGCTGTTGAAGGAAATGACTTCACAGTTGGCGTTGAAGAAAAGGTAAAGGTTGAAGGTAAAAAACGTCCGGTTAAGCAGGAGGTTGATCACGTTTACCAGATGGATAAAGTAAAATATACAAAATACATAATTAGTTTCAATTAAGTTATGGCTAAAAAAGAGCAAGAATTGACAGCGAGTATGATTGATACATTCCGCGAGTTTAAAGAAACAAAGAATATCGACCGTACTACATTGGTAAGTGTATTGGAGGAGAGCTTCCGTAATGTACTTGCCAAGATTTTTGGTAGTGACGAAAACTTTGATGTCATCGTGAACCCTGACAAGGGTGACTTCGAAATTTATCGCAACCGTATAGTTGTTGCTGATGGCGAAGTTGAAGATGAAAATAAGGAAATTACACTTTCTGAGGCTCGTAAGATTGAGCCGGATTACGAGGTTGGTGAGGATGTAAGTGAGACGGTTGACTTCAATAAGTTTGGTCGTCGTGCCATCTTGACTCTTCGTCAGACTTTGGCTTCCAAGATTCTTGAGTTGGAGCATGATTCACTCTACAACAAATACAAGGATCGCGTAGGTCAGGTTATCTCTGGTGAGGTTTATCAGGTTTGGAAGCGCGAGGTTCTGATTGTAGATGATGAGAACAACGAGCTCATGTTGCCTAAGACTGAGCAGATTCCTGGTGATACTTACCGCAAGGGTGAGACTGTTCGTGCGGTCATCCTTCGTGTAGACAACGAGAACAATAATCCAAAGATTATCTTGAGCCGTACTGCTCCAATCTTCCTGCAGCGCCTGTTGGAGGCTGAGGTTCCTGAGATTGCAGACGGTCTGATTGCAATCCGCCGTATCGCCCGTCTTCCGGGAGAGCGCGCTAAGATTGCTGTTGAAACATTCGATGAGCGTATCGACCCGGTTGGCGCATGTGTAGGTGTTAAAGGTAGCCGCGTTCACGGTATCGTTCGCGAACTTTGCAACGAGAATCTCGATGTCATCAACTACTCAAGCAATACCAAACTCTTCATTCAGCGTGCGTTGGCTCCAGCCAAGGTTTCTTCAATCAATGTTGATGATGAGAACAAGAAAGCAGAGGTTTACTTGCAGCCTGAGGAAGTTAGTTTGGCTATCGGCCGTGGCGGTATGAACATCAAACTGGCTTCTATGCTTACAGAATATACCATCGACGTATTCCGTGAGGTAGACGAGAATGAGGCCGATGAGGATATCTACTTGGATGAGTTCTCTGATGAGATTGACCAGTGGGTTATCGATGCTATCAAGGGCATCGGTCTTGATACTGCCAAGCAGGTACTCAATGCACCTCGCAACTTGCTGATTGAGAAGGCCGACCTCGAAGAGGAGACCGTTGATTATGTACTCAGCGTGTTGCGCGCCGAATTCGAACAATAATTCCCTTGCCAGCGAGTGCTTGCAGGGAATCTAACTTTAAAAATAGGAGAATAAATAATTTATGAGCATCAGATTAAATAAAGCACTACGTGAATTAAATATAGGACTTCAGACGGCAGTTGAATTCCTAGAGAAAAGAAAAGACCTGGGAGATGTCAAGGCAGAACCGAGCTTCAAACTCACCGACCAGCAATACAAGGCATTGAATGATGCCTTCAGTCAGGACAGAGAGGTTCGTGATCAGGCTGAGAAACTCTTTACCAAAAAAGCAAAAGATAAGAAGCGTGCGCCAGAGCAGAAGGACAATCGCGCTGAAAGCTTGTTGGAGTCTAATGGACAGCAGCAGTATAAGCCGCTGGGAAAGATTGACTTGGACAATATCGGTAAGAAGCCTGCTGCAGAGTCTGTTGCGGAAAAGCCTGAGACTGCTGCCGTCAGTCCTGAGCAGAAGAAAGACGCTCCTAAGGCTGAGCAAAAGAAGGAACAGAAGCCACAACAGGCTTCTCAGCATAAACAGCAAATGAAACAGGAAAATCATCAGAAATCACAGCAGTCAAACGCTCAGATGAATAAGCAGAATGCTCCTCAGGGAAAGAAAGAGCATCATCATGCTAAGAATGAAACTGCACAGCATTCTGCTGGCGCAGCAGACAACAGCGTGTTTACTCTCAAGAGTGAGAAGAAGTTTACTGCTAATGAGCCTAAGGTGTTGGGCAAGATAGATTTGTCTTCTCTCAACCAGAGCACTCGTCCTAAGAAGAAAACCAAGGAGGAGCGCCGCAAGGAACGTGAGGAGAAAATGGCTCAACAGCACAATGAGCGCAAAAAGCGTGTTCGTATCAACAAAGAACGTGTTGACATCAATGCCGAAGCTAAGAATAATGGCGGAGGTAATGGCAACAACGGCGGTAATAACAAGAAGAACAAAAACCGCAACAGAAATAATAACAATAATAATCGCGGCAATAACAACAACCGCGGCAACCAGCGCCAGATCGAGGTTGATGACGAGGCTGTAGCACGCCAGGTAAAGGAGACTCTTGCACGTTTGACCAGCAAGAGTCAGAACAAGAAGGGTGCTAAGTACCGTAAGGAGAAGCGTGAGGCTGTTCAGGAGAAGTTGCAGGATCAGGCTCGTCAGGAGCAGAAGGAAAGCAAGACCCTGAAACTTACTGAGTTCGTTACCGTTAGCGAGTTGGCTACGATGATGGATATCAGCGTTACTCAGGTTATCTCTACCCTGATGGGCGTAGGTATCATGGTTTCTATCAACCAGCGCCTGGATGCGGAGACCATCAACATGGTAGCTGAGGAGTTCGGTTTCAAGACCGAATACGTGAGTGCCGAGGTTCAGGAGGCCGTGAGCGAGGAAGTGGATGATGAGAACGACTTGGTTCCACGTGCTCCAATCGTAACCGTAATGGGTCACGTAGACCACGGTAAGACCTCTTTGCTCGACTATATCCGCAATACCAATGTGATTGCCGGTGAGGCAGGTGGTATTACCCAGCATATCGGTGCCTATAGTGTGACCCTGAAAAGCGGTCGCAAGGTAACCTTCCTTGATACTCCAGGTCACGAGGCGTTTACCGCCATGCGTGCCCGTGGTGCCCAGGCTACCGATATCGCCATCATCATCATCGCAGCCGATGACTCTGTGATGCCTACTACCAAGGAGGCTATCGCTCATGCCCAGGCTGCCGGTGTACCTATGGTATTCGCAATCAACAAGATTGATAAGCCAGGTGCTAACCCAGACCGTATCCGTGAGGACTTGGCTAACATGAACCTGCTCGTTGAGGAGTGGGGTGGTAAGTATCAGTGCCAGGAAATCAGTGCCAAGAAGGGTATCGGTGTTCACGATTTGCTCGACAAGGTGCTCCTCGAGGCTGACATGCTCGACTTGAAGGCTAACCCTAACCGTCGTGCTACAGGTACCATCATCGAGTCTTCCCTCGACAAGGGTCGTGGATATGTTTCTACCGTATTGGTTGCCAACGGTACCTTGAAGGTAGGCGACATCGTACTCGCCGGTACTTCTTGGGGTCGTGTCAAGGCGATGTTCAATGAGCGTAATGTCAACATTAAGTCAGCTGCTCCAGCTGAGCCAGCTATCATCCTCGGTTTGAACGGTGCGCCTACTGCAGGTGACCAGTTCCACGTAATCGAGACAGAGCAGGAGGCTCGCGAAATCGCCAACAAGCGTGAGCAGTTGCAGCGTGAGCAGGGCTTGCGTACTCAGAAGCGCTTGACCCTGGGTGATATCTCTCACCGTATCGCACGTGGTGAGTTCCATGAGTTGAACGTCATCGTGAAGGGTGATACCGATGGTTCTGTTGAGGCTTTGAGCGACTCATTCATCAAGCTTTCTACCGAGAAGGTTCAGGTGAACGTGGTGAACAAGGCTGTGGGTCAGATTTCAGAGAACGACGTGATGCTGGCATCTGCTTCAGATGCAGTCATTGTTGGTTTCCAGGTTCGTCCATCTGCCGATGCTCGTAAGGCTGCCGACCGTGAGGGTGTTGAAATCAACACATACTCTATCATCTACGATGCTATCGACGATATCAAGAGTGCGATGGTTGGTATGCTCGACAAGGTGAAGAAGGAAATCGTTACCGGTCAGGTTGAGGTTAAGCAGACCTTCAAGATTTCCAAGGTGGGTACTATTGCCGGTGGTCTCGTTACCGAGGGTAAGGTACACGCTAAGGATAAGGCTCGCGTCATCCGTGACGGTATCGTGATACGTACTGCTGAAATCGGTGCCTTGAAGCGTTACAAGGACGATGTTAAGGAGGTGGTTACCGGTATGGAATGCGGTTTGAGCCTCGTCAACTACAACGATATTCAGGAGGGCGACGTTATCGAGACCTTCACTGAGATCGAGGTAGAGCAGAAGCTTTAATAAAGTGAAGAGTGAAGAACGAAAAGTGAAGAAATCATTTGTTTTTCGCTCTATCATATATATAATAAGGTAGGGATGAGTCCTCAGCGGCTTATCCCTATTTAGGGTTAAAATAACGAAAGGTTATTCTAAATAACAATGGCAGAAATAGAGAAAGAACAGAATCAGGTTGTCAAGGATGTGATAGACCAGAAATACGAGTATGGTTTTACCACCGATGTACATACTGAAATCATAGAAAAGGGTCTCAACGAGGATGTTGTGCGCCTGATCTCGCAGAAGAAGGGAGAGCCAGACTGGATGCTCGAATTTCGTCTGAAAGCCTACAATTACTGGAAGACGCTCAAGGAGCCAAAGTGGGGACACGTTCACGTGCCACCTATTGACTACCAGGAGATTTCATACTATGCTGACCCTTTGGCAAAGAAGCCGAAGAATAAGGAGATTGATCCTGAGCTGGAGAAGACATTCGATAAACTTGGTATTCCTCTGGAGGAGCGTCTGGCTTTGAGCGGTACCGCCGTAGATGCCATCATGGACTCTGTGTCGGTAAAGACTACTTTCAAGGAGAAACTCCGTGAAAAGGGCGTCATCTTCTGCAGTATCGGTGAGGCTGTGAAGGAGCATCCTGATCTGGTAAGAGAGTATCTGGGAACCGTAGTTCCTTATCGTGATAACTTTTATGCAGCCTTGAACAGTTGCGTATTCAGTGATGGCTCATTCGTTTATATTCCTAAGGGCGTCCGCTGTCCGATGGAGTTGAGCAGTTACTTCCGCATCAATGCCCGTAACACCGGTCAGTTTGAGCGTACATTGATCATCGCCGATGATGATGCCTACGTTTCTTACCTGGAGGGATGTACAGCGCCAATGCGTGATGAGAACCAACTCCATGCGGCTATCGTAGAGATTATCGTCAAGGATAATGCAGAGGTGAAGTACTCTACCGTTCAGAACTGGTATCCTGGTGATGAGCATGGTAAGGGTGGTGTGCTGAACCTGGTAACCAAGCGAGGCGACTTGCGCGGTGTGAACTCTAAGTTGAGCTGGACTCAGGTAGAGACCGGTTCGGCTATTACATGGAAGTATCCTTCCTGCATCTTGCGTGGCGACAACTCTGTAGCTGAGTTCTACAGCGTAGCTGTTACCAACAACTATCAGGAGGCTGATACCGGTACCAAGATGATTCACATGGGTAAGAACACCAAGAGTACCATCATTTCGAAGGGTATCTCGGCTGGTCATAGCCAGAACTCCTATCGTGGTCTGGTTCGTGCTACATCCAATGCCGACAATGCCCGCAACTACAGTTCCTGCGACTCCTTGTTGCTGGGTAGCGATTGTGGAGCGCATACCTTCCCATATATGGATGCCCATAACGACACAGCCGTGTTCGAGCATGAGGCAACTACCTCGAAGATTTCAGAAGACCAGCTCTTCTATTGCAATCAGCGAGGTATTCCTACCGAGGAGGCTGTCGGCTTGATCGTAAACGGTTATGCCAAGGATGTGCTCAACAAGTTGCCTATGGAGTTTGCCGTTGAGGCACAGAAACTCCTGAGTGTTTCACTCGAAGGAACCGTTGGCTAAGAATAATAAGAAAGAGAGGTGGTTATGAAAAGAATGTTGTTGATGTTATTGTTAGTTGATAGCTTGAACTTAACGGCTCAAGACCTTTTCAATCATCAAAAAAATGGCTTGACGGCACAGCAAGATTCCATCGTTGCATCTTTTGTTGCGAAATGCAAGCAAGAGCAAAATGTGTATCTTCGTTGTGGTCGATATTGTCATGTTGATGAGTCTGACCCTACATTGACCAAGTCCATTATGCAGACATCGAGTTATCTTCCGCAGATGAAGGGTAAGGTCATACGACCAGGTGAGTGCTCATTTTGGGTACTAGACCCTCCTTCGTTGTTTGTGCAATGGGGCTGGGAGAAGTCACCATCTTTCTTTGAAGAGTTTTGTTCCAATATTTTGAACGCATTTTTTAAGTAATAATATGTTAGAGGTAAAGAATCTGCATGCTACTATTGCAGGCAAAGAAATATTGAAAGGTATCAACCTGACTATCAACGACGGTGAGATACATGCTATCATGGGACCTAACGGTTCCGGTAAGTCAACCTTGAGCGCTGTGCTCACGGGTAACCCTCTCTATACCGTAACCGAGGGTGAGGCTATCTTCAACGGCAAGAACCTTCTGGATATGAAGCCAGAGGACCGTGCCCGTGAAGGCTTGTTCCTCTCTTTCCAGTATCCGGTGGAGATTCCTGGTGTATCCATGACCAACTTCATGCGTGCGGCTATCAATGCCAAGCGTGAGTATCAGGGTTTGGAACCATTGAATACAAGCGAATTCATGAAACTGATGCGTGAGAAGCGCGAGTTGGTGGAATTGGACAGCAAGTTGGCTCGCCGTTCTGTAAACGAAGGTTTCTCGGGTGGTGAGAAGAAACGTAACGAGATTTTCCAGATGGCGATGCTGGAGCCAAAGCTCTCTATCCTCGATGAAACCGACTCTGGTCTCGACGTGGATGCGATGCGTATTGTGGCTGACGGTGTAAACAAGATGCATACCGACAAGACTTCAGCCATCGTCATCACTCACTACGAGCGTCTGCTCGATATGATTAAGCCAAGTGTGGTTCACGTTCTCTATAAGGGTAGAATCGTGAAGACAGCCGGTCCTGAACTTGCCAAGGAGATTGAGGCTCGTGGCTACGACTGGATCAAGGCTGAAGTAGATGAGAAATAATAAGGAGGATGGCTATGCTTTCAGAAAAACAATATTTAGACTTGTATCAGTCTTCTTCGAGAATAATCAAGAAGAACAGTGCTGAGGTGCTCAATGCGGTGCGCGATGCTGCGTTTGAGAACTTCCGTCGCTTGGGCTTCCCTTCCCGAAAGGTAGAAAGATACAAGTACACAGATATGAGCGCCATCTTCGAGCCAGATTATGGCTTGAACTTGAACCGTCTGGAAATTCCGGTAGATCCATACGAAGCTTTCCGCTGCGATGTGCCTAACCTGAGCACTTCGCTCTACTTCGTGGTGAACGATGCTTTTTATAACAAAGCATTGCCTAAAGTAGAGCTTCCGGAGGGCGTAATCGTGGATTCTTTGAACAAGATTGCTGCAGAAAACCCTGAATTCATCGGGAAATACTACGCTAAGATTGCCAAAACCGATGAAGATGGCATCACGGCATTGAATACATTCCTGGCACAGGATGGCTTGCTTATCTACGTACCAAAGAACGTGAAGGTGGAGCGAACCATTCAGGTCATCAATATTCTCCGTTCGGATGTAGATTTGATGGTAAACCGACGTGTACTCATCGTGATGGAACAGGGTGCTGAGGCTAAGTTTCTCTTCTGCGACCATGCAGCCGATGACAAGAACTTCCTCGCTACTCAGGTAATCGAGGCTTATGTTGGCGAGAATGCCAGTCTCGACCTCTATTGTCTGGAGGAGACTCATTACAAGAACCGCCGTGTCAGCAACGTGTATATCGAGCAGCAGGCTAACAGCCGTGTAAACCATAACGTCATCACGCTTCATAACGGTATTACCCGCAACCGTCTTGACCTCGTATTCAAGGGCGAGGGAGCTGAGTGCTTCTGCAATGGTTGTGTGATTGCCGACAAGAACCAGGTGGTTGATAACAATACGCTCATCGACCACCAGGTGGGTCATTGTACCAGCAACGAACTTTATAAGTATGTACTCGATGGTGAGGCACGTGGTGCTTTCGCCGGCAGAGTATTGGTTCGTCATGGTGCCCAGAAGACTACTTCGCAGGAAACCAACCAGAACCTCTGTGCAACGAAGACTGCCCGTATGTTCACCCAGCCGATGCTGGAGATTTATGCCGATGATGTGAAGTGTGCGCACGGTAGTACTGTAGGTCAGCTCAACGATGCCGCATTGTTCTATATGCAGCAGCGTGGTGTGAGCCGCGAGGAGGCTAAGTTGCTCCTTCAGTTTGCATTTATCAACGAAGTCATCGACAAGATGGAGCTGGAGCCATTGCGTGACCGCCTGCATCATCTCGTAGAGAAGCGATTCCGTGGTGAACTCAATAAGTGTGAGGGCTGCAAGCTTTGCAAGTAGATAATATCCTTTTAAAGGAGTTAAGTTCTTAAAAATATGTATGATATCAATCAAGTAAGAGCAGATTTCCCGATTTTATCGAGAAAGGTCTATGATAAGCCATTGGTGTATCTGGATAATGCGGCAACCACGCAGAAGCCATTGTGCGTGCTCGATGCCATGCGCGACGAGTATCTCAATGTAAATGCCAATGTGCATCGTGGTGTTCACTATCTCTCTCAGCAGGCTACCGACCTTCATGAGGCAGCCCGCGAAACCGTGCGCAAGTTTATCAATGCGCCTAAGGTTGAGGAAGTCATCTTTACCCGCGGTACTACCGAGAGTCTGAATCTCGTGGTTTCATCGTTCTGCGATGCCTTTATGAGCGAGGGCGACGAGGTGATTATCTCTACCATGGAGCATCACTCCAATATCGTGCCTTGGCAGTTGCAGGCTGCCAAGAAGGGAATCGCTATCCGTGTAATCCCTATCAACGATAAAGGTGAGATTAACCTCGATGAATTCGCCAATTTATTTACCGAACGCACCAAAATCGTGAGCATTGCCCAGGTGAGCAACGTGCTCGGTACGGTGAATCCGGTAAAAGAGATGATAAAGATTGCTCATGAGCACGATGTGCCTGTCATGGTGGATGGCGCTCAGAGTACTCCACATTTTGCTGTGGATGTACAGGATATGGATTGCGATTTCTTCGCTTTCAGCGGACATAAGATTTATGGTCCTACCGGTATCGGTGTGCTTTACGGCAAGGAAGAATGGCTCGACAAGTTGCCTCCTTATCAGGGCGGTGGCGAAATGATTGAGAGCGTAAGTTTCGAGAAGACTACTTTCGAGAAGTTACCTTTCAAGTTCGAGGCTGGTACTCCTGATTATGTAGCTACCCACGGTCTGGCAAAGGCCATCGATTATGTCTCTGCTCTCGGTATGGATAACATTGCCAAGCACGAGCAGGAACTCACCCGCTACTGTATGGAGCAGATGCGAACCATCGATGGAATCAGACTTTTTGGTGAGCAGGAGGGCAAAGATGCCGTTGTCAGCTTCTTGGTTGGTGATATTCATCACATGGATATGGGCACCTTGCTCGACCGTCTGGGCATCGCTGTACGTACCGGTCATCATTGCGCTCAGCCTTTGATGGACCGCTACGGCATTCTCGGCACCGTTCGTGCCAGCTTTGCCCTATATAATACAAAGGAAGAAATAGATGCGCTTGTAGCGGGCGTAAAACGCGTGGCTATGATGTTCTAAAGATAAAGACTTTGTTGCCGCATACAGCGCACGTAAAAGCCTTATTTAGACAACTGGCGAGCGAAAGACAACCTACTGGCAAGCAAAGAACAGCCAACTGGCGCTACTGCGGACAGTTGGCTGTTTGCATTTGGCAGTTATCAGAAAGTTGAGGTTGGAATGCCCAAATACTCTTCACTCTTCACCCTTTTGTCGTAACGTATTGTTATACTGATACTTACGCGCAGAAGAGACGTTCTGACTCTTCACCCACTCTTCACCCTCTCTTCACCGCCTGGTGCTATGAGGGTGAAGAGTAGGTGAAGAGTGGGTGAAGAGTTGAAACGCTTCAGTTTTTGTAACTGTCATATAGTCAAGCGGTTACAAAATAGAGGTGAAGAGTGAAGAGATAAACGTAAAATTCATCATAATTATGTTAGAAAGTCATTATTACAAGGATATGGTAGAGGCTGGCTGCGATGAGGCTGGCAGAGGATGTCTGGCAGGCAGCGTATATGCAGCAGCCGTTATCCTTCCGCCCGGTTATCAGAATGCCGAATTGAACGACAGTAAGAAGCTCACAGATAAGAAGCGCAAGGCGCTCCGCAAGCAGATAGAGCGTGATGCCGTAGCTTGGGCTGTGGGCATTGTTACTCCCGAAGAAATCGATAAAATCAATATCCTCAACGCCAGTTTTCTGGCTATGCACCGTGCCCTGGACCAGCTCAAGGTTCGTCCGGAGGCAGTTATCGTGGATGGTAACCGCTTCAAACCCTACAAGGATTTGCCTTATACAACCATCGTAAAGGGTGACGGCAAGTATCTGTCTATTGCAGCAGCCAGCATCCTTGCCAAGACCTATCGTGATGATTACATGGATGCGCTGGCAGAAGAATATCCGCAGTACGACTGGAAAGGCAACAAGGGTTATCCTACCAAGAAGCATCGTGCTGCCATCAGGGAATTTGGAGTCACTCCATATCATCGCATGAGTTACAATCTTTTAGGGTCCGGTGAACTGTCCATCGATTTTAAGGAATAATATACTGTCGCCATGAAGCATTTGGTCTATATTTTTCTGCTCCTGCTGAGTTTGCTTTCTTGTAGGCAATCTTCCGTTTATGGAACATTGTCGGACATAGATAGTGTGCTTTCGGAGCATCCAAAGAGGGCACTTACTCAATTGGATTCTTTGAGAAAGATAGGCGCACTTTCTGCCAAAAAGGATTCCATGTATGCAAAGCTGTTATGTAATACCGCTAAGAATCTTTTGTATCTACCATTGGATGATGTGAAAGATCTCGATGAATTGGCATCTTATTATCTGCAAACAGATAATAAGGAATTATTGCCAAGAGCCTATTATTTAGTAGGTAGATGTTTGCACGACCAGGATAGCATTCCGCAAGCTATTATTTATTATCATAAGGCTTTGGAATGCTTAGATGAAAGTCAGAATAGCAATATGAAGTTACGAGGTGCGGTAAATGCACAGATTGGCGATTTGTTCTTCAGGCAAAACTACCAGCGCTATGCCAAGAAATTCTATCAAGAAGCGAGCCGTTGTGACTCGCTTTGTCACGATCTGCAGTCATTGGCTTATGACTTGAGAGACTTGGCGGTGATTTCTGAATATTTAGATCAAAAGGATAGTGCTATCTATTTTGCCAAGCAAGCCTTGACGATAGCAGATAAGTTGTCTGATGAGAGTTTGAAGACAGAAATGTCCATTGAAGTAGCTACTTGTTATTTGGAATTAGACTTGGATTCTGTGCGTAAATATATGCAGCCGTATTCATTGAATGAAAGTGTGTCATCAGATGGTGCTTCCTATTTTCGTTCTTTATATTATATGAAGATGAATGACCTCAAATTAGCAGAGAGAGAACTTTGGAAACTTGCAATAAATGAGCATAAGACTGTTAGAAAAGATGCATACCAACGGTTGACTACTATATTCTTGCAGCAAGATAAGGCTGACAGTGCTAATTCTTGTTTCCAAAAATATTTGGATTGCGCCGATTCTTTAGACATAGAGTCTGAGTCGGAAAAGGAGGCAAAGGGAATAGCCTTGTATGATTATATGTACCAGAAAGAACGTGGTAATCAGTTGGAGCTCGACAACAAGAATAAATTGCTTCTTATATCGGTTCTTGGTATTGCGCTTTTGTTTTTACTTGCATTGTCTGTCTTTTATTGGCAGATGGGTATTATGAAGAAAATCCAGTTACAGAACAAATTGAAAGATTTGAAGATACATTCCATTCTTTTTCCGATGGATTCGGCTCATTTGAATGAGCAAATCTTGATGCAAGTCGGTATGAGTACAAACTTGTCTCAAGGCAAGCATTTGTCAGAGGTGCAATGGCAAATGCTGGAAGGTGTATTCCATAGTCACTATCCTCATTTCAAGGACCACCTATATTCTTGTTGCAAGTTATCAGAACAAGAATACCATGTTTGTATGTTAGTCAAATTAGGCTTAGGTTCTTCCAAGATTTCAATCTTAACCAGCAAGGCTGTATCTACTATCTCTACGACTAAGCAAAGATTGTTCAAGAAAATAACAAGAGAAGATGGAACTGCCGAACAACTTGCGGAATTATTAGCCACTATGTAAACACCGATGAAATCACTTGTTTTGATTTTGCGAATATAGTTGCGAATATATTTTTTAATGACTTTTGTGCGAAAATGCTTACCTTTGCCGCCAACATTTTTATAACTAAACAATGAGAAAGGTAAGTTTAATTTTGGTGACTCTATTGCTAGCAATGAATATGCAAGCTTCAGTCAAGGGTAGAAGAATATACATGTTCTCTCCCGCATCACGTTCATTTTTTAATCGGCACCATCGTGCTCCAATGAAGGAACTTGTTCAAGTTTATCAAGACGATTTGTCTTTACAAGTTGTTTTGAATACAGAGCAAGTAGTAACCATTACATTATATAAATTATAATGCAGGCTATAATCTTTCAAGCTTAAAATTTGATGCTAGTGCCAATGTAGATATAACATTTTATAATAATAATAGTAAAAAACTATTTGATTTATCTATTTTAGAAGGAGACGGATATAGTGCTGGAGTGAATTTGGGACCATTATCTGTAGGCTATGGCACGGGTGTTGATTGTGTAGGAGTTCCTTCAATTGAAAAATATAATTCTGTTGGAATAGGCTTAGGCGCAGGCTTTGGTGTTTATGGAAATTCAACAATTACGAACTTTTTGATGCATTGATATGGAAGATTTTAAGAGTATAATGAAAGTAGTTGGTTATCTTATATGGGGAATGGCATGTTTTTATGTCATCTTCTTTGCATTGCAACCAGATGAGGAGAAGGTGGTTGAGGATACATTGGAAGATTGTGTGCCGTTGCAATATGATTTTAAAGTGATTTCTAGTTATCAGAACCGATATTACAATTTTGAAGGAAAAACAAATAAAGGGAGAATAGTAAAATTTAAATTGCCTCAAAACTGGGATCTGGACGATGTTTGTTCTGGTGACAGCATTCATAAATTGGCAGGCGAAAAGGAAATTTATGTGATTAAGCCTGATACTACCATAAAGATACCTTTGATGGCTTATGGCGAGGAGATATAATGACAATGAAAATATGAACTATTATGAATATAACTAAGAAAGGAGTCATAATGACTCTTAATATCTTGAATTATTGTGCTGGAACTGTAGTCTTGGCGTATTTTGGTTATCGCTTCTACACGAAACAATATTCTATCACAGACAGTTTGTTGGAGTACTGTCTTTCTATGCATTATGACTTCAAGATTTTGTCTGCTCATGAGGACAGTTTCTACCGCTTTGTCGGTATGACGAGGGAAGGAAAGAAGGTGAACTTTAAGATATGTAAAGTCTGGAATTTGGAAGGGCGATATGCTGTAGGTGATAGTATCTATAAGGAAGCAGGCGACAGTGCTCTTTATTTGATTAAGCCCAATGGCAAGATTCGACTTCCGATGGTGGATAAATGATATTGGAATATGAAACAGATATTAAATAGAATATTGTATTCTTTCTACTGTTTTGAGCAGTGGATTGATGGCTCGTTTCATATGTTGTTTCGTGGTGTCAAGGTTTGGTCGATGAAAAAAATGTATAATTTAAATCCATTTGGTTATATAAAAAAACGAAACAAATCTTTGGACGAATATGTCAATAATGTTTATTTGGCTGCTAATGAGGCTGCTGGAAATTTAGATTATGGTTTGAGAATATCACATGCTCAGGGCTTCTTGGGCGTACTGTTGGGACCATATATGATGCTAGCAGTTTCTTTTGTTAAATATTTTGGTCCAGTCAATATACCAAATACAAGTTTTAAGGTGTTTGTTTTGGTATGTTTGGGCGTGTCATATCTGATAGCTTATTTGTCAGCTTTCAAGGATGATGTGTATAAAGCATATTTCAAGAAGTTTAAAAAGGAAAAGAATGATTTGAAATGGCACGTCCTAACGTTTTTTGTGTGTCTTGGTTCCTTATACTCGGTTTATTTGTCTATTGTGTATTGGAATAAATAGAATGGTTTTATAGTGTTTGGCTTGGGAAAAGATGATATGGCTAAAAAAAGAATTCAAAATAGAATAGGGGATATCTATTACGTGACATTGGAAGATGGTGCAAGAATCTATCTTCAGTATGTAGCAATAGATACGGAACAATTGTATTCGCCAGGCAATACGAATCATCTAACAGTGTCACACAAGTGGTATGTGTGGACTATTAATCAGAAATATATACATATAGGTGATTTAGTGGGAGAATATAAATCGTATAGTATGGGATTTGTTTATCCTCCTTACGCTGTTTATCAGAAGATAATAACAGGGAAGTACCCTTTTCACGAATTGAAATAAAAATGAAAAAGTTATTCATATTTAACGTATTCTTGATGATTCTGTATTTGGTTTCATCTTGCTTACCATTTGGTTATTACAAAAGAAGTGTGGAGTTTAAAAATTGCACAGGTGATACATTAATTATAGGACATTCTTACTTTGATGCCATTGATAGTGTGCATTGTCAGATATTGCCTGCTTATGATATACCTTGTGTGGAGGAATTTGATACCATTAATGTTCCTGTAAACAAAGAATTATCTTTACGAGGTATAATGGCAGTCTTCCCTGATTCAACGTGTTGTGAGGATTCGGTATATTTGTTTTCAAGGAAAGATACGTGCTATTTATTTTTGATTAAATTCGAGGATGTAAAGCGCAATTCTTGGAAAGAAATTTGTGAAAAAAAACTATATCATAAGTGGATGGTTATTCGAGGTAAGAGTGGATTTGTTTATAGAAATATAAGATACGAATATGAGTGACTTAAAAAACATAGCCAAGATATTTGGAATCCTCTTTATTATCTTTGGGTGGTTCTTCTATGAGTTTCGCTTGTATGAAACAGATGATGATGTAAAGAAGCAGATTCTTGACGAGGAAGTACCCAAGGCTTATGTATTTCGTGTTGTTTCGTGCAAGGAATATAGAGGTTTCTCTTTTGTTGGTGTAGATCCTCATGGAGATACAATCCATGAGAATCTATCTGCCTTTTGGGATTTGTATCAAAAATACCAAAAGGACGATCGAATTGTAAAGAGAAAAGGGGAGAAAACGCTCCTCTTGATTCATCATGCAGATACAGCTTGTATTCATTTATCTTATAAACAAAATGACTTATAGGTGATATGGAAGATTTTGTCTGCTCATGAAGACTTTTTCTACCGCTTTGTCGGTATGACGAGGGAAGGGAAGAAGGTGAAGAGTGAAGACATGTACTATAAGCAGAAATGCCGCCCTAACTGCCATTTTTGATGGGGTTAGGGTGGCATTATAAATGTTTTGTCTGATGAATGTCGGTTAGAAATCAAGGGTGATTCCCTTGTCATCTATCTTTTTGTAAGTCTTGCCATTCACCGTTACGTTCTTCGAATTCTTGGCGTCGAAGGTGTGGGTCTTGGCACTCACCTTGATATTTTCCAACTTCACACCATCGGTGCGGTTGATAACGATACCCTGCTCGGCATTGTTCACCTCCATATCCTTGATGCTGATGTTCTGCACTGGCATCTCTGGAAGGCCATTGAAGTAGGCGGCACGGCGTGCGCCACGGCAGATGACGTGATTGATATCGATGTTGCGGAAGGCTGGAGTGGTTTCATCTACTTTCTTCATATCTACCACTTGCTGCTTCTTCTGGTCGCCATCGTTTAATACTTCAACAGCTGATTTTCCACCATAATAGAGGTCGAAGGTGATGACATCTGTCTGGATATCAAACATTGACATGTTGTCGATGTAGATATTCTCTACTACACCACCACGACCGCGGGTACTCTTGAAACGGAGACCTACATCGGTGCCGAGGAACTGGCAGTCGCTCACCTTGATATTCTTTACTCCACCGCTCATCTCGCTGCCAACAACGAAACCACCGTGCCCCTTGAATACGGTACAGCCGTTTACGATGACATTCTCGCAAGGAATGCCGCGCTTTCTTCCGTCAGCATCCTTACCGCTCTTGATGCAGATACCATCATCGCCTACATCGAAAGTAGAGTTGACGATAAGTGCATTCTTGCAGCTCTCCAGGTCAAGACCATCACCATTCTGAGCATATGAAGGGTTGCGGACCAATACATCTTCTATAAGAACGTTCTCGCACATCAGCGGATGGATGTTCCATGCAGGTGAATTCTGGAAGATGACACCATTGAGCCAAACGTTCTTGCAGCTTACGAGACTGATCATTACAGGGCGGAGGAAACGCTTGATCTCGTTCCATTCTTCTTCTGAAGCTGGAGTTTTAGGCACATTCATGTTGGCACTGTTGTCTGCCTTCAATGCACCTTCTGATGGGAACCAGTAGTCGGCTCTCTTGAACGCACCGCCACGTGAAGTAATCTGCTTCCACTGGGCATCGGTAACCTTCTGCTTCTTCAATGGGCGCCAGTATTCTCCGTTTCCGTCGATGCAGCCCTGACCGGTAATTGCCACGTTGGTAAGATGATGACCAGAGATAGGTGACTGGCAGCGGCGTGTATCCAAACCCTCAAACGATGTTTCTATAAAAGGGTAGAGGGCATCATCTGGTGAGAAAAGGATGACTGCACCTTTTTCGAGATGCAGGTTGATATTGCTCTTCAATACGATAGGACCTGTGAACCATACGCCCTGTGGAACGATGAGTTTGCCGCCGCCTTTCTGAGTCAGCGCATCGATAGCCTTGGCAAAGGCTGTGGTACAGAGAGAAGAGCCATCGCCAATGGCACCAAAGTCCTTGAGATTTACCTCGTTGGCTGGGAATTGCGGACGGGTCACCTTCTCCATCTGGAATGGCAGATTCTCGTAAAGAGCATCATACTTCTCGATGTCGGTTGCCTGGGCACTTAGCGCCAACAAGCAAGCACATACCATACTAAAAAATTTCTTCATCTATTTTTTTCGGTTTGTTGGGTTATTATATATAAGCTATTTCTTCTGCAAAGATAAGTATTATCTTTTGAAGAGCCAAAAATAGAAAGGCTTATTCTAAATAAATCGTTGTAAACGTTTTCGTGGAATGGGGGATATGATAGGATGTAAGTGGGTAGATATGCAGGGATAAATGTGTATATATAATAAGGTATATAAACGAAAAAAGGAGAGAAGTAAAACTTCTCTCCATCTTGGTACCCAGACCCGGGATCGAACCGGGATGGATTGCTCCACTGGTGTTTGAGACCAGCGCGTCTACCGATTCCGCCATCTGGGCAAATACCACCTTGCTTATTTGCGGTTGCAAAGGTACTAATAATTTTTGAACTGACAAACTTTTTGGTGACTTTTTTTTCTAAAAATGCATTTTTAATGCAGAAACATTAAATTTTTGTTGTTTTTATAGTCCACTTTATTAAATTTCAAGAAAATCTTTGGCACTTTCACGGATAATCACTAACTTTACAGATGAATTTTGAAAACCAACAAAATATTAGACTCAAGATATGAAGAGTAACGGAAATAATTATTGTGTGATATTGGCAGGAGGTAAGGGCCGCAGACTTTGGCCTTGCAGCCGCAGCAACTATCCGAAGCAGTTTGTCGACTTCTTTGGAGTGGGGCGCACCCAGCTTCAGCAAACCTTTGACCGTATGGCAAAGATCGTGCCTGCCGACCATATATTTATCAACACAAATGAAGAATATGTTCAACTGGTAAAGGAACAGTTGCCTGAGGTTCCTGCAGAACGGATATTGGCGGAACCTATTCATCGCAATACGGCACCTAGCATGGCATGGGCCAACCATCGCATCTCGATGCTCAATCCTGATGCCTGCATCATCGCCACTCCTTCGGATCAGGCTATCTTCAATGAAGATGCTTTCCGGGAAAACGTATTGGAAGGTCTGGCTTTTGTGGCTGAACATGACCGTTTCCTGACGATGGGTGTGAAACCAACCCGTCCTGAACCTGGATATGGATATATTCAGATGGGTGAAGCTATCGGCAACGGATTGTACAAGGTGCAGTCGTTTACAGAGAAACCGGAAAGAGAGTTTGCCAAGATTTTTGTAGAGAGTGGAGAGTTCTATTGGAATACGGGTTTATTCCTTTCTAATGTGAAGTATCTGCGTGAGTGCTTCACCAAGATTCTGCCTCCTGTACTCCGTGATTACGATAAACAGTATCCCGAATTCAGTGTGGAGACAGAGAATGCATACATGAAAGAGAGCTTCTCTTCTTATCCGAATATATCAGTAGATTTCGGAGTGCTTGACAAACCTAGCAATGTCTATATGATGAAGTGTGACTTCGGCTGGGCTGATCTGGGTACCTGGCACAGTATCTACGAGGCGATGCAGAAGAGCAGCGATGACAACGTGGTGATTGACAGCGATGTGATGATGGAGAATTGTCACAACAATGTGATTAAGTTGCCTAAAGGAAAACTGGCTGTATTGAACGGACTGGATGGTTTCATAGTAGCCGAGAATGACAATGTATTGTTGATATGCAAGAAAGAAGATTCTTCTGCCCTGGTGCGTAAATATGTAAACGAGGTGCAGATGAAGAAAGGCGATGAGTTCGTCTAAGCAAGAGCTTATGAAATAAAGATATAAAAAGAGCTGCGAAGCATATTCGCAGCTCTTTTTCTATTTGAAACTTCTTGCATTTAAAGTTTCTTGAATTCTGTATAAATCTTATCAGCAATTTCCTTGAACTCTTCTTCTGTGAGTTTGAAATGCTCCTTGCGGAAGTTTACATCAGCTTCGCTGTTCATTGGGATGAGGTGGATATGGGCATGAGGAACCTCCAGACCCAAAACAACCTGCGCCACTTTCTTGCATGGGAAGGCTGCCTTGATAGCCTTGGCTACCTTCTTGGCGAAAACCTCAAACTCAGCCAGGTCTTCGTCTTCCATATCGAAGATGTAATCCACCTCCTTGCGGGGAATCACCAAAGTATGACCTTTGCCGATAGGGCTAATGTCGAGGAAAGCATAGAACTTGTCGCTTTCTGCACACTTGTAGCTAGGAATCTCTCCTGCTGCAATCTTTGAAAAAATGCTTGCCATAATCGCTAATCAATTTATAATTAATAATTTATAATTTACAATTCATATTTTCTTATTCTCTTTTTGATGTCGTTGCATCGGCTACTTTCATTTTCTATAGAGTATATCGGGTAGGCTTACATATAACATAAAAGGAACCGTCATACGGGCATCGCTGCCGATATGATAGTTCCTTTTATTCCGTTTTATTCAAATGAAATCTTGTCGATGCGAAGATTGATGGTGCCGCGAGGAATCTTGATTTCTGCAACCTCACCTACCTTCTTGTTGAGCAATCCCTGTGCGATAGGAGTCTTGATGGAAATCTTGCCTTCCTTCAAGTTTGCCTCGCTCTCGCTCACGATGGTATAAGTCATCTTTGCCTTGTTAGCCATGTTGGTCATCTCTACCTTCGACATAATCTGCACGCTGTCGGTGCTGAGCTGCTTGGTATCGATAATCTTGGCCTCGGCAATGGTGAGCTTCAGGCGATTGATCTTATCTTCCAGATGAGCCTGTGCCTCTTTAGCGGCATCATACTCAGAATTCTCACTTAAATCACCCTTGTCGCGGGCTTCAGCAATTGCGGCTGATGCCTTAGGGCGCTCTACAGATACGAGCTGTTTCAGCTCAGCTACGAGTTTGTCGTAGCCTTCTTGTGACATGTAAGCCATAATTTTCTTGTTGTTTTAATGTTATTAATAATCGGTTGGCAAGTAGCATAAAAAATAAAGAATTCCAGTGCCAGTGGAGCACCGGAATCCTATATCTGTATTTATGTCTCTTGTTTATCCTTTTGTGTATAATCCGAATGCAAAGATAGGACTTTATTTCCGTATCACCAAATTTTTTGGGGGAAAATTTGCAAAATGAGCGTTTTTTGTTGATTATAGAGGTTTTTCTTTGAATTTGTTGATAAAATAAAAAAAAGTAATTATTTTTTTGATTATCAAAAAAATAACTGTATCTTTGAAGCCTAAATAGAAAGTATATGGAGTTGATTAAGAAAAATGGAAAATGGAATCCAACACTATTGCCTCGTGAGAATGGGGAGATGGTTATGATGCAGACACCCCAAATAGTATCTGCTAGTAGAAGTACGGACATACCTGCATTCTATTCTGACTGGTTTTTCGATAGGCTTGACAATGGCTATTGCGCTTGGACGAATCCATTTAATGGCGTGCGAAGCTATGTCTCTTTTCTGAATACTCGCTTTATCGTGTTTTGGTCTAAAAATCCTAAACCTCTTCTTTCTTATCTTGATAGGCTTGAGGAAAAGAAGATAGGTTGCTATATACAATATACTTTGAATGATTATGAAAACGATAGACTTGAAATAGGAGTACCTAAGTTGAGTAGCAGAATAGAAACGTTTAAAACTTTAGTTGAAAAGTTAGGAAAAGGTCATGTGATTTGGCGCTTTGATCCTTTGATGTTAACTGAAGATATAGACATTTCAGTTCTTCTTTCAAGGATAAAAAATATTGGGGACCAGCTAAAGGGGTATACAGAAAAACTAGTCTTTAGTTTTGCTGATATTGGAATTTATGGTAAGGTTAAAAGAAACTTAGAAGACAACCATGTGAGGTATAAAGAATGGAAAAAGGGAGATATGGTATATTTTGCGCAAGAATTAGTTAAGCTTAATGAAATGCAAGGGTGGAACTATGAGTTGGCAACTTGTGCCGAAGAAATAGATTTGGAAGGAGTAATCCATAATCATTGTATAGATGATGAACTTATTATAAAGTTGGCGTATCAAGATAAGGTACTTATGGATTTCTTAAAAGTGAAAATCTTACCAATGCCGATACCTAATTTGTTTGGTGATACGGAAGAACTTCCTAAAGATGCAATACTGTTGCCAAACAATATGTATGCTACGCATGGCTGTAATAAGGATAGTGGGCAGCGGAAGTTTTGTGGCTGCATAAATGCTAAGGATATTGGACAATATAATACTTGTGTACATTTATGTGAATATTGCTATGCAAATTCAAGTAAAGCAGCTGCAAAAGCAAATTATCAATGTCATTTGAGTAACCCAAAGGCAGAAACAATAACAGGAAAATAAATAATAAACAATATTATATGAAACCAGTAATCTATAAATATGGAGAGTTTGACCACAAATATGAGGAATTCATGTTTGATGAGTTGTTGCTTGTATTAAGTAAAGTGCATGTTTCCTACCTCCTTTTAGGAAATTACACTTTTGGGGGCTTACGGTCTAATGCTGTACTTATTACATCAAAAGAAATTCGACTGTTTATTTTTAAAGACTATTTTTCCGAAATAACTCCTTCCAAAAAGGAAGTTTGGACAACATCTGATGGTAAAATTATTGAAGGTGGTCTTGGTGCTATTAGTCCTTATAAGCAGGCGCATATATACAAGGAACAGGGAGAAAAATGGTTTGGAAAGATTTTGCCTAGGAAAAAAGTGAAAGTTTGTGTCGTTTTTCAAAAGGGTACTAACTTGTTGCCTTCGGATGTGGATGCAGAAAAGGATTGGCTACATGTTTTGTCTGTTGATAAACTCGATACGTATTTAGATTCATGCTTACAGTCTTTTTCCGAAGAAAATTTTGATGTGAATAAAGTGGTAAGTATGCTGGAGGTGGATTTGAAAGGCGTTGATGTGCAGAAAAGTCTATCTCCTGCAGAAACTGTTTTTGAGTTTTTTGAAGAGTTGGAAGCGATTCCTGCAACGTTGTCTATAAGGGACAAATATGCTATATTGGATAGAGTCTTAAACAATGCAGTCAATCAAAAGATAAAAGGTATAAGCTTGAAATTTACTGGCTTGTTTTCAAAAATACAGTATCTTATTCGTGAGTATAAGATATATGAAAATGTTAAATACCAAAATCTTACGCATGCTATTAATGATGCTCGTGTTCGATTAAGAAAAATAGATGAGAAAGCTGATAAAGAACTCGAAAAAACGTATCTTGGAGATTTGAAAGCAATCTGTGTGTTTATTAGTTGTATTTATGATTGTAGGCAAATTCCTGATAGTCTGTCTAAACAGTTCCCTCGTTTGAACAGTCAAAATTATAAGAGACGCTTGAATACAGCATTTGGTAATGCAATAGATAACATTCGTTGCGTTGTCAACGGATGGGATTCCTCGTATCTTTATGTTACGATTGAACAAAATAGCATAGATGCTAAAGTTGATTATGTAACTCCACATGAATATAACTTGTCTGGTAACTGGTCATATATAAGTAATATTATAGAAAAGGGTGAGATCCTAAATTTAGTAAAACCAAGAATAGAGAATGAGATTATTTATCCAGAGCTCATTATCGTAGAACCAGATTATCTTGTAAATGTGACAACCATCGCAAATTGCTTTGAGGAGTATGGTGACTCTTATAAGATGAATTTAATTAAGAAGATAGAACCAATGTCTTCTACAGAGCCAATTCTTTTGGGTAACTTTGCAGGTCAATTGTTAGATGAGGCTTCATATGGAAAGAAGTTGACATATCAGGACAGCTTGAAGAGCTTTTTCAAGAAAAATGCGTTGGCTTTTGCTTGTTGTAAGGACCCATTGACAACATTTCATATAGAGGCGCAGAACCAAAAGAGAATAATAGAAGAGGTATTGAATGGTGAAAGCATTCATAAGAAAGATGGAGGCAAAATTAATGTGGACGAACTTATTTTGGAGCCATCTTATTTTTGTGGCATATTGGGATTGCAAGGTCGTATGGACTTTATTGATTTAAATCTTGATACGATTATAGAGCAAAAAAGTGGTAAAAGTGCATGGTCTGGTGATGCTAATACGGCAAATCACCTCCAAAAGCATTATGTACAGTTGCTCCTTTATCGAGCTATATTTCATTATTCTTATAAGAAAATGAGCTATGATAAGTTGGCTTCATGGTTGTTTTATTCAAAATATGCTAAAGGCTTGCTTGTATTAGGGTCTGCTCCAGAGTTGCTATTTAAGGCTTTCAAAATCAGGAATTTGATTGTGTGGGCAGAAAAACGTTATGCAAAAAATGGTTTTAATGATTTGGAGAAATTAAGTGCAGATGCTATATTTCCAAATGTCATGGCTCGAAAGTATCTACAATGGGATAAAGATAAAATTAATAAAGTTTTAGCTCCTTTGGATAAGGCATCTGAATTGGAAAAGGCATATTATTATAGGTATATGCAGTTTGTTGCAACCGAGCATATGTTGTCAAAAATCGGAAATAAAACGAAAGACGAGTCTGGATTTGCAGCTTTGTGGAATAGCTCATTGCAAGAGAGAAAAGATGCTGGCAATATTTATACGAAGCTAAAAATGGAGCCGTTGTCACCAAATTCAGAAGTTGAAAAAGTAAAGTTCTTCTTTGATAAAGATGAAGATTTGGATGTTTCTAATTTCCGTATGGGGGATATTGTCGTATTTTATCCATATCTTGAAAGTGAAGAACCTAAAGTTACATCTGATATTGTTTTTAGAGGAACGATTATTCAGATAACGTTACAGTATGTAGAGGTAGAGCTTAGAAATTCTCAACATCAGAATGTATTTACATATAAGGAGAATGAAAATAAAGATAAAACAGTATGGGCTATAGAACATGATTTTATGGAGTCGTCTTATTCCTCTTTATATAAAGGAATGCATGCTTTTTTGTCAGCAAATCAAGACCGTAAGGATTTGATTTTGGGGCAAAGAAAGCCAAGTGTAGATGAATCTGTAACGTTGAGTGGTAATTATGGTTCTCAAGAATTTAATGAATTAGTGCTGCATGCAAAGCAAGCAAAGGACTTATATCTTATTGTTGGTCCTCCTGGCACAGGAAAAACATCTTATGGTATGTTGAATGTTTTAAAGGAACATTTGACAGACCCCAATGTATCCATACTTTTAATGGCATACACCAATAGAGCTGTTGATGAAATTTGTAGTAAGTTGGTAGAGAATAATCTGAACTTCTTACGTTTAGGTAGCAACCATGGATGTAGTCCTGAATATAGAAAGTATCTGTTGGATGATAAAATGGCGAGCCTTGACAACATTAAACTTAGTGATCTGAGAACGTTAATTGTAGATACAAAAATATTCTGTGGTACGACAACTGCATTTATTAGCAAGATAGAAATCTTTAATCTTAAGAAATTCGACCTTGCTATTATAGATGAAGCGTCGCAGATTTTGGAACCTTTTGTGTTAGGATTATTAAGTGCCAAGCATGGAGCAGAAAATGCAATAGCTAAGTTCGTTCTCATAGGTGATGAAAAACAGTTACCTGCAGTTGTACAACAAGAACCACAAGAGTCTATGGTTAATGATCCTATGCTTAATAAGATTGAATTAGAGAATTGCAGATTGTCGTTGTTTGAACGTTTTGAAAAGCTGTTGGGAAAGAACAATAAGCAATATTGTCATGTCCTTACGCATCAAGGAAGAATGCATCCTGAAATAGCTAAGTTCCCTAATTATACATTCTATCAGAACTCTTTGAAAGTAGTTCCTGTAGAACACCAAAAAGAACAAACTCCATCAGTCGGGGCGGGTAAGAATGGTATTGAGGACTTATTGACTACTCGTAGGGTATCTTTCTTGTCATGTACTCCTTCCTTAGACCCTAAAGAGTCAGATAAAGTTAATGGTGAAGAGGCTAAGCTGATTGCAGCAACAGTTGTGCAGGCTTATTTAATGATGAAAAATCATTTTGATATAAATAAATCTATAGGTGTTATTGTGCCTTATAGAAACCAAATATCTACAGTCAGAAACATGATAGATAATATGAGTACACAACATGGTATTGATTGTTTGCATGATATAACTATTGATACGGTAGAACGCTATCAAGGTAGTCAGCGTGATCTTATTATATATGGCTTTACTGCAAAGAAGCATTATCAGTTGGCGTTCTTGACAAGCAATGAGTATTATGATGAGAACGATGGCGCAATAATAGACAGAAAACTGAATGTTGCAATGACTAGAGCAAAGAAAAACCTTGTTCTGGTAGGGTATGAGCGTTTGTTGGCTCAAGATATAACTTTCTATAAGCTGATAGAATATTGTAAGAGCATACAAAGCTTTTTTGAAATTGATGTGAATAAGTATGTTAAAGGTGAATTCTCTGTCTCTAAGAGGGAAGTTGTTGATAATGCAACCTTTGACACTTTTGTATATACTGTTGATGATAAGTTTGAAAAGGCTTTTAATAAATTAGTTGTTGCTCCTATAAAGCAGGCATCAAATACGGAATGGCCTAATTATATCTTTGGGAACAAAATGGAGGTGAATATGAACCTTATTGGATATGGAAGAATAGATTTTTCAAATCAATTGTCCCTATTTTCAGATATACAAAATGAATTGACAGTTGTGTCTCCTCAACAGCAAGTGTTATTGTATGGCTATTATATCATGCGACAACACTATTGTAGTTTAAAGGCTATTCTGAATTCTTACAGAACATTTCTGCAAAATGAACTAGATGGGTGTAAGGGTAGGGTGCATTACATTGATATAGGTTGTGGACCATCAACATGCATATCTGCATTTATGAATGAGTTTTCAAATATTGAGCAGATTGATTATGTAGGTGTGGATATTTCCGTTGCGATGCAGAAACTTGGACAAAAGTTTCTGCAAGAGCAGGCATTTGACAAAATGAATACAGAGTTTGTTACTTCTTTTAATGAATTGACAGATGAATATTGGGATAAAGAGTCTCAAGTATCATCTCTGTTTATTATCAATTTCTCGTATTTCTTCTCTAATGTAAAATCAGATTTTACGGAGAAGTTAGCAATGAGAATGGTGGACATTATAAGAAAGTATCCTCTAAATAGGTATGTGTTTGTCATACAGCAATCTGAGACAGACTGTAAGAATTTTAGGTCTTATAGCATTTTTCGAAGGATTATTTTAGAAGACTCCTCTTTGGTAAAAGTGTTAAAACATGGTGAGGATAACTTTTGCTATCAGTTAAATGGAGGAAGTAAATCCTTGAAGTTCTGCTATGACATTTGGAGTAATTGATAATTTTCGAGGAAAGAGATGTTTACCTCATCTCTATCCTCGAAAATGCGATTATTGGCTGTTTTTATTCCCATTATGGTAAAATGTTGTATTCTCTCTTCAGCCAAAGCTCGAAGACAGGATCGACGAATGAGAAATCTTGAAGATGTTTCTCAACGAGATCTTTCTCTACTAATACTTTTTTGTTACGTGTGATGCTCTGTGGCTGTCCCAGACCATACGTCTCTACGACATCCTTGGCATTGAAGTGCTTTTCGCCAGAAGCGATGGCTTTCAACATGCCGATTTGGGTGGGAGTGAGCTCGTCCATCTCTGTCAAGAACAAGTCTTCGTTGGTGTCCAAAACCAGTTGGAGCTGGTTGTCGAGGAGTTCTTGCGTCACCTCTTTGTCTGTGTGTGACCATAGGAAGAAGCAATATTGCTGTACGTACCAAGAGTTATATTTCACTCTTTCGCATAGACATTCTGCTTGGCTCTCAGAGATAGTTTTTCCTGTCTTCTTAAAATTGCTCATGATGTATGGAATCCAATATTCCTTGGCTATTCTCTTCAGGTTCATCAGTTGTCCGAACTTAAAGAAAGGACTGCTCGCCTTGTTGAAAATATCTTTCATCATGTGCATCTTGCTGCCGTAGAGACAATAGGTGGTATGGTGCTGCAACTGCCATTCAGCCCTCAGCATAGCTTCAAGGTTCTTCCATTTTGGCAGGTTGGCGAGTTGCTGAAACTCATCGATGCAGACGATAATCTTGATGCCTTTAGCCTCGGCTATCCTTTCGGGGAGTTGCAGAATGTTTTCAGGACTTTCCTTTACAGGATTCACCTTTAGGTTGACCTCTACGCTATTCATTGGGTCGGAAGCTATCGTGATGCTTGGGGTAAAACGATTGATAAATTTCACCAAGTCAGATAATTTCTGTTCCAAAGTGGAAGAAACTCCTTGTATCACGATGGAGGCAAATTTGTTGTAGAATTCCTCCTCCGTATGAATCTTGGAGGCATCCATGAAGCAAACCTTTGTCTTGGATTCTTCCAGCATTAATTCTTCCATAGAGGTTCTGACAAGCGAAGATTTTCCCCATCTTCTTGGAGATACCAAGATGACGTTGATGCCGTGGCGAAGGAAATTCTTCAGTTCCCTTCGGTCTTCTACTCTGTCGATAAAACTCTCTTTCTCAGCGAGTCTTCCATAAATAAAGGGTATATCCATAATCAATTTTTTATAAGTGATGGCGCAAAGTTACAAAAATTATAAATACTCTTATAATAAATGTATTTATAATTATGGATAATTAACGAGGTGATGGGAAAAAAGTATTCCATTAAGTATTTTTTCGTATGAAATGCTTGCCGTATCATTTCTTTTTTGTATATTTGTAGCCCCCAATTGAAAAGAAGGGGTATTATTAATCTAAAAATATTAAACAATGACAAAGGAAGAATTGATGCATAGAGCCATTGAGCTCTCAAAGAATAGCGTGAAGACGGGGGGCGGACCTTTTGGTGCTGTGATTGCCAAGGACGGTATTATCATCGCTGAGGCTTCCAACAGTGTAACCATCGACCTCGACCCTACGGCTCATGCCGAAGTGAACTGTATCCGACAGGCTACCCGCAAACTGAAGACCTTCAATCTGGAAGGTTGCGAAATCTATACCTCTTGCGAGCCATGCCCGATGTGTCTGGGTGCTATCTACTGGGCACATCTCGACCGTATCTATTATGCCAACGACCGGAAGGATGCGGCAAAGATAGGTTTCGATGATGAGTTTATCTACGAGGAGATAGACCGCAAGATAGAAGACCGCCACAAGCCGATGATTGCCCTGATGCGCGATGAGGCGCTCGGTGCTTTCCGCATGTGGGAGGAAAATGCGGAAAAGACGGAGTATTAATGAGATAAGATAAAAAGGGAAGGTTGCACGGAATATGAACTGCAGCCTTCCTTTTTTCGTAGATTCTTCTTGTATTCTATCATGCGGGATAGAGAAAAATGGAGAAAAGGAACGATTTCTCAGATTTTCTTTGTAATTTTGCCGCCAAATTCAGAAAAGACACTGAATTGATGGACAATGGAAATTCTCTAATTATTATAACGACAATGGAACAGTCAATAGAAAATCTCTACAAATTAGACGGCAGAGTGCCCGTTGGTAAAGCACTCCCATTTGGCCTTCAGCATGTGCTGGCGATGTTCGTCAGCAATATTGCGCCAATCATGATTCTCGCTGGTGCGATAGGTCTGGACAGTTCGGTGAGCGCCGTGCTTATCCAGAACTGTATGGTCATCGCCGGTATCGGTACCTTGGTGCAGCTTTATCCGGTATGGCGTATCGGTTCCCGTCTGCCTATCGTGATGGGTATCTCCTTCACCTTCCTTTCGCTCGCCATCGCCATTGCCGGTGCTCATGGTATGGGTACTTTGATAGGCGCTGTCATCATTGGTGGTCTGGTAGAAGGAACACTCGGACTTTTCGCCAAGTATTGGATCAAGCTCATTCCGCCTGTAGTAGCCGCTACCGTGGTAACAGCCATCGGTTTCTCGCTCCTTCCTGTTGGTGCCAACTCTTTTGCGGGTGGTCAGGGTGCAGCTGATTTCGGTAGCATGAACAACTGGGTTGTGGGTTCTGTCACTTTGCTGGCTTGTCTGCTTTGTCAGATTTTCGCCAAGGGTTTCTTGCGTTCTCTCTCTGTATTGGTAGGACTGCTGGTAGGTTACATCCTGGCGCTGTTTATGGGAATGATAGATTTCAGCGGACTTTCTGGTCTCTCTATCGTAGCTTTGCCAAAGCTTCTTCCATTTACACCTGAGTTTAATATCGGTGCTATTCTCTCGGTGGTAGCAGTATATCTGGTTTCTGCCACAGAAACGATTGGTGATACTTCTGCGCTCTGCAACAGTGCGTTGAAGCGTGATCCTAAGACCAAGGAGATGGGAGCGGCAGTCTGCTGCGATGGTTTCGTCAGTTCGGTTTCCGGTCTTTTCGGTTGTACTCCTATCACTTCTTTCAGTCAGAACGTAGGTTTGGCAGCGATGTCGGGAGTGGTGAACCGCTTTACCATTGCCATGGGTGCCATCATCATGATTATCGGTGGTATCTTCCCAGCTATCGGTTATGTATTGACTACGATTCCTCAGGCTGTATTGGGCGGCTGTACCATCATGATGTTCGGTAGCATCCTCTTTGCCGGTTTCGGCATGATGGCGCGTACCGGCTTCTCTCAGCGCAACATGGTCATCGTGAGCCTCTCGCTCAGCGTAGGTCTCGGATTCACATCTGCAACAGGTATGTTCAACATCTTCCCAGAGATTGTGCGCACCGTTTTTGCAGATAACTGTGTGGCAGTAGTCTTCCTGCTCGCCGTTATCCTGAACCTCGTGTTGCCGAAGAATCTGGATAAGGCATAATAAGTGAAGATATTTATATATAAAAAGGTGCAACTCACAAGTAAGAAAGTGAGTTGCACCTTTTTTGCTATAAACTGTTAACTATAAACTATTAACTAAATCACTGTCCTCCCAGTCTTTCGAAGAAGGTGATGATTTCTTCGAAGGTCTTGAATTCATCGCTACCGTATTCTATCGTCGTACCCATGAAACCATCGCATGGGCGAGGGTCGATGAAGTAATCGCCGTAGAGCAGGTTCTTCTGGTTGCAGAAAATGATGTGGTTGTAGGCTGGGGTAGAGAGATATTCCTCCACCCAGGTCTGTACCTTCGCCATGTATTCATGGTCGTTGGTTGGCGCTGGGGCTACGATATATACGTTGTAATGCTCTATCAGCATCTCGTAAGCCTTGTGCATCGAGCTGGTTGCCTTCATGTAACTGTCGTGCAGGGCATCGAAGTCGATGTATACGATAGGGCGCTCCTTGCCGTTCTGCTTGTCGTCAATCCAGCGGATAACCGGACAGAGATAGTGGAATGCTACCTTGTCGATAAGGCGGTGCTCGCCATGGAATGGGATGGCGAGCGGATAGTGCTCATGGAAGAGGTCGAAGGTATGGACCAGAGGATCAGCATCGCCGAAGAGACCGTAAACACGTTGCTGCTCCTCGGGTGTAATGTCCTGGAAGCAACGCTCGGTAAAGTCACGGTATTCTTTGATGAGGCCTTTGGTAACCATCAGTTCGTTCACTCCGTCCTTTCTCGGGTTCTGGAATTCCTGCTTGCCGGTCATGCTGCTCATTGTATCGCCCATCTCGAAGGCAGGGTTTACGAGGATGCGGTCGAATCCTTTCAGCAGTTCGGTATACATGCCTCCCATCGAGGTACCGATGATGAGGTCAGGCTTCTCAGTCTCCGCCATCTTCTGCAGCATCTCTATGCCCTCTTCCGGATGTACTGGGATGTCTTCAGCCACGAGGGTGGCATTCGGCATCAGTTCCTGCAACATCTTTACGGTGCCGCTCTGTGCAGAAGAGAGGAAACCGTGAACATACATGATTTTCTTGCCCGCCATGAGGTCGGGGAATTGTTTGATATATGGATTCATATTCTTATAGTTTAATGTACTGCTATTTCCTTAAGCGATTTGTACTTAGTTTGTGGTGCAAAGATACTAAAATTATAAATACGCATATAATAAAGGTATTTATAATTATTGATAATTAACCATTGGAGGTCATTAAAAAAAAGAGAACCACCCATCGCTGGCAGTCCTCTTTCATTATTCTTCTATTTTATCGTTGAAATAATTGCTCAAGAGTTATCAGGTGATTGATGATACTTGCATGCATATTGGAACTAAGCCCCATTGTTGTCACCAAAACAGTTTGTATTGAGCGAGTCTTGTTATGCATCTTGCTATTTGCGAAAGCGTCTATCTTGTGACGTATATTCTCCTCGACATCTTGTGTGACAGTAAAATTACCTGTTGAAAATTTCATTTCGCAGAGATAATCTGTTTGAGTACTTTTACTCTCCATGACTAAATCTATTTGAGCACCTTTTCCGTCTTCAGCTTTCCCACACCAACTGTAGTTCCTTTCAACCGAATGGATACGTAGAGTGTCTTGTATGTTTTGCAGATGCTCTATGCTCAAAAGTTCAAACGTATCTCCAGCCCATGTGTAGAATGTGGCTGTCCCATGGATAGCGTTCCATCCTCCTTGTTTGACTTGTTTGCCATGAACAAATCTCAGATAGAATAGAGAAAAGAAATCTTTTAGCTGATATACGGTTTCGACTCTTTCCTTTCCATAGCGGGGATACTCTCTCGTAATTCCTGATTCTCTCAGGTTGTCAAGTAGCTTTGTCAGGGTACCCCCAGTTTTGATACCTGTAGCCTTGGAAAGCTCTGATTGTGTCATTCCATAGAACTTACTGCCAATAGCTTTAACGATGTCGACGTATTTTTCTTTGCTGGAATAAAGTCCTGTATAAACATCTTTGAATTCCTGATGAATTAATTCGTCTGCAAAGAATATGCTGTCTATGTTGTCAGTCATTGTTCTGTCATTGCGGAGCTTATCCAGATAATAGGGGATTCCACCTATAGCCATATAACTCACGCACATTTCATAGCGTGAGAGATGAAAACCATTTTTCTTGTAGTACTTTTCGCATTCTGCTAGAGTGAAAGGGAATAGTTTGATGGTTTCCGTGAGTCTTCCATGCAGACCTCCATAGTCATGTATCACATTATCAAGCATCCAACTTGTAGCCGATCCACAGACAATGAGTATAATATTTCGTTCACTGTCTGCCCATGAATTCCAAAAATATCCCAGTTCTGCTATCATTTCTGATGATTGCGGTCCTGCAAGCCATGGAAGTTCATCGATAAAGATGATTTTCCTTCTGTTTCTTTTTCCTTCCAGAACTTTTCTCAAAAGTAAAAATGCCTCTCTCCAACAAGTGGGTTTGGACTCCTTTGTCGATAATCCTGCAATCACTAGCGAATCATAGAAATGCGCAAGTTGAAGTTGACGGTAAGACTCATAGTCCTTGTCTCCGTCTTTAATATAAGTACCTACTGCTTTGAAGAGAATCTTCTTTCCAAAGCATTCGCTTACGAGATAAGATTTGCCTACTCTTCGACGGCCATAAATGGCTACAAGTTCAGATTTCTTTGACTTGTATATTCTATCGAGTATATTTATCTCTTTATTTCTTCCTATGATATTTGCGTAACTCATTGTAAGATAGTTTTATAATGTTGGTTGCAAAGATACGTTTTTTTTAGGATAACACCAAGAAAACTACTTAGAAAATCAGCGAAAACGATTGAATTTTCTTGCTTTTCGCTGATTTTCTAGAAAAGAATAACACTTTTCCTATAGGTTTTGCTTTTCTCGGCGAGGGTGGCATCGTCATAATAGATGAAACCTTGCAACCAGCAGGTATAAGTGTCCATGTTTTATGCGCTCATGGCGAGAGGAGAGTTTTCGTTGACCGTGACTCCTTGCTCTTGCACGATGATTTCTGCTGCAAAATTACGCTAAATTGCAGACAAAACAAAATTATTGGGCGATAAACTTCCTTGTTTGCGAAAAAAGTAGTAATTTTGCACCCAATAACCATATTAAAGTTCAAGTCATAATGGATTTACTGAAAGAAAGAATTATGCAGGAGGGCAGATGCTTTCCTGGTGGAATCTTAAAAGTAGACAGCTTTGTAAACCATCAGATGGACCCTATTCTGATGATGGACTTAGCTAAGGAATTCGTGCGCCTTTTCAAGGACATCAAGTACAACAAGATTATTACTATCGAGGCTTCGGGCATCGCGCCTGCCATCATGGTAGGTTATCTGACTAATCTTCCTGTTGTGTTCGTAAAGAAAAAGCAGCCTAAGACTATGGAGGGTATGATTACCTCTGTGGTTCACTCTTTTACAAAGGACCGCGATTATACGGTTTGTGTGAGCAACAGTTATCTTACTCCTGAGGACCATGTTATCTTTATCGATGACTTCCTTGCCAATGGTAATGCGTCTAAGGGCGTGATGGACCTTTGCGAGAAGGCTGGTGCCAAGATAGAGGCGATGGGTTTCATCATCGAGAAGGCTTTCCAGCATGGTGGTGACTTCCTGCGCAAGGAGGGAATCCGTTATGAGGCGCTCGCTACCGTAGAGAGCCTGGATGATTGCAAGATTGTCTTGAAGTAAAACATCTTATTATATATAGTAAAAGCCGCCTGTAATAGGGCGGCTTTTTTCTTACTTGACGATATCAGCGGCATAGATTCCCATCGCCTTGTATCCTGCAGGGTTCGGATGGAGCCAGTCGTTGCTGGCATATTCCCGCTTCATCCTTCTGTCATCATTCGGGTCTTGCAGGAGTTTGGCGAAATCCAGGATGCCATCCACGTTCTTTGCCTGACTTCGAATCCAGTCGTTTACATAGAGTCGGGCTGCTTCGTGGAAGTGGCTGTAGTAGCCGGCACCCTTGAAAGGCGTGATGGTGCCCAGGTAAACTTTCATCTTCCGGGTCTTCGCCTTCCTCATCATTCCCTGTATGCTCTCTATAATCTGGCGGGCTACCGTTTCGCTGTTGCCGCTCTTGGCAGCACCTATGTCGTTGATGCCTTCAAAGATAATTACCTTCTTTACGCCGCTCTGCATCAGAATATCTCGGTCGAAGCGTTCCTTGGCGAGTGCCCCGAAACCGCCCGGCACGGTTACGCGGTTGTTGCCGATGCCCAGGTTCAGTACACCCTGGTTGGTTATCTTATGCTTCAGCTGCAGCATCTCCGACATTACATCGGGCCACCGGTTCTGGGCATTATCCGTAGAACATTTGCCGTCGGTGATGGAGTTGCCCATGATGGCGATGGCACTCATGTTGGTGCTCATCGTATACACATCGATGCCGCTGATGTTGTACCAGTGGTTCTCGCGGAAAGCCTTTTCGAAGTTAGAGTGGGCATTGGTTACTCCCTTCATGATATAAGAGGTGGTACGTGAGCCCATGTGGACGGTAGGCACATCGGGAGCCGAGGTGTAGTTGATGGTGATGGCTACGCGCTCCAGGTTCTTGAGATTGAACTTCAGCGCATCGCTCACTATCTGTTTGCCGGCAGGGATGGTAGCCTTGTAGCTGTTGTCGAACTTGAAGTATTGGGTCGATTTGGCATCAATCTTGAAGGAGTCTTTGGCGTGGGCGATATAGATGGAGCGTATCACTACGGGTTGCATCGAGTAGATATTGCTCAGTTTCAGTCTTATCACGTCGCCTCCCACGCTTACCTTTACTATCTGGCGAACCGAACGGTTTGTCATGTTGTTATTATAGGGCATAAACGCTTTCACCACAGTCTGCGGTGCCGTAGCCCAAGTTCCAATCCATGTTTGTGCCGCCATCTGTAGTGTGTATGTGCAGATGAAGCATAGTATCATTATAAATCTTTTCACCTTGTTGTATTTTAAAAGTATATATTTGTATGTTAATGAGGTGTTGTCACTAGGCTCGGCAGCTCTGCTGACTGCAGTCGGCAGAACTGCTGACTAGGCTCAGCAGAGCTGTCGAGCCTAGTGGGAATCATCAAGAAGCAGTCTCCTTGAACCTCAGATACAGTCTCCTAGAACCTCAGATACTGACTGCTTGAACCTCCTAATCTATATCTTTGCCCCAGCGCAGTCGTATCCTTGCGTCCGATGAGCCGTCTCGTTACGCTTATTCAGCCGCATTGTTATACTTGCTCAGCCGCCTTGTTGACCATGTTTTTCGTTTAAGGTCTCAATTTGCGACCTTAAACGTTTTGCTTTTGCATACCTTTATCTCAAATGTGGTGCAACTTCTCCGTTCGGCAATAATATTCCAGCCTCAATGAGGAATTTTCTTGCAGCTTCTTTGCTTGCAACCGAAGCCTTTCTTGCAGCCTCTAATCTTTCTTGTCTTTTGCTATCAAATAAATCCATATTCTACCTCTTTATATTATGGGTTTGGATAATCCTGATTGATACTTCTAGGAAGGAAATAACCCTTGATGCAATTAGGATTGCAGACACAAATCTGAATATGATTCTTTTCTCTGAATCCTGCATTAGGATATAGTTCCTGTCCTTCCCAAAATACTCCTTTTACTGAATCGTATGGATGGGCATTGGCATCCTGATTGTATGTTAAAGCAGTTTGTACAACTGCACAATCCAATTTTCTAATCAATAAATCTGTAGAATTTCCGATAGATGTATTCTTCGGTAATTCAATCCCTGATTCTTTATAAACAGTAACCATAGACTCATAAGCAGCCTTTAATTCCTGAAGATATGTGCTATCTGTTAAGTCAAAACAATACCCCAAGTCTATAATTGCACCAACAACTGCAGGCTCTTTGATTTGTGAGTTCTTTCTTTTGGCTAAATCTTTAGCCCATTGCCAAGCTCGTTCCTCATTATTTTCCCAAAAATAGATGCCGTTTCCTAACCAGTCATAGTCATTAGTGCTGGAAAGAAGATCGGTCTTACCAGCAACTACGGCATCAACAACAGACTTGTCGCAGCCATGAAATCCTATTACTAGGTTGGAGCGCCTTGAATATAAAGACTTATCCATAATTATCTCAAATGTGGTGCAACTTCTCCATTAGGTAAAAGAATTCCTGCCCTAATTAAAAAGGCACGTGCTGCTTCTTTACTGGCAGTAGAAGCCTTTCTTGCAGCCTCTAATCTTTCTTGTCTTTTGCTATCAAATAAATCCATATTCTACCTCCTTGTTTTAAAAGTTGAACATTTCTTTTGCAAAGATTATGCCAGCGAGTGCAATGAAAGTTTACTTTCAGATTGCCGAGCGCCACTAATCTTCTGCAAAGATTATGCCAGCGAGTGCAATGAAAGTTTACTTTCAGATTGCCGAGCGCCGCTAATCTTCTGCAAAGATACGCTTTTCTTCTGAAAGATGCAAGGAATTATTGAAAAATGTTTGAGAATGAGGGAAATAAAAAGAAAAACAAAAAAACGGGGTCATCACCAGCATCGAATAATCTGGGAGAGGGCCTTACCGGGACTGCGTTGCAAAGATAATAATTAAAATGAAATATACCAAAGATCTTTTCGAAAAATTACGTCCGGACGTATCTGTTGCTACGTCGGGACGCGTCTGTTGCTATATCGTGACGTAGGAAATGCTACATCGGGACGTAATTTTTGCTGCATCGTGGGAGGTTTTTCGATAAAAAGCATAGAAAAACACTAAAAGTTGAATAGAAAATAAGCGTTTTTGCTCAATGTTTTCAATCTTTTAGCTCCCCAAACGCCTCTAAAACACCCGAAGATTGCTGTTTTTTGCAAAATGTGGCAATAGGTGGCAATAAGGTGATAATAAAAAAGCCCCTTATTGCCACCCGTTATTCTCTTATTATCAGCTACTTATAATAAGCGTGGCAAATGTGGCAATAGATTTGAGAAAACATATTCATATGCGTAGAGGATCTTTGTTTCTCAAGCATCCCATCAATATCCGATTTGTATAAATACTATTGCCATCGTTTCTTCTTGGGAAAATGTTTGAGAGAGATAATGTCATTTTTTGGGGGAACGAGAAAATGGGAAAGTGACGAAAAGTGGTAAAACTACCACTTTTTGCTTGTAAATCATGGCGAAAGCCTTCGTTTGAGTCTTTTCAGTGACGAAAAACGGTAAGTTTACCACTTTTTGATAATAAAGTTGCGCATTCTTAGATATTTTTTGTATCTTTGCAGTGACGAAAAGTGGTAATGTTGCCACTTTTTGATAATATAGTATAATTATGGATATTAAAAGACAACAATATTTAGACCAACTAATCGCAAGCCAAAGGAATGGCTTGATTAAGATTATTACAGGTATCAGAAGATGTGGAAAGTCATATCTTCTATTCAAGTTATTTCATGAGTATCTAAATTCGCAAGGGATTTCAGATGACCATATCATAGAGGTTGCCCTCGATGATCGTACCAATAAGGAATTGCGTGATCCAGATAATCTGTTGAAATACATCAAGGAGCAGATAACAGACAAAAATCTCTACTACATCATGCTTGATGAGGTACAGATGGTAGATGAGTTTACGGATGTATTGAATAGCTTGCTGCATATATCAAATGCAGATGTGTATGTTACAGGCAGCAACTCGCATTTTTTATCGACGGATGTAGTGACAGAGTTCCGTGGTAGAGGTGATGAGATACATTTATTTCCATTGTCATTCACTGAATACTGTGAAGGATATAAAGGGACAACAGACAATGCATGGAAAGATTATTATACATACGGAGGGCTTCCTCTTATTTTGACGCTTGATACAGATAAGAAAAAAGAAGATTATCTGAATAACTTGTATAAGAGTGTGTATCTCGTAGATGTGTTGGAACGACATAAGGTAAAAAACATGGGAGAGTTTGATGAATTGCTGCGAATTATCGCCTCTTCCATTGGTGCTCCATGCAATCCAACGAAGCTTGCCAATACATTCAAGAGTGTCAAGAATGTGGCCATTCATCATCAGACGATAAACAAGTATCTAGGCTTTTTAGAAGATGCGTTTCTTGTGGAAAAGGCCATCAGATATAATATCAAGGGGAAGAAGTATATCAACACCTTGGCAAAATATTACTTTTCGGATATTGGAATCAGAAACGCTCTCTTAGGCTTTCGCCAGCAAGAAGAGACACATATCATGGAGAATATCATATACAATGAATTGCGTACGAGAGGATATCATGTAGATGTGGGTATGGTGGAAGTCAGAGAGCCAGACAAAAGTGGCAAGTTGATCAGGAAGCAGTTGGAGGTGGATTTTGTGGTGAATCAAGGAAGTCAGCGATATTACATCCAGTCAGCTTTCGCCATGCCAACATTAGAAAAAGAGGCGCAGGAATCTGCATCACTATTGAGAATTAAGGACTCTTTCAAGAAAATAATCATTGTGAAAGATGATATCAAGCCCAAGAGAAATGAAGATGGCATCCTTACAATTGGGCTGAAAGACTTCTTGTTAGACAAAAACAGTTTAAATTATTAATGCTTAAAATATGGAAAAGTGCCATTCTGCAAGAATGAACTAATTATAAATACCACATATATTATCTTTCCATTATAACCATATCTCAGCAAAAAAAGGTGGTACACAAAGTCAGCCGTGAGAAAAATTCTTGCGGCTGATTTTGTATTACGATTGTTCTACAGGATAGTCGCATGAACGAAAGTATATAAATCAAAAAGCGATTATCAAGAATGGAAAGAAAAAGGCTCAGGGGAGATTGTCCGTGGATAACCTAAATCTATAATTGCACCAATAACCGCAGGCTCTTTCACTAGTGAACTCTTGCGTTTTGCCGAGTCATTTGCCCATTGCCAAGTTCTTTCTTCATTATTTCCCCAAAAATATATGCCATTACCTAACCAATCGTAGTCGTTTGTACTAGCGAGAAGTTCTGTTTTGCCAGCAACCACGGCATCAATTACAGATTTGTCACAGCCATGGAATCCAATAACCAAATTAGATTGTCTAGAAGAAAGTGATTCATTCATAGCCTTATCGCAGATGAGGTGCAACTTCTCCACTTGGTAACAATATGCCTGCCCTAATCAAAAAAGCTTTTGCAGCTTCTTTATTAGCTGTTGCGGCTTTAGCTGCCGCAGCCAATCTTTCTTGTCTTTTGCTATCAAATAAATCCATATTCTACCTCCTTGTTTTAAAAGTTGAACATTTCTTTTGCAAAGATTATGCCAGCGAGTGCAATGAAAGTTTACTTTCAGATTGCCGAGCGCCACTAATCTTCTGCAAAGATTATGCCAGCGAGTGCAATGAAAGTTTACTTTCAGATTGCCGAGCGCCGCTAATCTTCTGCAAAGATACGCTTTTCTTCTGAAAGATGCAAGGAATTATTGAAAAATGTTTGAGAATGAGGGAAATAAAAAGAAAAACAAAAAAACGGGGTCATCACCAGCATCGAATAATCTGGGAGAGGGCCTTACCGGGACTGCGTTGCAAAGATAATAATTAAAATGAAATATACCAAAGATCTTTTCGAAAAATTACGTCCGGACGTATCTGTTGCTACGTCGGGACGCGTCTGTTGCTATATCGTGACGTAGGAAATGCTACATCGGGACGTAATTTTTGCTGCATCGTGGGAGGTTTTTCGATAAAAAGCATAGAAAAACACTAAAAATAGAATAGAAAATAAGCGTTTTTGCTCAATATTTTCAACCTATTAGCTCCCATAACGCCTCTAGAACGCCCGAAAAACGCTGTTTTTAAGCTGAGTGTGGCAATAGGTGGCAATAAGGTGACAATAATAAAACCCCTTATCGTCACCCGTTATTCTCTTATTATCAGTTACTTATAATAAGCGTGGCAAATGTGGCAATAAATTTGAGAAAACTTATTCATATGCGTAAAGGATCTTTGTTTCTCAAGCATCCCATTAAAATCCGATTTGTATAAATACTATTGCCATCGTTTCTTCTTGGGAAAATGTTCTAGCTGTATGGTAGAAGTTTTTCGGGAAAAGTTTTGGAGATTAGGAGGTAAAGTATTATCTTTGCCATCAGATTCAAAAACGAATAATCAAACTGAGTTATGATAGTAAGACCAAAGCGCATTTATCGCAAGCGCATACCATACGGCATGCAGAATTTTGAGGATGTCATAAAAGAGGATTGTTACTATGTGGACAAGACTCCTTTCATAGAGCTAGTAGAAGAATCCAATATGTATTTCTTCTTCATTCGCCCTCGCCGTTTCGGTAAGACACTTACCCTCTCCATGCTTGAGAATTACTATGACATCAACAAGAAAGACAAGTTTGATGAAATCTTTGGCAAGCTATACATCGGGCAGAATCCTACACCAGAGCATAATACATATCTCATCATCCGCCTCAATTTTGCCGAGGTGGCTGCAGGATTGGATGATTATAAGGATGGACTGGACAACCATTGTAGCCTTGTGTTCAATTTCTTTTGTGACATCTATGCACATATTCTTCCTACTGATACCAAGGAAGGATTGCAACAGGAGCCTGATGCGGTATCCAAGTTGAGGTTTCTTTGCCAGAAATGCCAGGAGGTGGGAAAGAAGATTTATCTCTTCATCGATGAGTACGACTACTTCACCAACATGATTCTCGCCCATGAGGAGCATCTTGTGGGGTATCGCAACCAGACCCACGGAGAGGGATACTTGCGCCAGTTCTTCAATACCATCAAGGGTACGGCTGGCAATAGCCTGGGCAGAGTGTTCGTCACGGGAGTAACCCCTGTGACCATGGATAACCTGACCAGCGGATTCAACATCGGAACCAACTACTCGCTCTCATCTGACTTCAATGAGATGACGGGATTTACCGAGGAAGAAGTGAGAAAGATGCTGGATTATTACGGCAGCGTTCTGCCGTTTAATCATACCACCGATGAGCTGATCAAGGTGATGAAGCCTTGGTACGACAACTATTGCTTCGCCGAGGAGAGATATGGTGAGACCACGATGTACAACTCGATGATGGTGCTCTACTTCGTAGATAACTATATTGATTACGAATACCAAATCACTAAGAAGATGGTGGAGACCAGCATCCGTATCGACTATGACAAGTTGCGAATGCTCATCCGCCACGACAAGGAGTTCGCCCACGACGCTAGCATCATCCAGCAGTTGGTAACCCAGGGATTCGTGATAGGCACGCTCAACGAGAACTTCCCTGCCGAGCGAATCAACGACCCAGACAACTTCCTCAGCCTGCTGTTTTATTTCGGCATGGTGACGATAGACGGAACATACAAGGGTGAGACCAAGTTCATCATCCCGAATGAGGTGGTGCGCGACCAGATGTACACCTACCTGCTCGACACCTACAAGGAGAACGACTTGGTATATGATAGATATAGCAAGGGTAAACTGGAGAGTAAACTGGCATACGATGGACAATTCAAGCCATACTTTGAGTATATCGCCGACTGCCTGAAGAAGTGCTCCTCCCAGCGAGACAAGCAGAAGGGAGAGGCTTTCGTGCATGGCTTCACCTTGGCGATGACAAGCCAGAACAAGTTCTATCGCCCTATCTCTGAGCTGGACAATGATGGCGGCTATGCCGACATCTTCCTCTCTCCGCTCTGTAACATCTACAAGGACATGGTAGATTCATATATCATCGAGTTGAAATATTGCAAGAGCCCAACCACAGATGAGCAAGTAAAAAAGCTCTTTGAGGAGGCTTCTGCTCAAATCTCTCGCTATGCGGACAGTGATATGGTCAGAGAGGCGGTAAAGACTACAAAGCTCCACAAGCTGGTGGTTATCTACCGCGGAGCGGAAATGGTGGCTTGCGAGGAGATATAAAACAATTTCAACCATACAGGTCGAAAATGTTTGAGAGAGATAAAAAGAAAAAGGTGTATCCCTTTGCCCATTGTGTTGAGCAATAAGGATACACCTTAATTTATGATTTTAAAATGGGTTAGCGGCTACCACCAGCCCACCATACATTTTCGGTGAAGATATACTTACCGGCATCATTTCCTGAACCGAAAGCTTCCTTCACGTTAGGGTTTGAAAGAACATCGCTTGAACCATAAGGCAAACGAAGTGGCAAACGATTCTGACCAGCCTGAGTATTGTTAGGGTTGGTCATAGCTACAGGATAGCTGCCATCAAGATACTTGCAGCGGCGCATATCGTTGAAGGTCTCCAACTGCTCGTCACGAGTCTGGGCGATATACTTCTGAACCAGAATCTCGCTCAATGGATTTGCTGCAAACTTAGTTGCAGTCTCACCAGCAAGATAAGCTGCAACATCCTCGTCGCTGAACTCTGTAGCACCTACAGTAGCATAGTCAGCAAGAGAAGCCTTGACTGCAGTATCGAAATCAGCCTTGGCATCCTGACCCAAGCGAGCCTTTACCTCTGCGATGATGAAGTAAAGCTCAGACTTGCTCATCAAATGGCTAGGAATCTTGACTTCGCTGATACCATTCAAGAACCAGAGAGGGAAATTGGTTGCACTGGTTGAACCGGCTGCTTCCTTGTCACCAGGAGTCATCAAGCCCAACTGGCTAGGAGCACCATACCAGTCTGCACCATTATAATTATAGATAGCCTCACGTGGGTCCTGACGAGCTACCATCAAGTCATCAACTGTCTTGGATGAAGCACTATACTCACGGCTATACCAGTAAGCAGACCATGCATCAATCTGGTTGTTGCCATCGAAGATATTCAGGTTAGCGCCATCGAAGCCATCAGCTACAGCAGCATTAGCCTCTTCCAGAATCTGAGCATACTGTGAATTCTTGTCGGCAGCACGACCAGCCTCATGTAAGAGATAGCGAGCCTTCAAGGCATGAGCAAGTCCACGCCACTGAGTCAAGTTGCCATTGAACAAGACATCGTAGGCACCTGCATTCTTCATATTGCCGGCAATAGCCTGATCCAGGTTACTCTTGGCAGCATCCAGTAATTCCAGGATGTGCTTGTAGATATCTTCCTGAGTATCGAGCTTAGGAGCAGATACCTTGAAAGCCTCAGAGCAAGGAATGTTACCAAACAAGTCGGTCATGATTCCCCAATCGTAAGCTGCCAGAATCTGACCCATAGCCTTGATATCAAGCTGTCCTGCACTATTGCCACCCTCTTCACACTTAGCAATCATCTGCTGAATGTTGTTGAGGTTAAGGTAAGTACCGTTCCACTCATTATCGAAAGTAGAAGCTGCAGCAATCTCGTTGAAGCTACGAAGTTCTGCATTCTTAAGCTGGTTGTTACCTGTACCCAAGATTTGCTCAGTATAAGAAGCAACATACCAGGCGAAGTTACCCGTGTTGGTAGTGAAAACACTAGAAACGATGGCATCTGTGAGCTGGAACTTGGCAGAAACGACGCTTGCACCTGGGTGAGCCTCGTCTTTGTTGATTCTGTCCATGGTATCCTCTGAGCAAGATACAGTCATCATAGAAACTGCAGAGATAGCCAAGATACCAAATATATTCTTAAAATTCATCATTGTTTTATCCTTTATTAATATTGATACTTTAAATGATTCCGAGGTGGGTCAGCCGATTAGAATGTAATCTTGAAACCACCACCGAAGCTTGAAGTATTTGGCACAGAGAAACGCTCGAAAGTACCACTCATGTTACCATTACCCTGAGATGATTCTGGATCCAGATCCTTCATCTTTGACCAGAGGAGCACGTTGCGTGCGAAACCATATACAGAGATGTCGATGCCAGCAAACTTAGGAAGCTGATAGCTCAAGGTTACGTCGCGGAGCTTCAGGAAACTACGATCGTAGATACCTGCTTCTGTTATATTATTGTAAGCCATCCAGTAATCCTGCTTGCTTACCTCAACCTTGTTTGGTTCACCTGTTGCAATATCAATACCCTCAGCTACCATAGTACCCTCGTGGTATGGGATAGACTCCTTGGTTGCACCGAAGTAGTTCAATGTCAAGAGTGTACCGTTATACATCTTGCCACCCTTCTGCCAATCCATGGTTGCACTCAAAGACAAGCGCTTCCAGCGAGCCTTCAGGTTGAAGCCCATATTGAAATCAGGTGTACACTCACCCAGGTTCTGGCTACCGGCTGTACCGACAGGAAGACCATCCTGAAGCAAGAGGCGTCCCTGCTCATCGCGCTGGAATGCAACACCATAGATGTTTGGATAGGTGTAACCTGCCTGAGCACGTACCTGTGGTTCAACGAAACCACCCAGCATGATACTCTCTACGCCATCTGCCAATGACTTTACCTTGTTGGTCAGCTTGGTGAAGTTAACACCAAGATCCAAATCCCAATCCTTAGTCTGAATGATGCTTGCGTTGATGGCAAACTCATGAGACCATGTGGTCATCTCACCGGCATTGGTACGGAGGTACTGATAACCTGTAGAACCTGCTGTAGGAACATCGAAAATCTGATCCTTGATATCCTGATAGCTGGCTGTATATTCCAGACGAAGACGATTGTCGAAGAAGTTCAAGTCTGCACCGAACTCCCAGTTCACGGTGTTCTGTGGCTTCAGGTTAGGGTCATACTTCACGTAGTAAGGCACATAAGAGCTTACGCCGTTGATAGCATAACTGATAGGAGTGATGCCATACATACCGCTACCATAACCTGGAACATAGTAATAGTTAGCATAGTAGTGACCAGCCTGACCTACCTGAGCGAAAGAAGCACGGAGCTTACCATAAGAGAGGATGTGATTATTCTTCAAGGCAGGAAGCTCTGTGAAAATCCAGCCGAGTGATACAGATGGATAGAAGAAGCTACGGTTGTTGCGTGGCATGGTAGAAACGATATCGTTACGACCTGTCACAGTCAAATAAACCTGATTAGCATAGCTCAAAGACAACTGGCCGAAGAAACCTACAGTACGCTCCTGAGCCTTATATTCCTCTGTCAATGGCTTAACAGTGGTATTGGTCATAGTAGGCTGACCATAGAACAGGAAGTTGGTTCCATCGTAATCCCAGATACGCTGATAGTCATGATTGAACTCAGAACCGAGCAATGCACCGAAATCCCACGCACTGTCAGCACCCAACTTAGCTGTGAAGTTGGCTGTGAAGAGGTTGTTGAAGATATTGTGCTGAACACCATAGTTTTCAATCTCACCACCAGCATTCTGCGCAGATCCCATTTCATATACATCACTATTGTTAGTGGTGTAAACATCAAGACCAGCCTGCTCGCGGATTACCAGGTTGTAACGCTCTGTATCCCAGCCGAAGTTAGGGCGATACTCAAGATAAGCATTACCGAATACACGGTTGGTATGCTGCTTGAATTCATTGTTGTCCTTCCACCAATATGGGTTATTGAATGAGGTAGAACGGAACAAGATCTGACTTGTAGGGTTGTTTGGCGCATGAGTAGGAGTGCCCTTCAGATTGTACTCAGAAGGAGCAGAATAAACCACATTCATAATACCGCCGTTGGCACCTGGAGCAGATGTAATCTTGGTAGAGCTGTAGTTGGCAGAGAAACCTGTCTTCCACTGTTTGTTGATTTCGAAATCAACAGCACCACGTGCGGTAGTACGCATCATACCAGTAGAAGGGATGATACCTTTCTGATATGTATCACCAATACCGAAAGAATAAGCCATATTGCCATTCTTCTGGGAAATACTCAAGTTAGAATTCTGGGTGAAACCTGTATCGAAGAAATCACCAACATTGTCATAAATCTGTGGAGTAGCCCAACCGTCAAGACCTGCAGCTGCATACTTAGGATTGAAGTACATACCCTCGTGCTTGCCATACTTCTGAGTATAAGCGTTGTCGGTATTACCACCATAAGTAGCATCGTTGGCCAAATCAGCAATCTTCGGACCCCAAGACATAGAAGATGATGGATTATATGCATTTATACCATTACCCTGAGCATAAATATCCTGACGCTCGAACTTCTTGCTGACAGTCTGAGCGCTCAAGTCGGTAGAGAATGTAATCTGAGGACGGCCACCATTTGCCTTACCACGCTTGGTGGTAATGATGATGACACCATTAGATGCACGGATACCATAGAGGGCAGAAGCTGCCTGGCCCTTCAATACGTCGATGCTCTCAATGTCATCAGGGTTGATATCGATAGAACGGTTTGCCTTATCTGCACCAGTTACAGAAACACCAGTATCATAGTCTGCAGAAGAAGCAATAGGCATACCATCTACCACGTAAAGAGGAGTGTTATCGCCTGAGAATGAACGGGCACCACGGATGACAATCTGAGAAGATGCACCAGGAGCACCAGAAGACTGACGGATATCAACACCGGTCAACTTACCCTGCATAGCGCTAGCCAAAGAGCTAGTACCAGCAATGTTCAAATCTTCAGAACCTAATTTCTGTGATGCATAACCGAGGGCTTTCTTGTCTCGGGAGATACCCATTGCGGTAACCACAACCTCGTCAAGAGTCTTGTTATCCGCTTCCAATACAATCTTCATCTTCTGTCCAGCCTTTACAGTCTGAGGCAACATGCCGAGGTATGTTACTTCCAACTTTGCACCAGCTGGAACATTCAATGAGAAGTTACCATCAACATCGGTAACTGTACCGGTATTGGTACCTGCTACTTTGATAGATGCACCAATGATTGGCTCACCATCCTCTGCAGAGGTTACTTTACCGGAAACTTGAGTTTGCGCCAACGCCATTCCTAAACTAAGGAAGAGGCAGGCAATAAACGTCATGAGTCTTTTTTCCATAAATCTCTCTCGTTTAATTAATTAATAAATATATAATGTTTTATATTTCTTTCTCACTACATATCCTCCCAACTTTTATTGAGCGTGGGGACTCATTTCTCGTCTCCAACTCTTATTCCGAACTGGTGGGGGTGGGTATGTTGCCATACCTTATTATATATAGGGAAGTATCTCAAACTTCACTAAATTTTAATAATATTTTTAATCGGCTGCAAAAATAAGCATTTTTTAGGAAATCACCAAACTTTTTTCTAGAAAAGTTGCACTTTCCCCGACATTTTATTATAAATATGCGGTTTTTATACACTTTTGCTTATGAAAAACAAGAGAAAGCGGCAGTTTTGTCAAAAACTGCCGCTTTCTCTGAAATACTAACTATCTGCCTTTAATTCTTTGTCTAGAACAAAGAGCATGTAGAGGGGGATGTTGATGGTTTTTGAACTGTTGTTTCTCTCGTATGGCAAGAGACTGGTGCGAACCAACTTGTCTTGCACCTTCCAGTATGAGTGGCTTCCTTCCGTGACTGTCTTTCCATTTTAACAATTGGGATATAAGTAGTCTTTCCATACGCTAAAAATCATGTTTTGGCAAAGATGCTAATAAACAGTGAATTACGCAAGGAAAATCACATTTTCCTAAGGACTTTTCTGTTAAATCATCACATTTTCCTAAGGAGTTTTAGGGGCTTAAATCGAGAATTCTGTCGTAATCTCAGAAAAAAAGCAAGATTACGACAACTTTTAAACGAGAAATCTGTCGTAATCTCGATAAAAAAGTGAGATTACGACAGATTTTCATGAATTTTCTCTTTAATTACTTGTCTACAGTAGAAGAAACATTGTTCTTATTCATAGATCTTCATTTTAGAAAAGGTTTGAAAATACTTGAGACAGGTATTGCGCCATTCCTTTGCATTCTCCAACTGTACATTGAGCAGAGAGTCGGTATGTTGCCATTCCTGTTCATGACCCTTCATATACTGTTTGGCTGAGGTGTGCCAGAAGTCGCGATATACTTCAACCATCGCCACACCCATGTTGTACTTCATGCAGAGTTCCTGCCAGAGGGTGCTGCCTGATTTCATCTTGTAAGTCCAAGGCACATGATGGAACCAGAGAAGATATTCTTCTGGGCAAGTCTCAATGTTGTCATACAGACTGCGATATGGTTCTGGGTACTGACCGACAGCATCTGTGCCCTTGGATGAACGATCGAAACCTACACCCTGTGCATCTGCCTTATGGTAGTATACCGGGCACCATTCCAAAGGATAACTTGCGATGAAACCATCAGGTTCAGGACCGTAGTGGTGGTCGAACTTGAAGATATGATGTAAGCCCAATGGCATCATATAGTTGACGCAAGCTTCACGTGAGGTCATCATCATCATCTCTACAGGTTTGGTGAACTTCTCGTCCTGGTTTTCGTAGGTCTGTACGAGCCATTCGTGAGCAATCTCTTCAGCTGTAAGCGAAGGATTCCATGCCAATCTGCCGAAAGCATACCAGTTAGCCTGAGAGAACGGATGACCGCACCAGTTGGCATCATCACCGATATTGGCTACACCTGAGATTCCAACCAGTCTGTCTGGATTAACAAAGCCAAAGAATTCCTTCCACATAGGAGCGAGATAGGTGAGGTGCTTAGACTGACCAAGATATTCCTGGGTAATCTGAAGTTCTGCTATCTGTGGAGTCTGTTTGATGTTGTCGAAGATAGGAGCGTATGGCTCACGTGGCTGGAAGTCGAGCGGACCATTCTTTGACTGTAGAATTACGTTGTCACGGAACTTGCCATCCATACCTTTGAATTCGCTGACAGCTTGCTTTACACGGTCTTCACCCTTATGGTTGGCACCATATACAAAGCTTCGCCACATGATGATGCCTCCGTATGGTTTGACGGCATCGGCAAGCATGTTGGCTCCATCGGCATGTGTGCGGTGGTAGTCGCCAGGACCAGGCTGTCCTTCAGAATTGGCTTTTACCAGGAATCCGCCAAAGTCTGGGATGGTAGCATATATCTCCTTTGCCTTCTTCTTCCACCACTGCTGAACCTTCTTATCCAGTGGGTCGGCAGTCTTGGTGTAGCCTAAAGCCATAGGCGAAGCGAAGTTGATGCTGAGGTATACCCGGATGCCATAAGGACGCAGGATGTTGGCAATGATCTTTACCTTATTAATATATTCTGCAGTCATCATCTTTGGCGATGCATTCACATTGTTGAGCACGCTGCCGTTGATGCCCAAAGAGGCGTTGGCACGGGCGTAGGTGATGAGACGGTCGTGCAGACTCTTACTGATGCTGCCGCCTTTGCCGTTCTTTCCGAGTTTGATTTCTTCCCATTTGAAGATACTCTTTCCGGCATAGCCACGTTCGATGCTGCCATCGAGATTATCCCAATGGTTGAGAATGCGGAGACCCACTTGTGGTTTCTCGGTCTCATCGATAGCTTTGCTGAAGTTCTGCTGATTACCGCTACCTGTGTTGTAGGCATCGGTGTTCTGAAGACGAATCAGCTCGTAGGCACCATAGAGCAAACCGATAGAATTGCTGGCGGTGATAGTTGCTTCGTACTGAATGTTGTCGCCTTGCTGGGCAGGACGGGCGTAGATGTTATAGCCCTCGCCCAGGTTGAGACTCTTGTCGATCTTGAGCTCAACATTCTTGCCACGCCAGTTGTTTTCTAGCTCCTGCTTGGCAATCTTGGCTGTTGCATCATCAGGCAACTGTGAGATGACTTGGCATGAGTTAGCATACTGCTTTCCGAGCCATAACTGTGAACCATCACTCTGTGCAGAAACATGGAGTGATGTAAGTACCGTAAATAATAAAATGAGGTATTTCTTCATATCTTTGCAGATCGTTAGTTTGTATTATTATTGTTTCTGCTGCAAAGATACGAAAAAATACCTTATTCTCTTCTATTTGTTGTTTATTTCTCATTTCTCTTTGTTTCAGCATACTCGCTAGGCGACATGCCATAGTGTTTTTTGAACACGGTAGAGAAATGGGTCTGGTTGTTGAACCCTACAGAGTAGGCTACCTGCGTGATATTAATCTGCCCCTCTTCGATGAGTCGTGCCGCCTGTTCCAGTCGGAGGTTACGTATAAATTCTCCGGCAGAAACACCAGCAATCTCCTTCAGTTTACGGTGGAGCTGTGCACGGCTGATACCTACCTCCTCGGTAAGTTTCTCTACATTGAGGTCGGGATCGGCAAGATGGGCGTTGATATATTTCATCACGCGTTCCATCAGGGCATCGTTATTGCCCTTTACCTGAATCTGCTCAATCTTCGCCTTTTGGCCCTGTGCTCCGCTGTATTTGCCGCGGATGCGTCGCACATTATCCACCAGGTTGTCGATAAGAATATGCAGCTCTTCCATGTCGAAAGGCTTTGCCAGGAAAGCATCGGCTCCTCTGCGAAGTCCCTCCAACCGGTGTTCCACCTCGCTCTTCGAGGTGAGCAGGATGACTGGGATATCGCTGATGTTGCTGTTGCTCTTGATGTTCTTGAGCATGGTGATTCCATCCATCTCCGGCATCATCACATCGCTTATCACGAGGTCGTACTTGCCGGTGAGCAGCATCTTCAAACCTTCCTTGCCGTTGCAGGCATGCTCAAAGCGGTACCAGTCGCTCAGTTCGGTCTTGATGTATTGGGCAATCTCGCTATCATCGTCAACTATCAGGATATTGAAGTTACGGTTAGCCTGTACTTTCTTTTTGGTAATCTCCTGCTCCTTCTTGTCTTCTTCTTCCAGAATCTCGCCTGGCTGCAGATGGCTGTTGCCTAGCGGAATGCTTACTTCGAAGCAGGAACCCTTGATGCCGTCGGTACGGTTGTAGGCCTTAATCTTGCCTCCGTGCATTTCTACAAACGCCTTACAGAGGTTGAGTCCGATACCGGTTCCTTCGATATGGAGTCCGCTGCTGTTGTTCCCCTGGTAGAAACGTTCGAAGAGGCGATCGGTCTTCTCTTCTTTCAGTCCGATGCCTGTATCTTCTACCCTGATGATGGCATTCTTTTCGTCTTTACCTATGATAACAGTAATCTCGCCGCCATCAAAGGTATACTTCATGGCATTGGAGAGCAGGTTGGAGATAACCTTGTCGAAGTTGATGCGGTCTATCCAAACCTTCAGCTTGTCTTTATCGCTGCTGAGGCTTTCGTCTTCTTTGAGCGAAAGGGTGATGTTGCGCTCCTGTGCATTGAAGCGGTAGAGCGATATGATGCCATGCAGGAAATCCTTGAGCGGAGTCTCCTGGCAATGGAGATGCATCTGGTTCTTGTCTATCTTTCGCTCATCAAGTATCTGGTTTACCAGAAGCAGGAGGCGCTGGGCATTGCGGTCGATGGTATCGATATCCTGTTTGCTTTCGGCATCTGTTAATCTTGTTTTCAGCTTGTTGAGCGGCCCCATGATTAATGTCAGCGGCGAACGGATATCGTGGGTGGCATTGATGAGAAACTGCATCTTGGTCTCTTCCAGGTCTGCCTTGCGGCGGCGCTCGTATGTATAGATAACATACAGGATGACGCTTGCTATGATCAGGATATAGAGGAGATATGCCTCGGGTGATGCATACCAAGGATCGCATACCTTGATGTTGATGATGGTAGGATTATTGGAATATCTGCCATTGCTGGTAGCTCTCACCTCCAGCGTATAGTCGCCCGGTTTCAACTTGTTGAATGCTACGGCATTGGCTCCCTCATTGGTGCTGTTCCATTTGCCGTCGTTGATGCGGTATTGGAAACTGATATTATCGGTGTTCCTGTAGTTGAGCAGCGAGAACTCCAGAGTGAATGAATTCTGGGAGTAAGGAATGCTGAAGTCTTTGACCATACAGTTGATTGGCTTTCCGTCGATGATGAAGTTGGTGAGATGTACATCTCCCAGTTCCATCTTCTTGGCTCTGACAACGTTAGGATAGAAGGTTGTGATACCGTCACTGGTTCCGAAGGCGATAAGATCGCTGGCGGTATGCATGGAAGAGCCCAGCACGTACTCACGGGTAGTAAGTCCGTTGCCGTTGATGTGCCCGATAAACTGTCTGTTCTTCTGTTCATACTGCCAGATGCCCATGGTTGTACTTACCCACAAGTCACCCTTCTGGTCTTTGATGATGCTGCAGACCTGCTTGCCTTTCAACGCTTCTGCATGAGGGAAGTTCTTCGTCTTGTTGCTCTTTCTGTCAAACAGATAGAGTCCTTCTTCGGTACCGATGATAATATCGCCGTTCTTTCCTTCGCAGATACCATTTGCCTGTCTGTCTTTCAGAATATTGTGCCATCCGAAATCCTTGAAACTGAGTGTTCGGGTATTGAGACAGGAAACTCCATTAGAGGTTCCTATCCATAAATGGCCTGTATGGTCGAGCGCCATGCTTCGCACCCAGTCGTTGCAGAGAAATCCTTTATCGCCTCTTTGCTGCATATTCAGAACGGTAACCTTGCCGCTTTCCACATTATATATATATAGGCCTTTGCTGTACACAGAAATGTAGAGGTTGCCCTGTGCATCGTCGGTCATACAGTAGATGCCGGCGCTGGTAAAGGTGAGTTTCTGCTGGTATGTACCTGTATGAGGGTTGTAGCTGTAGAGTGCGCTGCCATTGCTGATCCAGTAATCGCCACGTCGGTCTTTATAGATGATGCAGGTACCGGCAGGTGACTGGGGATGGGCGATAATCTTGCCTGAAGCGTCAAAACAGAACACACCACTGTTCTGTACCGTACACCATGTTTCACCATTTTCGCCTTGTGCAATAGATGAAACGCTGCTGCCGATGATATAGTTCTGTGCCGAAAAGCTCCAGCTGTTGAAAGCCTGCTGGCGCTGGTTAATCAGATACAGACCTTTCTTGTAACAGCCTATCCAGAGATTGTTGTCCTTATCTTCGATGATATCGTTGACGAAGGCGGTAGCCAGATTGAAACTGCTGTTGCTGTTCTCCAACTGTTCTACCCTGTTGCTTCCCTTTCTGATCATGAGAGCACCATGCTCAGAGGTGCTGATATAGAGGTTGCCTTCGTGGTCGAAGGTAGCATTGTTGATGGTTACATTATTCTGATAACCGCCAAAGTCGTAGCCGGCATCAGCGATGCGGCCTGTCCGGTAATCATAATAGACGATGCCATACATGCAGACGATGAGCATGGCCTGCGGGCGATGCTGGATGAAAGCCACAGGTGCTCCGCATGGCGATTTGAAGTCTTTGCGCTGCACCTTGCCTTGTTTCTTGATGAAACGGGTGAAGATAGAAAGGTGGCTACTCTGCCAGAGATAATGATGCTTATCTTCGTAGATATGGGTAAAGAATACATCAGAATCGCGCTCAGCGTATTGCCTTTCCTGTCTGATAGTGAAAAGGTTGTCTGTTGCTTTCTTGGTATTTCTGTCTTTTACAGAATAGAGACCATATCCTGCTGTACCCAGCAGGATATCGCCATTGTGACTTTCTACCATAGAATAGATACGTGGCTTTCTGCCATCAGGAAACTGGAGACGGGCGAAATCGTTCGTTTCATAATTATAGCGCATCAGTCCCTTGGCACAACCTATCCACAGGTTACCTTTCTTATCTACCAGCAGGTCGGAGATAATGTTGTCGGTAATGGAGGTTGTATCTTCTTCATTGTGCAGATAGTTGGTAAAGCGGTAGCCGTCAAACTTGCTGAGTCCGTATTCGGTTCCCACCCAAATATATCCGTATTTATCCTGCACCATGCAGTTGATAAGCGAACTTGACAGTTTGCCCGATGTGAAAAGTTCACCACTGTCTGCCCATACCATGAGCGAAATGATGATAGCCATAAATGCCATGAGGCAATGTTTCGTATATTTCATAAGTTTCAGTTTGTTGCTTGTTTAAAATAGGTTGTTACGGCTGCAAAAGTAACAAAAAACAATGAAAGAAACAAATTCTAATGCAACAAAATGTTTCATTTCTTTTTGTTTCTTTATCTTTTTGCGCTCTTTTTGCAGGTATGAAACAAATAGAAAAGTAATGGTAACTATTAAATACCTGTTATTTCATTACTTATTAGTAAATTTGCATCGTCAACAACAATAGAAACATTAAAAGCATCATAATAACAATGAATAGACAAGCAATCAAAATCTTATCGCTGGCGCTCGTATTGGCTACGTCAGGTTCTGTAGCTTTTGCTCAGAAGGTATGGAAAGGATCTTGGGCTACTGCAGTGGAATGGACTGGTAAAGGAGATATGCCTAAGGAAAGCTTGAGCAACCGTTCTTGCCGGCAGATAGTTCATGTATCTTTTGGCGGAGAGGAACTCAGAGTGAAGCTCAGCAACGAGCAGAGTAAGGAGCCGGTAGAAATCAAATCGGTGTATATTGCAGATACCGATAAGGACAGCAACTGGTTTGTGAATGGTAAGACGGTGAAGTATCTTAAATTCAATGGCAAGAAGAATGTAACCATCGCTCCAGGCAAGGCTATCTTCTCAGATGATTTGAAATATGCCTTGAAGAGTGGACAGCGCCTTACGATTACCATCGACTATGGCAAGCAGACTCCAGTGAATGCAACATCCCATCGTGGTTCACGTACCACATCTTATATAGTAAACGGTTTGCATCGTACTCCTAAACCGATGGATAAGAGTTTTGATGATGGCGAGGAGGTGGACCACTGGTACAATCTTTCTGCCATTGATGTGAAGACCGATAAGGCTACCCCTGTGGTAGCTATCCTCGGAAACTCTATTACCGATGGCCGTGGAAGTACTACTAACCATCAGAACCGCTGGACCGATTTCCTCTCGGATGCCCTGAATGCAGAGAAGCCATACGGCGTATTGAATCTCGGAATCGGTGGCAACTGCGTGGTGCAAGGTGGATTGAGCGAACCAGCCATGAAACGTTTCGACCGTGATATCCTGGGACAGGCTGGTGTAGATAAACTCATCATCTTTGAGGGAACCAACGATATCGGTTGCTGCGGCGGAAATTATGAGCACATGACAGATACCCTGATAGCCTGCTACAAGGTGCTGATAGCGAAAGCCAAGGCAAAGGGAATCAAGGTGTATGGCGGAACCATCACCCCAACCAAGGGAAACGGATGGTATTCTTTCTGGCACGAGGCGATGCGACAGACTGTGAACGAATGGATCAGAAAGAGTGGTGCCTTCGACGAGGTTATCGATTTCGATGAGCTGACCCGCGATCCGAAAGAGCCTCAGCGTCTGAAGGCTGAGTATTCTGACGACTGGCTGCATCTCAATCCGAAGGGATATGAGGCAATGGGCAAGTTTGCCGCAGAGAAATTGAAGTAAATATATTATATGCATCTTTTATGTTATATATATAATAAGGTGTAAACTTAATGACAGAATAAAATATGGAACAGACATCTGTAACACAGGAATCTAAGGGATTCTACAAACTGAATTGGCTACAACGCATCGGATTCGGATCTGGAGACTTGGCGCAAAACCTCATCTACCAGACCATCTGCATGTATCTGTTGTTCTTCTACACCGACATCTATGGACTTAATCCTGGTGTTGCTGCCACCATGTTCTTGGTGGTTCGCTTGGTCGATGTACTCTGGGACCCATTGGTGGGAACTTATGTAGATAAGCATAATCCGCGTTGGGGTAAGTATCGTTCATATCTCGTCCTGGCGGGTTTGCCACTCACCGTACTTGCCATCCTCTGTTTTTGGAATGGTATGGAAGGACAGACAGAAACCATCAAACTTATCTATGCCTATGTAACATATGTAGGCTTGTCTATGCTTTATACATTGATCAATGTGCCTTACGGAGCCTTGAACTCTTCGCTGACTCGCGATACAGACGAAATAACCATTCTTACCTCTGTACGTATGTTTATGGCAAATGTGGGTGGACTCTGTGTATCGGCAGGTGTTCCAATCCTGGTAGCGATGCTCGCTGCAGCCAAGGATCTTCCTATTGAGATGGCGCTCTTCATGGGTTTGGGCTCTTTGCCATCTTTCATCTTTATGCCACTGGTTCCTGCCTTCAAGAAAAAGGTGGGCAAGAAGAATATGTTCTATATCTTCCTTACTGTGGCTATCGTGGGTATGGTGATGCTTTATATCATCAGCAAGATGGGACCTGTAAAGGATCATATCACGCTGGTTTATATCGCTCAGTTCATCAAATCAACAGGCGTAATCGTAGCTACAGGATATATGTGGGCTCTGATTCCGGAGGTTATCTCTTTTGCAGAATATACCAGCGGCAAGCGTATTGCCGGCATCGTCAATGCCCTGACCGGTATCTTCTATAAGGCAGGTATGGCTCTGGGTGGTGTTATTCCTGGTGCAGTTCTTGCATGGACCGGTTATCAGGCAGCAGCTGCTCAGGAGAGCAACTCGCTTCCTACCGACAGTAATGCTTGGTTTGTTGCCATGCTGATTTTTGCCCTGGTAGGTTTCGCCCTTCTGGTATTCTGCTTTACCCAAACCAAGGAACGTGTGGTGATGGATGAGAAGGAAACCAAGAACGTTAAGGTGAGCGACCTGTGGACAGAATTCTTCCACAACCGTCCTCTCCGTATCGTGGCTCTCTTCTTTATTACAGCCTTCGCCATGATGTCTGTTGGTAATGCTGCCGGTGCTTACTTCATGAATGATTTGGAGCAGCAGACTCCTCTGGCACAGGAGGGTATCCGCTGGCTTGTCTGCGTGATTCCTGCCATCCTGCTGGGTTTGGCGATGTTCATCATCTCTAAGTATGAGTTGACCGATGAGGTCATCGACGACATCAACAAGAAGATTGAGGCTCGACACAAGAAAGAAAACTAGAGACTATAATTATTAACGAGAAAAATAGATATAAGATATGAAAAAGATCACAACTCTGGCACTGGGACTGATGCTTGCTTCAACAGCTTTCGCTCAAAAAACGAACTCAGCAGCTCAAATCCCAACATTCCAGGAAGCTATGGGTAAGTACTTCCTGGTAGGTGCTGCCGTTAATACCGATTTGCCTGATGGACAAGACCCTGCAGGTGAGGAAGTAGTGAAGAAACAGTTTAACCAGGTGGTTGCCGAAAACTGTATGAAGGGTGAGAAGAATCATCCGGAGGTGAATCGCTTTGATTTCACTGATGGCGATAAACTCGCTGACTGGGCAGAGAAGAACGGCAAGACCTTGATCGGTCATTGTCTGGTTTGGCATTCTCAGCCACCTAAGTGGATGTTTACCGATGATAAGGGTAATCTGGTAAGCCGTGAAGTGCTCATCGGCAGAATGTATAACCATATTATGAATGTGGTTACTCATTATAAAGGTAGAGTAAAGGGATGGGACGTTGTGAACGAGGCTTTCGAGGATGATGGCTCTTACCGCAAGTCTTTATATTATAAGATTATCGGTCCAGAGTTCATCGAACTGGCTTTCCGCTTTGCGCATGAGGCTGACCCTAACGTAGAACTCTACTACAATGATTATTCTACTTCGAAGCCAGCCAAGCGAGAGGCTATCTGCAAACTGGTTCGCGATTTGAAGGCGAAAGGTCTCCGCATCGATGCAGTAGGTATGCAGAGCCACAATGGTTTTGATTATCCTGACTATGCTGAGTATGAGAAAAGCATCGAGGCTTTTGCTGGTGAAGGCGTGAAGGTGATGCTGACGGAGCTGGATATGAACATGCTTCCTAATCCGGAAGGATTCGGCGGAGCGGAAATCAGCCAGAAGTTTGAACTTCAGAAGAAGTACAATCCATACGTGAAGGGACTTGACAAGAAGGCGCAGAAGCTCTTCAACCAGCGTTATCTCGATCTCTTCAAGATTGTAGAGCGTCACAAGGATGTCATCAGCCGTGTAACCTTCTGGGGTGTCAATGATGGTCACTCTTGGTTGAATGGCTGGCCTATTCCTGGCAGAACCAACTATCCACTGCTCATCGACCGCAACAACGAGGTGAAGCCAGTGGTGAAGGAAATCGTAAAACTCTTTAAATAATAAACAACAATGAAAGCAAGATATTTGTTCCCAAAGGATTATATGGCAGACCCATCTGCCAATGTGTTTAACGGTCGCTTGTATGTTTACCCATCTCATGACTGGGATAGCGGCGAAAGTTTCGACGATGATGGCGGTCACTTCCAGATGAAAGACTATCATGTTCTCTCTATGGACGATGTGATGGAAGGTGAGGTAACCGATCATGGTGTGATTCTCGATGTGAAGGATGTGCCATGGGCTGAGAAGCAGATGTGGGACAACGATGTAGTAGAGAAGGATGGCAAGTACTATCTCATCTTCTCTGCCAAGGATTATAATGGTGTGTTCCATCTCGGTGTGGCTGTGGCTGATAAGCCAGAAGGTCCTTTCGTTCCGAATGCTGACCCTATCCGCAAGTCATACAGCATCGACCCTTGCGTGTTCAAGGATGATGATGGCAAGATTTACTGCTACTTCGGTGGTATCTGGGGCGGTCAGCTTCAGTGGTACAAGGACAACAAGGCACTGAAGGATGAGCATCTTCCAGAGGGCAAGGAGAATCCATTGCCATCTCGTGTTGCCATGATGACGGATGATGTGCAGCAGTTTGCAGAAATGCCAAAGCCTGTTGTCATCGTTGACGAAGAGGGTAATGTATTGCCAGCTGATGATCCACATCGCTTCTTCGAGGCCAGCTGGATGCATAAGTATAAGGGCAAGTATTACTTCAGCTACTCTACCGGTGATACTCATTATCTCTGCTATGCTGTAGGTGATAATCCTTATGGTCCGTTCACTTACAAGGGCGTGATTCTGGAGCCTGTAGTAGGTTGGACAACTCATCACAGTATCTGTGAGTACAAGGGACAGTGGTATCTCTTCCATCACGACTGCGTGCCATCAAATGATACAACATGGCTTCGCAGTGTAAAGGTGGCTCCTCTCTTCTATGATGAGGATGATAACATCTTGCCGGTTCAGCCAGAATAAGAGTATTATACGTTTTAGTTGACTTTTAGGTTTATAATAGTTTTGATAAATAGTTGATATATAAGTTAATGTTAGTTTGGAAGAAACGGCATCTTCGTGAGGAGATGCCGTTTTTGCGTATGTTCCTATTCTTTCTTTTCTTCTCTTTCTGCTTTCTTTTGTTTTTCATCTAATGTTATTTTTAAGTTATTTCTATCATTTTGTAGGAGATTTTGGATATTTTTATTTACCTTTGTGCCCGTAAACCATAAAAAGAATAATTTATGTTGAGATTACTTTTTAGGCTTTGGTGGTTGCAGCAGCGCCGTAACTTCCATAAGAGAGATGCCTTCGTGGCGTGCTACATCATCTTCCTGTATGTGGTGATGGGCGTGAGCTTCTTTCTCAGCTTCACCGAGAATGGGGGAGAACTTGGGGGCGAAGACATGCCTGCCCTGTTGGGAGCCGGTATCGTTGTCGGTATGCTGATTCCTGATATCATCATGAAGATGGTGATGAAGCGGGATATTACGGCAATGGATGATTACGTGAAGTCGCGCCCTGTGCCAGAGAAGATCTGGAACAAGTTCCTGCTCACCACCAATCTCGTGAGCTTCTGGAACTATGTGCTTCCGGTGCTTATGCTTCCGGTATTTATCTATTTCCTGCCTGTAGGTCAGGTTATTGCCAGCTTCTTTCTGTTCCTGGCGTTTTCTTATATTGACGGCATCTACATCACCTGCTACCGCAAGGCTACGGAGTGGATTCTGAAATGGCCTTTGATACTGGGATGGATGGGAATGTTTGCCGTGCTGATAGGGTATATGTTTGTGGCTTCCTTCTTCCCGGTATGGATGGGATGGGTGGGTATCTTCTTCCTTGCCGGAGCGGTATTCACCGGACTTACCGCCTATCTCTATCACGAAAAGATTTATAAAGAGCAGAAGCAGAAGGTTTCCAGGTTCCGTGGATTCAGCCATATCAACCTCTTCAGTCTGCAATATATCGGCACTTTGAGAGCAAAGCGTGTCCGTACGATGGTGATTATGATTACTGCCATCTTCCTCTTCGATGCCTATCTCTTCGCCCTGATGCCTTTAGAGCCGGGACAGGAAATGGGGGATAAGGTGGCTATGACTACCCTCTATGTGGCAGGTGCCATCCTGCTGCCATCGGTGGTGTTGTCGCAGTGGACCTTTGGCATTGAGGCAAACTTCTTCCATGGTTTGATGACCAAGCCGGTAAAGGTTAAACAGATGCTGCAGAATTGCTTCTATTATTATATGGTAGTGAGTGCTGTCGCCTTGTTGCTCACCCTTCCGTTCCTTTTCCTGCAGGCAGGAATCGGAATCCAGGTGCTTATCAGCGGTTTCTGTCTGGCAGTATTCATCAATCTCTTCAATCTGCCTACAGCACTCTTCTCTTCCCGTCTGGAGATATTCCAGACTTCCATGTTCAGCATGCAGGGAGCTAATCTGAAGATCAATCTTTATGCCATCGCCTTTCTCTTCCCGCTGGCAGGTGTCTGTGCCATCTATCATTTCTTCGGTGAGACGGCATGGTTTATCACCTGCGTAGCGCTGGCAGTCATCAGCATCGCCATCCATAAATGGTTCATCGCCAAGATTGCTGCCATCTTCGAGAAGAACAAGTATAAGCGCATGGAGAAGTTCATGGAAAGCTAGGAGAATTAAGTGAAGAGTGAAGAACGAAGAGTGAAGAATTCAATAGCTTTACTAATCATAAAGTTCAAAACTCAAGGTAATCATAAAGTTCAATGTTCAAAATTCAAAGTTCAAAGTAATATGATCAAGATTCAGAATCTCAAAAAGATATATAATGGCAATACCGTACTCGATATTGATAATCTGGGTGTTGCAAAGGGCGAGTTGATAGGACTCGTAGGTAATAATGGTGCGGGCAAGACCACCTTGCTCCGTCTGATTCTCGACCTGATTCAGGCTGATGACGGTTTCGTGGAAAGCAATGGGCAGAAGGTGAACGAGAGTGAGACCTGGAAGGAATATACCGGCAGTTACATCGACGGCAGATTCCTCATCGACTTCCTCACCCCTGAGGAATACTTCGATTTCATCGCTGATGTTTATCACATTGACGATGAAACCCTGCAGGAGCGATTGGCGCAGTTTGAGGGCTTTATGCACGATGAAATCATGGGAACCAAGAAGTATCTCCGTGATTTTTCTCAGGGCAACCGCCAGAAGATTGGCATTATCGGAGCGATGATTATTAATCCGAAGGTTCTTCTCCTAGATGAGCCGTTCAACTATCTCGACCCATCTTCTCAGATGACTATCGCCCACATGATTCAGCGCATCTGCAAGGAGCAGGGCACCACGGTTATCATCTCCAGCCACAACCTCAACTTCGTTGCCGACATCTCCTCTCGCATCCTCCTGCTGGAGAAAGGCAAGCTGGTGAAGGATCTTCCGAATGCTGATGGCGCTGCCATCGCCGAACTCAACGAGTACTTCGGTATTCAGGCGGAATAAACTTTTTCCGTTAATATTATACAAATTCCATGATATGATTTGTATAATTATCGTTAAATGCTTACCTTTGCACTCAAACGAAGAAAAAAAGAATCAATGAGCAAAGGAAAATTAGCAAAGTTTGCGGATATGGAACGTTTCGAGAACGTGTTCCAGTATCCATATAGTGTAGTAGATGACGTGCCTTTCGATATGAAGGGCAAGTGGCGTGAGATGTATTTCCACAATGATAACCCTATCGTGCTGGAGTTGGGATGCGGCAAGGGTGAATATACCGTGGAACTTGCCAAGCTCTATCCAGAGATGAACTTCATCGGTGTGGATATCAAGGGCGCACGTATGTGGACCGGTGCCAAGAAAGCGATAGAGGAAGGACAGAAGAACGTGGCTTTCCTCCGTACCAACATCGAGATTATCGACCGCTTCTTTGCTGCGGATGAGGTGCAGGAAATCTGGCTCACCTTCTCTGACCCGCAGATGAAGAACCCTCGCAAGCGTCTTACATCTACTTACTTCATGAACCGTTATCGCCACTTCCTCGTGGATGGCGGCATCATCCATCTGAAGACGGACTCCAACTTCCTCTTCACCTATACTACTTATATGGTGGATGGCAACCATCTGCCTGTGCTCTTCCGCACAGAGGACCTCTATCATCAGGAGGGCATCGATGAGGAAACCCGTAAGATTCTCTCTATCCAAACCTATTATGAGAGTATGTGGATAGAACGTGGCTTGAACATCAAGTATCAGAAGTTCGCCTTGCCACGTGAGGGTGAGCTGGTGGAACCTGATATTGAGATTCCGCTGGATGATTATCGCAGTTATCGCCGTGATAAGCGAAGCTCAAAGGATACAGCGAAGTAGATTTCTACAATGATTTGAATAAGCTTCCGCAATGCTTTGAATGCCTTTCCTCAAGCGTTATTGGCGTTTGAAGAATGCGTCATAAGTATCTGAAAGAAGTAACTGAAGTTGTTCGGAGATACAATAGAAGTTGTTGGAACAGTAAGTATCTCGAAGCGCACAACAGCTGATATGCGGTCGCACATCAGCTGTTGTGCGCTTGTCTTTCAGCTGTTGTGCATGCGTAGAACAGCTGTTGTGCGGTTTTTTAATGGCAATTCTTATTGATTGTCTTTGTTAATCAAGTTGACGACTACTTTTACCATAACATCTTTTTCCTCAGTTCTGCTTTCTGCAATCATCAGAGTCAGGGCTACGAGTGTGTTGTCGGCAATTCTCTTATGTCCATTTTCTGCATACAGAATGCCATTCTTCTCCATAAACCAAAGAAAAAGCATGGCCGCAATTCTCTTGTTGCCATCGCTGAATGAATGGTTTTTTACGACAAGGTAGAGCAGCATGGCTGCTTTTTCTTCTACCGAAGCGTAGAGTTCTTCACCGCCGAAGGTTTGGTAAATCTGACCTATGCTGCTCTTGAATGAATCATCCTTCTCATTGGCAAACCATTTACTGCCTCCAAACTTTTCTTTCAAAGCATTGATGGCTTCCATTGCATTTTCGTAGGTGGCATGGAACGGTTCGGCTTGAGTCGTCTTGTCTATGAGTAATGTCTGATAATCATATTTGTCGAGAGTATCCAGGGCATAAACATAGTCGCTGATGACATTGAACAGTCCGTTATATTCGCCCTCGGATACTTGATCTTGCAATGTAATCGCACGTGACATCAAACGAACCACTTCTTTCAGTTCGTTGTAATTGTCTAGGCGTTTCTGGTTGATGGCGTAACCCTTGATAATGTATTGCTTCAAGATAGAGGTTGCCCAACGGCGGAAAGAGGTCGCATTCTTGCTATTCACTCTGTACCCTACCGAAATAATCATGTCAAGATTATAATAAGGAATATCACGAATGATTTGTCTCTTACCCTCAAAACGAACCTGTGCATTTTTTGCACAAGTTGACTTTTCGTCTAGTTCTTGACTCTTGTAAATGTTGCGAATGTGTCGTGTAACAGATGTTCTGTCAACAGCAAACAACTCTGCCATTTGGCTTTGTGTAAGCCAAACGGTATCATTCTCTAATTTTACATTCAGCTCTATGTTGCCCTCTGGGGAACGATAGATTTCGATGGATGAATTCCTCTGCTCCATACCTTTCTTTATTAAAAGTTCTTATTCTAGTACCCAATTTTTGGATAATTCGGCAAAGATACGATAATTGTTTGATTCCTACAAGGTTTTCGAGTATTTTTTCTTCTTTTTGATGAAATTTGCGAAAGATTGAAATGGAAGGAATGTTTTGTTTACTTCCAGATTAAATATCAGGACTAGTCTTAGGTTAAGGATATGTATAGTATGTTATGTTCTTCCTATACCTTTTGTTAAATCCGGGAATAATCTTGTTGAATTCAAGAAAAAAAGGTGGAAATGCTTGGTGTTTCCACCTTATTTTATTATATTTGCAGCAAGTTTTTGAAGAAATGCAGTATTCTCAGGGACTGCATGGAACTGACGAAACGACTAAAAGAACAGAAAAGTAATAACTAACTAGATAAACGACAAAATGATGAACTACAAGAAATTGGCTCTTACCGTTGCGGCAGGAGTAATGGCAACTACAATGATGGCGCAATCTGCACCAAAATTGAATGCCAACAACATCGACGAAGTAATCAAGGCGATGACCTTGGAAGAAAAAGCCCAGATGCTGGTGGGCGGTGGCAACGATGGATTCGTGGGCAGTGGCGCTATGCTCGGACATCAGAAGAAGTTCGTGCCGGGTGCTGCGGGTACTACTGTAGCCATCCCTCGTCTCGGCATTCCTACTACCGTTCAGTGTGATGGTCCTGCCGGAGTTCATATCGATGCTCATCGCGAAGGTGACAGCCGTAGCTACTTTGCTACCGGTTTCCCTATCGGAACCTGTCTGGCTTCTACCTGGAACACCGACTTGGTGCGCAAGGTGGGTGAGGCTATCGGTAACGAAACCCTGGAGTATGGCTGTGATGTTGTGCTCGGACCGGGTATGAACCTGCATCGCAATCCGCTCTGTGGCCGTAACTTTGAGTATTATTCAGAAGACCCAATCGTAACAGGTCTTATCGGAACCGCCTTTGTACAGGGTGTGCAGAGCCAGGGCGTGGGTGTTAGTGCCAAGCACTTTGCCGTAAACTCCCAGGAAACTGACCGTACCAAGGTGGATGAGCGATTGAGCCAGCGTGCTCTCCGTGAGTTGTATCTGAAGGGGTTCGAGATGATGGTTCGCAAGAGCAATCCTTGGACTATCATGTCTGCCTATAATAAGGTAAACGGTGTTTATGCCCAGGGCAACAAGGGTCTCCTTACCGATATTCTCCGCAACGACTGGGGATATAAGGGAATAGTGGAGACTGACTGGATTGGTAAGCGTGCCGACCTTCCTCTGGAACAGGAAGTTGAGGCAGGCAACGACCTGATGATGCCGGGTTATCCTGCACAGGTGCAGGATATTGTTGATGCCGTAAAGAAAGGCAAGCTGGATATCAAGGATGTGGACCGCAATGTTCGCCGTATGCTCGAATATATCGTGAAGACTCCTCGATTCAAGGGATATAAATATAGTGGTGAGCCAGACTTGAAGGCTCATGCAGCTATCACCCGTCAGAGTTCTACCGAGGGTATGGTGCTCCTGAAGAATGATGCCGCTCTTCCTATCCAGGGTTTGAAGACCGTGGCACTCTTCGGTGTCAACTCTTACGACTTCATGTCGGGTGGTCTCGGTAGTGGAGCCGTTAATGTAGGCTATTCTGTGGATATGGTTACCGGTTTGAAGAACATCGGTGTGGCAACTACTCCTCAGCTTACGGAAATCTATCAGAATTATGTGAAGTATGCCAAGGCTAAGTTGAAGGCAGATAAGAATCCGATGATGTGGTTTCTGGATCAGGGTCAGCCAAAGCTCGATGAAATCGAGATTACCGAGCGTTGTGTAGCCGGCGAGGAGCCAAAGGCAGATGCTGCCATCATCACCATCGGCCGTCAGGCAGGTGAGGGAATGGATCGCCAGATTAATGGTGAGTTCAACCTCAGTCAGATAGAGCAGGATATGATTTTCCGTGTATCTGATGCTTTCCATGCCAAGGGCAAGAAGGTGATTGTCATCATCAACTCTGGTTCTGTGATGGAGACTGCCAGTTGGAGAGACCGTGTGGATGCTATTCTCGTTGCATGGCAGCCAGGTATCGAGGGCGGCAACTCTGTAGCTGATATCCTGACCGGTAAGGTGAATCCATCGGGTAAGTTGACCATGACCTGGCCTATCGCTGCTACCGATCATCCTTCTACAGCCAACTTCGCCAAGGATTACGATATGTACACCTACAAGAATCTGCTGGATTGGAGCAAGGGTAACATCAAGGGTTACGATTATAGTAACCATGAGGAAGATATCTACGTAGGTTATCGCTACTTTGATACCTTCAAGAAGAATGTGGCTTATCCTTTCGGTTATGGCTTGAGCTATACTACCTTCGAGTTTGGCAAGCCATCTGTCAAGGCTAAAGGCAACATTATCGAGGTTAGCGTAACCATCAAGAATACCGGTAAGGTTGCCGGCAAGGAAGTTGCTGAGGTTTATGTTACCGCTCCTAAGGGCGCTTACGAGAAGCCAGCCAAGGAACTCAAGACCTTCGGCAAGACCAAGTTGCTGAATCCAGGTGAGAGCCAGACTTTGAAGATGATCCTCGAGAAGCGTGATCTTGCCAGCTTCGATGAGGCCAACAGTCAGTGGAAGGTAGATGCAGGTAACTATCTCTTTAAGGTAGGTAGTGACGTAGAGAACATCAAGGGTACTGCTACATTGAAGGTGGCAGAATACACCGAGAAGACAAGCAATGCCTGCGCTCCTAATGTTCAGTTGAACTATCTGAAGCAGAATAAATAATTCGTGGTTTGTGCAAAATGAAATAGATTAAACAGAAACGCCTCTATCTCCGAAAAAGAGATAGAGGCTTTTTTATTGTAATTCCGTTGTAAGGAATTGACCACACAGCGCACGCAGATAGTTCGCTTATATTCTAGCATTGTTCGGTTACCTCTTCGTAGATTTCGCGGCATCTCTTTTCCTTCATTTTATTCTTTACGCCAACGGTAATCATATCCTCTACGGTCGGATGCCCACTCCCATTTACAGATGTTGCGTGTTCACCATTATATCCCTCGGTGCAATGGGTAAGGTCGTAGGCTGGTGCTAAATGCCAGTGCCATTTGCCATCGCTCTCTTTCTGAACCAAGAAAGAGAAGTTCTTGCAGTGGTCGTCCTTGTTGTCCATTATGTAATTAAAAACCATGCGGCGGAACATCTCTTCTACATCCTCTTGGCTCTGAGTAAGATAACCAGTAAGCGCCAAAAGGTTGAGATAATCGAGAATGGGGTTGGAAAGGGAAACGTTGAGCAAGGCTCCAGCTGTGGCTACGTGAATGCGTTCGCCTGTTGGAGAAATGTCGAAGCGACGGCAGGCAAAATACTTGTCGTTTACCAGTTTGAAGTCGGGTACTTGGATACCACATTGCTTGGCTATCTCATTATAATGATACTCTTGCTTTCCCATATCTTGTGGATCATAGGTATGGCGAAACTTGACCAACCAATGACCATCCTCGTTTGTAAAAATGGCTTTCGGGCGACAACCGCCACTATTACCGCTATTATATAATAATAATCCTGCGTCATTATCCTGTTGCTCCTTCAATACTTCCAAGGCTTTGGTTTGTAAAAGGTCAAAGTCCTCAATCTCGTGTCCGGTCTGGATAGAAGTTATAGGTTCGTAGGTCAATGCCCCCATACCTCCATTGCCCACGATGCTCAGTCGGTCAAGAGCAGATAGCTCAAAGTCGTTGATACCCTCTTTTAGCAAGGCTTTATGCAATAGGTATCTACCATATCCATCGGGAAGGCTGTCTTCGAAGATGCCAAAGTTCCCGTTGAAAGGGGTGGTTTTGGCAATGAAAAGACCGGGCTTCAGTGGCAATTCCAACGGAGATATACTAAAGCCAGATGCCAACCACTGATTGTCATACTCGAATGTGCATACTTTTCCATCGGCACTCAATGATAGTGTGCCGACTTTCTCCTGGTGATATTTCACGGCTAAAGATTCTATATGTTTCATTGTCTGTAAGCCTTTTTCTTGTTAGCGTTTCTTTTTATCTGTTGCAACTCCTCCATGGTGGAGTACTTGGGTTGCGAGAAGACGTTCTTGATTTCTGAGGTGTATTCCAAAGCTATGGCGATACCTATCAGATTTTTGAGGGAGATGAGGCCCTTTTGTTCGAATCTGGTGATGTTGCTGACGGCAACGCCTGACTTGTCTGCCACTTGCTCACGTGTCAGATTCTTCTCTATTCTTCGTTTTCTGAAGTCGTTTGCCATCTCCTTTGCAATCTCATCAGGATTGTCGTGGAGGTAGTTGTCTAATATTGCTAATATATTATTCGTTTCTTGCATAATCATTGGGATAATAACAAGATATTATCAGTTGCAAAGATACAAAAAATAATGTTATGTTCCAAATAAAAATGAACTAAAAAGTCAAAAACCCTTATAACCTTGTCTCTTATCCTTAAAAGCAAAGAACTCCCATCTCTTTTCTGAGATGGGAGTTCTTGTTTAAAAGGAATACTGGGCGGAAATCATCAGTTCGCGAGGGCGAAGATAATAGCTGTCGGTCGTTGTACTGATGCCGCTATAGATGGTTTCCATATAGTTCTTCTTGTTGAAAAGGTTTCGAAGCTCTGTTGAAAGGCGGAGCTTTTTCATTCTCCAAACTGCCGAGGCATCGCCAAGGAGGGTGTTAAGGTGGCTGCCCTCTTGCAATTCATTGTGATAATGTACGAGCGAGAAGGAGAGGTCCACATGGCTGATGGTAGCGGTGGCAGATACGCTTTGGCACCAATTAAATAACGATGACTTCGCCATTTTCTGGCGTTTCGAGTTGTAAAAAGAGAATTCTCCCTCATAGCTAAAGGCACACCAGGATGGCGAGAAGTCTATGCTGGGCTTCACAGTATAGTTGTCTGCGGTGTAGCTGATGGCTTTGCCGCTGCTGTATTGCTCACCCTTGCTGTAGTTGTAACTGCCCTCCAGGCGGGTCTTCAGATGAAAGTCGTAGAAGCCCTTCGATATGTAGAGTGATGCTCCTAGATTGTTGCTCTTGCTGTCCTGCTTATATAATGAGGTATAGTATTTGTCATCCACGATGCGTAGGTCGGATGCCGTGTTCATCCAGTTTTTGCTGGCATTGACCGATGCGCTGAAGAAGATTTCCTTAATAGGGCGCTTGTAGTCGTAATTTAACTTGCCATAAAGAGAGCGAGTTATCGGAATGATGTCGCTCGAAGTGTACCAAGAGCGATAACTTTGACGATATTGCTTTATGGCGTAGTTGGTGGCATTGCCTGTTCCGGTACTGTATCCCGTGAAGATAGTCAACTCTCTACGGAAATCCAATTTCTTATATAAGTAAAGGTAGGGTGATATGGTAAGTAGAGTTTTCTGTGGATAGGTGAAGCGTTCCCAGATGAAATCGGGAGAGAACGACATACGGAACGTCTCGGTCTTGTATTGCCAGTAAGGGGTGAACTTCCCTGTGATGTTAAGAGTGTTTTTGCCGATTTCATCGTGACTGTTTTCGGTGAATCCGTTGTTTTTGCCGATTTCATCGCTTCTTTTCTGATATTTCGCATAGATGTTGTTGAGGTCGATACTCATTTTATATTCCTGTGTCCAGTGGAAGCGATTCCTCATCCACTGTAAGGCGTGGGCAGTATGCCAAAGGTTGGTGCGGATGCGATTGCGCTCGTCGTTAATGTAGAGGTCTGCCACACCATGGTGATAGTCGGCAGTGCTACGCCAGGAGAGTTGACTTTTCTTGAAGACGAAGAGGCGGTAGATACTTGCCGAGAGGTCGAGCTTTGGAATGCGGACACGTTGGGTAAGCGTATCGTTGATGTTTGACAAACCGTCGCTTTGTGCTGTGCTGAGGCTGATGCTCTCGTTGCCATAATGCTCAGCCTTGTTTACCTTGTTCTCCCATTGCAGATTGAAGGCATCGCTGATCATCGTCTTGTGGTTGTGCTCCGTGGTAACTGTGGGAGCTTCGCCGCCGAGGTCGTAGATACTCATGTTCTCTCGCTCTTGTCGGGTTACCGTACGAAGATAGTTGGCTTCTATGCGAGTCTCTGCATCGGCCTTGTTCTTCTTGATATGGTTGATGGAATATTTTTGCGAGGTGTTGAAGCGCAGGCGTTCTTCGTCGATAGGAGTGTCAAGCGATGGTACTGATATCCATGATGGAAGGGAGGCAGGAGCCAGACGATTGCTGTAAGATGCAAGTTGGTTAAGTGCATAGCCGAGATTTTTACCTGTTCTGTCGTATTCTGCATCATACATCATCTGTTTCTTCTTGCCAATTTGCATGATATTGATGCTTCCGCCTACGTGGGATGGATGCCCTGCGAGCACGTAAGGCTTGAGAGTAGGCATCAGTTTGTCGCGGGCACTATCCTTCAGGGCGATGTTCATCGCTACATTATCCGTAAAGGTCTTGCTTTGGAGCGCCTTGATAGGCTGGTCATGCTCGATGACTTCGGCCTTTTTCACATCTTTTGCCTTGATGTTCTCCTCTAGTTGGTTATATTTGCCACCGGTCAGGTCGAGACCTTCCACGGTGAATCGGTTGATGGGCTTACCATTGTAGTTGATACGGCCATTCTTCTCTATATCCACGCCTGGCAGCTTTTTCAGTACATCTTTCAGTGAGTTATCTCGTTCGTTGGCAAAGCGTGTGAGGTCGAAAGATATGGTATCCCGCCCTGTGATGCGAGAGCCTTTTACTTGTACTTCCTTCAAGACAAAAGCTGTTGAAGCCATACTGATGATGGTTTCTTTTCCCGATGAAACCGCCGTTTTTTGCTTTTTATAGCCCATATAGGTAGCTTGTAGCATATCGCTGGCTTGCTTTTGTGCTATGGGAATCAGGAAAGTTCCGTCTTCCTTGCTGCGTGTAAACTTCAAGGGCTTTCCATTGCGCAGCAGAGTAACTGATACGTTGGCCAGGCGGTTGTGTGTAAGTGAATCTTCCACATAACCGCTAATCTTCTCTTGGGCAAACGCATGGCACGCCACGAACAGAATAGTGAAAAGAACTATTATTTTCTTCATCTTTTTTCTCTCTTTTCTATTTTACCTTTGACACTTATCTTGCTGATGTCTTTAAGACGCTTGTCTGGCAAAAAAGTAAACTGCTAATTATCTTTCAATCGGATTGTATGGCTCAGCACGCTTGGAATGCTTCAGGATATTTCCTTTTTCATCCTTGATCTTTACAATTGCAGCATACTTGGCATCTTGAAGCAGATAGCCGATAGGGTCAGCATAGTATTTCTTGTAAATGGAGGTCAATGATTTGCGGTCGATAGGCTCGAAAGTCTTACCTTTATAATAGATAGGTATGGAGCCTTTGCCTGTTGTGAGTCCTACAGCTGTAAATCCATAATCATTCTCGGAGTCGTGAGCTTTGAGAATCAATCCCGGCAGTCCGCTCAGCTTCCAGGGACCATTGTCAATAGGGATGTCTTCCGTGTACCATGCAATCCATGTTCTACCTTTAAACTTGGCAATAGCCTGGTGGCACTCGTAACCGCAGATGGAATCGATACTGTCTGTGAGTTGCCAGTCTATCGGTTCCATCGGTTCAATGCACAAATATCTGTCAGCAGCAAAGAAATCGAGATAGGCAGTCTTGCCCTGTTCTGGATAGTTCTTATATACTTTCCAATTAATCTGTCCGCCATTACCGGAGAAATTGACAGGTATTCCTTTTGCCATATTTGCGGAGATGATAGAGTCTCTTTGGAATATCGGATAACTGTAGAATGCGGAATACTTGTTGCCAATCTGCAAGAGCATTTTCTCTTCGATGCGGCCAATGAGGGTGTCGGTCTTGGTATATTTCTTTTCGTAAATATACTCGGCATCATATACTACCTGATACTTTACCTGATCAATGGAATCTCCCATGCCAATGCTTGATTCATCGAACAGGTTTACTGTTTGAGCTTGGAGCATGCAAGCATATAATGCAAGCCATGCTATTAATAATACCTTTTCCATAATCTTCGTCTATTATTCATTATTTTATCTGTTTCATTCGTTTTTGTGATGCAAAGGTACTGAGATCATCCGATGAAATCGATGATTTCTGTTACTGAGTTATTACTTTTGCATCTTTTCGTCTATTATTATTTTATTACTCTTGCCTTTGTTTACGGATTTTTCAGTAACTTTGCCGTCAAATTCAAAAGATCAGGAAAGTATGAACAGTAACAGTAAGCTGAAAATAGTATGGATGGTATGTGGAGTAGCAATTGTATTGTTGTTCTGCACGCAGGCTTATTGGCTCCATCTTCAATGTCAATATAGCTTAGACCAGCAGGTAGAGCAATTCAAGAAGGATTGTGATGAGGTGTTGGCGCAAGATTTGAAGAATAGAAAAAAGTTACAGGAAAATTCATCTACGAAAGGTAGAAGAGATACGGTTATGCTCAAGGTAGAATCTGAATATGATATGAAGAAGGGATGTAGCCGTACAACGCTTTCTTTTTGGAACAATCACCGCTTTCTTGTCCGTTTGAATGATCCTGATCTTACGGGTGATGATGCTTATCTCATCATTAGCAGATATCTGGCTTATATAGGTAAGCATCCCTCGTTGGCTTCTTATCAAAGATTACTGGATGATAAGGGATATGGGAAGATATCCTTTTTTCGTCATCTTGATTACAAGACCGTCTTCCTGAATGCAAAATATGATGTCGAAGGCAGATGGTCACGTGTGGTGACGGTGAAGTATCAGACGAACCCAATGTTTCGCCAAGGTATTTCTTTTCAGGTGCTCATTCCTGTTACTCGAACGTTCAAAGCCATGATGTGGCAATTGATAGGAAGCATCTTTCTCTTTTTCATATTGATAGGATGTCTGTATTATCTGGTTAAGACCATAGTCTTCCAGAAACGCATTGACGGCATTCGCCATGAGTTCCTGAAGAATATGATTTATGAGTTGAAGCAACCGAAAGAAGGCGACAAAGGTGAAGAATCTGCAGTTTTTATCGGTTCCATAGCTTTCTACTATGCGCAGAATGAACTGCAATGTGGTAATTCCAGAGTAGTCATCACATCTCGTCAAGCTGAAATTCTGAAGCTTCTTGCCGAGAACCAGAACCAGCTTGTAGAGCGGGATTTCATACTGAATGAAGTTTGGGGTGATGACTCATACTCCAATTCCCTTGCCCTGAACGTGCAGATTACCTATCTTCGCCGGGCATTGAACCTGGATGAAAAGGTAAGTATCGAAGCTGTCATCAAGAAGGGATATATCCTGCGAACCTGTTGATCTTGTTATCAACTCTCATCTTTTTAGAAAGGTGGGAGTTTTTTTATCTTAATTTATTTTGTCCTTCACCTATTTTGTTGTAACTTTGCAGGCAGAAATTCGAATTTAAATTATTTTATGTAATTATGGCAAAAAAAGCTCTTTTAATGATTCTCGACGGATGGGGAATCGGTAAGCATGATAAGGGTGATGTTATCTTCAAGACTCCAACTCCTTATCTCGATTATTTGACAGCAGTTTCAGCACATTCTACTCTCCAGACTTGTGGCGAGGACGTAGGTCTTCCTAACGGTCAGATGGGTAACTCAGAGGTAGGTCACCTCAACATCGGTGCAGGTCGTGTGGTATATCAGGACCTCGTTAAGATTAACAAGGCTTGCGAGAGCGGTGACATCTTGAAGAATCAGGAGATCATCAACGCTTACAGCTATGCTCAGAAGACAGGTAAGAAGCTCCACTTGATGGGCTTGACTTCTACCGGTGGTGTTCACTCTTCTTTGGATCACCTCTTCAAGTTGATTGAGATTGGTAAGGAATATGGTTTGAAGGAGACATACGTTCACTGCTTCATGGATGGCCGTGATACAGACCCTAAGAGCGGTAAGGGCTTCATCGAGGAGGTTCAGGCTTGCTGCGACAAGAATGGTGCACACATCGCAAGCATCGTAGGTCGTTTCTATGCTATGGACCGTGACAAGCGCTGGAACCGTGTGAAGGAAGCATACGACTTGCTCGTTGAGGGTAAGGGTAAGCAGGCTGACGATATGGTGAAGGCAATGCAGGAGAGCTATGATGAGGACGTAACTGACGAGTTCATCAAGCCAATCAATAACTCAAAGGTTGACGGTACTATCCAGGAGGGTGATGTTGTTATCTTCATCAACTACCGTAACGACCGTGCCAAGGAGTTGACACAGGTATTGACTCAGCAGGATATGCCAGAGGAAGGCATGCACACCATCAAGGACTTGCAGTACTACTGCATGACTCCATACGATGCAAGCTTCCAGGGCGTTCACATCCTCTTCCCTAAGGAGAACGTAATGAATACCCTCGGTGAGTACTTGAGCGCACAGGGCAAGAAGCAGCTCCACACTGCAGAGACAGAGAAATATGCTCACGTAACATTCTTCTTCAATGGTGGTCGTGAGACTCCATACGAGGGTGAGGACCGTATCCTGGTTCCTTCTCCAAAGGTGGCTACATACGACTTGAAGCCAGAGATGAGCGCTTACGAGGTTAAGGATAAGTTGGTGGGTGCTATCAACACTCAGGAGTACGACTTCATCGTTGTAAACTTCGCTAATGGTGATATGGTAGGTCACACAGGTATCTACAACGCTATCGCTAAGGCTGTTCACGCTGTTGACAACTGCGTAAAGGACGTTATCGAGGCTGCTAAGGCTAACGATTATGAGGCTATCATCATCGCTGACCACGGTAATGCAGACCACGCTATCAACGAGGATGGTACCCCTAACACCGCTCACTCTTTGAACCCAGTTCCATTCATCTACGTAACTGACAACAATTCAGCTACTGTAAAGGATGGTCGTTTGGCAGACGTAGCTCCTTCTATCCTCCATATCATGGGCTTGGAGAAGCCTGCAGATATGACAGGTGAGAACTTGATTTCTGACAACAAGTAAAAACGATTTTATATACCTCAAAAAAGTATCCTAAGATACTTGGCCAAGTATCTTAGGATACTTGCGTAAGTATCTTAGGATACTTTTGAATTTATATTAAGCATGAACGTAAAGATAGAAGAAAGTTGGAAACGGCATATAGGAGAAGAGTTCGACAAGCAGTATTTTGTTGACCTCACAAACTTCGTGAAAGAGGAATACCTGCGTACGCCCTGTTATCCTCCTGGCCGCTTGATTTTCAATGCCTTCAATCTCTGTCCTTTTGATGATGTGAAGGTAGTGATTATCGGACAGGATCCATACCATGAGCCGGGTCAGGCGATGGGACTGAGTTTCTCTGTGCCGGACGGAATCACTTTCCCACCATCATTGATTAATATATTCAAGGAGATTCAGATGGATCTCGGTACTCCGATGCCAGCCACGGGCGATTTAACCCGCTGGGCAAAGCAGGGAGTATTGTTGCTCAACGCCACGTTGACCGTTCGTGCCCATCAGGCAGCGAGTCATCAGCGCAAGGGCTGGGAGGAATTCACAGATGCTGCTATCAAGGCGCTCAGCAAGGACAAGGAGCATCTGGTGTTTATTCTTTGGGGCGGTTATGCCCGGAGCAAGGCGAAGCTCATCGATACAAGCAAGCATCTGATATTGGAAAGCGTTCATCCTTCGCCATTATCAGCCAACCGTGGCGGATGGTTTGGCAATCATCATTTCTCCCGCTGCAATGCGTATCTGCAGCAGAACGGAATTGCGCCTATCCAATGGTAGGTACACCGATTAATATATAGCTATCCACTCATGGGTAGCTATCATTATTTTTATTATACACTCAAAGAAATTTATTCATCTCAAAAACATTATGAAGAAAGACGAACTGCGTATTCTGCAGGTGGGCAACGTGTTGGTTTCACCTGATATTATCACCGAAAAATTCTGTTGCGACCTTGATGCCTGCAAGGGCGAGTGCTGCATCGAAGGCGATGCGGGAGCTCCTGTTACCCTGGATGAGATTATGGAGATTGAGAATGCGCTGGATGTAGTTTGGGATGATCTCTCGGCTTCTGCCCAGGCTATCATAGATAAGCAGGGCGTGGCTTATACCGATATTGAAGGCGATTTGGTGACGAGCATCGTGAATGGTAAGGATTGTGTGTTTACCTGCTACCAGGATTTGAAAGACCTGGGCGATGGACATACGATTCCGAATTGTTGTCTCTGTGCCTTGGAGCGTGCTTATCGCGAAGGAAAGTCGAAGTTCAAGAAGCCTATCTCCTGTGCCTTGTATCCTATCCGTGCCAAGGATTTCGGCAACGAGGTGTATGGCATCAACTATAACAAATGGCGTATATGCAAGGATGCCATCAAGAAAGGAGAGGAGTTGAATCTTCCGGTTTATAAGTTCCTGGAGGGTCCGTTGGTAGAGAAATTCAGCAAGGAATGGTATGATGAGCTTTGCGAAGTGGCAGAGCAAGTACTTGCCGAATTGGAAGACTAAATTCAGTTAGAGACTTTGGAAGATAATAGTTCCGAAGTCTTTTTTGTTTTATAAAAAAGAGATTTCGAAACGCTGTTGAGCTTATTCCGAAATCTCTAATCCTTCTATATTTGTGATATTACTTCTTCTGAAGCCTTTATCCCATGTTATCACGAAATCTTTTTGATGCTCAGCATGGAAACGGTAATAGGCTTGCTCGTCCATTTCGCCACTGCATACATATTGGTTTCCGTTAATATGAAGTGTTGTTCCTTTGCTGGCATTGCGTATCGTGAGCCGGATGGTTCCACGGAACGGACGTCCGAAGTCTATACGGCATCCCTGATGATCAAATTCCTCCTGGTATGGTTCTAATACCATTTGAAGTTTGTTCTGGGTGAGGTATGGCAGCTGGTCAACAAAGATATAGTTTACCGTATCTTTGAAGGCGCCTGTCGGATGAACCCATCCTGAAGATTGGTATTCAGCCGATTTCCACTCAGTAGTGTATATTCTATTGTCAAAGTGTTCCTTTTCGTTGTAACTGCCGCCTTTCAGGGGCTTGCACCACCATGTTTCGTCTGCTTTATGATAAAAAGGAACAGAGTCTGTATACCAGCCATGAAGTTCCAGCGAGAGTTGTTTGCTCTTATTTCTTATTCTTCCTGGTGCATACCAGACCGCGATGATGTTTTCGCCCTTTTTCAGATATCTGGAGATATCTATGGTTTGCATCAGAAGGATGCTGTCTCTGGCTCCTTCGTTGAAAATGCTTGGCGTAGCATTTCTTTCGTTGATGTATAGGCGGGTATTTCCTCCACTTGCCATGTTTATCTCAGCCTTTAAAGGCTTTTGATCAAGATGATAGATTTTCCTGTATAATATCTCAGAAGAATCGTTGGGGAATGGATATGATACCCAATGGGTACCGAATTCCTGTGCATAGGAATTCAGCACCCAGAGAGTTGTAAAGATGAGAATTGTAAAATATCTCATAGATTATTATTTGTCTATTTTATGAGTTTTGTTTCGCCAGCCTTGAAATTTAATGCTTTCTGCTTACCATTATACTTGACGGTCAGGTTTCCGGCATTCTTGCTGGTGATGGAAGCTTTGCTGACCTTTCCTCCGTTCCATACGAGATTAATCTCGTAGTTTCCACGTGCTTTGATACCCTTAATTTCGCCTGCAGGCCATTCTTTAGGTAGAGCAGGAAGAAGATGCATAGTCTCGCCATCGCATTGCATCAGCATCTCGCATACACCTGCTGTGCCTCCGAAGTTGCCATCTATCTGGAAAGGTGGATGGGCATCAAAGAGGTTAGGGTAGGTGCCACCGCTGTGGTGTTTGCTGTCCTTGTAGACTTCAGGGCTTACGTAGGTGAGCAGCTTGCGGTATATCTGATAAGCTTTGTCGGCACGATGCAGACGAGCCCAGAGGTTGATTCTCCAGCCTGTACTCCAACCGGTGGAATTATCGCCCTTGATTTCCAGGGTCTTGGTTGCGGCAGCAGCAAGTTCCGGAGTCTTGTTTACCGAAATCTGATGGAATGGATAGAGCCCCAGCAGGTGTGACTGGTGGCGATGATGCCAATCCTGGTCTTCCCAATCGTGGTACCACTCCATCAGATTGCCCCGCTTACCGATGTGGTAAGGGCGCAGGCGATTGAGGGCTGATTGCAACTGCTGCTGGTAATCGTTGTCGATGCCCAGGGCTTTTGCTCCCTTGATGGTATTCTTGAAGAGCTCGCGGATGATGGCGAGGTCGGCGGTTCCGCCATAGAAACTGCTGCCACGGTAGCCCTTATCGGTAATGTAATCTGCCTCTGGCGATGTGCAAGGAGCAGTAATCAGCTCGTTTGGATTGTGTGGATTCGGGATGAGCCACGCAAGCAGGAAGTCTGCAGCCCCCTTCATCAGCGGATAGGCTGTATTGCGAAGATATTCGGTATCGCGGGTATAGTCATAGTGATCCCAAAGGGTTTCTACAAGCCAGGCTCCACCCATAGCCCAGTTGCTCCATTGCGGACTTTCGTTTCCGGTTCCTACAGGATTGGTCATTGCCCAGGCATCAGTGTTGTGTCCAGCGCACCATCCCTTATCGATACCATAGAAGTGCTGGGCATTGTGGCGACCTGTCACAGCCATACCCTCTACCAATCCGTCTACTGGGGCTACCAGTTCTGAGAGGTTCGCAACTTCTGCCGGCCAGTAATTTTCTTCCAGGTTGATGTTGATGGTATAGTTGCCGCGCCATGGCGAACGGAGGGCTGGTGCCCAGAGTCCCTGCAGGTTGGTAGGCACTCCCTTGGTTCTACTGCTGCTGATGAGCAGGTATCTGCCATACTGGAAATAGAGCTGTTCCAGATAAGGGTTGCTCTCGTGGTTGTCGCTGTAGGCGAGCAACTGTTTGTCGGTAGGGCGGGTGGCATCAAACTTGGCTCCTTTCAGGTTCAAACTTACTCTATCAAAGAGTTTCTTGTAGTCGGCGATGTGACGCTGTTTGAATTCTTCGTAAGTGAAGTTGGCAAGGTGCCAGGCTTCATCGGTTACGTTCTCGATGTATGGAGCTCCTTCCTTCACAGGATGCTTGTCGAATCCGTTGTAACTTGTTTCGTTTACGAGATAGATGATAGCCTCGCTCACATCCTTCAGATGGAGTACAGAATCGCTTGCCCACACTTTTCCGTCGGTGTTCTTCACCTGAAGCATGGCACAGTAATGCGTACTGTTGGCTTCATCGCCGAGAACATGTCCCGTCATGGTGAGCTGTCCTCTGGATGCTTTTACCTGATGGGGAATGAGGGAAGTGAGTGAGATGTCGCTGTTGATGGATCTCTTCTGGGAGGCACTCAGCTTGATGGCAATCATCTTGTCGGGATGAGAAGCAAAATACTCTTTGGTGTATTGGATGCCGTTGCGCCTGTAATGAACAGTAGCCAGGGAGTTGTCGAGGCTCAGTTCGCGGTAATAATCCGTAAACTCGCCCTGGTTGCAGTCTTTGATATTGATCATGCCCAGTGGCTGATAGAACTCCGAGTTATGGCCTTGCACATAGTGTTGCAGGGAATCGGCGGTCTTGTAATCCTCCTTGAACAGCGCCTCTCTGATTTTCGGAATCCACTTGTAGGCTTCGCCACCTTCGTTGGGATTCACAGGCACGCCCGTCCAAAGGGTGATGTCGTTGAGCTGGATAGAGTCATTATTGGCTCCACCATAAACCAGCGCACCCAGTTTGCCATTGCCTAATGGCAGTGACTCTTCGAAGGCGTATGCAGGTTTGTTGTACCACAACTTGTTGGGTTGCAACTCTTTACTTACTGTTGTCGCCTGGCAGTTCCACGTACTAGAGGCAGCTAACGCAATCGTAAAAAATATATGCTTCATAAAGATGGTATTGTTGGTTTTAAAATTCGATGCCCGGAAACGAAGTCGGAAGGTGATGCTCATTGGATGAGGCTATCCAAAAAAGGGGGAAGACTCTCGCTGAGTCTACCCCCAATATGTTCGTGTTAACTTTAAGCGTCGATATTGGCGTAAGTAGCATTCTGTTCGATGAACTCGCGGCGTGGTTCTACATCATCACCCATCAACATAGAGAAAATCTCATCAGCCTGGGCTGCGTTCTCGATAGTAACCTGCTTGAGCAAGCGTGTAGATGGGTCCATAGTCGTTTCCCAAAGCTGCTCTGGGTTCATCTCACCCAAACCTTTGTATCGCTGGGTGTGGATATTCTTGTCTTCTACTCCATCTCCATACTTGTCGATGAATGCCTGGCGCTGCTGCTCTGTATAGCAATACTCGCTTACCTTGCTGCGATAAGTACACTTGTAGAGTGGTGGGGTAGCGATATACAGATGGCCTTCTTCAATAACCTTTGGCATGAAACGATAGAAGAGTGTCATAATCAATGTGTCGATGTGAGAACCATCGACGTCGGCATCGGTCATGATGATAATCTTGTCGTAACGCAACTTGTCGGTATTAGCCTCCTTGCTGTCTTCGCCATCTACACCGAAGCGGACACCGATACTTTGGATGATGTTCATGACAGACCCTGCTTCGAATACCTTGTGCCACTGTACCTTTTCTACATTCAGAATCTTACCACGCAATGGGAGAATAGCCTGACGGAAACGGTCGCGACCCTGCTTGGCAGAACCACCGGCGGAATCACCCTCGACGAGGAAGATCTCGCATTCTTTAGGATCCTTCATTGAGCAATCGGCAAGTTTACCAGGAAGACCACCACCTGTCATGAAGTTCTTGCGCTGTACACTTTCACGTGCCTTGCGGGCAGCTATGCGGGCCGTAGCAGCCAGGACAACCTTTTCGCAGATTCGCTTTGCCTCGTCTGGATGTTCTTCCAGATAATCAGACAAAGCCTCGTTTACAGCCTGCTGAACGGCACCTTGTACCTCGCTGTTACCGAGTTTGGTCTTGGTCTGTCCCTCAAACTGAGGTTCAGCTACCTTGATGGAGATAACGGCAGTAAGACCCTCGCGGAAGTCTTCTGGTGCAATCTCTACCTTTGCCTTCTCAATCTGCTTAGAGATGGTTGGGTCAGCTTCTGCGTAAGCCTTCAAGGTGCGGGTCAACGCCATACGGAAACCAGTCAGGTGAGTACCACCCTCAATGGTGTTGATGTTATTGACGTATGAGTGGATATTCTCAGAGTAATCTGTGTTGTACATCACAGCAATCTCGATAGGAATACCCTGCTTTTCTGTCTTCAGATAGATAACATCATCGAAGAGATGAGTGCGGTGACGGTCTACGTAACGGACGAATTCCTTCAAACCATCCTTAGCGTGGAAAACCTGCTCCTTGGTCTTACCTTCCTCGTCAGGGCGCAAATCTCTCAAGGTAATCTTGATGCCTGCATTGAGGAATGCCAACTCGCGCATACGGTTAGCAATGATGTCCCACTTATAGACAGTGTGAGTAAAGATGGTTGGATCTGGCCAGAACTGCTGGCGTGTACCGCGCTTGTTGGTTTCACCTACCACCTTAACCGGATAGAGAGGCTTACCCTTCTCATATTCCTGCTGGTAGATTTTGCCGCCACGGAACACCTGTGACAACATGTGGGTAGAAAGTGCATTCACACAACTTACACCCACACCATGTAAACCGCCAGATACCTTGTAAGAACCCTTGTCGAACTTACCACCTGCGTGAAGCACGGTCATAACGACTTCGAGGGCTGATTTATGTAGTTTCTCGTGCATATCCACAGGGATACCACGACCATTATCTTCTACGGTGATAGAGTTGTCTTCGTTGATGGTAACTTCGATGTCGGTACAGTAGCCCGCCATTGCTTCGTCAATAGAGTTGTCTACAGTTTCGTTTACCAAGTGATGAAGACCCTTTTCGGAGATGTCACCAATATACATCGCCGGACGTTTGCGAACAGCTTCCAGGCCTTCCAGAACCTGAATGTTACTCGCAGAGTAATTATTTGCGTTGTTTTGATTTTCTGCCATTTTAGTATTGTCTTATTTCCGTGCAAAGATACTAAAAAAAGCTGAGAAACAGGAACTTTTGTTTGTGAAAAATCACCAAAAAGTGAAGAAAAAACGTAGAATGTGAACTTTAGCGGCAAAAGTGTCTTGAAAAAGCTGTTTTATAATCGTTTTGCGCATTTTTATAGGGTATGTTGTAGTATAAAACCGGTTGTGATGGGAAGATTTTATGATCAGGAAATGGGTAGTCGGGTTCATAGAAAAAGAATAAGGCTGCGACCCTATAAAGGATTGCAGCCTTATTTATTTCTTTGCTTTGACTTATAAGTTAGGCCAACTTAGCAATGTGCTTTGTAAGACCAGACTTCAAGTTTGCAGCCTTGTTGTCGTGGATAACGTTGATCTTAGCCAACTTGTCTAAAAGCTTCTGAACAGTAGGATAGAGCTTTGCAGCCTCTTCCTTGTCAGACATGTTGCGCAACTTGCGGACAGCATTGCGCATAGTCTTTGCATAATACTTATTGTGCAAAGCCTTCTTCTTGTCCTGACGGATTCTCTTGATTGATGATTTGTGATTTGCCATCTTCTTTATGTTATTTTTTTTATTTCTTAAATGTTTGTAGTCCCTAGCAGAGTCGAACTGCTCTTTAGAGAATGAAAATCTCTCGTCCTAACCGATAGACGAAGGGACCATTGCTTATTTGCGGGTGCAAAGTTACTACTTTTATTTGAATCTAGCAAATTTTTCATAGAAAATTTTCGCTAAATGCGCATTTTTTTGTATTTTTGCCCTGTTTTTCACTAATATTAGGCAAAATGGAGATAAAAACTAGTGCTATAGTATTGCAAACCATCAAGTATGGGGACTCTCAACTTATCGTGGATTTCTTCACCGAAAAGTTGGGGAGACTCTCCTTTATGGTACGTGTGCCTAAGTCATCTAAGGGGAAGATGAAACGGCAGCTTTTCCAACCGCTCATGGTCTTGAATTTAGAATTTGATTATCGTCCCAAGTCAAATCTGCAGCGCCTTAGGGATGTTTCGATTCAGATTCCATTCTCTGATATCCCTTTTTCTCCATACAAACTTGGCATTTCCATGTTCTTGGCAGAACTGCTTTCATATGCAACCCGTCATGAGCAGGCTAATGGTGCGCTCTATCTTTTCATACAGGACAGTATCGAATGGTTAGACCATGCTAAAGGTGCTATTGCCAATTTCCATATAGTCTTTATGATTCAGCTCTCTTTTCATTTGGGTTTTATGCCCAATATAGAGAGCGGTATGTCTGGCGATTATTTTGATTTGGTAGATGGATGTTTTGCAGCTCATGTTCCTTCGCATGTACATTATTTAAATAAGGAAGATTCTATGCGGCTTGTGTCTTTGTTCCGTTTAGACTATAAAACAATGCACCTCTACACAATGTCTCGTATGGAACGAAACAGGTGTGTAGAGGTGATACTGGAATATTATAAACTTCATTTGCCAGGTTTCCCGGAAATGAAGAGTTTTGCTGTTCTTCAGGAACTGTTTGCTTAGTCTTTTCAGGTTCCCTCGCTTGCTTGATGTAAACGGGAAACAGACGTTGGCTATGTCCTCTGTTTAGGCAAAACTGATAACGCCCTGTACTGTAGCATCATCATTATTGTCTTCTTTCGGTTCTGTATTACCGGAAGCTATATTACGGATTTCTTCCAGAGTCTGTCGGGTACGCTTATAGGTAGGCGTGTTTTCTACCTGAAGGATGACATCCTCGTTATCCAAATCTTCCTGGCGGAACAGGAATATGTGTGGATGACGCTTATACTGTGTCGTATTGCCATCGCTGCCATAATAGCGCTTGCGGCGGTCTTCTCTTTCAGCACGTTTCTCCTCTTCTTCAGCGAGACGGCGAGATTCTTCCTCAGTATGTTTCTTGAGGTGGCGGTTCATTCCCTCTACATCCTCGAGTCCGAAACCTGTTGCGAGAACGGTTACCTTTACGCGGCTTCCCAATTCAGGGTCAATGGCAAGACCCCATTTCAGTTCGAAGTCGTCACCGAATTTCTCCATAAAGTCGTTGACATCATTCATCTCGTCCATGGTCAAGCCAGGATTATCTTTCTTCTCGCTTGCAAATGCGATGCTGAGCAGAATCTTCTTAGAGTTGAATACGTCATTATCGTTAAGGAGTGGTGAGTTCAAGGCATCTTCTATCGCTTTCTTTACTCTTCCTTCTCCCTCACCGTAACCTGTACTCATGATAGCCACACCGCCATCTTTCAGTACGGTCTTCACATCATTGAAGTCGAGGTTGATGAGACCATGTACGGTAATGATTTCAGCGATACTCTTGGCAGCTACACTCAAGGTGTCGTCAGCTTTGCCGAAGGCATCGAGAACGGCAAGGTCTGGATAAATCTGGCGAAGACGTTCATTGTTGATTACCAGTAAGGCATCTACATGCTTCGACATTTCCTCTACACCATCCAATGCCTGGTCAATCTTCTTAGGACCTTCAAAACGGAATGGGATGGTTACGATACCAACGGTAAGAATACCTAACTCCTTACTTACTCTGGCGATGACAGGTGCTGCACCTGTACCGGTACCGCCACCCATACCCGCTGTGATGAATGCCATTTTTGTTCCATCGTTGAGCATGTTCTTGATATCTTCAAGAGTCTCTTCGGCAGCCTGGCGTGCCTTGGCAGGTTTGTTACCTGCACCCAGACCTTCCTTACCTAGCTGCAGGTGTACAGGCACAGGTGAGTCGTTAAGTGCCTGGTTGTCTGTGTTGCAGAGTACGAATGTTACATCGTGTATACCTTCGCGGTACATGTGGTTGACGGCATTTCCACCGCCACCACCAACACCAATCACCTTGATGATGCTATTTTCTTTTTCAGGTTCCCCAAAGTCAAGAATATGAGGAGCGTTTCCATTATCTAGCATAGTCGTATAATCTTTATAGGGTTTATCTATCTGATTTTTTATTTAACCTGTTGTGAAATCTGTTTTCTGATAGCCTGGTCTTTGGCATCTTATTCTTCTTCAGAAATGGTATCTTTCACAAACTTCTTGAAACCTCTCATCATTTTATGGATGAGACTGTTTTCTTTGCGTCTCTTTTCTTCTTCTTCGGCTTCTTTTTCTGCCAGAAGTCTTGCCTCAGCTTCTTCCAGTTCTTTTTGCTTGCGGGCAGCCTCGTCAGCAGCCGCTTTTTCTGCCGCAGTAAGAACAACGCCCTTGCCGGCAGTCTCGTTAGGGTTTCTAGGAGCCTTGTGCTGCTCGGTTGCTACTGGCTTTTCTGCAGAATTGCTGAAGAGATCAGTGCCGATTTCATCACCTGCACAGTTCATGTCTCCCTTTGCCAGGAGTCCCAATACGGTGTTCATTGTACCATCGTGATTGGTAATCTTAGGATCCTTGGAGTTGACTGTTTGAGAAACAAACTTGGCGATGCGTACTTTGTCGATGTGGGTATGTGTCTTGAAAACCTTATCGATTTCAGGCATGTTGCTGCCGCCACCTGTAAGGATGATACCGCCCAACAGCTTATCTGAGAATTCCACAGGAATCTGGAACCATGCGTTTTCTACGATTTCCTCTACGCGTGCTTCTACGATTTCGATGAACTTCTTGCTTTCAACCACTCTATCCTTGTCGATAGGGTAGTTCAGGGTCGGGTCGATATTGTTGATATCGGTATAAGCCTTGGCATACTTGAGTTTCATCTTTTCAGCATCAGGCTCTTCAATCTGAAGACAAGTTAAGTCTTTGGTCACGTTGCCGCCGCCCAATGGGATGACAGAGAGATGACGAAGTATACCTTTATAATATACAGAAACGGTTGTCGTATCGGCACCCAAGTCAACAAGCATACAGCCTGCACGCTTTTCTGAGTCTGTCAAAACGCTGTCAGCCATAGCTAAAGGAGCCAGGTACATTTCTGCAATAGGAATGTTGGCATTTTCAAAACAGGTATTGATATTGTTATAGAAGTTCTTGCGCCAAAGTATATTCAAGAAAATACCTTCCAGATGGTTACACTGTATTCCTACAGGGTCTATCTGGTATTGGTTGTCTATCTTGTATTCCTGAGTTGCAGCATCCAGAATTTCCTGGTCCGGATAGGTCATGTTGCGGTTGATATCCATCAGTTCATTGATCATCTCTTGTGAGATGATGGTGTTACCTGGGAGATCCTTGACAATGACGTTCTTGATACTGCGTATAGAGCGACCGCCCACGCCTACATAGACCTGGGTAATATCCTGTTTCAGTATATTCTTCAACTTCTTGATGATGTTGGTCAAGCATTGGCAGGTTTTGTCAATGTTATAGATCACACCCTTTCTGATGCAAGAAGATGAATCTTCCTCTACGGTGGCAAGTACGGTGATGCTGCCGTCCAAATTCTTCTGACCTGCTATACCTGTCATCTTAGATGAGCCAAGTTCGATAGCTACAATAAATTCCTTTGGCATAGTTCTTATATGTTATCTTAATCTGTTTCTATTTTCTAATTAGCTATTTTGATGCTTTTTACATATGATCTGGTTGTCGAATTCGATATTGATATACGAATACTTGTTCCAGCCAGCTTGTGAGAGTCCATACTTATAGAATTTCTCTAATCGATTCATCTTCTTGTTGACGAAATCGTTGATGGCTTGCTCTCGTTTGTCGATGAGGTTGGTCTCTGGCAGGTTACCTATATATATAATGTGGTTGCCTACTCGCGGTACCAGTTCTATTCCTCTATCAGGCAGGACATTGATCTGTTCTATCTGGTTTCGCCAGAGTTCATTCGTCATCAGCGCTTTGCTTAGTAATGAGATGTATTTTTTAGCATACCACTTGTTGATGTAGCCCGTTGCGATGATAATGTCGCATGTATAGTTCGTGTTGGGCATGATCTGATTGTGGTCATCAATATAATAGTCCTCGTTGCTGATGCTTTTGATTCTGACGATTGGCATGCGTTGGGTGAGGTAGATGTCAACAAGACCATCCTGAGTCTTTGAACATTCTGCCGTCTTGACGAAAGGACTGGTCTTCAAGGTTTCTTCTATCATGCGGGCGTTCACCTCTTTGAGCGGTTCTCCCAGCGGATAGAGCTTCCTGGCTTCCAGTCGTTTCTTGATTTCCTTCGCATTCAGAAAGCCATTCGTCATCTCATCTTGAATGTTGATGTTCACCTTGGTGCATACCAACTTCGTTTCATCAGGTTTGTTAAACCTGGTGAAAGCGAATACCAGATAAGTACCGAGTACTAAATCCAGTGCGATGATGATGGTTTTCTTCCAATTGATATGCATTTATTTCTCTTCAAGTATTTTGGTAATTTGTGGAACATAGTTGTCCAAATCGCCAGCTCCTAAGATAACTAGAACATCGAAGTCTCGATTCTTTACCAGGTCAAGAACGTCTTCTTTGTGAATCATGCTCTTTTCTACACCTGGTTTCAGATTGTCATAGATAAGCTTGGAAGTTACTCCTGGAATAGGCTGCTCGCGAGCTGGATAGATGTCGCAGAGGATAACCTCGTCCAAGAGACTCAAACTGTTGGCGAAATCTTTATAGAAATCCCGGGTCCTAGTATACAAGTGAGGCTGGAAGATGGCTGTTATCTTACGGTCCTTGTATAACTCTCTGATACTCTTAGCACTCTGATATATCTCCTTTGGATGATGAGCATAATCAGACAGGAATACCAGTTTGTTATTCTTGATCTTAAAGTCGAAACGGCGGTCAACTCCTCCGTAGGTCTTCATGCCGTTACGGAGTTCATCGGCTGTGCAACCATTCAACTGTGCCATTGCCATTGCTGCCACACCATTTGTGATGTTGATAGGCACGGGCTGTCCGAGTTCTACGCCCGTTACGTTCTCGATAGGAGAGATGAAATCAAAGGTGATACCTCCATTCTCTATCTTGATGTTCTCAGCGTGGAAGTCGCCCTCGTCCTGACTGTATTCGTATATCTTGACACCGTCTTGTACGTGTTGCTTCATCTCCAGACCTTTGTGGATGATGAGTGCACCGCCCGGTTGGATCAGTTCTGTATAGTGACGGAAACTCTCCAGATAAGCCTCCTTGGTGCCGTAGATGTCGAGATGGTCTGGGTCTGTAGCCGTGATGACGCTCATCCATGGGCGCAACCAGTGGAAACTGCGGTCAAACTCATCTGCTTCAATGACAACATAGTCGCTCTTGTCGGAGAGGATATAGTTGGTGCCATAGTTCTTTGAGATACCACCCAGGAAGGCATTACAGTCAATATGGCTTTGGTGCATGATGTGAGCACACATGGTAGATGTTGATGTCTTTCCGTGTGTACCCGCTACGCACAGTCCCTTATGTGTACGGGTTAATGTACCCAGAACCTGAGCTCGCTTCTCGATGGTGAAGCCATTCTCATGGAAGAAAACCAGTTCCTTGTGTTCTGCAGGAATTGCCGGTGTGTAGACTACCAATGTTGTCTTGGCGTCCTTGCAGGCTTCTGGTATGAGGTCAACATTCTCCTCATAGTGGATAAGCATTCCCTCTTTCTCCAACTCATGAGTTAGATTGGATGGAGTCTTGTCATATCCGGCTACAACCAACTTCTTGCTGAGGAAGTATCTGGCGATGGCGCTCATTCCGATGCCGCCCGCTCCTACAAAATAAACTGCTTTAATATCTTTTATTTCCATTACTTTGTTGCTAATTTGATTACTTCGTCGGCGATGACGTCGGCAGAGTTCTTTAATCCTAATTTCTTGATATTCTCACAGAGCGAAGCAAGCTTTGCCTCGTCTTTTACCGTGTCAACTGCTTTCTTGAGCAATACCTCTGGTGCATCGGCATCCTTTACGTAGATGGCAGCATCTTTGTTGACTAATGCCATGGCGTTCTTGGTCTGGTGGTCTTCTGCCACATTAGGGCTTGGAACCAGGATAACCGGTTTGCCGATGAGGCAGAACTCGCTGATACTGCTGGCACCTGCGCGGCTGATAACCAGGTCGGCTGCCTTGTAAGCTGCACCCATGTCGCTGATGAAATCAGTAACCTTGAGCATTGGCAGCTCCTGACCTTTCAGTTGCTCCATGATGGCAGCATTATAGTATTTACCTGTTTGCCAGATAAACTGTACGCCGCTTTCTTTCACCAGGTCGAGGTGCTGGAGTACACTCTCGTTGATGGTTCTTGCGCCAAGGCTGCCACCTACGAGCAAGATGGTCTTCTTTTCAGGGTCGAGACCGAACTGCTTGCGTGCTTCTTCCGGGGTGATGGTAGTTTCCAATACATTCTGGCGAACAGGATTACCGGTCATGATAATCTTGTCTGCAGGGAAGAAACGCTCCATTCCTTCGTAAGCCACACAGATTTTTTCAGCCTTCTTGGCCAAGAGCTTATTGGTTACACCAGCGTATGAATTCTGCTCCTGGATGAGGCAAGGTATTCCTTTGCTGGCACAAACATTGAGAGTCGGACCGCTAGCATAGCCACCTACACCCACAGCCGCCATAGGCTTGAAGTTTTTGATGATGCTCTTTGCCATGTGCTGGCTCTTCCATATCTTGAAGAGTACGGCGATGTTCTTGAGCAGATGCTTTCTGTCGAAGCCGCAGATAGGCAAGCCCTTGATCTCATAACCCGCAGCAGGTACACGCTGCATTTCCATTCTGCCGAGTGCACCTACAAACAAAATCTTAGCATCAGGGCGCTTCGCCTTGATGGCATTTGCAATGGATACGGCAGGGAAGATGTGACCACCTGTGCCGCCTCCGCTTATGATAATTCTTAATTCATTATTCATATCCGTTCATGTTTATAACGCAAAGGTATAAAAAAATATCGATTTAACGGCATTTTCTGCCATTTTTTCACCTTAATTTATAAAACTCTTGTCAGGCAGCCACCATTTTGCTGTCGTCGAGCTCATTTTGAGGTATCTCTTTCTTCTTGGCTGTTCTACTGATACTCAGGATGATGCCCAGGTACAGACAGTTGATGATGGTAGATGTACCACCTCTACTGATGAGTGGTAGTGGCTGTCCTGTAACAGGAGCCAAACCTACTGCTACTGCCATGTTGAAGAGTGCCTGGGTAACTAGCATGATGGCGAGTCCCATGCAGAGGAAGGCAGGGAAATTGTTCTCACACCGGTTGGCTATTCTGCCAGCTCTGAACAGGAGGATGATGTAGAGGAATGCAACCAGTGCGGCTCCCCATATACCCATCTCTTCGATGATGATGGCATAGATGAAGTCTGAGAACGCCTGTGAGAGGAAGTCTCTTTCTACTGAGTTTCCAGGCCCTTTGCCTACGATGTTGGAAGAGGCGATGGCGATGTTGGCATGTGCCACTTGGGCATCTTTGTCGAGATCGACATCTTGTGGGGCTACAGGTTTTGAGTTCATAAACTTGTCAATACGGGCTTTCCAGGTGTCGGCTCTATGGAACATCTTTTCTGCCATGTTAGGCTTGTTCTGTTCCTGCTCAACCTTCTCGGTCAGCGTATTTTCCGGTTTATTGCCCTCTTCGCCCTTGTCCTGTCCTACTATCATGATACCAGCAAAGGCTGTGACGATGACAATCATGCACAGTCCCACCAGCTTGCCAATCTGGTTCATCGGCACTCGTCCGATGAGCATCATGGCTAAGATTGTGATACTGAGGAGCATGGCTGTGGATAAGTTTTCCAGTCCGATGAGAATTACAAATGGAGCAGTTGCTACAAGTATGAACTTGAATGCCTTCCTGTTGGCTCCCTGAGTTGTTTGCATAGCACTAAGAATCTGAGCAACAGCCAGTACTACCGCTCCCTTCGCTATCTCAGAAGGCTGGAACTGTATGCCCATCAGAGAGAACCATCGGGAGGCTCCGTTGGTAGATTGACCGGTAGCCAAGACCAGGACGAGCAACAGTAATGAGATGCCCATCACGACGGGGGTAACAATCTTGAAGTACTTGCATTTCACCTTGAGCATGCAAATCATGGTGAACAGACCGCCTCCCAAGAGCAAAATGTGGCGGATGACAGGTGCCATGTAGTTTCCTGTCTTGTACGACAAGGAGCTGGAGGCAGAATATACCTCCACGATGCTTATCATACAGAGAAAGAAGAAGACCATCCAGATCACCTTGTCTCCCTTGAAAATATTACCAATGCTCTTGTTATTCATTTCTTTATAGTTCTATCTGTTCTATTTGTTGAAAACTGTTATTCTCCGATAGCTCTTGCCAGCGCCTTAAACTGCTCGCCTCTATCTTCCATGTTCTTGAAGAGGTCGAAACTTGCGCAGCATGGGCTGAGGAGTACGGTATCGCCCGGCTTTGCCAATTCCTGGCAGGCTGCCACGCAATCCTTCATGCTGTGGGTGTCGCGTACAGGGATGGCGAGTGAGTCAAAGTTGTCGTGCAACTTCTGGTTGTCGGCTCCGAGATATACGATACCAGCACATTTCTCCTTTACCAGGTCCTTGATCTGGTTATAGTCATTTCCCTTATCCTTACCGCCGATGATGAGGATGGTAGGGGTGGTCATACTCTCCAGTGCATACCAGCAGGCATCTACGTTGGTAGCCTTTGAATCGTTCACATAGTAAACGCCCTGGAACTTGCCCACTTTTTCCAGACGGTGCTCTACACCAGGGAAGTCGCTCAAGCCTTTGTGCAGGGTCTCGTGGTCGATGCCTACGATGTTGCATGCCAGACCTGCAGCCAGACTGTTATAGATGTTATGCTTGCCGCGTAGACTCATGTCTGCCTGTGGCATTTCGAAGTCTGAAGGGAAGTTGAGTTTGTATTTGCCGTCTTCGATAAAGCCAACGCAACCCTCCTCCTTGAACTCAGAGAATGGGCAGAGATGTGACTTGAGGTTGTACTTAGCCAGCTCCTTTGTAACGATAGGATCATCGTTCCAGAAGATGAAGCTGTCTTCTTCTGTCTGGTTCTGGGTGATGCGCATCTTGGCATCGGTATAGTTCTGCATCTTAAACTCATAGCGGTCCAGATGGTCTGGAGTGATGTTGAGCAGGATGGCCACATTGGCACGGAACTCATACATATTGTCGAGTTGGAAACTGCTCAGCTCGATGACGTAGTACTTATGAGGAGTTTCAGCCACCTGAAGGGCCAGACTCTTTCCGATGTTGCCTGCCAGCCCTACATCATAGCCAGCCGACTTGATGATGTGGTAAATCAGCGAGGTAGTGGTTGTCTTACCGTTACTTCCCGTGATACAGATCATCTTGGCGTCAGTATATCTGCCCGCAAATTCTATTTCGCTGATGATAGGTGTACCCTTAGCCATCAGTTTCTGTATCATAGGTGCTTCCTTAGGAATACCCGGACTCTTGATGACTTCATCTGCATCTAAAATCTTTTCTTCTGTATGGTGACCTTCTTCCCATTCGATGTTGTGGTCATCCATCAACTTCTTGTAGTTATCCTTGATCTTTGACATGTCTGAAACAAAGACCTCGAATCCCTCTTTCTTTGCCAGCACGGCTGCACCTGCGCCACTTTCGCCAGCTCCTAAAATTACAATTTTGCTCATTGTCTTATTCTCTATACTTGTCGGGCTGATAAGAGCCTGTATTTTATCTGATCTTCAATGTGATGATGGTCAATGCTGCCAGAATGATGGTTACAATCCAGAAACGGATGGTAATCTTTGATTCATGGAAGCAGTTGCGAGGCTTCTTCCACAGATACTTGCAGTCAGGATCCAGCTGACTGTCCTGTGTGCGGAAGTTGTCGTGGATAGGTGTGCGCTTGAAGATACGCTGCTTCACACCTCTCCGCTTTCCTATCTTGTAATAGTAAACCTGCATCATCACGCTGAGGCTTTCTACGAAGAAAATACCGCAGAGGATAGGCAGCATCAGCTCCTTGTGGATGATGATGGCACCTACTGCGATGATACCGCCGATGGTCAGCGAACCCGTATCGCCCATGAATACCTGGGCAGGGTAGGCGTTGTACCAGAGGAAACCGATGAGGGCTCCGATGAAGGCACAGAAGAATACTACCAGTTCCTCAGAACCAGGAATATACATGATATTGAGGTAGGCGGCAAACTCGATGTGCGACGACACATACGCAAGTATGCCTAGCGCCACACCTATGATGGCGGAGTTTCCGGCACACATTCCGTCCATACCATCGTTGAGGTTGGCACCGTTTGATACGGCTGTTACAACGAAGATGGTCATGATGACGAAGAGAATCCAGCCTGCTGCTACCTTGTACTTACCGCAGAAACTGGTGATGCTGGAATAGTCGAGGTTGTGTCCCTTGACGAATGGGATGGTGGTCTTCAGCGATTTTCTTGCTTCCGTACGATGCTTTACCACCGTTTCCTGTCCCTGTTGCTCGATGGCGAGGTTCTCGTTCATCTTTACATCAGGTGAAGACCAGAGTACCAGTCCCACGATCAGGCCGATGCCAATCTGTCCTACAATCTTGTATTTACCCTTCAAGCCTTCCTTGTCGCGCTTGAAGATCTTGATGAAGTCGTCCATTCCACCGAGAAAGCCGAGCCATACGGTGGTGATGATCATCAGGATTAGATAGATGTTGCGCAAACGTCCGAGTAACAGTACCGGTACGAGGATAGCCAGGATGATGATGACACCACCCATAGAAGGAACGCCAATCTTCTTGACACCGAACGGGTCGATGCTGGCATCGCGCTGTGTCTCTGTAATTTGCTTGCTTTTGAGATACTTGATGAATTTCTCGCCGAACCAGGCAGAGATTACCAATGATAAAATCAGCGCAAGCAGGGCACGGAATGAGATGTAGCCCCACATGTGAGAACCTGTGATGCCCCACTGCTCCAGAAATCTAAAGAGATAGTATAACATTTTTCTTTCTTTTCTTGATTGATTTTACTTCTGTGAAATTCCGAAGATGTCGCGAATCACCTCCTTATCGTCAAAGTGGTGCTTTACGCCCTTGATCTCCTGGTAATCTTCGTGTCCCTTACCGGCTACGAGAATCACGTCGCCCTTCTTTGCCAGCATGCAGGCTGTGCGGATGGCTTCCTTGCGGTCTACGATGCTGATAACCTTCTTCATCTGCTGGGCATTGAGTCCGGCAAGCATGTCGTTGATGATGTCCTGTGGCTCTTCGAAACGTGGGTTGTCGCTGGTGATGATTACCTTATCGCTCTGCTTTACAGCCTCCTGTGCCATCAATGGACGCTTGCCCTTGTCACGGTTGCCACCGGCACCGCAAACGGTGATGACTTCTCCGTCCTTGCCTTCGAGCACTTCGTGGATGGCGTTCAATACATTCTCCAGTGCATCTGGTGTATGGGCATAGTCAACAATGACGGTATAACCTTCTGGCGACTGGATTGGTTCCAGTCTTCCGCTTACGCTGTGAAGGGTACTCATCACTACGAGTACATCCTCTGGCTTCTTGCCGAGCATAATGGCTGCACCATATACGGCGAGCAGGTTGCTCACGTTGAACTTACCGATGAACTGTACGCCCACTTCTCTGCCGTCAATCTCCAGATACATGCCGCCGAAGTGACACTCCAGAATCCTGGCTCTGAAGTCTGCCATGCTGCGGGTAGAGTAGGTTTTCACGGTAGCCTTGGTGTTCTGTACCATGATCATGCCGTTCTTGTCGTCGGCATTGGTAATGGCAAAGGCAGTCTTAGGCAGTCCGTCGAAGAAAGCCTTCTTGGCGTTACGGTAGTTCTCGAATGTCTTGTGATAATCGAGATGATCGCGGGTGAGGTTGGTGAACAAGCCTCCGGCAAACTGTAGGCCTCCGATACGCTTCTGTGCGATGGCGTGAGAAGAGCACTCCATGAAGGTATACTCGCAGCCTGCCTCTACCATCTTGCCCAGGAGCATGTTCAGCTCGATAGGGTCTGGGGTGGTATGGTCGGCAGGGATAGCCTCGTCCTCAATGTAGTTGCAGACGGTAGAGAGCAAGCCACACTTATGGCCGAACTTGCGGAACATATTATATAATAAGGTGGCAATGGTGGTCTTACCATTGGTACCTGTTACGCCTACCAGTTTGAGCTTTCTTGAAGGGTCGCCGTAGAAGAGGGTTGCTACCTTGCCGACAGCATCCTCGGTCGAAGCGACCTGAATGTAAGTTACGCCCTCAACTTTCTCTTCAGGCATGTCTTCGCACAAAACCGACTTTGCGCCCAGTTCCAATGCCTTTGGAATAAACTTGTGACCGTCAACCTGCGTTCCCTTCATGGCAACGAAGAGATGACCTTCCTTAATCTTGCGAGAGTCGATGTTTACTCCCGTAACCTCTACATCAGCATCGCCGATTATCTGAACCGGCTTGATGTTTTTGAGTAATTCTTGTAACTTCATATCCTGTTTCTGTTTTATATTCTATATATTTCTTTATCTACACCTTATTATATATAGGGTTTCAGATAACTGTTTCTGAGATTTATTCGAGCACAATGCTGCATACGGCACCTTTCTTGATGACCGTTCCCGGCACCAGACTCTGCTTTACTACCTTTCCTCTACCTATAATCTGGGTCTTGATGCCCCGGCTCTCCATATTGTAGATAGCGTCTCGGGCTCCCATTCCTGTAATGTCAGGTACGATCGTCTTGCCGTATTGCTTCTCCCTGATGAGCTTGATGCTGTGGTTACCCACGCGCTCTGCCTTGCCCCAGATAGGGTTGCCGTCGGCATAGCTGCCACTCCAGTTGGCATTGGTCTTGATGCCGAGGTGGCTGAGCACATAGTTGGCAGCAAGGATATTGCCTGCCTTTACGTCAGGAACGAAGACTGATGCAGAGTCGCGGGCGTCCTTTACGTCAACTTTCAGACTCTGCGCCATGATGCCTTCTGAAATCTCATGGAACACCTTACCGCACATCGTACCGCCCGAAGCAGGCAAACCGGATTTCTGTATGCAGACGATACAGCTGTAGCGTGGCGCATCGGCAGGGAAGTAGCCTGCGAAACTGATGAGATAGCTGGTTCCGCCACTCTTATATCCACCGGCACCTTTTGAAATCTGGGCTGTACCGGTCTTTCCTGCCACTTTGAAGTTAGGCGAACCGGCTTTCTTTCCCAGTCCCAAGCTTACCACCTGTTCCAGGATGGTTTGCAGTTCCTTGATGCTCTTCTCCTTGGCTATCTGCTGGCGCATCACTTCAGGAGGAAATTCCATGATGGTTTCTCCGTTCTTCATTACCTTGCTCACGAATCTTGGTCGCATCATCTTGCCGTTGTTGGCGATGGTGTTGTAGAAGGTGAGGGTAGAGATAGGCGGTATCTGGGTCTCATATCCGATACTCATCCATGGCAAACTGGTCTTTGCCCAGTTGTCATATTGTCCGTTCTTGTTTCTGTGCGGCATGCGGATTCTGGCTGGCGTTGCTCCCACCAGCGGAATCTTCAGGTCGTCGTGCAGACCGGTACGGTAGATACCCTTTACGAATTTCTCCGGGTTGTTGCGGTAATGGTCGTCTATGATGCGGCTCACACCGATGTTCGAACTGTACCACAGGGTCTGTGCGAGGGTCAGCATTCCGTATCCTCCTTTTCGCCAGTTGTGGTCTTTCATTTCTCTGCCGTACATCGGCCATATACCGCCACCGGTTTCTACGTGATAGGTTGTGTCTACCACTCCGTCGTCCAGCGCTACGAGGATAGAGGCTGGCTTGAACACCGAACCTGGCTCCAGAAGGTCGCTCACGGCATGGTTGTGGATTTCTCTGTATTCGCCGTCGAAACATTTCTCCATGTTTACGATGGCCTTAATGTCGCCCGTAGGTACATCCATCACGATGGCTACACCCACATTGGCGTTGATTTCCTTCAGCTCGTCGATGAGTGAGCGTTCGGCAAGGTCTTGCATGCTCACATCGATGGTGGTCACGATATCGGCTCCGTCAATAGGAGGGGTATCGGTAATGTTGAGGAACTTGTTGCGCACCTTGCGGCGATGCACGATACCGTTGGTGCCTCGCAGGATGGAGTCGTAACTCAGCTCCAGACCGAAGCGGGCGGTATCCTTGGCGCCATACATGGCTCCGATGGTACGGCCTGCCAGCGAACCGTAAGTTCTGGTTCGGGCATTATATTCTTCCCAGTGGAAACCGCTCTGGTAGGGTTTCAGGCGGAATACAGGGATGTCCTTTATCTCGGTGAAGGTGTTATAGTCTACACGCTTCGGATAAACCGGCCAGTGGCGGCTCATCTTGGCGCGACCTTCGGTGAGGTGTTTCTTGAAATCAGCCTCGCTCAGGTTCGGGAATATCTGGTGCAGGCAAAGACAGATGGAGTCTTGCTTGGCATCCCACAGCGAGTCGTTTTCTGCATCTTTCAGCGCCTTGAAGTCCATGAAAACCTTAAACTCCGGCAGCGAACTTGCCATCAGCTGTCCTGTGCAGCTCAAGATGTTGCCTCGGTTTGGCTTTACGGTCACGGAATCCTTCTTCTGCCGTTCTGCCACCTTCATCCAGTAATCATGCTTGGCGGTCATGATGTAGAGCGCTTTACCCACTACGGCTATGGCGAAAATCGTCATGATGATGGCGATGGCGCTGTAGCGGGGCATTACTTTCTTGTGATCAAATTTGCTGCTCATTCTTCGGGTACGTTTATGATGTATGGAGGTTGGGTAGCGATGTGCAGCACGCTGTCTTTGTTGTTTTTCAGCATGTCGAGCACATTACTTTCACGACTCTTCTCTGTTATCTGGCTGCTTGTAGACAGCGCTTTGTATTTGGTGTCTTGCAGTTCTTTTTGCAGTTTGTCCAACTCGATGATATCGTTCTGGATATTGTATCGGTTGGATATGTAGATAATGACAAAAAACACGATGAGGATAACGAGCCATATCTGCCGGCGTATGATCTGTGCGGTAAGAATGTCTCCACCCAGAATCTTTCGCAGCGTAAAGCTCGATGATCCTGAAGCCTCTTCCTCTATGGCTTGCTTGGCAATCACTTCCTTGAGCGAAGCCTGTGGAGCCTCCTGCTGCTGTGGCTCCTGCTGCGGAGTTGCCTGCTTCGGCGGTTCCTGTGATGCCTGTGCCTTTTCTTCGGCTATAGGCTTCTCGCTGATGTTTATGTCTTTATCGTTTATCATTTCTTTTCTGCTATTCTTAGTTTGGCGCTTCTGCTCCTAGGGTTTCTTTCCTGCTCGTCGGCATCGGGAACGATTACCTTGTTGTTCACGAGTTTGAAAGGGGTTTCTATTCTTCCGAAGAAGTCCTGCTCTATCTTGCCTTCTGCATTGCCCGCTTTCATCATGTTCTTTACGATTCTGTCTTCCAGCGAGTGATAGGTGATGACGCTGAGTCGGCCTCCCGGTTTCAGAAGTTCCGTGGCTGAGCGGAGCATCTCTTTCAGGGCGTCCATCTCGTGGTTCACTTCTATGCGCAGCGCCTGGAAGAGCTTTGCCATGTCTTTCTTCTCGCGTTCCCGCTTGAAGAGGGGCTCTACGGCTGCCATGAAGTCTTTGGTGGTGAGGATGGGCTTCTCGGCTCTTGCCTTGACGAGTGCCGAGGCGATGCGGCGCGAGTTCTTCAGCTCACCGTATAGGTAGAAGATGTCGGCAAGGGCACCTTCGTCATATTCGTTTACGATGTCGGCAGCAGTCTTGCCCGCACGCTTGTTCATGCGCATGTCGAGTGGGGAGTCGAAACGGAAGGAGAAACCGCGGGTCTCGTCATCGAAGTGGTGGCTCGATACGCCCAGGTCGGCTAACAGTCCGTCGAGTCCGTCTACCCCGTAGTAGCGCATCCAGTTTTTCAGAAATCTGAAGTTGGAGCATACGAAGGTGAAGTTCTCGTTTGCCACCACGTTGCGCTCAGCATCGGCGTCCTGGTCGAAACTGTACAGGTGCGCTCCCTCCGTCAGGCGCGACAGAATCTCTCTGGAATGTCCGCCACCACCGAAGGTTACGTCTACATAGATGCCTCCTGGCTGTATGTTCAACCCGTCAACGCTCTCCTTGAGGAGCACCGGTACGTGATATGTTTCTGCTGTCTTTATCATATATCTTTTTGCTGTCTTATCGCATTATAATATTGCGTGCGTACTTATTAATGTATAAATTTGGGTTCAAAGGTACATAAAAATCTCCATATAGCCTTACATTTTCCCACAAAATTTATAAAACTTAATGAAAAAGTTGTTTTTGGTCAACTTCACCTTCCTGTTTCGGGCATCGCCTTTTTGTTCTCATCAAGTGTGATGTTTTTGCAAAAATACATGCAAAATGGGCTCGATTTGTCGTGATAGTTTTAAAAAACTAATAAATTTTCGCTTTTTTGCTATTTTTTTGGAAAAAATGGCACGTATTTGAAAAAGTTGAGTTACTTTTGCACTAACTTATATAAGTTTTAGCAAACATGAGTGATTCAATAGAGAAAACGATAGACATAGATAAGATTCTGAAGAGCAAGATGGGAAGCAAGGTGAAATTCGTACCGCGCTTCCTGGTTTCCTGGCTCAAGAAGATTATTCACGAGGACGAGGTGAACAGGTTCTTGTGGGAGAGCCGTGGCCTTTCGGGTACTGAATGGCTCACCGAATGTGTGCGCTATCTGAAGATGGATGTTGAAATCGTAGGCTTGGAAAACCTGCCTGACAAGAACGACGGCAAACTCTATACCTTTGTTTCCAATCATCCTCTGGGCGGACAGGACGGCGTATGTCTCGGTTCCATCATCGGCAAGCACTATGATGGCAAGTTCCGCTATCTGGTGAATGATCTTCTGCTCAACTTGCCGGGTTTGAAACCTGTAAGTATCGGCATCAACAAGACGGGTCGCCAGAGCCGCGATTTCCCACGTATGGTGGAGGCGGGCTTCCAGAGTGACAACCACATGCTGATGTTTCCGGCAGGCTTGAACAGCCGCAAGCGCAAGGATGGAACTATTCACGACCTGCCTTGGAAGAAGACGTTTATCTCTAAGAGTGTAGAATATCAGCGCGATGTGGTGCCTATCCATTTCGGAGGGCGCAACTCTGAGCGTTTCTACCGCATCGCCCGATTTAGCGACAAGTATCTGCCGTTCAATCTCGCCATGCTGTTCCTGGTTGACGAGATGTACAGGAATGTGGGCAAGCATTTCCGCATCTCCATCGGCAAACCGATTCCTTGGCAGACTTTTGATAAGAGCAAGTCGGCTACCGAGTGGGCGCAGTATGTTGAAGACAGGGTTTATGAACTTTAATGGTTTGCAAAACCTGGAAGAATTGTTTTATATTAACGAAATCGTAGAATCATAGCATATAAGAAGAGTAATATGGAAGAAGAAATCATCCAACCGATTGACCGTGAGCTCCTGAAGAGCGAGCTTACACCCGACAAACAACTGAGAATGACCAATAAGAGCCATAACGAGATTTACATCGTTACGGCAAAAGATTCGCCTAATGTGCTGAAAGAGATTGGTCGACTTCGTGAAATCGCATTCCGCGAAGCGGGAGGCGGAACGGGCAAATCTATGGATCTTGATGAGTTCGACTTTGGTGACAACTGTTACAAGCAGCTGATTGTCTGGAATCCTGAAGCCGATGAGATTATCGGCGGTTACCGTTATCTCCTGGGTAAGGACTGGCTGCTCGATGAGAAGGGACAGCCTAAGCTGGCAACCAGCCACATGTTCCATTTCTCCGACAAGTTCCTCAAGGAGTATATGCCTTATACCGTAGAGTTGGGCCGTTCCTTCGTTTCGCTCGAATATCAGAATGTGCGTACCAACACCAAGAGCATCTTTGCTCTTGACAATCTCTGGGATGGTTTGGGCGCTTTGACGGTTCTCTATCCGGAAGTAAAATATTTCTTCGGCAAGATGACGATGTATCCGTCTTACATCCGTCGTGGTCGCGACATGATTCTCTATTTCCTCAAGAAGCATTTTGATGACAAGGAGAACCTCGTAATCCCGATGAAACCGCTGAAATTGGATACTCCGGAGAGTGATTTGGCTGCCATCTTTACAGAAGATGACTTCAAGGCAGACTATCGTATCCTGAACCGTGAGGTTCGCAAGTTGGGTTATAATATCCCTCCTCTTGTTAATGCCTACATGAGTCTGAGTCCTACGATGAAGCTTTTCGGTACCGCCATCAACTATGGTTTTGGTGATGTGGAGGAGACCGGTATCCTCATTGCCATCGATGAGATTCTCGAAGAGAAGCGAGTTCGCCATATCAACAGTTTTATTAAGGAACATCCTGAGGCTCTGAAGATTACGAGCGGAGCCAATAAAGTAATTTATAAGGAAAAAAATATCTAACCTATACCGCAGAATCCCATGTTCTTATTGCTTATTGGCAATAGAAACATGGGATTTTTGTTTTCTGTAAAAACTGCTTGCCTCGGTTAAATAGTCTTAATGAATCTCTGAAAAGGCAGCGGAATTTTGGTTTTATGTGTCGAAAAGTGTATCTTTGCGCAGGTTTTATGTGTCAGAAAGTGTAAAGATATATCACCAACATGCCGTTATACGGGGTGTCTTTAAAATGAATTGCAATATGGACAGAAAATTATCAATCAGATTTTATAAAGACAGGGAAGTAAGAGCGGTTTGGGACGGGGAATACAACAAGTGGTGGTTCTCTGTGCTGGATATTATCGGCGTATTGAACGAGCAGGACGATTATAGCAAGAACCGTAATTACTGGAAGTATCTGAAAAATAAACTGAAGAAGGAAAATAATGAACTGGTTAGTGCTACTAACCAGTTGAAATTACAAGCTCCTGACGGCAAACTGCGTTTGACCGATGTCCTCGACAACGAAGGTATTATGTTGCTAGCCAGGAACTTTCCTAACAATAAAGCTGCCGACTTTCTGGATTGGTTTACCTATAGCGATAATACCATTGATGGCCAGAGCCGCAAGAAAGCATACACTCTTTTTGAGAGTGAACTGATTAATTCCATTACTGAAGGTTCTGTCAAAGGTTTGCAGCAGATTCATGCTTTCCTCTTTGGTGGTCTATACGATTTTGCGGGACAGATCCGAACTATGAACATTGCAAAGGGCGGTTTCCAATTTGCCATGGCGCAGTATCTTCCACAAACACTTGCTGGAATCGAACAGATGCCGGAAAGTACGCTGGATGAAATCATCGACAAATACGTAGAAATGAACATTGCTCATCCTTTCCGTGAGGGAAATGGCAGAGCTACGCGCATTTGGCTTGACTTGATATTGAAGCGCAGGCTGAAAAAATGCGTGGATTGGAGCCTTATTGACAAGAACGATTATTTGGCTGCGATGACACAAAGTGTTGTTGATAGTAGTAGCATCAAACAGCTTATTTCCAATGCTTTAACAGATCAAATTGAAGACCGTGAGGTCTTCATGAAGGGCATAGACTATTCTTATTATTATGAGCAGGTGGATGAATAAATAAAAAGAAAAATAACACGGACAAATTCAAATTGTCCGTGTTATTTTTTAGTTTAAGATCTGTTTTATCCCTTACATTTTCCCTTATACAATAGGCAGACTGATTCCGTTGATTTTCTGATAGATGTCGAGCGCATAGATGTCGGTCATGCCGCTGATATAATCAATTACCGCCATGATGCGCTCCTCCAGATTCTCGTTCTCTATATCATACTGGCTACTTACCCGGCGCAGGAGCTGTTTGGAGTAGAAGCGCGATGGGTTTACGGCAGCTTCGATGAAAACCTCCATCAGAGTTGCCATGATTTGATAACCCGACAGTTCTATGTCGAGTACCGGCTTGCTTTGGTAAATCTTTGAGTAGGAGATCTTCTCACATTCCTTGTATGCCTTTTTCTGGCGCTCGGAAATGTGGTCGATGAGACAGCCCTCGAAAGTTCCGGCAAGGATTTCCTCCTCGTGCGCCAGGAAGGCTGCCACACATTCGTTCTCCAGTTTGCCGATGACGCTGGCTCTCATGTAAACCACTTTCTCGTTTTCGTCAGTCAGTTCTTCGTCGATGATGCGCTGGCGTATCTTCTGCTGGATATCTTCATCGAAGAAACTCAGCAGCAAGTGCTCGGTCTCGGCAAAGGAAAGAATCTTGAGCTTATGGGAGTCTTCGATGTCCATGATTTCGTAGCAGATATCGTCGGCAGCTTCTACCATATATACAAGTGGATGGCGGGCGTATTTGAGAGGCTCACCCGGTGCAGATTTGCAAAAAATGCCCAATTCATCGGCAATTTTCCTATAAGATTCCGTTTCTGAAGCAAAGAAACCGAATTTTCCGTGGTTGCCGGCAAGACAGCTTGCAAACGGGTATTTCACGATGGAAGCAAGCATGGAATAGGTCATGACGAAACCACCCTGACGGCGCCCCTTGAATCGGTGGGTCAGGATTCTGAAGGCATTTGCGTTACCTTCGAAATGCGTAATATCATCCCAAAACTCCGATGAAACCATTGATTTTATCTTCTGACCCGGTCCTTCAGAGAAGAAAGTCTGGATGGCTTTCTCGCCGGAATGACCGAAAGGCGGATTGCCCAAATCATGTGCCAGACAGGCTGCACTTACGATGGTACCTATCTCTTCGACGAGCGTATCCTTCAGTTCAGGCCGCTTCTGGATGACACGTCGGGAAATGTCGTTACCTATCGACATGCCCACACTTGCCACCTCCAGACTGTGGGTGAGGCGGTTGTGAACGAAGATGCTGCCCGGCAAAGGGAAAACCTGCGTCTTGTTCTGCAGGCGGCGGAATGCCGATGAAAAGATAAGACGGTCGTAATCGCGCTTGAATTCAGAGCGATCATCATGGCGCTCGGCATGCTTATGCTCCTGTCCGAAACGCTTGTTGGATATCAGTTGTTTCCATTCCATATTATTGTATTACTTGATTCTGTAGCGCAAAAATACACTAAAGTAAGCACAAATCAAAATAAAATATGATAAATTACATGTTTTTATCCTCAAAAATTCATTTATTCCATCAAAATTGCTTATTTTTGCAGATTATTAAACTCAGACACAGATAAAAAAGAAGAAGTCATGATAAAAGTACAGATTATCAACAAGGGGCATCAGCCTCTACCTGCGTTTGCCACACCTCAGAGTGCCGGCATGGATTTGCGTGCAAACATCGATGAGGCAATCGTGCTTCATCCTATGGAGCGACGACTGGTGCCAACCGGTCTTTATATGGCTTTGCCTGCAGGTTATGAAGCGCAGATCCGTCCTCGCAGCGGTCTGGCTTTGAAGCATGGCATTACCGTATTGAATACGCCGGGAACCATCGATGCCGATTATCGCGGCGAAATCATGGTTCTGCTCATCAATTTCTCTACAGAGGATTTCGTTATCAACGATGGCGAACGTATAGCCCAGATGGTGCTGGCTAAGCACGAACAATGCGATTTCATCGAGGTTAATGAACTCGATGAAACCGAACGTGGAGCCGGCGGATACGGTCATACGGGTGTAAAATAACAGATTATTAAAGATAGAATAGAAAGGATTAGAATCGTGAAGATGAATCTTAGAAATATCAGTTGGGCAATGGGGCTGGTCTTGCTGGGTTCGGTAGCCATGCCGTCGCTTGCCCGTAAAAAGAAGGTGCAGCCGGTTCAGAAGCCGGCGGTTCAGGAGGACCATCTCTCTCCGAACGACCGCCAGCGCTACAACTATTTCTTCCTGGAGGGAGCGCGCCAGCAGGCTGCCGGCAATTATTCGGCAGCTTTCGACCTTTTTGAGCATGCCCGGAAGATTGACCCGAAGGCGGCTGAAACCTATTTCTATGAGTCGCTTTTCTATTCTCAGCTCAAGCAGGATTCCCTGGCACTTGCCTATATGCAGAAGGCAATAGAACTGAATCCGGAAAACCAGACCTATGCAGAGCAGTTGGGCAGATATTATATAGGTAGCCAGAAATACGATCTTGCCATCGATGCCTATGAGGATCTGTATGCCAAAAACCACGATAATACCGATGCCCTCCGCATCCTGGTTCAGCTTTATTCCCAGAATAAGGATTATAAATCGGTACTCAAAACCATTTCGCGTCTTGAGGTGGAAGAAGGTGAAAGCGAACAGTTCACCCTCTCTAAAATGAGAGTTTATGAACTGATGAACGACAAGAAGGCTGCCTATCAGGAACTGAAGTCGCTGGTAGACCAGCATCCGCTGGATATGCAGTATAAGACAATGCTGGGCAACTGGCTCGTACAGCACAACCGCCAGAAGGAAGCCTACAAGTGCTTTACCGATGTACTGAAGGAAGAGCCTGATAACTCCTATGCCCAGATGTCGCTTTACGACTATTATAATGCCACCCATCAGGAGCAGCTTGCCGGGCAAATGCTCGATAAGATATTGATGAGTCCGAAATCGGATCTGGAGACCAAAGTGATGATGTACCGCTCTTTCATTCAGAAGAACGAGAGCGAAGGTGGCGATTCTACCAAGGTGATTGCGCTGTTCGACAAGGCACTCAACGTAGCTCATCCGTCAGCCGAAGTGGCAGAGATGAGAGCTGCTTATATGAGTTTGAAGAAGATGCCTGCCGACTCTGTTTGCCGTGCCTTCGAAAAGGTGCTTACCATAGCTCCGGATAACGTGAATGCCAGAATGCAACTTGTACAGATGCTCTGGAACGAGAAGAAATATGACCTGGTTTCCCTGCAATGTAAGGCGGCTCAGGAGTATAATCCCGAAGAAATGGTGTTCTATTACTTCGGTGGAATGGCGTATTATCAGAAAGATAAGGAAGACGAGGCGCTCCGTGAGTTCCGTCTCGGATTGGCGCAGGTGAATGCACAGTCGCCTGCCGACCTGGTATCCGACCTCTATGCCGTAACCGGCGATATCCTTCATAAGAAAGGTGAAGAGCAGGAAGCCTTTGCGGCTTACGATTCCTGCCTGCAATGGAAAGACGACAACGTGATGGCTCTGAACAACTATGCCTACTATCTGAGCGAGAAGGGTGTTGACCTGCATAAGGCTGAGGCGATGAGCTACAAGACCATCAAGGCAGAGCCGAACAACGGTACTTATCTGGATACCTATGCTTGGATTCTCTTTATGGAAGAACGCTATGCTGATGCCAAGACTTATATAGACCAGGCACTCAAAAACCGCGATTCCACCGCAGATAACAGTACGGTTCTGGAACATGCCGGAGATATCTATTATATGAATGGTATGGCCGATGAATCCGTGGATTTCTGGAAGAAAGCCTATACCGGCGAGAACCAGACTGAGGTGCTGGCATGGAAGATTAAGAACAGACAATATATTACCGGAGAAGAACTGAAGAAGCGTAATGCGCCAAAGCAGAAACCTGCCGCTACGAAGAAGTCAGTTAGAAAAGGTAAGAAGAATAAGTAGAAAAATCAAGAAAGATGAAATATACAATGAAGAAGAATAAGATGATGCTGCTTGCCGCAGCCTGCAGCATCCTGCTCCTCGGTTCTTGCGGAACCAGCAAGAATGTACAGGGTTCTGGCTCCACATCAGCCAGTCATCAGAAAGAGAATGCCACCAAGGGTTCTGCCTCTCGTCAGAGTGAGACGCTCAAGAAGTTGGCTTTCGTACAGAAGGTTTCAGACAATCAGGTGTATACCAGGAATATTGTAGGCAACATGTCGTTTACTCTCCAGGCAGGTGATAAGGACATTACCGTGCCGGGCAAACTGAGCATGCGTAAGGATGAAATCATCCGCATCCAGCTCTTTATTCCTATCTTAGGTACAGAGGTGGGCCGTCTGGAGTTTACTCCCGACCATGTACTTATCATCGACCGTCTTCACAAGGAATATATCAAGGCAGATTATACCCAGGTAGACTTCCTCAAGAAGCAGGGCATCTCCTTCTATTCTCTGCAGGCTCTCTTCTGGAACCAGCTGCTCCTGCCGGGCGAAAGAACTGTGAAGGAATCAGACCTCAAGAAGTTTGATGCCAGACTGGATGTGGCAGGAGATGCTGTGCCGGTTAGTTTCAGGAACGGCAATATGACCTATGCTTGGACAGCCAACCGCACTACCGGCCGTATCACAGCTGCAGATGTTGTCTATAAGAGTGCGCAGAACGGCACCTCCAATCTCCACGTCGACTACGGCAACTTCAAGAGTGTAGGCGTCAAGATGTTCCCTGCCACCCTGAATCTGTCGATGACCACTACTGCTACCAGGAAAAAGCAGGAGGCTAAGATCAGTCTGGAATTGAATCAGGTGAAGACCGACAGCAAATGGAGCACTCAGACCGAGATTTCCAGCAAATACAAGCAGATTTCTCCAACAGATGTGCTCAGCAAGATATTGAGTATGTAAATGCTCATCAAGAGTTTGTAAGTATAGAATATGAGTTTTTAATATAAGAAATGAAGCGAATCTTATTATTCATCATGGCAATCACCTTCTCGCTCGCACCTTTTGCGCAGAAGCATTCTGCCCAGAAGAAGCCGGTGAGAAAGACTGCCGTAACTGCGAAAAAGAAGGCTGCTACTCCTGCCAGAAAGACGAACAGCAGAAGTCATGCGGCCAGAAAGACATACAAACCAGCTGCGCCAACCAGAGCAGAACGCAAGGCAGCAACCTATAGCAATGCCTCTATCCGAGGTTTGCAGGGACAGCGCGCTTCTATCCAGAAGAAGATCAGAGAGCAGGAGCAGGCTTTGCAGAGAAATAAGGCGGATGTGAAGAAACGTCTTGAAGACCTGATGGCGCTGAACGGAGAAATAGACCAGAGTCAGAAGAAGATTGACGGTATCCAGAAGGATATCCATCATATTGACGGCAATATCGGCATTCTGCAGGCACAGTTGAAAACGCTTCAGCAACAGTTGCAGGACCGCAAGAACAAGTATATCCGTTCCATGCGCTATATGAGCCGTCATCATACGGTTCAGGATAAGCTGATGTTCATCTTCAGCGCCAAGAATCTGACACAGATGTATCGCCGCCTTTCCTTCATCCGCCAGTATTCTTCCTATCAGAAGGTGCAGGGCGAGGCTGTAAAGGCTAAGCAGAAGCAGGTGAACGAGAAGCACCAGCAGTTGCAGCATGTTAAGGGACATAAGAACACCTTATTATATAATGGTAAGCAGGAGAAGACGGTTTTGGAAGGCAAGCAGACCCAGCAGCAGGAAATGGTGCAGGGACTGCAGAAACAGCAGAAGACCATTCAGGCTGTGATTGCCGACCAGCGTCAGAAAGATGCGGCAATCAACGCTCAGATTGACCGCTTGATTGCTCAGGAAGTAGCCAAGGCTCGTGCTCGTGCTGCTGCCGAGGCTAAGAAGAAGGCCGCTGCCGCTGCTGCCGCCAAGAAACGTGCCGAGGAACTGGCTCGCAAAAAAGCTGCTGCCGAGGCTGCTGCCAGGGAGAATGCCCGTCGTATAGCCGAAGCCAAGGCGCGTGAGGCTGCTGCCGAAGCTGCCCGCAGAAAGGCTGCCGAAGAAGCAAGACTGGCTGCCGAGGCTGCAAGAAAGGCTCAGGAGGAGGCTGCTGCCCAGGCTGAGGCGAAGGCGAAGGCAAAAGCGCAGGCTAGGGCGCGTGCTGCTGCCGAGGCTGCCAAGCGTGCCGCCGCAGAGCAGGCTGCCCGTGAGGCTGCTGCCGAACAGGCTGCAAGAAAGGCGGAGGCTGAAAGACAGGCTGCCGAGTTGAAGGCGAAGATGGATGCGGAACGCAGTACCCGTGAGATTGCCGCTGCCAAGAAGGAGGCACAGGAGGCTTCTACCTTGAGTTCGGTAGACCGCATGCTGAGCGGTGGATTCGAGGCTAACCGTGGCCGATTGCCGATGCCTATCAGCGGCAGTTACCGTGTGGTGAGTCATTTCGGTCAGTATAATGTAGAAGGTTTGAAGGGCGTAACGCTCGACAATAAGGGTATCAATATCCAGGGCAAGCCGGGTTGTGTGGCTCGCAGCATCTACGATGGTGAGGTGAGTGCCGTCTTCGGTTATGGTGGCATGTGGAACGTGCTGGTCCGTCATGGTGCCTACATCTCTGTTTACTGTAATCTGAAATCGGTCAGCGTTCATAAGGGTCAGAAGGTAAGTACCCGTCAGGCTTTGGGTAGTGTTGGCTCTGAAAACATCCTCCAGTTCCAGCTTCGCAAGGAGACTGCCAAGCTCAATCCGGAGGCTTGGCTGAGCCGATAATGTATGAATAATTGCAGACGGTAGTATTTTTACTGCCTGGTTGCTGTAAATGATTCAAGTTTCGTAAGTTTTTGCCCCACACGCCCTGTTTTGCCCCACACGCCCTGAAAGGGCAGAAACTCCTAGCCCAGGGCGTGCTGCTTCTGGAGCTTTTGGGCCTTCAGCCCGTACTTAAGCCATATGCGAAAGTTCAGTTGCTAAGTCAGAAAATAGAAGACAATCGCTTGCAAATTGTGCAAACGATTGTCTTTTTTTTATGCTATTTATTCAACTTTTCTTCATCTGTTTTTCAAAAAGTATTCTTATTTTTGCCGACGAAATCTTATAATTCAAACTTAATACATTTTGTTTATGCAGAAATTTTATACGTTGATTTGTACACTGGTATTGCTGCTGAGCATGACCTTCATGGCTCCAGTTTCAGCACTTGCGGCAGACTATACACCAGTGGTAACGGAAAATGAAATCTCCGTGTTCTTGGAAACAAGTTATGACAATGCCAAGATTTGGGCATGGAATGACAAGGTTAAACAGTTTACTACTGCTGCTTGGCCTGGAGATGCCATGACCAAGATGGGAACTAAAGATGGCAAGAATGTCTTTAAATGGACATATACAGTTGGTACTGAAATTCCTACTGGTGTTATCTTTACTCATGATGGTGGGCAGAAACTTGTAGACGCTAACCTGGAATTCAAGAATCATGGATATTATGTAGAAGGTAATTTCACCAAGACCATTGAGACTGCTCCTGCAGGCAAGGTAAAGGTGTTCTTTGATAATACAATAGAGAACCTGAAGAATGTATATTGCTATATTTATAACGGAACTGAGGCTTCTGTAGAATGGCCTGGTGTGAAGATGCAGCTCGACGAAGAGACTGAGTATAACGGCAAGAAAGGCTATTATTCTTTGGAGGTTCCTGCTGATTTCCTTACAGGTTGTTTCGTCATCAATAATGGCGAAGCAGGTTCAACTCTTCAGGGAGAAACGGTTTATGTAAACGGTAAGGTTGTTACAGCCATAGAGAATACTACCATCACAGCTGTGAAGAAGACAACCGATGATGCCTGGTATTCTATCACAGGTGTCCGTATCAGCAAGCCTGCTCAGCCAGGACTCTATATTCACAATGGTAAAAAAGTAATCATCAGAAAATAATAGCAGAATATGAAAAAGACAATCAATTATGGTCTTCTGATGTTGGTGATGCTCTTCACCATGGCATCCAACATCTTCGCAGACAACAAATATGGTCTTAAAGACAATATTCAGGATGGTGTCATCCTTCATTGTTTCGACTGGACGTTGGCAGATATCCAGGAAGAAATTCCTAATATCGCCAAGGCAGGCTTTACTGCCGTTCAGACTTCTCCTGTTCACGAAAGAGCAGGTAAAGGATCCGTCTGGTATGATGTTTATCGTCCATACGACTTTAAGATAGGTAATGGTCTTGGTACTGAAGCAGACCTGAAGGCCCTCTGTGCTAAGGCTCATGAGTATGGGGTCAAGGTAATTGTGGATGTTGTTGCCAACCATACCGACCATCCTAACGTGGCTGCACGCTTGAAGGACGAGAGTCTTTATCATGAACGATTTGGTGTGGGTAACTGGAATGACCGCCATCAGGTTACATTTGGTATGATTGGAATGTGGGACCTCGATACCAACAATCCTACTGTGCAAGCCATCATCAAACAATACATCCAGGATTTGAAGGCCTGTGGCGTGGATGGTATCCGTTGGGATGCTATCAAGCACATCGCTTTGCCTTCTGAAGGCGATTCTTTTATGAAGAATGTGGTGGATCAGGAGATGTACAACTATGGTGAAATCCTTGATGGTACTGGTGGTAATGATAATATTCTTTTCCCAGAGTATCAAACCTACATGAGCATTACCGATAATGGTTATGGTAACGGCTTTGCCAATTCTTTCGCTGGTGGTTCTATCAACGAATCTGTTGGCAATTTCAATCGGAGAAATGCAAAGACAGAAAAGTTGGTTTATTGGGGTGAAAGCCATGATACTTATGCCAACGATGGTGGTGAATCAAAGAATAAAAGCCAGAATGTTATCGACCGTGCTTATGCAGTTGTAGCAGGAAACAATGGAGCTACCGCTCTTTATTTCTCCCGTCCTGCTCAGAAGGCAAAGAATGATATCAAATTTGGTGATAAGGGAAGCGTTCACTTCAAAGATGCTGAAGTAGCTCAGGTAAACCACATGCACAACGTTTGTGCTGGCGAGCCAAACTATTATGTAAAAGGTAATGGCGTTTGTGCTCAGGTTCGTAAGAGTGGCGCTATTATCGTATTGGGAAGTGGTTCTGACCGTGACGTGACTGTAGCCAATGGTGCTGGCGACGGCAAGTGGCTCAAGTCTGGTACTTATAAGGATATGGTAGGCGGTGGTGCTTTCACTGTCAATGCTTCTACAATCTCTGGTCATGTTGGCGAGTCAGGTATTGCTGTCATCTATAATGCTGGTCCTATCGTGCTGACTCCTGAGGTTGTTTTCAATCCAGCTGATGGTACAGCCTTCTCTGATGAGACGCTCAACGTGACAGCTACTCCTTTGAATGCTGTTTCTGCCTGGATTCAGGTGAACGGCGGTGAGAAGCAGACTTTTACTGCTGCCAAGCAGTTTACTGTAGGTGCTGATGTTGCCTATGGTAAGAATGTCACTATCACTTGGGGTGCAACTGACAAGGAAGGCAAGACAGAAACAGGTTCGGTAACTTACAAGAAAGTGAAGGCTTACGTTCCAGCCTTGGGCAAGGCTGACGAAATCTCCTGTTTCTTGGAGACATCCAATACGGCAGCAGCCGTATATGTATGGAATGACAAGGTTAGTCCTGTAATTGAGCATGCTGGTAAATGGAATGATGCTATCAATAAAAAGTTGCCTCTTGTAGGTAAGAGCGTTTCTGGAAAGAATGTCTTCAAGTGGACTTATGATGGCACCGAGACAAGTGCTCCTACTCAAATCATTTTCTTGGATGGTAATGGAAATAAGATAACTCTTGACGTGGAGTTTGTCAACCACGGCTACTATGTTGACGGAACATACAGCAATACTGTGACCAAGGTACATGAAGATGAGACCGTTGATCCAGAGTATGTTTACTTCGATAACGCTTCTAAGTGGGAGAATGTTTATTGCTACTTCTATAATGGCACAACCTCTTCTGCTGCATGGCCAGGAGTCAAGATGACTTTCGATGCATCTGCTTCTCATACTGGTAAGACTGGTTGGTATAAGGTTCAGATTCCTACGGCATATCTCAAGGCTAAGTTCTTTATCAACGATGGTACTGCCGGTACTCCTATTAATGGCAAGAATGCCTCTACTAAACAGGTAGTGAAGTAATTCTGCAGGTAAACATATATATATAATATAGATGAATTGAGCAGAGCTCTTAGATGGCAGCGCCATCTAAGAGCTCTTTGTATTTGGCGATAGCATCAGCTATCTCGCTTATTTTGATAAATTCATCGGCTGAATGGGAGCGGGAAGATTCGCCAGGACCCAGTTTGAACGAAGGGAAGTGCATCAGAGCCTGGTCGCTGAGGGTAGGACTGCCGAATGGCTTCATGCCCATGGCTACACATTTCCTGATAAGAGGATGTGCCGGGTCGATGCGGGATGACTTCAGACGGAAACTGTGAGCCTTTACCTCGCTCTTCAGGTGCTGGCAGATAAACTCGTAAACCTCCTCGTTGTCGTAAAACTCGTTGGTGCGGATATCCACAAGCATCGTACACTTATCCGGAATCACATTGTGCTGGGTTCCGGCATTCACTACGGTAAGCGTCATCTTGGTAGGTCCCAGGAATTCGCTTACCTTCTCAAACTTATAGTCACGAATCCATCGCATATCATCCAATGCCTCGTAGATAGCGTTTACTCCCTCGTTGCGGGCAGCATGACCGCTCTTTCCGTGAGCAATCACATCCAGCACCATCAGTCCCTTTTCGGCAACAGCCGGGTTCATGCCGGTAGGCTCACCTACGATGGCAAGGTCGATATGCGGAAGCAAAGGCAGGGCACGGGTGATGCCATCCTTTCCCGACACCTCTTCTTCGGCGGATGCCAGATAGATAAGATTATACTGCTGAGGCTTTGCGGTCAGCATTCTGAATATCTGGAGGAGCGAACAGAGTCCGCCGCCGCAATCGTTGCTGCCCAAACCGTAAAGTACACCCTCTTCAACATCCGGTGAAAATGGGTTGCGTGTCCATGAAGCCACAGGCTTCACGGTATCGATGTGAGCGTTGAGCAGCAGGGTAGGTCGGCTCTCATCGTAATGAGGGTCGATAATCCAGATGTTGTTCGCCTCACGATGAGGTTCGAAACCATATTTGCGGATGGTCTGCTCCATGATGTCGGCAGCCTCCTTCTCGTTTCTGCTTACAGATGGGGTGGCGATGAGCTTTTTCAGCAAATCCACGGCATCGCTTACATATTCTTCTTGTGTCATCATAATCTCTCTATTTTTTGATTTTGGGGCAAAGATACGAAAAAAAGAGCAGATAAAGTGGAAAAAATATCTTTTTATTTTGTGTTCTTAACAAATTCTATTATCTTTGCATCAGAATATAAATATAAGCTTATGCAGATTAATAGTCATCTTTCGGTACTGGTACATGATCTCGCCAAGAAATGGGGAGAGAAAACTGCTTTAACTTTCAGAAAGTTTGGCAGCGACCAGTGGCAATCGGTTTCATTCAACCTCTTTTCCTTAAGAGTGAAACAAGTGAGCAATGCCCTCCTGAATCTTGGGGCTAAACCTCTTGACAAAATCGCTGTCTTCTCGCAGAACTGTGTGCATTATCTGTACACCGACTTCGGTGCGTACGGTATCAGAGTTACTGCTGTGCCATTCTATGCCAACAGCAGCGAGCAGCAGATTCAATATATGATTAATGATGCGCAGATTCGCTTTCTCTTTGTAGGCGAACAGGAGCAGTATGACAAGGCTCACCGTATCTTTGCCCTCTGTCCTTCTCTGGAGCGTATCATCATCTTCGATTCCAGCGTACGCATCAGTACACACGATCCTGCAGCCCTCTATTTCAAGGACTTTCTGAAGTTGGGTGAGAATCTTCCTCGTCAGACAGAAGTGGAGGAACTCTACAAGCAGGCAAGTATGGATGACTTGGCTGATATCCTCTATACCAGTGGAACAACGGGCGACAGTAAGGGCGTGATGCTGACTTATAGCCAGTATTATGCTGCTTTGAAGGCAAACGACGAATGCGTGCCTGTTACCGACAAGGACCGTGTCATCGACTTCCTTCCATTTACCCATATCTTTGAACGTGCCTGGTCTTACCTCTGCTTGAGCGAAGGTGCCGAACTCATCATCAATACTTATCCTCATGAAATTCAGGAGAGTATGAGAGAGGTGCATCCTACCTGTATGTGTAGTGTGCCACGTTTCTGGGAGAAGGTGTATATCGCCGTAAAGGCAAAGATGGATGATGCCGGTCCTCTTCAGAAGAAGCTCTTCTACCATGCCTTGGCGGTAGGAAAGAAGCGGAATATAGAATATCTGGCAAACTGCAAGCGCCCTCCTCTGACATTGGAGTTGGAATATAGAATTATCAACAAGACCGTTTTGAGCATGGTTCGCAAGCAGTTGGGCTTGGAAAAACCGAATATCTTCCCTACAGCGGGGGCTTATGTAAGTCCGGAAGTAGAGGAGTTTGTACATGCCATCGGTATCGATATGGTGGTGGGATATGGTCTGACCGAGAGTCTTGCTACCGTATCTTGCGATCATCTCGACAAGAAACGCAGTCTGGGTTCGGTGGGTCGCCCTATCTCCTGCATTCAGGTAAAGATAGGTGAGGATAATGAGGTGCTCCTCAAGGGTCCTACCATCACTCCGGGATATTATCATCGTGATACCACCAATGCGAAGGCATTTGACAAGGATGGATTCTTCCATACCGGTGATGCCGGCTACATGAAGGATGGCGAGCTTTATCTCACTGAGCGTATCAAGGACCTGTTCAAGACATCGAATGGTAAATATATCGCTCCGCAGCAGGTAGAATCGTTGCTCCTGGTAGATAAGTTTATCGATCAGGTGGCTGTGATTGCCGACCAGCGCAAGTTCGTATCAGCCCTCGTCGTTCCAGAGTTCCGCCTCGTGGAGGACTGGGCACGTGAGCATCATATCGCCTTCAACTGCCGTGAGGACCTGTGTGCCAACGAGAAGGTGCAGAAAATGCTGATGGACCGTATCCAGATTCTCCAGCAGCATCTGGCTTATTATGAGCAGATTAAGCGCATTACCCTCCTGGCTCACCACTTCTCTATGGAGTCGGGTGAGTTGACCAATACCTTGAAGATTCGCCGCCCTATCATCAACAAGAACTACAAGGCGGAGATTGACAAGATGTATGAGGAGTAATCATAAAGTTTAAAGTTAAAAGTTTATAGTTAAGAGTTAATGATTACAGCTGACCAGTTGAAGGATGTGATGGACAGAGCTGACGCTCTGCATCACTATCTCAATATAGACCAGAAGAAAGTAGAATTCGAAGAGGAGCAGCTCCGCACTCAGGCTCCAGACTTCTGGGAAGACCCGAAGTATGCACAGGAGCAGATGAAGAAGGTGAAAGGTATCCAGAAATGGCTCGACGGTTATAAGACTGTACGTCTTTATGCCGATGAACTGCAGCTTGCCTTCGATTTCTATAAAGACGAAATGGTGACCGAGGAAGAGGTGGATGCCGATTATGCCAAGGCGATCAAAGCCATCGAAGACCTGGAGTTGAAGAACATGCTTCGCCAGAAGGAAGACCCGATGGACTGCGTGCTCAAGATCAATTCCGGTGCCGGTGGTACTGAGAGCCAGGACTGGGCACAGATGCTGATGCGTATGTATATGCGCTGGGCTGAGGCTCATGGCTACAAGGTAACCATCACCGATATGCAGGAAGGTGATGAGGCTGGTATCAAGAGCGTCACCATGACCATTGAAGGTGGCGAGTACGCTTATGGTTATTTGAAGAGCGAGAATGGTGTGCACCGACTGGTACGTGTTTCTCCTTTCAATGCCCAGGGCAAGCGAATGACCAGTTTCGCCAGTGTCTTCGTAACTCCGCTGGTAGATGATACCATCGAGGTGTATGTTGACCCAGCCAAGCTCTCCTGGGATACCTTCCGTTCGAGTGGTGCCGGTGGTCAGAATGTGAATAAGGTTGAATCCGGTGTCCGTCTGCGTTATTGGTATACTGACCCTGATACAGGTGAGGAAGAAGAAATCCTCATCGAGAACACCGAGACCCGTGACCAGCCAAAGAACCGTGCCAAGGCATTGTTGCTCTTGAAGAGCCAACTCTACGACCGCGCCATGAAGAAGCGTCTGGAGGCTAAGGCTAAGATTGAGGCTGGTAAGAAGAAGATAGAGTGGGGAAGCCAGATTAGAAGTTATGTCTTCGACGACCGTCGTGTGAAAGACCACCGTACCAACTATCAGACATCGGATGTAGATGGCGTGATGGACGGCAAGATAGATGATTTCATCAAGGCATACCTGATGGAGTTCCCTACGAATGATGACGAACAACAATAATAATCTAAAAAATATACGACTATGAGTGGAAATAAAGATTTAAGAAGAGCCAAACATGAGGCTTATCAGAAGAAACAGGCTGCAAAAGGCGAGAAAGTAATCAAGTGGATATTTATAGGATTGATAGTCCTCGGTATGCTATTCGCCATCTATGCAACAAGATTAGTATAAGACTATGAGTGGATTAGAGATAGAAAGAAAATTCCTCGTTAAGAAGGGCGACGCTTACAAAAGCGCCGCCTTTTCTTCTAGTCATATCCAGCAGGGATATATTCCTGCCGAGGGGGCTACGGTGCGGGTTCGCACACGGGATGAGAAGGCTTACCTTACCATTAAGGGCAAGTCGGTAAATGGCGGCATGACCCGCTATGAGTTTGAAAAGGAGATAACGATGGACGAGGCGCAGCATCTCCTGCAACTTTGTCAGGGAGGCGTCATCGATAAGCGTCGCTATCTTGTGAAAAGTGGCAGTCATACCTTCGAGGTGGATGAGTTCTATGGCGATAATAAAGGACTGGTCATGGCAGAGGTGGAGTTGGCAAGCGAGACCGAAGCCTATGAGAAACCTGATTTCATCGGTATGGAGGTAACAGGCGACAAGAGATTCTACAATTCGCATCTCTTGGGCAATCCTTTCTCGAAGTGGCGTGATACCTTGCCGGCTGAATATCGTTAGAAAATGTATCGAAAAAGTCATTTCTGCGTTCTAAAACAGACTAAATAGCATAAATATTACTAAATTTGTGTTTTTGCTTTCAAATAATTCATATATTTCAGAATTATTTTATAATTTTGCACGAAGAAAAATTAAAAAGTAAGAAATTAGTAATAGAAAGATAGAAATGACAGATTCAAATAGAGGAAGTTTTGGTAGCAAGATTGGATTGATTCTTGCTACAGCAGGTGGCGCCGTAGGTTTGGGTAACGTATGGCGTTTCCCATATATGGCTGGTCAGGAAGGTGGCGCAGCCTTTATTCTGGTATACATCGGAAGTGTGCTCCTGTTGGGCATTCCATGTATGATTTCTGAGTTTATCATCGGCCGTCATGGTGCCTCTAATACCGCACGTGCCTATACCAAACTCTCTAATGGTACGGCTTGGAAGTGGGTAGGCTATCTTGAGGTGCTTACCGGTTTCCTGATTACGGGCTATTATGCGGTGGTTTCGGGCTGGTGTCTGCAGTATGTCTATGCCAGCATCATGGGCGAACTGCATGGTGACCCTACCTTTGTGGCGAATTACTTCAAGGAGTTTTCTTCTGATCCTGTGCGTCCGGTTATGTGGACGGTAGCGATATTCCTGATTTGTCATTTCGTGATTATTCATGGTGTGCGCGGCGGTATAGAGAAGGCTTCTAAGGTGATGATGCCTCTCCTGTTCATCCTGCTTTTGATTATTGTGGTAGCAGCTTGTCTGTTGCCGGATGCAGGTAAGGGCGTGGAGTTCCTGTTGAAACCTGATTTCGGAAAGGTAGACAGAAACGTGTTCCTGAATGCTTTGGGTCAGTCGTTCTATTCTATGAGTATCGGTATGGGCTGTATCTGTACCTATGCCTCTTACTTCAGCCGTCAGACCAATCTCTTCAAGAGTGCTTTGCAGATTTCTATCATCGATTTGCTGGTAGCAGTACTGGCTGGTCTGATGATTTTCCCTGCAGCCTTCTCTGTAGGAGTATCACCGGATAGTGGTCCTTCGCTCATCTTTATCACTTTGCCGAATGTCTTTAATCAGGCGTTTGCATCGTTACCTGTATTGGGTTGGATCATCTCGCTGCTCTTCTACGTATTGCTGTCGGTAGCTGCCCTGACCTCGCTGATGTCACTTCATGAGGTGAATACCTCTTTCTTCTACGAGGAATTGAAGATAGACCGCAAGAAGGGTGCTACCATCGTTACGGTTTCCTGTGCCATCATCGGAGCCTTCTGTTCGCTCTCTTTGGGTGCAACAGATAAGCTTTCGTTCTTCGGAAAGGCGCTGTTCGATTGGTTCGACTTCGTTACGGGTCAGATATTCCTTCCTCTGGGAGGATTCCTTACCTGCCTGTTCCTGGGCTGGTATGTACCTAAGCAGATCGTACAGGATGAGTTTACTAACTGGGGAACCTTGAAGGGCAGTCTCTTCGGTATTTATCTTTTCCTGATTAAGTTCGTTTGTCCTGTTCTCATCTTCCTGGTATTCCTGAACCAGTTTGGTGTCTTCGGATAAAGTATTTGTAATCAGATATAACTATATATAATAAGGTGTAGCATCTGCCGTTTCTTCGGAAAACAACAAACACTACACATTAAAGATTTAGATAATGGAAACAAGAGGAAATTTTGGTAGTAAGTTGGGCGTTATTCTTGCCACAGCCGGCTCGGCAGTCGGTTTGGGTAATGTGTGGCGTTTCCCTTATATGGCAGGTCAGAATGGTGGCGCCGCCTTCATTCTCATCTATTTGGTATGTATCATTCTGCTCGGATTGCCTGGCATGATGAGCGAATTCATCATCGGCCGCCATTCCGCTTCTAATGCAGCCCGAGCTTATTCCAATTTGGGAAAGCATAAGGCTTGGGGGGCTTTGGGCTTGATGGGTGTCATCACCTCTATGATTATCCTGGGTTTCTATGCCGTAGTGGCTGGCTGGTGCCTGCAGTATCTCTATGCCAGTATCATGGGCGGTGTTCATGGCGATGCGGAGTATGTGAAGACCTATTTCCAGACCTTTTCAGCCGATCCTATCCGTCCTACCTTATGGGCAGTAGGTTTTATCCTGCTTACCCACATGGTGGTAGTGCGCGGTGTACGCAATGGTATAGAGAAAGCATCCAAGATTCTGATGCCGATGCTTTTCTTCCTGTTGGTAGTTATCGTGATTGCTTCCTGCTCTCTGCCGGGAGCGATGAAAGGAGTGGAGTTCCTGCTGAAGCCGGATTTCTCTAAGGTAGATGAAAACGTGTTGCTCGAAGCGCTGGGACAGGCGTTCTTCTCTTTGAGCATGGGTACGGCATGTCTGTGTACTTATGCCTCTTACTTCAACAGACAGACCAATCTCTTGAAGTCGGCTACTCAGATTGTGACCATTGATACGGTAATCGCCGTATTGGCAGGTTTGATGATTTTCCCTGCAGCCTTCTCGGTAGGTGTGCAGCCAGACAGCGGTCCTTCGCTCATCTTCATTACCTTGCCAAACGTATTCCAGGAGGCTTTCGGTAACATGCCGGTTGTCGGTTATGTGATTTCGGTGTTGTTCTATGCTTTGCTGGTATTGGCAGCCCTGACTTCTACCATCTCGATGCACGAGATAGGTACCGCCTTTATTTATGAGGAGGGTAAGATAAGTCGTGCCAAGGGAGCCTGGTTCGAGACCGTCGTTTGCTGCATCATAGCTGTATTCTGCTCGCTCTCTCAGGGCGCCGTACCTGATTTGGGTTTCTTCGGCAAGGATTTCCTGAGCAATTGTGACAACTTTACTGCCCAACTGCTCATGCCGTTGAGTTCATTCATCACCTGTCTGTTCCTGGGATGGTATGTGCCTAAGAAGATTGTGCGTGATGAGTTTACCAACTGGGGAACCCTGAAGGGAACTCTCTTCCCTGTTTTCCTGTTCACCATCCGTTTTATCTGTCCAATCTGTATTTTCCTTATCTTCCTGCACCAGTTTGGTGTCATTTAGCAAAACCGGCAAACTTGCAGACAGGCAAGCTAGCTTTATCTTGCCCCTAGTAGGCAAGATACGGCTTGATTCTTTCTATTTCGGCAGGTGGAAAGTCTTTGAGAAGACGCAAATCATTCACACTTCTCAGCGGACCATGGGTTCTGCGGTAGTTTACGATTTCCTTTGCCTGGTAAAAGTCCAGATAAGGATGTTTGCGCAGTTCGGCTAAACTGAGCTGGTTGACATTCATTTTCCGGATATGTTTTGCATCAATATTCATATAGTGGAGGGCTGTCTCGGGCACGCCTTCCACTTCTTGTATCTGGCTCATGGAAACAAAACCGCCTAACCGCTCTCTGTAACGGATGATGCTTCTGGCATAGTAAGAGCCTATGCCGGGAATTTTCTGCAGTTCGGTCGTATCAGCAGAATTGATGTTGATATACTGACCTTCTTTCAGTTTCCGTGGATAACTGTATTGGGTAGTGTCTTTCTTCCTTTCATCTCTAGTTCTTATAGCTGTCTCTTGATAGCCGTAGTTGTATCTTTCTCTTGGGTAAAAGTTGGCAGCCGGCTGGTAGTCTTTACCAATTCTGATAAAGGGCAGCAGTTTTTCGAATTGCTTCTTGGTTAGTCCGTAAACCCGTGCAAAGTCTCTAGGTGTCCTGAAGATACCTCCTTTATTTCGGTATTTGATGATGTTTCTGGCTTGCCATGATTCTAGTCCCAGCCGTTGGAAATCAGATTGGCTTGCCGTATTGGGGTCAAAGGCGAATACTTCGCTCGACTGAAGTCCTTCGTCATAATAGCCTGGCTGTTGCCGCGTGGCATGTCTGATGATACTATCGTTATGGGCTTGTTGTTTTTCTGATGGCATAGTTTCTTTAGAACCTACAATGAAAATCATTGTGGTACTGACAACGAGCAGGGTCAGGATTACGAGTAATGCTCGCCGTTCATGGTAATTGATATAAAAAAAATCCTTTATAAACTTCATAGGCTTACGGATTTTTAAGTTCTTGTGATACCGAAATTTCGCCGACCATATTGGCCACGACCAAGGCAAATCCCCTGTGTATAGGCACATTAGACGGCTTTTGGTCGGGATTACTGGACTCGAACCAGCGACCTCATCGTCCCGAACGACGTGCGCTACCAACTGCGCTAAATCCCGATTTCTGTTGCAAAGGTACATTAAATAATGGATAATACCAACAAAAATAGACTTTTTTATCTTTTTTTGAAAGAAATTTCCCGAAAAATTTGCAGGAACCAGAAAAAAGTATTACCTTTGCACCCGCAAATGATAAATCGCGATTTGTGAAAGTTGGTGCCATAGCTCAGTTGGTAGAGCAAAGGACTGAAAATCCTTGTGTCCCCGGTTCGATTCCTGGTGGTACCACTTCTTTATGAGACTGAATCTTCGTAACAGGATTCAGTCTTTTTTTATGCCCTTTTTTATAATACTTCATTTTACACTTATGAAAACGTTTGCGTATGAAAAATGAGCCAGGATGTTTTATAATAGATATTTTTTCACTACTTTTGCATTGTAAAAATCAACAACAAACCAAAAAATTAATCTAACAAACATTCATTAAAATGAAAAAAGCTTATTTATTATTGTTGGCTGGAATGTTGTCTACGGCAGTATTTGCCGGCAGCAAACAGACGGTTAAGATTGATGGTCAAGTCATAGACAAGACTGTCACTGAGATTACCTTTGATGGCGACAATGTCGTTCTTCAGTATTCAGATAATACATCTGATCAGGCAGATATGTCGCTCGTAACCCTTTCTTTCACTTATCAAACTACCGGCATCAGTCAGGTAGAAGGCATTAAGCAGGCATTGCAAGGTAAGGTTTATAACCTTCAGGGCCAGTGTGTAGGTTCTTCCCTCCAGGGGTTATCTAAGGGTGTTTATATTATTAATGGTAAGAAAGTAATTATCAAGTAAAAAAGGAGGAACGCAAAATGAAGAAAATGGTATTTACTTTGGCACTCCTCCTGATGAGTTTGAGTGCAGCCGTGGCTCAGACAAGGACATTTAAGATTACCCATGCCGTGGCTCGTAACAGCAAGGTCAATCAGATGTATGTTACCACCAATGCTGGTGATGTGAAGTATTATAATACTGCCGACTTGACAAGTGTTAAGTTCGAAGGTGACAAGACTATTATTACTCCTAAGTCTGGTGCAGAGAATGATGAGTATGATGCTTCAGTTCAAGCCGTCAGATTTGCCAAGAAGGCTGATCAGGGCGAAAGTGGTGATGTTGAAAATCCTGCAGGTGTGATTCAGATTACTGAGGCAAAGGGCTGGCAGGAGTCTGCCTACCTGAAGTGGGCTCCATTCGAGGGCGCTTCTTCTTATAATGTATATGTAGATGACAAGAAGATTGATGCTCAGTTGATTCGTCAGTATGCTTCTTACTATCGTGCCGATGTTCTCGGTTTGAAGGCTGGTACTTATTCTGTAAAGGTTGTTCCTGTCAATGCTGAAGGTACAGAGATTAATGGTGCCAATACAGCTTCTAACTTGGTAGTAAAAAGCTACAATCGTGAGGGCTTTGCTCATTTCAAGTATGATGGCGTAGGTGCTTATAATAATGATGGTACTTTGAAGGCTGGTGCTAAGGTTCTGTATATTACAGCCAAGACGGCCAAGACTGTTTCTACAACCGTCAATACAGGTAAGTCAGAGACTATTACGGGTCTTCAGTCTATTATTGATGCTTATTCTAAAGGTAAGGATAAAACTCCTATCGCATTCCGTATCATTGGTAAGGTTAGTCTTTCTGATTTGGATCACATTTCAAGTTCTGCAGAAGGTTTGCAGGTTAAGGGAGCTACTATGAATATGACATTCGAAGGTGTAGGTGATGATGCTACCGTATATGGCTTCGGCTTCTTGCTTAGAGAGGCAGTGAGTGTAGAGTTCCGTAACTTTGCTATCATGCGTTGCCTGGATGATGCTATGTCTCTTGATACTAAAAACTCTCATGTATGGATTCACAATATGGATCTCTTCTATGGTAAGAAGGGTAGTGCTGCCGACCAGGCTAAGGGTGACGGTACTGTAGATATCAAGGGTGATTCTAAGTATGTTACTGTAGCTTACAACCGCTTCTGGGATAATGGTAAGGCTTCTATGTGTGGTATGAAGAGTGAAACTGGTGAAAACTGGATTACTTATCATCACAACTGGTTCGACCATTCTGACTCTCGTATGGCTCGCGTTCGTACCATGAGTGTTCACATGTACAACAACTACTATCAGCATAATGATGTTTATGGTATTGGTGCAACAAAGGGTTCAAGTGTATTCATGGAGTCTAATTACTTTGATGGTGTTAAGCGTCCTATCATGAGCTCTAAGCAAGGAACTGATGCTATGGGTGATGGTACTTTCTCTGGTGAGGATGGTGGCCTGATTAAAGCGTACGGCAATGTATTTGCCAACAAGCCTGATAACTTCAGCTATATCACATACGCAGACAATAATACAAGTTTTGATGCTTACGAGGTTTCTGCCCCAAGTGAGCAGGTTCCTGCAAGCGTAAAGACTTTGGTAGGTGGTACTTCTTACAACAATTTCGATACCAACTCAAACCTCATGTATGCATACGCTGCAGATAAGGCAGAAGATGTTCCTGCTATTGTAGAAGGCTTCTATGGCGCAGGTCGTTTGAATCATGGTGACATTGATTTCGTTATTCCTGATGAAACAGTCGTAACAAATGGTCATCAGCAGCCATGGCCTGCTTTGGCAAGCCTTCTTGACGCTTATACTTCTGGTGTTGTTAAAGTGTTCGGTGAGAGCAATGCAACTGGCGAAGGTGGTTCTACAGAAGATGGCAGCACTGGTGGTTCTGGTTCAGGCGAAGGTGGTAGCACTGGTGGCTCTACTGGTGGTACAGAAGGTGGCAGTACTGTAACTCCTATCGAGGGTACTGTTTTGGTAACATTCACAGATTCTAAGCCTTCAAGTAGCATAGTAACAGTTTCAGGTAACTATGCTACAAATAAGGGAACTGCTACTATTGACGGCACTTCATATTCTACTTGTGTAAAGATGGAGTCTGCAACTAATATCTCAGTAACTGTTGATAAGAAAGTCACAATGACCCTTTATTTCAGTTCAGCAGATACCAAGACGAACGCCAAAATTGATGGAAAGAAGCCTGCTGAAGTAAATGCAGTTATTGATTCAACAGCTAAGACAATGACTGTAACATTGGATGCAGGTTCTCATACTATTACAAAGCAGGATACATGCAACCTCTTCGGTATTAAACTTGTACCTATAACAGAGTAAAGGTATAGAACTGATTTAAAGATTCCTGCCTCTTTAATGACAAAACGGACAAAAGCTAGATAAAGATTTGCTTTTGTCCGTTTTTTCTTTATTTTTGTCTGAAATCTATCTGCTGTTTTTCTCTTTTTTCTCTACTTTTGCAACCGAAAACAATTTTAAACGTAAAACGCAACCTAAGAGTAAAATAATGAAGAATATTTTAGGAAAAGCCATATTGCTGGCTTCAGCACTCTTGTTTTCGATTACGGGCACGAGTTGCAGCAATGATGATAATACCACTCCCGAAAAGGAAAAGACATACGATATGAGTGGTTTTGCCAAGGGCGCCGATGTAAGTTGGCTCACAGAGATGGAGAAGAATGGTGTGAAATTCTATAATCAGAATGGCAAGGCTACAGAATGCATGAAGCTCCTCCGCGAAGAGGGAACCAATTCCATCCGTCTGCGTGTCTGGGTAAATCCGGAAGGTGGTTGGTGTGGCAAGAATGATGTCATCGCCAAGGCTTGGCGTGCTCAGCAGCTCGGCTTCCGTCTGATGATTGACTTCCACTATTCTGATACCTGGGCTGACCCGGGTAACCAGAAAGTTCCTTCTGCATGGCAGGGCTATACTGCCGAACAGATGAAACAGGCTGTGGCTGATCATACCAAGGATGTGTTGACAGCCTTGAAGGATAGAGGTGTAACCAACGTAGAGTGGGTGCAGGTGGGCAATGAAACCCGCGACGGAATGCTCTTCAATAGCGATGAGGCTGTAACCGGTCAGGTATCTAAGAATGCAGCCAACTTTGCTGCTTATATCAACGCCGGTTATGATGCTGTTAAGGCGGTTTATCCACAAGCTAAAGTCATCGTGCACGTGGATGAGGGTCATAACCTCGGTCGTTATACCTGGCTCTTTGGTGAATTGAAGAAGAAGGGTGGAAAATGGGATGTCATCGGTATGTCACTTTATCCAGAAGATAACAATTGGCAGGATTTAACCACCAATTGTCTGAATAATATTAAGACTTTATCAGAACAGTACAACTGCCATGTTATCATCTCTGAAATCGGTATGTGGTGGGGCTCTGACCAGGCTGCGCCAATGATGAAGAAGATGGTGGATGGCTGCAAGGCAATCTCTACCTGCGAGGGTATCTTCTATTGGGAACCAGAAGTTCACAACAACTGGAAGCCAGCCAACTATACCACTCTGGGTTGGCCTGCATATACTAAGGGAGCCTTCGACAACAGCGGCAAACCAACTGCCGTATTCAATGCATATAAATAAGAATATTAAATAGCAATATGATCAAGAGAAGCATTACTTTCATGACTCTCGCCCTGGCGCTCTCTACTATGTGCCAGGCGCAGAGCAGAAAGGTTATCAACCTGCCTTCATGGGACTTCTCCCGTGATGGCAAGGCGTGGCAGCAGGTAGCTGTTCCGCACGATTGGGCTATCTCGGGACCTTTCGATAAGAAATGGGACTTGCAGATGGTGGCCATCGAGCAGAATGGCGAAACCGAAAAGACCGAGAAGTCGGGCCGTTCGGGTGCGCTGCCTTGGATTGGTGAGGGTATGTATAAGATGAACTGGACGGCTCCTAAGGGCTATAAGCGTGCCGTACTCGTCTTTGATGGTGCCATGAGCCAGCCTATTGTCAGCGTCAATGGCAAGGAGGCAGGCAAGTGGGCTTACGGCTACAATGCCTTCCGCATCGACATCACACCTTTCATCCAGTTTGGTAAGAGTAATCTCATCGAGGTACATCTTAATAATGTAGAGGAGAGCAGTCGTTGGTATCCGGGAGGCGGTCTTTACCGTCCGGTATCCGTGGAACTCTATGGCAACGAGAACTTCTCTACCTGGGATACCTTCGTCCGTACCCTGAAGGCTGATAAGCAGGAGGCTGAAGTAGAAGTAAATGCGCTCCTCGAAGGCAAGGCTGGTAAGTCGGGCAAGACCGTCATCGCCCTGTTTGATGAGGTTGGCAAGAAGGTTGCCGAGCAGACCGTATCGGGTGCAACCCCTGAAATCAAGACTACCTTGAAGGTGGCGAACCCTCAGCTCTGGTCTCCGGAATCTCCTTATCTCTATCAGGTGAAGTTAACCCGATATGAAGGAAAGAAGGTGGCTGATGTTCAGACTCTGAAGACTGGTATCCGCACCATCTCGGTATCCAAGGACCATGGTTTCCTACTCAACGGCGTGACCCGAAAACTCAAAGGTGTCTGCTTGCATCACGACCTCGGTCCGTTGGGAGCAGCAGAGAACAAGGCAGCTCTCATCCGTCAGATCAAGATGATGAAGCAGATGGGTTGCGACGCTATCCGTACCGCCCACAACATGCCTTCTACCATGCAGATGGAAATCTGCGATTCCCTCGGTATGATGGTCATGGCAGAGAGTTTCGATATGTGGATTTATCCTAAGTGCAAGAACGGCTACGCCAAGTTCTTCAAGGAGTGGAGCGATAAGGATATCACCAATCTGGTAAAGCACCACCGCAATCATCCTAGCATCGTGATGTGGAGCATCGGTAACGAGATTCCTGAACAGTGGAGCCAGGAGGGTGTGCAGATTGCCAAGCGTCTGCAGGACCTCTGTCATCTGTATGACCCATCCCGTCCTGTTACCCAGGGCATGGATAGGGCAGAAGATGCTTTGAAGAGCGGCTTTGCCCAGGTAATGGATGTACCGGGCTTCAACTATCGCGTACATAAATATTATAAGAATATTGAGCAGTTGCCTCAGGGCTTCCTCCTCGGTTCAGAAACCGCCTCTACGGTCAGCTCCCGTGGCGTATACAAGTTCCCGGTAGTGGTAAGTGATAAGGCTACCTATCCTGATGGTCAGTGCTCAAGCTATGATACCGAATACTGTTCCTGGAGCAATCTTCCTGATGATGACTGGAAGATGCAGGATGACTACAGTTGGGTAATTGGTGAGTTTGTATGGACCGGTTACGACTATCTGGGCGAGCCGACTCCTTACGATACCTACTGGCCAAGCCGCAGCAGTTACTTCGGCATCTGCGACCTTGCCGGACTTCCAAAGGACCGCTACTATATGTATCGTGCCCGCTGGAACGAGCAGCAGCATACCACCCATCTTCTTCCTCACTGGAACTGGAAGGGCAGGGAAGGACAGGTTACCCCTGTATACTGCTATACCGATGGTGTGGAAGGCGAACTCTTCGTCAACGGCAAGAGCCAGGGCAGGGTTCGCAAGGACAAGTCAAGCCGTCTGGACCGCTATCGCCTCCGCTGGAACAATGTGAAGTATGAACCGGGTGAGATTCGCGTGGTTACCTACAATCAGTATGGCGAAAAGGTAGGCGAGGACGTGAAGCGTACTGCCGGCGAGCCTGCACAGATGAAGTTCAGCGTAGAAACTCCTGATCATGAACCTATTGCCTGCATGGTAGAAGGCTGTACCGATGAGCACAATGTGCTTCTGAATGCCGATGGCAACGACCTTGCCTTCATCACCGTGAGTCTGCAGGATAAGGACGGAAATGAATGTCCGCTTGCCGATGACGAACTGACCTTCGAGGTGAGTGGTGCCGGCACTTTCAAGGCAGCCTGCAATGGCGATGCCACATCGCTCGAACCGTTCACCCAGCCACAGATGAAACTCTTCTCCGGCAAACTCGTAGTCATCGTACAGAGTAGCAAGCAGAAGGGCGACATCATCCTGAAGGTAAAAGACTGCAAGCGAAATATTGAAAAGTCGATTACGCTCCAGGCAATATAAGATGACAAAGACCGATTTCGGTTGGTTATAAAGTATATAGTTTATATCGGATCCTCTGGGAATAGCAGCGGCTATTTTTCCCAGGGGATTCTTTTTTTTATGAATTTCCTCCGATATTTTTTGGCGTTATCATGAATATTGTGTAAATTTGCACACATGAAGAAGTCAATAAAACCTATATACCGCATCAGCATGGCAATTGCTATGCTCTTTATTTCGCTTGCCATCCATGCGCAGCGTTTCGTCAACACCTCATTGGAAGGTGCTCAGGCAGTTTGTGCCATTACCCAGGACAGTGATGGAATGATATGGCTCGGAACCGACAACGGCCTTTACAGCTATGATGGTTATCATGGCTACCGCCATTTCCAGGAACATACTTTCAGCAATACGCGTGTCAATGCGCTCGGTTTCGAGGACAGAATGCTCTATCTGGCTACCGGCAACGGCATCCTGAAATTCGATACGCAATCTTATCAATATGCCGAAACACCAGCCATGAAGGCTTTTGCCGATGAGGCGAAGCGCAAGCAGCTGAAGGAACTCCGTGTGCTCAGTATCAAGGGTGGTAAGACTGACTTCGGTGGCGATGTCTATGCCTTGCTCTCTACTCCGCGAGGCTTGCTCGTAGGTTCGCTTGCTGGTCTGCATCTCGGCGGCAGACTGATTCCGCTCCGTGCCGGAGAACAGCCGCTGGTCAATGCGCTCGCCTATGATACCAAGCGCCGATGCTACTGGATTGGTACCGAGGGTGCTCTCTATTGTGCCGACTTGCAGCTCAGGAACTTCTCCCAGATTCCTGCTCTCAACGGCAATTCCATCAAATGTCTTTCTGTAGATGCTGCCGGCAATCTCTATATCGGAACCGATAACGGACTCTATCAGATGGCACTCTCCAATGCCATCACCCATTATATCCACGATTCCCGTGATGATGCTTCTATTCCTAACAACATCGTCTGGGCTTGCTTTGTAGATAAATGGCAGAATGTATGGGTGGGTACTGACAATGGACTCTCCCGTCTCACGACCCATACCTATTACCGCTATGTATCGCTCGATAAGATTACGATGTCGGGTGAGGGCAACTGTCTGCATGCCATGCTCCAGACCCGTAACGGCGAATGGTGGATGGGCGGTACCAACGGTCTGATTCATTTCACCCGGAATGCTGAAGGTTATCAGAATGTGGCATGGTACAAGCAGAACAGCTCAGCCTTCCCGCTGAGTCATAACCGTGTACGCAAGATTTATGAAGACCATGACGGCGATGTATGGATCTGTACCGACCATGGTATCAACTTCTATGACCGCAGTTCCCGGCAGATGCGCAACTTCATCGTCTACGATAAGAGCGGCAAGTATTCTACTGCCTGGGCTTACGATATTCTCCAGGACAAGAAGGGCAGGATATGGATGGGTTCTTATCAGGGTGGTGTCTTCGTGATGGATAAGGCGGCTCTTCTGAGTGGTAAGACCATAGCCGACTGGCATTACTCGGACAAGGGAAAGAATGCGCTCTCTGGTCTGCATGTAGGTCAGATGGTGATGGATGGAAAGGGTAGGATTTGGGTTTCTACCTATACCCGTCTCAACTGCATCAATCCGAACAATATGAAGGTGGTACAGGTGGCTAACTCAGATGTCGTCAACTACCTGATGGCAGACAGCAAGGGCAATATCTGGATGGGTGATAACGGTTCGGTAACCTGTTATTATGCAGCCGGTTCTGTGCTGGGTAACAGTTTTTCTTCCAAGACATGGCAGATTGGTGGCAAGGTAAGTACCATGTGCGATGTGGAAGGCAGGATATGGGTGGTATCAGGCAATGAATGCTGCGTAATCAATCCACAGGGCGAGAGCCAGCGCTTCATGATTCCTTCTGTTGTGCCGCTCAACATCTGTTACAGCAGACAGACTCATGAGGTAATGATGGGCGGCAATGACGGCTATGTGGCAATCAGTTCCGATGTAGCACAGAAGCCTAAGCAGTTTACCCGCCTGATGCTGGCTGGAATCATCGTAAACGGAGAGGATCGTGAGGAGCGTGGAGAAATCCTGAAACTGAAGAGTGATGAGAACAACTTCACCCTGCAGCTCACCGACCTTCCTTTTGCCGATCATCCTTCAGCCGTTTATGCTTACAGGCTCGAAGGTAGCGACCACGACTGGCATTATCTGAACTCCGGCAATATCGATATCACCTACAATGGTTTGTCTTATGGCGATTATCATCTTACGGTTCATGCCGTGGATGGTGAAGGCAAGATAGCTGCCGAGGTTTATTCGCTCGACATCTCCATCCTGCCGCCTTGGTATCTCTCCTTGTGGTGCAAGCTCTTCTATATCACGGCACTCATCGTGTTTGTGGCATGGCTGGTAAGCTGGTATTTTCTGCGCAAGGAACTGGCTGATGCCCAGAAGCAGAAGGCTGAGGTGTTGGAGCAGGTACAGATGCGTATGAACTTCTTCAACCGTCTGACGGAAGATTTGAAGGCAGCTGTGGCTCATCATTCATTTGATGAGGTGACTGCTCTGATGGTCCGCTACCTGAACGTGAAGATACCTGAGGTGTCATCAGCTGTTGCCACTGGGTTATCCGCTTCGCCTGAATCTGAGCCTGAGTCATCAACCTCAGAACCAGTTCCTGCACGATCAGAGTCTTCTGAAGAGGAAAAGAAGACGGTAGATGTCTGCGAGTTGGATGCGGCAGACAAGCGTCTGCTCGAAGAGATCAATGAGGCGATAGAGAAGCACATGATTGATTCCGACTTCAACGTTTCGATGTTGCAGGATGTGATAGGCATAGGTGGCAAACAGCTGTATCGCAAAACGAAGGCGATAACGGGCCGTACGCCTGTAGAGTATATCCGTGAGATGCGTATGAAGCGTGCAGCCGAGCTCCTGAGCCAGGGTAAGTTCAGTGTTTCCGAGGTGATGTATACCGTTGGTTTTTCCAACAGCAGTTATTTCTCCAAATGCTTCTCCAAGGAGTATGGCATGACTCCTACGGAATATATGAAGGTGAAGAGATAAATAAATGATGTGCTTCCGTTTGTCTATAGATATGGCTGCGTGGGGTTAAGAATATGACTGCATTGGGTTACGGATACGACTCCGTCAGGTTACGGATATGACTCCGTAGGCTAATGGAGACGTATCCTTCGGCTTGTCGAGATATCTGCGTCAGCTGATTGAGCTACTTGCGTCAGCTGACTGAGCCACTTGCGTTAGCTGATAAAATACGTTCCGATGCATTAAAAAATGCGTCCCGATGTAGCATTTGCTACGTCCCGACGCAGCAAAAGATACGTCCGGACGTAGTACAAGCTACGTCGGGACGTAATTTCAGCTTTATGAAAACGGCTGCATAGAAACAAAAAAGGTGTGTATTGAACTTGTTTTTGCAAACTGTAATCGGATGTGACAAAAAATCGACAATTAACTAAATTTATGAGCAAATATGCTAAAAAACATAGATATTTCGTGTTAATTATTTAAATTTTAAGCGATTATCTTGGGCAAATAAGAAAATATTCGTAATTTTGCACCGATTTAAGTTAAATAGGTATTTCCATGCGTGCATATTAGTGAAAGAATGTATAAATGGAGGGGCGAAGTGTTGCCCTGAGTGCTTTCGGCTTTTACCAAACGAGAAAAAAATGAGAAAAAAATAATAATTATTAATTAATAAACTTGAAACAAACAAGGATGAGAAGATTAACTCTTTTACTTGTCTCACTTGTATTGTTGTCTATCCAATCGGTCTTGGCGCAGAGTTTCAGCGTCAAGGGTACAGTCGTGTCTGCTGATGACAACGAACCGATGATTGGTGTGACCATTATGCAAGAGGGAACATCAAATGGCGTAGTGACCGATATTGACGGTAACTATACCATCGAAATTAAGGGTGCTTCGAAGGCTACGCTTGCCTACTCTTATGTGGGATGCGTTACGCAGAAGCACGTTGTGAATGCGCAGACAAATACGCTCAACATCACCCTTGCTTCGGATTCCAAGATGATGGATGAAGTGGTTGTGGTGGCGTATGGCGTGAGAAAGAAGGGAACCATTGCGGGTTCCGTGTCTGCCGTAAAGTCTGAAAAGATAGAAAATGTGCCGGCGGCAAGCTTCGACCAAGCTTTGCAGGGACAGAGTACTGGTTTGCAGGTCATCTCTTCTTCGGGTGAACCTAGCAAGGCGGCTACCTTCCAGATCCGTGGTACCAACTCTATCAACTCCGGCAAGTCGCCACTCTTTATCCTCGACGGCGTGCCAATCTCAAGCTCTGATTTCAACACCTTGAGTCCTAACGACATCGAAAGTATCTCTGTATTGAAGGATGCTTCTTCTACCTCTATTTATGGTGCACGTGCTGCCAATGGTGTGGTTGTCATCACTTCCAAGCGAGGCTTGGCAATGGACAAGGCGAAGATTACGCTCCGTGCACAGTATGGTTTCTCTGAGTTGGCGCAGACCAACTGGAAAATGATGAATACCGACGAGCGTATACAGTTTGAGAAAGAAGTAGGTCTGGATACAGGTAAGGATTACAATCTCCTTTCAAGAGTAAACGTAAACTGGCTGGACGAGGTGTTCAACGACCGAGCTCCGCTGCAGAGCTACGAACTCTCTATCAACCGTGCTACCGACCGCTTGAACTACTATGTTTCTGGTGGTTTCTACGATCAGGACGGTATCGCACAGAATTCAACCTTCCGCCGTTACAACATCCGTACCAATGCAGATGTAAAGGCAGGCAAGTGGTTGAAGGTAGGTACCAACACCATGGCTGCTTATGAGGAGGCTCAGCAGGCTGACGATGGTAGCTATACTACCGTTACTCCTATCTCTGCATGCCGATTCATGCTGCCTTACTGGAATCCATACGCTAAGGATGGCAGTCTGGCTTCACTTGCTGCAGGCAACTGGGCTGGAACCAGCGAGAACCCTATCGTTTACATGGGCTTGAATCCTATCAAGAACAAGAAATATAAGGTACTCTCTACCATGTATGCTGAAATCTATCCGATAGAGAATCTGACTATCCGTACTCAGTTCGGTGCCGATTTCACCCATTCTACAGCGTTCCTCCAGTCGTTCCCAAGTCTCTCTTCAAATAACGGACAGGGTACTGCGGCACGCCAGAGCAGTGATGCCATCAACCTGACAGAGACCACTACGGCTAACTACCGTTTCTCCCTGAACGATATCCATTCGTTCAACGTGATGCTGGGTCAGGAGGCTGTTAATTATCACTCAGAGGGCTTCCAGGTATATTCAAAGGGTCAGACCAGCGATCTCCTGACCAACGTATCATCAGGTACACGTGCCAGCCGCTGGGCAGATTCATCTTCTGACTACTCTTACCTGTCATTCTTCATGCGTGGTGAGTATAACTATAAGGAGCTCTACTATGCCGACTTCTCTCTGCGTACCGATGCTTCTTCACGTTTCGGTAAGGATCATCGCTGGGGTACATTCTGGTCGCTCGGTTTCATGTATAACGTGAAGTCTACCGACTGGCTGAAGGATATGAAGTGGCTCAGCACAGCCCAGATTGCCGTAAGTACCGGTACATCGGGTAACTCTGAGATTCCAAACTATTATCACCTGGCTTTGGTTTCTGGTGGTGCCAACTACGATAATACTGCCGGTTTCTCTCCATCACAGAGTGGTAACGAGGAATTGGGTTGGGAGTCAACCTGGGCTAACAACTTCGCCCTCCGTTTGGGCTTCCTCGACAGAATCAACTTCAGCTTCGAGGCTTACTACAAGCGTACCTCCAATATGCTGATGCGCGTTCCTGAGTCTTACACCGTTACCGGCGAGGGCTATCGCTGGAAGAACGTAGGTGTGATGGCTAACAAGGGTATCGAGTTGAGCGCTGACGGTGATGTAATCCGCACACGCGACTTCACCTGGAATGTAAGTGCCAACGTATCTTACAACCAGAACCGATTGAAGGAACTCTATAACGGTGTAACCGAGTATGTAAACTCAACCACCGGTTTGAAGTATGTAGTAGGTCACTCAGTAAGCGAGTTCTTCCTGAACCGTTATGCCGGTGTGAACCCTGCGAATGGTGAGCAGCTCTGGTATGATAAGGACGGCAACGTAACCAACGAGTTCCGTGAGAGCGACAAGGTGATGACGGGCAAGACCTATGATGCACCTTGGATGGGCGGTTTCGGTACAAGCTTCCGTTGGAAGGGCTTGCAGTTTTCTGCCCAGTTCAGTTGGATTGGTACACGCTACGTCATCAACAACGACCGCTTCTTCGAGGAGAGTGGTGTAACCTTCGGTACTGCTTACAACCAGTCAAACCGTCTGTTGTACGACCGTTGGAAGCAGCCTGGCGATATTACCGACATCCCACGTTGGGGCGAGGTAACCCAGCTCGACGACCGCTTCTTGGAGAATGCATCGTTCCTCCGTCTGAAGAATCTCAGTCTGTCCTATTCATTGCCACAGAGTCTGTTGCGCAAGACCAACTTCTTCTCTATGGTCAGAATCTACGGTCAGGCACAGAACCTCTTCACCGTAACCGGTTTCAACGGTCTGGATCCTGAGGTTTCATCCAATATTTACCAGGCACAGTATCCGGCATCACGCCAGTTTACTCTGGGTGTTGAATTGCAATTCTAACCAAGAAAGAAGAAAAAAATGAATATCAAAAATATAAAGACATACATCCTGTCGGGAATCCTAGCCCTCTCGATGTCTTCCTGTCTTGATAAGTATCCTGAGGATTCTATTCGCATGGACCAGGCTATCAACACGGTGGACGACATGGACAAGCTGGTGTACGGTATCTACGACAGTTTCAAGAGCAGCGCCCTCTATTCGGGCAATCTGACTATCCTGCCAGATCTGCAGGCAGACTTCGTGTACTGCGTGAAGGGCTACTCTAATGCCTATGGCGATATCTACCGTTGGAAAGATATCAAGGCTACCAACACCGACATCGAGTCGGTATATGGTGCGCTTTATGGTGTTATCAACAATGCCAACTTCCTGCTCGATAATGTAGATAAGGTAAAGGCAAACACCAACAGTGATAAGGAGCTCGACAAGTTGGAGCAGTATCAGGGCGAGGCTTACTTCGCACGTGCCCTGGCTTACTCTGAGTTGATCAAGTGCTTCTGCAAGGCTTACGATAGCGATGAGCAGGCAGAGAAGGAACTCGGCGTGGTACTTACAGAGCACTATTACGGCAATGAGCCACAGAAGAGAGCCAGTCTGAAGGAATCATACGATTTCGTATTGAGAGACCTTGACAAGGCTGCCGAATATCTGAAGGTAGACGAAGACTTCAAAGGTACTCTCTATGACGAGATTTACTTCAATGAGTATGCCTGTCATGCCTTGCGTGCGCGCGTATCCTTATATATGCATCGCTGGGATGATGCCATCAAGTATGCATCTAAGGTAATCAATAGTAAGTATTACGTGCTGGCAAGTTGCACACAGAAGATAGGCAACACCAGTTATTATCAGTATCAATGGACAGCAGGTAAATCTACAGAAGGAATCTGGAAGGTAGGCTTTACCGTGAACAGCTATGGCGGTGCACTGGGTACCATCTTCGATAACTACAACTATGTAACTTATCGTCCAGACTATGTGCCTGAGACATGGGTTATCAACTCATTCGACGCCAATGACCTCCGTGCTGCAGCCATCTTCACAACCCGTGTAACAGGTTATGAGCACGGTTTGCAGTGGCCTTTGCTGAGCAAGTATTTCGGCGATGCAGAATTCCTGAGCAACAATATCCTGCATGTTCACCAGCCAATGGTATTCCGTCTGTCAGAGCAGTATCTGATACGTGCTGAGGCTTACGCCATGAAGGGGGACTATAGTAAGGCAGGTAAGGACATCTCTACCTTGCGTACAGCCCGCTACTCATCTTATGGTGGTAACACCTCGATGAGCGAGAGCAACGCCATGAAGATAATCGAGGCAGAGCGCGTGAAGGAACTCTATATGGAAGGCTTCCGTCTGAACGACCTCAAGCGCTGGCACAAGGGATTTGAGCGTAAGGCTGCCGACCAGCCTGCTGCCAACTTCGTGCAGAGCAGTCTGAAGGTTGAAAAGGATGACCCTCTCTTTGTCTGGCCAATTCCTCAGCATGAGCTTGAGGCACCAGGTTCTGAGATTCAGCCTAATGAAAGTAACAAATAAAATAAGGAGACGATCATGAAGAAAATAATGATGGGATGTTTGGCAGCCGTAGCTGCACTCATCGCTCTTGTGAGTTGTTCACAGGATTATACCACTTATGCTGGTCCAAGTCATATCATGTTCTCTGATACGCTCTATCAGTATGCTGTACAGGAAAGCAATGAGGTTTTTAATGTGCCTGTATCTGCAACCGAAAAAGCTGACTACGACCGCACCTTCGGCGTGGAGGTAGTAGACAAGCAGAGCAATGCCATCGAGGGTAAGCATTACCGCATCCTCAACAACACCGTTACAATCAAGGCGGGCGAGATGGTAGGAAATGTGAAGGTTCAGGGTATCTATGATAACATCGGCAAGACCGACTCGCTCGGCTTCACCCTGAAACTGGTGATTCCGGAGAAGTATAACTGGACAGATCTCTATAAGGACTATGCCCACGTGGTAATGCAGAAGTCTTGTCCTTTCGATATCCACAACTTCTCTGGCTGGTGCATGGTAAAATCTACCTTCTACAGCCAGTATCTGAACAATGTAACCAAACGTCTGATCAAGACCGAGGTAGTGGAAGGCGAGGAGAATACCGTTCTGCTGAAGGATGTTTACTATAAGGGCTACAACCTGAAGTTGAAGTTCAATACCAAGAACGTTCTTGAGCCAAAGGTAGAGATGGACGACCAGATAGCCGGTGAGACCGGTGAGGCGTTCGGTACCATCTATGGAGACGGCAAGTTGCGCATCAGCCAGCCTTCTCTCTATACCTCTTATTATAACACCTGCCAGAACTATGTATTGCAGTATGTTGTTATGAGTGTAAACAACAAGGATGGTTCATTATTCGGTAATGTAGGAACCTTCATCACCACGTATGAATGGATCGACGATGCAACGGCAGAGCAATTGAAAGAACAAGGATATTAATCGTAGAATAAAAAGAAAATGAAAACATTGATTTCAAAATATTGGCTCGTATTGATGGCGCTGGTATCAGTGACTCTGTTCACAGCTTGTTCCAGCGATGACGATGCCGTAACTCCTGTGTTCCCACAGGTAAAGACTATCGGCGGTGCAGCTGGCGCTGAGTTGGACTTCACCTTCGATGCTAACGAGAGCTGGAGCCTTTCTTCAGACAAAATCTGGTGTAAACTGGTGCAGGGCGAGAAAACAGACGCCTTCGTACTCAATGGTACTGCAGGCAAGCAGACCATCAAGGTTAAGATTACTGGTGATGATGCCAGCGATGATATGAGCGTGGCTCAGCTCTTCCTGAATATGGGTGGTCAGAAGGTTGCCATCGCTGAGGTTAAGCGTTCGGCTGCCGACCATATACTGACGGTTTACGATGCGGATGGCAATGATATCACCAAGACAGGTATCACTGTAGGTTACAATGTATACACCAAGTTTACCGTAAAGTCAAACTTCCGTTTTGCGGTTACCAATACTCCAGCTTGGGTAGACTTGGAAGGCGGCTTCCTGGTAGGTACACCTAACAAGGATGCTGTAGGCGGTGTTGCCTTCAAGGAGAATCAGGGCGTAAGTGCTAAGTATGCCATCGCTAAGGACGGCAACTACACCATCACCTTCACTTCTGAGGATGGCAAGGCTGCTGTAACCGTACCTGTTATCTATAATGGTATGACCACCAGCACCATGGATGTTACTTATCCAACCTCTTCACAGTGGGCAGTATGGAATGTATCTCTCGATGGTAAGGTGTTCACTCAGAATGGTTCTAGCCTGAATGGCGGTGATACCAACGATTTCACCTTCTACAACTTCGTTCCTTTCACCCTCAAGACTTTGGGTGATGCTTACCAGCTGGTAGTCTTCGAGAAAAAGGAAGATGGTCTGCGCGAGGAAACATCCGGCGCTGTGAAGTTGCAGGGTGAGAAGGGTGACGTGAAGCTCACAGTCGCTCCATTAGGCAGCGGAATCCGTGAGTTCCTGGTCTATGCATTGCCACAGAGCGTATTCGAGAGTCTGGAGAATGGACTCGACGGAATGCTGGAGGAAGACTTCATGACAGTGAAGAGCGATTACGACCGCTACTTCCTGATGGATGTTGTCCAGAAGGAAGAAAAGAAGGGCGATTCTGAGGTTACTGCTCCGATTGTTACCAGCATGGGTATGGAGGCAGATTGTGCCTTGACAACCAATGAGGAGTTTAAGTCATATGCTGAGGGCATCTTCAGTTATACTGGTAAAGAAGTGTTTGAATCAACAGTTTATGGTGGTTATGTAGCCATTTATCCTCAGATTGACGGATGGGATCCTACAGCTGGAGCAAAAGTAGTCATTTACGACGGTACAGGAAACCCTGTTGATGTTAAAAACTACGAGGTAGGACAGGACGATAAGGGTATCTATGTTGGCTTGAATGCCGATAAGCTCACTTATCCTATCCTTGCTGGTTTCACCGACATGCAGAGAGTATGCCAGCGAGTGGTCATTATCAATAATATGGGATTTAGAAGCAAGAGAAAGTAATGAAGACATTCAGAAAATATAGTAAGGCACTCTTGTTGCTCTTGGTCTCTCTCCTGACCTTTGCAGCAACAAGTTGCTCGGATGATGAGACCGGAGGCTGGGACGGCACATACGGATATGTGCAGTTCAAGCTCAGCAAGAAGGTTTCTTCTAGAGCTACCCGTGCTGCTGCCCTTGACAAACTTGAGAAATTGGATGATGCCAAGAAAATCAAGGTGGTCATGGAGCACAACGGTACAACTGTCTCTCAGACACTGGTGCTCAATTCTTATAATTCAGAGAATGCTGAGTACGGTCTGAGAAGTGAAAAACTACAACTCGCTTCGGGTACTTACACCGTCATCGGTTTCTATCTCTATGATGCTGTAGAAGAGGAGTTGCTGGCTTCTTCTGCCGGCGAAACATTCACTGTAGTAGGTGGCGGTCTGGAAGTAAAGAACCTCATGGTGGAGACTGTGGAGCGTGGTAAGGTGAAGTTCAATCTCGTGAAGGAGTGGGAGAAGACCCGTGCCGGTGGTACTGAGTATCTCTTCTCTAACATCCGTCTCGTTGATGTCAGCGTAACCAACCTCTTTACCCGTGAGACCTATACCTTCCCTGAACTGAAGGTGAAATATAAGGAGTCTAGCGTAGAGCATCAGAATCCTGACAATGAGAACGATAAGTATATGGACACAGGTACAGCTTACTGCGATTCTACCGTATGGTTGCCTGCCGGTACTTATCAGGTTACCTCTTATACTACCTACGGCAAGACAGGTGCGGTGAAGACCAAGTATGAGACCCAGCCTGTAAAGGGTGAGGCGTTTATCGTAGAGGATAATCAACTGAATGATAAGGCTCAGGTGCCTATCCTCCTTTCCAAGACCAAGGAGTATATCAAGGACTATGAGGCTTTGAAGGCTATCTGGGAATCTCTCCAGGGTAAGGAGTGGAGCTTCTATGGCGATGCTACCTTCAAGGGAGCTAACTGGAACTTCAACAAGGAACTCGATATGTGGGGCGAACAGCCGGGCGTAACGCTCAACAGCAACGGCCGTGTCATCGGTCTTATCATCGCTGGTTTCGGTGCAAAGGGAATCGTACCTGATGCCATCGGACAGCTGACAGAACTTCAGGTGCTCAACCTCGGTTCTCACGATGAGAAGATTGGTGCCAACATCTTCAATGATTACGATGCAAACAGTCTGACTGCTGCAAAGAAGAGCAGCATGCGTCACGACTATGAGAACAAGTTCCTGAAGTATGACCCACGTGCCAACATGTCGGATATGATTGTAGCAAGCTACAACTCTGATCCTAAGGTGGCACCGAAGAACAGAATCAAGAAGGACAGCCGCATCAACTTGAAGGATGCACAGATCGGTACATTGACCAACAAGATTACAGGTGTATCTAAGGCCATCTATCGCCTAACCAAGTTGCAGCAGTTCTATATCGGTAACTCTTCTATCACATCCGATGAGGTTTGTGCGAAGTTCTACAATGCTAACGATCCTGTTTATGGTAAGTTTGCGCAGGAGTTTAAGGATGAGGATTGGGATAAGATGGAAAACCTGACCGATATCGAGCTTTACAACTGTCCGAAGATCAGTCGCATTCCAGACTTCTACTATAATCTCCCTAAATTGCAGGCGATGAACCTGGCACGATGCAAGGGAATCTCAGCCAACCAGTTGAGAAACGACTGGACCCGTCTGGCTAACGAGAAGACCGGTAAGACACTCCAGATTCTCTATATGAGTTACAACAACCTGGAGGAGTTCCCTGAGTATTCTGCATTGAAAAAGATGGTGAACCTCGGTCTGCTCGACCTGGCTTACAACAATATCAAGAAGTTGCATCCGTTCGGTTCTGAGGTAGCGCTTTCTTCACTCTATCTGAACAACAACCAGATTGAGGAGGTTCCTGCTAATCTCTGTGCCTTTACAGATGATGTAGAAAGTCTGACCTTCGCCCACAACAAACTGAAGAAGATTCCGAATATCTTCGATGCAAGTTCGGTTCGCGAGATGGGTTCTGTAGACTTCTCTTACAACGAGATTACAGGTGTAGATAAGAGTCATGGAACCTACAAGGGTATCAATGCAGCAACCGTTACTCTCTCGAACAACAAGATAGAGAAGTTCCCTTCAGAGCTGTTTACAGCCGGTTCGCCAATCACAACCATCGATTTGAGCGGCAACCAGATGCGTACCATCCCTAAGGGTTCCATCAAGGGTAAGAAGGCATATCTGCTGCAGGTCATCGACCTCCGATTCAACAAGTTGACATCCCTCTCTGATGACTTCCGCTCAACCACATTGCCATACATTACCAATATGGACTTGAGCTACAACTGCTTCACCGAGGTGCCAACCCAGCCATTGAACAGTGCCGTGCTCCGTGCCTTTGCCATCAACCACCAGCGTGATGAGAATACCGACCAGCGTTGCCTGCGTGCATGGCCTACAGGAATCACAACCTGTCCGAGCCTGATCCAGTTCCAGATTGGTTCCAACGATATCCGTAAGGTAGAAGAGACACTGACCCCTCACCTTTATATCCTGAATATCGCAGACAACCCTAACATCTCTATCGATGTAACCAGCGTCTGCCCATACATCAAGGCAGGTATGTATAAGCTGTTCTACGACAAGAATCAGGACATCCGCGGTTGCGATGCTTTGGATCTCGAAAATTAAACGAATAGAAAGTAAGATAATATGAAATATATTAATAAACTTACATGGCTCCTCGTTCTGGGTGCAGGTCTGATGACTGCATCCTGCAGCGATAGCGATGATGTAGATATCCCAGGCGGACTCGCCATCGACAAGGAGCAGATTGAAATAGCAGCTGAGGGCGGTAGCGAACAGCTTGCCATTGCTGCCTCACAGAATTGGGTGGCTAACGTGGATGAGCCTTGGCTGATGCTCACTCCTGCCAATGGCGTGGGTTCTACTACTGCAACTGTGGTAGTTGACTCTACTCTGATGAACGGACGCCGTACTACCGATATCGTCTTTATCGGCGATAACGGTCAGCGCCGCACCGTTTCCGTAAAACAGTTTGGTTATGGTAAGCAGATTGACATCAAGGAACCAACTGTAGAAATCGAAAATTCAGAATCATACGATAAGCGTGCTTTCGAGAGTTTGATTTCTGCCAATGTGGAATGCAAAATCGGTAAGATAGAGTATTCTTTCGAAGGTGACATGACTGATGCCGAGAAGGCAGAAAACAAGAGCGAGCGTGAAGGTTGGCTTCTGAATAGCAAGGATGAGGATAAACTGACAGGTACCAATCTCGGAATCGTACTTGATAGAAAGGCGCGTCCTCGCAGCGTGAAGTTCAAGTTCCGCTGGGCGATGAACGTGGTTCCTGCCGTTCGTGTGGCTAAGGTTCATCTCGTGCCAGTCAAGGCTGAAGACCAGCTGGTAGATGCAGATGGCAAACCTATAGATGATGTCATCCTGACCGTTCGTCAGAAGGCAGCACCTAAGATTGAGGACAACCGTGCCGGTGACTCTCTCTCTGTCATCATGATCAACCAGAAACTGGGTAGCATTGCTACCTTCGATTCCAGCGATAACATGCGCAACTGGAGCGGCGTAACGCTCTGGGAAGCTACTGATGCTTTTGTGAAGGATCATCCTGAGGCTTTAGGACGTGTACGTTCTGTCAAGTTCAGCATGTTCAACCTCAAGAGTGGCGAAACTCTTCCTAAGGAAATGGGCAACCTCAAGTTCCTGGAGTCATTCTCTGTTGCAGCTAACGAGAACAACCAGATTCGTGAGGTGAACCTCGGTGATGAAATCTGCTCGCTGAAGTATCTGAAGAATCTTACCGTTCAGGCTTACGGTCTGACTCAGTTGCCTGCTAACTTTGTTAATCTGGGCAAGAGTCTTGAAACGCTCAATCTGGTAAGTAACAACTTCAACAAGTTGTCGGATATCACCGATATCGTCAACGAGAAGAACTTCCCTAAGTTGCGTAACCTCATTCTCTATGCACAGCGCCGTACGGATGTTGTCACCAACATCGCTTCGCTGGGAGAAAAGAACGCATCAGGCGTCTATGTTTATAATAACTATCCTATCGGACTGTATGGAAAGGTCAGCAAAGGTACCAGCGATCGTCAGGCTCTTCTGAAGCTCCTTACATGGGAAAAACTGAATTCCCTGGAGTTGTCTTACTGCTTCCTGGAGGGTGAACTTCCTACCGATGATGAGATGACTGAGGCATTGGAGGCTGCCGGCAAGGCTACCCGCTACAGCAGGGCAGACTTCTCTACCAATAAGGCTGATTATCTCGACAAACTGGTAGGTGATACCTGTAAATGGTTGCTCTCTGGCTGGGATAATCCAGTAACTTGCAAGCACAAGGATGGTTCTGTAGTTTATGAGGATGTTTATCCTCTCCAGGTGCCACGTGTATTGCCTAACTGCCGTCAGTTGTCACTCAACCTTAACTTCCTGACTGGTGCGGTGCCAAAGTGGATTCTTTATCATCCACATCTGGTAGAATGGACTCCTTCTATCATGATCTTCAACCAGCAGCCTAAGGGTAAGAATAGCGATGGCGCTGCCGTTGGTTTCTCTAATATGACAGAAGACAGCTACAGCTACGACTACTATTACGGAACCAGCGACCCAGGTAGCAACTGGAAGGTTTCGGGTGTAGCTTATCCGCTCTACTACCGCAAATACGTGGCAGCAGGCGATATTAATGAAGCTGCGCTGATGGCTAAGTACAGGAGAACTAAGAAAAAGTAAGATAAACATAAAAACAATATAGAAGCAAACAATGAAGAAAAAGTTTTTCTATATAGCAATGGTCGCATTGGCATTGACGGGCTGTTCTGACAGCCTGTCAACCATCGGCTCTTCTGACGGCAATTCAGAAATCACCATCCCTGCAGATGCTGAGGCGGGTGAGTTGCTGATTAAGTTCAGTCCGGAAATGAGCGATATCCTCGACCAGGCACAACTGAGCAAGACCCGCGCCGGAAAGGCTACCCGTTCGGGTATTCCTTCTACCGACGAGGTGCTCGACATCCTGGGAAGCTACAGCTTCGAGCGTGTCTTCCCGGTAGATGCAAATACTGAGGCAAGAACCCGTGAGGCGGGACTCCACCTCTGGTATACGGTGAAGTTTAACAAGGGTACAGACCTGAAGGCGGCTGCCGAGCGACTGAAGCAGTTGGGTGAAATCTCAAAGGTTCAGACCAACGGCCGCATCAAGCGTGCTTACAATACAGATAGCAAGCGCATCTATCTCAGCGATAAGGCACTTCAGCAGAAGGCTACCCGCGCAGCAGCAGCAGCCGAGGGCGAGCCAAACGACCCAGGCTTTGCCAGCCAGTGGCATTACCGTAACCTGGGTGAGGGCCACTATGACTTTGAGAAGCTCAACAATAATCAGGTGGGTGCTAAGGCAGGATGTGACGTGAATGCACTTGAGGCATGGAAGACCTGCACAGGTGATCCATCTATCATTGTGGCTATTCTCGACGAAGGCGTGATGTATACGCACCCTGATCTGGCAGCCAACATGTGGTGCAACCCGGGCGAAAGTGTTCAGGGTGCCAAGACTGACGGCGACGGAAACGGTTATGAGGGCGACCTTCATGGCTACAACTTCGTAACCGAGAGCGGCGATATTACCTGGACTGATGCCAATGATTCTGGTCATGGTACTCACGTAGCTGGTACCATTGCAGCCGTAAATAATAATGGTAAAGGTGTTTGCGGTGTAGCCGGTGGTGACGGAACTCCTAACTCTGGTGTCAAGATTATGTCTTGTCAGGTATTCTCCGGTCAGAACAGTGTAACCTTGGCAGGCGAGGCGAGAGCCATCAAGTATGCTGCCGATAATGGTGCAGTCATCCTGCAGTGCAGTTGGGGTTACAACTCTTCAGAGTCTAGTATCATCAATGGTTATACTCCGGGTCCTGCTACCGAGAAGGAATGGGCTGAGACCTATCCGCTGGAGAAGGAAGCTCTGGATTACTTCATCAACAATGCCGGTTCACCTAATGGTGTCATCGACGGCGGTATTCCAGTCTTCGCAGCCGGTAACGAGTATGCTGGCAATCCTGCTTTCCCAGGTGCTTACTCTAAGTGCGTATGTGTATCTTCAGTAGCTGCCGACTTTACTCCAGCCTGCTACACCGATTTCGGTTCGCTTGTAACCCTGAGCGCTCCTGGTGGCGACTTGGAATATTACAGCAAGATTGGCGAGCAGGAAGATGAATACTGGGCAGAGACGACAACCGAGCAGAAAGGTGCTGTGCTCTCTACTTTGATACAGAACGGCAAGCCTGCCTATGGCTATATGGAGGGAACCTCTATGGCTTGTCCTCACGTTTCGGGTGTGGCTGCCTTGGGTCTCGCTTATGCAGCCAAGACGAACCGTCATTATCGTGCTGCCGACTTCGTAGCCCTGATGAAGAAATCTGTGAAGGAACTGGATAGTCATTATCAGAATGGTGCAACCAAGACCTACTATATGAACCATACTACCGTGGGTGCTTCGCCTGAGATTGTACAGCTCTCTAAGTACATCGGCAAGATGGGTGCTGGTCTGATAGATGCAGCTCAGCTCTTGAATTACATCAAGAACAAGGAACTCAGTTCTGATATGAAGTTGCCTAACGTGTATGTGGGCATCGAGAAGACTGTTTCTCTCAACCTCGCTGCATATTTCGCTGGTCAGACAGAGGAATTCTCTTGCTCAGTAGCGAATAGCGGCGTAGCTTCTGCTTCGGTAGATGGCAAGACGCTCATCGTGAAGGGACTCGCTGCCGGAAGCACATCGCTCACCGTAACAGCTGCCGATGGTACCAGCCAGACTGTAGTTGTGACCGTTAGAAAGAGTGCCGGTAATAATGGTTGGATGTAATTGGATGTAATATGAAGATATTTGCTTTCCTATCGCTTTTCTTCCTGGCTTTGCCTGTTACGGTGAATGCGCAGAAGGAACTGCTGAAGTTTGAGCATCCGCTTATCGATGCAGGTACGATGACCGAGGACGATGCGCCTCGCACCTTCACCTTCGTAGGTAAGAATGTGAGCAAGAAGATACTGCACATCACACAGGTGAGAACCACCTGTGGATGTACCAGTTCTTATGTCAAGGGCGATGTGATGAAGCCTGGCGATACCTGTCTGGTGCAGCTCACCTTCACGCCTAACCGCTATCCGGGCACCATCAATACGGGTGCTTATCTCTATCTGAAAGAGGTAGAGGGACAGCCTGCCGTTAAGCTTGCCTTAACGGGAAAGGTGCTGCCGGGTGCTGACCAGTGGGCACGCTATCCGCACAAGATGGGCGCACTCAGACTGAAACAGGCGAAGGCAAGTATCACAGAGGTAAAGCCGGGCACAGAGCCTGAGGCACGCATCCTTTGCGGAAACAGCGGCGACAAGCCGCTCCGTATATCCAGCCTCCTTCTTCCTCCTTATGCCCGTCTTACAACAGAGCCTGAGGTGATAGAACCGGGTGATGAGGCTGACCTCGTCATCACCATCATAGCCGATAAGATTCCGGCTACGATGCCCGAATCCTTCACCTTCCCTGTTATTCTAGAGGGCTTGGATGCCCGTCCGTCTGACAGAACGATACAGGTCGTTGTAAAGTTAAAAAGGTAAAAGGGAAAAAAAGTAAAAAAGAAAAAAATACCAAGACAATGAAATATTTGAAAAAACTCTTCACCCTCCTGGTGATTGCTTTGTTTGCTTGCGGCTTTGCAGCCTGCAGCAGCGATGATGAGGAACCGGAGGAGCGTTCTCTGGAAGTTACACCTGCCAATCTTCATGGCACATGGGAGTTGGCTGAGTGGAACGGTGAACCTCTTGCTGAGGGCACATACTGCTACATCGTTTTCAACCGCAAGGACCAGACTTTCGAGATGTATCAGAAGTTTGACAGTATGTATGGTCGCCATATCACCGGTTCGTTCGCTATCGAGAACGATCCATACCAGGGTTACATCATCAGCGGAAGCTATGATAACGGTAAGGGCGACTGGAACCAGAGTTATCTCGTAACCCGCCTCCTGGCATCGGGTTCCATGATATGGACCGCCAAGAACGATGTTACCGACATCTGCCGCTACAAGCGTTGCAATGAGGTTCCTGCTAAGATACTCAAGGATTGTAAAGATCTCACTGAAGAATAAAAAAAAAGAGCGAATTATCTGCAAATTCTGCGGATTATTCGCTCTTTTTTTGTATCTTTGCCCTCAAACTTATCATCGGGTTCAAAGTTTAAGGATATGATATTAACGATTACAGGTTCAGACAGCACCGGAGGCTCTGGTGTGCAGGCGGACATCAGGACGATTTCCGAGTTGGGCGGTTATGCCGTTTCGGCGATAACCAGCATCACCGTGCAGAATACGCTGGGTATTCAGGAGTTCTTCGATATTCCTGCCGAGATTGTTTCGGGGCAGATTGAGGCTATCATGAACGATGTGCAGCCTGATATTGTGAAGATTGGTATGATACGCAGGGTGGAAACGCTGAATGTGGTCATCGATGCGTTGACCAAGTACCGTCCTGCCCATATCATCTATGCCCCTGCCATCTGGTCGAGCCAGGGCGATGCGCTGATGACGGAAGATGTGGTGAGCCAGATCAAATACCGTCTGCTGCCGCTCTGTTCTGTCGTCGTGTCACGCAAGAAGGAGAGCGACATCATTCTTCAGAATTCCAAACTGCTGAGCCTTGCCGAGAAGCAGGGACTCCGGATCTATCGCCTCGACAATGCCAATTCGCATGGTCTTATGAACCGTTTCTCTTCAGCTCTTGCCGTTTATCTGAATCAGGGTAAGAAGATGGAGGAGGCGTTGGCGATGGCGCAGGATTTCATCAATGTAGAACTCGTGCGCCAGAGCAATCTGCAGGGCAGGAGTTCCGAGCTTTACAACCAGTTTATCTCGCAGGTGAATAACTTCTGCCGCACTTATAGCGATGTTCATTTCTATGCCGACCAGCTGAATGTGAGTGGCCGTTATCTGGCGCAGGTTACCCGCCGCATCTCCGGCAAGACACCGAAGGCAATCATCGATGAATACATCGTGAAGGAGATAGAGCGCGAGCTTTCTACCACCACGCATACGGTGCAGGAGATAGCCAACACCTTCGGCTTCTCATCCCAGGCTCATCTCACCAAGTTCTTCAAGAAGATGAGAGGGGTAACGCCTTCTGCTTTCAGGCAGAAAGGATAAGTTAGTTTATAGTTGAAAGTTTATAGTTTATAGCAATCTTGCTAACGGCTACGCCCTATCAACTATTAACTTTTTCATTGGGGGGTTAACAGGGTTAACAGTTAACAGCTGTTTTTTGCATGGTCCCCCTCCTTTTTACCTATATAATATATATATACTTATTTTTATGTGTGAGTAGGGGGAAGTATGCATTTTTGGGGTGTTAACTGTTAACCCTGTTAACCCCCGGCTGTTTTTCTTACCCATTTTGTGTTCCTGCTTAAGATAGCTAAGTGCCTTATATTAAGATAGCTAAGTGTCTTATATGAAGACAGATAAGTGTCATCAATGATGACCGCCACGAGGCTTAAATGATGCCTCGTGAGGGCGATAATCTGCTATCATGCAGGCTGTTTTTATTACATCCCGATGCATTTTTTAGTGCATCCCGATGCAAAAAACGGTGAGTTTCTAGCCGAAAAGTTATGACTTTCGCATCAAAAAACTATGAGTTATCATTATTAACATAAAGCACTAAAGCAGCCAAAGGAGAATAAGAGAGGTTGGAACGTAAACAGTTGGGAATGAG
>ERZ791812.4-NODE-4-length-199897-cov-124.560588_pt1 | contig 199897 bp, 148 predicted proteins | sample MGYA00510303_ERZ791812 | MGnify/ENA primary metagenome ERZ791812 (study PRJEB30046, sample SAMN00791985) | human gut metagenome | study: EMG produced TPA metagenomics assembly of the A metagenome-wide association study of gut microbiota in type 2... | reverse complement strand
TTACGTTCAAGAAGATATTCGGCAATCATCCTAAAAGACTGATCAGTCTTCTGAACGCCCTCCTGCCACTCAGCGAAGAAGAGCAGATACATGAAATCAAGTATCTGCCAACAGAACTTGTGCCCCAGCTCGAAGGGGGCAAGAACACCATTGTGGATGTACTCTGCACAGATGTCAGAGGCAGGAAGTTCTGCGTGGAAATGCAGATGGAATGGTCTGACGCATTCCAGCAGCGAGTACTGTTCAATGCATCCAAGCTCTATGTGAGTCAGGCAAAAAAGGGAGGAAAATACAGCGAACTCCAACCAGTATATTCTCTCAACCTGATAAATGATATCTTTGCGCATGATACTCCGGATTTCATCCACAACTACCGCATCGTGCATGATAAGGACAGCAATAAGATCATCGAAGGCTTGCATTTCACCTTCATTGAACTCCCTAAGTTCACTCCTCATTCCATTGCCGACAAGCGCATGATGGTCTTGTGGCTCCGTTTCCTCACAGAAATCAATTCCAATACGAAGGATATTCCTGCCGACCTGCTTAATGATCCGGAGATTGGAAAAGCCGTAGAGGATCTTGAAGTTTCCGGCTTTACAGATGCCGAGCTCCGTGCCTATGACAAGTTTTGGGATTCGGTAAGTGTTGAAAGAACCCTTCTGGATGACAGATATCAGAAAGGAATGGAAGAAGGCATGGAAAAAGGCAGAGCTGAAGGCATGGAAAAAGGCAGAGTTGAAGGCAAGCATGAGGCCAACACGGAAACAGCACAACGTTTGCTGGCAATGGGACTTTCTGCCGAACAGGTTGCCAAAGCTACCCAGCTACCTTTGGAAATCATTAAGAATCTGAGCAATTCATAAAAAACAGAAAGCGGAGATGTAGATTACAAATATCACCATATAATCAAGGGTCTATACGCCACCTGTTCATCGTGGCATATAGACCCTTGTCGTTTTTTATTCATTTTATCCATTGTATTGAATAAAATCAGTACTTTTTTATTCAATACGAATGATTTTCTGCCATTTCCTCCCGCCATTCGGTAGGAGTACAACCTTCCTTTAACTTGAAAATGCGGTACAGATAAGTGTTTCGCAAGATTTTCAACTGAACTTTCATGAGTAATAAAAGCGTTCTTTGTATAAATGCAACAAGGCGCAACCTTCTCACGAAGACTGCGCCTCTAATAGTTTTCTTTTTTGTTTAATTTTTAAGAGAGTATTAACATATATATATTTGTAAGTGTAAGTTTTCTTACTTCTTTATTTCTTTTGCTCTGAGCTTTATGGCTCGAAGAACTTAATCTGTGTTCCATTTGACAACTGGGTTCCTGCCATATTAAAGTTGAATGCTGTAGGATTTGGTTTCTTCTCATCCTTTGGATCAACTTCGTAACCATAAACAACCAAATAAGCTTCAACCTTGCTTTTATCGGTAACTTGTCCGAAAGTATATCGGCTGTTTCCGCTAGAATAGCAATAGAACTTAACCTTATGTGTAGCACCACCATATTCCAGATTTACAGTAATAGCATCTGGGAAGAGCATGAACTGGACAACAGGGGTAACTGTATAGTAATATACAACACTCTTGAAGTTAACCGGCATCTCATATTTCTTCAATGCTTCCTTCAGGTCTTTCATTTCAGCATTTTCAGGAATGTAACGGGCGAAGATCTTTACAGGGAAGTTGTTTACAGTCATTACTGTGTCTTTGCCATCTCCATGGATAGATGTAACGACATCTAATGTGTCGTAATATTCCTTTTTTCCGTCTTTTGCTGTAACATGTTCATCGCTCATATAAGCGAGTTTGCGCATGCGGCTACCTGCTGTCTTGGAATAGCAGGTCTGCTTTTCTGCTGGTGTGAGCGGCTGATAATAGCTATTGTTATCATCGCCTGTGTTACAAGAAGTGAATGCGAAAGCTGCAACGAAGGCAGCTACAATTGAGAATAATTTGATTTTTTTCATTTTGCTATTATGTTTTGATTCTTATTTTCTCATATTTCTCAGCCTAAATGTACCCCGATATAGTTGGTCGAGGCTATTCAGTCCTTGTATAAAACAAGAAAAGGCGGGAAACTTGCATCACTTTTAGTTAATATCTGTTAATGCTCTTCACTTGTCCATTTCATAGAGCACTTTTGCCAATGTATCGTAACCTTTGACTTTCAGTTCTTAGACGTTTGAGCTTTTACTGTATTAAGTCTAGGTTTGTCCTACATAGCGATGCAAAGTTAGTGTTTTATTTTGAAATGCGCAAGAAATTTATGATTTTCTTTCTCTTTTTCGCATAAAAATACTACTTTTGTGGAGATTTTAGGGATTATTCACCTAAAAGCGGAATGAATCGTGTAGACTCTGAGTCTCATGGAAAATGAAATAATGATGAATCTGATATGAAAAAGAAAGTAGGTACATTTAAGATTTGGCTGTTGGCGATTGCCGCAGTAGTGGCGTTTTCTGTCTTGCCGAAGGTTTCTTCGCTGGCAACAGAAGATCAGGCACTTGTTGTAAAGGAGAATAAGCAGGAGGCTGCTGATGCTGCGGGCGATGAATCGTCTGCAGAGAACAAGCAGGAAACTGCTGGAGAGGGTGCGAATCTGGAGGCGCAGGGCCTGGAGATTCCGGTATCTAAGGTTAAGGTATCTGAAACCATCAAGCATCGGTTGGCTTATACGGTATCTTATAATCATGATACGCGACAGCCGAATTGGGTAGCCTGGGTGCTGACGGGGGAGCATGCATCTGGTAAGTTGCCGCGCGGTAAGTTTGCTGATGATGAGGAGATGCCGGCACCCGTGGGTACTTTGGCGGATTATTATAACAGTGGATTGGATAGGGGACACATGTGTCCGGCTGGTGACAACAAATGGAGTCAGCAGGCGATGGATGAATGTTTCCTGATGACCAATATGTGTCCGCAGAACCACAGTCTGAATGCGGGGGTATGGAATACGATAGAGCAGCAGTGCCGCAACTGGGCGAAGCAGTATGGTAAGGTTTATATTGTCTGCGGACCGATATTTCTGAACAAGCAGCATCGCAAGTTGGGCAAGAACAAGGTGGTAGTGCCTGATGCCTTCTTCAAGGTGGTTCTTCATACGGGCAAGAATCCGCAGGCCATCGGCTTTATCTGCCGTAACCAGTCGCAGAAAGGCAGAAAGAAGACGGAATTTGTAAATTCAGTAGATGAAGTGGAGCGTATCACCGGCTATGATTTCTTCCCTCAGCTTCCGGATGATGTTGAGAAAAGGGTAGAGGCTAAGGCTGAAATGTTTTAAAAAGGAATTTCTGCAGTATCCAGTAATAGAATATAACAAAAAAAAGGCTTTCCGTAATGGAAAGCCTTTTTCTTGAAGATCTGTGACTCGCATGGGGCTCGAACCCATGACCCCAACATTAAAAGTGTTGTGCTCTACCAGCTGAGCTAGCGAGTCAATCTTCTGCTTTATGTTTCAAAAGCGAGTGCAAAGGTACGGCAAAAATCTGAAATAACCAAATATTTTGCCATATTTTTACTGATTTTCTTCATTTTTATCCGAAATCGGGACATTTTCGCCCGTTTTTTCATGATATTGCGGCTTCTCCTTCGTTACATACCGCTGCCAGTAGGCTATGATGAGCGTTGTGAGCGGAAGGGCTACAATCAATCCCAGGAAGCCCAGAAGTGCACCCCAAACCGAGAGACTCAAGAGGAGAATGGCTGGGTTCAATCCCATCGCCTTACCCATAATCTTCGGGGTAACTACCATGTCGGTGATGACCTGCACCACACAGAACACCAGAACAGCCAGACCGAATACCAGCCAGAAGTTCTGACCTGTGTCGGCAGCCTTCAGCATGGCAAGGAATGCCGTAGGGATGAGGGCGAAGGTATGGAGATACGGAACCAGGTCCATGATGCCGATGAGAATGCCCAGACCTATTGCCATCGGGAAACCGATGATGGTAAAACCGATGCAGAACATAATGCCCATACAGAGCGCTACCAGTCCCTGACCACGGATATAGTTGTTGAGTTCGCGCTCCACATCCTTCATCAGCGCACTCCAGAACGGACGGTTCTTCTTAGGGAAGATTCTCACCCAGTTGGCTGTCAGCGTCTCATAATCGAGCAGGATGAAGAACATATATAATAAGGTAATCATCGATGCCACGATACTCATCAGTACCGTTGCCGTCTGGCTGACTACCGAGAAGACCTTAGGCATGGTGGTCTTGATGGCATCGCTGAAGTCCTTGCTTTTCAGAAAATGCTCTATCTGTTCCTGGTTAGCCTGCAGCCAGTCTTTGATCAGTGCCGTTAGGTTGTTGGTATGAGTCGTCTGATGTAGCCATCGTGTCAATACCTCACCGAGTTTGTCAAACTGGTCAATCATCGGAGGGATGATGAGCCACAGCACGCCTCCTATAACAGCGATAGCCGTTCCCATGGCGATGAGGATAGACAGCGCACGTATTCTGACGTGGAGTTTGTTTTCGATAAACTTCACGACCGGATAGAGCAGGTAAGCGAAAAACCATGCAATGAAGAATGGCAGCAGTACGCTGCTCAGATAATTGGTCATGTAGAGCACGGCCAGTACGATGAGGGTAACACCCGCCCATCTTATAAATTTATCAAATGTAATCTCCTTTCCCATAACTGTTCCTTTTGTTATAATTTTTCGTTAAGAATCGCCTTCTGGTAGCATTCTCTGCAGAGTGGCTCGTATTCATCTTTCTCGCCCAGAAGCACCCGTTTGTCGTTATTGACCAACCGGTGGCTCACATAGGCAACCGAACCGCACTTTACGCAGATGGCATGAACCTTGGTCACCTCGTCGGCGATGGCACAGAGAGCAGGAATCGGACCGAAGGGAACTCCCTTGAAGTCCATATCCAGTCCTGCCACGATGACTCTCACGCCACGGTTGGCGAGTTCGTTGCATACCTCCACGAGCCCATTGTCCAGGAACTGGGCTTCATCGATACCCACCACGTCGATATCAGAAGCCAATAGCAGTATCGATTCAGAGGACTCAATAGGAGTAGACCGGATAGAGTTCTGATCATGGCTCACTACATCTTCCTCGGAGTAACGAGTGTCAAGCGCCGGTTTAAAGATTTCCACCTTCTGCTTGGCGAACTTCGCACGCTTCATTCTTCGGATCAATTCCTCTGTTTTTCCGGAGAACATCGATCCGCACACCACTTCAATTCTTCCGGGACGGTGTGCCTCCCCAATTAGATTTTCTGTCATTTCGGGGGCAAAATTAATAATAAGGTTTTAAAAAATGCAAAGAAACGCAGTTTTTTTTTGCTATGAAAGATTAATTAACTACATTTGCGGTCAGTATGGGCACATTATACATCGTTCCGACTCCAGTTGGTAACATGGAGGACATGACAATGCGAGCCATTCGCATACTGAAAGAAGCGGATTTGGTACTCGCTGAGGACACTCGAACATCGAGTGTTCTGCTGAAGCATTTCGATATCAGAAATCGATTAGTGGCTCACCATAAGTTTAACGAACATGGCACATCTTCTGCCATCGTAGAGCGACTGAAGGGTGGCGAAACCATTGCCTTGATCAGCGATGCCGGAACACCGGGTATCAGCGATCCTGGTTTTTACCTCGCCCGCGAGGCAGCCAAGGCAGGCATCACGGTGCAGACTTTGCCTGGACCTACGGCATGCATTCCTGCCATCGTTTCATCGGGTTTGCCATGCGACCGTTTCTGCTTCGAAGGATTCATTCCGCAGAAAAAGGGCAGACAGACCTATCTAGAATCATTGAAGGATGAGGTGCGCACCATGATTTTCTATGAGTCGCCTTATCGTGTGGTGAAAACCTTGCAGCAGTTTGCCGAGGTTTTCGGGGATGACAGACAGGTGAGCTGTTGTCGTGAAATATCCAAACTCCACGAGGAGAGTGTGAGGGGTACGCTTGCCGAGGTTATCGCTCATTTTGAGGAGACAGAACCAAGGGGTGAATTTGTCATCGTATTGGCAGGAAAAGATCCTAAACAGCTCAAGGAGGAGATGAAGGAAAAGAAGCGTGAAGAGCGCCGGCAGAAGAAAAACGGGGCTCGCAGGGATGAAGAAAGTAATGAATAAAGTATAGGAAGCGACGCGTTTTACGCGAAAAGATAATTTTTTAAATCAAACATTAAAAAGGAAAATGATTATGAAAAAGCTATTATTTGCGGCATGTTTAGCTGCTTTTTGCTTGACCAGTTGCAACAACGGCAAGAACAACACCCAGGATTTGGCAAATCAGCAGAATGATTCGCTAAACAGTATCATCGCTCAGAAAGATAGCGAAATTAACGATATGATGGGTACATTGAATGAAATCCAGGATGGTCTGAACCAGATCAGTGAGGCTGAGCACAGAGTAACTCTCCTGAAGAACGGTGAGGGTGCCAGCAAGAGACAGCAGCTCAAGGAGGATGTCCAGTTCATCGCTACCCGTATGCAGCAGAACCGCGAACTCCTGGCTAAACTGCAGAAGCAGATGGCTAACAGCTCTTTGCAGGCTGACCAGTTGAAGAAGGCCATCGCAAACCTTCAGGAGCAGATTGCACAGAAGGATAAGGAACTTCAGGTGCTTCGCGAGGAGTTGGATAAGAAGGATATTCATATTGCAGCGCTCGACGAGACTATCAACAATCTGAATACCAAGACCTCTCGTCTTACTACTGAAAGCAGCCAGAAGACAGAGACAATCAATGCACAGGATAAGCAGCTCAATACAGCCTGGTACGTATTCGGTACCAAGAAGGAGTTGAAGGAGCAGCATATCATGGAAGGTGGTAAGGTAATGACCGGTAATTTCAACAAGAGTTATTTCACCAAGGTTGATATCCGCAACATTTCTGAAATCAAGTTGATGTCAAAGTCGGCTAAGTTGCTCACTACCCACCCATCCAGCTCTTATGCATTGGTACGTGATGCTAACAAGCAGTATACACTCCGCATCACCAATCCACAGATTTTCTGGAGCACCAGTAAGTATCTTGTAGTGCTCGTTAAGTAATTATCTCTTTCTCTGAAAGAAATCCTGCATGAGTGCGCGGCACTCATCTTCCAATACGCCCGATGTAACTGTCGTCTTAGGATGCAGTGCATCGGGCGCATATTTTGTATACCCCCTTTTCTCGTCGCTGGCACCATATACCACGCGGCTGATCTGTGCCCATCCCAGCGCTCCGGCGCACATCACGCAGGGTTCTACCGTAACGTAGAGGGTACAGTCTTTCAGGTATTTTCCTCCCAGCATGTTGGCTCCCGAAGTGATGGCCTGCATTTCGGCATGAGCCGTAACATCGGTCAGCATCTCCGTAAGATTGTGGGCACGCGATATGATCCGGTCTTTACAAACGATGATGGCGCCTACCGGAATCTCGTCTTCATCGAATGCCGCCTGAGCCTCCATCAGGGCACGGCGCATGTATGCTTCGTCTTTATTCTTAATATCTTCCATTGTTTTTCGTGCAAAATTACATAAAAAAGTTTGAAGTGTGGACTTTTTTTGTTATTTTTGCAAGGTAAATGCATCTTTTGATGCAAAATAAAGGAAATAGACTATGGCAGAGCATAATGAATTAGGAAAATGGGGAGAAGACGAGGCTACTCTCTATCTCGAGAATGAAGGCTATGTCGTCATCGACAGAGACTGGAAAGCCGGCAAGCGGGATCTGGATATCCTTGCCGTTTCGCCGGATGGAAAGACGCTGGTTGTGGTAGAGGTCAAGACCCGTTCGGGTGAAGAATACCAGCAGCCCGAGGAAGCCGTAGATGTCAGGAAGATGCGTAATCTGGCAATAGCCGCCAATACTTACGTCAAGGAACAGAAGGTGGAAAAAGAACTTCGCTTTGATATTGTTACCGTGGTAGGTGTAGGGCATCAGGTGAAACGCATCGAGCATCTTGTGGATGCCTTCAACCCGTTGCTGATTGGATAACCCGTTGTGTATCGCTATACATTATTATATAGACATGGAAAAGAAGATTATACGATTAAAGGAAGTGGATTCCACGAATACCTTCCTGAAGAATTTGGATACTTACGATGAAGATGCGCTGACCATTGCCATCGCTGACTATCAGACAGCAGGCAGGGGACAGGGCGTGCATACCTGGGAGAGTGAACCGGGCAAGAACCTCCTCTTCAGTATGATGATGTGTCCTAAGTGGGTACCTTTGCGCCAGCAGTTCCTCCTTTCCGAGGCTGGTGCGCTCGCCGTGAAGGACGCTCTTGATTCCTATACGGACGGCATTACGCTGAAATGGCCGAATGATGTGTACTGGTATGACAAGAAAATCAGTGGCACGCTGATAGAGACTGCCATCGACTCCAAGGGCATCAAGCGCTGCATCTTCGGTATCGGCATTGATGTCAATCAGACTGAGTTCCACAGCGATGCGCCCAACCCTGTATCCCTGGCTCAGATTCTGGGCCATGAGGTGGATAGGGAAGAGGTGCTGCAGAAGGTGATTGAGGCTTTCTGCAAATACTACGAACTTCTGCGTCGTGCCGACTATATGGATGTGTCGGGCATCTATCATCTTTCGCTCTACCGCCGCAAGGGCTATCACTGGTATGAGGATAAGGACGGTAAGTTCGAGGGCGCCTTCGTAGAGGTGGAGGACGATGGTCATCTCATCCTTCATGACAAGAAGGGAGTAATCCGCTCGTATGCGTTCGGAGAAATCAAGTTTCTAGTTAATAGTTAATAGTTTATAGGAGGCTACGCCCTGTAAACTGTTAACTGTAAATTGTAAATTAAAATAAAATGGCAAAGTTTAAAAGAATTCTTTTGAAATTGAGCGGCGAGAGTCTGATGGGCAAGCAGAGCTTCGGCATCGACCCAGAGCGCCTGAGTGATTATGCTAAGCAGATAAAGGAGGTCCATGAGATGGGCGTTCAGATAGGCATTGTGATTGGTGGTGGTAACATCTTCCGCGGTTTGAGCGGAAGCCAGAAGGGTTTCGACCGTGTCAAGGGCGACCAGATGGGTATGTGTGCTACCGTTATCAATTCCCTGGCATTGAGCAGCGCACTTGGAGCCTTGGGCGTTAAGAACAAGGTGCTTACTGCCATCCGCATGGAGCCTATCGGCGAATTCTACACCAAGTGGAAGGCGATTGAGGCGATGGAGGCAGGCTATATCTGCATCTTCTCTGCAGGTACAGGTAGTCCATACTTCACTACCGATACCGGTTCTTCTCTCCGCGGTATCGAAATCGAGGCTGACGTGATGCTCAAGGGTACCCGTGTAGACGGCATCTATACCGCCGACCCAGAGAAGGATCCTACAGCTACCAAGTTCAAGGACATTACCTATGATGAGATTTATACCAAGGGCTTGAAGGTAATGGATTTGACAGCTACCACCATGTGTAAGGAAAACAACCTTCCTATCTACGTGTTCAATATGGATGTAGTAGGTAACCTCAAGAAGGTGATGGATGGTGAGGAGATTGGTACGCTCGTACACAACTAAACTTCTCTCAACAGGAAGAAAAAACAAATGCGACTGGATTCACATCTAGCCGCATTTTTCAGTTAATAATCTACATAAATACCTAAATATCCCAATAAAGGGGATTTCTTCTATTTCGTCTTCTTCAGATAAATAATCGCCGAGATGATGACGTATGCCACGATGACAAGCCACCAGCCGGTGAGGAAACCGGTCAGACCATCGAGTGCTACCGAAGTAGCGAGGATGATGATGGTGAGCGCGGCAAAGCCATATTTCACTTCATTGCCCTTGAAACCCCACTGCTTGAACTTCAAGGCGAAAAGAGGCATCTCGCAAACCAGCAGATAGCTGGTGATGAGAATCAGAGCCAGAATGATGAATACCGACCACGCATATCCTTCGAGCCAGCTTGGATTGAACACAATCAGCGAACCCCAGAACAGGGCGTTGGCTGGTGTAGGAACACCGATGAAAGAGGTGGTCTGGCGCTCATCAAGATTAAACTTAGCCAGTCGCAATGCCGAGAAGGCTGCGATGATGAAGGCTACGTAAGGCAGCCATGGGCGCAAAGGTTCCAGAAAACCCGGATATTCCATCACAAAGAGTTGTGAGAATACGATGGTGGCAGGAGCCACACCGAAGGTTACGTCATCAGCCAGCGAATCGAGCTCCTTGCCTATTGGCGATGAAACGTGCAGCAGGCGGGCGCTCATGCCGTCAAAGAAGTCGAATACGGCTCCGATGATAATCCATAACAATGCCATCTTTGGGTTTCCGCCGAAGGCAAACGATGTTGCAATGCAGCCCGAAACCAGGTTGCAGCAGGTTATCGTGTTTGGAATATGTTTCTTGATACTCATTTCTTTCCAGTATATTATGATAGAGTGAAAGCCGGAAGTATGTTCCGGCTTGCCCTCTATCTGTCAATATGTTATTTCAATTTAGCGATGATGGTCTGGTCGCCAGTAGTTGACTGTCCCATCTTTACGCATACTTCTGTACCTACAGGCAGGTAGACATCCACGCGTGAACCCAGCTTGATGAATCCCAGGTGCTCGTCGATGAAGCATTCTTCCCCTTCCTTGGCATAGGTTACGATGCGGCGTGCCACTGCACCGGCAATCTGGCGGCAGAGTACATCCACTCCCTCAGGTGTGGTAATCATCACGTCGGCATGCTCGTTTTCCTCGCTAGCCTTAGGCAGCCATGCCTTGTGGTAGTTGCCGTCCACATGCTTCACGAATTTCACCTTACCGTCCACCGGGAACCAGTTGGCATGAACATTCCAAAGGCTCATGAAGATGGAAATCATCAGGCGGCGGTCACCGAAGTAGGGAGCATTCTCCACCTCTTCTATCACCACAATCTTTCCGTCGGCTGGTGCTACTACCAGTTTCGAAGTATCCTCTACGTTGAGGTATCTGACAGGACAACGGTAGAAGTTGAGCACGATACCATATACCGTACCGAACACAACAACAAAAGCCCAGAACGGAATCTTGTTGTCTAAGGTTGTCCACAATATAGCCGCAATGGCTACTAACGCTATCGCTCCGGTAACCAGCTGATCGGTACCTTCGCGGTGCAATCTTATCTTCTTTAATTTCTTTATTTTCTGTCCCATATAGTAGGATTAAGTTTTTATTGGTGCAAAGGTACGTCATTTTTATCACTTTTGCAAATTTTTTGTGGGTTTCTTTTACCTTTTTCAATATTTTCGCATATTTCTTTTGGCTTTTTCAATATTTCGCCGTAACTTTGTTGTCAAAATTCGAATTTTAAACAGATAATGGAAGATTTTGTTCATTTGCATGTACACACCCAATACTCCATCCTCGACGGCCAGTCGAAGATACCGCATCTGGTAGATAAGGCCATCAAGGACGGCATGAAGGGTATGGCGGTAACCGACCACGGTGTGATGTTCGGCATCAAGGAACTCACCGACTATTGCGGCAAGATTAATAAAGACCGCAAGAAAGAGGGACTCGAACCTTTCAAGCCTATCATAGGCTGCGAGATGTATGTGGCACGCCGAACCAAAGCCGACCGAGAGAAGGATAAGGGCGATATGAGCGGCTATCACCTCATTGTACTTGCCAAGAATTATAATGGATACAAGAACCTCATCAAGCTGGTGAGCAATTCGTGGGTGGATGGTTACTACATGCGCCCACGAACCGACCGTGCCGATCTGGAGAAGTATCACGAAGACCTCATCGTCTGTTCGGCATGTATTGCAGGCGAGGTGCCATCCAAGATTCTGCATGGTGACCTGGAAGGAGCCCGCGAGGCTTGCCAGTGGTACCACAACCTCTTTGGCGATGATTACTATCTCGAGCTCCAGCGCCATAAAGTGCCCGATGATCCAAGTCTGCTTGCCAACCGCGAGGCTTACGAGTTGCAGCAGCGTGCCAACAAGGAACTTATCAAGATGGCAAGGGAGTTTAACATCAAACTGGTGTGCACCAACGACTGCCACTTCGAGGATAAGGAGACTGCCGAGGCCCACGACCATCTGCTCTGTATCGCTACCGGCAAGGATCTCGATGACCCTAACCGTATGCGCTATTCCAAGCAGGAATGGTTCAAGACCCGCCAGGAGATGAACGATGTGTTCTCGGATATTCCCGAAGCGCTTTCCAATACCCTCGAAGTATTGGATAAGGTGGAGATTTACAGCATCGACCATGGTCCTATCATGCCGTTCTTCCCGATTCCGGAGAGTTTCGGTACCGAGGAGCAGTTGCGACAGAAGGTATCAGAAGAAGACCTCTACAAGGAGTTTACCTCTGATGAGAACGGCAAGAACCCGCTGCCACCAGAGGAAGGTCAGAAGGTAATCGACCGATTGGGCGGTTACGATAAGATATACCGTATCAAGTTTGAGGCAGAATATCTGCGCCACCTTGCTTACGAGGGAGCCAAAAAGCTTTATGGCGACCCGCTGCCCGAGAATGTAGACGAGCATGTAAACTTCGAGCTCCACGTGATGAAGACCATGGGTTTCCCGGGCTACTTCCTCATCGTGTCAGACTTCATCAGGGCGGCGCGCGAGGAACTCGGCGTGATGGTGGGGCCGGGACGTGGATCTGCGGCAGGTTCGGTGGTGGCTTACTGCTTGGGCATTACCAAGATTGACCCATTGAAGTACGACCTCCTGTTTGAGCGTTTCCTGAACCCAGACCGTGTGAACCTTCCGGATATTGATACCGACTTTGATGACGACGGCCGAGGCAAGGTGCTGAGATGGGTAATGGATAAGTACGGTCATGAGAACTGTGCCCATATCATTACCTACGGTTCCATGGCGACGAAGAACTCCATCAAGGACGTGGCGCGTGTAGAGAAGTTGCCGTTGGATAAGGCGAATGCACTCTGCAAGGCTATCCCTGACCGATTGCCTGACGGTGCCAAGATGAACCTGACCAATGCCATCAAATATACCCCAGAGCTGCGCGAGGCTGAGTTCTCCAACGATCCCCGCGAGAGCAATACCATCAAGTATGCCAAGATGCTCGAGGGAACCATCCGAGGCACGGGTATCCATGCCTGCGGATTCATCATCTGCCGTGACCCTATCAGTAACTGGGTGCCTGTATCTACTGCCGATGACCCTGATTTCCCGGGACTGAAGACGGCGGTTACGCAGTACGACGGCCATGTCATCGAGACCACCGGTCTTATTAAGATGGACTTCCTGGGCTTGAAGACCCTCTCTGAGATGAAGGAGGCATGCAAGGTTATCAAGCAGACTACGGGCGATGTCGTTGACCTCGATACCATCCCTATCGATGACGAGCTGACCTATCAGCTCTATCAGCGCGGTCAGACCATCGGAACCTTCCAGTTCGAGTCGCCGGGTATGCAGAAGTATCTCCGTGAGCTGAAGCCTACGGTGTTTGAGGACCTCATCGCCATGAACGCCCTCTACCGTCCGGGACCTATGGATTACATCCCTGATTTCATTGCCCGCAAGAACGGCAAACAGGAGATTACCTACGATATCCCGTGTATGGAGAAGTATCTGAAGGATACCTACGGCATCACGGTCTATCAGGAACAGGTGATGCTTCTTTCCCGTCAGTTGGCGAGCTTCACCCGAGGCGAGTCAGATGCTCTGCGTAAGGCGATGGGTAAGAAGAAAAAGGCTATCGTAGATGCGATGAAGCCTAAGTTCATCAAGCAGGGACAGGAGAACGGCCACGACCCGAAGGTGCTGGAGAAGATATGGGGCGACTGGGAGAAGTTTGCTTCCTACGCCTTCAACAAGTCTCATGCCACCTGTTATTCGTGGGTAGCTTACCAGACCGCCTATCTCAAGGCGCACTATCCTGCCGAATATATGGCGGCGCTGATGACCCGACGCTTTGCACAGATTACCGAAATCACCAAGCTGATGGAGGAGTGTCAGTCGATGGGCATCAAGACCTTGGGACCGGATGTGAACGAGAGTTACCGCGTGTTCGGTGTGAACGAGCATGGAGAGATACGTTTCGGTCTTTCAGCCATCAAGGGTATGGGTGCTCCGGCAGCCGATGCCATCGTGGCAGAGCGACTGAAGAACGGACCTTATAAGAGCATCTTCGATTTTGCCGAGCGTGTAGATTACTCCAGCGTGAACCGCAAGGCTTTCGAAACCTTGGCGCTGAGTGGCGGTTTCGACAGCTTCGGCATCCGTCGCGAGCAGTTCTTCGGCAAGAACAACAAGGGCGAAACCTTCCTCGATACGCTGGTGCGCTATGGTCAGCTCTTCCAGCAGGAACAGCACGAGGCTGCCAACTCACTCTTTGGCGGTACCGAAGCGATAGAGATAGCTACGCCGCCTATTCCTGATGCAGAGAGCTGGAGCACCATCGAACGTCTGAACCGTGAGCGCGAGCTTGTGGGCATCTATCTTTCTGCCCATCCGCTCGATGAGTACAGCATTATCCTCAATTCCCTCTGCAATACCCATTGTTCTGAACTGGGCGACAAGCAGGAGCTGGCAAAGAAGGAGGATGTGGTGCTGGGCGGCATCATCACGGGTGTGAAGTCGAAGTTTACCAAGACGGGCAAGCCGTGCGGTTTCGTTACGCTCGAAGACTTTGAGGGCTCAGGCGAGCTGGCTCTCTTTGGCGAGGATTGGGGCAAGTGGCGCGGCATCATGGTTGAAGACAGCACCATCTACATTACCGCCAAGTGCGTTTCCCGTTACGGCAATGCCAACTATCTCGATTTCCAGATAGGCAATGTAGAGTATCTGCAGACGGTCAAGGAGAACCGCATCGACCGCTTCACCATCAATGTGGAGAGCGATGCGATAGATGAAACGATGGTCAGCGACCTGCAGACCATTCTGGAGAATGACGAGGGCAAGGCGCAGCTCTTTTTCCAGATACATGATGTAGACAGCAATACCTATCTGCTGATGCGTGCCCGTGAACATACGGTGGGCGTGGGCCATGCCCTCATCCAGTATATCGAGCAGCATCCTAAGATGAGCTATCAGATTAATTAGAGATAATTTTAGTTTTAATATAAAAAGGTATAGAAAAATGGAAGTAACAATTACAACCGAGAATTTCGAGAGCTACAAGAATGGCGAACTGCCATTGGTAGTAGATTTGTGGGCAACATGGTGCGGTCCTTGCCGCCAGATTGCTCCTATCGTATCAGAACTTGCTGAGGAGTTTGACGGCAAGTTGGTAGTAGGCAAGTGTGATGTAGAGGAGAACGACGACATCGCTATGGAGTTTGGTGTTCGTAATATCCCTACCATCCTCTTCTTCAAGGGTGGCCAGCTGGTAGATAAGTATGTTGGCGCAGCCTCTAAGGCAACCCTTACCGAGAAGTTCCAGGCTCTCCTGTAATCAGCCCGGATAGGAAATGATAAAAGCATCTGGCTTGAGAAAACATATTCTCAGCCAGATGCTTTTTTTTGTTCGGGGCTGTCGGTGACTTACCATTCTACGCTTCTGGTTCCGTCTTCTTCTACGGTGATAGTCACTTTGGTGCAGTCTTCCGGCAGCAGTTCTTCTATCAGTTCCGGCCACTCCAGGAAACAGAGGTTGCCGCTGTAGAAATAATCTTCGTAGCCCATATCGTATACCTCCTCGAGTTTCTTGATGCGGTAGAAATCGAAGTGGTAGACAGGTGAGCCGTCGCCCGCTGTATATTCGTTTACGAGGGCGAAGGTAGGAGATGTGATGACATCTTCTACGCCCAGTTCTTCGCAAATGGCTTTTACAAATGTTGTCTTTCCGGCTCCCATCTTGCCATAGAAGGCAAAGACCTTGCCGTCGCCCATGTTCTGCAGAAATTCCTTGGCTGCTTCATGGATCGTGTCTAATGAGTCAATTTTTATCTTCATATATGTTTTCTATAAACTGTTAACTATCAACAATTAACTGACATTACCTTTTTCTCGGTGTCAGCGTGATGAGCGGTATGAGCATTTCCTCCATCGAGATGCCGCCGTGCTGGAAGGTATCCTTGTAGTATTGCACATAATAGTTGTAATTATTCGGATAGGCGAAGAAACTGTCGCCCGTGGCAAATACATACGAGGTACTCAGGTTAGGTGCCGGCAACTGGGCACGCTGAGGCTCCTTGATGGTGAAAACTTCCTTGCTCTGGTAAGCCAGATTCTTGCCCAGCTTGTAGCGCAGGTTGGTGTTCGTATTGCGGTCGCCTACAATCTTGATTGGTTTCGATGCCCTGATGCTGCCGTGGTCGGTGGTGAGCACTACCTGGTAATCGCTCTGCGAAAGAAGCTTGAAGAGTTCGGAGAGAACCGAATGGCGGAGCCAGCTCTGCGTGATGCTGCGGTAGGCACTCTCGTTGTTGGCAAGCTCGCGCACCATCTTAGATTCGGTACGCGCGTGAGAGAGCATGTCGATGAAGTTAATCACCAGCACGTTCAGGTCGTTGTTCCGGCATTCGTTGTAATGCTCCAGGAAGCGGTCGGCACCCTGCGAATCGTTCACCTTGTGATAACTGAAGGTATAGTGCTTTCTGAATCGCTCTATCTGGGTCTGTATCAGCGGCGCCTCGTTCAGGTTCTTGCCTTCCTCCTCGTCCTCGTCTACCCAGAGGTCAGGGAACATTTCGGCTATCTTGTTCGGCATCAGACCGCTGAAGATGGCGTTGCGCGCATATTGCGTGGCGGTAGGAAGAATGCTCATGTAGAGCTGCTCGTCGATGTCGAACAGGTCGCCGATGTCTTCAGCCAGCATGCGCCACTGGTCATAGCGGAAGTTATCTATCACAATCAGGAACACCTTCTTGCCCTCATCGAGCAGCGGGAATATCTTGCGCTTGAAGATGTCGGGACTCATCAGATGTCGGTCTCTGTTGTCGGGACTTACCCAGTCGAGATAGTTCTTGGCTATGTATTTGGCGAAACCCTGGTTAGCCTCTTCCTTCTGCATGCTCAGCATCTCTGCCATCGGACTTGCCGTATCGCTCAGCTTCAGTTCCCAGCTAACCAGTCGCCTGTAAATCTCCATCCAGTCTTCCGCCGTTCTGCATTCCATCATCTGCATGGCTATCTGCTGGTAGTCTTGCTGGTATCCGCTCTGCGTCACCTCCGCCACGATGTCTTTGCGGTGGATGTTCTTCTTGAGCGAGAGCAGAATCTGGTTCGGGTTTACGGGTTTAATCAGATAGTCGGCTATCTTTGAACCGATTGCCTGGTCCATGATGTTTTCTTCTTCGCTCTTGGTGCACATCACTACCGGTGTGGCAGGCTGGATGTCCTTGATGCGTAGCAGGGTTTCCAGTCCGCTGAGTCCCGGCATCATCTCATCGAGCAGGATGAGGTCGAAGGTCTGCTGGCGGCAAAGTTCAATGGCATCAGGGCCGTTGCTTACCGTCTGCACCTCGTATCCTTTCTTTTCCAGAAAGATGATGTGTGCCTTGAGAAGTTCTATCTCGTCGTCTATCCAAAGTAATAAACCGTTGCTCATATTTTATATCCTTTTTCTTTTCGGGGTGCTAAAGTACAAAGAAAAATGGAATGAGGAACACGACTTCGTGTTAAAGAGAGTTAATGATGAAGATTCTTTGGTACTTTTTATGAAAACGTTTGTATTACCTTGTGACAAAACCTGAAAACATAGGTTATTTGAAACTTATTTGTATAACTAAACGTAAGCATTATGATCAGACGCAATTACTTGAAAAGTTTGATGATCTTCATCCTGACGTGCCTTCCTCTCTTGGGAGTATCGGCGCAGCAGAAAGTAACAGTCAATGTTGTGAATGCCTCCTTGAAGCAGGTGTTCAGTACAATCGAAAACCAGACATCTTACAGGTTTTCTTACAAGAGTGATATCATTGACCATCGCAAGGATATTACCATCAGGAAGAGTGGCGTTCCTGTAACAGCTGTACTCGATGCAGCCTTGAAAGGACGCAACTTGAAATACTCTGTGGTTTCGCAGAAATCTATCGTTGTTTCTGAGAAGCATGCAAAGGTTGCCGCTCCTCAGCAGAACAACAAGCACAAGATGCAGGGTGTTGTGAAGGACGACAATGGTGAGCCAATCATTGGTGCTACTGTTTCTGTAGTTGGTACCGACGAACTCGCAGTAACCGATATGGACGGCCGATTCACCATCAATGCAGCCAAGGGCGCTAAGGTGAAGGTTTCTTACCTCGGTTTCGTAGATCGCGAGGTGAAGGCTTCAGAAAACATGAACATCGCCATGAGCGAGGACACACAGGCTTTGAGCGAAGTGGTTGTAGTAGGTTATGGTACCATGAAGCGTAGCGATATGACCGGAGCTCTTTCTTCTGTCAATACCAAGGAGATGGCTAAGCGCACTACTACCAACCCAGCTGAGGCTTTGCAGGGTAAGGTAGCCGGTGTGAACATCCTGAGAAGTGGCGGTAACGCCGGTGCCGGTGTGAGCATCAAGATTCGTGGTATCAAGACATTCGGAGATAACGAACCTCTTTATATCGTGGATGGTTTTCCTGGCGATATCAACAGCGTGAACCCTCAGGACATCGAGTCTATGGAGATTCTGAAGGATGGTGCTGCCGCTGCCATCTACGGTTCTGTAGCTGCCAACGGTGTGGTTCTGATTACAACCAAGAACGGTAAGAAGGGCGATGTAAAGGTGGATTTCAGTACCTATTTGAGCTTCACTCACGTTGCTAAGGACCTCGATATGCTTGATGCTGATGGCTATAAGGCTGTACATAAGATGATGTATGAGAACTATAAGACCCAGTATGGTGAATATCCTGGTGCCGGCTTACCTGCCTATATTACCCATGAAACTGGTGTGAATACCGATTGGCAGGATGCTATCCAGCGCAACGGATTGGCACAGAACTATATGGTCAGCCTCCGCGGAGGTGGTGATAAGGCACAGTATTCTGTATCTTACAACCATGCCGACGAGAAGGGTATCTTTATCGGCAACGAGCATCGTCATGATATCGCACGTATGAAACTCCATGCAACCAAGGGCATCATAGATCTGGATGCCAATATGGATTTCAAATATACCAATAGCCGTCAGCCTCAGTATTCTCTCAAGGAAACTTATATGATTTCTCCTCTCGTACCTATTTATAATGAGAATGAGAAGTATGGTTTCGGTTTGACTAACTTTGATGGTCTGCCAAACAACCGTAACGTTGTTGCAGATAACTACTATAAGAACGAAGTAGATAAGAAGTATCATACTTCTGCCAATGTAGCATTAACCTTCAAGTTCTTCCCTTGGCTCAACTTCAAGACCAGCTATGGTTATCGTGGTGAGCACGAGATAGATTCTTATCATGCACCTGATTATATAGCAGATACTAAGAGTCCTAACAATTATCCGAATAGCAGTGAGACCCGTGCCTACTGGGAAGAGCAGGTGTTCGAGAATGTGCTCTCCTTCAACAAGGAAATCAAGAAGCACAGCATCAATGCCATGCTCGGTACTTCGCTCACCAGCCGCAAGTATAACTGGAGTTCGGTAGGCGTAGAAGGTAAGACCATCGTCTATAAGGTAGAAAACGGACAGCTGCAGCAGAGTGAGAAGGCTGCAGGATTTCTGGATTCCAACTTTGCTACCATCGGTGCCGGAGCAGGTGGTACCTTCAGTGGTGACGGTTCCTGCTGGAAGTATAACCGTGCTTCTTTCTTCGGCCGTTTGAACTATAATTTCAACGACCGCTATCTCTTCCAGTTCACCTTCCGTGAGGATGGATCTTCTAAGTTCGGTGCCGATAGCCGTTGGGGTTTCTTCCCATCTGTTGCTGTAGGTTGGAGAATCAGCGAGGAACCATTCTTCCCTAAGAATACAGTAATCAGCAACTTGAAATTCCGTGCCAGCTGGGGACAGCTCGGTAACGAGAATGCTTTGGGCTACTATGATTTCCTGGCGCTCATTTCTACATACAATGACCTTTATCAGGGTTATGTTCAGGGTTCTGGCTCTTCTGCATGGCCAGGCAGTATTGCCCGTGGATTGGAAAACCGCTCTTTGAAATGGGAAACTACTGATACCAAGAACATCGGTTTCGATTTCGGCTTCTTCAATAACCATCTGAGTGGTAATGTAAACTATTATATCAACGAGACACGCGACCTGCTGATTACCCGTAAGCTGGCTCCATCTGCCGGTCTTGCCAACCCAACGCTGAACGTAGGTAAGATGCGCAACCAGGGTTTTGAGCTGGAGTTGAACTGGAACGACAAGGTAAGTGATTTCGAGTATAATGTAGGTTTCAACCTCAGTACGGTATCTAATAAGGTGGTTTCTCTTGCTAATGAAGATCAGACCATTTACGGTATGGGTTTGAAGTATGGCTCAGAGCACTTCCCTACCCAGACCAAGGTAGGCAAGCCAATCGGTGCTTTCTACCTCTATCAGGCAGACGGTATCTTCCAGAATATGGATGAGGTAAATGCTTATAAAAACAAGGATGGCAAACTCCTTCAGCCAAATGCTCAGCCTGGTGATGTACGTTTCAAGGATATGAATGGTGATGGTGTGATTGACGAGGATGATAAGACCTATTCTGGTACAGGTATCGCTAAGGTTGAGGCTAACCTTAACTTGAGCGCCAGTTACAAGGGTTTCGACTTCTCAGCAGTCATCGGTAGTGCATTCGGCAACAAGATTTACAATGGTATCCGCTACTACTATGAGGGAATGAACTCAGCTTCCAACTTCCTCAGCAGCACTTTGGATGCCTGGACTCCTACCCATACCAATACCAGCGTACCACGTGCCATCTATGGTGACCCTAACGACAATACTCGCGAGTCAACCCGCTTCCTGGAGAATGGAGATTTCGTACGCTTGCGTCAGGTGCAGTTGGGTTATACCTTGCCAACATCGCTGGTTAAGAAGATTTATTGCGACCGCATCCGTTTCTACGTGAGTGCAGAAAATGTGTTTACCATTACAGGTTATTCTGGTGCCAACCCAGAATTCTCTATGGGCGTATTGAATAGTGGTATCGACCGCTTTACCTATCCGTTCTCTCGCTCTTACACAGTAGGTGCACAGATATCATTCTAGTATTAACATAAAAAGGAAAATCTTATGAAAGCATTAAAATATATAGCAGGCATTTGCCTTGCTCTGTCACTCACATCATGTGATGACTATTTGACGCAGACTTCGCCAGATAAACTGACTTCCGATTCTTACTGGCGTGATAAAGCAGACGTAGAGTCGGCAATGTCATCAGCTTATTCCCAACTGTATTTTGCAGAATATTCCGGAGACCAATGGGACTTCTCTGAGGTGAAATGGCCAGTGGAGGCTTATCGTCAGGATGACGTAGATTTGGGTAAGGATGTACAGAACTATCCAAACTGGGTGCAGCTACGTAACTTCAGCTACAACAACGGAAACTCTCAGTTCTCTATCTACTGGAAGAGTTACTATCGCGGAATCAGTTTCTGTAACCAGATTATTGATAAGGTGGCTACCATGAGTGAAGGTCAGCTTGCTGCAGCAGACAGAAAGCAGCTCCTGGCTGAGGCTCATTTCCTTCGTGGCTTCTATCATATGCAACTCTTGCTCAACTGGGAGAAAATTATTATCCGTGATACATATATCACTTCTACCAGCCAGTTGGATAAGGCTCTTTCTGACCGTCCTGAGACTTGGCAGTTTATCGTAGATGAACTGAAAGCCGGTACGGAGATGAGTAACTCTCGCAGCAATGAAGAAGTGGGACGTGTTACCTCAGGCACAGCTTATGCCTACTTAGGCTATGCTTATCTTACGATGGCTTCTGAGCAGGCTGATAAGAAAGCAGAATATCTGAATGCTGCTGTAGAGGCATTCAATAATGTAAAGGGATATAGTCTGGAAAGCAATTATGCCAGCATGTTTAATGGTACAAACAAAAACTGTAAGGAGAGTCTTTTCGAGGTGCAGTTCTCTCTGAGTAGTGCCAATGGTGCCAACTATGCTACCCAGCTGCATCGCTGGATAGGTACAGAGGAGTTTGAAGGATGGGATGAGATTACCCCTTCAGAGACCTTGATGAACGAGTTTAAGAAGGAAGGTAAACTGAACAATGGCTTGTATGATGCCCGTCTTTATGCTTCAGTCTTCTTCCAGGATCCTTACTTTAACGATGGAACCGGAAAGGTATATGGTTACGACTGGGATGCTTGGGTCAAGAGGAATCCTGAGGTAGAAGAGGCTTATGACCGTCCTTCTTTCCGCAAGTTCATGCCTGCAACCTATGAAGCCCTGGCACAGTCAACTACCGACGTGAACATTCCTCTGATGCGTTATGCCAACGTTCTTCTGATGAAGGCTGAGGCTCTCAATGATTTGGGACGTACAGGAGAGGCTATTCCGCTGATCAATGAGGTGAGAAGAGTTCACGGCAATATGCCAGCCATGACCGGTACAACACAGGCTGAGGTTCAGGCTCAGATTGAGCACGAGCGTATGATTGAGTTCCCATTGGAGAACTTGCGCTGGTATGACCTGCGCCGCTGGGGCAAGACTGCTGAGGCGCTGACTGCTGCCGGCCGTACAGGCTTCGACAAGAGCAAGCTGTTCTATCCAACTCCTCTGACAGAGTTGAACTCAAACAGTCTGGCTAAGTAATAGGGGCGAGTAACCATTGAAGATTACTTATAAATATCATCAGGATTCTCGGTCTATTAAGCAATAATACGATCGGGAATCCGTTTTTTATGGTAAGGTAATTCATAAAAACGAACAATAAAAAGAAGAAAAACAAGAAACAATGCTCAAGATAGTAATGATTATGCTATGCGGAATAGGTACCGGCTATCTGCTCCGCAACAAGAAAATGAGTTTTATCGGCCGTATCATCACGGCGCTGATATGGGTACTCCTGTTCCTGCTCGGTATCGAGGTAGGTTCTAACCCTCGTATCATCAGCGGTCTTCAGACCCTAGGGCTTGAGGCGATAGCCCTGACCTTGGGTGGCAGTCTGGGTAGTGCACTCTTTGCTTGGGCATTGTGGAAGTATGTTACAGCAAAGCAGGCTAAATCGTCGGCTCACGCTGAAACCGGGAAAGGAGGCAAGGCATGAAAGGCAGTTTGATTATCGTAAGCTTCTTTGTTCTGGGTATCATCGTAGGCTTGTGTGATGTGATTCCGGCAGGTCTTCTGGATAGCGACGTGAGCTATTATGCACTCTGCTGCCTGATGTTCTGCGTAGGTATCAGCATCGGTTGCGATACCTCTGTGCTGAAGAGTTTCAAGAAAGTGAATCCCCGTCTGATGATGCTCCCTGTGATGACCATTCTGGGTACGCTGGCAGGTTGTGCCGCCGTATCTCTCATCTTGAGCCACCGCCAGCTTACCGATTGTCTGGCTATAGGTTCAGGATTCGGATATTACTCTCTTTCGAGTATCTTCATCACCGAATACCGGGGCGCCGAACTGGGGACCATCGCCCTTCTTGCCAACATCTGCCGCGAGATTCTCACCCTGCTGTGTGCTCCGCTACTGGCAAAATACTTTGGCAAACTGGCACCTATCAGTGTAGGTGGAGCCACGACCATGGATACAACGTTGCCTATCATCACCCGATATTCGGGCGAGAGTTTCATCATCGTTTCCATCTTCCATGGCTTCTGTGTCGACTTTTCTGTACCCTTCCTGGTTACCTTCTTCTGTTCTTTGTAGAAATAACTAAAAGCAGTTTTAAACCAAACCCGTATGAGACATATTTTCAGTTCATTCATGATATGTCTGAGCCTCTGCTGTGCCCATACCTCAGTAGCCCTTGCGGCTCAGGATGGCAAGCAGCCAGCAGCTTCAGACCCTTGGCAGGACGCCACCGTGACCCATATCAACCGCATGCCGATGACCGCTCATTACTTGCCTTTTACAAGTGAGAACGGAGCCTTGGCACAGTTGAAGATGGACGACGCCCGCCGTTTCCAGTTGAACACCCAGAATGAGCGTCGCCGCTCGCTGGATGGTGTATGGAAATTCAAACTGGTGAAGAATCCGAGTCTTGCCTTGACCGATTTCTTCAAGACATCCTATAATGTAAACGATTGGCAGAACATCAATGTGCCTGGCAGCTGGGAGTTGCAGGGCTTCGATGCGCCCATCTACACCGATGTAACCTATCCTTTCAAGCCAAATCCTCCTTTCGTGCCACAGGATTACAACCCTGTAGGACATTATGTACACGAATTTACCGTGCCTGAAAACTGGAAGGGCATGGATGTGATCATGGATTTCGAAGGCGTAGAATCTGCCTTCTATCTCTGGATCAACGGCAAGATGGTGGGTTATAGTGAAGATAGCCGTCTGCCTGCCCACTTCAATATCTCCAAGTTCCTGAAGAAGGGCAAGAACCGCCTTGCCATGAAGGTGTTCCGCTTCAGCGACGGCAGTTATCTGGAAGACCAGGACTACTGGAAGTATAGCGGCATAGAGCGCAATGTGTTCATCCAGGCTCGTCCTAAGAGCAGAATGAACGACTACGTATTGGGAAATAAACTAATCAATCAATATAAGGATGGCAATTTCACGCTCGACGTGAATATGCTCAATCCACAAAAGGGTCAGAAGGTTGAGGTGAAAGTGCTTTCGGCAACAGGTAAATCTCTCTTCAAACAAATCCAGAGCATCACCTCACCTGCTGATACCTTGATTCATTTCGAAAAACTGTTGAAGAGCGTGCAGCCTTGGAGTGCCGAGAGCCCTTATCTCTACACCCTCGTCATCAATACTACCGACAGGAATGGTAGAGTAGAGGAGAGTGTGGCTCAGCCTTTCGGCTTCCGTACCATCGAAATGAAGAACGGACAGCTTCTGGTAAATGGTATAGCCATCACCATCAAGGGTGTGAACCGACAGGAGCACAATGCCGTTCACGGCAGAACCCTCAGCATCGGTGAGATGGTGAAGGATGTGAAGATGATGAAGCAGTTCAACATCAATGCCGTGCGTACCTCTCACTATCCAAATTATTCGGAGTGGTATCAGCTCTGCGATAAGTATGGTCTCTACATGGTAGGCGAGGCGAACATCGAGTGTCATGGTATTCTGGATACAGAATATAAGCAGCTGGCAGACAGAGAAGACTGGTATCCTGCTTTCCACGACCGCATGTACCGCATGATCAAGCGCGACCGCAACCATACCGCCATCATCATCTGGTCTATGGGTAACGAGAGCGGATATGGCAAGAATTTCGAGAAACTCTACGATATGAGCAAGGCGATGGATCCAACCCGTCCGGTACAGTATGAGGGCGGCGGTTACTACGCCAAGTCGGATATCTACTGTCCGATGTATGCCCGCATCTGGTCTTTGCGCCGCCATGTCAACCAGCGTGATGAGCGTCCGCTGATTCTCTGCGAATATGCCCATGCCATGGGTAACAGCGAGGGTAACCTCAAGGATTACTGGGATCTGATTTACAAATACGACCAGTTGCAGGGTGGTTTCATCTGGGACTGGGTAGACCAGACCATCGCCAAGACCGATGACAAGGGACACAAATACTGGGCTTATGGTGGCGATATGGGATTCGTAGGTGTAGTAAACGATTCCAACTTCTGTGCCAACGGACTTGTAGCGGCCGACCGCTCGCTGCATCCACATATCTGGGAGGTGAAGAAGGTTTACCAGAACATCGCCTTCGAGCCAGTAGCCTTCATGCAGAACCGCATCAAGGTAACCAACCGATTCGACTATACCACGCTTGACAATTATCAACTCTTCTGGGCAGTAGAAGCCAACGGTGAAACCATCAGAAGCGGCAAGATGAACTTCCCAACCCTCCTGCCTCATCAGGCTAAGGAGATGGAGATACCGATGGGCACTCTTCCTGCTGCCGACAACAAGGAATACTTCCTCACCCTGCGCGCCTTCAGCAAGCAGGCTACTGGAGCTGTTCCTGCAGGTCACGAGGTAGCCATCGAGCAGATGCAGCTGCCTGTACGACTGGAAAAGGCTCAGGAACAGGTAAGCGGACAGATAGAGAAGACCGAGACCGAAGATGCCATCACCATCCAGGGAAAGACCCAGGATTTCAGCATCAGCTTCTCTAAGAAGACCGGCGAGATGACCTCACTGAAATATGATGGCAAGGAAATGCTGCTGGCTGGTTTGCAGCCAAACTTCTGGCGCGGTATCACCGACAACGATGTGGCTAACGGCACTCAGGAACGCTGCGCTACCTGGCGTGAGGCAGGAAAGAAGATGGTACTGAAGAGCATCAAGACCCAGGCAGACAACCAGAAGGCTACCGTCATCGCAGACTTCGATATGCCTGAGCAGGAATCTCAGATGCAGATTACCTATCAGATGCTTGCCAATGGAAATGTAGAGGTGAACATGCACTTCATGCCTGGCAACAAGGCGCTGCCGGAGATGCCTCGTCTCGGTATGCGCATGATTCTGAAGGGCGACTACGACCAGATGACCTGGTTGGGTAGAGGTCCGCAGGAGAACTATGCCGACCGTAAGAGCGGTTACCTCATCGGTAAGTATTCTGCCAGCGTTTGGGAGCAGTATCATCCATATGTAAGAGCACAGGAAACCGCCAATAAGTGTGATGTACGTTGGTTCACCCTCGCTTCGAAGGCTGGAGCCGGTATCAGGGTGGAAGGTGCTGAGCCATTGAGCGTAAGTGCCTGGAACTTCCCACAGGATGATCTCCTCTATGTTCCTTCTACCATCGAGCACCGTCATGGCGGCTGTGTAGACAAGAAGGACATGGTATGGGTGAACATCGACCATTTGCAGATGGGTGTTGGTGGCGATAATACCTGGGGCGCTATGGTGCATCCGGAATATACCATCACACCTAAGGAGTGGAGCTATAGCTTTACTATTAAGAACTTAAAATAAACGATATGAAGACTAAGTCTATAGCTATATTGACTATGGGGTTTGCCATGCTGTCTATGGACGGCATGGCACAGACCACCCGTCAGGAGTATAAGGATATTCTTGACATCCAGCTGACACCGGGTGCTCCCCGCCGTCAGAACGGATGCTTCACGGATATGGGTTCATGGATGGGTTTCACCCTCTCAGAGAAGGAGAAACCTACCGCAGGCTTCTGCGGACCATTCAGTATCTATTACCGCAACTGGTATGCCCGTTCGCTGGTATCTCTCATTGATGGTACCGTGCAGGAACAGAGCTATTATCCGGGCGAAATCAGAATGAGTCTGAAGAAGGATGGTGCCGATTTCTATGAGAGTCTGCAGTTTGTAGATGCCCGTACGGCACTGCTTACAGTTACCAATCCGTCTAAGGTTCCGTTCACGTTTACTGCCGACAGCATCAGTACCCGTGCCAATGTATCACGTTGCAAGAACCGTGTTACCATCGGTGACTTCTATGGTGAACGTGTCATCATCGACTTTCCTCAGGAGGTTAAGGTGACTGATACCGACCACAACTATCTGGCTACCGTGCCAAGAGGTGTAGAACAGCTCACCATCGCCATTTCGCTGGTAGAGCAGGATACCGAGGCTTCGGTTCAGCATGTGCATACAGCCAGTCTGCTTGCCAATCCGAAGGTGGCACTCGATGAAAACGAGAAGCGCTGGAACGGTTATCTGAAGAAGGTGATACGTGATGATATGCCTGCAGAATACAACCGGGTGGCTGCGAAATCCATCGTCACCCTGCTTTCCAACTGGCGTGCCAAGCGAGGTGCCCTGTATCATGACGGCATCGTGCCTAGTCATGCTGTAGGCTATTTCGTAGGTTGCTGGGCATGGGACTGCTGGCGTTTCTCTGCCGGTATGGCTTCCTTCTTCCCAGAGTTGGCGAAGGATAACATCCGCGTGATGTTCGACTACCAGCAGCCAGACGGCATGATTATCGACTGCATCTATCCGGATGCTTCTGAGAACAACTACCGCGACAGTAAGCCTCCTCTGGCAGCCTGGGCGGTGAACGAGATTTACGAGCATACCCAGGATCTGGCTTTCGTAAAGGAGATGTATCCGAAACTTCTGAAATATCATAAGTGGTGGTATGAGAAGAGAGATCACGACAAGAACCATATCTGTGAGTTCGGTTCGGTTGATGGCACGCTGGAGGCAGCTGCCTGGGAGAGTGGTATGGATAATGCCATCCGTTTCGACGGCACCAAGATGTTGCAGAACGGCAAGGATGCATGGAGTACTGATCAGGAGAGTGTTGACCTGAATGCTTATCTCTCGCTGGAGTATACCTTGCTCAAGAAATTTGCCGGTTTGCTGGGCGAGCCTTTCGACTTGCCTGACTATCGTGGACTGGTTGCCGATTATTTCTTTGACCAGAAAGATGGATTCTTCTACGACCGCCGTTTGGATGCCGACAGAAGTTTTGTACGTGAGGCTGGTTGTGAGGGCTATATTCCTTTCTGGGCGAACATAGCAACGCCTAAGCAGTTTGCCAAGGCAAGAAAGTTGCTCGACAATAAGAAGAAGTTCTCTACCTTCATCCCATTCCCGACGATAGCAGCCGATAATCCGAAGTACAATCCGCAGGGTTACTGGCGCGGTCCTATCTGGCTCGACCAGACCTATTATGGCATCAAGGGCTATCGCAACTATGGTGAGAAGAAGAAGGCAGATGCCTATACCGACCAGGTGTTCCGCAACTTGCAGGGCATTTCGGCAGGTACCCCAATCTATGAGAATTATGACACGCATACCGGCAAGCCTATGCAGGCTTCCCACTTCAGCTGGAGTGCCGCTTGCCTGATCATGATGTACAATGATTATGGAAAATAAACGAGATTCTCATGTGTTAAACGTCATGCCAACGGGATTTGGCACATCTTAAGACCTAAATAAAAAGCCTTTGAGCATATCGGAAATGATAGCTCAAAGGCTTACTTTTTACCCTAAATGATTGAACTGTAATAAGCAAATTCCATACGCTTGGAAAGCGTGTGGTGTATATTATCTCAAAACATACTTTCCGGCTGGTGTCTTGCTGAACTTCACCTGATAGGCTTCAGAGACAATCTGCAGCGCCTCGGTGAGGCTGTTGTTCGGCAAGGTTCCTGTGAAAGGTTCGATGGTATCCATTTCCACAGCAATCTCTACTCCGTAATTCTTCTCCAGGCTTCTGATGACTCTGCCTAGCGATGCATCACGGAATACCAGCTGCTTCTTCTGCCATGCACAGGCATCCTCGATATGCGATGTTTCGCGGATATCCATCCTTCCAGTCTGTTTGTTCACCACTACGATTTCGTTTGGCTTCATCGTATAGGTACTGCCGTTGGCAAGGGAAGTGAGCATCACGCTACCGTTGAGCAGCGCAACTTCTGCTGTCTGTTCTTTCTTTCTGTTGATGACGTTAAACTCAGTGCCCAATACCTTGATTTCCATTCCCTGCATGTGGATGATGAATGGATGTCGGGCGTCTTTGGCTACCTTGTAGTGAGCCTCGCCTTCAAATTCAATCTCGCGATTGTCCTTGCAGAAATCCTGTGGTGCATACTTGATGCTGGAGAGCGAATTGAGCGCTACCACACTCTTGTCGGGCAGGGTGATGCTCACCTGTTCGCCTTCCTGGGTGGTGATTTCTGTCAGAGGAATCTCGGCATATTGCCTGTTTTCCTTATACATCATTCCCATAATCACCATGCAGATAGGCAGGGCAATAGCTGCCGCTATCTGGGTCCACTTGAGGACGCGCTTCAGGGTGAATTGCTTACGGGTTCCTATCTGTTCATGAATTTCGGCCTTGATATGTGCCAAATCTTCGTCAGAGATACCGCTATCCGGGATGATGCCGTGCAGCCATTCCTCTTCCATGGCTGCTGCTAATTCTTCATCTGAACAGTTGTTGATCCGTTCCTTCAGATTAGCTAAGTCTGTACTATTCTTGATGTCGTCTAACATAAAACAATCCTTTTTTAGGTTATACATGGTTCGGTAGAGAATGTACCGTTAAATTATACTAAAAACAAGAGCCACATCAGGTTGGTGCGGTTGCTGATAAGCTGTCGGAGCTGCTTCAAACCCATCGACAACTGGTTCTTAACGGTCTGTTCACTATAGTTGAGTTTCTCGGCAATCTCCTGATTGTTGAGCATCTCCAACTTGGAGAGTCGGATGATTTCCTGCTGTGTCTTGGGCAGCTTGGCAAGCATCAGGTTGAGCTGTCTGACGAAATCATCATACTCCAGCTGACTGTCTGCAGTGGTGCTGTTGTGATGGTCAAGATAGTCCATGTAGTCTTCATACACGGGCGAATTGATGACCTTCCTGTAAGCGTTGATGAGGTAATGCTTGGCTCTGAGGAAGAGCAGCGGCTTTACGCTGTCTGCCTCTTCCAGCGTGCTTCGGTTGTTCCAAAGCCATACGAAGGTATCTTCCATGATTTCTTCGGCATTCTCCTTCGACTTGGTATATTTCAGGCAAAAGGCAAAGAGTCTGCGGGCATATAGCCCGTAGATTTCATCGAATGCCTTCATAGATCCTTTTTTGAGTTGAAGGATAAGTTCTGTTTCTGTCTTTTTAAACATGATAACTATTCACTAAAATCCATCTAAATCATATTCTTCGCTGTCCAAATCCAGACTGTCGTCGTTGTCGATAGTTGTATTTGGTGCTTTTTCTTCCTTTATATCCGCATCGGTTCCCTGGGTTCCGGTAGTTCCGTTTTCGGATGTTCCGATTGTTCCGTTACTGAAAGTTCCGGTCGTGCCATTATCGGATGTTCCGGTCGTACCATTATCGAATGTTCCGGTAGTTCCGGTTTCTATTTCACCGGTAGTTCCGGTTTCCAAAGTTCCGGTTTCTTCATCATTTTCTTCTGTATCATCCGTCTTTTCCTGCTGGATGATTTCCTCCGGTTCTTCAAGCAGTGGGTCCTTGCTGATTTTCAGCGGTGCCAGATGCTGGGTATAGAAGAGGGTATAGTCGTCGTAGCTCAGACTGGTGCCCAGCAGCAGGAGGTTTGGTTCGCTGATTACGATGCCTCGGGCTCCCTTTGAGAGGAGCTGGGTGATGGTCTGATGCTGGTAGATGTCGTTAGCATACTGCCGTGCTTCGTCGTAATTGCGGAAGCCCTTTACCTGCATGCGGTGCAGACCATTCTGCTCGTCAATGACGAGGTCGAAATTACGCACGAGATAGGAGGTGAAATTATATTTCGCCATCTCGAAGAGCAACTGGTTCTCGTTTACAGAATCAGGTACGTAGGCGAGCATGAAGATGAACGGCTCGTTGCGCTCAATGCTGAATACCTTTGCTTTGGATTTGACATCATCATTGAGTACGGCGTTGCGGCGCGACCATACATTGCTCAGGTCGAATGTGCCGCCCTTGAGCTGTCTGCCGGCTTTCACGCCGTTGAGAATCATTCCTGCCATTTCGCTGAGTCGGCTGTTCGGATATTTCTCTACCACCTGCTGCATATCATCAAGACAAGCCTGGATATTACCCTCGTGGAGCTGGGTGAGTCCGCCGATAAAGAGGAACTTGTCGCGATTGGCTCCTTCAGGATAGCGCTTGTCAGAGATAGCCCTGTTGTGTACCACCTTATTATATAAGTTGGCCTTGAAGGCATCGTAGGTGGCAGCATAGAGCGAATCTTCGAGATGAATGCCCATCTTCGCATCTTCCTCATAATAAGGAGAGGTGAGCAGGGCGGTCCATTGGCTCTCCGGATAATTCGCTTTCAACAGGTCGAGATAGCGGCTGGCGATGGCTGGCTGCTTCCTGATGTTGTAGAGCAGGTAGAGGTGATAGTAGGCATCATCGAGATGTTCGTATGCTGCGTTCTTCTTTACCAGTCGCTGCAACAGGCGTTCGCTTTCGTCCAGATCATTGAGTTTGTCTTTCAGAATGATGCCGGCATGCAGCAGGCCGTCGTCCAGAATCTGATTGCTTTCTGCCATCTTCTCTTCGGTGAGCGGAATCTGAGCGAGATAGTAGGCACGCTGATGCGGATCTTCTTCTGCACTCTGGTTCTTCTCTTTCTCCTTCTCAAGGTCTTTCTTCTGTGCCTCGTTGAGGAGCGAATCGCGCTGTTCATCAGTCATTTCTTCTACACCTTTGGCATCGGCCACTACGGTCTGGTTGCTCCGTCGCCAGTTGTCTATGTTCTTTCTCTTACCCCAGAGGCGCTCAAACTGCTGTTTGCCTTGGGCTACGGCAGATTGGGAATAGAAATACCAGTTATTGCTGTTGCCGAAACCGCCGTTGCCCATGGCTCCGTTTCCGAAGCCGGATGAGGCATTACTGTTTCTCTGATTCCTGTTATTTCTGCTGTTATTATTGCCGTTGTTTCTGCCGGCACTTGGGTTGTCTTGTTTTTCTGCCAATTCCTGGTCGGCAAGTCTTCTCTTTTCTTCCTTTTCCTGCTTTTTCAGGGCCTCTATCACCTTGTCAATGGCGACATTCCGTTCTGTTTCGCTCATGCGGGCAAGCGATTGCAGGGAGTCCTGCAAATGGATGGCGTCGGTATAAGGCACCAGTTCATCGAGTACCTTCGAACGGTCGGAGAGCTGTTTGTAGTCTTTGCGGTCCTGGTCTAGGAGTCCGATGGCAGCATCATAGCATCGCTTGGCATCCCCATATCGGTGGCATTGCCAGTATACATTGCCCAGATGCAGCAGCAATACACCTTTCTCTATTCCGTTGCGGCTTGATTTCGCGGCACCCTTTTCGTATGCAGCAATAGCCTGAAGGGTATCGCCCTGGTTGAGATGTATGTTGCCGATGGCATAATAAACCTGGTCGAGATATTCCTTGTTCTTGTCGCTCGCTGCCATTCGCTTCAATTTCGATACCATCTTCCGGGAGTTGTTGGTTGCCAGTACCTCGGTCATGGAGATGCGGGCATTGAACTCCAGTTCGTAAGGCGGATTGAGGCGGATGACATGCTTGAAGGCACGGTAGGCATTCTGGGCATGTCCCTGTTGTGCTTCTACCTGTCCCATCAGATACCAGAGGCGGGCTTTCTGCTTGCGTCGCATCTCATAGCCGATGGCTTTGCGGAGATACGGAACGGCCTCCTGATAGCGTCCGGTCTTCAGATAGTAGAGGGCATAGGTCTTGTCCCATTCCTTCTGGGCACGCCAGTGGATGGAATCGCGCTCGATATTACGGATTACATCTTCGGCATCGTATATCCATCCCGATTCGAGATAACTCTTGGCGAGCCAGGCACGTGCCTTGCCGTAAATGCCGGGTTGGGTAGCGTAGAGACGGCTCATATAGGCGAATGTAGCTGCTGCCGACTGGAAATCGCCTTCAAAAAACTGGGAACGGCCCATCAGCATCCATGCCTTCCAGAGGAACGGATTATATTCACGGCGATGCAGCCATTCCAGGTCTTTGGCAGTCTTGCGGCGTTTCTTATCCCATACCGGGCGACGCTTGATGCTATGCTGGTGAATGGTTTTCTCACATTTCTCGATGGCGCGGTCGTAGTTCGACTTGCCCAGTTCGCGGCTGTTCTTGTTGCCAACCGTATAATAAGGAATCATTTCAGAGTAATTGTCCTTATTTCCGTTTTCCTTTTCGAGCGAGCCTTCTATATAGGCTACGGTACCATTATAATAGGTGTTGTATCGGGCGTTGAAGGCATGCCACCATCTGCTCTTCGCCGTATTCTTCTGCGTAGAGCATCCTGCTATGGTCATTGCGAAGGCAAGGATAACCATAGCTGGCAAGAGGTTTCTGAATGGGAAATGCTTCAACATAAGTTTCTTCTTTATTTAAAATTTTTCTTTTAGGGTGTGTGAAAGCCTTAGTGCTTTCTGGCTGCCAGTATCCTTGCTGCTGCAAACAGAATGATGCTGACGAAGATGATGGTTGCACCTGATGGTACATTGAGCAGATAACTGGCATAGAGGCCCACGATGCAGTCGATGCAGCCTATCACGATGCTGGCTCCTATCATGCGCTTGTAGCTGTAGGTGAAGAGGTTGGCAGTCATCTGTGGTATGGTGAGCAGACTGATGGCAAGTACGATGCCCACCATCTTGATGGTTGCCACGATGGTCATGGCGATGAGCGTCATCATCATATATTCTATCGCTGTAACCGGCAGATGTTGCGATTTGGCAAAGGTGCTGTCGAATGCGATGGCCTGGATAGGACGCAGCAGAAAGGTGAACAGCAATGCAACAAACAGGGTAAGACCTGCCAGTAGCCAGAGGTCTGTGCTGTCGATGGCAAGTATACTTCCGAAGAGGAAAGAGGGCAGATCGGGCATGAATCCCGGAGTAAGGAAGCAGCAGATGATGCCCACGCTCATGCCTAGGGTCCAGAACATGGCGATGGCAGAGTCTTTGCGCACATCTTTCTTCCGTGATACCCATTGCACGCCGAAGGCACTCAAGATGGCGAATACCATGGCAGAGAGTATAGGGTTGATGCCTGCAAATACGCCGATACCGATGCCGCCAAAAGAGGCATGCGTAATGCCACCGCTGATGAAGACCAGCCGGCGGGTGACGATGTAGGTGCCTACAAAGCCGCACAGGATGCTTGCCAGTAGGGCGCCAATCAGTGCGTTCTGAAAAAATGTATATTGCAGTATATCCATGTTTTTACTTTGAACTTTGAACTTTGAATTTTGAACTTTAAACTTTGCGTATTGCATGTTTAACTTAAAAAACTGATGACTTCGTCCTTAATCTGGTTGGGCAGGTTGATGCCTCTCAGTATCAGACTTCGGTTCCATCCCGCCACTTCGTCTGGCTGCATCGTATAGAGCACTTCCGAGAATTCCTCTACCTCCTCATCGGTATAGTCGTCGGCAGCTCTTCCTGCAAACCGGTCTAGTTCTTCGTCATCGTAGTATTCTATTTCCTTGGTGGCGGCTTCCATCATGCATTCCTGTTCGCATTTGGAGTTCTCTCCGTTGCAGGTATTGCATGAAACTCCTTCCTGCAGCGGTTCTTCATCCTCTCCCTTGCGATGAGAGATGATGCCGAAGACTGCGGAAATCAATCCTAGTGCCACCAGGGCCAAAATCAGGGACAACATTTACTTTGAACTTTGAATATTGAACTTTGAACTTTATGATTAGTAAAGCTGAACTTTCGCAAGTTTTGTCCCATACGCCCTGAAAGGGCAGAAGCCTCTAGCCCAGGGCATCGCCCTGGGTAATTACGGACGCAAACCTGTCGCCCTGTAAGGGCAAAAGCTTTAAAAACTCCAGGCAAAACATAAAGCTTTTGCCCTTACAGGGCGTCTTGCTGATTGCCATCATACCCAGGGCGATGCCCTGGGCTAGGAGCTTTTGGGCCTTCAGCCCGTACTTGAACCACATGCGAAAGTTCAGTAATTAGTAAAGCTGTTGAATTCTTCACTCTTCACTCTTCACTTTCTTCTATCTCAAACCCAACTTTCTCCAGGTCTTCCCAATAATGAGGATAGGATTTGCTCACTACCTCAGGATTGTTGATTTCTATCTGAGGAAACTTGAAGGCAAGAGGGGCGAAGGCAAGTGCCATGCGATGGTCCTCGTAGGTGTCGATAGGCTCAAAACTAGGCTCGCAGGTCTCGCCATCCCAAATCAGCGTGTTGTCGTTCTCGTCATAAATCACGTAACCCACCTTCTTCAGCTCCTTCTTCAAAGCTTCGATGCGGTCGGTCTCCTTGATCTTCAAACTGGCAAGGCCGGTGAACTTAAACTTTACGCCCAGAGCACAGCAGGCTACAACGATGGTCTGTGCAAGGTCTGGAGAACCGCTGAAATCGTAGTCGAAACGAGGCAAGAGACAGCGCTGGACTTTCAACTTGACAGGAGAAAGAACATCACGGTTCTCAAATTCTGATTTCACGCCCAGCAGACTGAAGATGTATTTCACTACAGAATCGCCCTGCTTGGAACTGTCGAACAGACCTTCGAGTTTTACCTCAGAATCAGGATTTCCGTTCAGCGCCATCATTTCATACCAGTAAGAAGAAGCGCTCCAGTCATTCTCGATGGTGTAGTCGGCTACGCAGCTGTAAGGTTGTGGCTTTACGGTGATGGTATCCACATCGGTCCATTCGGCACTGGCTCCGAAGTTCTGCATCGTCCACAGCGTGAGGTCGATGTAAGGACGTGATGCTATCTCGCCCGTCAGTTTCAGTTCCAGACCATTTTTCAGAATTGGACCAATCATCAGCAGTGCCGAGATATACTGTGAACTGATGTTTCCCACCACTTCGAGATGTCCGCCTTCCAGTGGCTTACCTACGATGTGGAGTGGAGGATAGCCCTCTTTCTTTTCATACTGTATATCAGCTCCGAGGTAGCGCAGGGCATCTACCAGGATAGCAATAGGACGGTTCTGCATGCGCTCGGTACCTGTGATGGTATGCTCGCCCGGTGTAGCAGAAAGATAAGCGGTCATAAAGCGCATGGCAGTACCGGCAGCCTTGATGTTGATGACATCAGGCATATCGCGTAGTGCCGCAATGATGACTTCTGTATCATCGCAATCGCTCAGGTTGCGGGGCTGCAACTTGCATCCCGCCATGGCATTGATTACCAATGCACGGTTGCTGATACTCTTGGAAGCTGGCAAGTTGATACTTGCATTGAGTTGGCGTGGAGCCTTGATTGTATATTTCATTTTCTTCTTGTTTCTCTTTTTTTTATACTCTTCTGATTTTGCTATTTCTCAGCCTTCAGTATCCGGATGTCCTTGATGCTGACAGCCTTTTCCTTGGCATATCGGATAGGGAGGTCATCTTCCGTTTCCGGCATCTCATCCCATGCACGGGTTCTCGGACGAATCTTCTTCGGACCCGGTATCAGGGGCGAATAATACAGAACCTGACGGATGCGGTTTGCCTGTTCTGGGGTGAATCGCATGCTGTAACAGTAGAAGTAGTCCATCAGATTGTCTGACTGCCATTTCTCGCCCTTGCTGTTGGTGCGTTTGGCCACATCTCTCAAGGTGAGAGAATCCTTCTTGATGGCTTGTGCATTACTGATATATTCTGTCAGCCATTTGCCGTATGCTATTCGGTTGTAGCTAGGCGTATCATCGCAATAGTCTGAGTCGTCATCATCATCGGCAGCCTCAGAATTGCCTTTCACAGACTTTTCCGAGAAGCAGTGGAAGAGACCCAGATAATGGCCCAGTTCGTGGGCCAGCGTAGCATTCGGGTCGGCTGTTTTGTAGGTATATCCTTTATGATTCTTATCTGTAGTATATCGAGTTCCTTCTTTATCCCTTCCCACATAGATAGAATTGAGCGAAACGCAATATGGAAATTTGCCCGGTTTGCTCAGCGGATAGTTCTTGCCATTGCTCAAACCATCTATCTGTGGATAGCCGCCTACCTGAAAAGGCAGATGACTGATGCCCAGCGTGGTGCTGTTCTCGTCGGTCTTCTTGAAGGCATATACCATCACATTGATATAGTTATTCTGGTCCCAGCAGTACTTTACATACTTCTTGTCCTTCATGAAACTCTCGCAGTCGAACTCCGATTCTGAAACCTTGATATATTCCACACCCGGTGTGCTGAGTCTCTTGCCGCTCTCATCCTTTTCAGCCAGTTCGAACAGAATATGCAGATTCTCGCTCGGGATGGTATCTATCTGATTGCAGTATACATCACCCTGATAAAGTTCGTTCACATTGGAGAGAATCTCCTTGAGGCGGGTATATTCGATGTATTGCTTGGTGTTACTGTAGAAGACATGGAAGATAACAGGCAGATGATAAACATAATCATCGCCTGTAATGATATCTGTGTCACGGTCTTGCCCGTTGGATCTGATAGGGTCGCCGATAGAGCCTTCGGTATCCTTGCATGATGCAAAGCTGAGGACGGTGAGGGCGATCATGAAATAAAGAATTTTTCTCATGCGCGTACCTTATATTATATATTTTCGTGCAAAAATACAAAAATAAAAGAAGATAGGCGAGAAATATCCTGAAAAAGTTTCTCAAAATGCCAAAAAACTTGTGCTTCCATCTTCTTGATGTATATCAATTCAGTTACATTTTGTAAACTTGACTCCATGAAAATGGCGTTTTGTAAGGTAGGCGTTCGTGCAATATGCGAAATTTTAGGCTATGAAATTGCAAATTGTAAGATTGTGTGCGTTCTAAAGCAAAAAGTATAACTTGACCAAAAAATAAGATAAAATAGCGTTAAGGAATTATGAACTTTTCGAAAATCGTTGTATCTTTGCACCAGAAAAAGAAACAATGACAATAAAAATAACATCCTAAAAATAAACGATATGAAACGAATGATATTATTCTCATTGATGGCTTTGATGACCATAGCAGCTTTCGGTCGTAAGCACGTAGAGAATGCAACAGTTGTAGCTGACACTATTTTCTATGCAGAAAATATGAGCAATGTAACCAGTGCAGATCAGGCTAGTTATTACAGACTGCTGATGACTACTGGTTCAGGCCTTAACAAGAAGGACGTTTTCCAGGACTTCTATATGAACGGTAATCTCCGTGCTGAAGGTGGTTATAGTTTTATCGACCTCGGCAACGATCGCAATACTATCTTTAATGGTGAGGTTACTACCTATTATAAGAATGGTAAGGAGAAGTGGCATGGCAAGTATGTTAATGGCAAGCGCGAAGGCTACTTCACACTCCAGCTCCGTGAAGGCGGTGTAGCTGTCGTTCAGTTCAAGAATGGCAAGTCAATTCACGATTACTTCATGGTAACTTACAAGGACGGTACTTCTGAGAAGAGAAATCTCTCTGAGTTGAAGCAGTTCATGTAATCAGAAATAAGCAACTATGTAGTTTTGTTACTTCATTGAATTAGAAGAAAATCTCTCTTATATAAATTAAAATTTTATGTTGATATGACCAATATGGGGATGGCTTCCGTGAGGAAGGTGCATCCCCTTTTTTTATGACCTATATTTACCAATGACAAGAGAGGGTGTGTCATAAGCATGACACACCCTCTTCTGATTATTCTTATTGATGTTGGATGAAAGGTAGGATTAGAACGTTAAATCTACTTCTACCGGACAATGGTCGCTGCCCATGATTTCAGTATGGATCTTAGCTTCTGTAATCTGTTCCTTGATACGGTCGGAGACAAGGAAGTAGTCGATACGCCAACCGGCATTCTTCTCGCGCGCCTTGAAACGGTATGACCACCACGAATAGGTTACCTCATCAGGATGGAGATAACGGAAGCTGTCGGTAAAGCCATCGTTCAGAAGAATGGTCATCTTTTCGCGCTCCTCATCGGTGAAACCGGCATTGCGGCGGTTGGTCTTCGGATTCTTGATATCTATCTCTTCGTGTGCTACATTCAGGTCACCGCAGATGACGACTGGTTTCTTGGCATCAAGAGATTTCAGGAATTTGCGGAAATCGTCTTCCCAAGTCATGCGATAATCCAGACGCTTGAGCTCTGTCTGCGAATTTGGGGTGTAGCAGGTAACGAGATAGAACTGGTCATATTCCAGCGTGATGATTCTGCCTTCATGATCATGTTCCTCTACGCCCATGCCATAACTTACGTTTAATGGCTTGTGCTTGGTATAGATGGCTGTACCAGAGTATCCTTTTTTCTCAGCATAGTTCCAATAACTCTCGTAGCCCTCAAACTGAAGGTCGAGCTGTCCCTCCTGCATCTTTGTTTCCTGCAGGCAGAAGAAGTCGGCATCGAGTTCCTTAAACTGGTTCTCGAAGTCCTTGCCCACGCAAGCGCGCAGGCCATTTACATTCCAAGATATAAACTTCATTTTTGGTAATGTTGAATGTTGAATGTTGAATGTTGAATGATGAATGATGAGTTGATATGGCGTATGCCTAATTCAACATTCAACATTCAACATTAAAAAATTAGATTCTCTTCGTTTCTCCTCTCAGCAGACTCATAAACTCCTGACGGGTGTTCAGTGAATTGAAGACTCCGCTGTAGTCGCTGGTGGTGGTTATGGAATTCTGTTTCTCTACACCTCGCATCTGCATGCACATGTGCTTGGCTTCTATCACTACCATCACGCCCTGCGGATTCAATGTTTCCTGAATGCAGTCTTTAATCTGCTGGGTAAGACGCTCCTGTACCTGGAGACGGTGGCTGTAGATATCTACCACACGGGCAATCTTGCTCAGACCGGTAATCTTGCCGTTCGGGATATAGGCTACATGCACCTTGCCATAGAAAGGAAGCATGTGGTGCTCGCACATCGAGAAGAAATCAATATCTTTCACGATGACCATCTGGTTGTATTTCTCTTCGAAGAGGGCATCGGTCAATACCTTGTGTGCATCCTGTGTATAGCCACGAGTCAGTATCTGCATAGCCTTGGCTACTCGCATCGGTGTTTTTACAAGTCCTTCACGTTCAGGGTCTTCTCCCAAGAGTTTTAAAACTTCTGTATAGTGTTCTGCGAGTTCGTCCAATCCCTCGCGAAATTCTGTTTCTGGATTCATCTTATTTAATTTATAATTCTTAATTAATAGTTAATAATTTACAATTAATAGTTTATAGTTAGGCCTACGGCATAAAAGTTTATAATTTATAATTAATAGTTTATAGTTAGGCCTACGGCATAAATGCTGTAAATTATTAACTGTAAACTATCAACTGTAAACTATCAGCTGTTAACTATCAACTATAAACTATTAACTAGTACTGTACCGTAATCTGTCCCTTTACAAGGCATGCCTGTCTGTATCCCAGGGAGCGAACCTTGGCAAGCATCTTCTGGGCTTCAGCTAAACTGCGGAAGTTGCCCATTCGGCAAATCCATCTTGGAGAGTAGAAATGAACATAAACCGGCTGTTCAGGGAAATGAACTTTCAGCTGATTGCCAGTCTGTTCTGCTTTCAGACGGTCGTTACGCGAATTGCCGCCAGCGAAAGCCTGTACTCTATATCCTGTAACCTTATAGCTCTTGCGCATCACTTTCTTGCGCATATCCACTACAGGTGTCTCTGTTTCTTCGTTTTTGTTCTCTGCCTTTTGGGCATTGTTCACGTGGGCATTCTCTCGGTTTTCCTCATGATGCTGTGGCTCAGTCTTCTTCAGGGAATCAGGACCCTGCTTGTGCTGAGTTTCAGGCTCTTTTTCTTTTTTCTGTGGGGTAGTCTTAGTCTTGTCGTCTTGTGGTATCACTTGTTTGCCGTTTACCAGTTCATCAATCGCCTTACTTTGGTTCACGGTTACAACACCCTTTCCCGGTTCCTTCTTTTTGAGATGGTCCAGGTAGTTCTGCGCATTAGCTGTGAATGTTGAGCAGAGGATCATAATCAATAATGTGACGAATTGTTTCATGACTATTCCTTTTATTTTTTGTCGTCTTGTTTTAAAACAGCACCTTATTCTTGGATTTCTATATATAATAAGGTGTAATGAAGAATGAAGGGATGCGCTTCACGAAGAAGGCATCCCTTCGGGAAATGTAATATCCTTATGAGATTACTTCTTCCAAGCGTCGATGATACCCTTGAAGTCAGCAGCCTTCAAAGAAGCACCACCGATCAAACCACCGTCGATGTTTGGCTTAGCGAAGAGCTCAGGTGCGTTGCTAGCCTTGCAGCTACCACCGTAGAGGATTGATGTATCCTCAGCAGCCTCGTTGCCATACTTCTCTGCTACGATAGAGCGGATGTATGCCAACATCTCTTCAGCCTGGTCAGAAGTAGCAGTCTTACCTGTACCGATAGCCCAGATTGGCTCGTAAGCAAGGATGATGTTCTTCCAAGCGTCAGCGCTCAAGTGGAATACTGAACCTTCCAACTCAGCCTTTACAACCTCGTTCTGCTTCTCAGCCTCACGCTCCTCGAGAGTCTCACCGCAGCAGAAGATAACCTTCAAACCGTTAGCCAAAGCCAACTCTACCTTCTCCTTCAGAATCTCAGCTGTCTCGCCATAGTACTGACGACGCTCTGAGTGGCCGAGGATAACATACTGAGCACCTGTGCTCTTTACCATCTCTGCTGAAACCTCACCAGTGAAAGCACCCTTAGCCTTGTCTGCGCAGTTCTCTGCACCAAGACCTACAATCTCTGAATCCAAAACCTGAGCTACAGAAGCCAAGTGGATGAATGGAGTACAGATTACTACGTCGCAGTTTGGTTTGTCTGCTACCAATGCCTCGTTAATCTCCTTAGCGAGAGCAACACCGTCCTGCAGGTTCATGTTCATTTTCCAGTTACCTGCTACAATTTTCTTTCTCATTTTTCTTTTCTTTTTAAAAGTTGATAATATTCTGTTCGAATTCTCTTTCTTTCTGATCCAGGCGCCCCAAGCCCAGAGCCGGTCGGCAATGGTGAGGAGTACCAGTGGAATGATGAACCAGGAGATGATGCCGGCTATCTTCTTGGCGGCACTTACTTCCGGCATCTTGCCTATCTCGGTCTTCTCCAGTGGCTTGTCGCCGATTTCTGCCATGTCTGGCAAATCGTTGTGGCTCCATTTCCGGATGATGGTTCCGTTCTTCAGCAGAAGAAGACCTGGGTTACTGCGGATTACCGTCTTCAGCGTAGTCTCGTCTGTGACATAGAAGGGATATTCCGCTCCTGTTATGTCCTGCCAGTGCTTGATGGCTTTCTCCGTACTTGCCGTGAGGCAGAGAAAACGGTAGCCATGGTCGTTGGCATATTCGTAAATCTCATCGATATTGCCGAAGTTGCTGTCATCGGCAAATTCCAGATGTGGCGAAACCAGGAGGAAGGTGTAGCCTTTATCGTGAATCACTTCCTGGGTGATGTCTTCTCCCGTCTTGGCATCAGCTATGCTGAAGTCGTGGATTGGAGGTACGTAACCTTCTTCGGTCTGAACCGTCTTGCTGTCGATGAAAGTCCATGTGGAGTCTGGATAGTTGTCTATCGTAAACTCCTTCCGTTCTCCGTTCTTCTCCAGGATGAAGGTGGTATCAAACTTGGGTTGCTTGGCTCCTTTCGGTATCTCCATGCCCTTGGCGATGTTGACACCTATATGATAAGGACGGAAGTCGAATTGCGGAAGATACCACAGACTCCAGATACTCATCACGATGGAGAAGAGGAAGGTGTAGTTGATGGCAATCCACTGGGTTGGTTTAGATACCAGCTGTGGCATTTCCTTCGGTTTCTTCCAGAGTAGGATAGCGATGGCAAGGAGAATGAGGTTCTTGACGAACGTCTCCATGTTGGTGAGCACGATGGCATCACCGAAGCAGCCACAATCTTTCACCGGGTCTGCGATGACAATCCACAGGGTAATCAGCGTCATCACGCTCATCACGAGTAGCGCAATCTTGCTGACCAGTTTTCTGCGGATGGCAAGGAGCAGGAAGATACCGATGGCAAACTCGCACATAGCCAGCACGATAGACATCAGCAATGTGCTCCATGAAGGGAACATCCAGTCGATGTGCAGCGCCTCCTGATAGTCGGTTATCTTGTATTGCGTGCCTAATGGGTCAATTCCCTTCACAAATCCTGAGAAAATGAAGGTTATTGCCATCAGCAGTCGCCCGATATTGACCGCTATCTTTATTAATATGTGAGTTGCCTTATTCTTCATCATTGATTTCTTTTACTTCTCGCTCATTTTGATGGCACCGAAGACGGCATAGTTGATGATGTCCATATAGTTGGCATCAATACCTTCAGAAACGAGGGTTGCGCCGGCGATGTCTTCGATTTCCTTCACGCGCTGAATCTTGGTCAGGATGAAGTCTGTATAACTGCTGACTCTCATAGAGCGCCATGCTTCATCATAGTCATGGTTCTTCCTGAGCATCAGTTCCAGCGCCTCCTTTGCATGGAGGTCGTATAGTTTCATAGCCTCTTCGGGTGTCATATCCACCTCATCCACGAAAGGCTTTTCGAGCTGGATGAGTCCTATGATACCATAGTTGATAAGGGCGATGAATTCCGGACGGATACCTTCGCCAACCAAAGATTCTTTCTTGATTTCGAGCGAGCGGATGCGCTTCGCCTTGATATAGAGCTGGTCTGTCAGAGAAGAAGGGCGCAAGATTCTCCAAGAGGCTCCATAATCATGAAGCTTCTTCTCAAATAATGTCCTGCATTCACTCATGACATTCTTAAACTGCTGTTCTGTTTTCAATAAATCTGCCATAATAATTTCGAAATTCGGTGCAAATTTACGCATTTATTATGAAATAGCCAAATAATTATTTTGTTTTTCGCTCGATTTGCTGTAACTTTTGATAAGTTACGCTGCATCTCAACAATAAAAACAAAAAAAATCTTTTTTTATTTTGTATTGTCTTCGATTTGCAGTAACTTTTGATAAGTTACGCTGCACTCGGAAGAAAAAATAAATCGCGATTTATTTTGTTTTTCGCTCGATTTGCAGTAACTTTGCACCCCGAAAGTAAAAAGAGTATGAGAAATTTGACCAATGCCGAACTGGCACAGATACTGGATAAGGATATATTTCATAAGATTTCAGAGGCAGCAGATGGGCTGTCTGTGGAGTGTTATGTAGTAGGTGGATATGTGCGTGACCTCTTCCTGGAGCGACCTTCCAATGATATTGATGTCGTTGTGGTTGGTAGCGGTATAGAGGTAGCTTCTGCCTTGAAGAAGATGCTCGGAAGAAAGGCGCATCTCTCTGTGTTCCGTAATTTCGGAACAGCACAAGTGAAGTATCAGGATACTGAAGTGGAGTTTGTCGGCGCCCGTAAGGAGAGCTATCAGCGCGATTCCAGAAAGCCTATTGTGGAAGATGGAACGCTGGAGGATGACCAGAACCGCCGCGACTTCACAATCAATGCGATGGCTATCTGCCTGAACAAAGACCGTTTTGGAGAACTCGTAGATCCTTTTGATGGTGTCTACGATATGGAAGATGGCATTATTGCCACTCCGCTCGACCCGGATATCACTTTTTCTGATGACCCGCTGCGTATGATGCGTTGCGTGCGTTTCGCTACCCAACTCAATTTCCAGATAGAGGAGGAGACCTATGATGCGCTCTCCCGCAATGCTGAGCGCCTGAAGATTATCAGTGCTGAGCGAATCTGCGACGAGATGAACAAGATTATGCTCTCCAAGCACCCAAGCTGCGGTTTCTATTACCTGAAAGATACAGGTCTGCTCGATCTGATTCTGCCAGAACTGGTTGCGATGGACAAGGTGGAAACCCGTAACGGCAGGGCACATAAGAATAATTACGACCATACGATGGAGGTGCTCGAGAATGTGTGCAAGCATTCAGATAACCTCTGGCTCCGCTGGGCTGCTCTCTTCCACGACATCGGCAAACCGAAGAGCAAGCGCTGGGACAACAATATCGGCTGGACATTCCATAGCCATAATATAATAGGTGCAAAGATGATTCCGGGTATCTTCCGCCGTATGAAACTTCCGATGGATGCGAAGATGAAGTATGTACAGAAGCTGGTAGAACTCCACATGCGTCCGATTGTGATTGCTGGTGAGGAGGTTACCGACAGTGCCGTACGCCGCCTGCTGAATGATGCCGGCGATGACATCAACGACCTGATGACGCTCTGCGAGGCTGATATCACCAGCAAGAACCAGGTGCGCAAGCAGCGTTTTCTGGATAATTTCAAGATGGTGCGCGAGAAACTGGTTGATCTGCAGGAACGTGATTATAAGCGACTTCTCCAGCCATGCATCGATGGTAATGAGATTATGGAGATGTTCCATCTTACCCCTTGCCGCGAGGTAGGCACCCTGAAGCAGTATCTCAAGGATGCTGTATTGGATAATAAGGTGGCTAATGAGCGTGAACCGTTGATGGAGCTTCTGATGAAGAAGGCTCAGGAGATGGGATTGGTAAATGCAGAAAACTCAAAATAGAGAATAATTTTTGTTAAATAACGGCTCCTAGCGAGCCGTTATTCATTTATTATTAGTACTTTTGCAGCGCTTTTAAAACTTAAAGGCGCATAAAAGTTTTCGTTAGAGGACGGAAAGAACTTTTGAATAAGAGAAGATAAAAGATTAAATAATAAATTTATAATATAAAAATAGGTATGAAAATTAAAAGCGTTTTGTTTGTTGCAGCAGTTTGTGTTCTTGCTGCGTTGACATCATGTGGTGGAAGTAAGAAGGGCGGTCTGCCTAACTTCGGCGACGATGAGTTCGCTGTGGCTACTATCGGTACTTCCAGCGCCGCATTGCAGACTACCTATCCTGCTACCATCAAGGGTATCCAGGATGTAGAGGTACGTCCTAAGGTTTCTGGTTTTATCACTAAGGTTTTTGTACACGAGGGACAGACTGTATCAGCAGGTCAGGCTTTGTTCTCTATTGATAGCGAGACCTATCAGGCTGCTGTCCGTTCTGCAGCTGCTGCTGTAAATACAGCTAAGGCACAGGCAAATACAGCTAAGTTGACTTATCAGAACAACAAGAAGTTGTATGATAGCAAGATTATCGGTGAATATGAACTTTCTACAGCAGCTAACAGCTATGCAACAGCTAAGGCTCAGGTAGCTCAGGCAGAGGCAGCATTGGCTTCAGCCCGCGAGCAGTTGGCTTGGTGTACCGTTACCAGCCCTTCTGCAGGTGTAGTAGGTAGCCTTCCTTTCAAGGTGGGTGCTTTGGTAAGCGCTTCTGGTCAGGCTCTGACAACCGTTTCCAACATCAGCACCATGGAGGTATTTTTCTCACTCTCTGAGTCTCAGATCTTGAGCATGTCTAAGACCAATGGTAGCATTCAGGCAGCCATCGCAGCGTTCCCAGCTGTCAAGTTGCAGTTGGCAGACGGTTCTATCTATAATCACCCAGGTAAGGTAGTCAAGATGAGTGGTGTCATCGATGCTACTTCTGGTTCTATCTCTCTCATCGCTCACTTCGCTAACCCAGAGAAGTTGCTGAAGAGTGGTGGTGCAGGTTCTATCGTGGTTCCTAATGATCATAACAGCGCTATCGTCATCCCTCAGGAGGCTTGCTCTCAGGTTCAGGATAAGATCTTCGTTTATATCGTAACCAAGGATAACAAGGTGAAATATTCTGAGATCAAGGTCAATCCACAGGATGATGGCAAGAACTATATCGTAACTTCTGGTCTTCATGTTGGAGATCGCATCGTGCTGAAGGGTATCAACAAGTTGACCGATGGTCAGCAGATCAAGCCTATCACTCTGGAACGTTACAATCAGAAGATTGCCGAGGCTGCCAAGTTGAGTGAGTCTCAGGATAACGCTCATGCCTTCGCTACTGCTATGGGCGGAAAGAAGTAATATATAATAAGGTATAAAGAAAAATAGTAAATTATGTCATTTACAAACTTTATAAAGCGCCCGGTACTTTCGACGGTGGTTTCCATCTTCTTCGTCTTGCTGGGTATCATCGGCTTGGTATCGCTGCCTATTGAGCAGTATCCGAATATCGCGCCGCCTACCATCACGGTAACTGCTACCTATACGGGTGCAGATGCCCAGACGGTGTTGAACTCTGTTGTTGTTCCTCTGGAAGAGAGTATCAACGGTGTAGAGAACATGACCTACATGACCTCTTCTGCGTCTAACTCAGGTTTTGCTCAGATCACCGTTTACTTCAAGCAGGGTTCCGACCCTAATATGGCTGCGGTCAACGTACAGAACCGTGTGTCTCAGGCGCAGTCTCTGTTGCCTGCCGAGGTTACCAGGGTGGGTGTCACCGTAACCAAGCGTCAGAGTTCCAACGTCATCATGTTCGCTCTGACTACAGACGATGGCCGTTACGACGACCAGTTTGTTACCAACTACGCCCTGATCAACGTCGTTCCTCAGTTGAAGCGTATCAATGGTGTGGGTGATGTGCAGAGCCCTTCTACCCGTAACTACTCTATGCGTATCTGGTTGAAGCCGGAGAAGATGAAGGAGTTCGGTCTGGTTCCTTCTGATGTTTCTCAGGCTTTGGCAGAGCAGAATATCGAGGCTGCCCCTGGTAGCTTTGGTGAGAGCTCTGATATGCAGTATGAATATACCTTGCGTTACAAGGGTCGTTTGAAGACTCCAATGGAGTATGAGAACATCCTCATCAAGAGCAATACTTCCGGTCAGACGCTCCGTCTGGGCGAAGTTGCCAAGATTGAGTTGGGTGGTTTGCAGTATAATGTAAACCTGCTCAATGATGGTCAGCCTGCCGTGATGGGTATGGTTCAGCAGATTGCCGGATCCAATGCTACCCAGATTGCAAGCGACGTAAAGAAAACGCTTGATGAACTGGAGAAGAGTTATCCTCCAGGGTTGAAGAATGTCATCCTGATGGATGTTACCGAGTTCTTGTTCGCATCTATCGAGGAGGTTATCTTCACCTTGATCATCACCCTGGTACTGGTGTTCATCGTAGTGTATATCTTCTTGCAGGACTTCCGTTCTACGCTGATTCCTATGATTGCCGTACCTGTGGCTCTGGTCGGTACGTTCCTCTTCCTCTGGATCTTCGGATTCTCCATCAACCTGCTTACGCTGTCAGCCCTGCTGCTGGCTATTGCGATTGTGGTCGATGATGCCATCGTGGTGGTCGAGGCGGTTCACGCCAAGCTCGACCAGGGTTACAAGAGTGCTCTTACTGCATCTATCGATGCGATGAACGAAATTTCCAGCGCCATCATCTCTATTACATTGGTGATGTCTGCCGTGTTCGTTCCTGTATCATTCATCGGTGGTACTTCCGGTTACTTCTACCGTGAGTTCGGTGTAACCATGGCTGTATCTATCGTTATTTCGGCTATCAATGCGTTGACGCTGTCTCCTGCACTCTGTGCCGTATTACTGAAGCCACACGAGGAGGGTCACGAGAAGAAGATGTCTTTCGTAGACCGTTTTCACGCAGGATTCAACTATCAGTTTGAGAAGATTACCAATAAGTATAAGGGTGGTGTCAAGTGGGTTATCAACCACGGCATTATCGCTGGTAGCCTCGTGGCTGTCAGCATCGTAGGTCTGGTTGCCCTGATGGGTACTACCAAGACGGGTCTGGTGCCTGATGAGGATACCGGTACTATCTTCGCTTGTATCTCCACAGCTCCTGGTACTTCTCAGGAACGCACAGCTGAGGTGGTTAAGCAGGTAGATAAGATGCTGGCTAACAACCCAGCCATTGCAACCCGTAACGCCATCATGGGTTATAGCTTTATCGGCGGTGCCGGTTCTAACCAGGGTACCATCATCGTGAAGCTGAAGCCATTCGAGGAGCGTCCGGGTGGATTCTTCCACCGTATCAAGGAGGCTTGTACCGGTGGCGGTATCGAGGCATTGTTTGTCAACCCTATGGAATATACTTCTGTGTTGGGTATGATTTACAAGCAGACTGCTACCATCAAGGATGCACAGGTTCTTGCCTTCGCTCCACCTATGATTTCCGGTTTCTCTGTACAGAATGGTATCACCATGACCATGCAGGATAAGACCGGTGGTGACTTGAACAAGTTCTATGACAATGTGAAGAAGTTCCTGGCTGAGTTGAACAAGCGTCCTGAAATCCAGACCGCCCAGACTCAGTATAACCCTAACTATCCACAGTATATGGTAGATGTAGATGTAGCCAAGACCAAGCAGGCTGGTATCTCTCCATCTTCAGTATTATCTGTGATGCAGGGTTACCTTGGTGGTCTCTACGCATCTAACTTCAATGCCTACGGTAAGCTCTACCGTGTGATGATTCAGGCTGGTCCTGAGAGTCGTATGCGTCCAGACGATCTGAGCAAGATTTATGTACGTTGTGCTGATGGCACCATGTCTCCTGTAAGCGAGTTCGTGAACTTGAAGAAGATTTATGGTCCGTCTAACATTACACGTTTCAACCTGTTTACCTCTATGGATGTATCTGTAACTCCTAACAGCGGTTACTCTACCGGTGACGGTATGAAGGCGATTGCTGAGGTTGCCAAGGAGACATTGCCAGAAGGCTATGGTTATGAGTACTCTGGTTTGACCCGTTCTGAGGCTGAATCAAGCAACTCTACAGGTTTGATCTTCGCACTCTGTATCGTATTCGTTTACCTGATCTTGAGTGCCCAGTACGAGAGTTACATCTTGCCTCTGTCTGTAGTGTTATCTATCCCATTCGGTTTGGCTGGTTCGTTCATCTTCACCAACCTCTTCGGTCACTCTAACGATATCTACATGCAGATTTCGTTGATTATGTTGATCGGTCTGTTGGCTAAGAACGCCATCCTGATTGTACAGTTCGCCCTTGAGCGTCGTCGTACGGGTATGGCCATCAAGTACTCAGCTATCCTGGGTGCCGGTGCCCGTCTCCGTCCTATCTTGATGACCTCTCTGGCGATGGTTATCGGTCTGTTGCCTCTGATGTTCGCATCAGGTGTAGGTAAGAATGGTAACCAGACCCTGGGTGCTGCCGCAGTAGGTGGTATGTTGATTGGTACTATCTGTCAGATCTTCGTGGTTCCTGCTCTCTTCGCAGTCTTCCAGTGGTTGCAGGAGAAGTTGACCCCAATGAAGTTCGAGGACGAGATGAACGAGGAGGTAGCTGCCGAATTGGAGCAGTATGCCAACGCCGCTCACGAAATGAAGGGTATCGAGAAGAAGTAATAACGCAATGTAACTTCAAAGGAAACAATGAAAAAGAATTTAAATATCATCATATTGGGTCTCGCAGCGCTCTCCCTGAGCAGCTGCAAGACTCTCTACGGAAAGTATGAGCGTCCGGATGTGAAGATCAGCGGTATCGTTCGCGATGTAGCTTCTGATACAGATACATTGGCTGTAAAGGATACTACTACCTTCGCCAACATCCCTTGGCGCAGTGTCTTCACCGACCCTCAGCTCCAGTCAATCATTGAGAAGGGATTGAACAACAATGTCAACCTGCTCAATGCGGCTTTGAACGTGAAGATGGCAGAAGAGCAGCTGAAGTGTGCTAAGTTGGCATTCGTGCCTTCTCTGGCTTTCACTCCTCAGGGAACCATCGCTTCCTGGGATGGTAACGCTGCCACCAAGACTTACACGATGCCTGTTACAGCCAGCTGGATGGTAGACCTCTTCGGCAACCTGCTCTCTCAGAAGCGCAGTGCCCAGATGGCGCTGCTCCAGTTGCAGGACTATCAGGTATCTGTCAAGACCAACCTCATCGCCAACATCGCCAACATGTATTATACTCTGTTGATGCTCGACAAGCAGGTGGAGCTGGTTAACAATATGGAAGGATTGACCAAGGATACTTGGGAGACTATGCAGAAGATGCACGATCTCAGATTGGGTTACCGTACACCAGCCATCCAGTCAGCTGAGTCTAACTACTATTCTGTGTTGACCCAGAAGACCGATCTGTTGCGCCAGATTCGTGAGACAGAGAACTCTCTGAGTCTGCTCATCGGCGACCAGGCACATAGCATCGCCCGTGGTAAGTTGGATAACCAGAGTCTTCCATCTAATTTCTCAACCGGTGTAGGCATCCAGTTGCTCAACAACCGTGCTGATGTCCACGCAGCCGAGATGAATCTTGCCCAGTGCTTCTATGGTGTAGAGACCGCCCGCAGCAAGTTCTATCCATCTATCACCATTTCCGGAACAGGTGCATTTACCAATTCAGGCGGTGCAGGTATCGTGAACCCAGGTAAGTGGTTGCTCTCAGCTGTAGGTTCTCTTACCCAGCCAATCTTCCAGAACGGCCGTATCATTGCCGGTTTGAAGGTGGCTAAGATGCAGTATGAGCAGGCTTACAACACCTGGCAGAATGCCGTGCTGAAGGCTGGTAGCGAGGTGAGCAATGCGCTTGTTCTCTACAACTACTCTGATGAGAAGAGCAAGATAGAGCAGAAGCGAATAGAAGTACTCGAGAAGAATGTAGAATCTACCAAGGAATTGATGGGTATTGCAGGCAGCTCTTACCTTGAAATCATCCAGGCACAGTCTTCACTCCTCAACGTACAGCTTTCTAAGGTAGCTGATGACTTCAACAAGATGCAGGCAGTAGTAAATCTCTACTATGCATTGGGTGGAGGAGCTAAGTAGTTTATAGTTAATAATTAATAGTTTATAGTTATGGCTAGTATAATAAGTCCAAAGGCAGAGGTTTCTCCAAAGGCTAAGATTGGAGACAACTGCAAGATATATCCATTCGCCTATATTGAGGACGATGTGGTCATCGGCGACAACTGTACCATCTATCCATTCGTGAGCATCATGAACGGTACTCGCATGGGTAATAATAATAAGGTGTTCCAGGCAGCCGTTATCGCTGCGCTCCCACAGGACTTCCACTTTACAGGTGAGGAGAGTGAGGTAGTAATCGGCGATAACAATACCATCCGTGAGAACGTGGTTATCAACCGTGGTACCCATAAGGGCGGCAAGACCATTCTGGGCAACAACAACTTCCTGATGGAAGGTGCCCATATCTCTCACGATACCGTAATCGGCAACGGTTGCGTATTCGGTTATGGTACCAAGATTGCGGGCGACTGCGTGATTGGTAACGGTGTCATCTACTCAACATCTGTAGTAGAGAACGCCAAGACCCGAGTAGGCGATCTGGCGATGATTCAGGCAGGTACTACCTTCTCTAAGGATATTCCTCCTTATATCATTGCCGGTGGAAAGCCTGTGAAGTATGCAGGTCCTAACACCATCATCATGGAAGCAGCCGAGCTTACCGAGAAGGTTCGCAAGCATATTGCGAATGCCTACCGACTGGTATTCCATGGTCAGACATCCCTCTTCGATGCCATTAACCAGATCAAGGATCAGGTGCCAGATGGACCGGAGATTCAGAACATCATCCAGTTCCTGGAGAGTTCAGAGAAGGGTGTCATCACTAAGATGTAATGAATGTACATAAAGGGATTTACCATCCCGAATAGTAAATTTTCATTTAGTAAATTCAAGTCATACCTATTTGAATTTTACTTATTATGTGAAGGGCTGGCCGTGAGGTTGGCCCTTTTCCTTTTTCAATTGAACTAAACTTTCGCCTGTGGTTCGATTAATTAATTGAATAAATGTAAATAAATGCAATTTTATTTTGTAATCTCTTCGTTTATGCGTATCTTTGCAGACAATTTGGGTCATTGTGCCCTTTTGTTTTTAAGTTAGTAAAGATTTTTAAAAATGAGAAAGAAACAATATAAGCCTAGCAATCATCGTGGATTGCAGGTCATTACTTTGTGTATCAGTACCGCTATGGTGCTCATTTTGTTGGGATTAGTTATCTTCTCTGTCCTCATGGGACGCAATCTCTCTTCCTATGTGAAGGAGAATCTCGTGGTACAGGTGATGCTCGAACAGGATATGACTAACCCGGAGGGATTGCAGATGTGTAAACGCCTGAATGCAAGACCTTATGTCAATACGCTGACTTATATCACCAAGGAAGAGGCACTGAAAGAAGCTACCCGCGATTTGGGTACCAACCCGAGCGAGTTTGCCGGTGTCAACCCTTTCCAGCCTTCCATAGAGATTACGACGAAGGCAGATTACGCGAACAATGATTCATTGAAGTGGATTGCCAAGGAACTGAAGGCATATCCGCGTGTTACCGAGGTTACTTATCAGCACGACCTGATAGAACAGGTGAACAATTCGTTGGCAAAGATCAGTATCGGATTGCTGATTGTAGCAGCCCTGCTCACCTTCATCTCGTTCTCGCTGATTAACAATACGGTACGTCTGGGCATCTATGCCCGCCGTTTCTCCATCCATACGATGAAACTGGTAGGTGCATCCTGGGGCTTTATCCGCCGTCCGTTCCTCCGCAAGGCTATGCTTGTGGGCGTTGTTTCTGCATTGCTGGCAGATGGTTTCCTGGGCGGTTGTCTCTATGCATGGTCGCTCCACGAACCTGAGTTGATGAACGTTTTGGGCTGGCAGGAACTTGCCATCACCGGCGGCTCCGTCTTCCTCTTCGGTATCATCATCACCGCCTTCTGCGCCTGCATCTCAGTCAATAAGTTCCTGAAGATGAAGGCGGGAGACCTGTATAAGATTTAGTTAATAGTTAAAAGTTAATAATTTATAGCAATCTTGCTATCAACATTCAACATTCAACACTCAACATTCAACATTAAAAAAATGGATAAGAAGAATTTAGCATTCGACAAGATGAACTTTATCTTGTTAGGCATCGGAATGGCGATTATCATCATCGGCTTTCTGCTGATGAGTGGCGCCGGTTCTAACGAGCATACCTTCGATACTGATATTTTCAGTACCCGTCGCATCGTTGTAGCACCAACCGTAACATTGATAGGTTTCCTTTCAATCATCTATGCGGTGATACATAAGCCGAAAGACAATTAATAAGTTTATATTTAATAGTTTATAGGGCGTAACCCTAAATAAAAATCAGCACATAACATTTATTTCATTCGATGAATTGGTTTGAAGCATTAGTGTTGGGACTCGTTCAGGGTCTCACAGAGTATTTGCCTGTAAGCAGTAGCGGTCATTTGGCTATCGGTGCTTATCTTTTTGGCATTAACGGAGAGGATAACCTTACTTTTACTATCATGGTTCATGTAGCAACCGTGTTGAGTACACTGGTCATTCTGTGGAAAGAAATTGATTGGATTTTGAAGGGACTCTTCAAGTTCCAGATGAATGAGGAAACAAAGTATGCCCTCAATATCGTCATCTCTATGATTCCTGTGGGTATCGTAGGCGTATTCTTCAAGGATAAGGTAGAAGAGGTTTTCGGTTCAGGCTTGCTTATCGTGGGCTGTATGCTCCTCGTAACAGCTGTGCTCCTTACTTTCTCTTACTTCGCCAAGCCTCGTCAGAAGGAGAATATCAGTCCGTTGCATGCCTTTATCATCGGTCTCGGACAGGCACTTGCCGTATTGCCTGGCCTTTCCCGTTCTGGTACTACCATCGCCACCGGCCTTTTGCTTGGTGACAAGAAGGAGAAGATGGCTCAATTCTCGTTCCTTATGGTGATTCCTCCAATCCTGGGCGAGGCATTGCTCGACCTTCTGAAGGGTCTGAAGGGCGAAGAGACACTTGGAGGCATCGACGCATTCCCTATGATTATAGGCTTTGTGGCTGCATTCATTTCAGGTTGTCTGGCTTGTAAATGGATGATTAACATTGTGAAGAAGGGTAAACTGGTATATTTCGGTATCTATTGTGCCATTGCAGGTGCCGTAACCATCATCTGTTCAATCATTTAATATATGGATTTCAGAAAAGGAGAAATTATTGCCATCGACAAGCCTTATCGCATGTCGAGTTTCGGAGCCCTGGCACATGTTCGCTATCTGCTCAGCAAGAAGCTCGGTTTTAAGGTGAAGATAGGACATGCCGGTACGCTCGATCCCCTTGCCACTGGCGTGCTGGTGCTCTGCACCGGTAAATGTACCAAGCAGATAGAACAGCTGCAGACCCATACCAAGGAGTATACAGCTACCCTGCAGCTCGGTGCTACTACCGCCAGCTACGATAAGGAACACAGCGTGAATCACACCTATCCTACGAAGCATATCACCCGCCAGCTGGTGGAGGAAACGCTCAAGCAGTTTGTGGGCGAGATTCAGCAGGTTCCGCCTACCTACAGCGCCGTAAAGGTGAATGGCGACCGCTCTTATGCCTTGCGCCGGGCAGGCGAAGAGGTTCAGCTCAAGCCGAAGACCGTGCGTGTAGACGAGATAGAACTCACCGATTATAACGATGAGGAGAAGACCGCCAGCATCCGTGTGGTTTGCGGCAAAGGCACTTACATCCGCTCCCTCGCCCGTGATATCGGCAGGGCTCTCGATAGTGGCGCCTATCTTACCGCCCTCCGCCGTACCAAGGCAGGAAGTTTCGCAGTAGAAAACTGCATCAGTTTTGATCATTTCCAGGAATGGCTTGATGAGCAGCCTCTCGAAGACAGCCTTCAGCCATCCAAGTAATAAAAAATATAACATGAAGCTATCACAATTTAACTTTAAGTTGCCAAAAGATCAGGTGGCACTTTATCCACATAAGGCAAAGCACGTGGTAAAAACGGCTAGTGGTGAACGTACATTCGAGATTACTCGCCGCGACGAGTCCCGACTCATGGTTCTTCACAAGAAGTCAGAAACCATCGAGATGTACAAGAAAGATGAAAACGGCAAGGATATGGTTGATGCCGATGGCAATCCAGTATTCCTGCAGTTCAAGGATATCGTGAATTACTTCGAAGAGGGCGATACCTTCATCTTCAACAATACCAAGGTTTTCCCAGCCCGTCTTTATGGTACCAAGGAGAAGACCGATGCCAAGATTGAGGTGTTCCTGCTTCGTGAGCTCAATCCTGAGATGCGCCTTTGGGACGTATTGGTAGAGCCTGCCCGCAAGATCCGTATCGGCAACAAGCTTTTCTTCGATGATGTCAACGAGATGGTTGCCGAGGTTATCGACAATACCACCAGCCGTGGCCGTACCCTCCGTTTCCTCTATGATGAGGATGGCAATCATGATGTCTTCAAGCGTTCGCTCTTCGCTCTGGGCGAGGCTCCGCTTCCTCGCTACGTTATAGATGCACGTGAGGATCATCACGCTACAGAGGATGATATGGACGATTTCCAGTGTGTTTTCGCTGAGGTAGAGGGTGCTGTTACTGCTCCTGCTACCGGTCTTCACTTCTCACGCGAGCTGATGAAGCGTATGGAGATCAACGGTATCAACGAGGCTTATATCACCCTGCATTGCGGTCTGGGCAACTTCCACGATATTGAGGTTGAAGACCTTACCAAGCACAAGATGGATTCTGAGCAGATGATGATCAGCCAGGAGGCATGCGATCTGGTTAACAAGACCAAGCTTGCCGGCCATCGCGTCTGCGCTATCGGTACCAGCGTGATGAAGGCAACTGAAACGGCTGTCGGAACCGACGGTATGATGAAGGCTTTTGATGGATGGACCAACAAGTTCATCTTCCCTCCATACGATTTCGGTCTTGCTGACTGTGCCGTAGCCAATTTCTATCATCCGGAGTCAACCCTGATGATGAGTACTGCAGCCTTTGGCGGTTACGACCTGGTTTACGAGGCATACAAGATGGCTGTGAAGAATGGCTATATGTTTGGCTGCTATGGTGATTCTTTGTTGATGCTTCCAGATTAAACAGTGGTATAAACAGTGGTATAAACAGTTTTTATACACATAGAAGTTGTTGATATTCTGGGTTTTAGCTTAGTTATCCACAATTTTATGAAAGTGTGAATAAGTATGTATCAGGTATATTTAAGTCTCGGTACGAATTTGGGCAACCGAAAGCGCAACATTCGCGAGGTAATAGAAAAGATAGGAGAGCAGATTGGTGTGGTAGAGCGCCAGTCTGCTCTTTACGAAACCAAGCCTTGGGGTTATTCATCTCCCAACGACTATATCAATGCCTGTGTGCTGGTTCTCACCACGATGGCTCCGCGCCAGGTGCTGGAGGCTACGCAGCGCATAGAGCGCGAAATGGGGCGCACTATGAAGTCGGTGGATGGCGAATACCAGGACCGCATCATCGACATTGATATCCTGATGATAGATGACTTGGTGATAGATGAGCCCGATTTCAAGGTTCCCCATCCGTTGATGGAGGAGCGTGAATTCGTGATGAAACCGCTAGAGGAGATACTTAAGTAATTTAATTTTAGTAAGTATACAAAAACGGGCTAGGAGCTTTTTCGCTCCCAGCCCGTTTCCTGTTTCTTATCTTTCTTTATTCCTGCTGATTTCTTTCATCCAGGCAGATGGCGTAACACCTTCTGATTTGGCAAAGACGCTCGAAAAGTAGGGCAGCGAGGAGAAACCTACGTTGTAGGCGATATCCTTCAGTTTGGCATCAGGATGCTCGCTCATCATTTTCTTGGCTTCTTCCAGGCGCAGACTCGCTATCCAGCTGCTGAAGTTCATGCCGAATTCTTCCTTGATGAAGGAGGAGAGGTAGGTCTTGTTGGTATACAGCCTGGTGGCAAGATCATCTATCGTGAACTGGTCCTTCAGATACGATTTCTCCTGAATCCATTCCGTTACTCTAGGGCGCAGCGTTTCGATGTAGGCTTTCTTCGGGCTGGCTTCTCCGCTCTTTTCTTCTTCCGTCTTATCGCAGTCTGCCTTCATCAGCGTCTCGTATTCAGAGGCATAGTTGATGATGTTTACCAGAATATAGAGGTTCATGCCCACCACATAGAATTGCACCAGCCAGTTGAATAGGGCACCCGTACGGATGGATATCACGCCCAGTATCAGCATGCCGTAGAAGAGCCAGTGGCTCACCTTGAGCCATCTGATGAAATGGCTCTTCTCGTTCGAGAAGTAGTTTTCGAAGAGGGCGTTGCTTCTCAGATAGCACTTGTTGAAGTAGTAGATATGCCCTATGAGCATCTCCAGCAGTCCTATCAGGGCGATAAGCAGCAGGGGTATCTGGTATGCCTTCAGCGCATCTGTCATGGCGATAAGGGCGAAGAAAGCCGTCATTGTGAACTTTACGGCTATCGTCCTGCAGCGCTTCCGGGAGATATAATGAGGGTCGAGCAGACTGCTGAGCGAGAAGCTGAAGCAGATGCCCATCAGATAGAAGAGGATAATGTCGAAACAGGGAACCCAGTTGTTATATTCCGTCCAGCTTCCTGTAAATGAAGCTATCCAGATCCATATATTCAGGCTGATGAGCATCATTCCGCCTGCCATCAGTCTTTTAGATCTGCGAAAAGTTTTGTAAACGGCCGTATCAGGTGTCTGGTAGAGCAACAGGATGGTTGCCAGCGTCAGATAGATGATGCTGGTTATGGTTACAAGTTCTACAAAGTGCTGTTCTAAGAAATGAATCATATTCTTTTTTTTATTTATGAGTAAGCAAGAAAAATCCCATCGCTCTTGCGAACGATGGGATTCTGTTCTGTTAAGCAATGTGTCTGCCTAAGCTGATTACTTACGAAGACCGAGGGCCTTGATGATAGCACGATAGCGATTGATATCGCGATCATACAAGTAATCGAGCAATGCACGACGCTTTCCTACAAGCTGTGTCAACGCACGTGTTGTAGTATAATCTTTACGGTTCTTCTTAACATGTTCCGTCAAATGAGCAATACGGTATGAGAACAATGCTATCTGGCTCTCAGCAGAACCAGTATCAGAGTTAGACTTTCCGTACTTGCTAAAGATCTCTTCTTTTTTTGCTTTGTCTAAATACATAGCTGTAAAAACTTAATTTAATAAAATATGAATATGTTTAATTTTGTGCATCTGATGACCTTCCTCACGGCGGTTTCATTAAAAATGCGGTGCAAAGATACAACTTTTTGCCGAATTATGCAAACATTTCGGGATTTTTTTGTAATTTTGCACCCAAATTTAAGTATTTAAGGTAAAAATTAAAATGCAAGACATTAGAAACATTGCAGTTATTGCACACGTTGACCATGGTAAGACTACATTGGTCGACAAGATGATGCTCGCCGGTAAGCTGTTCCGCGACGGCCAGGATAACAGCGGCGAAGTGCTCGATTCCAACGACTTGGAGCGCGAGCGTGGTATAACCATTCTCTCAAAGAATGTATCTATCAACTGGAAAGGTACTAAAATTAATATCCTCGATACTCCTGGACACTCTGACTTCGGTGGTGAGGTTGAGCGCGTGCTCAACATGGCAGACGGATGCCTCCTCCTCGTCGATGCTTTCGAGGGTCCGATGCCTCAGACCCGTTTCGTGCTCCAGAAGGCATTGCAGCTCGGACTGAAGCCTATCGTCGTTGTTAATAAGGTAGATAAGCCTAACTGTCGCCCTGAAGAGGTGTACGAGATGGTGTTCGACCTGATGTGCGACCTCGATGCTACAGAAGACCAGCTCGACTTCCCTGTAGTTTACGGTTCTGCCAAGAACGGTTGGATGGGCGAGGACTATAATCATCCAACAGACAATATCGATTATCTGCTCGATAAGATTATTGAGGTTATCCCTGCTCCTAAGCAGCTCGAGGGTACTCCACAGCTCCTTATCACATCACTCGATTACAGCTCTTATACTGGTCGTATCGCCGTAGGTCGTGTTCACCGTGGTACATTGAAGGACGGCATGAACGTTACTATCTGTCACCGCGACGGAACCCAGGAGAAGACCAAGATCAAGGAGCTCCACACCTTCGAGGGTATGGGTCATAAGAAGACCGATCATGTAGATTCAGGCGATATCTGTGCCGTTGTCGGCTTGGAGAAGTTTGAGATTGGTGATACCATCTGCGACTTCGAGAACCCAGAGCCACTGCCTCCAATCGCTGTAGATGAGCCTACCATGAGCATGCTCTTCACCATCAACGATTCACCATTCTTCGGTAAGGAAGGCAAGTTCTGTACATCACGCCACATTCAGGAGCGCTTGAACAAGGAGCTCGAGAAGAACCTCGCTCTCCGCGTACAGCCTTACGAGGATTCTACCGATAAGTGGATTGTATCAGGCCGTGGTGTGCTCCATCTCTCTGTACTCATCGAGACCATGCGCCGCGAGGGCTACGAGCTCCAGGTAGGTCAGCCTCAGGTTATTTATAAGGAGATTGACGGTGTGAAGTGCGAGCCTGTAGAGGAGTTGACCATCAACGTACCAGAGGAGTTTGCCTCTAAGATGATTGATATGGTAACCCGCCGCAAGGGTGATATGACCTCTATGTTGAACATGGGCGAGCGTGTAGACATCGAGTTCGATATCCCTTCACGTGGTATCATCGGTCTGCGTACCAACGTGCTTACCGCTTCTCAGGGCGAGGCTATCATGGCTCACCGCTTCAAGGAGTATCAGCCATACAAGGGTGAAATCAGCCGCCGTTCTAACGGTAGCATGATTGCGCTCGAAACCGGTACTGCCTTTGCTTACGCTATCGATAAGCTGCAGGATCGTGGTAAGTTCTTCATCGACCCGGGTGAGGAGGTTTACGGCGGCGAGGTTGTAGGTGAGCATGTTCACGACAACGACCTGGTAGTCAACGTAACCAAGGCTAAGCAGCTTACCAACGTGCGTGCTTCCGGTTCTGACGATAAGGCCCGCGTGATTCCTAAGACCGTGATGAGTCTTGAGGAGTGCCTGGAGTATATCCGTGAGGACGAGTACGTAGAGGTAACTCCAAAGAACATGCGTATGCGCAAGATTGAGCTTGATCACCTGAAGCGCAAGCGCAGCAACAAAGACTAAACAGAAATGTTTTTGTGGAGATTTTTTAGAAAGTTTTCATTGCCCTGCTCCCTGGTTATGGGAGCATTGGGCTACCTGATATTCGCCAATGTGCCCTTCCTGGTGCCCATTGGCGATTATTGTGGTCCGAGGTTGGTAAGTCTGATGCCGGTAGTGCTGTTCTCCCTGCTCTATGTTACTTTCTGTAAGATAGAAATCAAGGAGATGAAGCCTAAGGCGTGGCATTTCATCCTCCAGCTCATCCGTACCTCGCTGGCATTGATGATGGTGGTGCTTATCTTCGAGTTCGGTTCCGATTACAGTACCAAACTGGTTCTCGAGGGTGCCTTCATCTGCTTCATCTGTCCTACGGCAGCCGCTGTGGCTGTGGTTACGGAGAAGTTGGGCGGCAGTATCGGTTCGCTGACCACTTATACGGTCATCGCCAACATTTTTACGATGATCATCATTCCGAGTCTTTTCCCGATGGTAGAGAAGGGGGCAGACGTATCGTTCCTCATGATGAGTGCGATGGTGTTCCGCAATGTCACTACCGTGCTGGTGGTGCCTCTGCTGCTTGCCTTGCTGAGCCGCCGGTTCCTGCCAAAATGGGTGGATAAAGTGAAGAATGTAAAGGATTTGGGCTTTTATATGTGGTGTTTCAACCTCACGATACTGATGGGCGAAACGGTTCGCAACATGCTCCATGCCGAGGTATCGGGCGTAACGATGCTTCTGCTGCTCTTTGTACCGCTGCTGGTATGTCTCCTCCAGTTTGCCATCGGCAAGGCGGTAGGCAGGCATTTCGGTGCGAGTATCAGTGCCGGTCAGGCGTTGGGACAGAAGAATACGGTAGTGGGCATCTGGCTCACCCTCACCTTTCTGAATCCTCTTGCTGCCGTAGCACCGGGTGCCTATGTAGTATGGCAGAATCTGGTCAATGGCTGGCAACTTTGGTATAAAGAAAAATATGGCAAGCTTAAGTGGTAAGCTTGCCATATTTTTTTGTTTCTAATCCTGAGTAGGGTAGATGAGGTTTTCTTCCCTGATGCAGCAGAGCACCTCATCCAGATATTTTCTGGCTTCATATTTCGCCATAGGCAGGTCGTGGAGCAGGTAGTTGCCACAGTCCTTTGCCGCCTGTCCCGGAATCTCACCCTCGAAATCGGCGATAAACTGGAAGGTGCGCTTCATCAGTTCCACGATGTCCTTGCTCTCCAGGTCGCCCTTGATAAGGAGATAGTTGCCCGTGAGGCATCCCATCGGTCCCCAGTAGATGATGCGGTCCTTCCACTCCTCGTCGTTGCGCAGGTAAGTGGCAGCCAGGTGCTCGATGGTATGGATGGCACCATTGTGTAGACAAGGCTCCTGGTTAGGCACCTTCATGCGGATATCGAATGTTGTGATGACTTCTCCGCCTACTTCGTCCTTACGGCTCACGTAGATGCCGCGGAGCAGCTTATTGTGATTGATTGTAAAACTTGGAATCTTATTCATCTTTTTTATAATGTTGAATGTTGAGTGTTGAATGTTGAATGTTAAGTGTTGAATATTGAGTGTTAAATATTGAGTGAAGAATCATTCAACATTCAACACTCAACATTCAACACTTCTAAAGACTTTCGAGGAAAGCCTTGGTAACATTGAAAGAGCCTTCAGCCATTTTAGCCCAGAAGTCGAAATACTGCTGTGCCTTGGTATCTTTCAGCGGTACATCGCTGATGATGCGGAAGGAGATGAAAGGCGTCTTGTAGATGTGGCAGGTCTGGGCGATAGAGCTGCTCTCCATATCCACCGCCATCGCCTGAGGGAAGTGTTCCAGGATAGAGCGCATCTTCTCCTTGCTGTCTACAAACCATTCGCCGCTCACAATCTGTCCGGCGTGGATCTTCGGGTGCCTATTGCCCGGCAGGTTGTTGATGGCGAGTGCCTTCTCCACATATTCCTTAGGTGTTTTGAAGGAAGCAGGCATGCCCAGAATCTGTCCGAATTCGCATTCCTCGCCGCAGTAGGCATCGTGGTAAACGCAGTTGGTTGCCACCACCACCTCAGTCACGTTGAGGTTGATATCAGCGCCTCCAGCCACGCCAGAAGAGATAACAAGGTCTGGGTGATAGTTGTCAATCATTTCCACGGCACCTATGGTACTGTTCACCTTACCGATGCCGCATTGTTGCATCACCACCTCGTTATTGCCTATCTTTCCGATAACGAAGTCTTTATAATTTTTTCTCTCAACCTGCGATTCGGTCAATAATGTTTTGAGTTGCGCAAACTCCTTGTCCATCGCAACGATAATTCCTATTTTCATATTGTATACTAACTTTTGGGTGCAAAGTTACTAAAAATATTGCAGAGAGTAGCAAAGTTTAAGGAGTTTTTAAGGAAAAAGGCTTTTAAAGGTAAAAAGGTAAAAAAGTAAAAAGAGCCTTAACCCTTTATAACCCCATTCCCTCGTAAATTTATATAGCCCCTGGTGTGTTCTTACATCAGGGGCTTTTAACATTACGGGGGACCAGCGATGGAATCGCTGGGAACGGGGACGAACGGGGGTAGGCTCTTTTTACCTTTTTACTTTTTTACCTTTTTACCTTTAAAAGTTTCTAGAAGTTAACTCCGAAATTGAGCTGGAGGGCTCCATTGCGCGATTTGTCGAAACTGTCGTGGCAGATGTTGGCAAGACCGATGTCGTAGGTGAGATCGGCATAGAACATGTCGTAGCCGATGCCGCAGCCGATGCGGATACCACCATCAAGGCGGCGGAAGTTTGCATCCTTGAACGAACTCTCTGCTTCACGCTCGGCAAAGTTCTTGATCTTGCCTCCTACACCTACGGCAAAATAGCCGCCTACCTGAGGCTGGATGGAGAAGTGGTCGTCTACCTCGTACTTGTACTTCAGTACGGCTGGAATCTCAAGATAATTGAGGTCGTAGGTCATCTTCTTGCCTTCAGGAAGATCCTTCTTGCCACCTTTCTCTATATACGAAAGTCCGGTTTCGAGATAGAGTGGGGCGCTGTCGGTCAATGGGATGCCGGCTACTACGCCCACATTCAGGCCGGTCTGCCAGTCGCCACCATCCAGACGGGAATCGTCGGAATTGACAAAGGTGAAGGCAGGACCGATGCGGAATCCGTAATATGGGCTGCCGTAGTTGTGGTTGTAACGGTAGTCGAGATGCCCCGTCTGCTTGTTATAATATCTGCTGTCACGATAATTCTGTGCTGTTGCCGGCATCAGAGCCAGGAGCAATGCCATCATGATGAATGCTAATCTTTTCATAATTCTTATTCTTTTATACATTAATATATTCTGTTTGAAGAAACTTGTTTTACGGTGCAAAGGTAGGGATAAAAAACGAAACGGCAGCGAGCGTTTCCCTAAATGATAGAGGGGAACCCCTATTTCTGACCTAATACAACTTTCTCAACAAAAAAAATATAAATTTTTGCTATATTTTTTTGTTTTGTCTCCAATTTGTGCTATCTTTGCCTTCAAATTATAAACGTTTATATAGAAATATGAAATTTTTGAAGAAGTATCTACTGGATATTCTGGTAGTTATTGCATTTGCAATCATCTCCTTCGTCTACTTTATGCCTGCCGATATGGACGGACGAATCCTCTTCCGTCATGATGCAGCGGCAGGAAAGGGACTGGGACACGAAAAGGAACTCTTCCAGCAGCAGACGGGAGAGACTACACGATGGACGAACTCGGTGTTTGGCGGTATGCCTACCTATCAGATGTCGCCTTCGTATGACAGTAATCAGGTGCTCAGCCAGATTGTGAAGGCATATCATCTGTGGTTGCCAGACTATGTTTGGTATGTCTTTGTATACCTCCTGGGCTTCTATATCATGCTGCGTGCCTTCAACTTCAGACAGTCGCTGGCGGCGCTGGGAAGTATCATCTGGGCATTCTCGTCCTACTTTTTCATCATCATCGCTGCCGGACATATCTGGAAGGTATGGGCGCTGGCTTATCTGCCGCCGATGATTGCGGGCGTGGTGCTTGCCTATCGGGGCAAGTATCTCAAGGGACTGCTCCTTACTGCCATCTTCTCGGCTTTCGAGGTGCAGGCTAACCACGTGCAGATGACTTATTACTACCTCTTTATCATCCTCTTCATGGTGATTGCCTTCCTTGTAGATGCCATCAAGAAAGGTGAACTCGCACGTTTCGGAAAGGCTACGGCGGTATGCGTGGTGGGTGCCCTCATCGGTATCTCGCTCAACCTCTCGAACCTTTATCATACCTGGCAGTATGGTCAGGAAACCATGCGTGGAAAGAGTGAACTTGTAAAGAAAAATGCGGCTAACCAGACCAGCAGCGGTCTGGATAGAGACTATATCACACAGTGGAGCTACGGTATCGACGAAACCTGGACGCTGATGATTCCGGATGCCAAGGGCGGTGCCTCCGTGCCGCTGGCGCAGAACCAGCAGGCTATGGAGAAGGCAGATCCTAACTTTGTGCAGATTTACCAGCAGCTGGGACAGTACTGGGGCAACCAGCCGGGAACGAGCGGACCGGTATATGTAGGCGCTTTCGTCTGCATGCTCTTTATCCTCGGTCTGTTTATCGTGAAGGGGCCGATGAAGTGGGCGCTGTTCGCTGCCACCATTCTGAGCATCCTGCTCGCCTGGGGTAGAAACTTCATGCCGTTTACCAATTTCTTCCTCGATTATGTGCCGATGTATGCCAAGTTCCGAACGGTGGCATCTATCCTGGTTATCGCAGAATTCACCATCCCGCTCCTGGCGATGATGGCGCTGAAGAAGATTGTAGATGAGCCGGAGATTCTGACAGAGAAGATAAAATATGTATATGCCAGCTTTGGTCTGACAGCAGGCTTCTGTCTGCTCTTTGCCATCATGCCGGGCGTATTCTTCCCAGATTTCGTATCGGTACAGGAGACACAGGCGCTGCAGCAGTTGCCTCAGGAGTATATCTCTCCAATCATGAGCAATCTGACGGATATCCGCAAGGGCATCTTCACATCCGACTGCTGGCGTTCGTTCTGGATCATCCTCATCGGTTCGGCACTGCTGATGCTCTTCAAGATGAAGAAGCTGGGCAAGGAATATATGATTGCCGGTATCGCTGTGCTCTGTCTGGTGGATATGTGGATGGTGAACAAGCGCTATCTCTACGATGATATGTTCGTAGACAAGGCGCAGCGCGATACACCGCAGCAGATGACCGAGACCGACAAGATTATCTGCCGTGACAAGGCACTCGACTACCGTGTGCTGAATCTGGCATCGAATACATTCAATGAGAACGAGACCTCTTACTACCACAAGAGCATCGGCGGTTATCATCCAGCCAAGCTCCGTCGCTACCAGGAGATGATTGATGCTCACATCGCTCCTGAAATGCAGAAGACGATGCAGGCGGTAGCTGCTGCGGGCGGCGATATGACCAAGGTGAACGGCGACAGTATCTATCCGGTATTGAACATGCTGAACACCAAATACTTCATCATGCCGCTGCAGGGCGGACAGACCGTTCCGGTTCAGAATCCGTATGCCTACGGCAATGCATGGTTCGTAGACGAGGTGAAGTATGTGAACAATGCCAACGAGGAAATCGATGGTGTGGGCAAGGTGAACCTCCGACATGTGGCTGTGGCTGATGCCAAGTTTAAGGAACAGCTGGCGCAGAGCGTGAAGCAGGATGATACTTCGGTGGTGAAGATGACGCAGTATAAGCCGAACAACCTGACTTACGAGGTGAAGTCGAGCAAGGGCGGCGTGATCGTATTCTCTGAGATTTACTATCCGGGCTGGACGGCTATGGTTGATGGACAGCCGGCTGAGCTGGGCAGAGTGAACTATATTCTGCGTGCGCTGAACGTGAAGGCTGGTAACCACAAAGTGGTTCTCGATTTCCATCCTCAGTCGCTCAAGAATACCGAGACGGTGGCTTACATCGGTTATGGCGTTCTGGCTCTCCTTATTATAATAGGTGTAGTGGTTGAGGTGAGAAAACGCAAGAAGGCTTCTCCGGAAGTGAATGAATAAAAAGGAGAAAGACTTATGCTGTTTCGCACAGAAATAGATATTCCGAAGGCCGACTTCGAGATAGGGGCGGCAGAGCGGATGCTCTTTGTGGGCAGTTGCTTTGCCGACAATCTGGGTAGGCGGTTTGTGGAGAACCGCTTCCGGGCTACGGTGAATCCCTTCGGGGTGATGTATAATCCGGCAAGCATTCTCCATACGGTAGAGAAATGTTCCGAGGTCCGTCCCCGTGTGGCTGTCTTTACGCTGGGTACCAACCATGTGTATATCCTGAAGGAGACAGGCGAGATAGTGGACAACTGCCAGAAGCGCCCGCAGCGCCTCTTCGAAGAGCGGGAACTGAGCGTGGACGAATGTGCCGGCTATCTGCAGAAGGCTATCAATCTGCTGAAATCGCAGACCGCAGCATCTGATGGCAGTGAAGGCTCGCTGAAGGTCATCATCACGGTAAGTCCTATCCGCTATGCCAAATACGGCTATCCCGGGAGTCAGCTTTCGAAGGCTACGCTCCTGCTGGCAGCCGATAAGCTGGTGAAGGAGAATCCCGGAGTGGTGAGCTATTTCCCGGCTTACGAGATCATGAACGATGAACTCCGTGACTACCGCTTCTACAAGGAAGACATGCTGCACCCGAGCGAACAGGCTGTGGAATATATCTGGGAGCGGTTCCGGGCAACTTACTTCGGCAAGGCAGCGGAGCAGTTTCTGGAAGACTGGAGGCCTATCCGCGAAGCACTCGGCCACAAGCCCTTCCATCCCGAGAGCGAGGAACATCAGAAGTTCATCGCCAGGACGGAAGAGAAGAAAAGACAATTTGAGGAGAAATATCATCTCTTATAAAATAAAGAATATTTAAATAACAAGACAATGACATATACTATTGAAAAGGTAACCACACTGATAGGTGCGCGTCGCTATGGAGACAATGATACCAACATCGGTTTTATCCTGACCGATAGTCGTTCACTTTGTTTCCCAGAGGAAACTCTGTTCTTTGCGCTCAAGTCGGAGCGCAATGATGGTCATAACTACATCCCTGAGCTGTATCGCAGAGGTGTGAAAAACTTTGTTGTAACGAATGTGCCTAAGGGCTATGCTTCTGATTATCCGGGAGCCAACTTCCTGAAGGTAGTAAACACGCTCGAGGCTCTCCAGCGTCTGGCTGAGCGCCATCGTGACGAGTTCAACATCCCTATCGTAGGCATCACGGGTTCAAACGGCAAGACCATGGTCAAGGAGTGGCTCTACCAGCTGCTCTCGCCAAGCATGTTTGTTACCCGCAGTCCGCGCAGTTACAACTCTCAGATAGGTGTGCCATTGTCGGTATGGCTGATGAACGAGCAGACCCAGGTGGGCGTTTTCGAGGCAGGTATCAGTATGCCTGGCGAAATGCTTGCCCTGCGTGACATCATCCAGCCAACCATCGCCGTACTGACCAATCTGGGTGCTGCGCATCAGGAGAACTTCTCTTCCATGGAGGAGAAATGCCGGGAGAAACTCATCCTCTTCCATGATGCAGAGACCGTAATCTATGATGGCGATGACGAGGTTATCAACAAGGTGATAGCCGAATATCCCGACTATAAAGGCGAGAAACTCTTCTGGTCGCTCAAGAATGCGGAGGCTCCTTTCTATGTGAAGAACATCGAGAAGCAGCAGAGCGTGAGCGTGATTACCTATATATATAAAGGTGAGGAAGACAGTTTCTCTATCCCGTTCATCGACGATGCATCTGTACAGAATGCCATCATCTCTGCTGTCGTGGCATCGAAACTCGGTCTTTCGGCTGAAGATATCGACAAGCGCATGGCACAGCTCGAACCTGTGGCAATGAGACTGGAGGTGAAGGTTGGACAGCACGGATGTACGCTGATCAACGACAGCTACAACAGTGATATCAACTCGCTTGATATCGCCCTCGACTTCATGAACCGCCGTCCAGACCATCGCGGTCGTCGCCATACACTGATATTGAGCGACATCTACCAGAGCGGTCAGGAACCGGAGGCTTTATATAAAGAGGTGAGCGATTTAGCCCGTAAACGTGGCGTGGTAAAGTTCATCGGTATCGGTCCTGAGCTCTGCAAGCAGCACGATGAGATTCAGATTTCAGAGAAGTTCTTCTTCCCGAATGTAGAGGAATTCATCGCCAGCGAGGTGTTTGCTTCCCTGCGCGATGAGGTGATTCTGCTGAAGGGCGCCCGCCAGTTTGGCTTTGACCAGCTCACCGAACTGCTGGTACAGAAGGTACACGAGACTACGCTGGAGGTGAACCTGAATGCCGTGGTAGCCAATCTGAACTACTACCGTGCGTTTATGAAGCCGGAAACCAAGCTGGTATGCATGATCAAGGCAGACGGCTACGGTGCAGGTGCCGTGGAGATAGCCAAGACCCTGCAGGATCATCGTGTAGACTATCTGGCTGTGGCTGTAGCCGATGAGGGCGTTACGCTGCGCAAGAACGGCATCACCAGCAACATCATGATCATGAATCCGGAGATGACCGCCTTCAAGACCATGTTCGATTACGACCTGGAGCCGGAGGTTTACTCTTTCCGTCTGCTCGATGCGCTCATCAAGGCAGCTGAGAAAGAGGGAGTAACCGGTTTCCCTGTCCATATCAAGCTGGATACCGGCATGCACCGCATGGGCTTCGACCCTGAGAACGATATGGAGGAACTCATCGGCAAGCTGAAGCACCAGAATGCCATCATCCCACGTTCTGTGTTCTCTCACTTCGTGGGTAGCGATGACGACAGCTTCGATGATTTCTCAGCTCATCAGTTTGAACTCTTCGACAAGGGCAGCAAGCAGTTGCAGGCAGCCTTCGACCATAAGATTTTGCGCCATATCTGCAATTCGGCAGGTATCGAGCACTTCCCGGAGCGCCAGCTGGATATGTGCCGTCTGGGACTCGGACTCTATGGCATCAATTCGCGCAACAACAAGACCATCAACTGCGTGAGCACCCTGAAGACAACCATTCTGCAGATGCACAACGTGAAGGCAGGTGACAGTGTGGGCTACAGCCGCAAGACCATTCTCGACAGAGACAGCGTCATCGCAGCCATCCCTATCGGGTATGCTGACGGACTGAACCGCCGTCTGGGCAACCGTCATGCCTACTGTCTGGTGAACGGTCAGAAGGCAGATTATGTGGGCAACATCTGTATGGATGTGGCTATGATAGACGTGACCGACATCCCTTGCAAGGAAGGAGATTCGGTAGAAATCTTCGGCGAGCATCTGCCTGTCCAGACTCTGAGCGATATCCTCGAGACCATCCCTTACGAGGTGCTGACCACCATCAGCAACCGTGTGAAGAGAGTTTACTTCCAGGACTAGGAAGTGAAGAGGGAAGAACGAAGAGGGAAGAACGAAGACCGATTCGGTAAAAATCATTTAAAAACGTATAAAAATAGAGAAATCCTATCAGAAATGTTCTGATAGGATTTTTTTTGCGTAAATTTTTCCATCAAAACGTATTGTAATTGAAGAAAAAAGTGTATCTTTGCACACAACAAATCATTAAAAGACAAAAGAGGGTGCTCTTTGTCGTGTATTTTCTAACAATTAAACAATACTACAAATTAAAATGGAACAAGTATTTAGCTATATTATCAGTCTCGGTGCGAGCGTGATGATGCCTATCATCTTCACGGTCATCGGTCTGTGTATTGGCATGAAATTCGGAAAGGCTCTGAAGTCGGGACTCTTCGTAGGCGTGGGTTTCGTAGGCTTGGGCGTGGTAACAGCATTGCTGACTACCAACTTCAACGACCCATTGAAGGCTATTTCTGACATCTACCACCTACAGTTAAACGTTTTTGACATGGGATGGCCTGCAGCTGCAGCTGTAGCTTACAATACAGCAGTGGGCGCATTGATTATCCCAATATGTCTGGGTGTCAACTTCTTGATGTTGATTACTAAGACAACACGTACAGTGAATATCGACCTCTGGAACTACTGGCACTTCGCCTTTATCGGTGCGGTGGCTTACTTCGTGATGGGCCAGAGTTTGCTCTGGGGCTATTTCGCAGCCATCGTCTGCTACATCAACACGCTGGTTTGTGCAGACCTGACAGCCGACAGATTCCAGAAATATTATGATTTGGATGGTATCTCAATTCCGCAGCCATTCTGCCAGAGTTTCATGCCATTCGCAATCGTTTTCAATAAACTCTTCGATATGATTCCGGGCTTCTCTAAGCTCGATATTGATGCAGAGGGACTGAAGAAGAAGTTTGGTGTGCTCGGCGAGCCACTGGTACTCGGCGTTATCGTAGGTGCCCTGATTGGTTGGACAGCCCAGCTCGATATCAAGAAGATTCTCTTCCTGGGTGTAACGATGGGTGCAGTGATGGAGTTGATTCCTCGTATTACAGCCCTGTTTATCGATGGTTTGAAGCCTATCTCAGAGAAGACACAGGAGTTGGTGAAGACCAAGTTTAACGGCAAGAAGGTTCATATCGGTATGAGTCCTGCCCTGGTTATCGGTCATCCTACTACCCTGGTAGCATCTGTGATTCTGATTCCGGTTATCCTTGCTATCGCAGTCTTCCTGCCAGGCAACCAGTTCTTGCCTTTGGCTTCGTTGGCAGGTATGTTCTACCTCTTCCCAATGATTCTGCCGTTTACAAGAGGTAATGTGGTGAAGACGCTTATCATCGGTCTGGTAACCCTCGTCATCGGTCTCTACTTCGTTACCGATATGGCACCAGATTTTACGCTGGCAGCCAACCAGGTTTATGCAGCTACAGGCGATAATGCCGCTCATATCCCTGACGGATTCTCAGGCGGTGCACTCGATTTCGCATCCTCTCTCTTTGGATGGGTTATCTATCGCGGTGTGAAGCTTTCATACGTAGGTATGGGTGTTCTCGCAGTCATCACAATAGCCATGATGGTTATCAACCGTCAGCGCATCGTGAAGGAAGAGAGAAAGGTAAAAGGGTAAAAGGTAAAAAAGTAAAAACAAGATAATTATGAAGAAATTAACATTAATATTAGCAGCAATGGTATTAACAGCAAGTCAGGCTTTTGGCCAGTGTGGAAAATGTGGTTATGAAGTGAAGGCTGAAAATGCCTATACTAACTACAACGTTCGTTATGCAAGCAATCCGATGGATGCAAAGCACTATACAACAGACCGTCTTCGCGGTGAATTCGCTATCGAGAAGGTGTTCGCTCCAGGCGAGGTAAACTGGACATACACCATGTTCGACCGCTTCCTCATCGGTGGTGCTGAGCCAACAACCGCTCCTCTGAAGCTGACTTCTATCGCTCCTCTCTATACAGACAAGCCAAACGATCAGAAGAATCTGCTCGACAACCGCGAGCTGGGTATCATCAACATCGGTGGCGAGGGTATGGTTACCGTTGACGGCAAGAAGTATACACTCGGTTTCCAGGAGGCTCTCTACGTAGGTCGTGGTGCCAAGAACATCGAGGTAAGCAGCAAGGATGCAGCTAAGCCAGCTAAGTTCTATATGAACAGCGCTTGTGCTCATCAGACATATCCTACCAAGAAGGTAACCCTGAAAGATGCCAACAACATCAAGGCTGGTAGCCTGAAGGAGAGCAACGACCGCGTAATCCACCAGTTGATTATCGACGGTGTAGCCGGTGTTCGTACCTGCCAGTTGCAGATGGGTGTTACTGAGTTGAAGGAGGGTTCTGTATGGAACACCATGCCAGCTCATACTCACCTCCGCCGTATGGAGACTTACCTCTATTATAATGTACCAGAGGGTCAGAAAATTCTCCACGTAATGGGTGAGCCACAGGAGACACGTCCTATCTGGTTGAACAACGAGCAGGCTGTGATTGCTCCAGAGTGGTCTATCCACTGTGCAGCAGGTACCAGCAACTATACCTTTATCTGGGGTATGGCAGGCGAAAACCTGATCTACAACGATATGCAGGTAGTGAAGATTCCTACATTGGAATAAAAAGATACATGATATGGCAACCTGGTTCATGATTAATATGAGCCAGGATTTGCCGTCTAAATAGTAATCTAAAATAAAAATAAGTATAATGCTTAAAAACTTTTTGTAAAATGAGTCCTATTACAACAAGCAAAATGTCCAACTTCCGTTGGGTAATCTGTGCACTGCTCTTCATCGCAACCACAGTCAATTACATGGACCGTCAGGTTCTGTCATTAACATGGAAAGACTTCATTGCTCCAGAATTCCACTGGACAGATGATCACTATGGTACCATCACTGGTCTTTTCTCTATCTTCTATGCCATCGCCAACCTCTTTGCAGGTAAGTTTGTGGATTGGATGGGCACCAAGAAAGGTTATCTCATCGCTATCTTCGTATGGTCAACAGGTGCTGTGATGCACGCCGGTTGCGGTTGGGTAGCTATGCAGATGGAAGGTTATGATTCTATCGAGGCACTCCGCATGGTACAGGCTGGTAGTGATGCAGCCGTAGCGATTGCTACAATCAGTGTATGGCTGTTCCTCTCTTGCCGTTTGATTCTTGCTGTAGGTGAGGCTGGTAACTTCCCAGCAGCCATCAAGGTAACAGCGGAGTATTTCCCAAAGAAAGACCGTGCGTTCTCTACTGCCATCTTCAACAGTGGTGCATCTGTAGGAGCCTTGGCTGCTCCAGCTACTATTCCATTGTTGGCTCGCAGCATGGGCTGGGAGTGGGCTTTCATCATCATCGGTGTGCTCGGTTACGTATGGATGGGCCTTTGGGTATGGCTCTATGACAAACCATCTAAAAGCAAGCATGTAAACAAGGCTGAGCTTACTTATATTGAGCAGGATGAGAATCTTGATAAGGTTGAGGCTGAGAAAGAGACAGAGACTGCCGCTGAGGAGAAAACTATCGGTTTCCTGAAGTGCTTCAGCTACCGTCAGACCTGGTCATTCATCGTAGGTAAGTTGATGACTGATGGTGTTTGGTGGTTCTTCCTCTTCTGGGCACCAGCTTACTTCTCTGACCAGTATGGTTATTCTTCAGATTCAGGTATGGGTATCGCCCTTATCTTCACACTCTATGCTATTGTAACCGTATTGAGTATTGGTGGTGGTTACTTGCCAACTTACTTTGTTGACAAGAAGGGTATGAATCCATATATCGGTAGAATGCGTGCGATGTTGATTTTCGCTTGCTTCCCATTGCTCGGTCTGATTGCCCAACCTATGGGTGAGTACAGTGCATGGTGGCCAGCTATCATCATCGGTTTGCTCGGTGCAGGTCATCAGGCTTGGTCAGCTAACCTCTATTCTACCATCGGTGATATGTTCCCTAAGTCAACTGTAGCTACCATCACCGGTATTGGTGCGATGGCAGGTGGTATCGGTTCTTTCCTGATCAACAAGGGTTCCGGTATGCTCTTCACCTATGCAGATGGTCAGGGTTCAGCCTTCAGCTTCATGGGCTTCGATGGCAAGCCAGGTGCCTACATGATTGTATTCTGCATCTGTAGTGTTGCTTACCTCGTAGGCTGGTGCATCATGAAGGCATTGGTTCCTAAGTACAAGCCAATCGTTGTAGAATAATGAAAAGGTAAAAAAGTAAAAAGGTAAAAAGGTAAAAAAGCCTAGCGGAATGTTAACCAGCGAGGTGCCCTTTTTACCTTTTTACTTTTTTACCTTTAAATAAATCCTTGCTGCTTGAGGGCTTCGAGGAAACCTTGGCTCATCGCCTCGCAATCTTTCTTGGTATAGCGAATGTCGGTGAAAACCTGGGCTAGGGTCTCTACGTTGTTGATGCGAACGAACTCCTTGTTCTCTTCAAGAGCTTCCTTCTCTGCATAGAAGTCATCTATCTTCTCTGGGGTGTAATCTTCGAAATGCTCGTGGTGGATGATGCTGCGCAGAGGGAGACGGTCGCTCAGGGCTGGATGTTCTGCCGGCCATCCGATGGTCAATGTGGCTACTGGCATTACGAGCTTAGGGAGCTTCAGGGTGTCGATGATCATCTTTGGCATGTAAACCGTAGTTCCCAGGAAGCAAGTACCCAAGCCAGCCTCTTCTGCCAGATTGGTGAAGGTCTGGGTAAAGAGAAGGGCATCGGTAGCTGCATTCATAAAAGAGAGAATGTTGTCATAGCCCGGGGTTCCCTTGCGGTTCTCTGCCCAGAGGGTTGTGCGGCGATAATCGGCACAGATGGTGAGGACGACAGGGGCTTCTGTTACCATCGGCTGGTTGAAGTGGGCTGGCGCCAGCGCCTTCTTTCCTTCTTCACTTCTTGTTACCACAACGCTGTAAAGCTGCAGGTTTCCCATTGTCGGGGTGCGCTCTGCCTCTTCCAAAAGGCGGTTTAGGAGTTCTTCAGATACTTCCTTCTCTGCATATTTTCTGATGCTTGTTCTGTTCTTAATCGATTCCATATCTTTTTTATTTTATCATTATACCTTATTATATATATAGGAGTTCTGTTCCATTTCAGAACCCTATTTTGCTGCAAAGTTAGTGAAAGTTTCCCAAAAAGTTGTCTTTCTTTCGCTTTTTTAGTGAAATATATGCCAAAACGTTTCAGATTTTAGAAATAAAAGTTTAATTTTGCACCTAAATATGAAACGTTTGATATGAAATATACTGAAAATATGACTTTTGAAGAGGCTTCCAAGGCTCTTATAGATGAATTGAATGCTAATCTGGCAACACTTCATCAGAATTATCATGTAGAACAGTCTGATTGGAATAAACTCTATGATCAGATAGCCAATGTTGTTTCAGAGGAAACTCATCTTCCTGTTTTCTCTCCTGAAGTAATGGAGGTGCGACCTCGAGAACTGGAATGCGATGTGGTGCGATTCCAGAATAATAAGGAGAAATGGGTGGCTCTGGTAGGACTGCTCGATGGTCATCCATACGAAATCTTTACGGGTTTACAGGATGAGGACGAGGGTATCATGCTGCCTAAATCTGTAAGCAAAGGCAAGATTGTGAAGACCATTCTGGATGGAGGATTGAAGCGATACGACTTCCAGTTTGTGAACAAGCGAGGTTATAAGATTACGGTTGAGGGATTGAGCGAGAAGTTTAATCCTGAATACTGGAACTATGCCAAGCTGATTTCCGGTGTGCTGCGCTACCGTATGCCTATCGAACATGTCATCAAACTCGTTTATCAGCTCCAGCTTACTTCAGATAACATCAATACCTGGAAGAAAGGTGTTGTGACAGCCCTGAAGAGATATCTGAAGGATGGTAGCCTGATGAAACTTTACGATGATAGCGATTCCGAATCCTAATCCCCAAGATAGAACTGATATAAACTATGCTTTTCCGTAGTAAGATATACTTGAAGAATGTCCGTTTCCATGCATATCACGGCGTTCTGCCACAGGAAACCCAGGTGGGCAACGATTATGTGGTGAATCTGGATGTGAGCTATGATTTCTCCAGAGCCATGGAAACCGACAATCTGGCTGGAACCCTCAACTATGCAGAACTCTATGAACTCGTGAAACAGGAGATGGAGATACCTAGCAAACTGCTGGAACATGTAGCCGGAAGGATAGGAAAGCGACTCTTTGCAGAATATCCGACTATTCAGAAAATACAACTCGCCATTACCAAAGTTAATCCTCCTTTTGGAGCAGATTGTGACGGCGCAGGGGTAGAAGTTGTATTAACAAATGATAAAACTTTATAGTAGATTTAGGTTTTCTGATACAAAAGTAGTAATTTTGCAAAATCATCAGAAAGATATGTTGAAGAAAATAACACTCATATTGACCCTATTGTGTATGTTGGTGCTGACAGCGACGGGCGCCAACCGCCGTTTCACACTCGTCATCGACCCAGGTCATGGCGGTCATGATGCGGGTGCACTTGGTGCTATTTCCAAAGAAAAGAATATCAATCTCTCTGTGGCATTGCAGTTTGGCAAATATGTTGAGCGCAATATGCCGGATGTGAGAGTTGTCTATACCCGTAAGACGGATGTCTTTATTCCTCTGAAAGAGCGTGCCAACATCGCCAACCGCGCCAATGCCGACCTGTTTATCTCGGTACATACCAATGCGCTGCCAGCCGGTAAGATAGCCCGCGGTTTTGAAACCTATACGCTCGGTATGCACCGTGCCAAGGATAATCTCGATGTGGCTATGCGAGAGAACTCCGTTATCTCGATGGAGAAGGGCTATCAGCAGACCTATCAGGGGTTCAACCCGCGATCTTCTGAGAGTTACATCATCTTCGAGTTCATACAGGGTAAGAATATGGAGAGAAGCGTAGAACTGGCGCGCAATATCCAGCGAAAGGTATGTTCCGGTGCCAACCGTCCGGATAAGGGTGTGCATCAGGCAGGATTCCTGGTTCTCAGAGAAACTTCGATGCCTAGCTGTCTGATAGAGCTCGGTTTCATCACTACTGCCGATGAAGAAAGACTGCTCAACGATGCCAGCAGGGTGGATGATATCGCCCGAGGCATCTACGAAGGTTTTGCGCAATATCGCAATAAATACGATAAATCCATCTCGGTTCCTTATCGGGCTGCGGATACAGAATCGGTGCCGGTTGCCAAGATAGTTTCTGATACGAAGCAGGAGAAGGACGAGCGCCGTGCTGAGGAGGCGGATACTGCTCCGGGAAGAACGGTGAAGCAGGTGGAAACCAGAGCAACAAAGGCCAGAACGGTTCAGCAGAACAGAAGACAGAACCAGCAGGATAAGCCGGCTCAGCAGAGCAGACAGACGCAGCAGAACAGACAGAACCAGCAGAACAGAACTGTAGCTCAGAACAAGCCGGTTCAGCAGAAAGCCAATGTTGCCGATGCGCCTGTCTTCAAGCTTCAGATATTTGTCAGCAACCGCACACTCCGCAAGGGCGATGCCCATTTCAAGGGCGAAACCGGTTATGACAGTTATCAGGAAGGCAATATGGTGAAATATACGATGGGAGCTTCTACCAACTATAATGAGATTTTCCGCTTGCGCAAGACGCTTGCCGAGAAGTTCCCGGAAGCTTTCATCATAGCTTTCAAGAATGGAAAGAAATATGATGTGAATCAGGCTATACGTGAGTTCAAACAGAACAGAAACCGCTGATTGACCTGAGTAAGGATAAGATATAAGCACGAATATATAAAGAGATAAATATGAAGCTAACAAAAGAAATCAAGATAGCTCTTGTAGCTATTGTCGGTATTTTGGTTATGTATTTCGGAATCAATTTTCTGAAAGGCATGAATCTGTTCTCTACCAACAACGCCTACTATATGACGTTTGATGACATCCAGGGACTGGGCGCCTCTACGCCTATTTATGCGGATGGTTATAAGGTAGGTACCGTGGATGGCTTGGAATATGATTACAAGGAGAATGGTCCTATCAAAGTAAAGGTGGATATTAACAAGGATTTGAGAATCCCGCAGGGCAGTAAAGCCGAGATAGTAAAAGACCTGATGGGTAACCTGCAGGTGAATCTGCTTCTGGCAAACAATCCGCGCGAAAGAGTAGAACCGGGTGGTATCATTCCGGGTGCTGTAAACGGAGGCATGATGGATAAGGCTGCCAACCTGGTTCCGGTAGTGGAAAAGATGTTGCCTAAGTTGGATTCTATCCTTACCAGCGTGAATGCGCTGCTGGCTGACCCGGCTCTGGCTGCTTCGCTGCATAATGTGGAAACCATCACAAGCAACCTCACCGTTTCTACACGTGAACTGAATACCCTGATGGCAGGACTCAACAAGCAGGTTCCGGGTATGATAGGAAAGGCAAATGGCGTGCTGGATAATACCAACCGCCTCACAGCTAATCTGGCCAGTCTTGATGTGCAGGGCACTTTGAACAAGGTGAACCAGACTTTGGAGAGTGCTCATCAGTTTACTGAGAAGCTGAACAGCAATCAGGGCAGCCTCGGATTGCTGATGAACGATACCAAGTTGTACGACAATCTGACGTCAACCATGAGTCATGCCGACTCCTTGGTTATCGACTTGAAGGCACATCCGAAACGCTATGTCCATTTCTCTGTTTTCGGCAGAAAAGACAAGTAAAAAGAGTTCGAGCTAAATAAATTTAGTCTAAATAAGATTCGGTATGTTTCACGCCCCGAAATGACTCGCAAACTGTTTGTTTGTTAGCCGTTTCGGGGACGTTACATTATTGTTTCACTGAATTTCAGTCTGCTATATTTGTATTTTAGGCAAGTGTTTGGTATTCAGTAATTTAAAGACTATCTATTAAAATGTTTTAAATAAGGGGATTTGCATTTCTCCTATTTTTTTTGTAACTTTGCACGTGATTTCGCATCTTTCGGTGCGTCCCGTCATTTGTGAATTAAAGTATTAATAATATTAGTAATCAATGTTAGCAAGTCCAAAAGCCCTCTGGGACAACAGTCTTTTGCTCATAAAGGACAGTGTAACAGAGCAGCAATATAACACATGGTTCAAGCCAATCGTCTTTGAATCGTACAAGCCGTCGACAAAGACTTTGTTGGTGCAGGTTCCGAGTCCGTTCGTATACGAGTACTTGGAACAGAACTTCGTTGACTTGTTAAGTAAGGTGCTGCATCGTAATTTTGGTGAAGGAATCCGTCTCACTTATCGTGTTGTAACCGATAAGGAGCATAAGCTTTCTCAAGATATAGAGGCAGATCCAGACGATGCTGATATGGCAAAGCAAACTCGTGAGCGTGCCCAGCAGACGGCTGCCCAGCCTGTCGCTCCCCAGCAGCAGGAAGACATTGATACACAGTTAGATCCGAAGCTTACTTTCAACAATTATATGGAGGGTGACAGCAATAAGCTGCCTCGTTCCGTAGGATTGTCTATTGCCGAGCATCCCAACACCACCCAGTTTAACCCAATGTTCATTTACGGACCTTCGGGTAGCGGTAAGACGCATCTGGTGAATGCCATCGGTCTGAAAGCGAAGCAGATGTATCCTCAGAAGCGTGTGCTCTATGTGAGTGCCCGTCTTTTCCAGACCCAGTATACTGATGCCGTGCTCCATAATGCGAGCAATGATTTCATCAACTTCTATCAGTCTATCGATATGCTGATTGTGGATGATATTCAGGAGTGGGCTGGTAAGGCGAAGACGCTGAATACCTTCTTCCATATCTTCAACCACCTTTTCCGCAACGGAAAGCGTATTATCCTGGCGAGCGACCGCCCTCCGGTAGAGTTGAAGGATATGCCAGACCGTTTGCTCACCCGTTTCTCTTGTGGTCTGGTCTGCGAGTTGGAGAAGCCGAATATCCAGTTGTGTGTGGATATCCTGAGCAATAAGATCCGTCGTGACGGTTTGAAGATTCCGGTAGATGTCATCTCTTTCATCGCCCAGACCTGTAACGGAAGTGTGCGCGATTTGCAGGGAGCCATCAATGGTCTTCTGGCTTACAGCATCGTTTATAACAGCAGCATTGATATCCGTCTTGCCGAGCGCGTCATCAAGCGTGCGGTGAAGGTCGATGATAAGCCGCTCACCATCGATGACATCGTTGAAACGGTTTGCCATCATTATAATGTAACGGTTACTGCCGTGAACAGCAAGAGCCGTAAGCGTGATTATGTTGTGGCAAGACAGGTAACGATGTATCTGGCACAGAAATATACCAAAATGCCTGCTTCGAGAATCGGCAAACTCGTTGGTAATCGTGATCATAGCACAGTTATCCACAGTTGTTCAAAAGTGGAAGAAAGGTTGAAGATTGATTCCGGTTTCAGCGATGAACTGGTTAGTATCGAAAACGGATTAAAGGTGAAAAGGGCATAAAGGATGTGCTTTTCGCTGATAGGATAAGTTTAAGCGCGGAACCTTGGTATAGTGGTTCTTGTTTATATAAATGAAATAAAGGAAGCCTGGCAAGTTTGTTTTTGCCTTGGCTTCCTTTTTCCGTCTATAAACTGTTAACTGTAAACTATCAACTCTTTTTCATCATCATCTTCTTCCATTTAAAGTATCCGGCTACGGCGATGATGACGTAGAGACCATAAAGTCCTGCCTTGAATGGGATGCCTTTGATGATATAGAGATAGAAGCAAACGGCATCTACGATAATCCAGAAGAACCACTGCTCGATATATTTGCGTGCCAGCGCCCAGAGACCCACAAAGCTCAGGGCATTGGTGAAACTGTCTTGCAGAGGAACTGTAGAGTTGGTGAAAGTTATCAGTATATAATAGGTGATGCCCCAGGCTGCCAGGAAGAACAGAAGAGTAGGGAGATAGAGCGACTTCTTCATATAGGTAATCGGAAGTTCTTCTTTCTCCTTCTGGTTGTGCTTCTTGCCATATTTCCATACGGCATAACCATATATACCGGCTATCGTATAGTAGACCGCCATACCCGCATCGCCGTAAAGACCATGACTCCAATAGAGCCATACGTCCAGGGCGGGCATGATGATGCCTACCAGCCAGAGCCAGATACTGGCACGGTACTCCAACAGGATATAAACCAGTCCGAGTACCGTGGTAAAGATGTCTAAACCATGTGATGCAATATAATCCATCATGATGATTTCTGATTAGAACTTCAATGTAAGATGCGTCATCCAGGTGGTATCTGCCATCGGGATGTAGGCTATCTGCTTGAATCGGTTGTCCAATGTATATCCGTAACCGGTAGCATTGCCCCAGGTGAATGCGCTGGCTGCATAGTGGCGGTTGAAGATATTGTTGATGTCCACACCGAAGCTTACCTCCTTGATGCCGAGTGCCTTGGTTACCTTAGCGCTGTAGTTCAGGCTCAGGTCGCTCTGTGAATAGCATGGCAGCGAGAAGTCGCGGTCCTCTGTGTTGGTAATATACTGGCGACTTACAAAGTTGGTGTGCCAGGTAGCAGAGAAACCGGCATAGTGGATATCGATGAATCCGTTCAGAATGGCTGATGGAGAATAAGACAGGGTTGAGTTGTCGTAATGTACTACGCCTGGCTTCGTTTCATCATCCCAGTTGCTTACATACTCATCAAAGTCCTTGATCTTGTTCTTGCTCAAAGCGGCATTTCCTTCTACAGACAACCATGACAATGGTGCCCAGGCGGCTGTCAGCTCTACGCCCATACGGTAAGAATCCTTGATGTTGGTGGTCAGCGCCTCGCCGATGTCACTCAACTGTCCGGTCTGAGCCAGCTGGTTGTCATAATCCATATAGTAGAAGTTGGCGCCTGCATGCCAGTTGTCGCCCTGATACTGATAGCCGAACTCTACATCGAGCAGCTTCTCCTCTTTAGGGAATGGATAGTTGAAGTTGTCGGTAAAGTTGTTGCGCTCCGGCTCGCGGTTGCTGTAGGCTACAGATGCGTATGCCTTGTGGCCATCCTTGTTGAAGCTGATACCTGCCTTAGGGTTGAAGAAGTTGTACTTCTCGTTGATGTTCAGCTCCTGGTTCTTGTAGCTGCCGTCTTTCAGGGCGATAAACTTGTCGTTGATACCGTCGGTCTTGTATTCTACACGGCGATACTGCAGGTCAGCGAAGGCATTCCAGTAGTCTGCAAAGCGATAGCTTGCCTTGACGAAGGCGCTGTAGTCATACTTGTGGGCATCAGAGTCATAGTACTTATACTTTCCGTTGCTGCCTAAGAACTTCTTCTCGGCATCCTGGTTGGCGATATAAGTAAGGTATCCCCAGTGGTTGCCGCGGAACTGCTGCAGGTTCAATCCGCCGATAACATCCCAGTGCTCATCCTTGTAGTTGGTATTGTATACCATGCCGTAGGTATGCTGGGTGAGTCCCTTCTTGCGGATGAAGTCAGATTTCTTGATGAAATTACCTTCTGCATCATTGTAAACGAGTCCGAACTTGGCAAACTTGGCGTTGTTCTTAAACTCCTTGTAGTAGCCGTAGCCATAGGTGTAATGCAGTGAGAGGCTGTGGCTCCAGTGGCTGCCAGGTGTCCAGGTAGCCGAAAGGATGTTGTGGTTCTGATAGAAGTTATCAGTAGTCTTGTCCCATTTGCTTCCGTCGCGCAGGGTATAAGGAGTGATGGTATAATCGCCCTTGTCGTTGCGAACCATATCGCCTGTCAGCACGTTAAACTTATCCAGGCCTGCCTTATACATATCTTTATAAGTGCGGATGCCATCCTGAAGGAGGGTGAAGTTAGAGTTGTAATCTCCGCCCAGCACACCGTTCCAAGCCTGACCGGTCTTCTCGAAGTTGCCGATGTTCTTGTAGCTTACCTTGAAGTTATCGCCCAGCCAGGTCAGTCCGCCATAGTAAGAACCTGAGCGGCCTGCTGTGCCGTCTACATAACCGTCGGTAGCTGTCTCGTGATAAGCACCGTCAAAAATCAGATGCTTGCCGAGCAGACCTGTAGAGAAGCTGGCGCCTGTATGATAGGTATTGTAAGAACCGAAAGAACCGGTAACTTCTGCAGTAGGGGTGAGCGAAGGAGCAGCTGTAGCCATAGAGATGCTTCCACCGAAGGCACCGTCGCCATTGGTAGAAGAACCTACGCCGCGCTGTACCTGGATGCTGCCCAGGAGCGAAGAATAACTGTTCATGTTAGCCCAGAAAACGGTCTGGTCTTCCGGTGAGTTGAGAGCCACTCCGTCGAGTGTTACATTGATGCGGCTTCCGGCAGCGCCACGAATTCGCATATAGGTAGTACCGGTGCCGATACCGTTCTCACTCCAGGCGAGTATGCCCGGTGTACGAGAAAGGAGAAATGGCAATTCCTGACCTGAGCAAGAGAATTGTTTGAGTTCTGGTTTCCTGATGTTAGCCACGGCGTATGGAGCTTCCTTTGCGGCACGTACGCCTTTTACAATCACTTCATTCAAATTCTGCACCTTCAAGGTGTCGATTTTTGTCTGTGCCAGTGCAGCCTGGCTTGCCAAAGAGCAAAACGCTACACTGAGTGCGATCCCGTTGAATCTTTTCATTTATTTAAATTAAAAACATCATATAAGGGGGAAATGTGCCTTATTTTCCTACGCCAGCATTACCTGGTTCAGGTCGATGGGTATATTCTCAGCATCCGCTTTTTTCTCTTTTCTGGCGGTAGCACCCCTTAGTTAGCTCTCTGCTAACCGGGTGCAAAGGTACAAATAAATTTGATAACCGCAAAATTTGCGTAGATTTTTACTATATTTGTGTCCTTTTATCATTCTTTTTTCTTATATTTGCAGTCGGATTGCTGTTATTCGCAGTCTTGACAGTTTGAAACCTAAACTTCATGTGATATGGTTATGAGACGATATATTTCACATTTGTTCACTTGGGTCATCTCTTTCCTGACCCTGTTGGCATTCTCATCGTGCTTGAATGAGCATCCTAAGGATCAGCTCGATGGGGGTGGCAGCAATGGTTCTGCGTCTGAAATATTCGATACAACCATAGCTCCTTTATATGATTTTATGGGTGGAACGATAGATGGGGAAGGCATCCGCGATATTCAGCGTCTTGACAGTCTGCTTTCTCTTTCTCCTGATGATGAGCAGCTTTATTCTTCCTGGCAATATCTTTATCGGGCTATCGGCATGTGCAACAAGTCGCTGGATATGATAGATTTACAGTCAGTACGCCTTACCGATAACCAGAAGGCGCAGTTCAAGGCTGAGGTGCGTGCCATCAGAGCCATGATGTATTATGAGGCGATGGATTTGTATGGCAGGATTCCGGTACTCCTGTCTTCTGGAGAATCACTCATCTATGAACCGGCATCGGACTCTTCGGTTACCGATGAAAAGCTGTCGGCTCAGAGCGAACGGAGCGAAATCTTCCATTTCATCTTCAGCGAATTGCAGCAGGTGTTGCCTTATCTTCCTCAGACGTCCAGTTTGGAGGAAGGCTCTCATTATGGGCGCATCACGCAGCCTGTGGTCAACTTCCTGCTGGCTAAACTGGCGCTGAATGCTGAAATCTATATGTATAACGATTGGGCGCAGGGTTACAGGAAACGTCCGAAGGGTAGGGACCTGGAATTTATGGTGCGTACTGCCGATGGCGCCTCGCTCATTACGGGCGGCAAGGCGAGTGAGAACCGCAGCAAGATATTGAATGCTTGGGAAACCTGTATCTTCTATTGCAACAGACTGGCTGATGAAGGCTGCAGTTTAGAGGAGGATGAAATCTTCAACAGTTCTGTGCGTTATCTGATGCCGAAGGATGCGCTGCTGATGGATGAGGCTGATTCTGTTCAGCATCCACGGCCAGCCAAACCTCTTTTCCGTTTCCGTTATGCTGATGTGTTGCTGATGAAGGCTGAGGCGATGGAGCGCAACGATGGGGATGGCAGGGCAGAGTATAATATGGTTCGTGCGCATGCCGGTTTGCCTGCGCGCAAGTCTTCGCTAGCCAATATTCTGGAAGACCGTCAGGTTGTGCTGGCGGGTGAAACCTGTCACCGTCAGGACCTTATCCGTTTCGGCAAGTTCCTCAAGTCCTCGCATCTTCGCCGTTCTGTTCAGTCCGCTCTCTCGTCCTGTTCCATCGTCTTCCCGATACCTCAGCGGAGCCTTGCCTTCAATGGCAAGTTGGTTCAGAATAAAGGATATGAGGCAATGGAATAGCCAAAAACTCTTCACTCTTCACCCGATAGCTCGAATCCCCTTTATATAAAGGCGTTGTGGAGGGTGAAGAGTTTTTTGTAACTCTTCACCTCTCTTCACCCACTCTTCACCTCTCGAATCCCCTTTATATAAAGGCATTTCCAGCGATTGGGTGAAGAGTGAAGAGTAAAATCAATTCGACCTGTACGGTTGAAATTACCCAATACGCCCTGAAAGGGCAGAAGCTCCTAGCCCAGGGCGTGTGGGGCAAAACTTGCGAAAGTTCTGTCGGTTATTGAAAAACCTGTCAAACCGGTTTTCATTCGCTGTTTGGCTCAGACAGCCCACTGTTCTGCCTATCGCTAGTCTGCTGTTCTAGTTTCGCTAGTTCGCTGTTCTTGTTGCACTCGTCCCCTGTTTCCGTTTCACTCGTCCCCTGTTTCCGTTTCACTCGTCAGCTGTTCCCGATAAATAACCATTTTTTTTCGTCCTTTTATTCACTTTTTCCCCATTTCTCCCCTCCATTTAAAAATAAAATTTGTACTTTTGCATACGTTTTAACGTGTTAACGATAATCTTGGCAGATGCCAAATACAAAAATAAGAACGAAATGGATACATTATATTTATTGCAGTTCGCCTGTTTTCTATTTATGTTCATCAATATCCTCATCCTGGGTCTTACCCGACTGCACATGAAGTGGATGAACCGGCGATATGAAGTGTCACGATGGCTGATTATCGGAGCCATGGTAGGATTGGCCATACAATTTCTCATGCAGATGCTTCTGGGCTTCCGGGCTCAAGACGCTGCTGTGGGAGCCGTTTTCAACATGCTCGCCTATCCCCCTTGCTTCTCGCTCATCTCTATTGGCATTTACAATATCGAGGCAACGCATGCCAACCGCCGGAAGATGAACATCGTTTGCGCCAGTATTTATGCCGCCATATTGGCTGCCTTCTGCATCGGCTTTATCCTGAGCGGAAACTTCCATATCGGCAGCTGGATTTATGTGATGATAGTCCTGTTCGGCATCAACGTAGCCTATTGCATCTATATGATAATAGTGGAAATCAGAAAGCGCAGAAGGATGCTGGAGGTGATGGCTGGTTATGATATCCTGCCTTACGTGAGATATGCGCGAGCCAGTATATTCATGCTCTTTTTCCCTGCAGTAGCCCTGCCTTTTGTAGTTCTTTCCACTAAATCTCTATATGTTATCGGACCTCTGGGACTGCTTGCTGTCTTTTTCTTCACGCTCAGTTTTATGGCTTTGGGCTATAATTATGTACCTTCCGAAGAACTTCTGGATAAGGAGGAAGAAGAGAATGCTGCCATGGAATGCGTGAAAGACAATGCCTGTTTAGAACTGCAGAATGAAGAACTGGATGATAAGAAAGAAACTTTACAATCGCAGCTTTCAGAAAGACGGCAGGAAATCATCCGCGAGAAACTGGAAACATGGTGTGCCGATGGGGGGTACAGGGATACCATATTGAATATGGTTACCATGTCACGCTCGTTGGATATCCCTAAGGCAGAGCTGTCCAAATACTTCTCGGGGCTCAATACCACCTTCCGTTTCTGGCTTGCCGAGGTACGTTTTGAGGCTGCTAAAAAGATGATTTTGGAAAAGCCCAACTATAGCAATGATATGATTTCTGCCGAGTGCGGCTTCTCTTCCCGCTCCAATCTCTACCGTATGTTCAAAGAGAAAGAAGGCTGTTCTCCTACGGCTTGGAGAGAGAAGAACTGTTAAAGAATGTATACTAGGTGTCCATTTGCCCCACCAAATGGACACCTATTTTGTAGCAACTGGACACCTAGTAGGGGCAACTGGACACCTTGTTTCAAAGAAAAACACTATATTTGCACCATGAAAAGTATAATAGAATCATTAGTCAAAGAAGAACAGGCTATCCTGATAGTAGCTCTGTTTCTTCTCATTTATGTTGGCATCATGATTAGTGTCATGGTGAGGGAATATAGGACCTATCTTGATGATTACCCGATGTATCATTTCAGCTTGGGTGATTTCATCAGGAGAGGGCGTTTCTATATCTGCCTCATCCTCGGTGTAGTGTTTATCACGTTCGTGTGTCTGGCAGTCAGTCTGATGGCAATCAGTATTCAGTAATTTCTTGATAAAAAATAATAACAAAACATAATATTTATGATGAAAAGATTTACCAATCAATCCAATGGGTCGCAAGCCGGCCGTATGTACAATGGGGGGGGCGATAATCCGTAGATTCGCTCTATTCCCATTGATGTTACTCATGTTGTTGCTTCTGCCAGCCGGCATGGTTGCGCAGACAGAAGCTTCCAGTTCTAAGTATATAGCAACGTATGAATCCTCTACCCAAACCTTGACTTTCAAGAAATTTGTGGGTGAAACCCTTCCTAGCAATAGTGTTGTTGTGAAAGATAAGATGACGGTGGAGGATATGAATACGAAATTAGGGAATGGTACAATCGTGCACATTGTTTTCGATAAGAGTTTCAGTACATACACTCCAACATCGTTGAGCAAATTCTTTAGAAATCTCAGAAAACTGGAAACAATTACAGGGCTGGAATATCTGAATACAGAGAAGGTGTCGGATATGAGCTACATGTTCACTAGCTGCTCAGCTCTCACCTCTCTCGATGTCACTAAGTTCAATACAGCGAATGTGACGGATATGAACCGTATGTTCTATAGCTGCTCAGCTCTCACCACTCTCGACGTCACTAAGTTCAATACAGGGAATGTGACTAATATGAGCTTTATGTTCACTGGCTGCTCAAAACTCACCCCTCTCGACGTCACTAAGTTCAATACAGAGAAGGTGTCGGATATGAGCTTTATGTTCATGAACTGCGAATCTCTCACCTCACTCGATGTCACTAACTTCAATACAGAGAAGGTGTCGGATATGAGCTTTATGTTCACTGGCTGCTCAGCTCTCACCTCTCTCGACGTCACTAACTTCAATACAGAGAAGGTGACTAATATGAACAGTATGTTCAATTGCTGCTCAAAACTCACCTCTCTCGACGTCACTAAGTTCAATACAGAGAAGGTGACTAATATGTACAGTATGTTCACTGGCTGCTCAAAACTCACCTCTCTCGATGTCACTAAGTTCAATACAGGGAATGTGACTGATATGCGTAACATGTTCTCTGGCTGCTCAGCTCTCACCTCTCTCGATGTCACTAAGTTCAATACAGCGAATGTGACGGATATGAACCGTATGTTCTATAACTGCTCAGCTCTCACCTCACTCGACGTCACTAAGTTCAATACAGGGAATGTGACTGATATGAGCAGCATGTTCTCGGGCTGCTCAAAACTCACCTCACTCGATGTCACTAAGTTCAATACAGAGAATGTGACGAATATGATGAATATGTTCTCTGGCTGCTCAAAACTTACCTCTCTTGATGTCACTAATTTCAATACAGAGAATGTGAAGAATATGGGATACATGTTCGCGAACTGCTCAAAACTCACCTCTCTCGACGTCACCAAGTTTAATACAATGAATGTGTTAAATATGAGATTCATGTTCATGAACTGCGAATCTCTCACCTCACTCGATGTCAGAAACTTCAATACCGTGAAGGTGACGGATATGAGTTATATGTTCTGTTACTGTGTTGCTCTCACCTCTCTTTATCTCACTAACTTTAATACAGAGGAGGTGACGCTTATGAACAGTATGTTCGCTAACTGCAAAGCTCTCACCACCATCTGCGCCAGCAGTAAGTTTGTAACAACCCAGGTTTCTAATAGTAGCACCATGTTCTACAATTGTGAAAAACTCAAAGGCGAAGTAGTATGGACAAACGACAAGGCTACCGACAAGACCTATGCCAAGATAGAAGGTGGATATTTTAGTGGTGGAATCCCTAGGGTGAAATACGCTGACGGCACGCTGACCTTCTTTCTCGCATCCAAGGAGACTTTGGGAGAAAATGAGTATGGAATCTATGGTGGGTTGGGGACACCTGACTGGGTGTGGCAAAACCCTAACGTTACCAACGTTACCAAGGTTGTGTTTGATCCCGCCTTTGCAAATGCGCGACCAACCACCTGTTATGCATGGTTCCAAGGCTACGTAAACCTCACGAGCATAGAGGGTATCGAATATTTGAATACATCGCAGGTTACTGATATGCATAATATGTTCTTAAATTGTTATCATCTCCAAACTACAGACTTTTCTGGCTTCGACACTCGAAAAGTAAAGGATATGAGTTATATGTTTTACAACTGTGGTAGTTTGGAATCGCTGGATATTTCAAATTTCAATACGTCGGAAGTGACGAATATGAGAGGCATGTTTTATCATTGTATTGGGCTGACGTCACTTGATCTCTCTCATCTTAATACATCAAAAGTGTCTATTATGACTGAGATGTTCCAATTATGTATTAACCTTTTGTCTGTTAATTTGTCGGGTTGGGATACTAGGAATGTAGGAAGTATGACTAAGATGTTCGAAAAATGTAAATCCCTAAAGACACTTGACTTGTCTGGTTTTGATACTCGGGAAAAAACTTGTTCTATGGGCGGCATGTTTAATACGTGTAATGAACTTACTACCATTTTCGTGAGCGATAAGTTTGCTGTAGGAACAGGCGTTACTGGTGATGGCACGATGTTCCTGGAATGCAACAAACTCAAGGGAGCCAATGCTTTCGATAAGAATAAAACGGGAATTGATAACGCCAACTACAAGACTGGCTACTTCACCAAGCTGGTAGGCAAGAATGGCGATGAGAAGATAGGAGCAACGGGAGAAACTCTTGCTACGGAGAATCTCGTTCTTGACGACAACAAGGACTTCGTGGCTTACGAGCCATTCGCAGCCAAGGCTGCATCTTATAGCCGCACGATGAAGGAAGGCACCACTTGGGCTACGCTCTGCCTGCCTTTCGAGGTGTCGCTCGAAAATCAGAACTTCCGTGCCTTCAAACTCCTTTCGGCTGATGATGTTACAGAAACCGTAGAACTCGAAGAGATTGAGACAAACATCGCTGCTGGTACTCCTGTTATTATCAAGATGAAGGATGGAGCCACCGAGCTCAAATTCATTGAAGCCGACAAGGAGATTGCAAAAGATGTTCAGACTGCAGAAACTGCTGACGCCAACTACAAGCTCCAGGGCATCTACACCAAAAAGGAGTTCAGCAAGGATACTGATAACAACTGCTACATCGTGAAGGGCGACAAGCTGATGAACCCAGCCAAGCTGTTGGGTGAAACAACAACAAAGTCTGTGGGCAGCAAGCCTTTCCGTGCTTACATGGCAGATAACTCTTCTGCTCCTGCAGCAGGTGCCAGAATGTTCAGCATTAGCGTCGGCGGCAGCACCACAGCCATCGAGCAGTTGGAGACTACAGCAGATAGCAAGGCAGAATACTACGACCTCCAGGGCCGTCGCCTCCAGGATTTGCAGAAGGGCATAAACATCGTAAAGCGTGGCGGCAAGACCATGAAGGTTATCATCAAGTAATAAAAAATAGTAATAAAAATAGATATGAAAAAGAAAAGATATATCAAGCCAGTGGTTAGCGTCATGGAAATGGAAACCACTGCCATCCTCGCCGGTTCTGTTATCCAGAAGGCGGGAGAAGCGGATTACAGCGACGAAAATGTGAAGGATTTCTGGGATACAAATAAGGAAATTTGGGCAGACTAGCCCCTGATTCTCTATCGTACCCCCAGGCATCACATCTGATGCCTGGGGGCAAAATAAACAGCCCCCGGAGCTATTACGCTTCGGGGGCTTTTTCTGCTTTCTGGGTATCATGTTGATAGGTAAGTTCATGAACATCCACAACATTTTTTCCGAAACTTTTCTCCTATTTTCTTTGCACTTTCAAAATAAAGTCGTAACTTTGCAATCAAGATAGGTTAAAAAAGAAGGTTGCTACAGCAGAGGCCTTTGTGAAGAAGTACTATAAGAATATAGTTGATAAATGGGTAAACTTCTTTATTTATAAGAAAAGAATACGTTCAACAAAAATAACGAAGAAATTATGAACTTAAGTATTGTTTCTGCAAGATATGTGGCACCATTAAAAGTTGAATTACACTTTAATGATGACACTGTTAAGACGATAGATGTTGGGGCTTTTATTAGAAATCACCCACATCCGCAATATAACTCTTACTTGAATGAAAACAAATTCAAAAAGTTCAAGATAGAGTTTGGAAATATCGTTTGGGGAAAAAATTGGGATTTGATATTCCCTATAGATAAGTTATATGCTGGCGTTTGCTGCTGAACAAAAAGCCCCCGGAGCTATTACGCTTCGGGGGCTTTTTCCTCTTTTTTTCTTCCCATATTGCGTATAGTGTATTTCTATATGGGTGAAGAGGGGTGAAGAGATAAATCGGGATTGCTTACAACTGATAGAATTTGGTGAAAGCCTTCACGCAATATTCGTGGTCGATAACGCTACCGTTTTCTATGTGTCACTGTGATAGGTGGGTTCAAGAACTACCACCATATTTTTTCGAAACTTTTCTCCTGTTTTCTTTGCATTTTCAAAATAAAATGCTTATCTTTGCAGACAAATAGAAGTAGAACTTTTAAATGGATAAATATGGCTTTAAAAATTAAAACTCGTGAAGAAGCAATTGCTGTATTACGAGACATGGTTAAACGTAAAAGAGAAATGGAGGCAAAGGCTCAAATAGACTTTGCTAAAGCACGTAAGGAGGCTGCAAACTGCTATGCAGGCCTTTAACTTAACGCGCCTCAATTTTCATTCTCCTTATAAGGTCTGGATAGATAATGGCTCATATAAGTTCTTGACAGATTATGGTGTTCAGTATCGAATAGAATTTGTTGAAAATAATAATATCTGGGAGGATGAAAAAGCGTATGAATTTGGTATTCTCAATGAAAACAAGAAGAATTCTCCTAACGATTCTAAAGTAAAAGAGACTGTACAAAGTATTATTGAAGAGTTCTTTCTCACGAATCCGGACATTCTTTTATATCAATGTGAAACGGGTGATAGCAGACAGGCTATGCGAGCTCGTCTTTTTACCAGATGGTTTAACGAATTCGATAAACGAGATCGGTTTTGTGTCAAGGTTTCTATTCTTAGAGATGAAGAAGTTGACAATTACATAGCTATTATAGTTCAAAAGAGTAATCCTAAGTTGACTGACATCCTTCGAGATTTTGATGAGTTTATCGGTTTCTTTGATACAAAGCCCGAATAAAAGCGGTAAGTGAGATACAGACAAACGGAATCTCTATCGTACCCCCACCAGGCAGCACCTTTGCTGCTTGGTGCATAAAAAAAGCTCCCGATGCGTATGGCACCGGGGGCTTTTTCCTCTTTTTTTCTTTCCCATATTGCGTATAGTGTATTTCTATATGGGTGAAGAGGGGTGAAGAGTGGGTGAAGAGATAAAGAAAACTCTTCACCTCCCGAAACCCCGATAAACAGAGGGGATACGGGCGAGAAGGTGAAGAGTGAAGAGATAAATCGGGATTGCTTATATTACAACTCATTTGTTGAATTGTCTGCATAAATCTTCTGGCTGAATCATCCGAAAAACAGTTTTTTTCTTCTATAATTGTACCTTTTACCATTATAAATCTACCACTTATTTTTAGAACTATGAAAAATGTAAAGTCCTGATAATCAAATGCAGTTATAAAAACAGGTGGTTATTTTTACCACTTAATTATTTAATTAACCAACAAATATCAGACATTTTATATACTTTTGCAATCGGAAACCAATCATGGATGGGTTCCCGACTATCAGACAACAATTTTAAACATAAATGAGAATAACTAAAGTTTAAATTATGAGAAAATCAAAAAGTAATGCGATGTTGCGAGGACTAGCAGCCTCAGCACTCGTCCTAATGGTCTCGGCGACAGCTTGGGGACAGAAGGTGAAGATTACGGGTACTGTAATCGACAATACCAATGAACCCGTTATCGGAGCTTCGGTTCTGGAGAATGGTACCAAAAATGGTGTTGCTACTGACCTGGATGGTCACTTCACCATCGAAGTACAGCCAGGTGCCAGACTCAAAATTTCTTATATAGGTTATAAGAATAAGGAAGTGAAAGCTTCTAACGGCGTACAGATTATGCTCGAAGAGGAGTCTAATATGCTCAACGAAGTGGTGGCTATCGGTTATGGCTCTGTCAAGCGTAAGGATGTAACTACTGCCGTATCCAGTGTGTCAGCCAAAGACCTTGATACCCGTCCTATCGTATCTGCCGCAGCAGGTATGCAGGGAAAGGCAGCCGGTTTGCAGATTTCGCAAGCCAATGGTCAGCCAGGTGCTTCACCAACCATACGTGTGCGTGGTACCACCTCTTTAAATGGCAGCAATGATCCGCTCTATGTAGTAGATGGTGTACCAATGACTAATATCGACTTCCTGGCAGCTGATGATATTGATAATATCCAGGTGTTGAAGGATGCCTCTTCTGCTGCAATCTATGGATCCCGTGCAGCCAATGGTGTCATCATTATCGGTACAAAGCAGGGTAAGGCTGGCGTAGCCAAGGTATCTCTGAATGCTCATTATGCATTTAATACTGTACGTGACAACCAGGAATCTCTCAATGTGGCTCAGTATAAGGAGCTGATGGATGAAATCGGTCTGGTGAAACTGCCTGAAGGCTTGAAAGACCAGACGGATTGGAAAGACGAGGTGTTCCGTACGGGTAATGTACAGGACTACCAGCTTTCTATTACCAATGGTACCGACAAACTGAGATACTTTATCTCGGGTGGCTATACAGGCGAAAATGGTGTTATCAAGAAGTCAAGCTATCAGCGTTACAACTTCCGAGCATCTGTAGAGAACGATATACGTAAGTGGTTGCGACTCAATGCCAGTGTAACTTATTCAGATTATACCAACAAGGGTACAGGTATCATTTCGGGTGCCGGTTCTAACCGAGGCGGCGTAGTAACCGCTATCGTCAATACGCCAACCTATGCACCGGTATGGAATCCGGAGAATCCTAGCCAGTTCTACAACAACTTCTATGGCGTGAACATTACCTCGCCAGCAGAGAATATTGCTCGTACACAGAATAATAAGTCTGCTTACAACCGATTGCTGGCAACAGGAAAAGCAACTGTCACCTTTATGCCTGAACTGACTTATAACACATCTCTCTCGTTCGACCGTACACAAGGAACAACCACCAACTTCCTTGACCCGATATCTACTACTATCGGCCGTCAGGAATTCGGTACAGGATATGATGGAAGAAACATCAGCAGCGTTATCGTATGGGACAACGTATTAAACTATAAGAAGACTTTCGGAAAGCACAGTCTGGATGCAATGGCTGGTAGTTCCTGGACACAGAGCAAGTGGAGCCAGAACTATATCAACGGTAGCAACTATGCCAACGATCTGTTCCCAACCTTGAATGCAGCCAACAAGATTTCCTGGACAGGAACCGGTTCATCAGCTTCTGATTGGGCAATTCTCTCAACATTCGCCCGTTTGCAGTACAACTGGAATGATACCTATATGGTAACCGCTAATATGCGTGCTGATGGTTCTTCCAAGTTGGCACCACATCACCGTTGGGGCTACTTCCCATCATTCTCTGGTGCCTGGCGCGTAAGCAATGAGAAATTCATGAAAGATATCAAGTGGATTGACGACTTGAAGATTCGTGGAGGCTGGGGACAGACCGGTAACCAGAGCGGATTGGGCGATTACAGCTATCTGGCAAGATACAATATCAATCGTGTGCAGTGGTTTGGCGAGGGAAATGATGCCAATTCTACTCCTACTTTCTCACAGGGCAACCTGAGTAACCCTGAGCTGACTTGGGAAACAACAACCCAGACCAATATCGGTCTCGACTTGACCGTACTGGGCAACCGCCTCACCTTTTATGCCGATTACTATTATAAGAAGACCAAGGATATGTTGATGAACATCACCTTGCCGGCAGGTAGTGCTGCAGCAAGAAACCTGACCTATAATGGTGGTTCGATGATCAACAAAGGCTGGGAGTTTGCCATCTCTTCACAGAATCTGACAGGCGCCTTGAAGTGGAATACAGATTTCAATATCTCATTCAACAAGAATAAGTTGGAGAGCCTGTCTCTGACTCAGGTATATTATGAAGCCACGACTACCGATTTCGTCAACGAACAGGTGGTTCGCAATACGCCAGGTATGCCATTAGGCTGTTTCTGGGGATATGTTGCAGAAGGTGTGGATCCCGAGACCGGTGATATGAAGTATAAGGACGTGACCGGTGATGGGCTGGTATCAGCCAGTGACCGTACTTATATCGGTGATCCGAACCCAGACTTCACATTCGGTTTGACCAATACCTTCTCTTATAAAGGCTTGAATCTCAGTATTCTTATCCAGGGAAGTTATGGCAACGATATCTACAACGTTTCACGTATGGAAACCGAAGGAATGTATGATGGCAAGAACCAGAGTACCAAGGTGCTGGCTCGCTGGAGAGTTCCTGGTCAGATTACCGATGTGCCAAAGGCTAAGTGGGATATCCGCAACTCAACCTACTTCGTAGAAGATGGCAGTTATCTCCGTGTAAAGGATATTTCTCTCTCTTACGATGTGCCTCGCAAACTGATTTCACGTTTCGGCCTGACCCGTCTGCAGCCATACGTATCAGCAACCAACCTGCTAACCCTGACCGACTATTCCGGTATGGATCCGGAGGTTAACCAGTATGGCAACAGTGGTAGTGTGCAGGGCATCGACTGGGGTACCTATCCACTCAATAAGAGTGTAGTATTAGGTGTAAAAGTAGAATTCTAAACATCGACAACAATGAAAACATATCATACAATCAAGACATTGGCGCTCGGTGGCATCGCAATGTTCTCTTTGGCAAGTTGCTCTCTCGACTACGAGCCATTATCAGAGCCATCAGAAATAACACAGGGCGGTCAGACAGAGACCTCAACTGCCGTATTGAAGGACAAGGCTGCAGCAGATGCACAGCTCAAATCGCTCTATGAGTTGTTCCGCAACCGTCAGGAGCATACCCATCTCGACTATCTTCTGATAGGCGATTCACATAGCGACAATGCTTATGCCGGAACTACCGGTGCAGAGGTGGTACCTTATGAGACCAACTCTATCGATGCCAGCAACTCGGTATTGAGCCGTGACTGGAACCGCTATCTGGAGGATATCGCCAAGGCAAATGTGCTGATCAATGGTGTTGAGCAATTGAAGGAGAACGGTAAGATATCAGAAGCTGAATATCATTCCTATAAGGCACAGGGCGAAATCTTCCGTGCCCTGATGATGTTCCGAATGGCTCGTCTGTGGGGTTCTTTTCCAGTCATTACGACCATCGCAAAGACCATCACATCCGAGAATATCAATGAGGTATATCCTACCTATTATCCTCCTCGCAAGACTCCGAAGGAATGTTATGAGCAGATTATTGCCGACTTGACGGATGCTGAGCAGTATGCACCGGATAATGACAATTCAGACCGCACCAAGATGACCAAGACCGTAGCTCAGGCTATGCTTGCCAAGGTTTATGCCGAAAAGGAAGTGCAGGATTATGACAAGGTAATCGCTTATGCCGACAAGGTGATGAATACAACCGGTGTAGAGCTGGAAGACAGTTATGAAACACTTTGGGGCTATGATGAGACTGCGAAAGACTGTATGAAACGCAATACCAAAGAAGGTATTCTGGAGGTGCATTGGACAACCGGTAGCGGAAACTGGGAAACCTGGATGTACGGCCGTCAGTTAGACAACTGGGACTACTACTTTACCTGGGCAAAGTGGATTACTCCTTCACGAGACATCATCAATGCCTTTGACAAGGAGGGTGATGAGGTTCGTAAGAATCAGGCTATCGTATATTATGCCTGTACCTGGAGCAACTATTATCCAGCTTCCAACTATCCGTTCATGTATAAGTTACGCTCTTCATACAATAATATTTACTGGGTTCGTCTAGCTGATATTATCCTGATGAAGGCTGAGGCAGAAGCCTATAAGGGCAATCTTGCTGAGAGTGCGAAACTCGTGAACCAGATTCGCAAGCGTGCCAAACTGAAGGAACTGACATCCGACAAGACTGGCAGCAAGGAATCTATGATAGAGGCTGTTCTCCATGAGCGCCGTCTGGAACTTGCCTTTGAGGGAGAACGCTGGTTCGACCTCTGCCGCAACAACAAGGTCGAGAAGTATCTCAACGGAATAGACAACCGTGACAGCGGACGCATCAGACAGGTGAAACAGTTTGACAGCAATTCATACCTGTTGCCAATCCCACAGACCGCTCTTGACCAGAATACCAATCTAGAGCAGAATCCAGGTTACTAAGCTAACCTGGATAGCTTTCAACTCAAACCGTTATTAACAAATAAAAGAAGAAACAAATATGAAATACTATAGCAATAAACTGATGGTGCTGGTCTGCGCAACAGCTTTCTCGGTGACAGCTTGCAGCAGCAGTAACTCATTTTCAGATCCTGTAGACTTTGATACTCCTAGTGAGGCACCAAATCCGGTACCGGCACAAGGAACAGCCAAAACTTTCATTACCACAGCCGATGGAGTCTATTCATTGGCACAGGGTGAGGTAAAGTTGTATAATGGAGTATCTATGGCACCAACCACCATCGAACTCGATTTAAATAAGAAGTATCAGACGATTGATGGATTCGGTTATGCTATCACTTATTCATCCTGCTATAATCTGATGCAGATGAACCCAGAAGCACGTCAGGCTCTCTTGAAGCGTATTTACTCTACCACAGAGGGTTATGGCGTAAGTTATGCCCGTATCTCTTTGGGATGCAACGACTTTTCAAGTACTGAGTATACCTATTGCGACAAGAAGGGCAGCGAGGCTGATCCTATCAGCAATTTCGCGCTCTATAGCGATGAGAACGATTATGTGATTCCGGTGTTGAAGGAGATTCTTGCCATCAACCCAAATCTGAAGATTATCGCAGCTCCCTGGACTTGTCCAAAATGGATGAAGGTGACAGATATCAACACCAAGCAGCCAAAGGATTCATGGACTGACGGTCATCTCAATCCGGATTATCGCGAGGCTTATGCCAAGTACTTCGTGAAGTTTATCAATGTGATGAAGGAGAAAGGTATCAATATCTATGCTGTGAGTCCTCAGAATGAGCCATTGAACAAGGCTAACTGTGCATCTCTCTATATGCCTTGGCAGGAAGAGGCTCCTTTCGTAAAGGAATTGGCAGCGCAGTTTAAGAAGAATAATCTGAAGACCAAGATTTATGTCTTCGATCACAACTACAACTATGACAATATTGCCGATCAGGAAGATTATCCTGTGAAACTCTACAATGCTATCGGTGATAACTTTGAGGGCTCAGAGCTGGTTGTAGGTGCTGCTTATCATGATTATGGCGGCAACAACAGCGAGTTGACAGATATCCACAACCAGCGTCCTGACAAGGAACTGATATTCTCGGAAACCAGTATCGGAACCTGGAATGACGGACGTGACTTGAGTAAACGACTGATGGCGGATATGAAGAATGTGGCGCTCGCTACGGTAAACCAGAATTGCAAGGCTGTGCTTGTATGGAATCTGATGCTTGACAATAAGATGGGACCTAACCTGGATGGTGGATGCCAGACCTGCTATGGCGCTATTGATATTAATCAGAATGGCTACAACCAGTTGAGCTACAATTCTCATTATTACATCATTAACCACATGTCTAGTGTCGTTGCTCCTGGTGCGGTTCGCATTGGTAATACGTCCCGCACCGTTAATGACAGCAAGATTACACATGCTGAGTTTGTTAATCCTGATGGTAGTTATGCTGCTGTCATTATCAACGAGGGAGATGAGGCTAAGTCAATCAACCTCAGTGATGGAACTCATAATTTTACCTGCAAGGTTCCTGCTAATGGTGTGATTTCTTGCAAGTGGAATAAGTAATCCATAAACTATAGTAAATGATTCATTAAAGATACAATCATTATGAAACATATCAGATATTATATCATGGCGTTGCTCGCCCTGCCACTGATGGCATCTTGCGGCGATGATGATTACAGTGCGCCTACTCCTGTCGGTAATCCAGTGATGAGCTATACGGCTCCTGCTACAGCTGTATGGATGGGCGATGAAGTGGAGGTGAAAGTAAACTGCAAGGATGATGGAGGCGTGGCTCTCTCTACCTTGAAGGCAAATCTTCTGTTTAGCGGGCAGAGTGTAGATGAAACTACCATCCGTACCAAGGAGGCTGGTGAATATACTGTCAAACTGAAAGTACCTTATGCACAGAGCGTTCCTGATGGAAAGGTGGATATTCAGCTTACTCTGCAGAATGTATCAACCAAATCGAATACGGAGACCTTGTCGTTTGACATCAAGCGCCCTCACTTCAACAATCTGCAGTTTGTGAGTGCTGATGGTGTTAAATATGACATGACAGAGAAAAGCGACTTTGTTTATCAGGCTGTTCTTCCTAGCAGCAAGAAGACCTTCAAGGGATATTTTGCAACGAAGGATGGAAAGTTTGTCTTCGGTTCCAGCACAGGTAAGGATATCAGTTTGGGAGAAACAGGCAACTTCAACTTCACTTCTGAGAATATGAGCGATGTAGTTGTCACTTTCGATGCCAAGAACTATACGGCTGGTCCTACCGATGTATTGCCGGTTACCATGCTTGATTTTGCCGATTCTGATGCAGGTAAGACTTGGGTGGGTGATATCAAGCAAGGTGCTACCTGTAACCTTACTGTTAACGGCAATAATCTGCCAGATGACTGGTATTATGACAGCGACTGGTTCCGGAAAGAAGAGGATGGAAGCTATACTTTCAAGGCTATTACCGGCAGATATACTATTTTGGCAGACTTTACCCATAAGTCATTCCGCATCTGGACTATGAATGGAAGTAAGCCTATGTCACTGAATGGCGATGGTACTGGTGCACTCTGGATTATCGGTAATGAAGGTGTCAACAAGCCAACTTGGGACGCTGTAAATCATAGCTGGTGGACAGGTGTAGATTCTGATGTCTGCCTCACTCCAATCAAGGATAAGGTATATCAGGTTACACTCACCGTTGGTAAGCAGCTCAGAGCTACTGACGTAAATTTCAAGTTCTTCGGTCAGGCAAACTGGGGTATTGAGTTCAAGGGTAAGGATAACAGCCATCTCATCTCAACTGAGAGCGAGGTATTCGGCATCGGTGACGGTAACGGTCACGACAACGGCAATGTTTACCTGAAAGATGGAGTAGAACTGAAGGATGGCGAGACATACGTTCTTACTGTAGACTTGACTGCCGGTGTAGACAAGGCAGTTCTCAAAGTAGAAAAGAAATAATATGTAGGTTTATAATCATTCATAAGCATTTTAGGTTTTAGTTTGATAATTTAGGTATAAAGCTTTGTTTAAGGCTGCTCCAAACCTTTTGGGGCAGCCTTTTTTTGAGAGGTGCAAGGATGTAAGAACAACAAAAGTAAAAAAGAATATCAAAAAAATGCTAGAAAATTTGGAAATGTACCCAAAAAGCTATACCTTTGTCTCTTGAATGTCCTATACAGCAGTAAGGGCTGGATTCAATGATTACCTATACATCAAATTATTATAAACTAATGATAGAAAGATTATTATCTATATTGTATATCTGGTGTTTCGCTACACTTACATCATGCTTTGCTCAGAAGGAAAGCATCAGTGAACTGTATACCCAACTTGATCGGGCTATAGAGCAATCCCAGCACTATACCAAACTGAAAGAAAGTAGCATCGCTCAGTTGAAGGAATTGATTCATCAGGAGAACAATCCGAAGTTGCTCATCAATACTTATCGCAAGCTCTATTCAGAATATAAGTCCTACCAGAGCGATTCTGCTGTGGTTTATATTCAGAAAGCCATTGTATTGGCTCAGAAGAAAGGGCTTTCGGCTGAAGTTGCTGGGTTGAAAAGTCAGTTGGCTTTGCTGTATTCTACTGCAGGAGCTTTTACTGAGGCTTTGGAGGTGCTCAATCATATAGATAAAAAGACATTGGATGAATCGAACCGGAAAGATTATTTCATCGCCTATTACCATGTCTATGGTGAGTTGGGCTTTTCTAATATTCATGTAGATACAGATTTAAGTCAGAATTTCTTTAGTCGTCAGAATGCATATCGGGATACTTTGTTTGCTATCCTTCCACATCATAGCGAAGATTATCTCATGCGTAAAGAGGTGATGCTTACCAGTCAGAATAAATGGGATGAAGCACTGAAGGTGAATGATGAACGCTTGAAAATGTGTAAGGAGGGGAGTCATGAATATGGCATCGTAGCCTACTATCGCTATCTGATTTACCGTTCTCTGAAAAACGAAGAAATGAAGAAATATTGGTTGCTAAAATCTGCCATTTGTGATGTGAAGTGTGCTATCAATGATCAGGCTTCGCTCTGGATGCTCGCCGATATTCTGAGTCAGGAGGGAGATGTTGAGCGTTCTTATAAATACATCAACTTCTCTTGGAATGCCAATAAGAGTTTTAGTACGCGTATTCGCAGTTGGCAGATTTCGCCAGTTCTTGGTACCATCGATCATAATTATCAGGCACAGCTCAAGAAGGCAAACCAGCGTCTTGTCTTTGCCATCATCTGTGTCAGTCTTCTGGTTCTTTCATTAGGTGTTTTGGCTTTCTATGTCAATAAGCAGAAGAAATATGTTACCATAGCGAGAAATGAACTGAAGAAAACGAATGAACAATTGGAGGAACTGAATAAGAAACTTTCTGCTACCAACGAAATGTTGAAGACTTCGAATAATAAACTGAATGAGTCAAATGGTGTGAAGGAAGAATATATAGGCCAGTTCCTGGGAGCATGTTCTCATTATATAGACAAACTGGATAAGTTGCGTCTCCATGTCAATAAGATGGTAAAGAACCGTGAATATCAGGAACTTTATTCAATGACCAGAAGCAGTGAACTGAAGGAACACGAGTTGGGAGAACTCTATACAAATTTCGATAAGGTCTTCCTGCATCTGTTCCCGAATTTCGTGGAAGACCTCAATAGTCTTCTGAAGCCAGAGGCACAAATTCATCTTACCGATGCAACAAAGTTACCGGCAATGGTGAGGGTATTCGCCTTGATAAGACTGGGTATTGATGACAGTACGAAGATAGCAGAATTCCTTCATTATGCAGTTAATACGATATATAATTATCGGGCAAAACTGCGTAATGGAGCTATTGGTGAAAGAAATGAATTTGAGAAGAATGTGAAAGAATTAGGAACGATAAAAGGAAAAGAATAATATATAAAATCAAAGAGGGTGTGTCATAAAAACAGACATACCCTCTTTGTTTTTTATTACAACTGATAGAACTTGGTGAATGCCTTCACGCAATATTCATGGTCGATGACGCTACCGGTTTCGCGGCAGCTGTGCATAGCGAGGATGGCATTGCCCATATCCACACCCTTCAATGGGATGGAAGAGGCGAGGATATTGCCCAAGGTGCTGCCGCCTGCTACATCGCTGTGGTTTACGAAACGCTGGCATGGTACACCGGCAGCATCGCAGATGTTGGCGAAGATGGCTGCTGATACAGCATCGCTCGCATACTTCTGGGCTGCATTGAACTTGATGACTGGACCACCGCCCAACTTAGGATGATTCGTAGGGTCGAACTTTTCGCTATAGTTAGGATGCCAGGCATGCGCATTATCGGCTGAAATCATGAAGGCACGCTCTACTGCCTGATAATAAGCCTCTTCTGTATGGCTCTGTGCCAGGGCGATGCGCTGGAGCATATATGAAAGGAATGGACTTCCGGCTCCCTGTTTGGTCTGAGACCCCGTTTCTTCATTATCGAAGATGGCGAGAACCTGGGTGGTATCATTGGCATCAGATGCAATCATCGCCTCTACACCAGCCCAGCACATAGACAGGTCGTCGAGTCTGCCTGAAGAGATAAACTCATCGTGTACACCGAAGGTGCAGGCTGGAGTGGCATCAGCCAGATAGAGATCGAAATCAAGAACATCCTCTTTCTGGATATTCAGTTCGCCGGTTATCACATTCATCAGGAGATTACCCTTCTCCTGTTCATTATTGATGATGCCGAGGATAGGAAGTACATCCTTCTGCTTGCTCAACTTCACACCATCATTCACCTGACGGTTGAAGTGGATAGCGAGATTGCTGATCTGCAGCAATGGGCGCTTCACATGAAGAAGGAGCGTCTGGGGATTCATCGCATTCTCGCCCTTCACGATAACTCTACCTGCCAAAGTGAGGGGACGGTCGAACCAGGTTGACATGATAGGACCACCATAAACTTCGGTATTCAGTTTTACGATACCGCCCTCGCAAAGCATCTCAGCATTTGGCTTGATGCGGAAGGTAGGCGAATCGCAGTGAGCGCAGATCATGTGGAAACCGGCATCTGCCAAAGGTTTCTTTCCGATTTGGAAGGCGTAGATGGAAGAGTCGTTCTTGGTAACGAAGAACTTTTCACCCGCTTCAATCTTGCCCAAAGGCTCCTGTGGGTTCATACGTCGGAACCCGTTCTTCTCCAATTCCTCGGAGATATTCTTTACTGCCAGGAAATTCACTGGCGATGCGTCTAGAAAGGATAATAATCTTTTGATCATAGTCTATATCTTTATATTAATATCTTGCAAAGATAATAGATTTTTTTCATTTTATCTCATTATTCTATTTGTTTTTCATTTTTTTGTATTATCTTTGTCTCCAAATAAGATCAATGAATGAATTATGAAACGATATAAATCCTGCACTCTGATTATATTGCTGCTGTTGGCATCGGCTCTTCAGGCATATGCGCATATTTCCAGAAATATGTTCATGCTTTCCAATCTCAATACTGACAATGGTCTTTCCTGCCCTCGAGTTTATTCTATTGTCGAGGCAGAGGATGGTGCCATGTGGATAAGTACTAAGCGTGGAGTTGACCGATATAATGGGCAACAGGTAACCAATTATACTTTATACACAGAGATGCCGTATAGTGATGCTAGTGGTAGAAGTATTAAACTGACTAAGGATGCGCAACATCTGATTTACGCCTACGACAACAAGGGAAAGGTGTATATATATGATAAGAGGAAAGATACATTTGTTTTGAAATGTAATCTTCAGAATATTTTAGGTGGAAGTATCGTGTTGAACGAACTGTTGGTAGACGAAAAGGGCAATTTCTGGCTAGCTATGGATAGAGGCATTTATTGCTTATCTGCAGCTACTGATGGAAAGGAGATCGTTCGGGAGACAGCTAAGGGTAGGTTTGTATTGAAAAATACCTATATTAATCATATCCAATTTATAGGTCAGAGACTCTTGATAGGAACATTTAAAGATGTTTATTGCTATTCGATGTCTGCCCGGAAGTTAGAAAAGAAGATTAGTGGCAGTTCTGTAGTATCTTCTTATCATGATATTGCGGGACATCGTATCTGGCTGGGTACTTTTCACGAAGGAGTTAAAGTAGTGGATGATCGTACTTGGAAGCTGATAAAATCTGCTGATTTCCAATCTTTGCAAAACATTCCTAAAATTCCAGTACGTTCAATCATTTTATATGATAAGCAGACTCTTCTGATGGCTGTAGATGGAGCAGGAATATATGCTTATGACAGTTCGAATAAACAAACCAAGCTCTTGCTTGATACAGATGGTCGTCCTGGTAACGTGTTGAATGGTAATGGATTATATACCTTGTGCTGCGACCGTTTTGGCGATTTATGGACAGGCTCTTACTCGGGAGGAGTAGATTTGGCAATACCGATGAAACATACATTGGAATATATCACACATGAATATCTCAACAATCAATCACTGATAGATAATTGTGTGAACGATGTTTTCCAAAGCCGTGATGGGAAAATATGGTATGCCACAGATAAAGGAGTAAGTGTTTATGATGCGCAGACTCGTCTTTGGCATCATGGATTATATAACAAAGTGGCGCTTACGATTTGTCAGACTGTAGACGGCAGAATTCTGGTTGGTACCTATGGTAATGGCGTATATCAGGTTCATGCTGATGGCACTAGTATGCCTGCTTATTCTGTGGAAACAGGAATGTTGAAGAGTGATTACGTATTCAGTCTTTTTACTGATAGCGATGGTAATATTTGGGTAGGATGTTTGGATGGAGATATGGCTTGTTTCCCTTCAGATAAATATAATTTGAATGGAACGGGAAAGTCGGTATTCTATCTGCCTGTCAACGAAGTGCAATGCATCACGGAATCACTGGATAAGCGTTTTATTGCTGTAGGAACTTCGCATGGAGGCTATTTGATTGATAAGCGCGAACCTTTGCATCCTCGTCGTTTCTTTTATCCTGAACAGTATCCCGGTAAAGACATTAATTTGTTTGTCAACAGTATGGCTTTTCAGGATTCCCGTCATATCTGGATTGGAACGGATGGAGGAGGACTCTACGATTATGATTTCCTGACAAAGAAGTTTAAGCGTTATACTAATCAGGACGCTTTGCCTTCTAATACTGTTTATGGACTTATAAAAGGTATTAATGGCAATTTGTGGATAAGTACGGATAAAGGATTGGCGTTCATGAAACAGGGGAAGATAGTAAACCTCAACATCTTTAAGGGAATGGAACGTGAGTATAACCGGATGTCTGTTGCGTGTACTTCAGATGGCAGGGTGCTTTTTGGCAGCAACGATGGAGTTGTCGCTTTGACTCCTATGTTTGCCAAAGGTTTGAATTATGCCGCTCCACTTCGTATTCATAGTGTTGAGGTTGAAGGTGTCGAACGTTCCGATTACTGGAATGAATGTCTCTTTGAAATGTTGAAGGAAGGCAAATTGAAACTTAGCCATAATGAGAATACGCTGGTTGTTTCTTTCGAGAGTATCAATTATCAATACCAGTATGATATTCAATATCAATATTATTTGGAAGGATACGACCGTAATTGGAGTAAACCATCTTCTAATCAGTTGGCACGATTTGTAAATTTGCCTTCGGGCAGTTATGTGCTTCATGTAAAGGCTATCTGCAGAAGTAATGGTAGAGAATTGGGAGAAACAACTTTGGAAATTCATATAGCCCAGCCTTGGTGGAATACCTGGTGGGCATGGATTATCTATCTCTGTATTTTTGCTGCCATCTTATATTTTGTCTGGCAGTATTACAAAGAGCGCTTACAGCGAAAGTATTATGATGAGAAAATCAATTTCTTCGTTAATACTGCCCATAACATACGTACTCCTTTGAGTCTCGTGTTGGCTCCTCTTGATAATCTGGCTAATGATTCCAACTTGAGTGAGAAAAGTCGTGGATTCTTGGATATGGCGCATCGCAACGGCAACAAACTATTGAAGATGGTTACAGAATTGCTTGACTTCCAAAAGGTAGAGCAATCTGCCGAACAGGTTCGCCTGCAAGATATAGAATTGCCGATGCTTTTACGTGTGCAGTTGGAAAAGTTTGTATTGGCAGCTCAGGAGAAGCATATTCAATTGTGTATTGAAACGTGTCCGCAGCAACAGATTCATTCTGATGTCAAAATGATGGATCTGATATTGGAAAATCTTCTCTCGAATGCTATCAAATATACACCTCAAGGTGGAAAGGTTACGTTGTCGGCTTCTGTTGAAGGTAAGATGGCTATGATTCATGTATGTGATACAGGTATAGGTATTCCAAAGGCCGAAATTAAGAGTATCTTCAAGACCTTCTTCAGGGCTTCTAATGCGATAAATTCTCAGGAAATGGGAAGTGGATTAGGACTGATGCTTACGCGGAAGCTCGTAGAGAAATTAGGAGGAAAGCTTAGTTTCGTAAGTGAGGAAGGAAAGGGTACTACTTTCTGTGTGAAGGTGCCATTAGGTAATGTTACAGATTCTTCTGTCCGGCTTGTAGGAGAAAAGAAAAATGTTGCAACTGAATCTTCTTTAGCTGAAGATAAGCATGATGAAACTTGCCAGACTGTGTCTTCTGCGGTTCTGCAGGATGCTGATGTTTCAACGGATACACTTCTTTTTGTCGATGACAATGAAGATCTTCGCAAATATATCAGAATGACTTTTGGTGATTCTTATCAAGTCGTTGATGTGGAGAGTGCAGAGGCTGCCTTGAAATATTTGAAAGAGGGCGGGGTATGTGATATCGTTGTTTCTGATGTCATGATGCCGGGAATGCAAGGAGACGAGTTCTGTCGCAGCATCAAGGAAAATAAGGAAACATCATGGCTGCCTGTTATCCTGCTGACTGCTAAGGCTGGTCGTGACTTTATGATAGAGGGACTCGGACTTGGTGCTGATGACTATATAGCCAAGCCATTCGATACTGCTATTCTTGCGAGTAAGGTTGCCAGTATTTTGAAGAATCGTCGCCGGTTGAGTCAGTATTATATGGACAGAAGCCTTGCTCTTGTTAGAGGAGAGGTTGCTTCTGAGTCTGCTTCTTCCAAGCAGATTGTGGGTTCTGATTCTTCCTATGAACACTTGGAACCTACTGGAGTTTCTGAAGAGAAAAGGGATGATACTGTCTTGAATAAGCAAGGCCAGACATTCGAAAATGTGGCAGAAACTGTTCTGGATCCACAAGACCAGGCTTTTGTAGATAAAGCTACCCGTTTGGTGTTGAGTCATCTGAGCGACACAGACTTTAATATCGACCGACTCTGTAGAGAGATGGCGATGAGCAGAACGCTTTTCTATGGTAGACTGAAGACTCTTACGGGCCAAAGTCCGCAGGATTTTATGCGTTTGATACGTCTGGAGCAGGCTGCAATCTTCCTGAAACAGGGGGATAGTGTGCTGGATGTATCTGTGAAAGCCGGTTTTGTAAATGTGAAGTACTTTAGTACTGTATTTAAAAAGCACTTTGGAGTTTCTCCAAGTAAGTATCTGTAAATTAGAGTTTTAAATTCAAAGAAAAGGTTTCTGTTTAAACGATATGTCTGAATTGAAACCTTTTTTGTTTGTTATCTAACCCTCTGAAAGTTCCTTTTCTTTATCTTTGCAACCAAATTCTGTTACGTAAGTTAAACAGTTATTTAAAAAACGAAACAATAACAATATAAACATAAAAATGAAAAGGAACTTTTTGAAATTTAGCCTCTTTTTAATAGGCGTTTTCACATGTTTCTCATGCGAAGCAAGTACGTTGCACTCATCCAACGGTTCTGATGGCGTAGGCGAATCCATACCTACTGCCCAGCAATGGAATAAAGACGTTGTGGGGTGGAATCTTGGCAACGAATTCGAGTGCTCAGCTCCTGGACAGGATGGTGAGTCGATGCAGATTGGCAACCCTGATGGTTCTATCCATGCAGAGACAGCCTGGGGCAATCCCGTTGTTACCAAGAAGATGATACAAGCCGTGAAGAAGGCAGGTTTCAATGCCATCCGTATTCCAATCCGTTGGCAGTGCCACATTACCAACGCTCAGGCGATGAGCATCGATAAGGCTTGGATTGCTCGCATCAAGGAGGTGGTGGGCTGGTGCCTTGACAACGGTTTGAAGGTTATCATCAATGTGCATCATGAAAAATGGCTCGAAGGTCGTCCTACCTATCAATATAAGGAAGAAAACTGCCAGAAGCTTGCGCTCCTCTGGATGAATATCGCCTCTGAGTTTGCCAATTATGATTATCGTCTTGCTTTCGCAGGAACTAACGAAGTGCATATCAAAGATAACTGGGGCAAACCTACTGCCGAGAACCTCGAAGTGCAGAATGCTTACAATCAGATATTCGTGGATGTGGTTCGTGCCACAGGCGGCAACAATGCCAAGCGCCACCTCATCTTACAGACTTACGTTTGTAACCCATGGTTTGGCATCGAGAATGGAGATTTCATCATTCCAAAGGATGCCGAAGGCAATGGCAACAACTATATGAGTGTGGAATTCCATTACTATCAGCCATGGAGCTACGCCGGCGATTGCACCTACGATTACTGGGGTGATGCCTACAAGGATGCTGGCAAGATACCTGCAGAAAACGAGAAGACGATGACGGATTTCTTCAACAAGGCGGTGAATACCTGGAGCAACAAAGGACTGGGTATCGTAATAGGAGAGTGGGGAGTAACCGATCACTATAAGTCAAACTCAGAGAAAGTGCATGAAAACATGACCTACTACTGTAAGTTCTTGACTACGGAGGCTCGCAAACGAGGCTTCTCTACTTTCGTTTGGGACAACAACCACTTCGGCAACGGCTCTGAGAAGTATGGCATCTTCGACCGTTTCAAGAGTATGAAGGTGAATGCTCCTTGGATTCTCGAAGGAATCTTTGGGAAAGAATAATGTTAAACTAAAAACAAAAATATCAATTATGAGAAAGAAAACTATGTTTCTCGGCCTGCTCGGTGCAGGTTTGATGTGGATGCCTGCTTCTGCCATTCTCGCTGCCCAGTTGAACAATGCTGCGATGAGCGTTCAGCAGAACCAAGGCATCAAGGGTACAGTGGTGGATGCCACTGGCGAAACCTTGATTGGCGCTAGCGTGAAGGTGGCTGGTACAACCAACGGTGCCGTTACCGATATAGATGGTAACTTTACGTTGAACTGCAAGCCTGGAGCAACGCTCGAAGTGAGCTACATCGGTTACAAGACGATGACCGTGAAAGCTGCTAATGGCATGAAAATCACGATGCAAGAGGATGGTAAGGCCTTGAATGAGGTCGTTGTTACCGCCCTTGGTATCAAGCGTGACCGCAAGGCTTTGGGCTATGGCTTGGAGGAGGTTAAAGGTGAGGAACTCACCAAGGCGAAGGAAACCAACGTCATCAACTCTCTTTCAGGTAAGGTGGCTGGTCTCGTTGTGCAGAACACCGCTGGCGGTGCTTCTGGTTCTACCCGCGTGCTTCTTCGTGGTAATACAGAAATGGCAGGCAATAACCAGCCTCTTTACGTGGTGGATGGTGTGCCTTTGGATAATACCAACTTTGGCAGTGCTGGTGAAGCTGGTGGCTATGACCTCGGTGATGGTATCTCTGCCATCAATCCTGATGACATTGAGACGATGACCGTATTGAAAGGTCCTGCTGCCTCTGCCCTCTATGGTAGCCGTGCTTCCCATGGTGTTATCTTGATTACGACCAAGAAGGCGGAGAAGGATAGAATTTCCGTGGAGTACAATGGTTCTTATACTATCGATACTCAGTTGGCTAAATGGGACGACATCCAGGAGATATATGGTGCTGGCTACAATGGTGAGCTTCCTAATTCGAGCACTTCTGGTACCAATGCCAGTTGGGGACCTAAGGCCGATGACTTCATGTTCAAGTATTTCGATGGCGAGGAACGTCCATTCATGATGCATCCTAACAATGCTTCTGGTTTCTTCCGTACAGGTTTCACCACTCAGAATTCTGCCATCCTCTCAGTGAATTCCGGTAAGACGGGTATGCGTTTCTCTGTTACCGATATGCGCAACAAGGATATCTTGCCAAATACCAATATGAGTCGTGACAACTTCAACCTCCGTGTGAATACCTCAGCTGGTCCTGTTGACTTCGACTTCACCGCCAACTATACTCGTGAGAAGGTAAAGAACCGTCCTGCCCTTGGTGACTCTCAGAGCAACGTGGGTAAGAACCTCATGACCCTGGCGGGTACCTATGACCAGGCTTGGTTGAAGCACTATGAGGATGCCGACGGCAACTACTCCAACTGGAATGGTAACGACCAGTATAACAAGAATCCATACTGGGATCTCTATAAGAACAGCAATACATCCGACAAGGACGTGTTCCGTTTTACGGGTAAGGCCATCTGGAACATCGACAAGCACCTGAAGTTGCAGGGTACCATCGGTACCGACATCAACAGCATGAACTTCGAGGACTTCATCGCCAAGACAACTCCAGGAACTCCTGCCGGAAAGCTTACCGACCAAATCTTCAACAACCGCACACTTAATGCCGAGATACTCGCCCTCTACAACAACTCATGGGGCGACTTCGATGTCAACGCTACCGCTGGTGGTAACATCTTCAAGGTGAACAACAAGACCACTACCAACGTCGGTCTTAACCAGCAGATGAATGGCATCCAGAATATCATGAACTATCAGGAACAGAACACTCGTGAGAGCATGTACAAGAAACAGATCAGCTCTCTCTATGCCAGCGCAAGCCTTGGCTACAAGCATACTTACTATTTGGAGGGAACCCTCCGTGGCGATAAGTCGTCTACGCTCCCTACAAATAATAATACATACGTATATCCATCTGTATCGGGTAGTTTGGTTTTCTCTGAGTTTATCAAGAACAAGAAGTTCATCAATTATGGTAAGATTCGCGCCTCTTGGGCAAAGGTAGGTAGCGATACCGATCCATACCTGTTGGCACTCAACTATACCACGGGCAAGTACAGCTACTCGGGTTATACCATCGGTATGATAGCCAACTCAACACAGCCGAACAAGGATTTGAAGCCTACAATGACAGGTTCTTACGAGGTAGGTTTGGAGATGAAGTTCCTTAACGGACGCTTGGGCTTGGATGCCACCTATTACAACCAGAACTCCAAGAACCAGATTTTGAGTTTGGCTTCAACCACCACCTCTGGCTATGCTTACCGCCTCATCAATGCCGGTGAGATTCAGAACCAGGGTGTCGAGATTGCCCTCAATGCCCGTGCCTTGCAGATCAAGGACTTCGCTTGGGACTTGGGTGTCAACTTCTCGAAGAATACCAACAAGGTGAAGTCGCTCGTAGATGGCATGGACTATTTTGAGCTTGCCAAGGCCACATGGTGCGGTGTATCAGTAGGTGCTCAGGTTGGCGAGAACTATGGAGCTATCCGTGGACACGACTTCCTCTACAACGACAAGGGACAGGTGGTTGTCGATGCAGCTACTGGTCTTCCAAAGATTGACCAGAAGGTCAAGACCATCGGTAACTCTACTTGGGACTGGACAGGTGGTTTCTACTCAACCTTCAGCTACAAGAACTTCCGCCTCTCTGCATCCTTCGATGTGAAGGTAGGTGCCGACATCTACTCTATGTCCATGCGTTCTGCATACCAGACAGGTAAGGCAAAGGGAACATTGGCAGGCCGTGAGGAGTGGTACACTTCCGAGGAGGCTCGCAAGGCTTCGGGTATGGACCTTGCCGCATGGCGTGAAGCAGGTAACTGCAAGGGATTTGTCGTAGAGGGTGTCATCGACAATGGCGACGGTACTTATCGCAAGAACGACATCGCCGTGAACCCTGAAGATTACTGGAAGCATGTGGCAAATGGCGTGCAGAGTGCCTTCGTTTACGACAATTCTTACGTGAAGTGTCGTGAGATTACTTTCGGCTATACCTTCCCAGAGAGCATCCTGGGCAAGTATGTCAAGGGCTTGACCGTATCCTTCGTGGCTCGTAACCCATTCATTGTTTGGAAGAACATTCCTAACATCGACCCAGACTCCAGCTACAACACCTCAGGTCTCGGTCTGGAATATGGTTCCCTGCCATCTCGCAAGAGTTATGGTTTGAACGTGAACGTGAAGTTCTAGTCTCGAAAAAATGAATAAATTTCTTTAGAAGAGTTCTAATATATAATAAGGTAAGAAAATGAACAATATAATCAAGAAATATATAGGTAAGAGCAGCCTGATGATGGCTTTCGCCCTGATGGCAACCGGCACTGCGATGACTTCTTGCTCTGATGATACCTTGAGCAACATCAATACCGACAAGACCAAGGTGAACGAGCTCGACCCTAACGCACAGTTGACAACAGCTTTGTTGCAGACTTACGGTGACTTCAGTCTGATGGATACCTACCGTAACTATATATCTGGTTTTCCACAGTATTTCGCTGGTGGTTGGAATGTAACCAATTACGCTGGTTCTAATTTCAGAGAAGATGATATGTCCCGTCGAGTTTGGGACCGCTATTATGAAATCAGTATCAAGAACCTTGTGGATGCCATCCACAATTCTGCTGACAAGGCAAACTTGAATGCGGCACTTCGTATCCACCGTGTCTATCTCACGGCAGTTTTGGCAGATACCTACGGTGACGTGCCTTGTTCGGAGGCAGGTCTGGGTTATATCTCAGGTATCTCCACCCCTAAGTATGATACCGTAGAGGAACTCTACAGCTGGTTCTTCGATGAACTTGACGCTTGCGAGAAGCAGCTTGGCACAGGTACCGACCACATTTCTGGTGATGTCACCAGCATGGGTGGTGATGTAGCTCAGTGGAAGAAGTATGCCAATGCACTCCGTATGCGCTATGCCATGCGCATTTCCGATGTTAATCCACAGAAGGCAAAGGAGGAGTTTGAGAAGGCTGTGGCTGCCGGTGCTATCGCCAGTGCAGCAGATGATGCTTATATCAAGTATGCTGATGCTCCATTTACCTATTATGATGGAGCCAACGATTACGATTTCCGTGCCAATGCCTTGGGAGAGATACTCTATGGTCAGGATGCCACATCGCCTACCATGGTATGCTCTACCTTGTTCTATCAGTTGCAGAATACCAACGACCCTCGTCTCTATCGCATCTGTCGCCACTATTACAACATCAAGCGTAGTCAGGTGAAGCCAGACAAGGAGCAGAACATCGACTTGACCGATGATTTCCTGGCTTACTTCCAGAGCAAGAACCTCGGTGAGGAGCCTTGCAACCCTGGTGCAGCCTGGTACACAGACTGGATGAATCCACCTACGTTGGATGACCTTCCTACTTTGAAGAAGTATGCAGAGATAGACGAGAACACTTATGCCAACTCTGATTATATAGCCCGAGCTAGTCGTCCTTGCCTGAACATCGACTTCGAGATGCCTTCTTGTCCTGGCGACTTGATGAGCTATGCTGAGGTAGAGTTCCTCAAGGCTGAGGCTGCCACCAAGGGTTGGAATGTAGGTGGTGGTGATGCTGAGAGTCACTACGAGGCTGGTGTTCGTGCCAGCATGGAGTTGCTCAACAACTACTATCTCACGTCCAACAAGATTTCTGAGGATGAGATCAATGAGTTCATTGCCAACAACAAGTTGGGTGACAATCCTAAGGAGACCATCAACACCCAGGCTTGGATTCTCCACATGATGAACCCTTCTGAGGGTTGGGCTAACATGCGCCGCTCTGACTATCCTGCCATCTTGAATCGTGACCGCTTGACCAAGAATGGTTTCACTTATACGGATTCCGATTGGTCAATGCCTGTCCGCTTGCAGTATCCTGAGTTGGAAGCTCAGTACAACAATGCCAACTACAAGGCTGCCATCGACCGCATGGGGGGTACCGACAACTGGCACAAGCGCCTCTGGTGGGACAAGGCTGATGTAAACCTTCAGCCAGACTTCAATCCTCCATTCGGAAAGGGATACAGTGAGTAGTGTTTAATGCTTAATGTTAAATGTTGAGTTTTATAGGACAATAAATAGAATAATTAATGATGAATAAGACAATGAAACAATATAAGGGAAAAGTCTTGAAGGCTATGATGATGCTCTTAGCCGTGGGTTTCGCACTGGCTGGTACATCTACCTTGTCTTCTTGCTCTTCTGACGATGATCCATATTTCACCGTCAGCGAAGATGACAATCCACGTATCTTGAACACCGACTTGGCTGATTCCAAGATAGACCGCAAGACTAATTATAAGTTGGAAATCAAGGTGACTCCTGTTCACTACACCACTGTGACATGGTTGCTCGATGGCACTCAGATTGCCGAAGGTAATACTATCGACCAGACTTTGCCTGTAGGTATTCATGAACTGAAGATTGTGGCAACCACCACCAAGGGTAAGAGCACATCCCGCACCTTGAAAGTTACCGTAACTCCTGCTGCCGATGACCCAGCCTTGGGTACCAATGCCGTCGAGCTTTGGGTAGCTCCAGGTGCTGAGACCACTATCCATAAGTGCAAGAATCTCGGTACAGTTGCTAAAGTAATGGTAGGTAGCAAGGAAGCAGCCTTCGAGGTTCTCGAAGAGGACACAGCCTTGAAGCTCACAGCTCCTACAGGTTTGGAGAATGGTGACTATGATATCACTTTGGTAGATGGTGAGGGCAACCAGTTCCCTAGCGGTACCATCAAGGTAACTACAGAGCCACGTCCATCTATGGAGAACACCCTCTGGGAAGGTGAGTTTGCCGTGACATGGAGTACACCATTCGATGCCTTGAAGGATTCCTTCCTCTCAAAGGTGAAGGCTGGCACCATCCTCCGTGTCTATGTAGATGGAAATGGTCAGGGTACCGCTGCTACCTCTTGGTGGAATAACATCCTTACTGGTAAGGGCGACCCAGAGCGTGGCGACATCACGGTGGATGGACCTGCTACATGGAAGTTTGAACTGACCGACCTCTCTATCCAACTCTTGACTGAGCAGAATGGTCTCTTCCTCGTGGGTGATGGTTATACCGTAAAGAAAGTAACTATTGAATAAAATATTAGAAAGATTTCAGTTTTTTACATAAAACGTCAAACCTTTGAATTTATGAAGAAAATATTATTATCTATTTCAATGTTGGCATTGGCTTATACAGCCAGTGCCAATGTTCCGGTTATCAAGAGCGACCCTAAGATAGAGGCTCAGGTAGAACAAACCCTGAAGAAACTCACCTTGGAGGAAAAGATAGGTCAGATGATGGAATTGGTGACCGACCTCTTTGGTGCCAACGACAAGAACGGTGTGTTCTATATCGACGAGCACAAGACCGATTCTATCCTTTCCCGCTATAAGATTGGCTCTATCCTCAACGCTCCAAATACCTGCGCTCCTACAGCCAAGCAGTGGGAGAAGTACATCGCGCAAATCCAGAAGATCTCGATGAAGCGCATCGGCATCCCTTGTGTCTTCGGTCTCGACCAGAACCACGGTTCTACTTATACACAGGGCGGAACCCTCTTTCCGCAGAACATCAATGTGGCTGCCACCTTCAATCGTGAGATAGCTCGCCGTTCGGCTGAGGCTACCGCTTATGAGACTCGTGCGGTGAGCGTGCCTTGGACTTACAGTCCTACCGTTGACCTCGGTCGTGATGCCCGTTGGCCTCGCATCTGGGAGAACTTTGGCGAGGATTGCTACCTCAGTTCAGAGATGGGCAAGGCGATGGTCTATGGTTTCCAGGGCGAGGACCCAAACAACATCGACCAGTATCACATTGCCACTTCCATGAAGCACTTCATGGGCTATGGTGTGCCTTGGACCGGTAAAGACCGTACGCCAGCCTATATCTCTCCAGCCGACTTGCGAGAGAAGCACTTCGCTCCTTTCCTGGCGGGTCTGCAGGCTGGTGCCTTGACCGTGATGGTGAATTCCGCTTCCGTCAACGGTATGCCGATGCATGCCAACAAGGACATCCTGACAGGATGGCTGAAGGAAGAGACAGGATGGGATGGTGTGCTCATCACCGACTGGGCAGACATCAACAATCTCTATACTCGTGAGATGGTGGCAAAGGACAAGAAGGATGCGCTCCGCATTGCCATCAATGCTGGTATCGACATGATTATGGAACCTTATTCTTGCGATGCTTGTGGCTACCTTGTAGAACTGGTGAAGGAAGGTAAGATTCCGATGAGTCGTATCGATGATGCCTGCCGTCGTGTGCTTCGCATGAAGTACCGTCTTGACCTCTTCAAGAACCCAACCCAGAAACTCAAGAATTATCCTAAGTTTGGTGGTGAGGAGTTTGCCAAGCTCGCCTTGGAGGGAGCTACCGAGAGTATGGTGCTCCTGAAGAACGAGGGTAATATCCTTCCTTTGCAGCATGGTAAGAAGATTCTCCTTACGGGTCCTAATGCCAATCAGATGCGCTGCCTGGATGGTGGATGGAGCTATACCTGGCAGGGACATCGTGCCGATGAGTTTGCCGGCAAGTACAATACCATCTATGAGGCAATCTGTAATGAGTATGGTAAGGAGAATGTTATCTTGAACCAGGGTGTTACCTATAATGAGAAGGGAAAATACTGGGAGGAGAACGAACCTCAGATTCAGGGCGCAGTGGCTGCAGCGAAGGATGCCGACGTCATCGTGGCTTGCATTGGCGAGAACTCCTATACAGAGACTCCGGGCAACCTGACCGACCTTTGGCTCTCAGAGAACCAGCGTAATCTGGTCAAGGCTTTGGCTCAGACAGGCAAGCCTGTCATCTTGGTGCTGAATGAAGGTCGCCCTCGTCTCATCGCCGACATCGAACCATTGGCACAGGGCATCATCAACATCCTTATCCCTGGCAACATGGGCGGCGATGCTTTGGCAAACCTGGTATCGGGCAAGTCAAACTTCAGTGGCAAGATGCCTTACACCTATCCTAAGGAAATCAATTCGCTCGCCAACTATGACTTCAAGAAGAGTGAGGAGGTGGGTACGATGGAAGGTGCTTACGACTATAATGCGAAGATTACCCAGCAGTGGGGCTTCGGATATGGTTTGAGTTATACCACTTACAAATATAGCAACCTGAAGGTTTCTCAGTCTGATTTCCGCCACGGCGACATCATCAAGGTGAGCGTGGATGTGAAGAATACGGGCAAGGTGGCAGGCAAGGAGAGTGTCCTCCTGTTCAGTAGCGATCTCATCGCCAGTATGGTGCCTGATGGCCGTCGTCTCCGTGCCTTCGACAAGGTGGAACTTCAGCCTGGTGAGACCAAGACCATGACATTTGAATTAAAGGCAGACGATTTGGCCTTCGTAGGTTGGAATGGCAAATGGAGATTGGAGGAAGGCGACTTCAAATTGATGATTGCCGACCAGAGTGCTGATATCCATTGCACTGATACTTATCAGTGGTCTACTGCCAACCGATAATGTATATTTAAAAGAAGAGTTAAAGAAAAGAGCGTGCCAATAGTGGTGCGCTCTTTTTGTTTGCATAGTTAAATGCAGAAGAGTTAAATATCTACAAGAATCCCCCATGATGTTTGGTGTTATGTCTTGAAATGATTACTTTTGCAAATCATAATTTTTGCAGATTTACAGAATCATTCAAAACAAGGATAAATGGAAATAGTAATTGGAATCATCATAGGGCTTGCCATCGGATTCTTCGTAGGGAAACTGATGGAAGGAAAAAAGGCGGGAGAGGAGAAAACGCAGCTCATAGCGAAGGCTCAGGTGCTGGCGGCTAACATCGAACAGATAAAACTGCATCATGCTTCTGAGGTTCAATCAATGAAACAATCTCATGCTTCTGAGGTTCAATCAATGAAATCTCAAATGGAGAGCGAGCGGCTGTATGCGGCTAAACTCAGAGCGGAAAGCGACCAGCAGTGGGCACAGAAACTCGAGAGCCTGAAGCAGGAAATGCAGCGAATGACGATAGAACAGCAGAAGGTGGCAGCTGAACAGCTGGCTGCCAAGCAGTCGGCTCTGCAGGAAAACAACCGTCTGCAGATGGATGAACTCCTGAAACCTATCAAGGAACAGTTTGCTGATTTCAAGAAATCGGTAGAGGAGAGCAAAACCCAGAACGAGGTGAACAAGAAGGAACTGCAGAATACCTTCGAGGCAACGATGAAACTCTTCCAGCAGGAACAGCAGCAGGCTGTACTGAACCTGAAGGAGCAGACCGAGAAGATTGGCTCCGATGCTGCCAACCTGACCAAGGCATTGAAGGGCGACAGCAAGATGCAGGGTGACTGGGGCGAGATGGTGCTGGAAACCATTCTGGAGAACAGCGGACTTCGTAAAGATGAGGAATTCTTCATTCAGGAGAATACGAAAGATGAAGAGGGAAAGAACTACCGTCCGGATGTCATCGTCAGATTCCCGGAAGGCAGAAGTGTGGTCATCGATTCCAAGGTTTCGCTTACCGCCTATTCCGATGCTCTGGCAGCTGAAGATGAGGCTGAACAGGAACGCCTGATGAAGGCACATGCGCTGAGCGTACGAAAGCACATCGATGAACTGGCAGCCAAAGACTATTCCAAGCTGGTGGATGATGCCATCGGCTTCGTACTGATGTTCATCCCTAACGAGACCAGCTATATCGCAGCGATGAAGCAGCAGCCCGACCTCAGCCGCTATGCTTATCAGAAGAAGATTATCATCATCTCACCAAGCAATCTGCTCATGGCACTCCAGCTTGCCTATAATCTCTGGCAGTATGACCGGCAGAACAAGAATGTGGAGAAAATCGTGAAGACGGCTGCTGACCTGTATGATAAGGTGGCTGGCTTCGAAGATACTTTCCTGGGCATCGGCGATTTGATAACCCGCCTTTCGGGAACCTTCGATAAGGCGAAGAAGCAGCTCTATGATGGAAATGGGAATGTGATGAGAAGGGTAGAGAGCCTGAAGGGACTTGGCGTTACGCCGAAGAAGCAAATTAAATCGCTGGAAGAATAGGAAAATGAAATCTAAAGATTAAAAAGAAGAGGATGTGGGGGCGAGAACTTACGTCCTCTTTTCTGTTTTTCTGATGTAACCCTTTTTTTATTTGATGTAACATAATCGTTAAAAACGGGTTCATCTGATCCGTGACGTTTGCCGTTTCGCTCAAATGTATTTGCAAATCGTTCATTTTATGAAATTATAGCCTTTAAAATGAGAGGGTTTCGATTTTTCTTTGTATTTTTGCCACGCCTATTCGGAAAGATAGGCGAGTACATGGAACAATCAAAAAATACCGTATAATCATGAAACTGAACGAAATTCTTTCAGACAGCTTTAATGCTGCAGAATGGGAAGCTAAGGGTTATGAGCTTCCTAAGTATGACATCGCAGCCGTAGCTAAGAAGACTCACGACGAGCCTACTTGGGTTCACTTCGGCGCAGGTAACATCTTCCGTGCTTTCCCGGCAGCCATCCTCAACGATGCGCTTAACACAGGCAAGTATGATCGTGGTGTAATCGTGGCAGAAAGCTTCGACTACGAAATTATCGATAAGGCTTATCGCCCTTACAATAACCTCTCGCTTCTCGTCAGCCTCCAGAGCAACGGAACCATCGAGAAGAAGGTCATCGCTTCTATCACAGAAAGCCTCAAGGCGGATAAGCAGTTTGGTGAGGACTGGGCCCGATTGGTCCAGATTTTCCAGGCACCAAGTCTGCAGATGGTAACTTTCACCATCACAGAGAAGGGATATTCTTTCAATGATGCCGATTTGGCACGTGGTCTTGATGCAGTATTTGCTATGGGTAAGCTTACTGCTCTTCTCTATGAGCGTTATAAGGCTGGCAAGTTGCCACTTACTCTTCAGTCTACCGACAACTGTTCTCACAATGGCGACCATGTGAAGGCGGGTGTAAAGGCTTATGCTGAGCGTTGGGCACAGGATGGTATCGTAGAGGCTGGTTTCGTAGATTATATCAACGACAGCAGCAAGGTAACCTATCCTTGGTCTATGATTGATAAGATTACTCCTCGTCCACACGAGAAAGTACAGGCGATGCTCGTTGAGGATGGTTTCGAGGATAACAATACGATTATCACCGAGAAGCATACTTTCACCGCTCCTTTCGTAAATGCCGAGGAAGTGCAGTATCTCGTTTGCGAGGATACTTATACCAACGGTCGTCCGCCATTGGAGTTGGGCGGTGCGCTCTATACATCCCGCAAGACTGTAGATGAGGTAGAGACCATGAAGGTAACCACCTGTCTGAACCCTCTCCATACAGCGATGTCAATCTATGGTTGCATGCTCGACTATACCTTGATTTCTGCCGAGATGGCTGATGAGGACCTTCGTGCCTTCATCCAGAAGATCGGTTATATCGAGGCAATGCCAGTAGTAACAGATCCAGGCGTATTGAATCCATACGAATTTATCGGCACCGTTATCAACAAGCGTCTGCCTAACCCATTCATGCCAGATGCTCCTCAGCGTATCGCTACCGATACCAGCCAGAAACTCTCTATCCGTTTCGGTGAGACTATCAAGAAGTATATCGACCGCGGTCTCGACAAGAGCAATCTCGTGTTGATTCCTTTGGTATTGGCAGGTTATGCCCGTTATCTCAAGGCATTGGATGATAACCTGAAGCCATTCGAGCCATCTTCTGACCCATTGTTGGCAGAGCTACAGGCCATCGTAGCTCCTCTGGAGGTAGGCAAGGCTGATCAGAACTATTCTTGTCTCAAGAACCTCTATTCCCGCAAGGATGTGTTCGGACTCGATCTCTATGAGGCTGGCTTCGGCGAGCAGATTGAGGGCATGGTGAAGGAACTCTTTGCTGGTAAGGGTGCCGTAAGACAGACATTGCATAAATATGTTTCTGCAAGATAATTCATTTTTAAACTTATACATTATATAATATATATGGAAAGAACATGGCGCTGGTTTGGCAAGAAAGATAAAATCACTCTTGCACAGTTGAAGCAAATAGGTGTTGAGGGCATCGTTACCGCATTGCACGATGTTCCTCTGGGCGAGGTTTGGACACGCGAGAAGATTCATGAACTCAAGGAGTACATCGAGTCTTATGGTATGAAATGGAGCGTGGTAGAGTCTTTGCCTGTGGTTGAAACCCTGAAATATGGCGGTCCTGACCGTGATCATCAGATTGAGGTCTATAAGCAGAGTCTCCGCAACCTGGGCGAGGAAGGCATCAAATGCATCTGCTACAACTTTATGCCTGTATTAGACTGGGCACGTACCGATTTGGCACACGAGAATCCTAACGGAGCCAACAACCTCTATATGAACTGGGGCGAATTTGCCTACTTTGATATCTATATCCTGCAGCGTGAAGGCGCTCGTGAGGATTGGGCTGAGTTCTCTAAGGAGCACAAGTGGGGCAGAGACCTGGTGGCTGAGGCTGATGAAATCAAGAAGACTTCTACACCAGAGCAGGATCATGCCCTGGTAGAGAATATCATCATCAAGACCCAGGGCTTCGTATCGGGTAACTTCAGCGAGGGCGATTCTGCTCCTGTCCAGAAGTTCCGCGACCTGTTGAAACTTTATGATGGCATCGACAAGAAGAAGTTGCAGGAGAACATGAAGTACTGGCTGGAGGCTATCATGCCTATCTGCGATGAGTACGATATCAATATGTGTGTTCACCCAGACGATCCTCCTTATCCTGTATTCGGTTTGCCAAGAATCATCGGTCGTGCCGAGGATATCCAGTGGATGCTCGATGCTGTGCCAAACAAGCACAATGGTCTGACTTTCTGCGCAGGTTCATTCTCTGCCGGCGAGCACAACGACTGTGTGGCAATGGCGAAGCAGTTTGCCGACCGCACTCATTTCGTTCACCTTCGTTCTTGCTACATCTTCCCTAACGGCAACTTTACAGAGGCTTCTCACTTGGGTGGTCGTGGCCATCTCATTGAACTTAGCCGCATCTTCGAGAAGGCAGAGCAGGAAGGCAAGTGCAATTCGGGCCGCAGATTGCCTATGCGAGTAGACCACGGTATGACCTTCACTGATGAGCCAGGTGGCGTATTCGATGAGAGCAATCATGGTCACAATGCCGGTTACACTCTCCTCGGCCGTATGTTTGCCATGGGTCAGATTCAGGGTGTCATCGCAACAGTAGATGATGAACTGGGCATTGAGTATAAGCAGCCGGGATTCTATGATTAGTTGATAGCTTATAGTTTATAATTTATAGTTATAGGCTATTAAGTGATTTGAAATTCAGGTTAGATAAAATACGAAAAAGGCTAGCGTTTCTGATAAGCGCTAGCTTTTTTTTATGCTGATTTTATGGTTACTGGCTAAATATATCGCTTGTTTTAGCCAATAATGCTTAAAAATAGGTGTTATTGGCTGAAAATTATATAAGAAATAGCCAATAATTACTTTTTTCTTGCTATTTTTGCAAATGGTTAGAAATTAAAGCAGGAGAATAAGAAATGAAGAATAATATTATCGGCAGAAAGAGTGAACAGGATACCTTGGCACGTATATACGAGTCAAGGCAGTCGGAATTTGTGGCAGTATGCGGACGCCGCAGAGTGGGGAAAACGTTTCTTGTGCGCGAATATTTTGAGCAGGAAATGGTGTTTCAGACATCAGGATTGGCGGGCGGAAACACACAGGAGCAGTTGAAAAACTTCTTTTATACGCTTCGACGTTATGATAGGAATGTAACCTCTGTTCCCCACGACTGGCTCGATGCTTTCGAAATGCTTATCACTTATCTTGATTCTTTAAACGGGATAGAACGTAAGGTGATTTTTCTTGATGAACTGCCTTGGATGGATACTGCAGGCTCTAATTTTATCTCTGCCCTGGAGCTTTTCTGGAATGGATGGGCCTCTGCACGTCGCGACATCGTTCTCATTGTCTGCGGCTCTGCCACTTCCTGGATGATGGATAAACTTATCAATAACCATGGCGGACTTTATGGTCGTCTTACTCATCGTCTTTTCCTGCAGCCTTTTTCTCTAGGGGAGTCGGAAGCATTCCTGAAGACCAAGGGGATGATGTTGTCCAGATATGAACTGGCTGAACTTTATATGATATTGGGAGGAATCCCATATTACCTGAATCTTTTGGACGAGCGGTTAAGTTTGGCTCAGAATATAGACCGTCTGCTGTTCAATCCCAATGGGCAGTTGTACAATGAGTTTACGATTCTCTATCGCTCTCTGTTCAAGGATTCAGAGGCATACGTCAAGGTGGTAGAGTGTCTGAACGAGCGTGGTTATGGTATGATGCGCTCGGAAATAGCCGATGCCACAGGGATGAAGTCGGGCAAATCGTTGACCACGATTCTCGACAATCTGGAATCTTGCGGTTTCATCAGAAAGTATGTCAATTATGGCTGTTCTACCCGAAAGTCTCTCTATCAGTTGGTAGATTTCTTCACCTTGTTCTATTTCCGTTTTCTGCGCGATAGCTCTTTTCGTAATCTTCTGTATTGGAGCAAGTTGCAGCGCACGCCCCGTTTTTATGCCTGGGCTGGAGTCTCTTTCGAGATATTGGCGATGAATCATATCGACCAGGTGAAGCAGCGGTTGGGAATTTCTGGTGTGTCTACCCATTTGTATTCCTGGCGAAGCAAGAGTGATGCCGGAGCGGCGGAGCGGGCAGCCCAGATAGATATGGTGATAGAGCGTGGTGACAATACCATTAATCTTTGTGAAATGAAGTTTTCGGAAAGTGACTTTGCCATCAATAAGGATTACGAGAAGATTCTGAGAAACAAAATCGTCCGCTTTATGGAGGAAACAAAGACCCGAAAGTCGATACAACTGACGTTTATCAGCAGTTATGGTCTTCAGCGGAATAGGTATTCGGGCATAGCCCAGAATGAAGTGGTGCTCAATGATTTGTTTTGAGCTCCACTTCCTCCACATACTTCACCAGTGAATCCTTGCCATTGAGGAGATAGAAGTCTACACGAACCACGTGGTTGATGTCGGCATTGCCCTTCACCTTTATGTGTCGGGTCTTGCTGTACATCATCGTGTCGCGGCGTGAAGGATAGGATACGAGCTCGATGAGGTCTTTGGTAGAATTGCTGCCCACATAATAGATGCCTACACTGTCTTTTCCGTTCTTGATGGCAGCAATCTTCGCCATCTTCTTGGCATGAGCCGCAGAGGTATCTATCGGGTAAAACTCGCTGGCAGCTACCGTGTCGCCGTCATGCTGGTCGGGTGCAAACTTGCAGCTGGTACCCATTGTAGTGATAAAGGATGCAGCAGCCAGGGCTGCCACAAAGTATAATATTTTCTTCATTGTTATTTCCTTTCTTTTCTTTAAAGAATCCTATTTTGTTCGCAAAATGCGTTATCGGCTGCAAAAGTACAAAAAATAACTCGAAAAGCCATACCTTTTTTATCTTTTTCCTTTTAATACTTCGGATGGAGAGACGTGTGCGGAAGCTGGGCGGAAGGAGTTGTGGGGATAGTATGGAAGAAGTTATGGGGATGGCATGGAAGGAGCGGTATGGAAGGTGTTAGAAGGTATGGTAGATATGGATGAAATGGATGGAATGGAAGAAATGGATGGAATTCCGTGCAAAGATACGAATTTTCTCTGATACTGCCAAATTTGGGGGTGTGATAAGGAAATGTTTGAAATGTGCTTTCAGATTGAAAGTAGTTAAACTTCCTTACTCATAGTTTTGCGGGTGACAACTCATAGTTTTATGGGTCGCAACTCATAGCTTTGCTCTCTTAAAGTATATAGTTAAGCAGTAAATCAGGTGTTTACGAGGGTTATGATGTTTTTACTGCAATGACTCAGTTCCTCAATAACTCAGTTCCTCAGTTTTTCTCTGACCCTTCAGTTTTGTCTTTATTTAGAAGTTTATTATATATATAAATATATATATAATAATATATAATATATAACAATTTAAAACAATATTAATCCATAAGCGATATATACCCCCTAGAAAAAAACTGAGGAACTGAGTTATTGAGGAACTGAGTCAATGATAGAGACTTAGAATCTTACTCTTGATACTGTTGAATATGTGCTTATGTTAAAAGTTAAGTATCAGATTATCAGATAAATAAAACACTTGCCCCCCTGAAATAAGGGGGCAAGTGTTGATTGTGATACCCATACGTTGTGAAACACGACGTATGGGTATGAAAAGGAGTTTCGTTACATTGAACTTTCAAATCGTAACTTGATGAAATTTGGCTGATTTTACATCTCAACCACTACTTCATGCTTGCCTTCAGCGCAAGGAATGATGGTGCCTGAGATAGGAGTGCCATCCACTGTAATCTGCTTCACGCCCTTCTGGTTTCCGCTAGGATTCTTTACTGTGATATGGTATTCGCCACCACGGAACTTGCGGGTTACCTCATACTCCTTAGCGGTGCTTGGGAGGCAAGGATCGATGAGCAAACCTTCATAATCTGGCTTGATGCCGAGGATGAATTCTGATACTGTATACCACATCCATGCCGCTGTACCGGTGAGCCAGGAGTTCTTTCCTTCGCCCGGTTTGGCTGCATCCTTACCGGCTACCATCTGGCAGTTTACGTAAGGTTCTACCTTGTGAAGTGTCTGATATTTTTCCTCTACATAGCTAGGCAGAATCTTGGTATAATGGCTCCAGGCATCGTTGCCTCGACCGGCTACCGTCTCTCCGATGATGACCCAAGGATTGTTGTGGCAGAAGATACCGGCGTTCTCCTTGTAGCCTTCAGGATAAGAAGAAATCTCACCCATTTCTACATGATAGGTGGTGTAAGCAGGGTTGTTCAGTACCAGTCCGTGCTCGCATTCCAGTCGTTTCTTGCTGCTATCCAGTGCTTTATCGCAGAGTCCTTCTTCCAGACCGATACCAGCCATCGTACACCAGCCCTGGCTCTCGATGAAGATTTTGCCTTCCTCGTTCTCATCACTACCAATCTTGTTGCCGAAGAAATCGTAAGCGCGGAGGAACCATTCTCCGTCCCATCCATGCTGCTTCACAGCCTCGCTCATCTCATCTACAGCCTGCTGCATGCGCTCGGCTTCTGTCAAATAATCTTCCTCTGCAAGACCGGCTATTTCGCCTTCCTTGCTTTCCAAAGCTTCCTTGGCAAGCTGCTTGCAAAGAGCCACATAATCCTTGCCGGTAACGACGAACAGACCGGCTATCATCAGACTCTCTGCCTTGCTTCCTTCGCCCTTGTTTTCGGTGGTCTGGAAACTCTCGTTAGGGTCCCAGGAGAAGCAGTTCAGGTTCAGACAGTCGTTCCAGTCAGCTCTTCCGATGAGCGGCAACTTGTGTGGACCCAGGTTGTTGATAACATGGTTCATCGAAATCTTGAGGTGCTCGAAGAGGCTTACTTCTGTGCCCGGTTGGTTATCGAAAGGCACCTGCTCAGCGAGGATAGAGAAGTCGCCCGTCTCCTTAATATAGGCTACGGTACCGAAGATGAGCCAGCATGGGTCGTCGTTGAAACCGCCGCCGATATCGTTGTTGCCGCGCTTGGTGAGTGGCTGGTACTGGTGATAGCAGCCGCCGTCAGGGAACTGGGTGCTGGCGATATCGATGATGCGCTGGCGGGCACGGGTAGGTATCTGATGAACAAAGCCTACGAGGTCCTGGTTGGAATCGCGGAAGCCCATGCCTCGACCGATGCCGCTCTCGAAGAAACTTGCCGAACGCGACATACAGAAGGTGATCATGCACTGATACTGGTTCCAGATGTTCACCATGCGGTCTAACTTGTCGTTGCCGCTCTTCACGGTGAAGATGTTCAGCAGGTTATCCCAGTACTGGTTGAGTTCTGCGAAGGCAGCATCCACCTTTTCGGTGGTATCAAACTTGGCGATAAGCTGATGCGCCTTCTCCTTGTTGATAACCTTCTTGGCGCTGAACTTCTTGTCCTGCTCGTTCTCCACATAGCCCAGCAGGAAGATGAGGTCGCGGCTCTCGCCTGGCTGCAGGGTTACTTCGATGTAGTGCGATGCGATAGGGCTCCAGCCGTGGGCAAAGCTGTTGCGTGGCTTGCCTTCCATCACAGCCTCAGGCTCGGCAAACTCGTTGTAGAGTCCGATGAAGCTCTCGCGGTCGGTATCATATCCCTGAATCTCTGTATTCACGGTGTAGAAAGCATAGTGGTTGCGGCGCTCACGATATTCGGTCTTGTGATAGATGGTAGAGCCTTCTACCTCTACTTCGCCCGTAGAGAAGTTGCGCTGGAAGTTCTCCATGTCGGTAGCAGCATTCCAGAGGCACCACTCTGCAAAGGAGAACACCTTGAGGGTCTTCACCTCCTCAGTCTGGTTTTTCAGCGTCATCTTCTGCACCTCAGCCCATGTATGGAGGGGTACGAAGAAGAGCACACTCGCCTCTACGCCGTTCTTGCTGCCCGTGATGCGGGTATAGTTCATGCCGTGGCGGCACTCGTAGCTGTCGAGCGGTGTCTTGCAAGGTTTCCATCCTGGGTTCCATACGGTATCGCCATCCTTGATGTAGAAATAGCGACCGCCGTTATCCATCGGCACTCCGTTGTAACGGTAACGGGTGATGCGGCGGAACTTGGCATCCTTGTAGAAGGAATAACCACCTGCAGTGTTGGATATGAGCGAGAAGAAATCCTCGTTACCCAAATAATTGATCCAAGGCCATGGGGTCTTTGGGTCAGTAATCACGTATTCGCGATTGGCGTCATCAAAATGACCATACTTTTTTTCTGCCATTGTTTTTTTAATGTTTATTTCTAGGTAAAATATATTATTTTCGTGCAAAGATAGTAAAAAGTTTCAGTTTCGGGGTTAGAAAACAGTTTTTTTTTGTATTTTTGCAATGAAAAGTTTGATGATTATCATCATTCTATTAACATTTTATACAGTTGGCTTATGAAAAGAAACATTTTATCACTTTTGGTAGCCCTCTTTGTAACCTTGCAGGTAGCGGCTCAGACATACGACAACTTGTGGAAGCAAGCTGAAATCAATGCTCAGAAGGACCAGCCTAAGAGCGAAATCGCGGTGATGCAGAAAATCATCTCCAAGGCTTCTGCGGCTAAAGACTACGGTCAGCTGCTGGCGGCTGAGATGAGGCAGGTGATGCTCTGGAAAGAGATTTCTGCAGACTCATTGACGCCGAATGTGAAGCGGATGGAGGCTGAAGCTTTGAAGACAAATGACCCGATGCTGAAAGCGGTGAGATATGCTGTGCTCGGCAAGGTATATCATGATAATCCGTATGGAATAGAAGTGGATGAGGCTTCTTTGGAACAAAGGGAGGATGCTTCTTATTATCAAAGTCAGCGAAAGGTAAACCTGAAGAAGAGCCAGGAGTTCTTCAAGAAAGCAATGGCGCACCCAGAGCTTCTTGCCAAGCATGCTTCTACTGAGTATGTGCCGCTGACTCTAAAAGGGGTGGACGGAAGTTCCTTCAAGAATGATTTGCTTCATCTCATCGGTTTCGAGGCAGACAGCAAGGAGGCGTATCTGCAGCTGTACACCTATTATAATAAGGTGGGAAATAGGGGTGCGGCATGTCTCTGTGCCTATAAGCTCATCGAGAAATACCGCCAGGACGACGTAAGAGAGGTGAAGAAATCGAAGTATCTGCAGACCATCGACTCGCTCATCCAGGTTTATCAGGATATTCCGGAGGCAGGCGAACTTGCCGTGGAGCATTTCCGCTTCATGGAAGGTGCTACCGATGCCAAACCGCTGGATAAGCTCAACTATATCAACTATGCGCTGAGCCGCTGGGGGGGATGGTCGAGAATGAACGAATTGAGAAATGCGCAGAAGCGACTCACCGAACCGATGTTCCGGGTGAAGGATATGCCATTGGTGCTTCGTCCTTCAGAAAGGAAGTGGGTGCATCTGGACGTGCGCAATCTGCAGAATCTGAAAATCAGCATCTCCCGCCTCAATATTACGGCAGATAACGATTATAATGCGCAGGATGAGGCTATCTATAAGATGCTCCTGAAGAAGACTACGAAGCTGCATCAGAAGGATTTCAGCCGCAACTACTACGGTCGGCCGGATTATGAAACGGTGAAGGATTCCATCGAAATCGGTGGCAATCTGCCGCTGGGTGCCTATCTGATGGAGGTGACTTCGGATAATACCGGCATCGCTCCGCAGCGAGAACTCTTCTATGTCAGCAATCTGGCGGTGATGATTCAGCAGTTGCCTGATGATAAGCATCGCTATGTGGTGGTGAATGCTACCGACGGACAGCCTATCGCCGGGGCGAAGATAGAACTCTACGACCAGCGGTATGATTTCAAGACGAAGAAGGACAAGCGAATAGTTCATGCCCGCTTGACAACAGATGAGAACGGAGAGGCTTACTTCAAAAATGTGGATGGAATGGTGTTGATTTCTACCAACAATGACAAGTTTACGCCAGCCAGGGACATCTATCTTAGCCGTACCCGCTATTATGAGAAGAAGGATAATGAGACTAAATATCAGGTTTATACCGATCGTGCCATCTATCGCCCGGGGCAGAAGGTACATGCCTCAGCCATTTCCTATACTGTCAAGAAGGGGTTGGATGCCAGCGTGCCAGGAAAGAGTATGGAACTGAAGTTTGTCCTGAGTGATGCCAACTGGAAGCAGGTGGCAGAACAGAAGGTTACGACCGATGAATATGGTACGGCTTCGGTAGATTTCGAACTCCCGAAGGAGGGAAAGACAGGACAGTATTCCATCTCCGTGAATGGTACAGCAAGCGAATATTTCAGAGTTGAGGAGTATAAGCGTCCAACCTTCGAGATTACCTTCCCGAAGGTGAACGAGAAATATACCTGGGGCGATACCGTGGTGGTGAAAGCTTCAGCCAAGACCTATACCGGAGTGCCGGTGCAGGGTGCCAAGGTGGAGTATCAGGTGACCCGCAGAAACCAACTCTGGTGGTGGGGCGCAGGCTCTGCTGGACAGTTGGTGAAGACTGACAGTTGTGTGACTCGTGAGGACGGAACCTTCGACGTAGAGATTCCGCTGGAGGCTTCCTTGTCAGGAAAAGACGAGGCTGATATGAGCGATTTCATGCGCCAAGCCCGTTTCTTCAACTTCGAGGTCTCAGCCATCGTTACCGACATCAGTGGTGAGAGCCATGAGGGCGTGATGAGTCTGCCTCTGGGCACCAAGCCAACCATCCTCTCGGTGAATCTTCCTAAGCGTATCGAAACAGACAGTCTGAAGACGGTGACCTTCGCTTACCGCAATGCCAGTGGTATGCCGATTTCTAGTAGGTTAAAATATCGAATTGATAAGGGCGAATGGAAGGATGCCGAGGCGAATGCACCGGTTTCTATCAAGGAATATGCTTCTTCCTCTGCCTCTTCTTCCCTTGTTTGGAAATCTGGCGTTCATCAGTTGGAGGCAATCTGCGGACAGGATACCCTGCAGCAGAAGTTCACGCTCTTCAGCATGAAGGATACCCATCCGGTGGAGCCAACTACCGAATGGTATTATCAGACGGCGAAGACCTTCCCTCGTGATGGCAAGCCAGTCTATATTCAGGTGGGCTCTTCGGAGAACGGAGCGCACATCGTATATTCCATCATCGCCGGCAACAAACTGCTGGAGAAGGGCGCCTGGGAGTTGGGCGACAGCATCGTGACTCTGCCTTTCACCTACAAGGAGGAATATGCGTCGGGCATCGTACTGAACTATAGTTTCGTGAAGCAAGGCAAGTGCTATACCCGAATGATGAGCATCGCCCGTCCTTTGCCTGAGAAGAAACTGAATATCGCCTGGAAGACCTTCCGCAACCGTCTGACCCCTGGACAGAAGGAGGAGTGGACGCTGAAGATTACCACCCCTGACGGCAAGCCAGCCAAGGCGCAGCTGATGAGCGTACTCTATGACAAGTCGCTCGACCAGATAGCCCCGCATTCCTGGAATTTCTCCCTGGGCTTCTATCAGAGTTTGCCAGACTGCTACTGGGAGGACAACCTCACTTTCCGTTCATTATACTTGAATGGCGTTTATCCTACCAAATATTATGACGAGAGGGGACTGGATGTGGATAAGTTTGATGGCAAATACTTTAGTTATTATGCTTATATGCAAGCGGTGGAACTGTGCAAGTTGGAACGTTCTTCTGGCGGAACCGTTGAGTCTGTTCGTATAAAGAAAGACGAGCTGGTTCAGGAAGAAGCGAAAGTCATAAGGATTCGTGGCTCTAAAATGACCCGTGTTGCAGCGGCTGCTCCATCTGCCAACAAGGTTTTTGATGTAGTAGAGGAGATGCCGCAGTTTGTCGGCGGTACTGGCTCAGATGCAGGACAGTTCCTCGACCAGGTGCAGGTGCGTGAAAACCTGAACGAGACCGCCTTCTTCTATCCTGCCTTGGAGAGCGACAACAATGGCAACGTAGCCATCAGATTTACCCTGCCGGAGAGCGTGACTACCTGGAAGTTCATGGGATTGGCTCATGACAAGGAGATGCGCAACGGTTTGCTGGTGGATGAGGCTGTGGCTCAGAAGACCGTGATGGTGCAGCCTAACATGCCTCGCTTCCTGCGTGAGGGCGATAAGGCAACTATCGTGGTGAAACTCTTCAATACTTCCGACAAGAAGGTGAGCGGCAACGCCCGTATGCAGATTCTCGACCCGGAGAACAACAAGGTGGTTTGGCAGAAGACGCAGAACTACAGCATCGATGCCGAGGGCTCTGCTACCATCTCCTTTGATGTCCAGGGACTGAAAGAAGGCGTATATATTAATAAGGTGGTGGCTGCCGGTAATGGCTACAGCGATGGTGAACAGCACTATCTGCCGGTTTTGAGCAACCGTGAACTCGTGGTGAACACCCTGCCTATCACCCTGCATCAGAAGGGTGAGCAGAACTTCGACCTGAGCAAACTCTTCCTGGACAAGGAGGGCAAGCAGGCAAAGGAAACAGAGAAGGCAAAGGTCACCGTGGAATATACCAACAATCCAAGTTGGCTGATGATCAAGGCATTGCCTGCTATCAGTAATCCGGATGAGGAGAACGCCATCTCGCTGATGTCTGCCATCTACGCCAATACCATTACCACCCATATCCAGAAGACTCTCTCTTTGGATAATCATTCTCAGAAGAATCTCTCTCAGGAGAGCATCCGTCTGCAGAATCAGGTGGAGAAGCTGAAGAAGTTGCAGAACCCTAACGGTTCCTTCTCCTGGTGGAAGGGAATGAAGGGCAGCCGGTATATGACTACGTCGGTAGCCGAAATGATGGTTCGATTGAATGCCATCGCAGGTGTGCAGAAATCAACCGCCAAGATGCTGACTTCCGCCATTGATTATCTCTCCTGGCAGACAGCGCAGGAAGTAAGAGAAATGAAGAAGCAGGAGGAGAAAAAGCAGAAGGTGAGTCCTAGCGAACAGGCGCTGCATTATCTCTACATCCTTTCGATGGATGGCAGAAAGATGAAGCAGAATCTGGAAGCTGACAAGGCTTATCTTTTGGAAAAGATGTCGAAGATAACGGGTGATTTCTCCATCTATGGCAAGGCGCGTGCTGCCGTGGTACTCGCCAGAAACAGCCAGCAGAATGCCGCTTACCGTGAGAAGGCTGGCGAATATCTGCAGAGCGTGAACGAATATGCCGTTTACCGCGAGGAGATGGGCCGCTACTACGATACCCGCAAGGCACTCTACAGCTGGAGAAACTATAAGATTCCTACCCAGGTATCTGTGATAGAGGCGCTGCAGATGCTGAAGCCGAACGACAAGCAGACCATAGAGGAACTGCAGCGCTGGCTCCTGATGTCGAAGCGCACCCAGGTTTGGGATACGCCAGTGAACACCGTGGATGCTGTTTACGCCTTTATGAAGGGCAATGAGAGCAACTGGAACAGGAAGGCTGAAAATGCCGTGCTGAAACTGGATGGCAAGCTGCTGCCGATGCCTCAGGATTCCACTACTTTGGGCTATGTGAAGACCGAAAAGACGGGCAAGGCATCCGTGCTGAGTATCGACAAGAAGAGCGAGTATACCAGCTGGGGTGCTGTCTATGCAGAGTTTAAGCAGCCTATCAGCGAAATCGGTTCCATGGAGTCGGGCATCAAGGTGCGCCGTGTCATCGTTCCAGCCGAATCTGAGAGCAAGGGCAAGGCGCAGGCGAAGGTAGGCGAGAAGGTGAAGGTAACGCTCATCATCACCGCCGACCGCGACTACGACTTTGTGCAGATTACGGATAAGCGTGCGGCATGTCTGGAGCCGGTTAACCAGAAGAGCGGTTATCAGTGGGGCATAGGCTGCTATGTTTCTCCAAGAGATCATGCAACAAATTTCTATTTCGATCGTTTATCTAAAGGTAAGCACATCGTAGAAATGGAGTATTACGTGGATAGAAAGGGCGACTATCAGAGCGGAACTTGCACCGCTGAGTGTACCTACAGTCCGGAGTTTGGTGGCCGCACAGAGACGTATGAGTTGAGAGTTAACAATTAATAGTTTATAGTTTATAGATTGATAATTTAAAATAGAATAGTATGAAACGGATGAATATATGGATGCTCTCAGCGCTGTTGGCGCTGCCTGCATCAGCACAGAAGATTACAACCCAGCACGAGGTGGTAGACTGCGGACAGGTGGTGTTCCGCAAGCCTGTAACTGCCGAATTCGTGCTGAAGAATGACGGGCACAAGCCTTTGGTTATCAACAATGTGTTGAAAAGCTGCGGCTGTACGGAGGTAGATTATCCGAAGACGGGCATAGCTGCCGGCGAAAGTTTCGTCATCAAGGCGGTATACGATGCCAAGCAGATGGGTACTTTCACCAAGCAGGTTTGCCTCTATACCAATGCGGATGAAGAGCCGTTCATCCTCTCTATGAGGGGAAAGGTAGTGGGCAGCGTAGTAGATTTCGCTGGTTCTTACGATGAGATGCTGGGTGTCATCAAGAGTGATGCCCAGGAGGTGGAGTTTGATGACGTGAACCGTGGCGACCGTCCGGTTCAGCGCATCCATATCTTCAATCCTACCGACGAATTACTGGAGCCGGTAGTGATGCATCTGCCAAACTATCTTCATGCTTTCGTATCGCCTTCCAAGGTAGCTCCGCGTCATTCTGCCGAAATCAGTTTCGTGTTGGATTCCAAGAAACTGCGCGACCTGGGCTTGAACCAGACATCGGTTTATCTCGGTGAGCGTCCTGGCGATAAGATTGCGCCTGAGAAGGAAATCGTGGTATCAGCCGTTCTTCTTCCTGGTTTCGAGAACATGACTCCAGCCAGGAAGGCACTGGCTCCGAAGCTAGAGATGTCTGCCACCGATCTCAATCTGGGTAGTTTCAATGGAAAGAAGAAGCTGAAGGGTGAGATTCTGATTACCAATAAGGGTAAGTCGGAACTGGATATCCGCAGCATGCAGATGTTTACGATGGGCTTGCAGGTGAACCTGAAGAAGAGTAAGATTCAGCCAGGAGAGACCGTTAAGATGAAGGTGACGGCTGTGGCTGCCGACTTGAAGAAATCGCGTGTCAGACACCCTCGTATCCTCATGATTACGAATGATCCTGACCATGCTAAGGTGGTGGTGAAGATTAATGTACAATGAATTAAAAACGAATATCGTGCAGATAGAAATAGATAACGGCAGTGGGTTCTGCTTTGGCGTAACCACTGCCATCAAGAAAGCTGAAGAGGAGTTGGCTAAGGGCGGTAAACTTTACTGCCTGGGCGATATTGTGCATAACGGTATGGAGGTGGAGCGCCTGCATGAAGCGGGACTCATCACGATAGACCATGAGCAGATGGAGGAACTACAGGGCGTAAAGGTCTTGCTCCGTGCTCATGGTGAACCGCCTGAGACTTATGCCCTTGCCGAGCGAAACAACATCGAAATCATCGATGCTACCTGTCCTGTGGTGCTCCAGTTGCAGCGCCGCATCAAGAAGCAGTATGTCAACAATCCGGAGGCACAGATCGTGATTTTTGGCAAGAACGGGCATGCTGAGGTGCTCGGACTGGTGGGGCAGACGGAGAGTCATGCCATCGTGGTAGAGAAGTTTGAGGATGTGAAGCAGCTGAAGGAAAGCGGTCAGTTGGATTTCTCTAAAGATATCTATCTTTACTCCCAGACTACCAAGAGTCTCGATGAGTTCCACCGCATCATCGAATACTGCCAGGAGCATATTGTTGAGGGCGCTGTCTTCAAGAGTTTCGATACCATCTGCCGTCAGGTGGCTAACCGCATGCCTAACATCGCTGCCTTTGCCAGCAAGCATGATGTCATCCTCTTTGTGAGTGGCAGAAAGAGTTCGAACGGTAAGGTGCTTTTCAAGGAATGCAAGAGCGTGAATGCCAACAGCTACCAGATTGAAAGTGCCGACGAGATAGATATGAACTGGTTCAAGGATGTGGAAACGGTAGGTATCTGTGGTGCTACCAGTACGCCGAAGTGGCTGATGGAAGAGTGCAAGGATAAGATTATCAAGGAAAGTTTGGCTCTTTTGTAGTAAAAGCTAAGGTATTGATTATTAGCTATTTGGTATACTTAATACGGCGTTTTACCGTATATGGGTATAGGATAGTTTCAACCGTACAGTTAGGGTAGTTTTATCGTTGATAGAAAAACTCAATATATTGGTTAATAATTAGTTAACCCATTTGGTGTCGTGTTTTACGACGTCAAGTGGGTTCATTTTTTATAAACTGTCTGAAAATAAAACAGGTGATAAATCTTCTCCCGAAGACCTATCACCTTCAAAAAACAGTAATTAACTCAAAATTTATAATCTATATCATTACTACCTTGTTAATATGGTTGCAAAGATACTAAATTGAAGTTTTTTTCCAAAATCTTTTTCATCGAATAAAATAAATTTATCGGTAAAAGTAGTATCTTTAACGTATTTTTGCATAAATAACCCGGCAGTCTCTTTTCTGTAGCTTATTCTGCTATTGCCTTTTGATATTGTTCCATCAGCCATGCCTTCTGTTCAGGAATGGTCATGTTGCTGTTGTCGAGCGTGATGGCATCATCAGCCTTTCTGAGTGGGGAAGTCTCGCGGTGGGTATCGATATAGTCGCGCTCCTCTACATTCTTCAGAATCGCATCGAAGTCGGCTGGCATTCCTTTCTCCTTCAGTTCATCGAAACGGCGCTGTGCTCTCACCTGTGAGCTGGCTGTAACGAAAATCTTCAGTTCGGCATTAGGGAACACGGTGGTACCTATATCGCGACCATCCATCACGATGCCCTTGTCTTCGCCCATCTTCTGCTGCTGCTCTACCAGCGCCTCTCTGACGAAAGGAACGGCGGCAATCGGACTAACGTGGTTGGAAACCTCTAACGAACGGATTTCCTTTTCTACCAGTTCGCCGTTCAGATAGCAGTCAGGGCGACCAGTTGTTGTATTAAACTTGAATGAGATGCTGATGTTCTTCATCTCCTTCTGCAGTTCTTCAGTCTTTACGGCTCCATCTGCTTCGAAGAGCTGATGACGCAGCGCATAGAGGGTTACCGAGCGGTACATCGCGCCCGTATCTACATAAACATAACCTATTTCCTTGGCAAGATCCTTTGCCATCGTACTCTTACCGCAAGAAGAGTATCCGTCTATTGCTATTGTTATTTTCTTCATAATTTCGAACTAACTTTAATGTATAATTTATAATGTATAATTTATAATCTGTAACTTACGTTCAGCATGAGGCTGCTGCTACTGACGTGATATTTGCCGTAGGCAACGTTCAGATGAAAGCGCTCCAGGTTGATACCGCCCCCCACAGAGAAACCGGCTCCATGGCTGCTTTCCTCATCTTCTGAGGTGCTGATTTTCATTTCGTTGGCTCTCCTGAAGTTGTAGCCGGCACCTATCCACAGGCTCTCCGAAAGCAGAATGTCGGCACCTACTACGGCATGATCACGAAGACTGCTGTCCCAATGGTTCAGGTTGACCAGTGTGGCTGATACCCTGAACGGTGCGTTGGCGAAGCGTTTCGTCACACCCAACTGCAGGTCGATAGGCATCTTCTCGTATTCATTATCATAGGCTTTCAGCTGTCCACCCAGATTCTTTGCCACGCAAGAAACCGACCATTCCGTTTCCGGGTCGTAATAGTTGATACCCAGATCCACTCCCACAGCGATAGAATTGTAATCGCCAATATACGAAGTGATGAATTTGGCAGCAATACCACCCGCAAACTTTTCACCGAGCATATAAGAGAAGTAACCCGCAACGGCAATGTCCTTAGCCGAGAATTCACCCATCTGGATATTGTTCTCATCCGTCTCTTTCATCTTTCCGTAGTCAACAAGCTGAGCCGAAACAGCCCACGAAGCCTTGTCGTTGACAGTACGGTTGAAACTAGCCGAGGCAGTGTTCACCCCCGACATATAGTTCATATAATTGAGATTGACCGTCTTGTCGCTTACCGAAGCCAGGAGAGCCGGATTATGGAATATGAGTGCCTCATCATCTTCTATCAAGGTGATGTTGTCGCCACCCAGAGCAGCTGCGTGAGCACTCACCGGCAAGCGAAGGAAATTATACCCCGTTTGGCTCTCTTGAGCATCAATAATTGTCGCAAAAAGCGTCAATATTGCGGAAATTACATATTTTTTCATTTAAATTTTCTAATTCTTTGGCAAAGATACTGCTTTTTTCAATAATAAGAAGTAATTTTGCAATGTTTTCGTAGGAAATAACGATTTTAAACGGTTTTTATTGTGGAAATTAAGAAATCAAATAGCGCACAACTGGAAGATAAGCGGGTTACATTTTTCCTGCTAGGGTTGCTGCTGGCTTTTACTTTCATCTTTGTAGGACTCCAATATCAGAGAGGTCCGCAGGGAGATGATGACTTGTCTGAATCGATGGAAGATCTTGCACAGGATCTGGAAATGTCGGCTCGTCCCGACCAGAAAGATATGGTGAGTGCTGAGGCTGTTTCGGCTCCTGCTTCTAAGTCAATTACCCAGGAAGTGAAGGCTGCCGAGCAACAGACTCAGAAGGCACCGCAGAAAATCAGTTCTACAACCAGCGAACTGGTTATCGGCGACGGCTCGGGTGTAGTGGATGGAGCTGAGGTGAAGGAAGCGGTTCCTGAAACTCCCATTGAGAATCCGGGAGCTGAGGCTCCTATCAAACTGACCGTCGTGCAGAAGATACCGCAGTTTCCTGGTGGCTGGTCTGCCTTCATGCAGTGGCTTACCAAGAACCTGAAGTACCCTGTAGCTGCCCAGAAGAGTAAGATTCAGGGAATCGTAGTGGTATCCTTTATCGTAAACAAGGATGGAAGTGTTGCCAATATCAAGGTAAGCACTTCGGTAGATCCATTGCTCGACAACGAGGCTTTGAGGGTGATGAAGATGATGCCGAAGTGGAAACCGGGCATCGATAAAGGCAAGGTCTGTCGCACGATGATTGCCATCCCGGTAGTGTTCCAGCTATAAATTATAAATTGTTCATTGTAAATTATACATTATAAATTATACATTATTATGAAGACAGCAGATGAAATTTTAAGCATGGTAAATGAGTTCCTGGCTAATTTGCCTTACGAAAGAAAGCCAAAGTCTCTTTATGAGCCTATCAGATACGTACTTTCTATGGGTGGCAAGCGTATTCGACCTACGCTCATGCTTTTGGGCTACAATCTTTTCAAGGACAATCCGGAGAAGATTCTGATGAATGCCGTTGCCCTGGAAACTTATCATAACTATACTTTGCTGCATGATGACCTGATGGACAATGCTGATTTGCGTCGCGGTCATGAAACGGTTCATAAGAAATGGGATGCCAATACGGCAATCCTTTCGGGCGACAGCATGCTCGTTCTGGCTTATGAACGTATGGCTCAATGTGATGAAAAGCATCTTGCCAAGGTGTTGAAACTCTTTACGACCACTGCCCTGGAAATTGGTGAAGGTCAGCAGTTTGATATGGAGTTTGAAAACCGTAACGATGTGAAGGAGGAGGAATATATCGAGATGATCCGCCTTAAGACCAGCGTTCTCCTGGCTTGTGCCTTGAAGATGGGTGCTATCCTTGCCGATGCTTCTGATGAGGATGCAGAGAACCTGTATAAGTTTGGCGAGCAGATAGGATTGGCGTTCCAGTTGCAGGATGATTACCTCGATGTTTACGGCGATACCAAGGTGTTCGGTAAGGAGATTGGTGGCGATATCACATCCAACAAGAAGACGTATATGCTCATCAATGCCTTCAACCATGCCAACGACGCTCAGCGTGCAGAACTGCAGAAGTGGGTGGATGCCAAGGATTTCGACCGCAAGGAGAAGGTGGCTGCCGTTACCCGTCTATACAACGAGATAGGTATCGACAAAATGGCGCAGGATAAGATTGCTTATTATTTCGAGCAGAGCAAGAAGTATCTCGATGCCGTGAATGTGCCTGCTGAACGCAAGGAAGAACTGGCTAAGTATGCTCAGAAAATGATGAAGCGACAGTACTAGTTAATAGTTTATAGTTGACAGTTGATAGGGCAATGTTCAAAGTAATAGATACACATACGCATTTTGATGCGGAGGAGTTTGATGAGGATAGGGCGGAGGCTTTCGCCCGTGCCAAGGAAGCGGGGGTAGGCAAGGTGTTCTTGCCTGCCATCGATGTGAAGACCACATACGCGGTACTGGCATTGGCTAAGGAATATCCGGGCTATGCTTATCCGATGATTGGTCTGCATCCTGAAGAGGTGAAGGCTGACTGGAAGGAACAGCTGACTGAACTCCGGAAGATACTGGAGGAGCATCGCATGACCGGTAATGCCAGTCAGGCGGGTTCTCCTCAGTTTTCTGACTTGATCGCCATCGGAGAGGTAGGACTTGATTATTACTGGAGCCGTGAGTTCGAAAACGAGCAGCTAGAGGCTTTCGAGGAACAGGTAAAATGGTCGGTAGAAACCCAGATCCCGCTGATGATTCATTGCCGCAAGGCGCAGAACGAGATGGTACATCTGCTCAGAAAGTATGAGAAAGAACTGCCGGGTGGCGTCTTCCATTGCTTTACGGGCAATCAGAAGGAGGCAGAAGAACTCCTCTCGTTCGATAAGTTTGTATTGGGCGTCGGTGGCGTATCTACTTTCAAGAGCAGCCATCTCAGAGAAGACCTGCCTGCTGTAGTTCCTCTGGATCGCATCGTTCTGGAGACCGACAGTCCGTATATGGCGCCTGTTCCTTATCGCGGCAAGCGTAACGAGAGTGCTTTCGTGGTAGAAGTGATGAAGACGCTAGCCAAGGCTTATGGCATAAGCGAAGAGGAGTTTGCCCGGCAGACCAATCTCAATGCAGAGCGTGTTTTTCCGCTATCCGTATCCCCAGTATAGGCAGTAAGCGTTCAAAACTCCTTAAATAAACATAAAAAAACAATGAAAGTTATGGTATTTCGGAGGAAAAGCAATAATTTTGCACTTCGAAATTGTTGCAGCAGCATGTTGCGGCGATTAAGAAGAGTTCTTCGGAATATGGAAAGGTGCTCGAGTGGCTGAAGAGGCACGCCTGGAAAGCGTGTAACCGGCAAAACCGGTTCGGGGGTTCGAATCCCCCTCTTTCCGCTTTTATATATATAATAAGGTATATGAAGAAAAATACAGCTATTGCACGTTTTGCAATATTGGTTTTCACATGGATGTGTTCTCTGCCTATGATGGCTCAAGAAGAGAACATGGGATTTCATCAAGCTCTTAAGACAAAGTTTATAGAGGGTAATGCGGGATTTATGTCTCTCGTTGCCATCGCCCTCATCGTGGGTATGGCTTTCTGTATCGAGCGCATCATCTATCTGAGTCTTTCTGAAATCAACGCCAAGAAGTTGATGCAGGATATCGACCAGAAGGTGGCGGCTGGAGATGTGGAAGGGGCTAAGACGCTCTGCCGGAATACCCGCGGACCGGTGGCTTCTATCTGCTACCAGGGTTTGATGCATATCAGCGAGAATCTTGATGACATCGAACGCTCGGTGAGCGGATATGGTACCGTTCAGGCGGCTAACCTGGAGAAGGGATGCTCCTGGATCAAACTCTTTATCGCTATGGCGCCATCGCTCGGATTCCTCGGAACCGTGATTGGTATGGTTATGTCGTTCGACCAGATTCAGCAGGCGGGCGATATCAGTCCTACTATCGTTGCTTCGGGTATGAAAGTGGCGCTCATCACTACCATCTTCGGTATCATCGTAGCCCTCATTCTTCAGGTTTTCTATAACTACATCCTTTCTAAGGTGGAGCACCTCACAAGCCAGATGGAGGAGTCGGCGGTTACTTTAATGGATATTATTGCCAAGAATAAATAAACGAAGAGAGAAATGGTTAAATTTCAATTTTCAAAGCAGAAGACGAAGTCGGCCGAAAAGATATCGCAGCAGGTGTTCTATATCATGATAGGACTGGCGGTGCTGGTTTTCGGTCTGTTCTTTTTGGTAGACTACGATTTGCCTTTCGAAGAGAACCCCGACTTTAATGCGCCTCTCTTTACCGATGTGCTCATCCTGCTGATGTGGCTCTTTCTGATAGGAGGTGTGGGACTGGCTGTCTTTTCGATGATCAGAGATTATCGCAGCAGCAAGTCGGAGGCTGTAGTGAATGGCATTCCCGTGCGCCGCATCTTCCGCATCACATGGATCGGAACTTTGGCAGTTTTGCTGCTTACCTTCCTTTTGGGCGGTTCTGCTCCGATGCTCATCAATGGCGAGAACTATGCCGACTGGCTCTGGCTCAAGCTTTCAGATATGTTTGTCATCACATCGCTCCTGATGCTGGTGGCAGGAATCGGTGCCGTCTGTTTCGGTGCCACACGTTATATTCGGAAGAAAAACTAAAGAGAGCTCTTTGGGTTCTCTATTCTATAAATAAGGATTAAATATGCTGATTAGAAGGAAGCAACACGAAACCCCGGGACTGAATACCACATCTACAGCCGACATCTCGTTCATGCTGTTGATATTCTTCCTTGTCACCACATCAATGGATGTGGATAAGGGACTGTTGCGCCAACTCCCTTCACCTGAACCGCAGAAGAAGGAGCAGCAGCAGACGGTGGTAGACAAGGCTAACCTGATGGCGCTGCGCCTGACAGTTGGCGATACGCTTTTGGTTAATGACAAGCCGATGAAGGTGAGCCAGCTCAAGGAAGAAACCATCCGCTTTGTACACCGCCTGGGCAAGAAACATCTCATCTCTATCGAGAGTGATCGCGATGCCGACTATAATCTCTATTTCCAGATGCAGAATCAGTTGATGGAAGCATATAGCCAGCTACGCAACGAAACAGCCCAGAAGAAATATCACAGGGATTATGCCCTCTTGAACAATGACCAGAAAGAACAGGTGCGCAACATCTGTCCGCAGCGCATCACAGAGTCGTATGCCAACGCAATGACTCAAACCGACCAGCGTGTTGATGCCAATGCTGAAGAAAAGCAAGGGGAAGAAAATTCTATAGAAACAGCTACAGAACAGCAGAAAGGAGGTAAACAATGATGAATTTTCATAAGAAATCGCATGAAGTGCCAGGGTTGAATACATCTTCTCTGCCAGACCTGATTTTCTCCGTACTGTTCTTCTTTATGATTGTTACCCACATGCGCCAGGTTACCTTGAAGGTAGACTGCCGTTTGCCACAAGGCAAGGAACTCACCCGCCTGACCAAGAAATCGGCTGTGAGCCATATCTATATAGGTAAACCAACCAAAGAGATGCAGGCTAAGTATGGTACCGGTACCCAGATCCAGTTGAATGACAAGTTTGCTTCGGCTCCCGAAGTGATGGATTACATTTCGGCAGAAAAGAAGCGTATGTCACCGGAAGACCAGAAGCTGATGACCGTATCAATCAAAGCAGACCAGGAAACCAAGATGGGTGTGATAACCGATGTAAAGCAGGCTTTGCGCCAGGCAAAAGCACTAAAAATCAGTTATTCTGCCACAGAAAATGGAAAATAATATTAATTTATCATGTTTTTCTCTTAAAAAATTGCTTTTATTAATTTTTTGTATTATCTTTGCAACCAAATTATTAGTATTATGTCAAAACAAATTTTAGATTCATTAGATAGGCAGATTCTGAAGCTGATTTCTCAGGATGCCCGTATTCCATTTTTGGAAGTGGCACGCGCTTGCAATGTTAGCGGTGCTGCCATTCATCAGCGTGTAGCTAAACTTACAAATCTTGGTATCATCAAGGGTTCACAATTCATCATTGACCCAGAAAAGATAGGTTACGAAACTTGTGCCTATATGGGACTCTATTTGAGGGAGCCTGAGAAGTTTGACCAGGTTGTAGAGGAGTTGAAGAAGATTCCTGAGGTTGTAGAGTGCCACTATACTACAGGCAGCTTTGATATGTTTATCAAGATTTACGCGCTCAACAACCATCATCTCCTGGAAATCATCCATGATAAGTTGCAGCCACTGGGATTGTCTCGCAGCGAGACCATCATCTCTTTTAATGCATCTATCAACCGTCAGCTTTCTATGCAGGATCTCAAGAGTTTCAACGATGATGAAGAGGAAACTGATGAGGAGGCTGCAGCAGAGAAATAAGATATAAAAAAGAAAAAAAGCAGTAGCTCCCTGCGGGATTACTGCTTTCTATAAAGGGTGAGGAATGTGAACGGTAAGCCGTTTTCATTCCTCATTTCTTTTTCTGTCACTTCCCATTCTGCCGGATTGATTTCCGGAAAGAAGGTATCGGCATGTTCAGGCTCCTTTTCTACGATTGTGAGATAAAGCTTGTCTGCAAAAGGCAAAGCCTGTTCATATATGCTGGCTCCTCCGATGATGAAACATTCATCTGATGTTTCTTTGCTTCCAACCGTTTTTTTGTTTCCAACCTCTTCTTTGCTTCCAACAGATTCTTTCCTTGCTGCCAGCGCTTCTTCCAGAGAGGTGTATACTTCGCACCCTGTTATCTGCTCTTTTGTCTTCGAGATAACAATACTGCGGCGGTTGGGCAAGGCTCCGTTCGGCAGCGACTCAAATGTCTTCCTGCCCATGATGATCGTATGTCCAGTTGTGAGCATACGAAATCGGGACATGTCTGATGGGATGGCGTAGAGCAACCGGTTCTTGTACCCGATAGCTCTATGCACTTTTGATATACAGGCGATGATGCTAAGCATTTTTTATTTTAATGTTGAATGTTGAGTGTTGAATGTTGAATTATTCATTCTTGCTGTAAACTGTTAACTATAAACTATTAACTATAAACAGCTCTCCCGTCCCATGGCTGCTCTTGATTTTCCACTCCTGCGGATAGAGGTTGTTGGCACGGTTGCCGATGTTCTTTTCCCATCCTATCGGAACCTGTCTGTAGGTTACCAGAACATAACCCTTAGGCGTATCGGCAGGCAGATTCACAGCCTCCTTGCGAAGGTAGCGGATGGCATCATCGTAGGATAACTCCACCTGTGGGAAGTGATCTTTGTTGAGCATCGTAGAGAGAGCGAGAGCCTGGTCGGGAATGAGACCCTTTCCCTTGTCTGTTCCCAGTTTCACACCGGCATGCAGCACCTTCAGGTTCTTTTCAGCCTGATCGTAGATGTCTTTCCATCTGCCCGGAATGGCGTAAACCGTCTCGTTGCTCTCTGCAGGCATCCATTCCGTATCAGCCTTCAGCCAGCCGTCCGGAATCTCCGGTCCCTTTCCTTTAGCCACCTTCTTGTCTTTCTTCTTATCCTTCCTGTTCTCCTTGGCTGAAGAACCTGCTTTCCATTCGCCCTCTTTCTTCAGAATCGCCATAAACAGACCTTCGCCTCGCGAAACGCCAGGAATGAACCGGTAAACCGGAAAGTCGCTGCCCGTGAGGTTGCGGGTGATGTTCCATGCATCTTCTACACCCTCCAGTGCCATCACTTCAGCGCCAAGTTCTTCGCATATCCAGTCCACGTTCTCCTCATCTTCGTGCGCATTGAAGGTGCAGGTAGAGTAAATCAGGATACCGCCTGGCTTTAGACAGTTCCAGATATCCGATACGATTTCGCGCTGCAGCTGCCAGCAGTTGTTCACATTCTGGGTACTCCATTCGCCGATAGCCCCTTCATCTTTGCGGAACATTCCTTCGCCGGAGCAGGGAACATCGGTAAGAATCACATCAAACTGTAACTTAGATTTCTTGTAATCGCGGGGATAGTTGTTGGTTACAATCATATCCGGATGACCGAACTTCTGTACGTTTTCGGCAAGAATCTGTGAGCGGGTGCGCATCGGTTCGTTGCTGAAGAGCAGACTCCCTTCCGGCAAGGCAGCTCTTACGGCAGTCGACTTTCCGCCAGGGGCAGCACAGAGATCCAGCATCATCACCGGTTCTTTTACGTACTGTCGGATAGCCATATCTACAAACATAGATGAGGCTTCCTGTACATAATATAAGCCGGCATGCAGCAGCGGATCGAAGGTGAATCCGGGACGGGTAGAGAGATAACGGCCGGTTTCCGGACACCAGGGAATCGGTTCGCCATCAGCATCCTTGCATTTAAAAGGATTGATGCGGATACTGGTTGGTGCCTCCTCTTCAAGGATAGCATGCTCCAGACGCTGATACAGCTTTTCGCCCATCAGCGCCTGCGTATATGTTCTGAAATCTTCAGGTAATGTCTTCATTCTGTCTCTTTTTCTTTAATTTGTTTGCAAAAATAAGAAAAATTTCGTTTCTTTGCAACTAAATCGCGAAGAGATGCGTCTAAGAAGCAGAAATTTTTCAAATAACAAGGTAAAACAATAAAAAAATAATGATATGAAGAAAGCAATATTGGCATTAGCGCTCGTTATGAGCATCGGAGCCACCCAAGTGTCTTTGGCGTCTTCTGCTCCAAAACATCGTTATCATCCAACTACCCAACAGGTAGATTCAAAGGCTGCTCCTGCATCTGCCGCACAGCCATCTGCTTCGAAAGATAAAGACGACGAGGCGTTGGAGGCTTATTCTGATACAACCAGTACAGATTCGGCCAACTATGATGATTATGATGAGAATGATAATAAGTCTGTTCATTCTAGATACAGTTTAGACAACTATGATGATCCGTTCGATTTCATCGGTTCGGTATTTGGTGGCGGAGCGCTGGCTGTTATGATCATCTTCTGTATCATCTTCGGTCTGCTGTTTGTCTTTGCTCCGCTGATCATCGTATTTCTGGTTATCAGATATCTGATTCGCCGCCACAACGACCGGATGAAACTGGCAGAGATGGCGATGGAGAAGGGAATCAATGTTCCGGAAAGCGACCGTCCGATAGACAAGCAAAGCGATGAGTATCTGGTAAAGCGTGGATTGAGAAATGCCTTCCTGGGAGCCGGCTTATGCGCCATGTTTGCCTGGTGGAATGCTGATTTCCTGGCTGGCATCGGAGCCTTGGTCTTCTTCTATGGCATCGGTCAGACCGTTATCGGCTCGCTTCCTGCCATCAAGGACTGGTGGAAGAACCGTCATGGCGATCAGGGCACGGGGTATAATGGTACTCCGGTCTAGCAGCCGACATTAAATATATCATGGCTTCTCAATAGGAGGGGAAGTCACAAGGAAAAGAACAACAATTATTAGTTAATATATATAAGGTGGAAAAGTTATCCGATATCTCTCTCGTCACGAAGGTGGTGATGCTTCATGACCGCAAGTCGTTCGACCTGCTGGTCAGGAAGTATCAGTCACCCATTCGTGGGTTCTTCCTGCGGCAGACGCTGGGGGATGCGCAGCTGAGTGACGACTTGGCTCAGGATACTTTTGTCAAGGCTTATACCCATCTGTCCGGTTTCAGGGGTACAGCCTCTTTCTCCACCTGGCTCTACCGCATCGCCTATAATGTATGGTATGATTATACCCGCAGTCATAAGGAGACGCAGGACATCGATACGCCTGCCGTTTCCAGTAAGAATGCACAGGGCGCCCATGCCGGATTAAAGATGGATTTGCTCAAGGCATTACAGATATTGAATGAAAATGAACGTACATGCATCACGCTGCAGCTGATGGATGGACTCTCTATAGATAAGATTGCAGAGGTGACGGGAATGGTGCAAGGCACCATTAAGTCGCATCTCTCTCGTGGAAAACAGAAACTTGCAAGTTACTTAAAACAGAATGGTTATGACCGATAAGATAAATGATAAGAAGTTGGAGAGCATGAAAGGGGAACCGTTGAACCCTCAGGATGAAGAACTCTTGCAGATGTTCTTTTCCGATTGCCAGATGTCAGAGATTCCTGATGACGGATTCTCCGACAGGGTGATGCAGGCATTGCCGGCTTTACCCGAAACTGATACTGCGATGTCGCTGGTTAAGCGCCAGCGCCTGGAACATTTATGGACGGCAGCCTGTGTGGCAGCAGGCATCATCATAGCAGTAGTCTGTCAGGGATGGGAACAGATTCAGGGGTGGCTTTTCTCTATGAAGATAGATCTCCTCCTCTCCGGTTCGCGTGCGCTTACGCATGTGGCAGATTCCATCGCCCACTCTCAGAATCTCCTGATGGTGCTGGCTGGCATCGTTGTCCTCATCATGGTTTGGGGATATAATGAACTGGCTGATGCGCGTCAGTAGGCTTCTTCCCTGATATCAATTGTATGAATGATCAACTCTTTCTATTAGCAGAATAGTTTTTAGTGCTAATAGAAAGAGTTTTTTATTACTATAAATATCATCTTTATGCTCTTGAAATCTCCGTTCAAAGCTTTTGAATGTCCGTTCAGTGTCTTTGAACGGACATTCAATGACTTTGAACGGACATTCAATGTCATTGAACGAAGATTTAATATTGCTGAATATAGAAAAACAAATAGGTGCTGCTACTTTTTCAGTAGAGCACCTATGCTTATGATATCGGTTTCTAAAACAATTTATAGGTAGTGCGGAGCACTTTGAACTCGGTTCGGCGGTTCAGCTGGTTGCAGATATCCTGATGCTCCTTGCTCTGCTTCAGGATAAATTCTTCGTTGAGCACATCGCCTTCCTTGAGCCAAGGATACTTCTCGGTGAGTTTCTTGCGCACATTCTTCGGCTTCTCCTTGCCGTAGCCCACAGGGGTGAGGCGCTCTTTCTCTATGCCGTGTTTTATCAGATAGTCTACTACCGATTGGGCGCGGCGCTGAGACAGATGCTTGTTATATTCGCTGTTTCCCTTGTAGTCGCAATGGGCGCTGAGTTCGATGGTAACGTGCGGGTTCTCTTTCAGCAGCGTTACCAGCTGGTCGAGGGCTGTTGTACTGGCTTCGGTAAGGGTTGCCTTGTCGAAATCGTAGAAGATGTTGTCGATGAGTACAGGGGCTGTGATGGAAGCCAGCGGGAACTGGAGCACGTATTCCTTACTCTCTTTAGCCGAATCAACCCGAAGTTCTTCCTTGTGGTTGAGGTAGCCTTTGCAGGATGCCATCACCAGGTAGTCGACATGCGGATTGATAGAGAGGACAAACGAACCGTCGCCCTTGACGGATAGTTTCCTGTTCGTTCCGTCGTTGCCTACGATTCTCACCTCTGCGGCAGGCAGTTCATAACCGTCTTTCTCGTAAACCCATCCCTTCATTGTGGTAACAATTTCCGGATTCTCGAAGGAGTAGATATGATCGTAGCCTCTTCCGTCTTTTCTGTTAGAGCAGAAGAAACCCTGGTTGTGGAGCCCCTCGAAAGTCATTCCGAAGTCATCGGCTTCTGTATTCAGCGGATAGCCGGGGTGGGTGAGTTCATATTTCCGGGTGATGGAATTTACTTTGGCGATATAGATGTCGAGTCCGCCCATTCCCACATGACCGTTGCTGCTGAAGTAGAAGTCGCCGTTAGGACGGAAGGTAGGGAACATCTCATCGCCTGGGGTGTTGATAGGTTCGCCCAGGTTCTCTACACCGCCCAGTCCGGCAGGAGTGATGCGCACTCGCCAGATGTCGAGACCGCCCTTTCCGCCCGGCATGTCTGATACGAAATAGAGCCATTCGCCATCAGGGGAGATGGCTGGATGGGCAAAACAACTGAGCGTATCTTTGCTGATTTCCAGATTTGTAGGCTTGCTCCAGGCTGCATCCGAGCGGTTGGAGGTTACTATCTGGGCTAAGCGGGGCGAAGTGGGATCGGTGGCACACTGGGTGAGGTACATCTGCTTGCCGTCTGGGGTAAAGCAGCATGCGCCCTCTTCGTAGTCGGTATTGAGACCGGTTCCGATGGCTTCCGGCTTGCTCCATTTGCCTTTGTCGTTCTTTTCAGAGAAGAAGATGTCGGCAGATTTCGTTCCCGTCACTCCGTTCAGGTCGCTGCCTTGGGCTTCGTTGCGGGTTGAGGTGAAATAGAGCTGACTGTTGTCATCGCTGAGGAACATCGGCGAATAGTCGTCTCTTCGGGAGTTGAAAACATCCATCCGCTTTACCTTGTACCGGCTTCCTTCCTTCTTCCAGACTGGGGCTTTTCGTGCCGATTCGAGTCCGTTCTTTACCAGCACGTTGTCGGGCATGGAATCGAGCAGGAATTCGAATTCCTTGGCAGCCTGTCTGTAACTTCCGTTCTTCAGGAGCAGACGGGCGTAAGCCAGGCGGTCGTTGAGGTCTGCCTGCTTGTATCGGATGGCATTGCTGTAGGCAGCCAATGCCTTCGGCGTACTGTTGATTTTATCATAGCAGCGTGCCATCTTCAGAGCCACCTTGCCCCGGGCAGCCCGCTCTTTCGTAGGTGTCTTGGTGTACACCTTTTTATATTGGGTTGCCGCATCGAAGTATTCGCCTAAAGAAAGATGCTTGTCTGCTTTCTTCAGGTTCTGTTCAATGCCGCAACTTATCAGAAAGAGGCAGCTGATTGCTGTTATGATTTGATATAATCTTATTTGTTTCATATTGATTTACATCTGCGAGAATGGCTGGCGATATTGGCAGCCTGCCTTCCAGTTGCTGCAGCCATAGGCGGTCTTGCCCTTGATGATGACGCCTTTGCCGCAAAGCGGACATGGTTTGCCAACCATTGGGTCGGCAGCTGGAGCTGGCTGAGCAGGAGCATTCTGAGAATCTGTATTCTTTGCTGCAGCCTTATCGGCTTTCTTGGCTGGAGCTTTCTTGGCTGGAGCTTTCTTGGCAGCCGGTTTCTTCTTGAGGTCTTCCTCTGTCATGATGGTCACTCTCCGATTGCTGTTGTCTGACAATACATCGATGACAATCTTGTTGATCTGTTCTTTCAGTCCGTTGATGAAGTCGGCAGGATCGTAGGTCTTGTGCTCGATGTCGCGGAGTTTCTTCTCCCAGATACCGGTCAGCTCGCAACTCTTCAGCAGTTCCTCATGGATGGTGTCAATGAGTTCGATGCCTGTCGGGGTTGCCATCAGGTTCTTGCGCTGGCGACGGATGTAGTGGCGCTTGAAGAGGGTCTCGATGATGCCGGCACGGGAGGAAGGTCGGCCGATTCCATTCTCCTTCAATGCTGCACGAAGTTCTTCGTCTTCCACGAATTTACCGGCTGTCTCCATCGCACGCAGCAGGGTTGCCTCGGTATAATACTTAGGTGGTGTGGTCCATTTCTCCGTCAGGGTAGGCTGATGTTCTCCCGATTCGCCTTTTGTGAAGGATGGGAGGGTTCTTTCTTCTACCACTTCCTTCTTGGCACCGTTTCCTGAGTCTGCATTTCCGTTGGTGTTATCTGAAGCATCATCGTCATCAGCATTCTTTACATCCTTGGCATAGACTACTCGCCAGCCTGGTTCGAGAATTTCCTTACCGCTTACCTTGAACTCTATCTTTTCCGGTTTCGGTCCGTCTTCGTTGATGACTTCGCCCAAAACGGTGGTGGTAGAGAATTTACAGTCCGGATAGAACACGCTGATAAAGCGCTTGGCGATGAGATCATACACGTTTGCCTCCATATCGGTGAGTCCGGTTGGCGGAACACCGGTTGGGATGATGGCGTGGTGGTCGGTTACCTTGCTATTATCGAAAACCTTCTTGCTCTTCGGCAATTTCTTGCTGATTGTTGCGAGCTGCTGAATGAGCGGGAGGTATTTCTGCTGACTCATGATCTTTGCCTGACTCACTCCGTTCAGAATCTGCGGACATTTCGGATAGATATCGTCGGTCAGGAACTGGGTGTCTACACGAGGATAAGTGGTGTACTTCTTCTCGTAGAGACTCTGGATGAGCTTCAGCGTAATATCGGCAGAGTAAGCAAACTTTTTGTTGCAATCCACCTGCAGCGAGGTGAGGTCGTAGAGATGAGGTGGTGCCTCGTTTCCCTTCTTCTTGCTTACATCTGTAACCGTGAAGGGTTTGCCAGCGATGGTACTGAATGCTTTCTCGCCTTCTTCCTTGCTCGTAAACTTGCCGCTGGTGGCGGTAAACTGGGTGTCGCGGTAGATGGTGGCGAGTACCCAGTAAGGTTCAGAAACGAAGTTGTCGATTTCCTTCTGGCGGTTTACGATGAGGGCAAGGGTAGGGGTCTGCACCCGGCCGATGCTGAGCACCTGTCGGTTCTGACCGTATTTCAATGTATAAAGTCGGGTGGCGTTCATACCGAGAATCCAGTCGCCGATGGCACGGGAAAGTCCGGCAAGATAGAGTGACTGATATTCCCCCTGGTCTTTCAGTTCCTGGAATCCCTGCTTGATGGCCTCATCGGTCATGGATGAAATCCACAGTCTCTTGACGGGGCATTTTGCCTGTGCCTTCTGCATCACCCATCTCTGGATGAGTTCTCCTTCCTGTCCGGCGTCACCGCAGTTGATGATGCTGTCGGCAGCCTGCATCAGTTTCTCGATGGTAGCAAACTGCTTCTTGATGCCTTCATCGTTGATGAGCTTGATACCGAATCGCTGTGGAATCATCGGCAACGCCGCAAGGCTCCAATGCTTCCACATTGGAGTATAATCATCCGGTTCCTTCAGCTCACAAAGGTGGCCGAAGGTCCATGTTACTTGGTAACCATTACCTTCCATATAACCGTCGCGCGCCGTGGTAGCCCCGATGATTCGGGCGATATCCTTAGCCACACTCGGTTTCTCTGCTATACAAACTATCATGTTTTATTCTTATTTCTGTTTGCAAAGGTACAATAAAATAATGAGAAAGCCATCATTTCGGCTTCTTTTTCTCATGGCAGGGAATAAAAAAGCCCTGTAAGGCTTGGGCCTTACAGGGCGTATTTCATATAAATCCGCGTGCGATTACTCGTACTCCTGCCAGCTCTTAATCTGAAGCTGGTCCTGGCTCAATGTGCAGAATGCCTCGATGAAGGCGGAAGCCAGACGGGCATTGGTGATCAGAGGAATGTTGTGGTCGATGGCGCCACGACGGATTCTGTAACCATTGGTGAGCTCACGCTTGGTATGATTCTTAGGGATGTTGACGATGAGGTCGAACTTGTGGTCGGCAATCATCTGCATCACGTTAGGAAGATCCTTGTGGTCTTCATCAGGCCATCCTACGGCTGTAGCCTTCACGTTGTTCTCGTTGAGGAACTTCGCTGTACCGGCTGTAGCATAGATGGTGTAACCGTTCTTCACCAGCGCCTGAGCTGCGTCGAGCAGAGAAGCCTTCTCCTTGGCACCACCGCTTGAAAGCATGATGCCCTTGTCCTTTGAAGGAATCTTGTAGCCGGTGGCAATCAATGAGTTGAGCAATGCCTCCTCGAAAGTATCACCCATACAACCTACCTCACCGGTAGAACTCATATCTACACCCAAAACTGGGTCGGCGTTCTGCAAGCGGGCGAAAGAGAACTGTGAAGCCTTCACACCCATGCGGTCGATATCGAAAGCAGACTTATCCGGTTTCTGATATGGAGCGTCGAGCATGATGCGGGTAGCCGTTTCGATGAAGTTGCGCTTCAACACCTTGCTCACGAATGGGAATGAACGGGATGCACGGAGGTTACACTCGATAACCTTTACATCGCGACCCTTAGCCAGATACTGGATATTGAAAGGACCCGAGATGTTGAGCTCCTTGGCGATGGCACGTGAAATCTTCTTGATCTGACGGGCTGTAGCGAAGGAAATCTGCTGGGCAGGGAAGGTCATGGTAGCGTCGCCGGAGTGAACACCTGCATACTCTACGTGCTCTGAAATACCATACTCTACAATCTCACCGTTCTGGGCAACACCGTCGAACTCAATCTCGTTGGTCTCGGTCATGAACTGAGAGATAACCACTGGGTACTCCTTGGAAACCTCAGAAGCTGCCTCCAGGAAGCGACGCAACTCGTCGTCATTGTGGCAAACGTTCATGGCTGCACCAGAAAGAACGTAGGATGGACGAACGAGAACAGGATAGCCTACCTCGTCGATGAACTTCTGAACATCCTCCATAGAGGTGAGGGCGCTCCACTTAGGCTGGTCGATGCCCAGCTTATCGAGCATGGCAGAGAACTTACCACGGTTCTCGGCACGGTCGATGTTGACAGGAGATGTACCCAGAATTGGCACAGACTGACGATGGAGCTTCATAGCCAGGTTGTTTGGAATCTGACCACCCACAGAAACAATCACACCACGTGGTGACTCCAGGTCGATGACATCGAGAACACGCTCGAATGAAAGCTCATCGAAGTAGAGACGGTCGCACATATCGTAGTCGGTAGATACGGTCTCTGGGTTGTAGTTGATCATGATTGACTTGTAACCCAACTTGCGGGCTGTGTTGATGGCGTTTACAGAACACCAGTCGAACTCTACAGAAGAACCGATGCGGTAAGCACCAGAACCGAGAACGATGACAGACTTCTCGTTCTTGTAGTAGTTGATGTCGTAACCCTCTACGGCGTAAGTCATGTAGAGATAGTTGGTGAGGTCTGGATGCTCGCTAGCCACAGTAGGGATGCGCTTCACGGCAGGAAGAATGTTCAACTTCTTGCGCAGTGCACGAACAGCGAGCACCTCCTTCTCCATGTTTGTGTTCTGAGTCTTCAATACGAAGCGGCCAATCTGGAAGTCAGAGAAGCCCAATACCTTAGCCTCGCGCAATACCTCGGCAGGAATCTCCTCCAGAGTATTATATTCAGAAAGCTTGTGCTTGTAATCTACGATATTCTTCATGCGCTCGATGAACCAAGGGTCAATCTTGGTCAACTCCTCGATGCGCTCGATGGTGTAGCCTTCCTCCAGAGCCTGGGCAATGGCGAAGATACGGAGGTCGGTAGGGTTAGAAAGTTCCTCATCCAGGTTTTCGAACTTGGTATGGTCGTTGCCTACGAAACCGTGCATTCCCTGACCAATCATACGGAGACCCTTCTGGAGCATCTCCTCGAATGAGCGGCCGATAGACATGATTTCGCCTACAGACTTCATGGAAGAACCAATCTTGCGGCTTACACCGGCAAACTTGGTAAGGTCCCAACGAGGAATCTTGCAGATCATATAGTCGAGTGATGGAGCCACGTAAGCTGAGTTAGGAGTACCCATTTCGCCAATCTGGTCGAGTGTATAACCGAGGGCAATCTTGGCAGCAACGAAGGCGAGCGGATAACCGGTAGCCTTAGAAGCGAGGGCAGAAGAACGGCTCAAGCGAGCATTGATCTCGATGATACGGTAATCGTTGGTCTCAGCGTTGAAAGCATACTGGATGTTGCACTCACCCACAATCTGGAGGTGACGGACGCACTTCACGGCGATGTCCTGCAACATCTTCACCTGCTCGTCGGTAAGAGAACAGGTTGGAGCCACCACGATAGACTCACCTGTATGGATTCCGAGTGGGTCGAAGTTTTCCATAGAGGCAACGGTGAAGCAGCGGTCGTTCGCATCACGGATGCACTCGAACTCAATCTCCTTCCATCCCTTCAGACTCTCCTCAACAAGCACCTGAGGTGCGAAAGTGAAGGCAGATTCAGCAATTTCCTTGAACTCCTCTTCAGTCTTGCAGACGCCAGAACCGAGACCACCCAGCGCGTAGGCAGAACGGATCATGATAGGGTAGCCGATGTTGCGTGCCGCAGCCACAGCCTCCTCCATGTTCTCGCAAGCGTGGCTTACAGGAACCTTGAGGTCAACCTTGTTAAGCTCCTTTACGAAAAGGTCGCGGTCTTCTGTGTTCATGATAGCCTCTACCGAGGTACCCAACACATCCACACCATACTCCTTGAGCACACCGTTGAGGTAAAGTTCTGTACCAACGTTCAAGCCCGTCTGTCCACCCCAAGCCAGCATGATGCCGTCTGGGCGCTCCTTCTTGATAATTTCAGTTACAAAAAAAGGTGTCACCGGCAAGAAATAAACCTTGTCAGCAATACCTTCACTTGTCTGAATTGTAGCAACGTTTGGATTAATGAGGACGGAACTAATACCCTCCTCGCGCAAAGCCTTGAGAGCCTGCGAACCGGAATAGTCAAACTCACCTGCCTGGCCGATCTTCAAAGCACCGGAACCCAGAACGAGGACTTTCTTAAGCTGTTTCTTCATCATTAAATATAACTATAAGTTTGTTCTTTATATGTCTTGTTATTTATGTTTTTAGCAACTAAACTGTATTTGTGTTAGTTCACAAATGGTAGACACACTATTTCTAGATGCAAAGTTACGCTATTTATTTGATTATTCCAAATTTTCTGCAAATCTTTACAGTTAAATAACATCAATTATTATTATTTCTTCTCTAGAATGTCGTATTTTTGCAATTATTTTGTTACTTTTGCAGCGGCTTTTAGTCATGTAGAAAAAGAATAAAAAATAGCAAACAAGATAAATATAACAACAATGAAAGTCGGATTATTCGTCCCTTGTTATGTGGATGCCCTTTACCCTGAAGCGGGTGTGGCTACATACAAGTTGCTTAAGCATTACGGACTAGACGTGGGTTATCCCGAAAAACAGACTTGCTGCGGCCAGCCAATGGCTAATGCCGGTTTTCAGTACAAGTCGGAGAAGGTCATAGAGACATTTGATGAACTGTTCAAGGATTACGATTATATCGTAGCTCCTTCTGCCTCATGTGCCGCTTACGTAAAGGTGTATTATCCTAAAATCCTTGAGGGTAAGCACGAGTGTATTTCCTCAAAGAAAATCATGGATGTTGTGGAGTTCCTTCACGATGTGCTGAAGGTGGATCATGTGCCGGGCAAGTTCCCGCATGTGGTGAGTGTGCATAACAGTTGCCACGGTGTGCGCGAATTGGGATTGTCATCTCCTTCTGAGCGCCACATCAAGCCGTTCAATAAGATTATCGACCTTTTAAATATGGTGGAAGGCATTACCATCCACGAGCCGGAGCGCAAGGATGAGTGTTGCGGATTCGGCGGTATGTTCTCTATTGAGGAACCTGCCGTTTCTACCCGTATGGGCGAAGACAAGATCAAGCGCCACATGGCTACAGGCGCTGAGTTTGTTACCGGACCGGATTCTTCCTGTCTGATGCACATGGCTGGAATCGCCAAGAAAGAGAATATGCCGATCAAGTTTATTCATGTTGTTCAAATATTAGCTGCAGGACTATGAGTACAGAACATTCCAAGAGAGCTGCGAAGTTTACGCAGAACGTAGAGAAGACCATCTGGCACGACGCTACCTTCTGGTCTGTTCGTCAGAAGAGAGATAAGATGGCGCAGGAACTTCCTGAGTGGGAAGACCTCCGCGAGCATGCGTCTGAAATCAAGATGCACACGATTACCCATCTTGCCGATTACCTTGATATGTTTTCCAAGAATCTGGAGAGCCGTGGGGTGAAGGTTCACTGGGCAAAGGATGCGCAGGAATTTAATGAGATTGTGCTCGGTATCCTGAAGGATCATAACGTGAAGAAGATGGTGAAGTCGAAGTCGATGCTCACCGAGGAGTGCGAGATGAATCCTTATCTGGAGCAGCACGGCATTGACGTGGTGGAGACCGACCTGGGTGAGCGCATCATCCAGCTCTTGCATCAGAAGCCTAGCCATATCGTGATGCCTGCCATCCACCTGAAGCGTGAGGAGGTAGGTAAGATGTTCGAGGAGAAGGGTATCTCCAAGGAAATCGGCAACTATGATCCTACTTACCTGACCCGCTGTGCCCGTCATCATCTCCGCGACCAGTTTATGGAAGCTGGAGCTGGTATGACCGGATGTAACTTCGGTGTGGCTGCTACCGGCGATTGCGTGGTTTGCACCAACGAGGGTAATGCGGATATGACCACTTCCATGCCTAAGCTCCATATCGTAGCGATGGGTATCGAAAAACTGGTTCCTGATTATAAGTCATTGGCTGTATTCCAGCGCTTGCTCTGCCGCTGCGGAACCGGTCAGCCTACCACCGCCTTCACTTCTCATTTCCGCCAGGCTCGTCCGGGTGCTGAGATGCATGTAGTATTGGTGGATAACGGCAGAAGCGATATTCTCGCCGATAAGGACCACTGGCAGACGTTGAAGTGTATGCGCTGCGGTGCCTGCATGAACACCTGTCCGGTTTATCGTCGTTCAGGCGGTTACAGTTACACCTATTTTATACCGGGTCCTATTGGTGTGAACCTGGGTATGCTGAAGAATCCTCAGAAGTACAGCGACAATGTTTCTGCCTGCACCTTGTGCTTGTCTTGCGACAATGTCTGCCCTTCCAAGGTAGGACCAGGTTCGCAGATTTACGTATGGCGCCAGAGTCTGGAGAAGTTGGGCAAGGCTGATCCTGTGAAGAAGGCGATGTCGAATGGTATGAAGTATCTCTTCGATCGTCCTGCGCTCTACACCACTGCCCTGAAGTTTGCTCCGCTTGTCAATCTGGTTCCTAAATGCTGTACGCACTTCAGCAATTGGAATGCCTGGGGCATCGGTCACGCCATGCCTGAGTTTGCAAAGAAGAGTTTCCATCAGCTTTGGAAAGAAGGAAAGGTGAAGTAGTGGGTCATCATAAAGTTCAAAGTTCAAATTTCAAAGTTCAATGAAGAAAGAAGATTTCCTGAACAAGTTGCGTAAGAATACGCATGTTCAATTCGATATGCCTGCCGTAGATGTGAAGGGTATCCAGTATGAGGATACGCTGAAACAGTTTATTGAGATGACGGAATCGGTAGGTGGCCATGTGATAGAGGCGAAGGAAGGTGAGAGTCTGGATGAGCTGGTGAAGAAGGCTTATCCGGAAGCCAAGGTCTTTGCCTCTCATCTGCCAGAAATCACGATTGCCCAGAAGAATCCTGATACGGTGGCTGAGGCTAATGATCTGAATGGTACTGATGTGGGTATTGTTCGTGGTGAAGTGGGTGTTGCCGAGAATGGCTGCATCTGGATTCCTCAGACCATGAAGGAGAAAGCGGTGCTTTTCATCTCGGAATACCTTGTGATATTCCTCGAAAAAGAGAAGATTGTGAACAATATGCATGAGGCTTATGCCCGTATTGAGATGGATCCGAAGTACAATTTCGGTACTTTCATCAGTGGTCCTTCCAAGACTGCCGATATTGAGCAGGCACTGGTTATGGGTGCGCAAGCTGCTCGTGGTGTGACAGTTATACTCTTGTAAAAGGCAGAAATCCCGAAGCTCACTATCGTGTGAACTTCGGGATTTCTCTTTATACTGTCCATTCATAGGTGTCGTAAACCACGCCTCTTCCTCCGTAACCTTCCTTGTGGGCGATGAGGCCTTCGTTGATCCAGGCTCCCTGCTGTTCCGTAGAACTGCCGAAGTCCAGATAGGGATAATCGGGGTAATCATGATACATAATCTGTTCGTAGATAGCCTCCATGGCTCCGAATTCCTTTCCCTCATCGTTGGTAGAACTATATTGTCCGTGTACCACTTGCTGGGTAATATAAAAGGTGAGGCCTCCTATAATGTGCCCGTTGCGATAAGCATTGTATTGGATGATATTCTCGGGGAATCGGCTTTTCAGAAGTTCCATTTCCTGAAGCGTGTGTACCGGTTTGGCACCAAATCGCTTTTCCAGGTTCTCATTCAATACCTCCCAGAATTCCGACAGGCTTGCATCTCTCACTACGGTCACTCCATTCTGATGAGCCTTCTTCAGACGGCGCAGGTGGTCTTTGCGCCAGCGCAATTTCTGCTGCATGAAGATGGTTGTGCCGATATTGCGGAGCGAAAGATAGGCCTTGCATTTCCAGAAGATGGCATAGAGATCTTCTTCTGAAGGATGGAGATGATAGATCCAGGGAATAGGACGATACTGTACCTTCTCGAAACCCTGAAGGCGCAGATAGACATTCAATTCCTCAAAGAGTTGGCAGACATCTGAAATCGTGACGTGGATGTTCATGATCAGTCCGCCATAGGTGAGTCCGAAATGTGAGCAGAGGGTCTTGCCTACCTGATGGGCTGGCAGGATGGAATGAAGCTTTCCCTTCTTGAAGAATAGGAGAGAATAGTCCTTGAACCTATCGGAATGGTAATCCATATAGTTGCGGTAAAAGAGAAACGTAGCGTTTCGGGCTTTTGCCACATACTCATCCCATTGCTGGCGATATTCGGGGGTGTATTTGATGATTTCAAACATGATGTCTTGCATATCTGAGGTATTCGTCATATTCGCGTATGTAGTCTTCTTCCTTAAACTTTTGGGAAGCCAGAACCAGACACAATGAGCCGGAAGAGAAATCATCCAGTGTTCGCCAGATATTGACATCCACGAACAGTCCCTCCCAAGGGTGGTTGAGATGATAGGTCTTCTTCTGTTCTCCATTATCCAATGTTACCGAAAAGGAACCGCTGGCTGCTATGATGAATTCCTGGCATTCCTTGTGAGCATGGCCCCCGCGACTTTCTCCGCCCGGAACATCATAGGTCCAGTAGGTACGGGCAATGGCAAAGGGAATATGCGTCTCTCCCTCTGCCACTGTCAGGTTGCCTCTTGGGTCGAATATCTTGGGTAATGTGATAATTCTTCCTAAATCTTTCATGTCTTATTTCTTCATGTATGGGTCGGTTCCCAATACAGTCTTTGCCAGGCGCTTTGCCTTGTCGCGGAGCTGGTTGAGGTCATCGCCCTTTTCGCCGTAGCAGAGAACAACGCCCATGCGGCGGCCTACGTGAGCCTCTGGCTTGCCGAAGATACGGATGCGGGTGTGGTCTTCCTTCAGGGCATCGAGCATATTGTAGTTTAATGGCTCGGTACTTTCCTCAGGAGAGAGGATGACGGCAGAACAGCCGATGTGCTCCAGATGGATTCCGGCGATAGGCAAGCCCATCACGGCACGGAAGTGGAGTTCAAACTCGCTCAGGTTGGTGGTGTGACCGAGGGTTACCATACCTGTATCGTGTGGACGAGGACTCAACTCTGAGAAGATAACTTCGCCCTGCTTGCTCAGGAAGAACTCTACGCCCCAGAGACCGGCACCTGTCAATGCCTTGGTTACTTCGCCGGCAATGTGCTCAGCCTTCTTCAAAGCCTCCTCTGGAATCTGGAATGGCTGCCAGCTCTCGCGGTAGTCGCCGCCCTTCTGTACGTGGCCGATAGGTGGACAGAAGAGGGTAGGACCGTCTTTCTGGGTGACGGTGAGCAGGGTGAACTCAGAATCGAAGTCGATAAATTCCTCGATGATTACTTCCTTCACGTCGCCACGACCTTCTTCCATTGCTTCCTTGTAAGCCTCCTTCAGTTCATCATCGTTGTGAACATAGCTCTGACCATGGCCGCTTGAACTCATTAGAGGTTTCACTACGCATGGGAAACCGATTTCATCGGCAGCGTTCTTAAACTCCTCGAAGGTCTTGGCATAGAAATACTTGGCGGTGCGCAGACCCAGTTCCTTGGCGGCAAGGTCGCGGATGGCACGGCGGTTCATGGTGTAGTTCACGGCACGTGCAGAAGGCACAACCTGGATGCCCTCCTTCTCGAAGTCGAAGAGTCGCTCGGTGCGGATAGCTTCAATCTCAGGCACGATGATGTCTGGGTGATGTTTCTCTACCACTGCGGTCAATGCGTCGCCATCGAGCATCGAGAACACTTCTCGCTCGTCGGCTACCTGCATGGCTGGTGCATTGTCATACTTGTCGCAAGCGATGACGTACTGTCCTGCTCGCTTTGCGGCGATGGTAAATTCTTTGCCCAGTTCGCCTGAGCCCAAAAGCATAATCTTCTTCATTTATATGATGTTTAATGTTTTATGTCCCTAAAATTAATCACTAATAACAAATAATTAATCACTAATAATTAATCACTAAGTCCGAACTTCTTTCTGATAAATTCTGCGATAAACTTCTCTGTTTCTTCGATTCCCAGATGGCTGCTGTTGATGCAGAGGTCGTAGCTCTCGCTGTGTCCCCACTTCTTGCCTGTATAGTAATCGTAGTAAGAGGCGCGCTGCTCCTCGTGACTTTCGATAAACTTGCGGGCGCTGGATCTGTCGATGTCCTTTCGCTTGCACACTGCCTTGATGCGGTCGTCGATATTGGCGGTGATGAAGATATTGATCACATTCTTGTAATCACGCAGCACATAGTCGGCGGTTCTACCCACAAATACGCAGTTGCCCTCATCGGCAGCCTTCTTGATGGCGTCGCTCTGGAACTTGTACAGACCTTCCTGCGAGAAGTCGTTGTGATAGAAATTGTTATCGCTCAGGAAGGGCAGATGGGTATGGAAGAGAGACTTGAAGAATCCCTTCTGCTCATCGTTCTGCTCGAAGAATTTCTCAGAGAATCCACTCTCCTTGGCGGCAAGGTTCAGCAGCTCACGGTCGTAACATTTGCAACCGAAATCCTCCGCCAGCTTCTCGGCGATGATATGGCCGCCGCTACCTATCTGGCGACCTACGTTTATGATAATCTTATTCATAATTCATAATTTATAGTTTATAATTTATAGGGCAATCTTGCTAAACTGCGAAGCTGCTATTAACTATTAACTTTTAGCTGTTCTTGGTGTTGTCTTTTCAACTTGTTCATGTACCATGACATTACGATGGCAGCGATGACTGCGGCTGAGAAGTCGGAGATAGGCATACTGTACCATACGCCATCAATATCCCATATCATCGGCAGGAAAGCCAGGAGCGGCAGAAGGATGAGCAACTGTCTCGACAAGGAGAGGAAGATACTGATCTTCACCTTTCCGATGCACTGGAAGAAGTTGGTGATAACCATCTGGAACCCGATGACCGGGAAGCAGAACATCACTACTCTGATCGCCTTAATACCCAGGTCTATCAGATGCTTATCGGTAGTAAACATTCTCGCGCAGTAGTAAGGCAGGAACATCGCTATCAGCCAGCCCGTTACCATGATGGCGGTGGCGGCAATGATACTCAGGTTCAATACGCGCATCAGTCGGTCCAGTTTCTGTGCTCCATAATTGTATCCGGCTATCGGCTGCATTCCCTGGTTTACGCCTAACACGAACATGATGAACACCATCGCAATACCATTGGCTATTCCGTAGGCTCCCACGGAGAGGTCGCCTCCGAACCGCACCAGCTGGTTGTTGATGAAGATGACGATGATGCAGGCGCACACGTTCATCAGAAAAGGCGAAATGCCGATGGCAAGGATATTATCCACGAGTTTCTTCTTCAGTCTGTAGATGCCTTTCTTGAAGTGGAGCAGCTCGCTCTTGTTGCTGAAGAGCTTGATCTGCCACATCAGTGCCATCAGCTGCGATAGGATGGTGGCGATGGCGGCACCCTGTATTCCCCATTTGAAAACGAGGATGAAGAGGGCATCGAGTATCACGTTCATCACCACCGTAAAGATGGTGGCGTACATCGCCTGCTTAGGCTTGCTTGCTGCTCGGAGCAGGGCGTTCATGCCGAAATACATGTGGCTCACCACATTGCCCAGCAGGATGATGACCATATACTCATGTGCATAGATGAGCGTCTGGTCGCTGGCTCCGAAGAATCTCAGGATAGGGTCGAGGAAGAGCAGACAGATGATGCTCAGTCCGATACCGATGATGAGATTCAGTGAAATCGTGTTACCCAGAATGTTTTGCGCTGTGGCATAGTCTTTTTGTCCCAACTTCACGCTGATGGCAGTAGACGCTCCTACGCCCACACCGGCTCCGAAGGCAGCGGTGAGGTTCATGAAGGGGAAGGTGATGGCGAGACCTGAGATGGCCATGGCTCCCACACCCTGACCGATGAATACTCGGTCAACGATGTTGTAGAGTGAGGCGGCGGTCATCGCAATCATAGCTGGCAAGGCATACTGAACGAGCAGCTTGCCCACCGGCTTCGTACCTAATTCTAATGTCGCTTGTTTATTTTCCATTTATATCTGTTTTTGCCTCATAGCCGCTCGCCCTGCTTCTTTCAGAATGCAATTGCAGCGGCTACTTGTCTGCAAAAGTACAAAAAATATCTGATACCTTATTATATATATGAGAAAAACTTGCATTTCATGATAAAAACTTCCCTTTTCCTTTGGTGTTTTCGTACAATTTCTGTACTTTTGCACTTCAGAATAAACAATTCAACTGATTAATAAATGCAATACAGAAATATTGCAACAACAACAATAACAAACCGGACTACCGATATAATGATGAAAAAATTTTTGATGCTTTATGCATTCTTAATGACTGCTCTCTCTTTGTTTGCTCGCGAAGACAGGGTTAGCAATTTTGAGCAACTGATGCGGTTGCCCCGCATCGCCGAAACCGATATGGTGTCGTATCCGGGAGGCAAGTGTATGATGTATCGTCTTTATCTCAGAGATAAAGACCTCAGTCACACTCCCTTTTCGGTAAATCGCCCGGCAGATTTTCTCTCTCCCCGTTCCATAGAGCGCAGAAAGAGGCAGAATCTGCCCATCGATGTTACTGATCTGCCTATAGCTCCTGCTTATGAGCAGGCTGTAAGCGAGGCTGGCATCGAGATTGTGGGCAAGAGCAAGTGGAACAATACCCTGCTGGTCCGTATTCATAAGGAGAAGGAACTACGGAAACTGGATGATCTCGATTTCATCACCCGGAAAATGAAGGTCTTCTCTGCTCCCGATTCTGTCAGTCAGCGCGTCAGAAGTAGCGTTCGCAGGGGATTTAACGATTGGACAGGTGGAGTAGGCGAATATGGTGCTGCCGATGCGCAGATCCAGTCGCTCAACGGCAAGCGGCTTCATGCTGCCGGACATCTGGGCAAAGGAATGATGATTGCTGTCTTCGACGGCGGATTCATGAATGTGGATAAGATTCCGGCGCTGCATAATATCAGATTGGCGGGCGTTAAGGACTTTGTGGTTCCTCAATCCAAGAATGTTTTCGCCGAGATGGAGCATGGAACGATGGTGCTTTCTACGATGGCTGCCAACGAACCCGGAAGATTCGTGGGGGTGGCGCCTGAGGCTCAATATCTGCTGGTGCGCTGTGAAGATGAGCGCACAGAGAGTCTGGCAGAAGAGGATTACTGGGCTTTTGCCGCTGAATATGCTGACAGTTGCGGCGTGGATGTCATCAACTCTTCGTTAGGCTATCATGGCTTCGATGATGCGTCTACCAACCATCATTATTATGAGCAGGATGGTAATTCTACCCTCATCTCCCGCACCGCTTCGATGTGTGCTGACAAGGGAATCATCTGTGTCAATTCTGCAGGAAACGACGGAATGGGAAGTTGGAAGAAAATCAATTTTCCTGCCGATGCACGCAATATCCTTACCGTGGGCAGCGTAAACGAAATGGGCGAGAATGCGGCTTTCAGTGCCGTGGGACCTACTGCTGACGGCAGAATCAAGCCTGATGTGATGGCTTATGGAAGTCCTACCTGTGTGATTACGGGCCGTGGAAATATCATCAATGATAACGGAACGTCTTTCTCTTCTCCGCTCATCGCCGGAATGGTAGCGTGTCTCTGGCAGGCTTTGCCTCAGAAGACGGCTAAGCAGATTATGAAACTCGTGAGATTGGCTGGTAATAATCAGCATCATCCCGATAATGTATTCGGATATGGTGTGCCTGATTTCTGGAAGGCTTATCAGACGGGGAAAGCGATTAAGTAGTTAATAGTTGATAGTTTATAGTTAATAGGGCAAACTTGCTCTGCTAGCTATAAACTTTCAACTATAAACTGTAAACTTTAAACAGTAAACAGCATGGAACGACTTCGATTGTCCCTTTTTGAATTGAACTCGATGGTCCGTGAGGTCATTTCGATGTCCTTGCCCGACAGCTATTGGGTGGAAGCGGAACTCTCCGAGGCTCGCGAGGGCTACGGCGGGCACTGCTATCTGGAACTCATCGAGAAGGATGAGCGGTCTAATACGCCCATTGCCAAGGCGCATGCCTCCTGCTGGCGAAACCGATGGATGTTCATCAAACCGAATTTCGAGCGCATCACCGGACAGCGCATTCATGCCGGTATGAAAGTGCTGCTCAAGGTACACGCGCAGTTTCATGAGAACTATGGCTTTTCCTGGATAGTAGATGATATTGACCCTAACTATACGATGGGCGATATGGCGCGCAAGCGGCTGGAAATCATCAATACGCTGAAAGCTGAGGGTGTATTCGAACTGCAGAAGGAGCTGGTGCTCCCGATGTTCTGCCAGCGCATCGCCGTCATTTCCAGTGCTACGGCAGCAGGTTATGGTGATTTCTGCAACCAGCTTGCCGATAACGATTATGGTCTGCAGTTTCAAACCCGCCTCTTTCCGGCTACGATGCAGGGCGAGGGGGTAGAGCAGAGTGTGATAGCTGCTCTCGACAGTATCAATGCCGAATGGGAACAGTTTGACTGCGTAGTCATCATCCGAGGCGGTGGCGCAACGAGCGATCTCTCGGGTTTCGACACCCTGGCGCTTGCCGAGAATGTGGCAAACTTCCCGCTGCCTATCATCACGGGAATAGGACATGAAAGGGACGAGAGTGTGCTGGATATGATTTCTTTCCAGCGTGTAAAGACACCGACAGCCGCTGCCGCCTTCCTCGTCAATCATCTTACTGAGGTTTATGCCCGTGTGGTGAATGCGCAAGAGGCTATCGTGCAGAATGTGAAGCACCGTCTGCAGGTGGAGAAGATGAGGCTCGACAGATTGAGCAACACGATTCCTGTCCAGTTTTCGCTGGTGAAGACGAAGCAGGGAGCCTATCTCGACCGCCTGATGAGTCGTTTAAGCACTAATGTCCAGTCGAAACTATCGGAAGCCCAGCGCCATTTCGAGATTCTTTCTCAGAATATTCAGCCGATATTGGAAAGGAAGATGCTCAACGAGAGTCATCGTCTGCAGCTTCTTTCCCAGCGCATCCAGGCACAAGACCCCGAATTGTTGCTGAAACGTGGCTACAGCATCACGCTGAAAGATGGCAAAAGTATCCGTTCTGCCTCGCAACTGAAGTCTGGCGACATCATCGAAACGAGGTTTGCCGAGGGCAGCGTGAAGGCGCAAGTTGAATAATAGTTTTTAATTTATTGAAGTTTTGCATGTGGTTTAAGTACGGGCTGAAGGCCCAAAAGCTCTTAGCCCAGGGCATCGCCCTGGGTATAATGGCAATCAGCAAGACGCCCTGTAAGGGCAAAAGCTTTAAAATATCCACTGTTAACTCCAAAACAAAATAAAAAAAATGGAAAAAGAAGAAATGAAATACGAACAAGCCGTAAGAGAGCTTGAAGAAATCGTAGACAGAATGGAGAATGATGAACTCGATATTGATCAGCTCTCCGAGCAGTTGAAACGTGCCAAAACCTTGGTGAAACTCTGTAAAGACAAACTCACCAAGACCGATGAGGAAATCAAGAAACTCCTCAGTGAGGATTGATTTACGATAAGCAGAAACTTGTTGGAAATTGTAGAAGAAAGTTGAATTTTCGCGCACGGATCTCACGGATCTCACGGATTTTGGCTCCTTCGGAGTTTTGGCTGTGAGGCTTAGTGAGTACCGTTGCTTGCAACTTAGAAGATCCGTGAGATCTGTGAGATCCGTGTGCGACTTAAATACCATCCGTAAATATGATACTTAGGCATCGTAACTATCTTGTTTACGGCCGGGGGGTAACTAGGGTGAGTAGGAAATCGCTTTTTCTGGGAGTCTATATATATACTATATCTTTCCTATAGTAAACGAACCTTTACATAAGGAAACTCTTAGAAAGTACTCTCCCCTTACTTACCCTACCCACCCGTAGAAGGGCAGGTCGGGGGCGGTATCCTGCTGCGAATAGTCATCCTCTGCTCTTGGCGATGAAGTCGGTGAAGGGTGAACCTCGATGCCAACCTTTAGCGTTAATAATGTGTTAAAAACACCCCATAACCCATTATAATAGAGATTCTTATATTTCTATCATGCGCTGTATATACAAAGTTCTTTTTACTAGGGTTCACCCCAGAGCCGAAAAGGTGAATGCTTGGGGCAAGTGTTCACCCCGCTGTTCACCATTTGGTAACTATCGACAAAGATACGACAAAAGGCTTCCTGTTTTATTTCAAGCAATGTTCGTTCATTGGCATTGGGGTTGTTGCATTATCCACTTCCTGTAAGAGGGTGTGTCATAAGTCTGGATAATAGTTGGTGTATAACAGTTGACTACCGCATGCACAACAGGTGTTGTGCATGCGCATATCAGCTGTTATGCAAGCGCACAACAGCTGTTGTGCGACCGAAGATACTGACTGTCTCAACAACATATCCTATCTCTTCCAACAACTTATTCTGTCTCTTCCAACAACTTATTCTGTCTCTTCCAACAACATATCCTATCTCTTCAAGCAACATATTCTATCTCTTTCAACAAATAGAAGAGGGTGAATCATAAACTTATGACACATCCTCTTTCAATTTGACTTGAATAGAACGCAAACCAGCGTTTTAAATGGTAAAGGTCTTGAAAATCCCTCACTCTGAGGAATTTCCGAACGCATATCAAGGCTAAGACTAACTACAACCTTTGCACCCCACTTGTATTGTTTCTGCTTCTCGCAAATGTCCTCGCCCAAACTCCAGTAGAATTTGAGCATTTCCGTATTCACTTTGACAGCAGCTTTAAGTTGTGCCATGCGGAAACGTTTCTTCAGGTCAGACAATCACTTCACATAGTTCTTGTCTGCCATGAAGGAGTCGCTATTCACGAACTGCGGTATATTATCTTTATTTTTCATATCATTACCTTTTTTGAAATCCTTAGTTTCCTTTATATCAGAAAGTGTTGCTTCAATGTCTTCTATTGTAGGCAACTGGCTCTGTATGTTTTCAGGCATGAGCTTAGACATCCTTCTTGTAATTGTGCAACAAGTTATTGCACATTTACTTCGTCTAATTTGGAAACAGCTTGTTGTCAAATTGTAAGTTGCTCATTATAAAACTGATACCATTGTCTGATATACTTCAAGTTTCTGTATGAAAGCCCTTTCATATCTGGGAACTCTGCCACAACTTGTGGAAAGTTTACTCTAACAATCCCAACTCTTTCAGATAGCCCTCAATCTCCTTGTCAAGGTCAGCACGTTTGGCCTCCAGGTCCTTGATTGCCACGTAGTTTGTTTGCAACTTCTCAAAGTTTGTCAAGAAATTTCTGTTGTAATTCTTCGCTCATATCGTTATTTCTTTTTTATATTCAATGATTCACTGACATTGATATATTTTTCGTCTTTATCTGTTATATACTGATGGCTGTACTTTCCTTTTCCCTCATTTAGGATTATTACACCATTCCAAAAGGATGTCGGACTTATGGCATAGCTTGGGTCTAAACAGAATATTTTCTTGACACCGTCTTTTTGTTCTTCATACCCAATAGCAAGTACAGCATGAGCGCCACCTTTAAAAGACAGAGCGGTAATCAAAGGCGTGTCGCTATCTATTGCAGTCCTAAGTTCTTCTACAAAAGAAGTTTGGTCTGATAAAGATGCTGTATATTGAAGAGGCGAAGATGTAACCTCTTTAGCATAAGAATGGGATAGCTTTTCTTTTATTTCGGAAAAATAAAATCCATCACGGCACAGTCCTTCTGTCACAAAGAACTCTTTGAAGAGTCTCCCTTTTGCGGTATTTCCCTTAAATGTTGTTTTCAAGTTGACAACTTGATTACGAGTAAGAACCTTTAGTATGAGCAGGTTCATCATCATGGAATATACGGCACAAGCCCCATCCATTTCTCCTTGTTGTAAATGGACAGGTTGCCACTTGCGGTTAAATACACTAACACCCGAAGCCGTTATATCTAAATCTTTAATAATCTTAATCATTGTCGCTTTGTTATATATCTAAATCTTTTGTAATCTTAATCATTGTCACTTTGTTATTCCCAACTGAATGTCCTTATTATAGAACGCAGTTTCTTTGCCTTTTCAAAACATTGTGTCCACAAAGACACAGCAAGTTATGTTTCGAGTTACTCGAAACCTTTTGGGTTACTCCCAAAAGAACTTGCCTGTCGGTGATTTGTTCCTCCGTAGTCGGACAATTAAGATGGAAAGAACATATAAAAACAGCATAAAAAGTTTCTGATTTTTCTCATAGACAATTTAAATTTTATATTTTTGTGCAAGATTAGAAACAATGACAGAACTATTTCCATGACAGTCCTTTGCTGTCTAAATCTCTTGTGCTGAAAGGTGGTATAGCCATCAATCTCACCGTTTTCCAACTGCCAAGACTCTCGGTAGATATAGACCTTGACTTTACTGTGGATTGCGACCGAGAATCCATGCTCTCCATTCGCCAAGAAGTGAATAACGAGATTCTACGCTATATGGAGTCGGATGGTTCTCGAATCTGGTGCTGTGCTCGTCATCAATGATGCTTTTCTCTTATTCTTCTGCCAGTTCTTTCATCGCATCGTTTAATGTGTTGAAAAGAACGTTGATGTTTTCTTCTTCATTCTTGCATGCCTCCTTGAAGAGGGCAACTGGATCTTCGGTGCTGCTCTTGAGAGGGGTCTCGTTGAGCAGGATGTTGACATTGTTCAGCAACATGCCGTGAAGGGTAGGCATGTGGAGCTGGTGCTGCTCGCCCTCCTTGCTGCCACATTTCAGTCCGGCTGCGTATGCCTTTACGATGATGCGGACCAGGAGATGGATGGCCATCGGCTCATCGGCGAGACTGATGAGAATGCCATGGGTATAATCGCGTACATGCTCTTCAAGTGTGGTAAACTTACCTTGTAGAAGCCAGGTGAAGTTGCGCTTGTATTCTGACTCCATCGCCTTGTAAAGCTGGTTTGATTTGCAGGCTATGCGCAAGTAGTCGAGCATGGTTGGCTTAAAGGTCGGGTCAGCCTGTTTCATGCTGTCGAAGTTCTTTTTCATGCGCTCGTTGGCTTCCTCGGCAGTCTTGTAGTTGAGGCGTACGAGGGTAGAGAACATGATGTCGAAGAAGTATTGGTTTACCTCGCCATAGTGCTCCAGCATCATCTGCTTGATCTGTTTCGGGTCGTTCTTCTTGCTGAAGTCATTGCCTTCGATGGTAGCATCGATGATGCCACGTGCGTAAGCTTCGAAGAAACCTCTTACAAATGCAGCTACTGCCTGATAACTGTTGATTCTTTTGCTCATTTCTTGTCTGTGTTTATTGGGCTGCTCCTGTTTGGGAATAACAGCTTCTTATTCAAAAGTCTTAAATTCATACCCCTGTTCCATGAGCCATTCTATGGCCTGAGGGAGCGCTGTCTTCAGTTTTTCAATGCTCTTCAGCGAGTCGTGGAAGGTGATGATGCTGCCATTGCGGGCATATCGCTTCACATTGTTCACCACATCTTCTGCCGTCATCCATTTGGAATAGTCGCGCGTCACCACGTCCCACATGATGACCTTGTAAGTGCGGTGCAGCCACCAATACTCACTTGGTCGCATCCAGCCGTGAGGTGGACGGAAGAGATGGGCATGGATGATATCGTTCGCCTTATTGGTGTTGAGCACGTAGGAGATGACACGGTGCTTGAAGGCACCGATATGATTGAATGTATGGTTGCCTACCTGATGACCCTCTGCCACAATCTGGTTGTAGAGGTCATGATGGCGCAATACATTCTCGCCTACCATAAAGAAAGTAGCCTTGATATTGTACTTTCTCAGGGTCTCTAAGATGAATGGAGTTGACTCTGGAATCGGACCGTCATCAAATGTAAGATAGACAGAATGGTCTTTCTTGTCCATTCTCCAGATGGCCTTTGGATATAACCATCTGAGCCATTTGGCTGGTTGCTCTATGAACATGGATAAAACAGGTTTATATGAATAATGAAAAGTTTGGTGTCGTGTTTCGCGACACCAAACTTTTTTCTATTTTTTACTGATTGCCTTCCGGCATTCTGCCACCTCTGCCATGATAGAGACGGTAGAGGTTGTTGAGCTGCTTCTCATACTTCTGCTCCAACTGTGGACTCACCATTCCGGCAGCCTCGCAGATACTCTGCATGATCATAATCTGACGGATGCAGTCGTGCTCTGCCTGGAGGAAACGGTCGTTTGGCAGCGAGAGATAGTAGTTGAGGTATTGTGAAGCATTCTTCCATACCGCTTCAATATATTCCTTGCCCTTGGCTTTCTGACCGGTCATCAGCCAGCCGCGAGCCATATCCAAGCCACCGCTCATGTAGTCGAGCGTAACATTGTAGGCAGGAATCTCGGTATCAGCCTTCTTCAGGATGTTGATAGCCTTCTGCTTCTTGCCTTCGGCGATGAGCTGGAGGGCTGTCTGGGCGAGCAGGCGACGGTGGGTATAGCACATACGCATGGTTGTCTCGTCGATGTAGAGTCCCTTCTGCTTCAGGTTGCCGAACTTGAATCGGGTCATGATGTTGTGATAAGCCTTCTCTGTATCGAAGTTCTTGGCACCTGGCTTGTTGGTGGTGAACGGAGTGATTCGGTTCACAAGTCCCTCCTGTACGAAGTTGTCACCGAGGTTCATATAGTTCTCTTCGCCTACGGTGAGTGCTACGTAGAGCGGACGGGTCCAGTTGCACTGTGCCAGCATCTCGAGCATCATGAGGTCGCCTTTGTAGAGTGCGCTCTTGCCGGCAAGCGAGATGACCATCTTGTCTGGAATAGAATCTGATGCCATCATCATGCCGCTCTTCTTTACAGCCTCCTTGTCGATGGTGACATAGAGGGTATCTGTAGGGATGAAGTGCATGTCAGGGTTCTTGCTGCGTACCCAGTTCTTCAGGATGTTCTTGAGCTCGAACGGTTCGGCACCAAACTGCTTCTTGGCGTTCTCAGGATCCTGCTTGTAGAAGTCGAGAATCTGCTTCTTTGCTTCAGGTTCAACAGATACATATTCGTTGGTACCTGAACAGAAGTCGAGACGTGGCCAGGTGATTGGCACAGATGGTGAGTTGTATGCAGGACGCATCATCTGGTCGATATACCAGTCGGTCTGCAGGTAGCTCAGGTTACATACGCGGGCATCTGTTCCTACGCCTTCTACCTCCTGGTTGTACCAGAGTGGGAAGGTATCATTATCACCATTGGTAAAGATGATAGGGTTGCCCTTCTCCTGGAGTGACATCAGGTAGTTCTGACCGAAGTCACGGCAGGTGTAACGGTTTGAGCGGTCGTGATCGTCCCAAGTCTGTGATGCCATCTGGATAGGTACGAGAAGTGTGATGACTGCTACGATGGCTGTTACGGCAGTACCGCTGAGCTTCATCTTGCGCTTCAGAATGTCGATGATGGCGAGTACGCCGAGACCGCACCAGATAGCGTATGCATAGAATGAGCCGGCATAAGCATAGTCACGCTCACGTGGCTGCATAGGAGTCTGATTCAGGTAGATGACGATGGCAAGACCTGTCATGAAGAACAGGAAGAATACAATCCAGAACTGCTGGATTCCGATAGGGAGGAGTACTTCCTCTTCCTTGCCGTTCTTCATTACCTTCTTCTTGCGGGTATACCAAGCCTGCCAGAAAAGTCCGATGAGACCGAGAATCAGCGGCATGCAGTAGAATACATTGTGTCCCTTGTTCTCCTTCAGGTCGTCTGGCAATTTGCTCTGGTCGCCATAGAGTGAATCATCAATGAATGAGAAACCGGTAATCCAGTTTCCGTGCTCTGGCTCACCATTGCCCTGGATGTCGTTCTGACGGCCGGCAAAGTTCCACATGAAGTAGCGCCAGTACATGAAGTTGCACTGGTAAGAGAGGAAGAAGCGGATGTTGTCAAACTGTGACGGCATCTTCACCATCATACTCTCTCCGCAGCGGTCGTAAGGAATCTCTGTGCCTTCTACACCGCCCATCCAGTCTTCGTATGCCTGGGCATGAGCCGAACTGTACATACGAGGGAAGAGCATGTTCTGGGCATAGATATACTTATTCTTGTGACTTACTACGAAGTAAGAGTCCTTCTCATCAGCCGAAGCCTTTTCCTTGCGCTGGTAAACCGGTGCGCCTTCCTTCATGACAGGCTTGCACATGTTGCCGTCTACTTCGAGGGCTACCTGTGATGTATAAGCCTGGCCATAGAACAGAGGGCGGTCGCCATACTGGTCGCGGCTCAGATAACTTCCCAGGGTAAAGATGTCCTCAGGAGAGTTCTGGTCCATAGGAGGGTTGGCAGAAGAACGGATTACGATGAGTGCGTAGCTGGAATAACCAATCATCAGCATCAGCATGCAGAGCAAGGCTGTATTCTTGACGCGTGCTGAGATGAGCGGCAGGAGCTGCATCTTCTTTTTGGCGATGCCAGTAGATTCGTCAACGCCTGTTACTACTTCCTGCTTGCGCTTGTAGCCGAGTACGAACCAGAGGATAACCAGCACGATGATGCCAGTGATGGCAGCTGTCCAGCCATATCCGTAGAATGGGATGCCGAGCATGCCGAAGCCGAGAACGAAGGCGATATTCTGCTTCTTCTCGTTCTTCTCTGATGCATTACAGGTCTCGTAGATGCCCCAGATGACAGAGGCTACAAGACAGATGATGTATACGATTTCACCGGTATTGAACGGACAGCCGAGGGTGTTGACAAAGAACAGCTCGAACCAGCCGCCTACGGTGATGATACCTGGAACCACACCATACAGTACGGCTACCACTACGAGGAATGAAAGGAACAGCGCCAGGAGCGAGCCCTTGAGGTTGGCATGTGGCACCTTCTTGTAGTAATAAACCAATACGATGGCTGGAATACAGAGCAGGTTGAGCAGGTGGACACCGATACTCAAACCGGTCATATAGGCGATGAGCACAAGCCAACGGTCGCTATGAGGCTCGTCAGCATGGTCTTCCCACTTCAATATCAGCCAGAATACCACAGCGGTAAAGGCAGAAGAGAACGCATAAACCTCACCCTCGACAGCTGAGAACCAGAAGGTATCGCTGAAGGTGTAGATGAGTGCGCCCACCATACCGGATGCCTCGATGGCGATCAGCTTGCTGGTGGTCAGTTCTTTCCAGTTGCTGATAACGAGTCGGCGAGCCAGGTGGGTGATGGTCCAGAAGAGGAACATGATACAGACGGCGCTCAGCAGGGCGCTCATCGTATTTACCATCTTGGCTACCTGGGTAGTGTCGCTGGCGAAATGTGTGAAGAAATTGCCTAAAAGCATGAAGAATGGTGCCCCAGGTGGGTGACCGATCTCCTGCTTGTAAGCAGTCGTAATAAACTCAGGACAGTCCCAGAAACTGGCTGTCGGTTCAATTGTGGAACAATAAGTGAACGCCGCAATGATGAATGCGACCCATCCGAAGATATTGTCCACTAATCTGTACTGTTTCATTATTGTTTAAACTTTAATGTATTATATTTCTTTCTGAATGCTTTCTCTGTTTCTGAATGCTTTCTCTGTGCCTTTCAAGGAAGGCACATTCCAGTTGCAAAGATAATAAAAAGATGAGATAATATGGATTTTTGCACCTGTTTTTTAGGCATTATTATATAATAAGCCTATACATTTAAGAAATGCTCTTCCAGTTTCTCTCTCGGCATATCTGCCGTATTGTGGTAGTGGAGATGATGATTTACGCAGGCGATGTGCTTTACGTTATTGAGCACTTCGGCTACATCATGGCTTACGATGATAATGGCGCATTCCCGGTTGATCTGTTCCAGCATCTCGTACATCTGCTTTTGGAAACGGCGGTCGATGTAGGTGTTGGGCTCATCCAGTATCACTACATCGGGTTTGGAAACAATGGCGCGGGCGAGGAGTACTCGCTGCAGCTGTCCGCCGCTCAAGGCTGCGATATGGCGGTCTTTCAACTCCGTGAGCTGCATCTGTTCCAGACAGTCGAGTACCTGCTGGTGCTGTGCCTGGGTGTATCTCGAAAAGAGACTTTTGGTCTTGCTGAGTCCTGAGAGTACCACTTCGTGAACGGAGATAGGGAACTGTTTGTCGAGATGATTATATTGGGGCAGATATCCCATGCTGATTTCCCTTACTTCCTCTCCGTCTTTATAAAAGCGGATGCTGCCGTCTGTGGGTTTCATCAGTCCCAGAATGAGGCGCATGAGAGTTGTCTTGCCACCACCGTTGGGACCGATGATGCCAAGATAATCGTCTTTGTAGACGGTGAGGTTGATATCGTGGAGCACCTCCTTGCCTTCATAGCCTGCAGAAAGATGCTCTATCTCTATTAACTTTGAACTTTGAACTTTGAACATTGAACTTTATGATTAGCTCTGTTATTGCTGTATTTATATTTTACTAGTCCGCTAGCTATTGCTGAATGTTTTCAGCTTTTCTTCTTGCTTTAGCCTTTAGGACAGCTTTGTCCGAAACCGTATCCTTCGTTAAGCTTCTCATGATGAGTAGCATTTGTTCCTCCCAGTCGTAGCTGAGTGGATTAATCTCGATAGGCTTGACGTTAGTTGCATTGATGAAAGTTTGAATATTGCGATTGGCAAACTCCTTCTGTACAAATAAAACAGAAATCTCTTCCGACTTAGCCAGATTGATTATATTTTGAATTTGTTGTATGCTAGGCTCTCTGCCCTCATCTTCCAATGCAAATTGTTCTAAATCATATTCTCTGGCAAAGTAGGTGAGTACAGGATGGTAAATAACAAAGCTACTTTGTCTGTTTCCTCTGAGTCTTACACCTAAATATATCGCGTTTAACATGTCTCGAAGTTCTACTAGATGCTTGTTGAAAGCTTCGCATCTCTCATAGAATTTCTTGGCCTTGTCAGGGTACATCATGCTTAGTTCATCTCTTATGGTATATGAGATGATTTTTGCATTGTCTACACTCATCCAAGTGTGTGGGTCTACATATCCACTTTTAGTCTTGGCAGATTCTATTCTCTCTGATGTATCTACGATTTTCATCTTAGGTGCATTCTTATGGAGCTTTTCCATCCACGTCTTCTCAAATCCAATTTCGCCCACCTTGAAGTAAATCACGCTATGGCTCAACTCCATCATCTGCTTGGCTGATGGCTCGTAGGTCTCTGGACTACTACCAGCAGGTACCATCACATTAACGTTGACATCATCGCCAGCTATTTGGTTTATGAAATAGCGATATGGCTCGATGGTTACTGTTACAGTAGGCTTGTTTGGGTCGAAAGTATTCTTCTTGCTTCCATTACAATTTGTTAAGCATAGGAGAATGACGCTTAGCAAACCATATCCTGCCAGCATTTTTATTACCTTATTAATATATGTATATGTTTTCATTGTCTTTATGTTTTTTAGAAGATGAAGCTAAGTCCATAGACCAGCAGCACGTATCTCAGTACCTTGCCGATGGTGATGCTGAGGATGGAGATGGGCACGTTGGCTCTTGTCAAGCCTAAAACGATGGTGATGGCACTTCCCAATAGTGGGAGAAAGGCGAAGAATCCCATCCAGGCTCCTCTGCCTGCCATGAATCGCTCTGCCTTGTCAAGACTCTCTTTCTTTACATGCAGATATTTCTCTATCCATTCCATCTTACCCATTCTGCCCACACCGTAGTTGAACATGGAACCAAGCACATTGCCGATGCTACCGTAGATAACGAGGGGGAGAGGCTCTAGTCCAGCTGCCTGCAAGCCTGCCATTACTGCCTCGCTGCTGAATGGGAAGAAAGAACCTGCCAGAAAAGCTGCAGCAAGCATGCCCCAATAGCCCCAGTCGATTAAGAAACTGATAATCCAACTCATAATAATATGCTCTCTGGTACGAGTATGTTGTAAGCCATGATAAGTACCAGCATGATGAGCAGCAGGATGAAGGAGATGTTGGTAAACTTACCTCTGGTGAATGTGATGAAATGGGCGATAAGCGGTGCTGTATTCACAATCAGAATGCCGCCCAATTCCTGTATATGTCGAGGTTGGAGGACGATGAAGATGATGCAGGCAACCGATATCATGATAAACGTTTCGTAGATCATGCGGGTGCGTATCTTATCGCCGTAGCTGGTGCGTATGAAGTGGATGGAACCGATGATGGTGAGCAGGGTAACGAAACTCAGGTTCAGTACCTGATGGTCGGTAACCTGCGAATAATCAAAGAGTTCGCTGTAGTTGATGAATTCGCAAAAGTGGTCAGCCAGACCCTGTATGTTGTCGGTATAGAAGAAATAACCGGCTGCAAACCAATAGGGCACGATGAGACCTACCAGTGTTGCAAAGAATGTCTTTACGCTAAACGAGAGGGTAAACACCATCATCATGATCCACAGTATAGGCATGAAATAGCCTATCTGCACGAAAACCATCGATGCCAGACCGATGCAGGCAAAGGCGTAGAAAGTCCAGCCTGTTGAGCGTTTATCCTGATAGCAATTCCAGATAATGAGATAAAAGGCGATGAAACACATCGTCACAATACTGCTTTTTAAAGAGAGTTGGGGGAGTCCTGCCATCGTCATTAATGCCAGAAAACTGCAAGATACCATTCGGCTGTAGGTACGCATCAGGGCATTACGGTTGTTCAGTTCCACCATCAGCAGGGTAGACATGGCTGTGAAAGCAAATTCTACCCAGATATTGGATACCAATAAACCTACTGCAACCCAAACCAGCGTGGCAAGGGTTGCAGTAATAGGTAGAGAGTAGCGGCTAGCCGCTACTTTATTTTGAAAAGTTTTCTTTCTTAACATCTAATTCAATGTTGAATGCCTAAAACAATGTTGAATGTTAAGTGTTGAATGTTGAATTAGGCTAGCGCCCTTGAGTCCGTTAGGCAATTCAACATTCAACATTCAACATTAAAAAAACTAAAGGTCCTGTCCGATATCAGAACGGAAGTACTTGTCGGTGAACTGGATCTTCTGTGCCTCAGCAAAGCTCTTCTTCAGGGCTTCTTCCTTGTCCTTGCCGTAGCTGCTTACGCAGATGACACGACCACCGTTGGTTACTACCTGACCATCCTTCATGGCTGTACCGGAGTGGAATACTACCGAACCTTCTACATCGTCGATGCCCTGGATAGGATAACCCTTCTTGTAAGCCTCAGGATAACCGCCGCTTACGAGCATCACGCAGACTGCTGCACGCTCATCAAACTCGATGCTGCGCTTGTCCAAGTCGCCTGCTGCTACACCCTCAAAGAGATCCACGATGTCGCTCTTCAGACGGAGCATCACGCTCTCTGTCTCAGGGTCACCCATACGGCAGTTGTACTCGATTACCATAGGCTCGCCTTCAACGTTGATCAGACCGAAGAAGATGAATCCCTTGTAGTCGATGTTCTCCTCAGCAAGTCCTTCTACGGTAGGACGGATGATGCGCTCGTCAACCTTCTGCATCCACTCCTTGGTAGCGAATGGTACAGGGGTAACGCTACCCATACCGCCGGTATTCAGACCGGTATCGTGCTCGCCGATGCGCTTGTAATCCTTAGCCTCAGGCAGAATCTTGTAGTTCTTGCCGTCGGTCAATACAAATACAGAGCACTCAATGCCGCTGAGGAATTCCTCGATGACTACGCGTGCAGAAGCGTTGCCGAACATACCGCCGAGCATCTCCTTGAACTCCTTCTTTGCTTCTTCCAGGGTAGGGAGGATGAGAACGCCCTTACCGGCGCACAAACCGTCAGCCTTCAGTACGTATGGAGCCTTCAGCGTCTCCAGGAATTTCAAGCCTTCCTCTACGTGCTCGCCGTCGAAAGTCTCATACTGGGCAGTAGGGATGTTGTGGCGCTTCATGAACTTCTTGGCGAAGTCCTTGCTGCCTTCCAATACGGCGCCAGCCTTTGATGGACCGATGACAGGGATGTTCTGGGTGCGAGAATCGTTCTTGAAGTCATCGTAAACACCCTTTACCAATGGGTCTTCCGGACCAACTACCACCATATCAACGCCATTTTCTACTGTGAAGTTCTTGAGCGCCTCAAAGTCGTCTGCCTTGATATCTACGTTCTCGCCGACATTCTGAGTACCGGCATTACCAGGAGCGATGAAGAGTTTCTCACACTTCTCGCTCTGAGCGATTTTCCATGCTAAGGCGTGCTCGCGGCCACCGCCTCCTAACAATAAAATTTTCATTTGCTGTAAGTTATTGTTTGTTATTTGATGTAGGAGTAAACTCCTCTTTGTCGGGGAAGTTTACTCCTAGATATTTACTTGAGATAATCGAAGAAATAATTGCTGATGCGCTCATGCAAGTGAGTGCTCTGATGACCTCTCATGTTGTGAGGCTCGCCAGGATAGACGAAGAAGTCTGGCTGGGTGCCTGCTGCGATGCAAGCTTTGAGGAAGGTGAGGCAGTGCTGTGGCACTACAGTCACATCGTTCAAGCCCTGGATAATCTGCAGCTTGCCCTTCAGGTTCTTTGCCTGATAGAGCAGAGAGGTCTTTTTGTAACCCTCTGGGTTGGTCTGTGGGGTGTCCATATAGCGCTCGCCATACATTACCTCGTACCAGTGCCAGTCGATTACCGGACCGCCTGCTACGCCTACCTTGAACACATCAGGGTGGTTGGTCATCAGCGAGATGGTCATGAATCCGCCGAAGCTCCAGCCGTGAACTCCAATCTTGTCAGCATCTACGTAAGGAAGCGTCTTCAGATATTCCACGCCCTTCATCTGGTCTTGCATCTCAATCTGTCCGAGTTGGCGGAAGGTAGCCTGCTCGAAAGCCTTGCCACGGTTCTCGCTTCCACGGTTGTCGAGGATGAAGAGCAGATAGCCCTTTTCTGCCATGTAGGTTTCCCAACCACGGCTAGAGTAGTTCCAGCGGGCATCTACGTTGTGGGCATGAGGACCACCATATACATATATAATGGTAGGATACTTCTTGTTTGGATTGAAGTTTACCGGTTTCACCATTCTCCAGTAGAGGTCTGTTTCGCCATCGGCAGCCTTGATGGTACCGCAGCTGTACTCAGGCACATTGTAGCCCTTCCAAGGGTTCTCGGCAGTGAAGTAAGCGGTGCGCTTGCCGTTCTCGGTATTCACGAGGGCAATCTTGCGAGGCACGGTAGGAGTAGAGTAGTTGTCGAAGACATACTGTCCGTTCTCGCTCAAAGTGGCGCTGTGCCATCCCTTGCTACAATCATCTACCAGCGTACGCTTGCCGGTTTTTGTATCTACGGCAAAGATGTTTCTCTGGATAGGCGATTTCTCGTTGGATGCGATGATGATACTCTTGCGCTTGCTGTTGAAACCGAGCACTTCCATCACTTCCCATTTGCCGGAAGTCAACTGCTTGATTTCGAGCGATTCCGTGTTGCTTGCCATGCGGCTTCCGTGCTTGCCCAGGGTGCAGAGATAGAGGTGGTTGTAGCCATCCTTGCGGCTCTGCATGATAAAGCTGTTGCTGTCCCAAGGCAGGAACTGGATAGGGTGGCAAGGCTCCACGTATTTCTCGTCGGTCTCGCGATAGAGTTCGCCTGTCTTCTCGCCGGTTTCTGCGTTGTAGGCAGTCAGGCGGCAGTCGTTCTGGTCGCGGTTCAGTTCGAACATATAGATGGTCTTGCTGTCCGGACTCCATGCGATGTTGGTGAAGTAGCGGTCGGTTGGATCGCCAGCCTTCAGATAGATGGTCTTGCCGGTCATGCAGTCGAACACGCCTACGGTTACCTTGTGTGATGTCTCGCCAGTCATCGGATACTTGTCTGGTGCAGGAGTAGCAATGCAACTCTGTGTTTCAGGATGATTGAAACCGATTTCCGGGATGTCGACCTGCGGATAGTCGGTTACCATACTCTGGTCCATGCGATAGAAGGCGAGCAGTTCGCCGTTCGGGCTCCAGAAGGTTCCCTTGCTGATACCGAACTCATCGCGGTGAACACTCTGTCCATAAACAATTTCGCGGCTTCCGTCCTTTGAGAGCTGGAAATCGTGAGATTTCTTTTCTTTTGTCAGGGCGTTGCTGGTTACATCGAAGGTACGCACATAGAGGTTGCTGCCCTTCAGATAGGCGAAGGCGTTCTGCTGGGCGTTAGCCTCCAGAAGGTTCTCGCCGTCAGCAAAATCCATCTCGCTCAGCAGCTTATGCTTCTTGAAGTCTACGGTATAAGTCTTGCTGCCATTGCTTACCATCACGATGCTCTTGCCTGCAAAAGGGAAGAGAGCATTGTAGAGGGCTCTTACCTTGATGTCTTTGGTGGGAGCAATCCATTGGTTGATGTCATTGATGCCGAAGAGTTTGGTCTCCTTGCCTGTCGTCTTGTTGACGAGATAGCAGGCATCCACATCCTGGCGAACGAGTTCATTGCCCCACCAGGTGCACCAGCGGTTCTTAGCCACCATGTTACGATAGTTGTTGCCGCCGAAGTTCAGGTCTTCCAAAGTAAAGGTTTTCTCGCCTTTCTGAGCAGGAACCACGCCCTGAGCCTGTAAGTCGGTTGCATTCATAGCCATCATGATCATAGCAGCAAAAGATAATTTATAAATTGAATTCTTCAGATTCATTATATTCTTTACTTTACTTTATCGGGTTTACTACCCATGCGTCGTGAAACACGACGCATGGGTAGTATGTCTCTTTAATCCTCGTCGTCGAAGTCAACGCTGAAGTTCTTCTTGCCTCCGCGCTTGCCTCCGAAATCACGGCCACCACGTTTGTCGCCCTTGAAGCCACCACGCTTGTCGCCTTTCTCGAAACGCTTTCCGTCGCGCTTGCCACCGAAGTCACGGCCACCCTTGCGGTCGCCCTTGAAGCTACGGCTTCCACGCTTGTCATCGTCGTCATCATTGCGTCGACCGCCACCGATACGTGAACGGCCGCCCTTATGGAACTCAGCACGCTTCTTCTCGAAGTCTTCCAGATGGTGAGTATGGAACTTGAAAGAACGGATATCGTCCTCCTCGTTTTCAGTCTCCTCGCTTACACGCTTCTTGAATTCACGCTCCTTCTTGAAACGGTGCTTCTGAGCCATCTCGCTCTTCTCGCGCTCCGTCTTCACAATACCGCCTTCAGAACGGAAGTCCTTCATCTTGCCGTCGAACATCACATACTTGCGGAATTCGCACTCCAAGCTTCCGTTGAATACAGGAATCTTGATAGATGGTTTCAGACCAATCTGCTCGAAGCACTCCTCGCGGTAGCTCAATACCCAAGCCTCGTTGCCGGCAAAAGCCTTCTTGAAACGCTCACCTATCATCTTGTAGGTGTTCAGAAGGTTAGGGGTAGAGATGCGCTCGCCGTATGGAGGATTCATCACGATGATGCTCTTCTCTGCTGGCTGGGTGAAGTCCTTGAAATCAGCCTGTGAGATGGTGATGTCCTTGCTAAGACCGGCAGCACGAACGTTGAGATTAGCTGTATTGACAGCCTTCATGTCAACATCGTAACCATAGATATGGTGCTCGAACTCGCGCTCCTGAGAGTCGTCGTTGTAAATCGTATCGAAGAGATCCTGGTCGAAATCGTTCCACTTCTCGAAGGCAAACTCCTTGCGGAATACACCTGGAGAGATGTTGCGGGCGATGAGGGCAGCTTCGATGGCGATGGTACCTGAACCACACATCGGGTCGATGAAATCGCATTCGCCCTTCCAGCCAGTCATCAGAATCATACCTGCAGCGAGAACCTCGTTCAGAGGAGCCTCTACCTGCTCCTGGCGGTAGCCACGGCGGTGCAGACTCTCACCACTCGAATCGAGACTCAAGGTGGCATTGTCTTCTGCAATGTGGATGTTGAGGCGGATATCCGGGTTAGATACGCTGATATTTGGACGTGTACCCTGCTTCTCGCGGAACCAGTCAACAATCGCATCCTTTACCTTGTAGGTTACGAAGCGTGAGTTGCGGAACTCCTCTGAGTAGACTACTGAGTCAACAGAGAAAGTCTTCTTCACGTCTAAGATGTCATCCCACTTGATCTTCTGAATCTGATCATACACCTCTTCAGCGCTTCTCGCCTTGAAGTGCTTGATAGGCTTTAAGATACGGATGGCTGTGTGCAACTGGAAGTTAGCACGATACATCATTTCCTTGTCGCCTGTGAAAGACACCATGCGGCGACCGATCTGTACATTATTGGCACCCAACTGGGTGAGCTCTTCAGCCAAGACAGGCTCGAGGCCCATGAAGGTCTTGGCAATGAGTTCAAATTCCTGTTCCATTATTGAATTCTATATCTAATAAACTTTGTTTTTCTTTTTTATATTTCTTTGTTTTCGGTTTCATATCCTTGGTAACCCATACGTTGGCTCCCACTACGCAGCCTTCTCCGATGGTGATGCGACCGAGGATGGTGGCATTGGCGTAGACGATGACATCATTTTCGAGGATAGGGTGGCGAGGGATTCCCTTGATAGGATTGCCGTCCTTATCGAGAGGGAAACTCTTGGCTCCGAGGGTTACACCCTGGTAGAGTTTCACATTGTCGCCGATGATGCAGGTAGCTCCAATCACCACACCCGTACCGTGGTCGATGGTGAAGTGCTTGCCGATGGTAGCCTCCGGGTTAATATCAATACCGGTTTCCGAATGCGCCAGCTCAGTCATCATTCTTGGAATGAGCGGCACTCCCAGTTCGTGCAGCACGTGAGCGATGCGGTAGTTGGTAATCGCCTTGATGACCGGGTAGCAGGAGATGATTTCTCCGTGGCTCATGGCAGCCGGGTCGCCCTCGTAGGCAGCCTCTACATCGGTAGCCAGAATCTTGCGCAGTCTCGGGAATTCCATGATTGCCTTGGCTGCAATCACGCCTGCCTTGGCACGCTGGTGCTGCAGTTCAGCCTGGGTTTCCGTTTCGCAGTCGTTGGCGAAGCAGAGACCGGCGAGAATCTGCTCTGACAGCATCTCATAGAGTTTCTCTACTCTTACTCCGATGTGATATTTGATGGTTGAGATATTTACCGAAGAATTGCCGAAATATCCCGGAAAGAGGATAGAACGGGACAAACTGATGATTTCTTCGAGCGCCTTGCCCGAAGGAAGTGGATTCCCGTCTCGATGCTGATGGAAGAGACCCTTCAAAGATTCGGCGCTCGAAAGCTCCTCGATGGTCTCTGTCAGCTGATGAGTTAATGTATCTTTACTCATTTTCTTAATGTCTCAATAAAATTTGAGTGCAAAGATACGATTATTTTCTTGAATGACAAAGAAATAGCTCCGGTTTTTTGTATTTTTTAGAGTGATTTTTTGAGGGATGAAAGACGGAAAGACCCATGTACGGTGTTTTACCGTACATGGGTCTGGCTTGTCTTATTTTGAGATACTGTCCAGGAAGAGGAGCAGTCGGTTGGTGACGTTTACCTCTGAAACACCGGAATCGAAGTCGAGCGATACGAGGTTGAGCATTGGGAAACGGTCGTGGAGACGTTTCTCGATGCCTTTGGAAATCACGTGGTTAGCGATGCAGCCGAAAGGCTGGAGCGAGATGATGTTGTTCACGCCATCACGGATGTAACCTACGATGTCGGCAGGCAGAAGCCAGCCTTCGCCAAACTGGGCTGCAAGCGAAACCAGTCCCTGTACGTCCTTCGCATCATCATAGATATTGGTGAACGGACGGAAGTAGCGGAACTTGCCGGCTGCCTTGTTTACCTGGCGCAATCTTCTGCCTATCAACGCCTGATAAGCGCCCTTGATGATGAAATCGGGCACTTTGGTGCAACTCAGCCGCATGTGTTTCTGTATCTCCACGTTCACAAATTCCTGCAGGAAGAAAGGGGCAAGCAGAGGCGGAACCACCTCAATGCCGCGCGAAATGATGTTCTGCTCCAGGAACTGGTGGGCGAAAGGATTGAACTTCAGGAAGATTTCGCCTACGATTCCTACCTTCGGCAACGTTCTGTCGAGGGTCATCTGGTCGAATTCTTCGGCTGCCTGTTCCAGGAGTCGGATGAGTCCTTTGGCTGAATTCTGGGCGATAGGTCCGTCTATCAGCTGCATGTATTTATCGCGCAACTCTCTGGCAATGCCCGGTTTACGCTCTCTTACGATGCAGGCGTTGTACATCTCGTTGATTGCATCGCCATAGAAAATGGCGGTAACGATAATCTGACTGTATTTCAGCCAAGGCACATTGAAGCCGTCCTGCTCGTTGTAGTCTTGCTTGTCGTCTGTTGAGCCTGATGCTTCGCCTGTTGAGGCTGTTACACCGAGCGTGAGCAGCGGAATATCCTGGAATCCATTTGAAATCATCGCACGCTTGATGAGACCGGCGTAGTTGGTTGCGCGACACTGGCCGCCCGTCTGACTCATCACTACCGCCGTATTGTTCAGGTCGTATATGCCTGATTTCAAGGCTTTGATGATGTCGCCGACGATGAGGGTTGCCGGATAGCAGACTTCGTTGTTGGCGAACTTCAAGCCGAGTTCGGCGCTTACCTCATTGCTCATCGGAAGTACCTCTACATCATAGCCTATCAGTTTCAGGATAGGCGGAATGATAGGGGTGAGGTATTCGGTCATGAAAGGAGCGAGAATCTTGCGATGAATATCCTGCTTGGTGAATACCTTGGTCTGTTGTAAATGTTGAATGTTGAGTGTTGAATGTTGAATTTCTTCAGCTGTTGAATTTTTCACTCTTCGTTCTTCACTCTTCACTTCCTTTACTCCCTTCAGGCTTTCTATCAGCGAGCGGACACGGAGCTTCAGGGAGCCGATATTGCTCACATCATCTATCTTCAGCAGCGTGAACGGCTTGTTGTGGCGCTTCATGATGTCGCGAATCTCGTCCTGGATAAAACTGTCAGGACCGCAGCCGAAGCTGGTCATCTGGACGAAATGAACCTCATCGCCCTGTTCGGCTGCCCATTGTGCAGCCTTCAGAATGCGGTTCATATACGCCCATTGCTTCACGAGATAAGTCTCTGGCTGACAGTTGTATGCTTCGTTGTTGTCTTGGCTTGCTAATGCTGCCTCATTTCTTTCTGCCGCCAGGTTCTCCAGATTGAATTCTTTGAAATCTGCAAAGAGATTACCCCGGGCGATGTCTTCGCTGATGACGTTGACTCCCAGATTGGCTATCATCTCGCTCAGCTTGTGCTGAATCAGCGGGTCAGTATGATAAGGACGGCCAGCCAGCAGAATCGTAAGTCCCTTGTTCTGCTTCTGAGTTTTGGTTTCGTCCGTTTTCTGAGCCTCTGTTTCTTCATTTTTCAAAATCTCCCAGCCCTGTTTCTTAATCTCAGCTGCATATACTGCCTGAGCATAGAGGGCCTCTCTCAGCGCTTTATGGGCAGTCTTCTTGCTTACTCCCAGTTGCTTGAGATAATCGGTAATCTGTTTTTCCAGCGCCTTAGGCTGGGCAAAGTTGATGACGGGCGTATCGATTGGTTTCTTCAGCTTGATGACCGACTTGATGACATCGCTGTAGCCCGAAACGACCGGACAGTTGAAGCTGTTCAGCGTATTCTTCGGGTCGTCATTATGTTCATAAACCACGTATGGCATGAGGATGCGGTCTACCTTCGGGTTCTCGTTGAGTTCCTTCAGATGACTGTGAGCCAGTTTAGCCGGGAAGCAGATATTGTCGCTCATCACCGTATTCAAGGCTCCTTCATACTGGCTGAAAGTGGAATCGGAAGAGAGAATCACGCCCAATCCGGCTGCCCGGAGCAGCGCATTCCAGAACGGATATTCCTCGTACATGTTGAGGATGCGAGGAATGCCTACCCATGTACCGTGAAATGCGGTAGCAGGTGTGTTAACTGTTTCTCTATCAAAGAGTAAACTATATTTGTGTTCGTAAATATTTTTGCCTTTTATCTCGTTTGCTCCCTTGTTGTTGAACACACGCTCACACTTGTTTCCGGAGTAGAATCGGTTGCCGCCGGCAAAGGTGTAGCGGGAAACATAACAATGGTTTTCGCAGCCTTTGCATTGCAGCTGTTTGGTTTCATAATGAGCCAGATTCTGGAGATCATCGATGGATCTTGATGAGGCAGGGTGCTCGTCTTCTGCAGATGTGCGATGCTTGTAATCTGCCGCCGCATGAAGGGCACAGCCGTAGGCGCCCATCAGTTCAGGCATGTTGCTTCGTGCCACTTCGGTATGGGTGAGCAACTCAAATGCTCTTACCACCGCATCGTTTCTCATCGTACCACCCTGCACAACGATTTTGCCTCCAAGGTTCTCATTACCATGGAGTTTCAATACCTTATAAAGACAGTTCTTGATGACCGAATAAGAGATTCCGGCAGAAATATCAGCTACAGATGCGCCCTCTCTGAGCACCTGCTTCACCTTCGAGTTCATGAAGACGGTGCAGCGGGTTCCCAGGTCGCAGGGAGCCTTCGACTGGCAGGCGAGTTGGGCAAAATCGCCTACAGAATAACCCATATTGTTGGCAAAAGTCTGGATAAATGTTCCGCAGCCCGAACTGCAAGCCTCGTTCAGTTCCATGCGCACCACAGCCCCTTTCTCAACGAAGATTGCCTTCATGTCCTGTCCGCCGATGTCCAGGATAAAACTCACGTCAGGCATGAGTGAGGCAGCTGCTCTTTCGTGCGCCATTGTTTCGATAATGCCGCTGTCGAGGCCGAAAGCCGCCTTGATGAGTTCTTCGCCGTAACCTGTAGAGCAGGAGCCTACGATTTCCAGTTCAGCGCCTCGCAATGCAGCTTCCTGCTTCAGGGCGTTCAGTCCGTCCGCTACAGCCTTGATCGGATTTCCCAGATTCAGGCGGTAATTGGTAAAGACAATATCTCCCGTAGGCGTCTCCGCATTCACCCTTACCGCAACAATCTTCGTCGTAGTAGAGCCCGAGTCAATACCAATCACAACCTGCTGTTTTCCTTTATTCAGCGGTTTGGTTTCCGTAGCGAATTTAGCCTTTGATTTGAGCCATTCCTGGTGCTCTTTCTCATTCTTGAACAGAGGCAGCAGACTGCTGGTCCATTCCGTTTGTATTTCTTTTTTCATCCGACTTCTGAGTACCGAAACTGAGGCTGCAGAATCTGCCGATTTAGCCCGGTAAGCACAACCCAGAGCCGGAATGAGATTGCTGTTTCCGGATACGATGAAGTCGTTTGGAGAGAGATGGAGATAATCGCAGAATGCCTTGCGGAGAGCCGGAAGAAAGGTCAGCGGACCGCCGCAGAGCAGGATAGGAGCCTCGAAGCTGATGCCGTGAGAAAGCGTTACCACCGTCTGTACGGCGATGGAATGGAAGATGCTGGCTGCAATATCGGCTTCGGGCAGATTGCGCGCCATCAGGTTCTGGATGTCGGTCTTGGCAAACACGCCACAGCGGGCAGCCATCGGATAAACGTGCTCTGCCTTCATCGCCAACTCACTCATCTTCTGGTTCTCTACGCCCATCAGCACACTCATCTGGTCGATGAAAGCACCCGTTCCGCCGGCACAGTTGCCGTTCATACGCAGTTCCATATTTCCGTTTTCCTTGAAGAAGATAACCTTCGCGTCCTCGCCACCGATATCGATGAGCGCCTTCGCCTCAGGATGAGCCGTACGGGCATAGACCGATGCAGCCACCACCTCCTGTACAAACTCCGCCTGGAGCTGTTCGGCAGTAGCCATTCCTACGCTTCCCGTTACGCAGATTCTTACCTCTGCATCGCCCGTGAGGGCTAAAATCTCATCGAAATATTGCGACACAAGTTCGTTGACACGAGCGTTGTGGCGTTCGTATTTTGAGTAAATTACCCGGTTATCGCTGTCGATAACGGCTATTTTGGCTGTCGTAGAGCCAACGTCCAATCCTATGTAATAAATCTTCTCCATTTCTCTTATCTCAAGTATTTTCTCTTATCTTCTAGTATCTTCTTATCTTCTAGTGGCTTTTCCCAAGTTCCATCTGCTCTCTTCTCATATCCCTGAAAGCGCTCCAGGCTATCGGAACCGCAACGGCAAACGAGCAGCAATCTGCCCACATCTGACACATCTCCACGCCCAGCAATCCGAAGAAATAGGGGAGGATGAAGATGAGCGGAATGAAGAAAAGTCCGCTTCGTGCTGCCGCTACGATGTTGGCTCTCACCGGTTTACGGATGGTCTGCATCAGCATGTTGGTGAGCACGATGCTGGCTACGAGTGGAAAACTGAGCACCTGCCATCGCAAAGCCACCGAACCTACGGCTACAACCGCTGCATCATCGCGGAAAATACTGATGATGGAAGTTGAGAAGATGAAGCCGAGAAGGGCACAGACGCCGAGGAAAACCGTGCCGCATTTGATGCAGAAAAAGTAGGCTTCCTTTACGCGGTCGTAGAGTTTGGCACCGTAGCAGAATCCGCAGAGCGGCTGGAATCCCTGACCCAGACCGATGACCATCGCATAGGTGAAGAAGGAGATGCGGGTAACGATGCTCATGCCCGCAATGGCTGCATCGCCAAACGCACCTGCTGCCACATTGAGCATCAGCGTAGCGATACTTCCCAGTCCCTGTCTTGACAGCGAAGGGGTTCCGCCGAAGATAATCTCCTTGGCAAAGGCGCGGGTAGGGGTGAAATTGCTGAGACGGATGCGGATGTTCTCGCCTTTATGCGTCATCCAGAACAGCATGGTGCAGCCGAAACACTGGCTGATGAGGGTGGCTACGGCGGCTCCGGTAATGCCCAGCTGGAAGTAGAGAATGAGCAGAGGAGCCAGAATCAGATTGAGCAGCACACCCGACATGATGCCTTTCATCGCATACATCGTATTGCCCTGAAAGCGCATCAGGTTATTCAGCGTAAGCGAGGTGGTCATAAAGGGAGCACCCAGCAGGATAATGCCCAGATAACGCTCTGTATAAGGAAGAATGGTGGGCGTAGAACCCATCAGAAGGCAGAGCGGAGTGAGGAAAAGATGCCCCAGAATGGCTATGAGGAGACCGGTAAGAAAACTCAGCACAAAGCCCGTGGCTGCCATCTTCTGTGCCTCTTCCGTATGCTTGGCGCCCAACTGTCGCGAAACATAATTGCCCGCTCCGTGACCGAAGAAGAAACCAATCGCCTGGATAACAGCCATTGCTGCAAAGGAAACGCCTACCGCTGCCACACTCTGCGTGTTGATGCTGCCCACGAAATAGGTGTCGGCGAGGTTGTACATGCTCGTCGACAGCATACTGATAATCGTTGGTATGGCCATCGTAAAAATCACATGATGCACAGGGGCATGAGTGAGGAACGTATAGTTGTCTCTTTTCTCTTTCTTCATAACTTTATGATGCTCTTTTGGGGCATTTCAACCTGCAAAGGTACATAAATATCCACAAAGTTGGACAATTATGAACAAACTTTTATAAATTTATAAGAAAAGAGTTGCATTATTCGTAAATTTATTGTATTTTTGCACCGCAATTGAATATATATACATAAAACAATATACTAATGAATGATGAGATAAGAATCATACCGATAACGACTAAAAAAGGGCTGAAAACCTTCATTCAGTTTCATTATGATCTCTACAGAGACCATAAGTTTGCCATTCCTTTTTTGCGTTTCGACGAGATGAATACGCTGGACCCAAAGAAGAATCCTGCCTTCGAATTCTGCGAGGCTCAATACTTCTTGGCGGTTGACAGCGAGGCTCGTATCGTAGGTAGAATTGCTGGCATTATCAACCATCGTGCCAACGAAGAGTGGAACAAGAAGCAGGTTCGCTTCGGCTGGTTCGATTTCGTGGATAATGTTGCGGTTTCCTGTGCCTTGTTGCGCGCGGTAGAAAGTTGGGGCAAGAGCAAGGGAATGAACGAATGCGTAGGTCCGCTCGGATTTACGGATATGGACCGTGAAGGCTTGCTCATCGAGGGCTTCGACCGGAAGTCTACGATGTATATAAACTACAATTATCCTTATTACAAGACGCATCTGGAGAGTTATCCGCTCTATGAGAAGGATAACGACTGGCTGGAGTACCGCATCAGGATTCCGAAGGAGACGCCGGCTAAGTTTGCCAAGACTGCCCAGATGATAGAGAGCCGATATAATCTGCATGTTCATAAGTTTACCCGCCGGGAACTGACCTCGGGAGGAATGGGCAGGAAGGTGTTCGAAATCGTGAACGAGACTTACAAGAATCTCTATGATTTCCAGCAGCTTACGGAGAAGCAGATAGATGAATATGTAAATACTTATATCAAGAAGGCTGACTTGAACCTGGTAACGGGTGTGGTAGATGGTAACGCTGGCAACAAGCTGGTAGCCTTTGGTGTTTCCTTCCCTTCGTTTACCGATGCGCTGCGCGAGATAGGCGATGGAAAGCTTTTCCCTACGGGTTGGCTGAAGGTGCTGAAGGTTCTGAAGTGGCACAAGACGGATACGGTAGATTTGCTCTTGATTGGTGTTCTTCCGGAATATCGCAAGAAGGGAGCCAATGCGCTTATTTTTGCCGATCTGATAGAGCAGTATCGCCGTTATGGCTTTAAATGGGCTGAGGCAATGCCGCAGATGGAGACCAATACCGGTGTTCAGAGCCAGTGGCAGTATCTGGAGAGCGAGCAGCATCGCCGTCATCGCTGCTATAAGAAGAAGATTTAAAAGTCTCTGTTTTGAGCCGTTTAGGCATAAAAAAGATAGAAAATGGGCTAAAAAGTTAAAAAAACTAACTCGCTCTAAATTGGACTTTGATTGAAAATCAAGAAGTTGGGCGTTTGCCTATATTATATAGGTAACAATATGGAAACGAGCGGACTTCTGCTCGTTTCTGTATTTTGCAATATGCAAAGAACGCCTTAATTCGGGGACAAAGATACGATATTTTTCTAAATATCCAATGATTTACAAGAGGAATTTTATGGAAATTAGAACTTTTGCGTAAAATCTGATGCTTAGCAACACAATATGCATCCAAAAACAAACAGCTGTATTCGGACATAGCTTATCCGAAAACCTGCTGCCATAACGTTTTATTGCTGACAATGATTCTGACATCAGCTTTCATATACTTTTGCAGTATAGGAGTATTTTGTCCCTGTGTACTCACTGTGGCTATAGCCATAAAATAGTTGCCATCTTCCCTATGTATGAGTTTGGCATTATAGCTTATGATGTTGCAGTTATAAGATGCATTAGCATTGCCCTCGAAAGATACATGAGCAGTCCTTGGCTTATCGAAAAGATACAAATACTTGTATGGCACAAACACTTGCACTGTTCTTTGATTGATGACCTCACCATTAGCCTCTATGGATATAGGATAAGGTATCTTGTAGAAAGCAACTGCGAGGGCGAGGACTATGATTGTAATGACAACCGTTCCCAAGCTGACGAGGCGAGGAGGGACTTTGCCTATCACGTTCCTCACCTTCTCGCTTCTCAACTCGATATTTTCTGATTCTCTTTCTTTCTGTTCCATGTCAAAAACATTTTAGTTTCCCAATTCCAACTGATTCTTCACAAGATTATAGTATGCCCCTCACTTGGCGGTCAAAGACTCATGGTTGCCTATCTCAACCACTTTTCCATGGTCGATGACCACGATTTGGTCGGCATTCTTCACCGTGCTTAGGCGATGAGCCACAATCACAACAGTCTTGCCCTTGTAAAACTTATCCAAGTTCTCCACGATGCTTCTCTCATTGTTGGCATCGAGCGAGTTGGTTGCCTCGTCAAGGAAGATATAGTCGGGATTCTTGTAAACCGCCCTTGCTATCAAGATACGCTGTTTTTGTCCTTGGCTCAGTCCCACGCCATCTCGTCCAATCTTGGTGTTGAACTTCAGAGGCAAAGCCATCACGTAATCCTTGATACAAGCTATCTCTGCTGCTTTCAACAATCGTTCCTCGTCTATGTCGCCATCATCAACGGCTATGTTTCGTGCGATACTCTCCGAGAAGATAACACCATCCTGCATGATAACACCACATTGTCTGCGCCACCATTTCTTGTTGAGCTTGTTGATGTCAGTATTGCCTATGTTGATTTGTCCCTCCAAGACGGGATAATAACCAAGCATCAAACGGATGAGGGTGGTCTTTCCACTGCCAGATGCGCCAACGATGGCTGTTACCTTACCTTGCGGAATGTGAATGCTCACATCGTCTATGGTTTTGCGCAAAGCATGTGGGTCATACTTGAACATGATGTTCTTGATGTCGATGCCCTCATTCTTATCTTCAATGGAAGTTCGCAAGCCTTCCTTTCCGTATTCATCATCCATCAGGTGAATCTCGTTGATACGTTCCAAGCTAATCTTCACATCTTGCAAGGAATAGAAGAAATTCATCAGTTGCTCCACAGGTGAATTGAGCTGTCCGAAGATGTATTGCACGGCAAGCATCATACCGATAAACTTCGAAGTCGTTTGCAAAATTACTGAAATTTACGAATATACTTAGTTAGTTAATTGTTAGATTTATGTTATTTAGAACCATTTTGAGCCGATTCAACATAAAGTCACCTTCAGAAATAGCTTCTCAAAAACAGCAATTAAAATTTCATTCTCCTTTCACAATTGTTAGAACATACTTATAATCAAATACTTAAGTATGAAAGGAGAATTCTCTGAAACCCTTAATTCCGCAACACTATTATAAATTAACCCAAGTTTGACACTTTAGGGAAATTTTCATATTAATATTTCTTGATTTAGAAGAATTTGATAAATAATATTTTGATATTATTTTAAAATCGGTAGATGATATGCTGCGACTTTTACTTTTAGTAAGTGCAAAGTCATTTATTAGGTGATTAATCTCATTGCTTGTTAGCTCAGTTGGATTATCATTCGCAATACTTTGATATTCATTTTGTGATAAAAATATTGATTTTCCTTGTTCTTTATCAATCTTTGAAATAATATCACAATCTGTATTATGGCAGACAGCTAAAATACAAATTACACAGCACAAAGCAGACATGAATTTTATTTGTTTCATAGGCTGAGTTTTATATAGATTATTGTTTTCCCGAGAAATGATTTTATTTCATTTCTCGGGAAAAACTTAATTTTTTTTATCTAGTAGATCTAACATTACAATAAAGTTTAATATTGGTATTATATAAACCATTGGTAGTATTAAAAACTAGAGATTGGTCATCTCCGACTATGTAATAGCCATTATCGGTTCCACCCCATCCCATATTAGCATGAACGTATATATGATTTATTTTCAAAATCTCTCTTGTATTTTTCTTTCGTATTTGATATCCATCTAATAACCAAGCATGACCGCCACTAGTATTTGCACTTTTTGTATCAACATGCTTTCCTGTTACTACAACCATTCTTACAGCATCTAGGGATGCTTTAACCCTTGCAACATTCATGCCCTTTACAGCCCCATCCATAGTAATACCATATCGATTTAAGAAACTTATAAGTTTCTCTACACTTGTAGAGCCACCATTAGGTCCATATGATGTTCCTGTTTCAGCACCCATATATTTCATTAAGTTTGCCACCTGGTCAACTTTGGCATATTCATCAGAAAAAATATACGGTGAAGATAAAAGATTTTTCCAGTCCATATTTACTCCATATGCAACTACAGTCGGTTGATAATATGCTAAGATTTGTGCTCCGGCAGTTATTACACATCCAGTTGGATAACGATAATTGTAGTATCCATTAGCAAAATTAGCATCATCTGTCTTTGCTAAATAGGCATTGTATGGATAAGCTTGATCCCAAGCAGTATTTGTAAATGGTCCTATTAGAGAAACGAGCGTTCCTTCAGGCCTAACAGTGCGTGTCAAATCGTAATTTTTTATAAATATTTGATTTTCTATTTCGCTGAATTTAACACTCTCTTTCCCATATTGCTTTGCTATTTTAGCCAGTGTTATTTCTTGCAATGAATCTTGTAAATACTTATAATATTCAATTTCGTTAAGCATTGTTTGTTTCGCAATCTCATTCATTATCTGAACACCTTCGTTTTCAAATAAGGTAATAGTGTTCGTTTTTGAACGGTATGACAAAACTTCCGGGAAACGTTTGTCACCCCCTACTAAAGCAATACCTTTTTCATTACCAGCATTGACATTGACATAATAAACATAAATAGAACTATTGTCTGCTGCTCTGGTATTGGGTGAATCTACTTTTACTTTTTTTTCTATTGAAAAAGTTATATTGTTAGCATTTCTTGTTGAAGATTTATTTACAAAATCTTTAGTAATAGAGATTACATCCTCCTCAGATAAGTTATTATCACCAGAATATGCAATACTTGCATATTCTTCTGGTGTTAACTCTATCGGCTTGTGGAGTTCATCACCACCAACAACGTTCTGCAATTCTTGCTGGCCGCATGAAGCCAATACAAAAACTACTGAAATCAGTAAAAAAAATGTCTTTTTGTTCATAATTCAATTCATTTAAAAGTTAATATTATGTTATTAGAATTTCATCTTATCGCATTTTCATTATTTTTAATAGGTGCTTTAAAATGATAATTAGGCTGTCATTGAATTCTCCATTGGAGGAATATCAATGCAACACCATATAGATTCACAGTCTAAAAAGTCTGGACGTTTGACAGGAGGAATAGTACTATTGCCACCATTCACTTCTACACTCTCCTTCTTGGTCTAGAGAACAAGTCCCATTTCTTCTAATATTTTCATTGGCGTTAAAATATAATTTGTTATTGTTTAAAATCCATATTCTTCAAGTTTTGGTCGAGTAAGTGGAGGGAATTTCACCCTCCCTTCTCTCGGAACCGTGCTTGACAGTCTCCCATCACACGGCTCTTGGTACTTAACTCTTTTGTTTAAAAAAGGTTTTGCCTCGTTCATTGTTTCATCCTCAATTTCTTAAGTTGGACTTTAAATTTGGCTAAGCACGTTACCCCCTTCGCTCCATCCCCATTACAGAGACTTCAACACTACTACGAGGTAGTCCGCCACAGACATGGACATCAATACTTTCTGCCTTACGTGTCACGGCTCTCGGCATTTTCTCTTAGCATTCCATGCCTAGTTCTCCTGTTCCTCTAAAGAGCCCATGTCAAGTTCATGTCACCTATACACCGCACACCCAGCAAATGGTTCACTTGCGTTCATCTCCTTGACACATACCTTGCCAACCTTACGGAAGACTTTCAATTGTCGTTCACTACCCATCTGTTTCCATCAGAGCAGCAGAAAGTGGTTTGCAATCAGCACCTGCATGCCGAATGCAGTGGGTCTGCCACCATTTCTTTAGAAGTTACGACAGAAATCTATCAAATATAGCCAATATCAGACTTCATTCTGTCTCAGGACACACATGATGTTGCGAAGATAGTTTATTTTTTCGTTTGTTGTACTTCTCGAAGGGTAATATTAACTTTATTTAAGAAAAAACGAAACAAAGTGTAGATTTTATGCTACACTTTGCCTTCTTGTTAGTACTCCTTTGCTTTTCTTCGGCAAGCTCCAACGATGTAGGCCTTTGGCTTATCGGCAAGTCTTGATGGACCTGCAAGGGATGCCAAGAACCCAACGAAGTCTGGAATCTTCTCTTCGGCTTCGATGAAGTTTTTTTTTCTTGTTAATCTCATCGACTTCAAAGTCGAGGTTATAACGAAGGTATTCGTATGCTTGTGGAGAGAGCTGCAGGCGAGCTGTAATCTTTGATTGCAGAGACTGCTTGTAAAGCGTCTTGTTCTCGTTCTCGATGATGTGTCGTGGAATTATGATGTATCTTATGACTTTACTTCTCTTGTTTCCTGGATTTTCTTTTATCTCTGTGAAAACTCCATGGACAATTTGCGTCAAGTTCCTTCTTTGATGGTTCTAATACTCTTTTGCGTAAATCGTATGAGCGAGAATATAGACCGTCCTCAATTCCCATCCATTCACGGAACGTATCAAGATTCATAGGTATTGTCTTGGTCGTGTCTTGGTTCGCTACAAGCTCATAGAAGCGCATAGCGTAAGGACTTTTAAGTTTCATCATTTTTTCAAGTTCAAATTCACGAAACCCTTCTTTGTAATCCAAAAGTGCGACCATTACCCAATCTGCGACAAGAAAGCGCATCATGCCAGATTTCGGGGCAATATAAACGTTCATTATGAGCGGTGCAGCCCAAAACTCTCCTGTCTCTGTATTCTTGACTTTGAAAATCTTCTTTTGAATGCTTTCTGCTGCATCCTCAATAAGTTGGTAGTTCTTTTTTTGGGGGGGGGTATTCTCTAGAATCCAAATCAATCTTGTTGCTTAAAGCAGCCGTATATTCTTCGATTTTAATTGAGTCAATCCATGTATCATTTTTGTCAGTACCGCAGAATATATAAGATGTAACCAAAGCGATAACCAAAACAGTTATTATTATCAATTTCTTTTTCATAGCCGTCATAAAAGAAAATGTGACCGCAATGTCAAACGAGTGGCATCACGGACACGGATAATAGTTGAGAGTTTAATGAAAGATAGTATGCAGAAACATTGTTGATGCACGGACAAGCCCTTGCGCTGTCGAAGACGATGCGAATGCCGTTGGTCTTAATCTTGTCAAAACGAAGAATGCGCTTGTGCCAGATGGTCGTTGTCTATTATTTCTGATTAATTTTCTTTTTAATTTCATTCGCCTCTTTAAATAGGCTATTAGCAATGCTATCTTTAATTGCTGCCATCTGTATCATTTCGTTATGGTAGCGAATTGAGTTCTCGTAAATATTTACACGAGTTCTCACTTTCTCAATAACTTCTTTATTTGGGCATACAGAAAAATTCTTTTCGATGTATCGAACATTGGGGTCGTCGGATGGAAGCACCATCTTCAAAGCCCGATACTTCAAATCTGCCTCCTCCCAATCTTGGCGCTCTCGCCATTGGGTGAGATTGCCCCAAATGGAGAGAACAAGAGATAGAGCCAAGCCACCAATGAAAAGAAGAACAGACTTTGAAGTTGGCTCGAAGCGATGAGTCACTACTTTCTTCAGAGGTGTGTTATCCATTGCGTGAAGTTTGTCCTGCACATTTTTTGATGTGGCATTCAGCTCTTGTTTCACCTGATTAATGGTATCAAACAAGAGTTTGCTTCGCTGTTCATCTTTGCTTGCTTCTTTCTTGGTAAGGTCGGTAAAGATACAGATAGCCTCTCTTAATCTTACCAATTTGTCAATAGCTTCCCCTTCTTTTACAGCCATAGCAAGAATAGCTTTTTCAAGTTTGCTTGTATCAACACTTACAGAGACCGGAGTGCTTTCCGCCTCTGTATTCTTTGGTGAGGCAGAAAGTTCATCGACCTTTTGCTCCAATCTCTCAACTGTGCCGTAGATGGCTTCTAACATTTCTTCTTTCATCTTTCTTATGTTGTTTGAATGGTTTGTAACTTGCATCAAAGGCTAAAGCCTCTTCTGCGTTTCTTCTTTTTCTTCTTGGATGATTCATCCTCTGGGAATTGCTCAAAGGTCTGAGCATTGGCTGGAGCAAAAAGTCCAATGGAAGAAATACCATTCCATGGGTTTTGGCTGCTCTCCGACATGAATGACAACAGCTCGTCCTTGAAACTACCTTGCTCATATTGTTGAGTAGAAATGGCTCTTGCTGATACATGGTTCTCCGTTCCCTCAAATCTTGCATTCAGTTTGCCAAAGCTATAGTCTCGGCTAATCTGCGTACCCTTGAAACTATATCCATCATTGCTGAAACGGATGCCTTGTACCTTGGTTCTCTCCTTGTCCTTATAGACAAGCTCCAAGCAAACACCTCGTTTTGCAAGCTCATTCTTGAACTTCTGCCAGCTATCTGCAACTTTTAAGGCATCTTTGACTGCATTGTGAATCTCGTATTTGGCACGCTCAGCATTGCGTAACTTGCGAGTATTAGTATTGCTCTTATCCGTTCCATAAGTCAGTCCATATTTGGATTTTAGAGCCTTGGTAACTTGCTCATTACGCCTGTAATCATTCCTGTCTGATATGAGCTTGCCCTCGTTATTGATGCGGTTATACACGATATGACAATGTGGATTGTCGGTGTTGTGATGCCTTACGATGATGAATTGAGTATCTTTTATCCCCATCATCTGCATGTATTCAAGGGCTATCTTAGCCATGAATTCATCCGTCAAACGTGGCTTGTCCTCGGGCTTGAAGCTCAAAGCTATGTGCCCCACAGGCTTCTTAATCCTTGGATTTAGCTGTCTTTGCAGCTCAAAACTTTGTACTATCTCGGCATTCGTACCGAGCAACACGCCATCTGAGGCGATGATTTTCGCCTCGTCCTTGCCTGTCACGTAGCGGACGCAACCACCAAAGGATGCACCTTTCTTTAGCTTGCCTATCATGTGGTATCCTCCTTTCTGCCCATACTGCTTGGCTTCGGTTTATAACTTGCTTGGCGATACTCGCCAAGGATTTCTTTCAATCTTCTCAACAAGTCCACCACATATACATGGGTTTCATGGAAACCTCTCTGATGCGACAGCTTGGTAAGTTGGTTGAGGTTGTTCG